>BNJU01002010.1_pt1 | contig 627951 bp, 787 predicted proteins | sample 8539281 | NCBI WGS metagenome assembly BNJU01 (sample SAMD00202456, study PRJDB9452) | human saliva metagenome | isolation source: human saliva | place: Japan | reverse complement strand
AAGGATACTACCGATGGTAGCAATCGTTTTTGAAAGACAGTGAATCCCTTTTTGATGTGTTCTGTTTTTGGTTTTGAAGTTCTACGATAGTTAGACATGATACTCTCCTTTGATTATGATTTATTATACCTCATTTCTTTAAAAAAATCTTAAAAAAAGAGAAACTTCCCTTTCTTGTCGCAGGTCTCTTTTTCGTGATACAATAGAAGGAGTGATTTTAGAAAGCGTGGGAAAAATATGATCTACTTTGATAATTCGGCGACGACCAAGCCCTATCCTGAAGCTCTAGAGACCTATATGCAGGTCGCTTCGAAAATTGTAGGAAATCCGTCTAGTCTCCATCGTTTGGGAGACCAGGCAACACGAATCTTAGATGCTTCCCGTCAGCAAATTGCAGATTTGATTGGCAAGAAAAGTGATGAAATCTTCTTTACATCTGGTGGAACAGAAGGGGATAACTGGGTCATCAAGGGTGTAGCCTTTGAAAAAGCCCAGTTTGGCAAGCACATCATCGTATCAGCTATTGAGCATCCAGCAGTCAAGGAGTCAGCACTCTGGCTGAAAAGTCAAGGTTTTGAGGTGGATATTGCCCCAGTTGATGAGAAAGGGTTTGTGGATGTAGATGCCTTAGAAAGTTTGATACGACCTGATACTACCCTCGTTTCTGTCATGGCAGTTAACAATGAAATCGGCTCTATCCAGCCGATCAAGGCTATTTCAGAACTTTTAGCTGATAAACCAACCATTTCCTTCCACGTTGATGCGGTTCAGGCACTTGCTAAGATTCCGACTGAAAAATATCTGACGGGTCGGGTGGATTTTGCGACCTTTTCTAGTCATAAGTTTCATGGTGTCAGAGGTGTTGGCTTTGTCTATATTAAGTCTGGTAAGAAAATTACGCCTCTTTTGACAGGTGGAGGTCAAGAGCGCGATTATCGTTCGACAACTGAAAATGTAGCAGGGATTGCAGCGACAGCCAAGGCCCTCCGTTTGTCTATGGAAAAGTTAGATATCTTTACTAGTAAGACAGGGCAGATGAGATCAGTCATTCGCCAAGCACTTTTGGATTATCCAGATATTCTTATCTTTTCAGATGAGGAAGACTTCGCCCCTCATATTTTGACTTTTGGGATTAAGGGTGTTCGTGGCGAAGTCATCGTTCACGCATTTGAAGACTATGATATTTTCATTTCAACGACCTCTGCTTGTTCTTCCAAGGCTGGAAAACCTGCAGGCACCTTGATTGCAATGGGAGTAGATAAAGATAAGGCCCAGTCAGCTGTGCGTCTAAGTCTAGACTTGGAAAATGATATGAGTCAAGTCGAGCAGTTCTTGACCAAGCTAAAATTAATTTACAATCAAACTAGAAAAGTAAGATAGGAGCATTCATGCAGTATTCAGAAATTATGATCCGCTACGGAGAGTTGTCAACCAAGGGCAAAAACCGCATGCGTTTCATCAATAAGCTTCGCAATAACATTTCGGACGTATTGTCTATTTATCCCCAAGTTAAGGTAACCGCTGATCGCGACCGTGCCCACGTTTACCTCAATGGAGCTGACTATACAGCAGTGGCAGAATCTCTCAAACAAGTCTTCGGAATTCAAAATTTTTCTCCAGTATATAAGGTTGAGAAATCTGTTGCGACGCTTAAGGCTGCTGTCCAAGAGATTATGCAGGACATCTACAAGGAAGGCATGACCTTTAAGATTTCTAGTAGACGTAGTGACCACAACTTTGAACTCGACAGTCGTGAACTTAACCAAACCCTTGGTGGATCTGTTTTCGACGTAATTCCTACTATTCAAGCCCAGATGAAAAATCCTGATATCACTCTTCAGGTGGAGATTCGTGAGGAAGCTGCTTATCTTTCCTATGAAACCATTCGTGGAGCAGGTGGTTTACCAGTGGGTACTTCTGGTAAGGGCATGCTCATGTTGTCAGGAGGGATTGACTCACCTGTAGCAGGTTATCTAGCTCTTAAACGTGGGGTAGATATCGAGGCGGTTCACTTTGCCAGCCCACCTTACACAAGTCCTGGTGCTCTTAAAAGGCCCAAGATTTGACCCGCAAATTAACCAAGTTTGGTGGTAATATCCAGTTTATCGAGGTGCCTTTTACAGAGATTCAAGAGGAAATCAAGTCTAAGGCGCCAGAAGCCTACCTCATGACCTTGACCCGTCGTTTTATGATGCGGATTACCGATCGTATCCGTGAGGTACGAAATGGTTTGGTTATCATCAATGGGGAAAGTCTTGGTCAAGTAGCCAGCCAAACTCTTGAAAGTATGCAGGCTATCAACGCTGTGACCAACACCCCTATCATCCGCCCTGTGGTTACTATGGACAAGTTGGAAATCATTGACATCGCCCAGAAAATCGATACCTTTGACATTTCTATCCAACCGTTTGAGGACTGTTGTACTATTTTTGCGCCTGATCGTCCTAAGACCAATCCTAAGATAGAGAATGCTGAGAAGTATGAAAAATGGATGGATGTTGAAGGTTTGGTTGAGCGAGCAGTGGCTGGAATTATGCTTACTAAGATAACGCCTCAGGTTGAAAAAAAGATGAAGTTGATAACTTGATTGACAATCTCCTCTAATCAGAAAAAAACCAGAAGAATTTAGAATATTAAATGAGAAAAAGTTAGTTATTTATCCTTAAAATGGACAATTACTGACTTTTTTTCTATTTTTATGGTATAATGAGATAAAATTTTGAATATAGAGAGTTTTCTGACAATGAATCATTCCTACTTTTACTTGAAAATGAAAGAACACAAACTCAAGGTACCTTATACAGGAAAGGAGCGTCGTGTGCGTGTGCTTCTGCCAAAGGACTACGAGAAAGACACAGACCGTTTTTACCCTGTTGTTTACTTTCATGATGGGCAAAATGTCTTTTACAGCAAGGAGTCTTATATCGGACACTCTTGGAAGATTATTCCGGCTATTAAGAGAAATCCTGACATCAGTCGCATGATTGTTGTTGCTATTGACAATGATGGTTTGGGGCGGATGCATGAGTACGCGGCTTGGAAGTTTCAAGAATCTCCTATCCCAGGCCAGCAGTTTGGCGGTAAGGGTGTGGAATATGCTGAGTTTGTCATGGAGGTGGTCAAGCCTTTTATCGATGAAACCTATCGTACCAAAGCTGATCGCCAGCATACTGCTATGATTGGTTCGTCACTAGGAGGCAATATTACTCAGTTTATCGGACTGGAATACCAAGATCGAATTGGTTGCCTAGGTGTATTTTCATCTGCTAACTGGCTCCACCAAGAGGCCTTTAACCGCTACATCGAGCGTAAGAAATTGTCGCCTGATCAGCGCATTTTCATTTATGTAGGAACAGAAGAAGCAGACGATACGGACAAGACCTTGATGGCTGGCAATATCAAACAAGCCTATATCGACTCGTCGCTTCGCTATTATCACGATTTGATTGCAGGTGGAGTAGGCTTGGATAATCTTGTCTTGAAAGTTCAGTCTGGTGCTATCCATAGTGAAATACCTTGGTCGGAAAATTTACCAGACTGTCTTCGATTTTTTGCAGAGAAATGGTAAGTTAGGAAAGGAGAAAGCCAATGCATATTGAAAACCTCAGCCACTGGAGTGGCAATCTTAATCGTGAAATTTACCTCAACCGTTATGGACATGCTGGGATTCCAGTTGTTGTTTTTGCTTCATCTGGTGGCAGTCACAATGAATACTATGATTTTGGCATGATTGATGCCTGTGCTTCCTTTATTGAGGAAGGGCGTGTCCAGTTCTTCACTCTATCCAGTGTGGACAGTGAGAGCTGGTTGGCCACTTGGAAAAACGGTCACGACCAGGCAGAGATGCATCGTGCCTACGAACGCTACGTGATTGAGGAGGCAATTCCTTTTATCAAGCATAAGACAGGTTGGTTTGATGGCATGATGACGACAGGTTGCTCAATGGGTGCCTACCATGCACTCAACTTTTTCCTCCAGCATCCAGATGTCTTTACCAAGGTGATTGCTCTCAGCGGTGTTTACGACGCGCGTTTCTTTGTCGGCGATTACTACAATGATGATGCTATTTACCAAAATTCGCCAGTAGATTATATCTGGAATCAGAATGACGGCTGGTTTATCGATCGTTACCGTCAGGCGGAGATTGTCGTTTGTACGGGACTTGGTGCTTGGGAACAAGACGGTCTACCATCTTTCTACAAGCTCAAAGAAGCCTTTGACCAGAAACAAATTCCAGCCTGGTTTGCTGAATGGGGACACGATGTCGCCCACGACTGGGAATGGTGGCGTAAACAAATGCCTTATTTTCTTGGACACCTGTATCTATAAAAGGAGTTGCCTATGAATTACCTTGTTATTTCTCCCTACTATCCGCAAAACTTCCAACAGTTTACAATCGAGCTAGCTAACAAAGGCATCACAGTCTTGGGAATTGGTCAGGAGCCTTACGAACAACTAGATGAACCTTTGCGCAATAGCTTGACCGAGTATTTCCGTGTGGACAATCTTGAGAACATAGACGAAGTCAAACGTGCAGTAGCCTTCCTTTTCTACAAGCATGGTCCTATCGACCGCATCGAGTCCCACAATGAATACTGGCTTGAGCTGGATGCAGCACTTAGAGAACAATTCAATGTCTTTGGTGCCAAACCAGAGGATCTCAAAAAGACCAAGTTTAAGTCTGAGATGAAGAAACTTTTCAAAAAAGCAGGTGTCCCTGTGGTACCTGGCGCTGTTATCCAGACAGAAGCAGATGTGGATAAAGCTGTGAAAGAAATCGGTCTACCAATGATTGCCAAACCTGATAATGGAGTGGGAGCGGCAGCAACCTTTAAACTTGAAACAGAAGACGATATCAATCACTTCAAGCAAGAATGGGATCATTCGACCGTTTATTTCTTTGAGAAATTTGTTACTTCTAGCGAAATCTGTACCTTTGACGGACTTGTGGACAAGGATGGTAATATCGTCTTTTCAACGACTTTCGATTATGCCCATACACCACTTGATCTGATGATTTATAAGATGGACAATTCCTACTATGTGCTTAAGGATATGGATCCCAAACTGCGCAAGTATGGTGAGGCCATAGTCAAGGAATTTGGAATGAGAGAACGCTTTTTCCATATCGAGTTTTTCCGTGACGGGGACGACTACATTGCCATTGAGTACAATAATCGTCCTGCGGGTGGCTTTACCATTGATGTTTATAACTTCGCTCACTCCTTGGATCTCTACCGAGGTTATGCGGCTATTGTCGCAGGAGAAGAGTTCCCAGCAGCAGAATTTGAAGCACAATACTGTTTAGCTACATCACGTCGTGCCAATGCCAACTATGTCTATTCAGAAGAAGACTTGCTTGCTAAGTACAGCCAGCAATTCAAGGTCAAAAAAATCATGCCAGCAGCCTTTGCAGAGCTACAAGGGGACTACCTTTATATGCTGACCACTCCGAGTCGCCAAGAGATGGAGCAGATGATTGCAGACTTTGGTCAGCGTCAAGAGTAACGAAAAGGATGAAAGGAGTTTGACTTCTTTTGTCCTTTTCTTAAAGATAAGTTAAATAAAGCGTTTTCCAGAGATTCTTTTAGAAAATCGGTTGCGAAAAGGCTTAAAAATTGATAGAATAAGGATTGTCTAAAAAAAATTAAGGAGAATCTATCAAATGGATTTTACATGGGCTATTAAATATGCCACTGAATTTTTGGGAACTGCTATTTTGATCATTCTTGGAAATGGTGCAGTTGCCAACGTTGAACTTAAAGGTACGAAAGGTCACCAAAGTGGCTGGCTCGTTATCGCTGTTGGTTATGGTATGGGGGTTATGATCCCAGCCTTGATGTTCGGTAACGTTTCTGGTAACCACATCAACCCAGCTTTCACTCTTGGACTTGCTGTTAGCGGACTTTTCTCTTGGGATCAAGTACCGTTTTACATCCTTGCGCAAGTTTTGGGGGCAATTTTTGGTCAAGCTTTGGTTGTAGCGACTCACCGTCCTTACTACTTGAAAACAGAAAACCCAAACAATATCTTGGGTACCTTCTCAACGATTTCAAGCATTGACCACGGTACAAAAGAATCACGTTTCGCAGCTACTGTTAACGGCTTCCTCAATGAGTTTGTAGGTTCATTTGTTCTTTTCTTTGCAGCGCTTGGTTTGACTAAAAACTTCTTCGGTGCTGAGGTTCTTCAATACATGAAACAAATGGCTACTCAAGCTGGTCAAACTGTTGATTTAAGTGAATTGGCAGTAAAAGCTCAAGTAGCACCACACACAGCTGCTGGACTTTCAGTTGCTCACTTGGCACTTGGTTTCCTAGTGATGGCCTTGGTAACTTCACTTGGTGGACCTACTGGACCTGGTTTGAACCCGGCTCGTGACTTCGGACCACGTCTTCTTCACGAACTCCTTCCAAAATCAGTTCTTGGTCAACACAAGGGTGATTCAAAATGGTGGTATGCATGGGTTCCAGTTGTAGCACCAATCGCAGCTGGTATTGCAGCAGTAGCAGTCTTTAAACTACTTTTACCTATAATAAAAATGAAACTGGGGAACCCCAGTTTTTTTATCGGAAATTTTTGTAAAAAAATTCTAGAATTTAAGTGGAATAGCTTGTAAAAAAATCCTAAAAATCCTTTTAAAAATAAAAAGAGTTGGAGGAAGCTATGAATGCAAATCAAATGATACAAATTATTCCGACTTTGAAGGTCAATAACCGAAAAATTAAATGAAAAATTTTACATTGAAACTCTTGGGATGAAGCCCTTATTAGAAGAATCTGCTTTCCTTTCACTTGGTGACCAATCAGGTGTTGAGAAGTTGATTCTCGAAGAGGCTCCCAGTATGCGAACTCGCAGAGTTGAAGGGCTTAAGAAACTAGCTAGACTCATTGTAAAAGTTAAGAATCCTTCTGAAATTGAGGATCTTCTTTCACAGATGAAGTCTCTTCCTCGCCTATTTAAAGGAAGCCGTGGTTATGCTTTTGAGATTGTTTCTCCTGAACAGGATGTGATTCTTGTTCATGCGGAAAATCATATTAAAGATTTGGTTCCATTGGAAACTGTTCCTGAATTTTCTTCAAATAAAAGTATAAAATACTTGAGTCAATTTGAGATTTCTATGGAGTTGCGTCTGCCTGAGGGGACAGAGAGTATACTCGATCCTGAAAAAGTTGGGACAGTTATCACCTTTACGGAAGGGCAAGGTCCAGATTTGACTGTTGAAAACAATGTTACCTGGGACTTGTCTATGCTGAAATTTTTAGTAAAGAATTTTGATTTAACTAGTCTTCGTCAGAAATTTGAAGGCACAGGCTATTTTGTTCCCAAGTCTGAAAAATTCTTCCTTGGTAAAGATACCAATAACATCGAATTGTGGTTTGAAGAAGCATGAAGTGGGAAAAAATTCTAAGAAAAATAGAAGATCAAATTGAGGCAGGGGTCTATCCCGGGGCCTCTTTTGCGTATTATAAGGACGGAGAATGGAGAGAATCTTATCTAGGCTTGAGTGATCCAGAACGGGGCTTGAAAACAGAGTCAGGACTAGTCTATGACTTGGCCAGTGTGAGTAAGGTTGTGGGAGTGGGAACAGTCTTTACCTTCTTATGGCAGCAGGGCGAATTAGATATTGATCGACCAGTGACGGATTATTTCGCTGAATGTGATTATCCAGATATCACTATTCGTCAACTCTTGACCCACGCAACAGACCTAGATCCCTTTATTCCTAACAGAGACCAGTTAAGCGCTGAGGAGTTAAGAGAGGCCATGTTTCATCTGAATAGACGTAGTCAGCCTGCCTTCCTATACTCGGATGTTCACTTTTTACTCTTGGGCTTTCTTTTGGAAAAAATCTTTGAACAAGACTTGGATCAGATTATAGAAGAACAAGTTTTGGAACCATGGGGAATGACGGGAACCAAGTTTGGCCCCGTTGAGCATGCTGTACCAACAGTCAGGGGAGTAGAGGCAGGCAGTATTCACGATCCCAAAGCTCGTCTTTTGGGCAAACACGCTGGAAGTGCTGGTTTATTTTCAACTATTAAGGATTTGCAAATCTTTCTGGAACATTACTTGAAAGATGATTTTGCTGAAAACTTGAGCCGAAATTTTTCTCCCTTAGAGGATAAAGAGCGTTCGCTAGCCTGGAATCTAGAGGGAGCCTGGCTTGACCATACAGGCTATACAGGTACCTTCATCATGTGGAATCGAGAGAAACAGGAAGCTGCTATCTTTTTATCCAATCGAACGTATGAGAAGGATGAACGTGCTCAGTGGATAGTCGATCGAAACCAAGTCATGGATATGATTCGTAGGGAAAGGTAGGGGAAAGCATGTCAAAAAATGTAAAAGGAACGCTATTCACAGTAGTTGCAGGCATTGCTTGGGGCTTGTCTGGAACCAGTGGCCAATACCTGATGGCACACGGAATTTCCGCTCTAGTCTTGACCAATCTGCGGCTCATTATTGCAGGATTGGCCCTGGTATTTTTAACTTATGCGACCGCAAAGGATAAACTCCTTGCTTTTTTAAAAGACAGAAAAAACCTTTTCTCTCTCTTGTTATTTGCCTTGTTTGGACTTTTCTTAAACCAGTTTGCCTATCTTTCTGCCATTCAGGAGACCAATGCTGGAACGGCGACGGTTCTCCAGTATGTATGTCCTGTTGGGATCTTGATTTATACTTGTATCAAGGACAGGGTAGCGCCGACTCTGGCAGAGATTATTTCAATTGGTTTAGCAATTGGAGGAACTTTTCTTATTGCTACGCATGGGGAACTTGACCAGCTGTCAGTCACACCTGCGGGGCTTTTCTGGGGGCTCTTTTCTGCCTTGACCTACGCCCTCTATATTATCCTTCCTATCGCTTTGATTAAGAAGTGGGGAAGTATGTTGGTGATTGGTGTGGGAATGGTTATTTCTGGTGTTGGGGCTATTCCCTTCACAGGAGTTTTGCAGGCCAGTATACCGACCAGCTTGGATTTTCTCTTTGCATTTGCTGGCATTATCATCATCGGAACGGTCTTTGCCTACACAGCTTTCCTAAAAGGAGCTAGTCTAATAGGACCTGTTAAGTCCAGTTTATTGGCTTCCATAGAACCCATCTCAGCTGTTTTCTTTGCCTTTCTGATTATGAAGGAACGGTTTTATGCGATTGATTTTGTCGGTATGGCCATGATTTTGCTTGCAGTCACTATCATTTCTTTGAAAGATTTGTTGCTAGAGAATAAACGGAAGGTTGAATGAGAAACTAGTTACTCGTAAAAAGTGGTTGGTTTGAATATCCTATCGAAATATTGATTACGGATAAGGAATGGGAGCGGAATTTTATAAAATTTTAAGTTTCTTTTCTCACAATAAACCCATCTGTAACTGCTAGAAGGAGGAGATATGAAAATTTTACAAAGCATTCACCCAACTAAGCCCCTGCGCTACTTGAGATGGTTTGACATTTTGATTATCACAGTTCTAACGTTTGGCCTGTTTATCATTCGTTCAACGGAGCTCTTTTTAGCAAGTATGTTTCCGACAGGTTTGTCAACTACAATGAATACGGCAAGTGATACTGTCGGCGAAGGAGCGGCCTATTCGAGCAACTTCACTCTGCAAGTTATATTTCTGACCTTGGCCTTGCTTTACCTTTTGATTCGGAATTATGATTTCAATCAGCTTCCTATTCGTTGGACCTGGTCCCTTCTCTTTTGGGTTCCATTTATATTTGCCATTGTGGGATTGTTTGGAGACTTGGTGACGACACTAACTGGTGAATACAATTACTTAAATCCAGCTCTTTTTGCCCACATAGATCCCATGGAAGTTATACGGAAATTCCTAGCGCTTAGTCCGATGGCAATTGCCTATGCCTTGCTAAATGGCTTCTATGAAGAGTTTTTCTTTCTAGGGTTGTTGACCTCAGTGAAAGAAAAGCACAAGTGGCGGGTTTTGTTTTATTCTACCCTCATTCGGATTTCTTTTTCACACTTATCAAGGATTAGTATGGGCGCTGGTTATTGGTGTAGTTTATGGCTTATTCTATTATTTTTTTTGTACAAATATAAGGTGAAAAAAATCTCCTCCCGTTCTTTCTCATGCATGCTCTGGCAGACATGTTTGGGTCTAGTCTCATGTATCTCCTGATTGCCTGGGGAAGGTAAGAATCAGAAAAATCCACTCAACTGAGTGGATTTTGTGTGTATAGATGACTAGTCTTTGTTTTCGTATGGTAAGATCAAGTTTAAGATGATACCTGTCATAGCTGATAGGGCAGTACCTGAAAGGGTAACTGGTCCTACTTTGAGGATGGCTCCACCAAGCCCAAGAACCAACATAGCACTAGCAATGATGAGGTTACGCATTTGACTGAAATCAACGCGCTCCTTGATCAAGACTTTCAAACCGTTGCTTGCGATAACTCCGTAGAGAAGGATGGACATCCCACCAAGTACAGCACTTGGGATTGTTGAGATCAAGGCAGTGAATTTACCAAGGAAGCTAAGCGCGATTGCGATAAAGGCAGCATTACGGATAACAGAGACAGAAGCGATACGAGTCATCCCGATAACCCCTGTATTTTCTCCGTAAGTCGTATTAGCTGGCCCACCGAGGAAGGCAGATACAGATGTTGCGATACCGTCACCGAGAAGTGTACGGTGAAGACCTGGCTCTTTCAAGAATTGACGGCCACAGATTTGGCTCAAAACTGTGTGGTCTCCGATGTGTTCAGAAATTGTTACGATAGCGATTGGCAAGATGGCGATTGTTTCAGGACCAAAGTAGAGGTTATACTCTTTGAAGGCTCCACCTGTACTAAATGGTAAGTAGAAACCAGGGATTTCAAACCAGTTAGCTTCTAGAACTGGTGTAAAGTCAACCAAACCAAGCATCATAGCGAAGATATAACCACCGATGATGGCAAAGAGGAAAGGAATGATACGAAGGAAGCCTTTTCCTTTTGTATTGATAAAGGCGGCAATCAAGAACGTAACAACAGCTACAAGTGCATTTTTCCAGTTTCCATCTGCTACAAGTCCAGCGTTCGTAACAGCTGAATTTGCTAGTCCAAGACCGATAACGATAATCATAGGTCCGATAATGATTGGCGGTAAGAGTTTATCGATCCATTTTGTACCTGCAAAACGAACACCAGCAGCAACAAGGACGTAGACCAAACCAGTCAAGATCACCCCTGTTTGGGCAGCAGAGACGTCACCGCCCATTTCTTTCATAGCAAGGGACATAGCTGTGATAAATGCGAAGGATGATCCGAGATAAACTGGAACTTTAAAGCCAGTGGAAATCATGTAGATAAGTGTACCAACACCCGATGCAAAGAGAGCAACAGATACAGGCATTCCCAAAATTAAGGGAACGAGAATGGTTGCACCAAACATGGCAAAAACGTGCTGGAAGCTTAGAAGAATGCCTTTACCAGCTGAAGGACGTTGATCAACGTCTAGTAACAAGTCAACAGTTGATTCCTGTTTCATAAAAACCTCACTTTTGGGCATCAAAAAGAGCCCATTATTTTACAGCAATAGGCTCTCAGAGTAAGACTTCTTTAAAATAGATTATTCCATTCTTAAAGAACTTCATATATATCCGCGTCTTCGTCACCTCACGGGATGACATTAAAAACCTTTGCTTAGGATAGTATAGCAGAAAAAAATGATTTTGTAAATCACTTTTTCCCGAGCCTAGAAATGTAAGAGCGAAGCTGATTTTGTAAATGATTTTTACTCAACTTTAAACAAGGGCGCGCTATTGATAGGATTAAAGCGGGCGTTTATTAGGCATGCCAGCCTTTCTTGGGTACTTGTTAGGCGTCTCCTTTTTCTTTTCGACGACAGTGATGTAGCGCGGATCTCCATTTGGCAGGCGTAGCTGAGATTGTCTTCGACCTTACTAAAAAGGAGGTTGAGGGCATTCTTGGCTTCTAGCAATTCCTCGGGCGCATTGCTGGCCTTGAGTGCCAATAGTTTTCCGCCAACTTTAAGGTAGGGAATGGTCAGTTCAGACAAGACCTGCATGCGGGCCACCGCGCGAGCCGTTACCATATCAAACTGGGCACGAAAGTTCTTGTCTTGGGCAAAGTCTTCTGCTCGTCCATGGTAGAAGTGAACACCATCCAAATCCAGTTCCTGAGCCAAAAGCTGAAGGAAGTTGATGCGTTTATTTAGCGAATCAATGATGGTCACATCTAACTGAGGATAGAGAATTTTCATCGGCAGACTTGGAAATCCTGCCCCCGCTCCGATATCAAGAAGTTTGATAGTTTCATTTGAAATCAAACCCTGCAGGATAGGTGCAATCGAATCATAAAAATGTTTGAGATAAACTTCTTCCTTGTCTGTAATAGCGGTCAAATTAATCTTTTCATTCCACTCGACCAAGAGTTCAAAATACCGTTCAAATTGGTTCTTTTGCTGGTCCGAAAGTGGAAGATTTTGCTTGGCAAGCAAGTTGTAAAATGTTTCTGGTTTCATAGTAGTTTCCTTCTCTAGTATCATCTTATTTTACCATATTCATTAAAATTTTGATATACTGGTATTAATCTAAAAGCAGAAAGGAATAAGATTATGACTTGGATTATTCTTGGAGTTTTGGCTCTGATTGTTATTTTTGTGATTGTTAGCTATAACGGTTTGGTTAAAAATCGTATGCAAACCAAGGAGGCTTGGAGCCAGATCGATGTTCAGTTGAAGCGTCGTAATGATCTCCTCCCAAACTTGATTGAAACTGTCAAAGGCTATGCTAAATATGAAGGTTCTACCTTGGAAAAGGTGACAGAACTTCGTAGACAAGTAGCCGCAGCAACCTCGCCAGCTGAAGCTATGAAGGCCAGTGATGCCCTTACTCGCCAAATTTCTGGTATCTTTGCAGTAGCAGAGAATTACCCAGACTTGAAAGCTAGTGCTAACTTTATCAAATTGCAAGAAGAGTTGACCAATACAGAAAATAAAATTTCTTACTCACGCCAACTCTACAACAGTGTGGTCAGCAATTACAATGTAAAACTTGAAAGCTTCCCAAGTAATGTCATCGCAGGACTATTTGGCTTTAAAGCTGCAGACTTCCTTCAAACACCTGAAGAGGAAAAGGCAGTTCCTAAAGTTGACTTTAGCGGTTTAGGTGACTAAGATGTTGTTTGATCAAATTGCGAGCAATAAACGAAAAACTTGGATTTTATTGCTGGTTTTCTTCCTACTCTTGACCTTGGTTGGTTATGCGGTTGGTTATCTCTTCATGCGCTCAGGTCTTGGGGGTATGATAATTGCCTTGATTATTGGTCTTATCTACGCTCTGACCATGATCTTTCAATCAACAGAGATTGTCATGTCTATGAATGGAGCGCGTGAGGTTGATGAGCAAACAGCACCAGACCTCTACCATGTAGTGGAAGATATGGCTATGGTCGCTCAGATTCCCATGCCGCGTGTTTTCATCATTGAGGATTCTTCTTTAAATGCTTTGCAACAGGTTCCAACCCGCAGAATGCGGCAGTAGCAGCCACTTCGGGTCTTCTAGCCATTATGAATCGTGAGGAGCTAGAAGCTGTTATGGGCCACGAGGTCAGTCATATCCGAAACTATGATATCCGAATTTCGACCATTGCTGTCGCCCTTGCTAGTGCTATTACCATGCTATCTAGTATGGCAGGACGGATGATGTGGTGGGGTGGTGCAGGCCGCAGACGGAGTGATAATGATCGTGATGGAAATGGTTTGGAGATTATCATGCTTGTTATCTCTCTCTTAGCCATTGTTCTAGCACCTCTTGCAGCAACTTTGGTGCAACTTGCCATTTCCCGTCAGAGGGAATTTCTGGCGGATGCATCCAGTGTGGAGCTGACTCGCAATCCTCAAGGGATGATCAATGCCTTGCGCAAGTTGGATAATAGCGAGCCCATGCATCACCACGTTGATGATGCCAGCAGCGCTCTGTACATCAATGATCCCAAGAAAGGTGGCGGACTACAAAAACTATTTTACACCCACCCACCTATCTCAGAACGAATCGAACGCTTGAAACAGATGTAAACAAAATCCAGAGGTCGTCTCTGGATTTTTGCTATGTTCAAAAATTATAAATCTTGTAAATCGACGACTTCCAAACCATTTTCTGTCAAACGATAGATACTCGTACAGACCTCCTTTAAGAAGCGTCTGTCATGCGAAACAGTGATCAGACCGCCGGGATAAGAGGCAAAGAGTTTTCTGATTTCGGGTTGAGAAGTAGGAGAAAAGTTTCGTGTGGGTTCATCGAGAAGGAGAAAGTTTGGTTTTGCGTAGAACTAAATCCAAAAAGAAGCAGTTTTTCCTGTTGACCACCAGATAAGGAACGAATCTGGTGTTGCATCTCTGAATAACTGAAATTGAGACTGGCTAAGTGGGATTGGATTTTCTGTAGTTCCTCTTTTTGTCCAGTTTGGCTGAGGTAGTCTACTGGAGATAAATCCAATTGCAGTTTTTTGTGGTAATCTTGTGGCATAAAACCAAGCGAAATCTCTCTTTTGCCGCTTAGTATTTGCTGCAACTTGGCTAACAGTGTCGATTTCCCAACGCCATTGGGGCCGATGATACCGATTTTTTCTTGACCACGGACAGTTAGTTGCAACTCTTGAGCCAAAACACGCTCTCCAATGGACAACTTTTCCTTTTCCAGTTGGATTAAGACTTTAGAAGCCGCTAATGGTTGGATATCTGAGAAGAAGAGTTGGATTTGTTCCTCTTCAAGTGGCTTTTGTGTCATCGACTGAGCTGCCTTTTCGTAGCGTTTTTCTTGAGAAAGGACATTTTTCATCTTTTTAGCCAATAGGCGCCCAGCAACATCATTTTTAGTATTTCGCAAAGCATTTTCTACATTCTGCTTGACTCGGCGATGCTTTTCCATGCTTTTTATCATAGGCTCTCTGGTCGTTAGCAGCTTGCTGGCTTTGTCTGGCAAAACTAGCCTTCCTCTGGTCACTATAGCTATCGTAGTCTAAATGCTCCACTAGGGTTTCCGCTTCTTTCCGGTGCTTGACCAGACATAAGTGGACAATAGTATCTGCCGTCTGAGAAAGAAAGTCTTCATCATGGGAAATGAAAATAACGGTTTGCTTCATCTTTTGAATCTGACTTTTTAGCCAATCAACAGTCTCAAGATCTAAGTCATTTGAAGGTTCATCTAAAAATAGAATCTCAAAAGATTTTGCTAACTCGTGGATGAGCTGAATTTTCAAAGCTTCGCCCCCTGATAGACTCCCAATTTCTTGGTCACTAGCGAAGCGATCACTATCAAAATGCAACTCCTCAGCCAAACGATAGAGGATACTGTAGTCTAATTCAGTAGAATCCAAAAAGAAGTAGTCGTGTAGAGATCTTTCTTTCAGGTCTTCAGCTAGCTTTTGTGGAATGTAGGCCAGTGATTGAAGGTCAGACTGGAGGTCTCCCTTGATAGTGAAATCAGGCAAAGCTTCCCCCATTAAAGCTCGTAGCAAGGTTGATTTGCCATTTCCTTCTTCACCAATAATAGCAACCTTTTCCCCGTCTTGGATAGTCATGGTTAGGTCAGAAACAAGCTCTCGTAGATCTTTGTTTTGTGTGATGGTCAGATGATTGATTTTTATCATATTCTTGCCCTTTCTAGAATGTCTATAGTGCATAACAAAAAGCTCTACTTTACCTAGTAGAGCCCAAAGTCACTGTCAAAAACTCCATTATCCACGTCGAAAATCTCTTCAAACTAGCTTAGACTTGCCTAATCCAACCCAAGAGGAGCAGATGATTAGCTTTCTAGTTTTTTGATTTTCAAAGTGGATAAAAGCACCAGATAATCTAGTACAAAAAGAGACAAAAAAACAAGATCTACTAAATAAAGTTCTTTATTTGATAGACTTAGTTGTTCATGTCTCCCTTACCTCCGAGTATTAGTACCTCTATCCTATACCTTTTAGGAAATTTTGTCAATAGTAAATCTAAAATTATAAACTCTAAAATCCGAAAACAGGTCCATAGAGATTCAGTACGTGTTTGACATGTTCGTAATGGAACTTATCATAGTTGCGCCAAGCGGTGCGTGCTTGATCGTTTAGTTTTAGGCTACCTAGTTCAATCAGTAGACTGGTACGTTGGTAAAATTTCTCAAGGTCGATTAAGATACTGTTATCAAGCTTTTCCGCTTTTTTAAGTTCCTTGAGAGTGCTGTTCAGCAGTTCTTGTAGACGGAAATCATCGTCTGTACCTTGTTTGCAATTTTGGAAACTTTGATTTAACTCGGAAAGTAGTTGGTAAGCTTCAGTGATGAGTGCCTTGTCTTCCATGTTAGCATCCTCCTTGCTCTAATGTATTCTTGCCTATAGTATAGCACTAAACAGAAAATATGTCATAGTAAACATGTTAAAAAGGAGATTTTAATATCAATGTTTGGAAGGCTGACTTGTAGCCTTTTCATGGTATAATCAAGTGAGTAAATCTTTATGGAGGAAATATGAAGTTAAATATTCAAGAAATTCGTAAGCAGCCTGAAGGCCTACACTTTGAACAAACTTTAGACCTTGTCGCAGACTTACGTACCCGTAATCAAGAAATTTTAGATGTCAAAGATATCCTAGCAGTGGGAAAGGTCCAGTACGAAGACCGTATGTATTTCCTAGATTATCAGTTATCTTATACCATCGTTCTTGCTTCCAGCCGCAGTATGGAGCCAGTTGAGTTGGAGGAGTCTTATCCAGTGACAGAGGTCTTCATGGAAGGAGCAACCAACCAACTGGATCAAGAAGTTTTAGATGATGACTTGGTCTTGCCTATCGAAAATGGGGAAATCGACCTTGCTGAGAGCGTAGCAGATAATATCTTGCTCAATATCCCAATCAAGGTCTTGACGGCAGAAGAAGAGGCGGGCCAAGGTTTTGTGTCTGGAAATGACTGGCAAATCATGACTGAGGAAGAATACCAAGCCCAACAAGCAGTCAAGAAAGAAGAAAACAGTCCATTTGCAGGCTTGCAAGGACTATTTGACGGAGACGAATAATGGTCTTGTCAAAAAAACGAGCACGAAAAGTGCTAGAAGAAATCATAGCTCTCTTCCCAGATGCCAAACCCAGCCTTGATTTTACCAATCATTTTGAACTCTTGGTTGCAGTGATGTTGTCAGCCCAGACGACAGATGCCGCAGTCAATAAGGCCACACCAGGCCTCTTTGCAGCCTTTCCAACGCCTCAAGCCATGTCTGTCGCGACTGAAAGTGAAATTGCCTCACACATTTCCCGTCTAGGACTTTATCGCAATAAAGCTAAATTTCTTAAAAAATGTGCCCAGCAGTTACTAGACGATTTTAATGGTCAAGTGCCTCAGACTCGCGAGGAATTAGAAAGTCTAGCAGGTGTTGGACGCAAAACAGCTAACGTAGTCATGAGTGTGGGCTTTGGAATTCCAGCCTTTGCAGTGGACACTCATGTGGAGCGTATCTGCAAGCATCATGATATTGTTAAAAAATCGGCCACGCCCCTCGAAGTAGAAAAACGTGTCATGGACATTCTGCCACCAGAGAAATGGTTGGCAGCCCACCAGGCTATGATTTACTTTGGACGGGCTATCTGTCACCCAAAGAACCCAGAATGCGATCACTATCCACAATTATATGATTTTAGTTCGTTATAAGATGAAAATTTTATGTTTTTTTCTTGCATTGATCCTTTCTTTGTGATATAGTAATAACAATAAAATATTCCTTTAAACCTGTCCCGTGAGGCAGGCAAGGAGTCGGATCAATAGATAGCAGAAGTCTATACTCTTTACAGTGGAGCTGGCTTGGCTATACATTCTGAAGTCTCCTTGTTAAGGAGACTTTTCTTTTTGGAGGTTTGTCATGAGGACAAAAGAAGTTGTAGACGAATTGACCGTCAAACGAGCGATTACTCGGATTACCTACGAGATTATTGAGCGAAACAAAGATTTGAATAAAATCGTTTTGGCTGGTATTAAAACGCGAGGTGTCTTTATCGCTCGCCGTATCCAAGAACGTTTGGAACAGTTAGAATCTCTTTCAGTTCCAGTGGTAGAACTGGATACCAAGCCTTTCCGTGACGATGTCAAAAGTGGAGAAGATACCTCTGTAATCTCTGTTGATGTGACAGATCGGGAAGTCATCTTGGTGGACGATGTGCTCTATACAGGTCGTACTATTCGTGCAGCTATTGACAACATCGTCAGCCATGGTCGCCCTGCTCGTGTGAGTTTGGCAGTCTTGGTTGATCGTGGCCACAGAGAACTTCCAATCCGTCCGGACTATGTTGGAAAAAACATCCCAACCAGTCGTTCTGAAGAAATTATCGTAGAGATGACAGAACTAGATGGACAAGACAGAGTACTAATCACAGAACAAGCCTAAAACACTAAAAGGAGTAAAAAAATGTCAGAAAATCAACAAGCTTTGCAACATGTCGTTTCTATGGAAGACCTTACTGTAGAACAAGTAATGAAATTGATTAAACGTGGAATCGAATTTAAAAAAACGGAGCGAGTGCTTCTTATGAGGAACAACACATCGTTTCCAACCTTTTCTTTGAAAGTTCAACTCGTACCCACAAATCCTTTGAGGTAGCAGAACTGAAACTTGGACTTGATCTTTTGGATTTCGATGTGAAGACCAGTTCAGTGAATAAGGGTGAAACACTCTATGACACGATCTTGACGCTGTCTGCACTAGGAGTGGATGCCTGTGTTATTCGTCACCCAGAGGTGGACTACTACAGAGAATTGATTGCTAGCCCGACCATCACAACTTCGATTATCAATGGTGGGGACGGTTCAGGGCAACACCCTAGCCAAAGTTTGCTTGATTTGATGACAATTTATGAAGAATTTGGACATTTTGAAGGTCTTAAGGTGGCTATCGCTGGCGACCTAAACCACTCACGGGTAGCTAAGTCTAATATGCAAATCCTTAAACGCTTGGGAGCAGAGCTTTACTTTGCAGGTCCTGAGGAATGGAGAAGTGAGGAATTTGAACATTACGGTCGCTTTGTATCGATTGATGAGGTGATTGATCAAGTAGATGTTATGATGTTTCTTCGTGTGCAGCATGAACGTCATGAAATTGTGACAGGATTTTCAAAAGAAGACTATCATATTCAGCATGGTTTGACACAAGAACGCTATGACCGCTTGAAAGAAAAAGCAATCCTTATGCACCCAGCTCCAGTCAATCGTGATGTGGAAATCGCTGATCACTTGGTAGAAGCACCGAAATCACGTATTGTTCAGCAAATGACCAACGGTGTCTTTGTCAGAATGGCAATTTTAGAATCTGTGCTGGCCTACAGAAAAGCAAAATAAGGCACAAAGCGTTAAAAGATGTCTGAGAGCATCAACGAGAGGTGAGTAGATGAAAAAACGACTTCTAGTATTAGAAGATGGTACAGTATTTGAAGGCAAGGCCTTCGGAGCAGATATTGATGTAACAGGTGAAATTGTCTTTAATACAGGGATGACCGGCTACCAAGAATCCATAACAGACCAGTCTTACAATGGACAAATCTTAACCTTTACCTATCCTTTGGTGGGAAATTATGGAATTAACCGTGACGACTACGAGTCCATCAGTCCTACCTGTAAGGGGGTAGTAGTTTTTGAAGAAGCGCGTAGAGCCAGCAACTGGCGCAATCAAATGACCTTGGACGAATTCTTGAAAGCTAAGAAAATTCCTGGTATCTCAGGAATTGATACCCGTGCTCTGACAAAAATTATCCGTAAGCATGGTACCATGCGTGCAACCCTTACGCATGTTGGTGATACCATGGATCATATCATAGACCAGCTCCAAGCGACAGTTCTACCGACAGATAATATCAAGCAAGTCTCTACTAAGACAGCTTATCCTGCTCCTGGAGTTGGATTGAGTGTCGTTCTGGTAGACTTTGGTCTCAAACACTCCATCTTACGCGAACTTTCTAAACGTAATTGTAACGTGACCGTTGTTCCATATACAACAACAGCAGAAGAAATTCTCCATCTCCATCCTGACGGGTCATGTTGTCAAACGGTCCAGGTAACCCAGAAGATGTTCCCCAGGCACTCGATATGATTCGTGGTGTGCAAGGGAAGATTCCAATCTTTGGTATCTGTATGGGACATCAACTTTTTGCTATGGCAAATGGTGCTAAGACTTATAAAATGAAATTTGGTCACCGCGGATTTAACCACGCGGTACGTGAAATTGCAACAGGGCGTGTAGACTTTACTAGCCAGAACCATGGTTATGCGGTTAGCCGTGAGGATTTGCCAGAGCACTTGATCATTACGCATGAAGAAATCAATGACAAGTCAGTAGAAGGTGTTCGTCACAGATACCAACCAGGTTTCTCTGTGCAATTCCATCCAGACGCAGCTCCTGGGCCACATGATGCAAGCTATCTCTTTGATGAATTTATCGAAATGATGGAGTCGTTTAAATCTGCTAATCGCTGATATAATAAACTCTGTCAGAGACTTGTCGAATAAAAAGGCAAGTCCTTTCTTTTAGTTGATCAATGAGATGCTGAAAATTTTTACACTCGATTTATTATTGAAAAATCGTCGGAGAATTTATTTAATGTCGCTCTGTGAGGCGACGAATAGAAAGGAGAAGATACATTGTTCGCGGAAGTGAACACGCCCTAAGAACTGTGTGAAAAAGATAAAAATCGTCTTGACGCTGAAGGCGTCTGCACCGAGTTTCCTATTTTCACTTTGTTCTTGACAGGCTTTGTATCATAAACTATGCCTAAACGTACTGATATTCAAAAAATTATGGTGATTGGTTCTGGTCCGATTATTATTGGTCAGGCTGCTGAGTTTGACTATGCTGGGACCCAAGCTTGCTTATCTTTGAAAGAGGAAGGATATGAGGTTGTCTTGGTGAACTCGAATCCTGCAACTATTATGACGGATAAGGAGATTGCTGACAAGGTTTATATCGAGCCAATCACACTTGAGTTTGTGACGCGTATTCTCCGTAAGGAACGTCCAGATGCCTTGCTACCTACTCTCGGTGGTCAGACGGGTTTAAACATGGCCATGGAATTGTCTAAAAACGGTATTCTAGATGAGCTTGGTGTCGAACTTTTGGGTACTAAATTGTCTGCCATCGATCAAGCAGAGGACCGTGATCTCTTTAAACAATTGATGGAAGAGCTTGAGCAACCCATTCCTGAATCTGAAATTGTTAACACAGTAGAAGAAGCTGTTGCTTTTGCTGCGTCAATCGGCTATCCAGTGATTGTCCGACCAGCCTTTACCCTAGGTGGTACTGGTGGTGGTATGTGTGCCAACGAGGAAGAATTGCGTGAAATCGCTGAAAATGGTTTGAAATTGTCACCTGTTACCCAATGTTTGATTGAGCGTTCTATTGCAGGTTTCAAGGAAATCGAGTACGAAGTGATGCGCGACTCAGCTGACAATGCCCTTGTGGTTTGTAACATGGAAAACTTTGACCCAGTTGGGATTCACACAGGGGATTCCATTGTATTTGCCCCCTGCGCAAACCATGTCAGACTATGAAAACCAAATGCTACGTGACGCGAGCTTGAGCATTATCCGCGCTCTCAAGATTGAAGGTGGATGTAACGTTCAGCTGGCCCTTGATCCCCATAGCTTCAAGTACTATGTTATCGAAGTAAACCCGCGTGTATCGCGTTCGTCAGCCCTTGCTTCTAAGGCGACGGGTTATCCGATTGCTAAATTGGCAGCTAAGATTGCCGTCGGTTTGACCCTAGATGAGGTCATCAATCCAGTTACAGGTTCAACCTACGCCATGTTTGAACCAGCCCTGGACTATGTAGTTGCCAAGATTCCTCGTTTCCCATTCGACAAGTTTGAAAAGGGTGAGCGCCGTCTTGGTACCCAGATGAAAGCGACTGGGGAAGTCATGGCTATCGGTCGCAACATTGAGGAATCTCTTCTAAAAGCCTGTCGCTCACTTGAAATTGGGGTTCACCACAATGAAATGCCGGAGCTTGCAACCGTTTCTGATGATGCCTTGATTGAAAAAGTTGTCAAAGCCCAAGATGATCGTCTCTTCTACGTATCAGAGGCCATTCGCCGTGGCTACACACCAGAAGAAATTGCTGAATTGACTAAGATTGATATCTTTTATCTAGATAAACTCTTGCACATCTTTGAAATTGAGCAAGAATTGGGTGCCCATCCACAAGATCTAGAAGTCTTGAAAACTGCCAAAATCAATGGTTTCTCAGACCGTAAGATTGCTGAACTCTGGGAAACGACAGCTGGCCAGGTTCGCCACCTTCGCTTGGAAAACAAGATTGTCCCAGTTTACAAGATGGTCGATACCTGTGCGGCGGAGTTTGACTCTGAAACACCATACTTTTATTCAACCTATGGATGGGAAAATGAGTCTATCAAGTCTGATAAGGAAGCTGTACTTGTCCTAGGTTCAGGTCCAATCCGTATCGGGCAAGGTGTTGAGTTTGACTATGCGACTGTTCACTCGGTTAAGGCTATCCAGGCAGCTGGTTATGAAGCTATCATCATGAACTCAAATCCAGAGACTGTTTCAACAGACTTCTCTGTGTCTGACAAGCTCTACTTTGAGCCATTAACTTTTGAAGATGTCATGAATGTCATTGACCTTGAGCAACCAAAAGGGGTTATCGTTCAGTTCGGTGGTCAAACAGCCATCAACCTTGCAGAGCCCTTGGCAAAAGCAGGTGTGACCATTCTTGGTACACAAGTTGCTGACCTAGACCGTGCCGAAGACCGCGATCTCTTTGAACAAGCACTCAAAGATTTAGATATTCCACAGCCACCAGGACAAACAGCGACTAATGAAGAAGAAGCTGTGCTTGCAGCTCGCAAAATTGGTTTCCCAGTCCTCGTTCGTCCATCTTATGTCTTGGGTGGACGTGCTATGGAAATCGTAGAAAACGAAGAAGACCTTCGTTCTTACATGCGTACCGCTGTTAAGGCCAGTCCAGACCACCCAGTCCTTGTTGACTCATACATCGTTGGTCAGGAGTGTGAAGTCGATGCCATTTCAGATGGAGAAAATGTTCTCATCCCTGGTATTATGGAGCATATCGAACGTGCCGGTGTCCACTCAGGTGACTCAATGGCAGTTTATCCTCCACAAACCTTGTCGCAAAAGGTTCAGGAAACTATCGCAGACTACACCAAACGCCTAGCAATCGGTCTTAACTGTCTTGGGATGATGAACATCCAGTTTGTCATCAAGAATGAAAAAGTCTATGTTATTGAGGTCAATCCACGTGCCAGCCGTACGGTGCCATTCCTTTCTAAGGTAACTAATATTCCTATGGCTCAGGTAGCGACCAAGCTCATTCTTGGGCAAAGTCTTGAAGAACTTGGCTACCAAGATGGACTTTATCCAGAAAGCACTCGCGTTCATATCAAGGCACCAGTCTTCTCCTTTACGAAACTAGCTAAGGTAGATAGCTTACTTGGTCCTGAAATGAAGTCAACAGGGGAAGTTATGGGTTCTGATACTACTTTGGAAAAAGCTCTCTACAAGGCTTTTGAAGCTTCCTACCTACACTTGCCAACCTTTGGAAATGTTGTCTTTACCATCGCTGATGATGCCAAAGATGAAGCCTTGGACTTGGCTCGTCGTTTCCAAAATATCGGTTATGGTATCCTCGCGACAGAAGGGACAGCAGCCTTCTTTGCCAGTCATGGACTTCAAGCCCAACCTGTTGGTAAGATTGGTGATGATGAGAAGGATATCCCAAGCTTTGTCCGCAAAGGGAAAATCCAAGCGATCATCAATACTGTCGGAACCAAACGAACTGCTGACGAAGATGGTGAGCAAATCCGTCGTTCAGCCATTGAACACGGTGTGCCCCTCTTTACAGCCCTAGATACAGCTAATGCCATGCTCAAGGTACTAGAAAGCCGTAGTTTTGTCACAGAAGCGATCTAGTTGAGAAAGAATTTTTACAGTTTTAAAAGCCAGCGTTAGAAAACGCTGGCTTTTTGCAATACTAGATATTGCTTATTTGAACTATCATTCTTTCCTTAAGAAACATTTCAAAATGTGATATAATAAGGAAGAATTGGAAATAGGAAACTATTTTCATTATATTTTCAAAAAAATTCCATTAAGAAAAATAGGTAAAGACAGATTAGAAAGTGTAAAATTCCGATGTCTTCTTACAAAAAAAGTCTCTCTTTCTGAGATCAATCAATCCATTGAAACTCCGAATAACAATCATTTTTGGCAAAATCTAAAAGCTTTTTTAGGACCTGGAGCTCTTGTAGCAGTTGGCTACATGGATCCTGGAAACTGGATTACCAGTGTGGTTGGTGGTGCTTCCTACAAATATAGTCTCTTATTTGTTATTTTGATTTCATCCATCATTGCCATGCAACTACAACAGATGGCTGGAAAACTCGGTATCGTGACTAGGATGGACCTAGCACAGGCAACAGCTCATCATGCTCCCAAGTGGCTTCGCTATAGTTTGTGGGTGATTTTAGAATTAGCTTTAATGGCGACAGACTTAGCTGAGGTTCTAGGTTCAGCGATTGCCTTAAATCTTTTATTTAAAATACCGATTATGGTCGCTATCCTCTTAACTGTTTTAGATGTATTTCTTTTGTTGTTGTTGATGAAATTTGGCTTCAAAAAAATTGAAGCCATTGTCACGACCCTTATTTTAACCATATTAGCCATCTTTACCTATCTTGTGGCCTTATCCAGTCCAAGTATTCAGGGTATTTTTGGTGGTTATTTACCGACTTCAACTCTATTTGAAACACCATTGCCAGGTCATGAAAGCCAATTAACATTAGCTCTAGGAATTGTAGGAGCGACAGTCATGCCCCATAATCTCTATCTTCATTCATCCCTATCCCAGACAAGGAAAATCAATCACAAAGATAAGAAAGATGTGCGGAAAGCAGTTCGTTTTATGACCTGGGATTCAAATCTTCAGTTGTCCCTAGCCTTTATTGTCAATTCCTTGCTTCTCATTTTAGGGGCCTCTCTCTTTTTTGGTCATGCATCTGAAATTTCAGCTTTTTCTCAAATGTACAATGCTTTACAGGATTCGAAGATAGCAGGAGCTATAGCTAGTTCAACTCTGTCAACTTTATTTGCCCTTGCCCTCCTAGCAAGTGGTCAAAATTCGACTATTACAGGTACCTTGACAGGACAGATTGTCATGGAAGGTTTCTTGCATTTGAAATTGCCTCAGTGGATTATTCGTATCGGTACACGTATTTTTGCCTTGCTCCCTGTGATTATTGTAGCCGTCTTGTTTGGACATCAAGAAAAAACCTTGGATCAGTTATTGGTCTATTCACAAGTCTTTCTGTCAATCGCTCTTCCGTTTTCAATCTTCCCCTTAATCTATCTGACTTCTAAAAAGTCACTGATGGGAGAATTTACCAATGCCAAGTGGAACACCATCCTAGGTTACGCAGTTTCAATCATCTTAACCATTCTCAATATCAAACTTCTTTTCGATATTTTTTAAACTTGTTCAAATTAGTTCTCGGCACTAGCTTGAAGCTTGATATTGAGATAATAGTAGTGATTGATTCATAAAAATAAGTACAAAAAAAGAACAGTCGAAGCTGTTCTTTTTATTCTTATTTGAGACCGTATTTTTTGTTGAAACGATCCACGCGTCCATCTGCTTGAGTGAACTTTTGACGTCCAGTGTAGAATGGGTGTGAGTCTGATGAAATTTCCACACGGATCAATGGGTAAGTTTCGCCTTCGAACTCAACAGTCTCGTTAGAGCGTTTTGTTGAACCGCTAAGGAATTTGTAACCAGTAGTTGTGTCCATGAAGACAACTGGGCGATATTCTGGATGGATATCTTTTTTCATTTTGCAATATTTCCTTTCTGCCATGGTCTCTTTGCGAGCCATAGATTGTTACCTTACTAGTCTATCAGATTCTAAAAAGTTTGGCAAGTATTTTATTAGTTTTTAAGCAAGTTTTTTAATTTTTGGTAGATGATTTCGTTTTCTTCTAGACTATAGGAATTGGCGCCACTGGCTAATGGATGCCCTCCCCCGTCGTGTTCTTTGGCTATCTCATTGATAGGAGTGATTTTACTACGCATTCGCACACGGAAGTGACCATCAGCTTGCTCAACAAAGATAGCCCAAGCCTTAACGGTATCAATTCGACCAGGTGCCCCAACAATCGCTGCTGTTTCAGCATCCGTAACCTTATATTTTTCCAAGATGTCTTGAGTAAGCAGAACGCGTGCAGCCCCATTCTCATCAACTTCTAAGTGATCATAAACATATCCTTGCAATTTTGCAATCTTGAAGCTCATGGTATCCATTTGACGAGACAGTCCAGCAAAGTCAAAATCAATTTCTCGGATCTGGCTAGCTATTCTAAAGGTACGGGCACTAGTTGAAGGGTAGAGAAAACGCCCTGTATCCCCGACAATTCCTGCATAGAGAAGTCGTGCAGCATCACTAGACAAAGCTAGCTGATTTTCTTGAGCAAATAATGCAATCATCTCACTGGTACTGCTTGAACTTGTATCGACCCAAGATAGGTCACCATAGATATCATCATTTGGATGGTGATCGATTTTGATGGTGAAAGCAGCTTGTTCATAGCGTTTATCATCGATACGAGGACGATTTGCTGTATCACAAATAATAGCAAGAGCTCCTTGGTAGTCACTGTCTTGGACAGTGTCCATTTCCGCCATCCAAGTCAAAGTAGGTTCATTAAAACCGACTGCTTTGATGGTCTTTTCTGGAAAATGGTGTGTGAGAAGAGCTTTCAATCCTACCTGACTCCCTATGGCATCTGGATCTGGTTTCATATGACGGTGAATGATAATCGTGTCGTATTCTTTGATTTTTTCTAATATTTGCTGGCAAATTTCCATAAATAACCTCAATTCTTTCTCATTTCATTGTAGCACAAGAATTTTTATTTTTAAAATGAAAAAGATATGATATAATGGAGAAAGATAAATTGAGGAGGACGATATGGCATTAGCAAAAATTGTATTTGCCAGTATGACCGGTAATACCGAAGAAATTGCAGATATTGTAGCAGACAAATTACGTGACTTGGGCTTGGATGTCGATGTTGATGAATGTACAACTGTTGACGCTTCAGACTTCTTGGAAGCAGACATCGCTATCGTTGCGACCTATACTTACGGTGATGGAGAATTGCCTGATGAGATGATGGACTTCTACGAAGATTTAGCTGATCTCAATTTGAATGGCAAAATCTACGGAGTGGTCGGCTCAGGAGATACCTTTTACGATGAATTCTGTAAAGCTGTTGATGATTTTTGACCGTGTCTTTGTAGTCAACAGGGGCAGAAAAAAAGGTTCAGAGTGTGTTAAAGTTGACCTTTCTGCCGAAGAAGAAGACATCGAACGCTTGGAACAATTCGCAGAAGAATTGGCTGCAAAAGTAGGATAAGAATCAAACTGCGCTGACTGGAAGAAGTCAGTGCGTTTTTTATTAGTTTTTTTTGGATTTTACTAGCCTATTTAGAGGCTTTTTGATACAATAATTCAAATAAAGGAGGAGACTGTATGAACTTAGATATTATTCGGCAAGAAATTGATCAAATCGATGACCAAATCGTCAAGCTCCTAGAAGAACGAATGCACTTAGTTGAAGGGGTCGTCGCTTATAAGAAAGCATCTGGTAAGCCAATCTTAGATTCTAAGAGAGAAGAAGTTATTTTTGAAAAGGTAAGAAGTCGTGTGACCAATAAGCATTACCAAGAAACCATTGTTGCAACTTTTTCAGACATTCTCAAGCGTTCGCGTGATTATCAGGATCAAAACATCAAATGAAAAAAGAACAATTCTATCCGCTCGGAATTTTTCTGGCTGCAATGGTGGGAGGTCTTGTCCGCTATTTTGTATCTAGTCAGTTGCCAGCCAGTCCTGAATTTCCTTGGGGAACCCTCCTCGTCAATTATCTGGGAATATTCTGCTTGGTCTATCTGGTGAAAGGCTATCTGGTCTATAAGGGAACTAGTAAAGGCTTGATTTTAGCGCTGGGGACGGGTTTTTGCGGAGGTTTAACAACCTTTTCTAGTCTAATGCTTGATGCCGTGAAACTGCTTGATACCGGGCGGTATCTTAGTTTAGGCATCTACTTATTTTTGAGCATTGGTGGAGGTCTGCTCTTGGCTTATGTTCTAGGGAGGAAGAAATGGTAATCGTTTATCTTGCAATCACCTGCGGGTTCGGAGCCCTGGTGCGTTATTTCTTTTCACGCTATAATCCAGCTTCTAAATTGCCACTAGGAACTCTCATTGCCAATCTTCTAGGCTGTTTTTTAATCGGCCTACTCTACAATCATGTGGAGTCTAAGGGAGTCTATGCCATCCTAGCAACAGGTTTTTGTGGTGGGTTGACGACCTTTTCAACCTTGAATGACGAGTTGCAAAGACTGTTAAGCGATAAGAAGGTATTTTATAGCTATTTATTCTTAACCTACATAGGCGGTTTTCTAGCGATTTTTTTAGGAATTCTGCTATAAATTTCTTTACTTTTAGGTGGAAATTTGGTAAACTGTATCTTGTGTGTAATGGACGCACAAAAATACAGTTTATCCGCTGAGGAAGGTTCCTCAAGATTGACAAAGATAGGAGAATAAAATGAATCCATTAATCCAAAGTTTGACTGAAGGTCAACTTCGTACAGATATCCCATCATTCCGTCCTGGTGACACTGTTCGTGTACACGCGAAAGTTGTCGAAGGTAACCGTGAACGTATCCAGATTTTTGAAGGTGTTGTTATCGCACGTAAAGGCGCTGGCATCTCAGAAAACTACACAGTTCGTAAAATCTCTAACGGTGTAGGTGTTGAGCGTATCTTCCCAATCCACACTCCACGTGTTGAAAAGATCGAAGTTGTTCGTTACGGTAAAGTACGTCGTGCGAAATTGTACTACTTGCGTGCACTTCAAGGTAAGGCAGCTCGTATCAAAGAAATCCGTCGTTAATTCGACTAAAAAACTCTGCTTTTCAGCAGAGTTTTTATCTAGCTCCCTTAGTTCAATGGATATAACAACTCCCTCCTAAGGAGTAGTTGCAGGTTCGATTCCTGCAGGGGGCATTTAAGCTATTGATTTTTATTCAGAAATCACTCAAGTTAAAATAGAACTTAAAAAAAGCGTTAGATTACGCTTTTTTTGTTTTTTTATCAATGATGAAAACGGGAGAATTTGTATATAATTATAAAAAAGACAGGATATTTTTAGTTAATTGCATATAATGATTTGATTTTTTTAGGAAGTAAAGAGTAAAATTTAATTAATATGATAATTAGTTAGGAGTTTGACTATGAATGGTTTAGTTTTAGGTTTGGATATTGGTATTGCCTCCGTAGGAGTGGGAATTCTAGAAAAAAATTCTGGTAAGATTATTCATGCGAATTCACGACTTTTTCCAGCTGCAACGGCTGATGATAATGTTGAAAGAAGAAAAAATAGACAGGCTAGACGATTAAATCGTCGGAAAAAACACCGTGGTGTTCGCTTTCAAGATCTATTTGAAGACTATGGTTTGTTAACTGATTTTTCTAAGGTATCCATTAATCTTAATCCATATCGACTTCGTGTAGATGGCTTGAATCAGCAACTAACGAATGAAGAGCTGTTCATAGCTTTAAAGAACATTGTTAAGAGACGTGGTATTAGCTATTTAGATGATGCTTCTGAGGATGGGGGTACAGTATCGTCTGATTATGGCAAGGCAGTTGAGGAAAATAGAAAATTACTTGCTGAACAAACACCTGGTCAAATCCAACTTGATCGTTTTGAAAGATATGGTCAAATAAGAGGAGATTTCACTGTTTTAGAAAATGGTGAGAAATGCCGATTGATCAATGTTTTTTCAACATCTGCGTATAAAAAGGAAGCTGAAAGAATTCTTAGAAAACAGCAGGAATTCAATAGTAAAATTACGGATGAGTTTATCGAGGATTATCTAAAAATCCTTACAGGGAAAAGAAAATATTATCATGGACCAGGAAATGAAAAATCTCGGACGGATTATGGACGTTTCCGAAAAGATGGTACTACCTTAGATAATATTTTTTTGGTATTTTAATCGGTAAATGTACATTTTATCCTAATGAATACAGAGCTTCTAAAGCTTCCTATACCGCTCAAGAGTTTAATTTGCTAAATGATCTAAATAATTTATCAGTTCCTACAGAGACCAAGAAACTGAGTGAGGAACAAAAGAAAACAATCATTGAATATGCGAAGTCGGCGAAAACCTTAGGAGCCTCAACCTTATTGAAGTACATTGCTAAAATGATTGATGCTTCAGTAGATCAGATACATGGTTATCGAGTTGATGTAAACAATAAACCTGAAATGCATACTTTTGAAGTATATCGAAAAATGCAATCGCTAGAAACAATTTCAGTTGGGGAATTATCTAGAAATGTTCTAGATGAACTTGCCCATATTTTAACTCTAAATACTGAACGAGAAGGTATAGAAGAAGCGATTAATACGAAGTTAATGGGTGTATTTAGTCAAGACCAAGTACTTGAATTGGTTCAATTTAGAAAAAATAATAGCAGTCTATTTAGTAAGGGATGGCATAATTTTTCTCTTAAACTCATGATGGAATTGATACCAGAACTCTATGAAACTTCAGAAGAGCAAATGACAATTCTAACACGATTGGGGAAACAAAAAAACAAAGAGACATCAAAACGAACTAAGTATATTGATGAAAAAGAAGTAACAGAAGAAATCTATAACCCTGTAGTAGCGAAATCTGTCAGACAGGCCATAAAGATAATCAACGAAGCAACTAAAAAATATGGTATCTTTGATAATATCGTTATCGAAATGGCGCGTGAAAATAACGAAGAAGACGCTAAGAAAGATTATATAAAAACGTCAAAAGGCAAACCAAGATGAGAAAAATGCAGCTATGGAAAAAGCGGCGTTTCAATACAATGGGAAAAAAAGAGTTGCCGGATAACATTTTTCATGGGCATAAGGAATTAGCTACTAAGATTCGTTTATGGCATCAACAGGGAGAAAAGTGTCTCTATACTGGGAAGAATATTCCAATTTCAGATTTAATCCACAATCAGTACAAGTACGAAATTGACCATATTTTACCTCTATCTTTATCATTTGATGATAGTTTATCTAATAAAGTATTGGTTTTAGCTACAGCAAACCAAGAAAAGGGACAGCGAACACCGTTTCAGGCTTTAGATAGTATGGATGATGCCTGGTTCTACCGTGAGTTTAAATCTTATGTAAAAGACTCTAAATTATTAAGTAATAAAAAGAAAGATTATCTTTTAACAGAAGAAGACATTAGTAAAATTGAAGTGAAACAGAAGTTCATTGAAAGAAATTTAGTTGATACTCGATATTCATCGCGAGTAGTTCTAAACGCTCTACAAGATTTTTATAAGAGCCATCAATTTGATACAACTATTTCTGTGGTACGTGGACAATTTACTTCTCAACTAAGAAGAAAGTGGGGGCTTGAAAAGTCTCGTGAAACTTACCACCATCATGCTGTGGATGCCTTAATTATTGCTGCTTCGAGTCAATTAAGATTATGGAAAAAACAGAATAATCCTTTGATTTCTTATAAAGAAGGACAATTTGTAGATTCAGAGACTGGAGAAATTATTTCATTAAGTGATGATGAATACAAAGAGTTAGTGTTTAAAAGCTCCTTATGACCATTTTGTTGATACATTGCGTAGCAAGACATTTGAGGATAGTATACTGTTTTTCTTATCAAGTAGATTCAAAATACAATCGAAAAAAATTTCAGATGCAACCATTTATGCAACAAGAAAAAGCAAAATTGGATAAAGATAAGTCTGAAGAAACTTATGTTTTTAGGTAAGATTAAAGATATTTATAGTCAAGCAGGATATGATGCTTTCATTAAAATTTACAATAAAGATAAGAGTAAATTCTTGATGTATCACAAAGATCCACAAACATTTGAAAAAAAGTGATTGAAGAAATTTTAAGAACCTATCCTTCTAAAGAATTGAACGATAAAAAAATAAAGAGATCCCTTGCAATCCTTTTTGAGAAATATAGACAAGAAAATGGGCCTATTCGTAAGTACAGTAAAAAAAGGTAATGGACCAGAAATTAAAAAGTCTGAAATACTACGATAAAAAAATATTCCAGAATCATTTATTAACATAACTCCCTCTAATAGTAATAATAAAGTGCTTCTTCGTCAATTATATCCTTGGAGAACAGATGTTTATTTTAATCCACAAACTGATAAATATGAGTTGCTAGGATTAAAATATGCAGATCTACAATTTGAGAAAGCAACTGGGAAATATTCTATAACTATTGATAAATATAATGAAATTAAAGAAAAAGAAGGAGTTAGCAAGGAGTCAGAATTCAAATTTACCTTATAAAAAAATGACTTACTTTTTGATTAAGGATACCAAAAAAATAATGAAGAACAGATTTTTAGGTTTTTATCTAGAACAATGCCTAATCAAAAATCACTATGTCGAATTAAAAGCCTTACGATAAAGGTAATTTTGAAGGTAAAGAAAAAAATCAAAGTGTTAAAAATGACCTCTAATGGTCGTTGTATAAAAAGGATTAGGAAAGAAATATCTCTCTATCTACAAAGTTAAAACTGATATTTTAGGTAATAAACATTTCATCAAAAAAAGAGGGTGACGAACCAAAAACTCTTTTTTTAAAAATATTTTTAAAAAAAGAGTTGCAAACGCTTGTACAATGTATTATAATAGTAACTGTAAGGGACGCCTTGCACAGTTACTTAAATCTTGCAGAAGCTACAAAGATAAGGCTTCATGCCGAATTCAACACCCTGTCAATTATGGCTGGGTGTTTTCGTTTTGTGAAAGAGGAAAATACGATGACTTGGAGAATTGTGCATGTCTGTCAGAGTGAAAAAAATGCAATTGAAGTTGGATAACCTTTTAATTAAGAAAATGGGTCAAGACTATGTTATCCCACTGAGTGATATTTCGATAATTGTGGCAGAAGGAGGGGAGACTGTTGTAACTTTAAGATTATTAAGTGCTTTAAGTAAGTATAATATTGCCTTAATTGTCTGTGATAATGAGCACTTGCCTACAGGAATTTACCATTCACAGAATGGCCATTTCAGAGCCTATAAAAAATTACAGGAGCAATTATTGTGGACACAGGAACAAAAAGACAAATTATGGCAAATAGTGACCTATTTTAAAATAAATAATCAACAAGATGTTCTTGCAATGTTTGAGAAAAATATAGATTGTATCCAATTATTAGCAGACTACAAAGATCATATTGAATATGGAGATAAAACCAATCGTGAAGGCCATGCTGCCAAAGTTTATTTCAATGAATTATTTGGAAAGAAATTCGTACGTCTTACACAACAGGAAACGGACGTCATCAATGCTGGTCTAAATTATGGTTATGCCATCATGAGAGCGCAGATGGCACGTATTATTGCTGGTTACGGTTTGAATCCCTTGATTGGCATTTTCCATAAGAATGAATATAATCAATTTAACTTGGTTGATGACCTAATGGAACCTTTTCGGCAGATTATAGATGTCTGGGTTTATCAAAATTTACGAGATGAAGAGTATTTGAAATACGAATTTCGACTGGCATTAACGGATACACTAAATGCAAAGATACGTTATGGGAAAGAAACGTGTTCAGTAACAGTAGCAATGGATAAGTATGTTAAAGGTTTTTTGAAATGTATCTCTGATAAGAATACCAGTAAATTTTACTGTCCGGTGGTTTCGAGTATAGAATGGAGCTAAAGAAATGAGGTATGAAGCATTGAGATTATTGTGTTTTTTTGATCTACCAATGGAAACAAATCAGGAAAAAAGAGTCTATCGTAATTTTCGGAAAGACTTAATCGCAAACGGTTTTGAAATGTTGCAGTTTTCTGTTTATTATAGAACCTGTCCGAATCGAAGTTTTGCTAGTAAATTCTATAAAAAATTAAGTCAGAGTAATTTACCAAGTGGGAATGTCCGTTTGCTAGCAGTGACTGAGAAACAATTTTCTGAAATGGTTTTGATTATAGGTGGGAAAAACAAAGCAAGAAGAAGTAGTCAGTGATAATAAGTTGGTAGTTATATGAAAATGAACATTAGTCATCCATACAAGGATAAAAATTTCATTAAGTTTTGGTCAATTTACTCAAATTGTAGGTCAAGATCAGCAATTAAAATACTATATTTGGCAGATACTATTATGGTATTTTTGGAGGAAAAAAATATAGTGAGGAAGATTTAGTTCTATTTGAACAAAAATGAGCCTAAAATACTAATAGACGATACAATGGTTTCCCGATCAGAATTCAGTGTTGTTCAAGTGTCCAATATCAATGATTTAATTGAACAAATGGAATATAAAAAAAGGAACAGTAGCCTATGATTATATAAAGAAAAAAAGATTAATTCTATAGAGATAATGGAGCAAATTGAAAATATCAATGACAATCTAGATAGGATTTCACTTCTATTGAATCAGAAGTTGAATCTTCAAATAGATGATATTATCTATCATACCGAAGCAAAATATTTTAATACAGATCAATTGGTTCAAAAAGAATTTTTTTACCATACTTTGGGAAAAAAATAATAAAAAAATATTTCATTTGAATTTGTAGACAATAAGACAAAGTTTTTATTATTTCTTTCCATGTTAGAAGTTATGGCGACGAACAGTTCTGAAAAAGTTTTTGCTTGTCTTACGAAATTTGGATGATTTTCTATCCTATAATGATTTTTGTTGAATGTTGCGAGAAAAATGGAGTTTTTGATTAATCATAGCGATTCATTATATATTGTTTCATTTCCTTCCAATGAAGGTTATCTTCATGTATCGAAAAGAAGTTTTAGAGGAAATCAATATTGTTTCCGATTATGTTGATCATTTTTATTCTCTAGAATTTATGTATGATCGCTTTTACCAATCAGTATCCAATAAATCAAATACCTGATGAACAAGAATTTTTAACCTCTTTAAGAAAAAAATTGGATCCTATTTATTTAGCTCGGACATTCTCCACATGAGTTTATCTGTAGAAGATCAAGTAGCATTAAAAAAATTTTTGAATAATTTGTATCAGTACAAAATAAAAAAACAAAAATTCCGTATTGAATCAGTCAATCCAATGTTATTGAAATATTTGGAAGAATAGTATTGACGAGTGAGATTTAAGGCTTTATAATGTTTTTTTGAGGGCACAAAAAAATCAAAAATTGACGAATTTGAGGTTTTTGTACTCTCAAGATTTAAGTAACTGTACAACAACCGATCTATGTTCAAATTCGCTCCGCTGGTTTTTGTACTCTCAAGATTTAAGTAACTGTACAACTTGCTTCCTTTTAGGTGACGAACAGGGATTGTTTTTTTGTACTCTCAAGATTTAAGTAACTGTACAACGTTGATAGTCATTGTGGGACGTCCTGGACAGTTTTTGTACTCTCAAGATTTAAGTAACTGTACAACATAAAAGTCTGGATCCTCTTTAGTCGACAAGTTTTTTTGTACTCTCAAGATTTAAGTAACTGTACAACCTTTTTACGCTTTGGCTTTTTCCAGTTCTCTGTTTTTGTACTCTCAAGATTTAAGTAACTGTACAACATCGTTATGCTTTTGCGTGAAAAAAATCAGTAGTTTTTGTACTCTCAAGATTTAAGTAACTGTACAACTTCGTTAAGTTGCTTCGGTGGTTCAGTGGAGTTTTTGTACTCTCAAGATTTAAGTAACTGTACAACTTCACTGTAATTGGGCGTATGACGGGATCTGTTTTTGTACTCTCAAGATTTAAGTAACTGTACAACTGAAGCACTCGTTGTTTAAAAACTTCCTCAAGTTTTTGTACTCTCAAGATTTAAGTAACTGTACAACGCTCAGCTTCTTCAATGTCACCACCAAACCGTTTTTTTGTACTCTCAAGATTTAAGTAACTGTACAACCGAAAAACCTTCAACGATTTTTACGGCCGATTGTTTTTTTGTACTCTCAAGATTTAAGTAACTGTACAACTACTACTTAGCTACACAAGAAGAAGGAGACGGTTTTTGTACTCTCAAGATTTAAGTAACTGTACAACATCGCTCGTGTGATTGAAGATTTTAAAAATTGTTTTTGTACTCTCAAGATTTAAGTAACTGTACAACTAAACAAGGATCTGGCTTCTTATCTATCGGTTTTTTTGTACTCTCAAGATTTAAGTAACTGTACAACTAAGCAGCATTTCTGATTTTTTTGGGATGGCTGTTTTTGTACTCTCAAGATTTAAGTAACTGTACAACTTGGTGAAAAAAAGATATTGACGAGTATCCAGGTTTTTTTGTACTCTCAAGATTTAAGTAACTGTACAACTCAAGGATGGTCTGACAGGTTTGTTGTACAGTTTTTGTACTCTCAAGATTTAAGTAACTGTACAACACAAGGTCACTTTCAACTTGGATCCCCTCGGTTTTTGTACTCTCAAGATTTAAGTAACTGTACAACCTCCTTGTTCGTTTAATTCTTCAGCTAATAGTTTTTGTACTCTCAAGATTTAAGTAACTGTACAACCTCCCAATCAGTCCAATCAAGCCCCAAATAGGTTTTTTTGTACTCTCAAGATTTAAGTAACTGTACAACTTGTTAATATTGTCAACAGTCAGGTAATGGGTTTTTGTACTCTCAAGATTTAAGTAACTGTACAACAAATTCCAAGCTTTTTGAGCTAATTCTTTCTGTTTTTTTGTACTCTCAAGATTTAAGTAACTGTACAACCGTTTGCAACATCCAAAATATCTCTAGAACGTTTTTGTACTCTCAAGATTTAAGTAACTGTACAACTGCAATTCAATTTATTGATTTACTCTCATTGTGATATATTCATACAAAAACCGCTCTCCAGAGCGGTTTTCGTCTATTCTTGCCTTTTGCTACAATACCCACGTACGGATAGCATGGGCAACGCCAGATTCATCATTTGTTTTGGTGATGTATTTGGCGATTTTTTTGAGTTTTGATTTCCATTTTTCCATAACAACGGGGTTTGCCAACGACTTCCAGCATGGCACGGTCATTTTCTTCGTCCCCGATCGCCATGGTTTCATCTTTGGTCAATCCTAGTTTTTCAGCTAGATGGGTAATAGCTGAACCCTTGTCTACATTCTTTTTAAGGAGTTCGAGGTAGAAAGGAGCAGATTTGTTGATGGAGTAGCGTTCGTAAAATTCTGCTGGAATCTTTTCAATCGCAGCATCAAGAATCTCTGGTTCATCGATAAACATACACTTGACGATTTCCTTGTCAGCCATTTCTTCAGGAGTGCGGTAGAAGATAGGCATGCTGACGAGGGTTGATTCGTGCACCGTGTATTTTCCGATATTGCGATTGGCCGTGTAGATACCGTCCTTGGTAATAGCGTGCATGTGAACACCGAGCTTGCGACTGAGAAATTCCATATCTAGATAATCCTCATAGGTCAAGGATTCGCTGATAATCTCATGGCCAGTAGCAGTTTCTTGGACAAGGGCGCCGTTGAAGGTTACGACATAGTCACCTTCGTCTCTCAACTGCAAGTCGTCCAGAAGTTTGGCAACACCTGCGATAGGACGGCCCGTTGCAATCACGACTTTGACACCGGCTTGTTTGGCGTCTTGGATGGCAGAAAAGACTTCAGGAGTGATTTCCTTCTTATTGTTGACTAGGGTACCATCAATATCGACGGCGATTAGTTTAATACTCATAAATTTCCTCTATTTGTTCTTAGTTGGGGTAAAATGATCGTTCTCAATCAAGTGTAAAAATTGCTGGGTAATGCTTGCGAAGATACTGTTTTGGTCCAACATTTCTTTCGGGAAATAGAAACGATTGTCTCCGTGGCGGCTGCCAGCAAGGGATTGGACGATAGGGGACAAGCTAGAGAGTTCTGCCAGTTCACCATTTTTCTGTAGAATCTCAATCTGTGTCCGTGGATTTTCAGATTCGGGACGATAGATATCATAAGGAAGGTCAAAGTTCTTATGAATAGCAGTATAGTAGTCTGGATCAAAACCGATTTCTTCAACCAGTTGTCTCATGGTTGCGAGTTGGTCTTGATCTTCTTGTGAAAAGGTGATGGATTTAAAGACCTTGCGGTTGACAAAGCGTTGCGACAAGTCGGCTAGTATCTTATCAGGACTGGTCATCCAGAGCTGGAAGTAGGTATTCATCACGCCATCATCCAGAGCTAGATAGTCAGACAAGGTCACATTTTTTTCAAATAAAGGAAGGAGATGTGGAGAAGTGCGTGCAAAGAAGTCCTTGTCTTTAGGATAGAGTTCCTTAGCGCGTTTGAGGAGATTCTGTAGGAGAACTTCCATGGCGCGTGTTGCTGGGTGGAAATAAACCTGCATATACATCTGGTAGCGACTGAGAACATAGTCTTCGATGGCATGCATGCCATTGCGCTGAAAGGCGATGCCATTTTCGACAGGACGAATGACTCGGAGGATGCGAGTCAGGTCAAATTCTCCATAAGATGCTCCTGTAAAATAGGAGTCACGCAAGAGATAGTCCATGCGATCTGCATCGATCTGACTGGAAATGAGTTGCACGACCTGCTTGTTAGGATAGGTATGATCAATGACGCTGGCAACCTTTTTGGAAAGTCTGGTGCTACTTGTAACAAGACTTGGTGAATCTCTGTCTCAGGACTTTGGATGATTTCCTGAGTAATGGCCTCATGATCTGTATCAAAGAGATGTTCAAAAGTATGCGAGTAGGCCCCATGTCCAAGGTCATGAAGGAGTGCAGCGGTCATGGTCAAGAGAGACTCAGCAGGATCCCATTCTTCAGGATATTTTTCTTCAAAAATCTCTGTGATACGTCGTGCGATCTCATAGACTCCTAGACAGTGAGAGAATCGACTGTGTTCTCCCCCGTGGAAGGTATAACTGGAAGTCCCTAGTTGTTTGATACGGCGCAGACGTTGAAATTCTTTTGTATTGATCAAGTCGTATATGACCTGATTGTTTACATGGATGTAGTTGTGAACTGGGTCACGGAATACTTTTTCGTTCATATGACCATTATAGCAAAATCCTGCTCTTTTTGGTAAAATAGTAGGACAAGAGACAAGAAAGAGGATTTGATGTGAAGATTCGGATGCGAAATACGATTCAGTTTGATGAGCAGTTGGAAGTGATTGACCAGCTCTATGACGTGGAAGTGCGTGAAAAGGGAGATTTTAGCTATTTACTCTTTTATAATGAGGAAAAGGAAAAAGTGGTTCTCAAGTTTCATGGTCAAGAACTGGTGATGACCCGTTTCTCGAGCCCGAAGACTATCATGCGATTTCTAAAGGATAGTGATAGCTTGGCCTATATTCCTACTCCAACGGGGATGCAGGAGTTTATCATTCAAACGAGTCACTACAAACTGGATGGGCAAAAGATTGAGCTCGCCTATCAACTGCAAAATCAAGAGGGGCACCCCTTTGCCAGCTATCAATTAGAAATTACTTGGGGATAAGAAAAAGGTTGGCAAGAGCCAACCTTATTTGATAAAGAGTTCTTGATTTTTTAGGACAATTTCACGAACACTTGCGAATTTCTTGAGTTTTTTAAGTTCTTCAGGATGGGTTACGAGAGTGATAACATAGCCCTCTTTCCCATGCGACCTGTACGGCCAGCACGGTGAGTGTAAGTTTCCATGTCTCTAGGAATATCAAAGTTTACGACACATTCTAGGCTATCGATATCAATCCCACGTGCCAAAAGGTCTGTTGCAAGGAGCAGGGTTAGCTGCTTGTCCTTAAACTTTTCTAAGATGACTTTTCGAAATTTAACATTGACATCGCTAGCGAGGGAAACAGCCAAGATATCGCGATACTGTAGTTTTTCCTCCGCACTTCCAAGATCTGACAAGCTGTTAAAGAAGACCAGGCCACGGAAATCCTCTACATGAGCTAGTTTTCGTAGCATATCCACTCGGTGACGTTGGTCTACCTGCATGTAGAAATGTTGGATGTTGTCCAGTTTTTGATCAGAGAGGTCAATGGTGCGCGTGTTTGGAGCAATCTTTTCTTGGTCAAACTTGGTCGTCGCACTCATGTAGATGAGTTGGTGGTCACGAGGTGCGTAGTGGGTGATTTTTTCGACAAAGTGAATCTGAGAATCATCGAGCAATTGGTCAAATTCATCCAGAATGATGGTTTCCACATTCATCGTCTTGATTTTTTTCAATTTAATCAACTCAAAGATACGGCCGGGAGTTCCAATCAGAATTTCTGGTCCTTTTTTTAGGCGTTCAATCTGGCGTTTCTGACTGGAACCTGATAAGAAGAGCTGAGCAGTCAAACCGATGGCTTCTGCCCACGTTTTACACACGTCAAAAATCTGTCCAGCCAGTTCTGTATTTGGTGCTAGAATCAAGAGTTGTTGGGCTTTTTTCTTTTGTAGTCTTAGAAGACTTGGCAAGAGGTAAGCTAGCGTCTTACCAGTTCCTGTTGGGCTCACTCCCAGGAGGTTTTCTCCAGCAAGAATGGGCTCAAATAGTTGAGTTTGAATGGGGGTGAATTCTTGGAAACCGAGTTGAACGCTCAGTTCCTGCCATTCAGTCGGTAGTTTGGTTTTCATTTTTCTGCCTCAAATCTAATGCCAGCAGTCTGGCGCATGGTATATAATAGGTCATGAACAGAACCTGTATCATCCAGCCGGTTCTGGTAAAGTGTCTGATCTGGTTGCTGGATCATGTGTGCAAATGCAGCTGCTTCCTCAGTCATTGTATGAGGAGCCTGTTGGATAGGAAGTTGGACTTGATTTCCTTGGTGGTCGGTAAAAATAGCTGAGCGGACATGTTCAATCGTGTTAAGGGTCAAGGTTCCATCTGCTGTGTAAATCTCACAAGGAAGATTGGAAGTGATGTTTTTCCCAGCCTTGATATGAACTTGAAAGTTAGGGTAGAAGAGGATACCGTCTCCATTTAGGTCAATGCTATTGTCAAGCTGTTGGGCTTGGTAGGTTGCTTCCTGAGCCTTTCCAAAAAGACGAACGGCAGCATAGATGGGATAAATCCCCAAGTCCATAAGGGCTCCACCAGCAAAACGATCTGAAAAGACATTTGGCGTCTGCCCAGCCAACAAGTCCGGCATCTTGGATGAATATTTGGCATAGTTGAAATCAGCTCCCAATACTTGCTTGTCTGTCAAAAAAATCTTGATAGTAGTAAAAGCTTCCTCGTGGTAATTACGAGCTGCCTCAAAGATAAAACAGTGATTTTTCTCAGCCGTTTGCCTTAAATCTAGCCATTCTTGTGGCTGAGTGACAGCTGGCTTTTCAAGAATGACGTGCTTACCAGCAGACAAGGCAGCCTTGGCTTGAACAAAATGCAAGGAGTTTGGACTGGCGATATAGACCACATCAAAGGAAGACTTAAAGAAGTCTTCTAATTGATCAAAGAGTTGGATATCCTGATACTGAGAAGCAAAGGTTGCAGCAGTTTCTAGCTTTCTAGAGTAGACTGCGACCAGCTGGTATTCTCCGCTAGCATGGGCTGCTTCTATGAAATGGTGGCTGATAGCACCTGTTCCGATGACACCTAATTTAAACATAGATACTCCTTTTCCGATTTTAAAACCTTCCTTCATTATAACATAGAAAAGAAGGACTATCCAACAGATGGTAAAAATTTTCAAATGGACTACGCATTTCTTGGAGAAAGTGGTACAATATTTAGATAAGTAGATGAAATGAGAAGGGGGAGAAAATGAGATTATTACCAATAAGAAAAATATCACGTCAGTCTAAAAGGCTAGCGCTTTTTTTAACCTTTTGTGCAGGATATGTAGATGCTTATACCTTTATCGTTCGAGGGAATACCCTAGTAGCAGGACAGACTGGGAATGTGGTTTTTCTTTCTGTAGGACTCATTCAGCAGAATGTCTCGGATGCCAGTGCTAAAGTAATGACCTTGTTGTCCTTTATGATGGGTGTCTTTTTTCTGACATTGTATAAGGAAAAACTTCGAATTGTTAAAAAACCGATTTTATCCTTGATTCCACTTGCAGTCCTGTCCCTAATTATTGGCTTTGTTCCCTTATCAGTAGACAATATCTACCTAGTCCCACCTTTAGCCTTTTGTATGGGACTGGTGACAACAGCCTTTGGAGAAGTGTCAGGTATTGCCTATAATAATGCTTTTATGACAGGGAATATCAAACGAACCATGTTAGCTTTTGGGGATTATTTTCGGACCAAGCATACGCCTTTCCTACGAGAGGGATTGATTTTTGTTAGCTTGCTTAGCAGTTTTGTCTTTGGAGTTGTTTTTTCAGCCTATTTGACGATTTACTATCAGGAGAAGACAATTTTAGGTGTTCCCCTGATGATGAGCATCTTTTACATCAGCATGCTTTTTTTGCTTCTTGGAGGAAAAAAAGGAAAGAAAAAGCTTAAATTTGATTTATTTTACTTGTAAGAAAAAAGAAGATATGCTATACTTGAAGAGTTGACTATGCACAATCCTGTGCAACCGCACGAACATCGTTGCTCGTCGTATACTAAATTTAAACTTTGTTATACTTAGAGCTCTTCTTTTAAGTGGTTCGTCCCACGATGCTAGGCGAGTCTTCACAAAAATACGGGGAAACCCTAAAAAAATCATAGGAGGTGCATAATGAGCACATACGCAATTATCAAAACTGGCGGAAAACAAGTTAAAGTTGAAGTTGGTCAAGCAGTTTACGTTGAAAAATTGAACGTTGAAGCTGGTCAAGAAGTTACTTTTAACGAAGTTGTTCTTGTTGGTGGTGAAAACACTGTTGTCGGAACTCCACTTGTTGCTGGAGCTACTGTAGTTGGAACTGTTGAAAAACAAGGAAAACAAAAGAAAGTTGTTACTTACAAGTACAAACCTAAAAAAGGTAGCCACCGTAAACAAGGTCACCGTCAACCATATACAAAAGTTGTCATCAACGCGATCAACGCTTAATTTTAAGGAGAACACATGATACAAGCAGTCTTTTGAGAGAGCCGAAGATGGCGAGCTGAGGAGTGCGGAAATTACTGGACACGCCGAAAGTGGCGAATACGGCTTAGATGTCGTGTGCATCGGTTTCTACGCTTGCCATTAACTTTGTCAATTCCATTGAGAAATTTGCAGGCTATGAACCAATCTTAGAATTAAACGAAGATGAAGGTGGCTATCTAAAGGTTGAAATACCAGCGGATCTTCCTTCACACCAGAGAGAAATGACGCAGTTATTCTTCGAATCATTTTTCTTAGGTATGGCAAACTTATCGGAGAACTCTTCTGAGTTCGTCCAAACCAGAGTTATCACAGAAAACTAACACGGAGGAAAACATTATGTTAAAAATGACTCTTAACAACTTGCAACTTTTCGCCCACAAAAAAGGTGGAGGTTCTACATCAAACGGACGTGATTCACAAGCGAAACGTCTTGGAGCTAAAGCAGCTGACGGACAAACTGTAACAGGTGGATCAATCCTTTACCGTCAACGTGGTACACACATCTATCCAGGTGTAAACGTTGGACGTGGTGGAGACGATACTTTGTTCGCTAAAGTTGAAGGCGTAGTACGCTTTGAACGTAAAGGTCGCGATAAGAAACAAGTTTCTGTTTACCCAATCGCGAAATAAAAAGGTCCAGTGAACCTTTTTATCCCGAGCCTTAAAATGAAAAGGCGAGGAAGCTAGAACTAGCATAAAATCAGGCTTTCCGAGTTTTCGGAGAGCCTATTTTTTTGTTTTGATACCCATAATTCTTTGTTACTAGTGTAGATGAATTTTGTGAGCGACATTATTTTTCCTAAGTGGAAAATTTCTAAAATATGGTATAATGAACAGATAGAGAAGTTGGGGGTAAAAGATGAATATTCAACAATTACGCTATGTTGTGGCCATTGCCAATAGTGGTACTTTCCGTGAAGCTGCTGAAAAGATGTATGTTAGTCAGCCGAGTCTATCTATTTCTGTGCGCGATTTGGAAAAAGAGCTGGGTTTTAAGATTTTCCGTCGGACGAGTTCAGGAACGTTTTTGACCCGGCGTGGTATGGAATTTTATGAGAAAGCGCAAGAATTGGTCAAAGGCTTTGATGTTTTTCAAAATCAGTATGCCAATCCTGAAGAAGAAAAGGATGAATTTTCCATTGCCAGCCAGCACTATGACTTCTTGCCACCAACCATTACGGCCTTTTCAGAGCGTTATCCTGATTATAAGAACTTCCGTATTTTTGAATCAACTACTGTTCAAATTTTAGACGAAGTAGCCCAAGGGCATAGTGAGATTGGGATTATCTACCTCAACAACCAAAATAAAAAGGGCATCATGCAACGGGTTGAAAAGCTTGGTTTAGAAGTTATTGAACTAATTCCTTTCCAGACTCACATTTATCTTCGTGAAGGCCATCCTTTAGCACAGAAAGAGGAATTGGTCATGGAGGATTTAGCTGATTTGCCAACGGTTCGTTTCACTCAGGAAAAGGATGAGTACCTTTATTATTCAGAGAACTTTGTCGACACCAGCGCGAGCTCGCAGATGTTTAATGTGACGGACCGTGCTACTTTGAATGGTATTTTGGAGCGGACGGATGCTTATGCGACAGGTTCAGGATTTTTAGATAGTGACAGTGTTAATGGAATCACAGTCATTCGTCTCAAGGACAATCTAGATAACCGCATGGTCTATGTTAAACGTGAGGAAGTGGAGCTTAGTCAAGCTGGGACACTCTTCGTTGAGGTTATGCAAGAATATTTTGATCAGAAGAGGAAATCATGAAAAAAAGAGGAATAGTAGCAGTGATTGTACTGCTCTTAATTGCACTGGATCAGTGGGTTAAAGCCTATGTCGTCCAACAGATACCTTTGGGAGAAGTCCGGTCTTGGATCCCCAATCTAGTTAGCTTGACCTACCTGCAAAAATAGAGGGGCAGCCTTCTCTATGTTACAAGACCAGCAGTGGTTATTTGCTGTTATTACACTGGTCGTTATGGTAGGTGCCATTTGGTATCTACATAAACACATGGAGGACTCGCTTTGGATGGCCTTTGGACTGACTCTGATAATCGCGGGAGGTCTAGGCAACTTTATCGACAGAATGAGTCAAGGTTTTTGTGGTGGATATGTTCCACCCTAGACTTTATCAACTTTGCGATTTTTCAATGTGGCTGATAGCTATTTGACAGTTGGTGTGATTGTTTTATTGATTGCAATGCTTAAAGAGGAAGTAAATGGAAATAAAAAAATTGAAACGGGTGGGGTGCGTTTAGACAAGGCTCTGTCGGATCTGACAGAATTGTCACGCAGTCTCGCAAATGAACAAATCAAGGCTGGACAAGTTTTTGGTTAATGGGCAAGCCAAGAAAGCAAAATACACTGTCCAAGAGGGGGATATCGTCACCTACCATGTGCCAGAACCAGAGGTTTTAGAGTATGTGGCTGAAGATATTCCGCTAGACATCATCTACCAAGATGAGGATGTGGCTGTTGTCAACAAACCTCAAGGGATGGTGGTCCATCCGAGTACCGGTCATACTAGCGGAACCTTGGTCAATGCCCTCATGTACCATATCAAAGACTTGTCAGGTATCAATGGGGTCCTCCGTCCAGGAATTGTTCACCGCATTGACAAGGATACGTCTGGTCTGCTTATGATTGCAAAAAATGATGAGGCCCACTTGGCACTTGCTCAAGAACTCAAGGATAAGAAGTCTCTCCGCAAATACTGGGCGATTGTTCACGGCAATCTTCCTAATGATCGTGGTGTGATTGAAGCGCCGATTGGTCGGAGTGAAAAAGACCGTAAGAAACAGGCTGTGACTGCTAAAGGGAAGCCAGCTGTGACTCGTTTTCAAGTCTTGGAACGCTTTGGCGATTATAGTTTGTTAGAGTTGCAACTGGAAACAGGGCGTACCCACCAAATTCGTGTTCATATGGCTTATATCGGTCATCCAGTCGCTGGTGATGAGGTCTATGGTCCTCGTAAGACACTTAAGGGACATGGGCAATTTCTCCATGCTAAAACTCTAGGATTTACCCATCCGAGAACAGGTGAAACCTTGGAGTTCACAGCAGATATTCCAGAGATTTTTAAAGAAACGCTGGAAAGATTGCGTAAAACTGAGAATAGATAAAAGAGTTGAGATGCCTTGTCTCAACCTTTTTCATTTCAAGTCTTTTCTATTTTAAAGCATTCATGTTATAATGGATAAATATGAAGAATCGGAGTGAGAATATGAAGTACAAACGAATCGTCTTTAAGGTGGGAACCTCCTCCTTGACAAATGAAGACGGGAGTTTATCAAGAAGTAAAGTAAAGGCAATTACCCAGCAATTGGCTATGCTGCATGAGGCTGGACATGAGTTGATTTTGGTGTCATCTGGGGCAGTAGCGGCAGGCTTTGGAGCTTTGGGTTTTAAAAAACGTCCGACCAAGATTGCTGATAAGCAGGCTTCGGCCGCAGTAGGACAAGGTTTGCTCCTAGAAGAATACACAACCAACCTCCTCATGCGCCAAATCGTCTCCGCGCAAATCTTGCTGACACAGGATGATTTTGTAGATAAACGTCGTTATAAGAACGCCCACCAGGCTTTGTCTGTATTGCTTCATCGTGGTGCCATTCCTATCATCAACGAGAATGACAGTGTTGTTATTGATGAACTCAAGGTTGGGGACAATGATACTCTAAGTGCCCAGGTAGCAGCGATGGTCCAGGCAGACCTCTTGGTTCTCTTGACGGATGTAGACGGTCTCTATACTGGCAATCCCAACTCAGATCCAAGAGCTAAGCGTTTGGAGAAAATCGAGACTATCAATCGTGAGATTATTGATATGGCTGGTGGAGCAGGTTCGTCTAATGGTACAGGTGGGATGATGACTAAGATCAAGGCGGCTACGATCGCAACGGAGTCGGGTGTGCCAGTCTATATCTGCTCGTCCATGAAATCAGATGCTTTGATTGAGGCAGCGGACGAGACCAAGGATGGTTCCTTCTTTGTTGCGCAAGAGAAGGGCCTTCGTACTCAGAAACAATGGCTAGCCTTCTATGCTCAAAGTCAGGGAACGATTTGGGTAGATGGTGGAGCTGCAGAAGCACTTTCAAAATACGGGAAAAGCCTCCTTTTATCAGGTGTGGTAGAAGTGGAAGGGAACTTCTCTTACCATGATATTGTCACAGTAGCAGATAAAGAAACAGGTCAATCTCTTGGAAAGGGACGCGTCCAATTTGGTGTCTCAGCCCTAGAAGATATGCTCCGTTCTCAAAAAGCTAAGGGAGTCTTGATTCACCGTGATGACTGGATTTCCATCACTCCTGAAATCCAGCTGCTCTTTACAGAATTTTAGAGGTGAACGATGGTAAGTACACAAGAACAATTTGAACAGGTACAGGCTGTTAAAAAGTCAATCAACACTGCTAGTGAAACAGTGAAAAACCAAGCCTTGCTAGCAATGGCTGATCACTTATTGGCTGCAACTGAGGAGATTTTAGCGGCCAATGCCCTTGATATGGCAGCAGCCAAGGGGAAATCTCAGATGTGATGCTGGATCGTCTTTATTTGGATGCAGGACGTATAGAAGCAATGGCAACTGGTATTCGTGAAGTGGTTGCTTTACCAGATCCCGTCGGTGAAGTCCTAGAGACAAGTCATCTTGAAAATGGATTACTCATCACCAAGAAACGTGTGGCTATGGGTGTTATCGGTATTATCTATGAAAGTCGTCCAAATGTGACGTCTGACGCGGCTGCCTTGGCTCTCAAGAGTGGGAATGCGGTTGTTCTTCGTAGTGGTAAGGATGCCTATCAAACAGCTCATGCTATTGTCACAGCCTTGAAGAAGGGCTTGGAGACGACTACCATTCATCCTGATGTGATTCAACTAGTGGAAGATACCAGTCGAGAAAGTAGCTATGCCATGATGAAGGCTAAGGGTTATCTAGACCTTCTCATTCCTCGTGGAGGAGCTGGATTGATCAATGCTGTGGTTGAAAATGCTATCGTACCTGTTATCGAGACAGGAACTGGTATTGTCCATGTCTATGTGGACAAGGATGCCGATGAAGATAAGGCTTTATCTATCATCAACAATGCTAAAACCAGTCGTCCTTCTGTCTGCAATGCTATGGAGGTTTTGCTGGTTCATGAAGACAAGGCAGCAGATTTCCTTCCTCGCTTGGAGCAAGTTCTGGTTGCAGATAGAAAAGAAGTTGGACTGGAACCGATTCAATTCCGCCTAGATTGTAAAGCAAGTCAGTTTCTTTCAGGTCAAGCAGCTGAGGCCCAAGACTTTGACACTGAGTTTTTAGACTATGTCCTAGCTGTTAAGGTTGTGAGCAGTTTAGAAGAAGCGGTTGCGCATATTGAAGCCCACAGTACCCATCATTCGGATGCCATTTTGACGGAAAATGCTGAAGCTGCAGCCTACTTTACAGATCAAGTAGATTCAGCAGCAGTTTATGTCAATGCTTCAACGCGTTTCACTGATGGTGGGCAATTTGGTCTTGGATGTGAAATGGGGATTTCTACTCAGAAACTGCATGCGCGTGGTCCAATGGGTTTGAAGGAATTAACCAGCTACAAGTATGTGGTTACTGGTGACGGACAGATAAGGGAGTAAGAGATGAAGATTGGATTTATCGGCTTAGGGAATATGGGTGCTAGCTTGGCTAAGGCTGTTTTGCAGGCCAAGACGGGTGCTCAGATTCTCCTTGCCAATCGTAGTCAAGCAAAAGTAGATGCTTTCATCGCCAACTTCGGTGGTCAGGCTTCCAGCAATGAAGAAATATTTGCAGAAGCAGATGTGATTTTCCTAGGAGTAAAGCCAGCCCAGTTTTCTGAACTGCTGGCTCAATATCAGACCATCCTTGAAAATAGAGAGAGTATTCTTTTGATTTCGATGGCGGCTGGATTGACTTTGGAAAAACTGGCTAGACTACTTCCAAGTCACCACCGAATTATTCGCATCATGCCCAATACTCCAGTTGCTATCGGGCAAGGAGTGATTAGTTATGCCATGTCAGGAAACTGTAGTGCTGAAGACAGTGAACTCTTTTGTCAATTATTAGCCAAGGCTGGTCTCTTAGTTGAGCTGGGGGATGGCTTAATCGATGCGGCGACAGGTCTTGCAGGTTGTGGACCGGCCTTTGTCTATCTCTTTATCGAGGCTTTGGCAGATGCGGGTGTACAGACAGGATTGCCACGAGAAACGGCTTTGAAACTGGCAGCCCAAACAGTAGTCGGCGCTGGACAAATGGTTCTTGAAAGTCAGCAACATCCTGGAGTCTTGAAAGATCAAGTTTGTAGCCCAGGAGGTTCGACTATCGCTGGTGTAGCAAGTCTGGAAGAACATGCTTTTAGAGGAACGGTCATGGACGCAGTTCATCAAGCCTATAAACGAACACGAGAACTAGGTAAATAAGAGGTTGGATGACTCCCAGCCTCTTTTATGGTTGATTGAATGGAGAAGACGCAAAAAGATTGTCACAAAAACCTATTTTTTTGATAGAATAGAAGGTAGAAAAAAAGAAATGAGTTAGACATGTCAAAAGGATTTTTAGTCTCTCTTTGAGGGACCAGAGGGAGCAGGCAAGACCAGCGTTTTAGAGGCTCTGCTCCCAATTTTAGAGGAAAAAGGAATAGAGGTGCTGACGACCCGTGAACCTGGCGGAGTCTTGATTGGGGAGAAAATTCGTCAAGTGATTTTGGACCCAAGTCATACTCAGATGGATGCTAAGACTGAACTCCTTCTCTATATTGCCAGTCGTAGACAGCACTTGGTGGAAAAAGTTCTCCCAGCCCTTGAAGTTGGCAAGTTGGTCATTATGGACCGCTTCATCGATAGTTCCGTTGCTTATCAGGGATTTGGCCGTGGTTTAGATATCAATGCCATTGATTGGCTCAATCACTTTGCTACAGATGGCCTTAAACCAGACTTGACACTTTATTTTGATATTGAGGTGGAAGAGGGGCTGGCTCGCATTGCTGCAAATAGTGATCGCGAGGTCAATCGTTTGGATTTAGAAGGCTTAGACTTGCACAAGAAAGTTCGTCAAGGTTATCTTTCTCTTCTGGATAAAGAAGGAAGTCGTATTGCCAAGATTGATGCGAGTCTTCCTTTGGAGCAAGTTGTGGGAAACGACCAAGGCTGTCTTATTTGACAGAATGGGCTTGGATAAATGAAACAAGATCAACTAAATGCTTGGCAGCCAGACCAGTTTGACCGTTTTGTCCGTATCCTAGAACAAGACCAGCTCAATCACGCCTATCTCTTTTCGGGTTTCTTTGGAAGCTTGGAAATGGCGCAATTTTTAGCTAAGAGTCTTTTTTGTACGGATAAAGTAGGCGTTTTACCATGTGAGAAATGCCGAAACTGCAAGCTGATTGAGCAGGAAGAATTTCCCGATGTTACCTTGATTAAGCCAGTCAATCAGGTCATCAAGACAGAACGCATACGGGAATTGGTGGGACAGTTTTCCCAAGCAGGGATTGAAAGTCAGCAGCAGGTTTTTATTATCGAGCAGGCGGAGAAAATGCATCCCAACGCATCTAATTCTCTGCTCAAGGTCATCGAAGAACCCCAGAGTGAAGTTTACATTTTCTTCTTGACCAGCGATGAGGAAAAGATGTTACCGACCATCCGTAGTCGGACCCAGATTTTCCATTTTAAAAAGCAAGAAGAAAAACTCATCCATCAATTAGAGCAAGCTGGTCTAGTCAAGAAAAAAGCGACTCTTTTAGCCCAGTTTAGTCAATCGCGAGCTGAAGCAGAAAAGTTGGCCAATCAGGCAAGTTTTTGGACCTTGGTGGATGAAAGTGAACGCCTGCTGACCTGGTTATTAGCTAAGAAAAAAGAAAGTTATCTGCAAGTTGCTAAATTAGCCAACTTGGCGGATGACAAGGAAAAACAAGATCAGGTTTTACGGATTTTTGAAGTTCTCTGTGGGCAGGACCTTCTGCAAGCAAGAGTACGGATGATTCTACAAGATTTGTTAGAAGCTAGAAAAATGTGGCAAGCCAATGTCAGCTTTCAAAATGCCATGGAATATCTGGTTTTGAAAGAAATGTAAATTCAAAAATGAACGATAAAGAAAGGAAAGGGCTGGTTTATGGACAAAAAAGAATTATTTGATGCGCTAGACGATTTTTCTCAACAGTTATTGGTGACCTTGGCCGATGTGGAAGCCATCAAGAAAAATCTCAAGAGCCTGGTAGAGGAAAATACAGCTCTTCGCTTGGAAAAATAGTAAGTTGCGAGAACGCTTGGGCGAGGTGGAAGCAGATACTCCCGTCAAGGCCAAGCATGTTCGTGAAAGCGTCCGTCGGATCTATAAAGATGGTTTTCACGTATGTAATGATTTTTACGGCCAACGCCGAGAGCAGGACGAGGAATGTATGTTCTGTGACGAGTTGTTGTACAGGGAGTAGGCATGCAGATTCAAAAAAGTTTTAAGGGGCAGTCTCCCTATGGCAAGCTTTACCTAGTAGCAACGCCGATTGGCAATCTAGACGATATGACCTTTCGTGCTATCCAGACTTTGAAAGAGGTGGACTGGATTGCGGCTGAGGACACGCGCAATACAGGCCTTTTGCTCAAACATTTTGACATTTCGACCAAGCAGATCAGTTTTCATGAGCACAATGCCAAGGAAAAAATTCCTGATTTGATTGAGTTCTTGAAAGCGGGGCAAAGTATTGCTCAGGTTTCCGATGCGGGTTTGCCTAGTATCTCGGACCCCGGGCATGATTTGGTTAAGGCTGCCATCGAGGAAGAGATTGCAGTAGTGACAGTTCCAGGTGCTTCTGCAGGGATTTCTGCCTTGATTGCCAGTGGTTTGGCACCACAACCACATATCTTTTACGGTTTTTTACCGAGAAAATCAGGCCAGCAAAAGCAATTTTTCGACTTGAAAAAAAGACTATCCAGAAACTCAGATTTTCTATGAATCGCCTCATCGTGTGGCAGATACGCTAGAAAATATGCTAGGGGTCTACGGTGACCGCTCGGTAGTCTTGGTTAGAGAATTGACCAAAATCTATGAAGAATACCAACGAGGAAAGATTTCAGAGCTACTAGAAAGCATAGCTGAAACGCCACTCAAGGGCGAATGCCTTCTCATCGTTGAAGGTGCCAGTCAGGATGTGGAAGAAAAGGACGAGGAGGACTTGTTCTTAGAAATCCAAGCTCGTATCCAGCAAGGTATGAAGAAAAATCAAGCCATAAAGGAAGTTGCGAAACTCTACCAGTGGAATAAAAGCCAGCTTTACGCTGCCTACCACGACTGGGAAGAAAATGACTAATACTCTTCGAAAATCAAATTCAAACCGCGTCAACGTCGCCTTGCCGTACTCAAGTACAGCCTGCGGCTAGTTTCCTAGTTTGCTCTTTGATTTTCATTGAGTATAAATAGGGAAGTTTGCCTTCTTCCCTTTTTTTGTTATACTAGTAAAAAGAAAAAAATTAGAAAGATTTGTGGGAGTGAAAAAGTCCTGTCGACTTTTTCAGTCTGAGCCTAGAAACTCGAAAGCGAGGAAAGTCCTGTGGACTTTTTCAGCCCGAGCCTAGAAATTCGAAAGCGAGGAAAGTCCTGTGGACTTTTTCAGCCTGAGTCATGAAATTCGAAAGTTCGTAAGTTCGATTGGCTTTTTCAATGTGAATCTTGTCTTCACACTCCCAAAGAGGTATTAGTGTCGTGTCTCAATCTTATATCAATGTTATCGGCGCGGGATTGGCGGGTTCTGAAGCAGCCTACCAAATCGCAGAGCGTGGTATTCCAGTTAAACTCTATGAAATGCGTGGTGTCAAGTCAACACCTCAGCACAAAACAGACAATTTTGCAGAGTTGGTTTGTTCCAATTCTCTTCGTGGCGATGCCCTGACTAATGCTGTTGGGCTCCTCAAGGAAGAAATGCGTCGCTTGGGTTCGGTCATCTTGGAATCTGCTGAAGCTACACGTGTTCCTGCAGGTGGGGCGCTTGCGGTGGACCGAGATGGTTTCTCACAGATGGTGACTGAGAAAGTAGCCAACCATCCCTTGATTGAGGTGGTGCGTGATGAAATTACAGAATTGCCGACAGATGTTATTACAGTTGTCGCTACTGGTCCTTTGACCAGCGATGCTCTGGCTGAAAAGATTCATGCCCTTAATGATGGTGATGGTTTCTATTTCTACGACGCTGCAGCGCCTATTATCGATGTCAACACCATCGATATGAATAAGGTCTACCTAAAGTCTCGATACGATAAGGGAGAAGCGGCCTATCTTAACGCTCCTATGACTAAGCAAGAATTTATGGATTTCCATGAAGCCTTGGTCAATGCGGAAGAAGCTCCGCTTAATTCTTTCGAAAAAGAAAAGTATTTTGAAGGTTGTATGCCTATTGAAGTCATGGCTAAGCGAGGTATTAAAACCATGCTTTATGGTCCTATGAAACCAGTGGGTCTGGAGTATCCAGACGACTACACAGGACCTCGTGATGGAGAATTTAAAACACCGTACGCGGTTGTTCAACTTCGTCAGGACAATGCGGCTGGTAGCCTCTACAATATCGTCGGTTTCCAGACCCACCTCAAATGGGGAGAACAAAAGCGTGTCTTCCAAATGATTCCAGGTCTTGAAAATGCTGAGTTTGTTCGTTATGGTGTCATGCACCGCAATTCTTATATGGATTCACCAAATCTTCTTGAGCAAACCTATCGTTCCAAGAAACAGCCAAACCTCTTCTTTGCTGGTCAAATGACGGGTGTAGAAGGCTATGTTGAGTCAGCAGCTTCAGGCTTAGTTGCAGGGATTAACGCCGCTCGTCTTTTCAAGGGGGAAAGCGCAGCTATTTTCCCAGAGACCACAGCGATTGGAAGTCTGGCTCATTACATCACCCATGCAGATAGCAAACATTTCCAACCAATGAACGTCAATTTCGGAATTATCAAGGAGTTGGAAGGCGAGCGTATCCGTGATAAGAAGGCTCGTTATGAAAAAATTGCAGAGCGTGCCCTTAAGGACTTAGAGGAGTTTTTAACTGTCTAATTTTTTTGAAAGAATTGCTCATGGCACTATAAAAAAATCTTAGAAATTGTGATAAAATAGGTAGGATAAAAAAAGGAGAGTAAAAATGGCTAACCCCAAGTATAAACGTATTTTAATCAAGTTATCAGGTGAGGCTCTTGCAGGTGAACGTGGCGTAGGGATTGATATCCAAACAGTTCAAAAAATCGCAAAAGAGATTCAAGAAGTTCATAGTCTAGGGATCGAAATTGCCCTTGTTATTGGTGGAGGAAATCTCTGGCGTGGAGAACCTGCAGCAGAAGCAGGAATGGACCGCGTTCAGGCAGATTATACAGGAATGCTTGGGACCGTGATGAATGCTCTTGTAATGGCAGATTCATTGCAGCAAGTTGGTGTTGATACGCGTGTGCAAACAGCTATTTCTATGCAACAAGTGGCTGAGCCTTACGTACGTGGACGTGCTCTTCGCCACCTTGAAAAAGGCCGTATCGTTATCTTTGGTGCTGGTATTGGTTCACCTTACTTCTCAACAGATACAACAGCAGCCCTTCGTGCAGCTGAAATCGAAGCGGATGCCATCCTTATGGCTAAAAATGGGGTCGATGGTGTTTACAATGCCGATCCTAAGAAAGACAAGACAGCCGTTAAGTTTGAAGAATTGACCCACCGTGACGTTATCAACAAAGGTCTTCGTATCATGGACTCAACAGCTTCAACCCTCTCTATGGACAACGACATTGACTTGGTTGTCTTTAACATGAACCAACCAGGCAACATCAAACGTGTCGTATTTGGTGAAAATATCGGAACAACAGTTTCAAACAATATCGAAGAAAAGGAATAAGAAAATTATGGCTAATGCAATTGTAGAAAAAGCTAAAGAGAGAATGACCCAGTCTCACCAATCACTTGCTCGTGAATTTGGTGGTATCCGTGCCGGTCGTGCCAACGCAAGCTTACTAGACCGTATCCACGTAGAATACTATGGAGTCGAAACTCCTCTTAACCAAATCGCTTCAATTACCATTCCAGAAGCGCGTGTCTTGTTGGTAACACCATTTGACAAGTCTTCATTGAAAGACATCGAACGTGCCTTGAACGCTTCTGATCTTGGTATTACACCAGCTAATGACGGTTCTGTGATCCGCTTGGTTATCCCTGCTCTTACAGAAGAAACGCGTCGTGACCTTGCCAAAGAAGTGAAGAAGGTCGGTGAGAATGCTAAAGTGGCTGTCCGCAATATCCGCCGTGATGCTATGGACGAAGCTAAAAAGCAAGAAAAAGCAAAAGAAATCACTGAAGACGAATTGAAGACTCTTGAAAAAGATATTCAAAAAGTAACAGACGACGCTGTGAAACACATCGACGACATGACTGCCAATAAAGAAAAAGAAATCTTGGAAGTCTAAAAATAAACAGAAAAACTCAGTTGGCATTGCTGGCTGAGTTTTTATTCGAAAGAAGGAAATATGAATACAAATCTTGCAAGTTTTATCGTTGGACTCATCATCGATGAAAATGACCGTTTTTACTTTGTGCAAAAGGATGGTCAGACCTATGCGCTTGCCAAGGAAGAAGGTCAACACACAGTAGGGGATACGGTCAAAGGTTTTGCCTATACGGATATGAAGCAGAAACTCCGCTTGACTACTCTAGAAGTGACTGCCACTCAGGACCAATTTGGCTGGGGAACGGTAACGGAAGTTCGTAAGGACTTGGGTGTCTTTGTCGATACCGGTCTACCTGATAAGGAAATCGTTGTGTCACTCGATATCCTCCCTGAGCTCAAGGAACTCTGGCCTAAGAAGGGTGATAAACTTTACATCCGCCTTGAAGTGGACAAGAAAGACCGAATCTGGGGACTCTTGGCTTATCAAGAAGATTTCCAACGTCTGGCTCGTCCTGCCTACAACAACATGCAGAACCAAAACTGGCCAGCCATTGTTTACCGTCTCAAGCTGTCAGGAACCTTTGTCTATCTGCCAGAGAATAACATGCTTGGTTTCATTCACCCAAGTGAGCGCTACGCAGAGCCACGTTTGGGGCAAGTGTTAGATGCGCGGGTCATTGGTTTCCGTGAAGTGGACCGCACCTTGAACCTTTCTCTCAAACCACGTTCCTTTGAAATGTTGGAAAATGATGCTCAGATGATTTTGACCTACTTGGAAAGCAATGGCGGTTTCATGACCTTAAATGATAAGTCATCTCCTGACGATATCAAAGCAACCTTTGGTATTTCTAAAGGTCAGTTCAAGAAAGCTCTCGGTGGCTTGATGAAGGCTGGCAAAATCAAGCAAGACCAGTTTGGTACAGAGTTGATTTAAGCCTTATAGACATGATAAAGAAACTTGAAGAAATGAGTTTAGAGGAACTCTGGCAACTTTTTCCTATTTTTCTGGTAGAGCACAAGTCAGAGTGGAAAGACTGGTATGAATCGGAAAAAGAAAATCTGAAAAAAATATTAGGTGCAAATGTTATTAAAAGAATAGAACATATCGGTAGCACTGCTATCCCTAATATTTGGGCTAAGAACATCGTTGATATTCTGCTAGAAGTAGGTAGAATAGAGGATTTAGTAAGAGATAGGGATTTATTGGTGAAGAATGGTTGGCTAGTGATGTCGGAGAGTCCTAACAGGATTTCGCTAAATAAAGGCTATACAGAGCAGGGATTTGCTGAGAAAGTTTTTCATCTACATTTGCGACTGATGGGAGATCATGACGAGATTTATTTAGAGATTATCTCTGCCAGCATCCAGATATCGCCCAAGCGTATCAGGAATTAAAACTAAATTTATGGAAAAAATTTGAACACAATCGTGATGCCTATACAGGTGCGAAAACAGATTTTATAAACCACTACGTATCAGAGGCTAAGTCCAGTAATTTTCAAGAATCAGAAAAGTGTCATCAAAAAACTCTTGATAGGAGAAAGAATTGAGAAAATCATTTTACACTTGGCTCATGACTGAGCGCAATCCTAAAAGTAATAGCCCCAAAGCCATCTTGGCAGACCTCGCTTTTGAGGAGTCAGCCTTCCCAAAACACACGGATGATTTTGATGAGGTGAGTCGCTTTTTGGAGGAGCATGCCAGCTTCTCTTTTAACCTAGGAGACTTTGACGCCATCTGGCAAGAATACTTAGAACACTAGAGACAATGAGATGAGGCTAGTATTTTATTGTTCTCTTTGCTATAATAAAAAGAAATAAACGGATTAGAGAGGTTCTTTATTTGAAGGAACATTCAATAGACATTCAACTGAGTCATCCAGATGACCTGTTTCATCTTTTTGGTTCCAATGAGCGCCATCTTCGTTTGATGGAAGAAGAGCTCGATGTTGTGATTCATGCCCGTACGGAGATTGTCCAGGTTTTGGGAGAAGAGACTGCCTGTGAGGAAGCCCGTCAGGTTATTCAGGCTTTGATGGTCTTGGTGAATCGAGGAATGACGGTTGGCACGCCAGATGTGGTAACTGCGATTAGTATGGTCAAAAACGATGAAATCGACAAGTTTGTCGCCCTTTACGAAGAAGAAATCATCAAGGACAATACAGGGAAGCCTATCCGTGTCAAAACATTGGGTCAAAAACTTTATGTGGACAGTGTCAAACAGCATGATGTAACTTTTGGTATTGGACCTGCAGGGACAGGGAAGACATTCCTTGCAGTGACTTTGGCTGTGACAGCCCTTAAACGTGGGCAGGTCAAGCGAATTATCCTAACTCGTCCAGCAGTGGAAGCAGGAGAGAGTCTTGGATTTCTTCCGGGTGATCTCAAGGAGAAGGTGGACCCTTACCTTCGACCTGTTTATGATGCCTTGTATCAGATTCTCGGCAAAGACCAAACGACCCGTCTCATGGAGCGTGAAATTATCGAAATCGCTCCCCTTGCCTACATGCGTGGTCGGACCTTGGATGATGCCTTTGTCATTCTGGATGAGGCGCAAAATACGACCATCATGCAGATGAAGATGTTCTTGACTCGTTTAGGTTTTAATTCTAAGATGATTGTCAATGGAGATATCAGTCAGATTGACCTACCGCGAAATGTCAAGTCTGGTTTGATTGATGCTCAAGAAAAGCTCAAGAACATTCACCAGATCGACTTTGTTCATTTTTCAGCTAAGGATGTGGTTCGCCATCCAGTTGTCGCTCAGATTATCCGAGCCTATGAACCAGCTCCAGTTAAAAATGAAGAGAAGAACGAAGAAACAGAATAGCAAAAAAGAGCAGTTTCATCTGAACTGCTCTTTATCGTATCTGTGTTAACTAGTTAATGTCTTTAGACAAGTTCATCAATCGAAGTGTAATCCTTATCTAGCCCTTGGGCAACTGGAAGACTAGTCAAGTAACCTTGGTAAGTTGTCACTCCTTCACGTAAGCCTTGATCTTCAGTGATTGCTTTTTGGAATCCCTTGTCAGCTAAAGCTTCGATATAAGGAAGGGTGACATTAGTTAGGGCGATGGTTGAAGTACGAGCTACCGCGCCAGGGATGTTGGCAACAGCATAGTGGAGCACCCCATGTTTTTCATAGACGGGCTCATCGTGCGTGGTCACACGGTCAGCTGTCTCGATAACGCCACCTTGGTCAACGGCAACGTCAACGATGACAGAGCCTGGACGCATTTGTTTGACCATCTCATCTGTCACCAGTTTTGGTGCCTTGGCACCAGGGATGAGAACTGCACCAATCACCACATCAGCATCTTTCACGCTTGCTTCGATATTGAATGAATTGGACATAAGAGTTTGGATTTGGTTTCCGAAGACTTCTTCTAGAACTGAGAGACGCTTCGCACTGATATCTAAAATAGTCACTTGAGCACCGAGTCCCAAGGCGATGCGGGCAGCATGTGTACCAACGACACCGCCACCGATGATGGTTACTTTTCCTTTTGGAACACCCGGTACACCACCAAGTAGGACACCAGAGCCGCCAGCTTGTTTGGTAAGGAAGTGAGCACCGATTTGAACTGCCATACGACCGGCAACCTCACTCATTGGAACGAGGAGTGGTAGGTGACCTAGGGAGTCACGGACAGTCTCATAGGCAATTCCTGTTGTTTTTGCTGCTAGCATGGCATCTGCTAACTCTGGAGCAGCAGCCATGTGCAAGTAAGTGAAGAGGAGAAGATCATCTCGCAAATAGCCATATTCAGAAGCTAGTGGTTCTTTTACTTTCACGACTAACTCAGCTGCCCAAGCTTCAGCAGCAGTAGCGACAATCTCAGCACCTTGCTTTTGATAGTCCGCATCAGTAAATCCTGAACCGAGACCAGCATTTGTTTCGATGAGGACATGATGCCCACGGGTGATCAAACTGTGGACGCCAGCAGGAGTGAGGGCAACGCGGTTTTCATTGTTCTTAATTTCTTTTGGAATTCCGATTAACATAGAGATAACCTACCTTTCAATTGACGGTATTGTTTTAGTTGTCACATTCCAGTTCATAAATGAAAAATGTGATGGTTTTATTGTATATGAAACCGCTTCAAAAATCAAGAAAAACTTGTCATCCAAATTTATTTATGCTAGACTAGTGAGAATCAAGCTCTAATGGAGGAAAAAGTATGGAATCAATATTTGTGAAATTTGCTCAGTATCCATCAATAGAAACGGAGCGTTTATTGCTCCGACCTGTAACCTTGGACGATGCAGAAGCTATGTTTGAGTACGCCTCAGACAGAGAAAATACACGCTACACTTTTCCAACAAATCAAAGCTTAGAAGAAACCAAGAACAACATCGCTCAGTTCTACTTGGCTAATCCCTTGGGACGGTGGGGAATCGAACTAAAAAGCAATGGCAAGTTTATCGGAACCATTGACTTGCACAAGATCGATACTGTTCTTAAGAAGGCAGCCATTGGCTACATTATCAATAAAAATATTGGAATCAAGGATTGACGACAGAAGCCAATCGTGCTGTGATTGAACTGGCTTTTGAGAAGATTGGAATGAACAAGTTGACTGCCCTTCATGACAAAGACAATCCCGCATCAGGAAAGGTCATGGAGAAATCAGGTATGCGTTTTTCCCACGAAGAACCCTATGCCAGAATGGATAATAAAGAACCAGGTCGAATTATCACAAGGGTTCATTATGTCTTGACTAAGGAAGACTATTTTGCAAATAAATAAGCAGTTGAAAAGATTTTTCGACTGTTTTTTCTTTCTCTTGCGAATAACTTAAGAGAGGAGAAAATATGGAAGCAATTATCGAGAAAATCAAAGAGTATAAAATCATTGTCATCTGTGCTGGTCTAGGTTTGGCCTTGAGCGGATTTTTCCTACTAAAGCCAACTTCACAAACATCTGTGAAAGAAACAAACTTGCAAGCTGAAGTTTCGGCCGTTTCAAAGGATTCATCGTCTGAAAAAGAAGTGAAAAAGGAGGAAAAGGAAGAATCTCCTGAACAAGATCTAATAACAGTAGATGTCAAAGGTGCTGTTAAATCGCCAGGAATTTATGATTTACCAGTAGGGAGTCGTGTTCACGATGCCGTTCAGAAGGCGGGTGGATTGACAGAAGAAGCAGACAGCAAGTCGCTTAATCTAGCACAGAAAATCAGTGACGAGGCTCTTGTCTATGTTCCAACTAAGGGAGAAGAAGCAGTTAGTCAGCAGGCTGGCTCTGGAACGACTCCTTCGACAAGTAAAGAAAAGAAGGTTAACCTCAATAAGGCCAGTCTGGAAAGAACTCAAGCAGGTCAAAGGATTGGGAGGAAAAAGGGCTCAGGACATTATCGACCATCGTGAGGCAAATGGCAAATTCAAGTCGGTAGATGAATTAAAGAAAGTCTCTGGTATTGGCGCTAAGACCATAGAAAAGCTAAAAGATTATGTCACAGTGGATTAAGAATTTCCCTATCCCCCTAATCTATCTGAGTTTTCTGTTACTCTGGCTTTACTATGCCATTTTTGGAGTGTCCCATCTCGCACTGCTAGGTTTTGTTTTTTTGCTTGTCTGTCTCTTTTTCCAATTTTCTTGGAAATCGAGTGGAAAAGTTCTAGCGATTTGTGGAGTTTTTGGTTTTTGGTTTCTGTTTCAAAACTGGCAACAGACACAAGCTAGTCAGAACCTATTGGATTCTGTTGAGAGGGTACGGATTTTGCCTGACACTATTAAGGTCAATGGAGATAGTCTGTCCTTTCGGGGTAAGGCTGACGGCCGTACCTTCCAAGTTTACTATAAACTCCAGTCTGAGGAGGAGAAAGAGCTCTTTCAGGCCTTGACAGACCTTTATGAGATTGAACTAGAAGGAAAAGTCTCTGAGCCTGAAGGGCAGAGAAATTTTGGTGGATTTGACTACCAAGCCTATCTGAAAACTCAAGGGATTTACCAGACACTGACTATCAAGAGCATCCAGTCAATGAAACAGGTTAGCAGTTGGGATATTGGTGAAAACCTATCAAGCCTACGTCGAAAGGCTATTGTTTGGATTAAGAGCCATTTTCCCGACCCTATGCGTAACTACATGACGGGGCTCTTGCTGGGACATTTGGACACGGACTTTGAGGAGATGAATGAGCTTTACTCTAGTCTTGGTATTATCCATCTCTTTGCCTTGTCGGGTATGCAGGTGGGTTTCTTTATGGATGCCTTTAAGAAACTACTCTTGCGATTGGGCTTGACTCAAGAAAAGTTGAAGTGGCTGACTTATCCCTTTTCTCTTATCTATGCTGGTCTGACAGGATTTTCAGCATCGGTCATTCGCAGTCTCTTGCAAAAGTTACTGGCTCAACATGGCTACAAGGGCTTGGATAATTTTGCCTTAACAGTCCTTGTCCTCTTTATCATCATGCCCAACTTTTTCTTGACAGCTGGAGGGGTCTTGTCCTGTGCCTACGCTTTTATCTTGACCATGACCAGTAAAGAAGGCGAGGGACTCAAGGCTGTGGCCAGAGAAAGTCTGGTCATTTCCTTGGGAATATTGCCCATTCTATCCTTCTATTTTGCTGAATTTCAACCTTGGTCTATTCTTTTGACCTTTGTCTTTTCCTTTCTGTTTGATGTGGTATTCTTACCGCTTTTGTCTATCTTATTCATTCTATCTTTTGTTTACCCAGTCACTCAGTTTAACTTTGTCTTTGAGTGGTTGGAGGGCATCATTCGCTTGGTATCGCAGCTGGCAAGTAGGCCCTTGGTCTTTGGACAACCAAATGCATGGCTTTTGATTCTTCTCTTAGTTTCATTGGCCTTGGTCTATGATTTTAGGAAAAACATCAAAAGGCTAGCGGGATTCAGTCTCTTTATTGTAGGGCTCTTTTTCCTGATCAAGCATCCACTGGAAAATGAAATTACCATGCTGGATGTTGGTCAGGGAGAAAGTATTTTCCTACGGGATGTAACTGGTAAAACCATACTCATAGACGTGGGAGGAAAGGCAGAAGCTAGTAAGAAAATAGAAAGATGGCAAGAAAAGGCGACGACCAGCAATGCCCAGAGAACTTTGATTCCCTATCTCAAAAGTCGCGGAGTAGCCAAGATTGACCAGCTGATTTTGACCAACACAGAGAAGGAGCATGTTGGAGATTTGCTGGAGGTGACCAAGGCTTTCCATGTCGGAGAGATTTAGTATCAAAAGGAAGTTTGTCACAGAAGGAATTTGTAGCAGAACTACAGGCGACTCAAACCAAGGTACGCAGTGTGACAACAGGAGAGAATTTACCGATTTTTTTGGCGGTTACTTAGAAGTCCTATCTCCAAGGAAGATTGGAGATGGAGGTAATGAGGATTCTCTCCTTCTTTATGGAAAACTTCTGGATAAGCACTTTCTCTTCACTGGAAACTTGAAGGAGAAGGGAGAGAAGGAGCTTTTAAAGCAATATTCTGACTTAGAGGTGGATGTCTTGAAAGCAGGCCAACATGGTTCTAAAACCTCATCAAATCCAGCTTTTCTAGAAAAACTCAAACCAGAAATTACACTCATCTCAGTTGGAAAGAACAATCGTGTGAAGCTCCCCCATCAGGAAACCTTGACACGACTGGAATTCATCAAGAGTAAGATTTACCGAACTGACCAGCAAGGGGCTATCCGCTTTACAGGGTGGAATAGTTGGCGAATTGAAACGGTTCGTTAGGAAGAAAAGATGTTATATATTAGTAAAATAAACTAAAAAAATCTGTTGCATAATAATGAGAAAAAGCGATATAATGAAAGTGTTTTTCAATAGTAATGATATAAAGGCAATGAAAAATCAGAAAAAGTTATCGGTATGATTGGAATACCGCTTGGAAGTTTAGTATGAATTACCACGGACGTAAATATGTAAACATTCCAAGATGGTTTGCTTATTACTCTATAATGACTAAAAAGTTGGTCTGATTTGCATTCTGTTCGCTATGAGGTCATTAACTACTAGACAGGAAACTATCAATCGTTAAAGAGTGAGAAAAAGGAGGGCTGGATATGTTAACTCTTACTCATGTTACCTTAAAAACGCGACAAGTCATCTTGCAAGATGCGGATTTCACCTTTAAAAAGGGTAGAATTTATGGCCTTCTTGCTATCAATGGCTCGGGAAAGACGACCCTGTTCCGAGCCATGAGCAAGCTGCTTCCCCTTAGTAGTGGACATATCGCAGTTCCTCCTTCTTTGTTTTATTATGAGAGCGTTGAATGGCTGGATGGAAACTTAAGTGGGATGGACTACCTTCGTCTCATAAAAAATATCTGGAAGTCAGACCTAAACTTGGGGGACGAAATCGCCTATTGGGAAATGTCTGACTATATCAACCTTCCCATCCGCAAGTATTCCTTAGGCATGAAGCAACGCTTGGTGATTGCCATGTATTTCCTCAGTCAGGCGAAATGCTGGCTCATGGATGAGGTAACAAATGGTTTAGACGAATATTATCGACAGAAGTTTTTTGATAGGCTGGCACAAATCGATAGAAAAGAACAGCTGGTTCTTTTGAGTTCCCACTACAAAGAGGAGTTAGTGGAGATTTGCGATAGCATGGTAACCATTCGTCAGGGGCAGATAGAAGAGGTTCCGTTATGAAAGATATTAGCCTATTTTTATTAAAGAAAGTTTTTCAAAAGTCGTTTAAACTGGATTATCTTACTTTTATTTGCATCTGTACTCGGTGTTACCTTTTATTTAAATAGTCAGACTGCAAACTCACACAGCTTGGAGAGCGAGTTGGAAACCCGTCTTGTAAAAGATGAGAGAGTCATCAATGGATATGAAGAGAAACTCTCCCAAATATCTGACACCAGCTCGGAGGAATACCAGTTTGCTAAAAGTAATTTAGAATCGCAAAAAAATCTTTTGAAGCGAAAGACAGAAATTCTGAATTTATTAAAAGAAGGGCGCTGGAAAGAAGCCTACTATTTGCAGTGGCAAGATGAAGAGAAGAATTATGAAGTTGTGTCAAATCAACCGACTTCTGACTCTGAATTTAAAATGTCAGTTGACCGCCAACGAAAGATTTACCAAGCCCTGTATCCCTTAAACATAAAAGCACATATTTTGGAGTTTCCGACCCACGGGATTGATCAGATTGTCTGGATTTTAGAGACGATCATCCCGACCTTGTTTGTGATTGCTATTATCTTTATGCTAACACAACTGTTCGCGGAAAGATATCAAAATAATCTCGATACAGCTCAGTTATATCCTTTTTCAAAAGTGACATTTGCCATGTCCTCTCTTGGAGTTGGGGTGGGTTATGTAACCGTGCTGTTTATCGGAATCTGTGGCTTTTCTTTTCTAGTGGGAAGTCTGATAAGTGGTTTTGGACAGTTAGATTATCCCTACCCAATCTATAGCTTAGCGAATCAAGAGGTAACTATTGGGAAGATACAGGATGTGTTATTTCCTAGCTTGCTCTTAACTTTCTTAGCATTTATTGTCATTGTGGAAGTCGTCTACTTGATTGCTTACTTTTTCAAGCAAAAAATGCCTGTCCTCTTTCTTTCCCTCATTGGGATTGTTGGCTTATTGTTTGGTATCCAAACGATCCAGCCTCTTCAGAGTATTGCACATCTGATTCCCTTTACTTACTTGCGTTCAGTGGAGATTTTATCTGGAAGATTACCTAAGCAAATTGATAATGTCAATCTACATTGGAGCATGGGGATGGTCTTACTTCCTTGTCTGATTATCCTTTTGTTAGTGGGGATTCTATTTATCGAAAGATTGGGAAGTTCACGTAAAAAGGAAGTTGTTAATAGGTCTTAGCATTCCTATACGGAAGATGAGGAAAAAACTAACACAGGGAGGGAACCAACTAGGTTCTCTCTTTTTGATGCAGACATCAAGAAGAGAACAGAAAGTTTTTTTAAAAAATGACTTTTTATCTTGACAAGAGTTAGAAAACTTGGTATCATATAAAAGTTGAGAAAAGCAGAAGTGAGAGCTTCTCGCCTTGTGACATCAAGTTGCCTGGCCCTACGGATGAAAAGTTTCTAAGAAACGCTATCATAACGTGCGGGCTTGTATTATTACGAGTCCGCTCTTGTTTTTCTCTAATAATAAAAAAGAGGTGAAAACCATAGCAAAGCAAGACTTATTCATCAATGATGAAATTCGTGTACGTGAAGTTCGCTTGATCGGTCTTGAGGGAGAACAGCTAGGCATCAAGCCACTCAGCGAAGCGCAAGCATTGGCTGATAGTGCAAATGTTGACTTAGTATTGATTCAACCCCAAGCAAAACCGCCTGTTGCTAAAATTATGGACTACGGTAAGTTCAAATTTGAGTATCAGAAAAAGCAAAAAGAACAACGTAAAAAACAAAGTGTTGTTACTGTGAAAGAAGTTCGTCTGAGTCCAACTATTGACAAGGGTGACTTTGACACAAAACTTCGCAATGCACGTAAATTCCTTGAAAAAGGAAATAAAGTTAAGGTATCTATCCGCTTTAAGGGTCGTATGATTACCCATAAAGAGATTGGTGCAAAAGTTTTAGCCGAGTTTGCTGAAGCAACACAAGATATTGCGATCATCGAACAACGAGCTAAGATGGATGGACGCCAAATGTTCATGCAGTTGGCGCCAGCAACTGACAAAAAATAATTGTCAGAAAGTTAAATAAAGGAGAAAAAATCATGCCAAAACAAAAAACACACCGCGCATCAGCTAAACGTTTCAAACGTACAGGTTCTGGTGGACTTAAACGTTTCCGTGCTTACACTTCTCACCGTTTCCACGGAAAAAAACTAAGAAACAACGTCGTCATCTTCGTAAAGCATCTATGGTGCATTCAGGAGATTTCAAACGTATCAAAAGCAATGCTTACTCGCTTGAAATAATAGCCTAATAGTAAGTAAACAATTCTAGGAAATATTTGGAGGAAATAAAACATGGCACGTGTTAAAGGTGGCGTTGTATCACGCAAACGTCGTAAACGTATTCTTAAACTAGCAAAAGGTTACTATGGAGCTAAACACATCTTGTTCCGTACTGCAAAAGAACAAGTAATGAACTCTTACTACTATGCATACCGTGACCGTCGTCAGAAAAAACGTGACTTCCGCAAATTGTGGATCACTCGTATCAACGCGGCAGCTCGTTTGAACGGACTTTCATACTCACAATTGATGCATGGTTTGAAATTGGCTGAAATCGAAGTTAACCGTAAAATGCTTGCTGACTTGGCTGTTAACGATGCAGCAGCTTTCACAGCTCTTGCAGATGCAGCTAAAGCAAAACTTGGTAAATAATTACTTTTAAGACTGGAACAGGATTGTCCCAGTCTTTTTAGAAATAAAGGAGAAAGCTATGGCTTCAAAAATGCTACACACTTGCTTGCGAGTAGAAAACCTTGAAAAATCAATCGCATTTTATCAAGACGCTTTTGGTTTTAAAGAATTACGTCGCAAGGATTTTCCAGATTATGCCTTCACCATTGTCTATCTAGGACTTGATGGTGACGACTACGAGTTGGAATTGACCTATAACTATGACCACGGCCCTTACGTGGTAGGAGATGGATTCGCCCATATCGCCCTCAGTACACCTGACCTTGAAGCACTTCATCAAGAACATAGCGCGAAAGGCTATGAGGTTACAGAGCCAAAAGGCCTACCAGGAACCCCACCAAACTATTACTTTGTCAAGGATCCTGATGGCTACAAGGTTGAAGTCATTCGTGAAAAATAATCCCGTACAGTCAAGTAGAATGTTCGTTTTCTACTTGACTTTTTTACTTTGAAAGAGTATACTAATACAAATTTAACCTTTAAGGGGAGTCCAGAGAGACTCACAAGGTGTCAGATAAAAGGGATAGGGGGTTCTCTGTGGGGACTTTTTAAGTGTGCGCATGAGTTCTAGCCTAACCTGACTGAGGCCTTGCATTAGCAAGGTCTTTTCTTTATCTGGTCCCCTTAAATTTAAGGAGGAAAAGTCATGAATCCCACATGTAAAAAGCGTATGGGTGCCATTCGTTTGGAATGCATGAAGGTGGTTGCTCAGGAGGAAATTGCGCCAGCAATCTTTGAATTAGTCCTAGAAGGGGAGATGGTTGAAGCCATGCGATCAGGCCAATTCCTTCATCTGCGCGTGCCTGATGATGCCCATCTCTTGCGCCGTCCTATTTCAATTTCGTCTATTGACAAGGCAAACAAGCAGTGTCATCTTATTTATCGGATTGAGGGTGCTGGGACCGCCATTTTTTCAACATTAAGTCAGGGGGATACTCTTGATGTGATGGGACCTCAGGGAAATGGTTTTGACTTGTCTGATTTAGACAATCAGAGTCAAGTTCTCCTCGTTGGAGGAGGAATTGGTGTTCCACCCTTACTTGAGGTAGCCAAGGAATTGCATGCGCGTGGGGTGAAAGTAGTAATAGTCCTCGGTTTTGCTAACAAGGATGCTGTTATTCTCGAAACAGAATTGACCCAATATGGTCAGGTTTTTGTTACGACAGATGATGGTTCGTATGGTATTAAGGGAAATGTATCTGTTGTTATCAATGATTTGGATAGTCAGTTTGATGCCGTCTACTCATGTGGGGCCCCTGGAATGATGAAGTACATCAATCAAAAATTTTATAATCATCCAAGAGCCTATCTATCTCTGGAATCTCGTATGGCTTGTGGGATGGGGGCTTGCTATGCCTGCGTACTAAAAGTGCCAGATAGTGAGACAGTCAGTCAACGTGTCTGTGAAGATGGCCCTGTTTTCCGTACAGGAACAGTTGTGTTATAAGGAGAAAGTCATGACTACAAATCGCTTACAAGTTTCTCTACCGGGTTTGGACTTGAAAAATCCTATCATACCAGCATCGGGCTGTTTTGGTTTTGGTCAAGAGTATGCAAAGTATTATGATTTAGACCTTTTAGGCTCCATTATGATCAAGGCGACGACACTTGAACCCGTTTTGGCAATCCAACTCCAAGGGTAGCTGAGACACCTGCTGGTATGCTCAATGCAATCGGCTTGCAAAATCCGGGTTTAGAAGCTGTTTTAGCAGAAAAGTTACCTTGGCTGGAAAGAGAATATCCAAACCTTCCCATCATCGCAAATGTTGCGGGCTTTTCAAAACAAGAGTATGCTGCCGTTTCTCGAGGAATTTCCAAGGCGACAAATGTAAAAGCTATCGAGCTCAATATCTCTTGTCCTAATGTGGATCACGGTAATCATGGACTTCTGATTGGGCAAGATCCTGACTTGGCTTATGAAGTGGTAAAGGCAGCTGTGGAAGCTTCCCATGTGCCAGTTTATGTCAAACTAACTCCTAGTGTGACGGATGTTGTCACCATTGCCAAAGCCGCAGAAGATGCAGGAGCAAGTGGCTTAACCATGATCAATACCCTTGTCGGTATGCGTTTTGACCTCAAAACTAGAAAACCAATCCTAGCCAATGGAACGGGTGGGATGTCTGGTCCTGCAGTTTTTCCAGTCGCCCTCAAACTCATCCGCCAAGTCGCTCAAACAACAGACCTTCCCATTATTGGAATGGGGGGGAGTGGATTCGGCTGAAGCTGCTTTAGAAATGTATCTGGCTGGTGCCTCTGCCATCGGAGTTGGGACAGCTAACTTTACCAATCCTTATGCCTGTCCCGATATCATCGAACATTTACCAAAAGTCATGGATAAATATGGCATTAGTAGCTTGGAAGATCTCCGTCGAGAAGTTAAAGCCAGTCTGAGGTAAACTAGGTCTTCCTTATCGTCAACAAGACATAGAATCTTCATCAATTTGTAATATTTCCGTTAGTCAACTATGTTACAATAGGTTTTATAAAATAGTAATAGTGTAGATCGTTTTCTACTGAGGAGAATAAAATGAAGAAGATACTACTTGCAAGTACTGTCGTTCTTTCTATGGCAGGATTTGCAAAGACATCTGTACATGCTGAAGAATCTCAGATTACGAAAAAAACTCAGACCACAGATCTAGTCGAGAAAAAAGAAGAAGCTGTTCCCAAGAAAGAAGTTCCTAAAGTCGAGACGAAGAAAGAGCCAGCTGTAAAAGAGGAAAATTCTTCTAAAGATGACTCATCCAAAAAGGAAAAAAAAGAGGAAGTTATCAAGGAAGGTTGGAAAAAAGAGCAAGGAAACTGGCGTTTTTATGAAAATAACCAGCCTGTCGTAAACTGGAAAAAAATTAGTGGTACTTGGTATTACTTTGACAAAAACGGTATTATGCTCAGTAATACTATAATTGATGGTTACCTTATCCAAGGTAATGGCACAATGGCAGAAAACGCTTGGGTGAAAATATCTGACAAGTGGTACTATGCAACAGCTTCAGGAAAGATTTCTCGCGACAAATGGGAAAATATTGAAGGTAGCTGGTACTATTTTGATAAAAACGGAATCATGCTTAGTCGCACCATCTATAATGACTATCTCTTCCAAGGCAGTGGCGCAATGGCAGAAAATGCTTGGGTGAAAATATCTGACAAGTGGTACTATGCTACAGCTTCAGGCAAAATTTCTCGCGACAAATGGGAAAAGATTGAAGGTTCTTGGTATTACTTTGATAAAGATGGTGTCATGCTTAGTCGCATCATCTATAATGACTATCTCTTCCAAGGTAGTGGTGCCATGGCAGAAAATGCTTGGGTGAAAATATCTGACAAGTGGTACTATGCTACAGCTTCGGGCAAGATTTCTCGCAATAAATGGGAAAAAATCAAAGGAACATGGTACTATTTCAATAGCGATGGTGTGATGGCAAGTAGCCAGTGGAAAAGTGGCTACTTTCTGAAAGATAGTGGCGCTATGGCGGAAAAAGAGTGGATTTTTGATAAATCCTACAATAGCTGGTTCTACTTGAAGTCAGGTGGGGCCTATGCTTCACGTGAATGGATTGGTTCATACTACCTTAAATCAGGTGGCTATATGGCCAAAAATGAATGGATTTTTGACAAAGATTACGATGCTTGGTACTATCTAAAAGATGATGGTCGATACGTAACAGGTACTTTTACGATCAAAGGTAAAGAGTATTCCTTCCAGAATAATGGGAAGTGGATATCAGAGGCAAAATATTACAAAGTGAAGCCAATTACTGCTTATGTTTATAGCGCTTCTGGTGAAAGATTGAGTTATGTATCCAAAGGAACTATCGTCTCACTTGGAGATGCACAATCTAAAAAAGATAGTCAAATGCCAGTCAATATTTCTGGTTTATCCGGCTTCATGAATAAAAGTGATTTAGTAGCTATTGATAAAGACAGTGAATTTGTCCCTCATTATACAAGTGATGGCAAGTATTTTTACCATGAGTTATCACCTTATGTGAGTCTTCGTGTTGCGCCACATAGCTTAGCTATGACCATTGGTAAGAAATATTATTCAACTGATGGAATTCATTTTGATGGCTTTACCATTGAAAATCCTTTCCTCTTTAGAAATTTGACCAAGCCAAGTAATTACAGCGCAGCTGAATTGGATAAAATTTATTCTTTGATGAATATTCGGGATAGTCGCCTCGCTGGTAAGGGAGCTGTTTTTAAGGAAGCTGAGGAACGCTATGGTGTAAATGCTCTTTACTTAATGGCTCATAGTGCACTTGAGAGTGCTTGGGGACGGAGCCAGATTGCCAAGGATAAGAATAATTTCTTTGGAATTGCGGCTTATGATTCGAGCCCATATACCTCAGCCAAGAAATTTGATGATGTGGATAAGGGGATCCTCGGCGCGGCTAAGTGGATTCGTGAAAATTACATTGACTATGGCAGAGACCACCTTGGGAACAAAGCTTCTGGTATGAATGTACGCTATGCTTCTGACCCATACTGGGGAGAGAAAATTGCTAGTATCATGATGACCATCAATAGCAAACTTGGTGGGAAAGACTAGGGAAGAACAAAATCGGGAACCATGATAGATTGGTTGTCGATTTTTTGTTATAATAAAAATAAGTAGACAACAAAGGAGATAGTCATGACATTTGAAGAAATCCTGCCTGGATTAAAGGCTAAGAAAAAATATGTACGTACTGGTTGGGGAGGGGCAGAAAACTATGTCCAACTTTTTGACACTATCGAGCAAAATGGTGTAGCTCTTGAGGTGACGCCCTATTTCCTAATCAACGTGTCTGGAGAAGGGGGAAGGTTTTTCCATATGGAGCCCGACACCTTGTGATGTTTTGGCAACGGACTGGGTAGAAGTCCATGACTAGACGTGTATTGATTACGGGAGTGAGTTCAGGAATCGGTCTGGCTCAAGCTCGACTCTTTTTAGAGAATGGCTATCAAGTTTATGGTGTGGATCAAGGAGAAAAGCCAGATTTAGATGGTGATTTCCACTTTTTACAGAGAGATTTAACTCTTGATTTAGAGCCAGTTTTTGACTGGTGTCCTCAGGTGGATATTTTGTGTAATACTGCTGGAGTTTTGGATGATTACAAACCGCTTTTGGAACAGACTGCGCAGGAAATTCAAGAGATTTTTGAAATCAACTACGTGACTCCAGTTGAGCTGACTCGACATTATTTGACAAAAATGCTGGAAAAATAAAAAAAGGAATTATTATCAATATGTGTTCGATTGCCTCAAGCCTAGCTGGCGGAGGTGGTCATGCCTATACCTCGTCTAAGCATGCCTTGGCTGGCTTTACCAAGCAGTTGGCTCTAGACTATGCAGAAGCTGGGATTCAGGTCTTTGGTATCGCTCCAGGAGCTGTTAAGACAGCTATGACCGCTGCGGACTTTGAGCCAGGTGGGTTGGCAGACTGGGTGGCTAGTGAAACGCCAATCAAGCGCTGGATTGAGCCAGAGGAAATAGCAGAACTTAGCCTTTTCTTAGCAAGTGGAAAAGCTAGCGCCATGCAAGGGCAAATTTTAACAATAGATGGTGGCTGGTCTTTGAAGTAGGAGGAGTTGGATGGAAATCAAAAAACACTTTGGAGTTTATGGTGTTTGCTTTGAAAACGGGAAGTTACTCTGCATTGAAAAAACGAGAGGCCCTTATCAACATCGTTATGATCTACCCGGTGGTAGTCAACAACTTGGTGAAGGACTGACGAAAACTCTGATTAGAGAAGTTTTGGAAGAGACAGGATATAAGCTTAAGGGTTATGCTAATCCTAGGATTTATGATGTGCTGGTTCAAGAAGATGGGCAAGACTTTGCAGTACACCATATCATGGCCTTTTATGATATAGTACTCGATTTTGAACACTCTCAAAATTCAATTTCTCAGGAGGTTCTTGATGGAAGTAATGATTCAGCAAATGCACTTTGGGTGAATTTGGAAGAAATTACTACAGAAAATGCATCGCCATTAGTTTTGAAGGTTAAGTCTGAATTATTAGGATTTCCAGAATTAGATATGACAAGCTATAGAAATTGGAAAGTGAAGTAAGGGGATAATGGAACTATTTAAAACATGGAAGAAAAATATGGTTCTCTATGGTCTTAAATCTCAAATCGGAACTGTCTACCGAAACAGTGATAGGACAACAAGCTTTTATGATGTTGGGAATTTTCTATACCTAGCAGGGGAGTTAGATTCTAGATTTTGGGAAGATTTTGTTAGGAAATATGGTTTAGATTATAAGATTATTATTTCAGAAGATACCAATTGGCAAGATTTTCTGCATCGAAAAGTGGGGCTAAATTCTTTTACTCGCTATTCTTTTAAAGATAAGGCAAATTTTCAAGTTGAATTTCTAAATGATCTAGTTACTCATTTAGAGGAAGGTTACAATATTGTGCCCATTGATAATCATATTTATAACTGCTTTTCTGAGGAAGAATGGTCACAAGATTTACAGGGGGATTTTGAGTCCTATCAGGATTTTGTTTTAAAAGGTGGATTTGGCTTTGTGATTCTTAAAAATAATGAACTGATTGCTGGGATTTCCTCAGGGTTAGTTTACCGTGGAGCAGTTGAAGTGGAAGTTGCAACTAGACCAAACGAACAAGGAAATGGATTTGCTAAAAAGCTTGGTGCTGCAATGATTCTAGAGAGTTTAAATAGAGATATGTTTCCACTTTGGGATGCTCATAACGAATCTTCCAAAAAAGTAGCAGAATTCTTAGGATATGAGTTAGTTGAACCTTATGAAGCTTTTGAACTAGAGGAAAGTTTCATATAATGATATCTGATGTTATATCTTTTAAGACGAGGTGAATGGCTATGAAAAATCAGCTAGCTCTTAGTGGCGAGAAAATTGCTGAAAAAGTTTACCCACAACTATTGCATCATATTGGTATGATTCGTGGGGAATACTTGCTAAGAGAGCTCAATCAAAACATCCTGTTACCAAGTTGTCAGCAATATGTAAAAGATTATCTAGACACTATCTGCTCCTTGTACTCAGATGAAGAGGTTTGGTATCGTTTTTCAGAGTTAACAAATACAGAAGCTAATTGTTTAGAGGAGACTAAAGAGCATTTTGATGAAAATCATCCCTTGTTTGGGTATAGAGGGATAAGGCGCTTGCTGGCGTGTCTGAATGAATTTCATGCTGAGGCAAATGTTGTTACAAAAGTTTATCAAACCAATCCTAATCTGTCTGTTATTTTTCCTTTTGTCAATGATGCCGACCAATTAAAACAAGCTATTACAGTATTACGTCAGCATGGTTTTACTGGAAAAATCGGCACAATGATTGAATTGCCGTCAGCTTATTTTGACTTGGACAGGATACTGGAAACGGGTATTTCAAAGATTATGGTTGGAATGAATGATTTGACTTCTTTTGTTTTTGCGACTGTGAGAAATAGTCAATGGCATGATATGGAAAGTCCAATAATGTTAGATATGTTGAGAGATATGCAGGATAAAGCAAGGATGAAAAAGATTGACTTTGCTGTAGCAGGCTATCTGAATGTTTCTTTCATACAAAAAATGAATCAGATGGGTATCAAATGCATTATCCACTACAGTTCTATTCCAGAGATTTTTAATTTAGAGATTGACCATCCAGACCACCTCAAACGTGTAAAAGAAGTAAGTAAAAAATTACAAAGGAGCAAACTATGACACCGCAAGAAATGTGGAATGCGTATAAGCAAATTAACCCATCTATCGGAGATGAGATAGATGCCTGGGCTTTTGGAGTGGATGCCGATTTCTTGGCCGACTTGGTACTAAGAGGCGAGAAGACAGCAACCGCCTCAGCCTACGACCTCTATGCACTAGAGGATGAACCTCTTCCACAAGAAGGAACCTTCGATGTCATTTTAGACAGTCAAATCAGGCTGTCTGTATTGTCGAAATTACAAAGGTTTCCGTTCAGCCTTTCAAGCAAGTTTCTGCTGACCATGCCTATAAGGAAGGCGAGGGAGACAAATCCCTGGCCTATTGGCGCCAAGTTCATGAGGACTGTTTCGCTGACTGGCTGAGAGAGGCAGGACTGACTTTTACACCTGACAGCAAGGTCGTTTTAGAAGAATTTTGCAAGGTTTACCCACAGTAAACTTTTAAGGGGAAGAAAGTTTTGGAAATCACCGTCCAATCCTTTTTTCTTAAGCAAAACATGATATAATAAGTTTGTTTGAAGAAGAGCAGCAGCTCTTAAACTTAGAATAGGAGAAAACTATGCAAGCAGTTGAACATTTTATTACGCAATTTGTTCCTGAAAATTATGATTTATTTTTAGACTTGAGTCGTGAGACCAAGACCTTTTCTGGGAAGGTGACCATCACTGGTCAAGCCAAGATTAACCGTATTTCCCTTCACCAAAAAGATTTGGAAATCGCTTCTGTAGAAGTTGCGGGTCAAGCTCGTCCATTTACAGTTGACCATGAAAATGAAGCCCTTCATATCGAATTGGCTGAGGCTGGTCAAGCTGAATTGGTCATCGCATTTTCAGGAAAAATTACAGACAACATGACAGGGATTTACCCTTCTTACTACACTGTTGATGGTGTCAAGAAGGAAGTCTTGTCTACACAGTTTGAAAGCCATTTCGCACGCGAAGCCTTCCCATGTGTGGATGAGCCTGAAGCCAAAGCAACTTTTGACCTCGCTCTTCGTTTTGACCAAGCAGAAGGTGAAGTGGCCTTGTCAAACATGCCTGAGATTGATGTTGAACACCGCAAGGAAACAGGTATTTGGAAGTTTGAGACAACACCTCGTATGTCATCTTACTTGTTGGCCTTTGTAGCTGGTGATTTGCAAGGGGTGACCGCTAAAACTAAAAACGGTACTCTTGTAGGTGTCTACTCAACGAAAGCTCACCCACTATCTAACCTTGATTTCTCACTGGACATCGCCGTTCGCTCAATTGAGTTCTACGAAGATTACTACGGAGTTAAGTACCCAATTCCTCAATCGCTTCATATCGCCCTTCCTGACTTCTCAGCTGGTGCTATGGAAAACTGGGGTCTTGTGACCTACCGTGAAGTTTACTTGGTTGTGGATGAGAACTCTACCTTTGCCAGCCGTCAGCAAGTTGCCCTTGTTATCGCCCACGAGCTTGCCCACCAATGGTTTGGTAACCTCGTGACTATGAAATGGTGGGATGACCTTTGGCTCAATGAAAGCTTCGCTAACATGATGGAATACGTCTGTGTGGATGCCATCGAGCCAAGTTGGAATATCTTTGAAGATTTCCAAACAGGTGGAGTTCCAGCTGCGCTTAAACGCGATGCGACGGATGGCGTTCAGTCTGTCCATGTCGAAGTCAAACACCCAGATGAAATTAATACGCTCTTTGATGGCGCTATCGTCTATGCCAAAGGAAGCCGTCTCATGCACATGCTTCGCCGTTGGCTCGGTGATGCGGATTTTGCTAAAGGCTTGCACGCTTACTTTGAAAAACACCAGTACAGCAACACCATCGGTCGTGACCTTTGGAATGCCCTTGGTCAAGCATCAGGACGTGATGTTGCAGCCTTTATGGATTCTTGGTTGGAACAACCTGGCTATCCAGTTCTCACTGTCAAAGTTGAAAATGATGTCTTGAAGATTTCACAAAAACAATTCTTTATCGGTGAGCACGAAGACAAGAACCGTCTCTGGGTTGTGCCACTCAACAGCAACTGGAAAGGTTTGCCTGATACACTTGAAACTGAAAGTATCGAAATTCCTGGCTACACAGCTCTTCTTGCTGAAAATAAAGGAGCTCTTCGTCTTAATACTGAAAATACAGCCCATTACATTACGGACTATCAAGGAGATTTATTAGATGCAGTTCTTACTGACCTAGTTGAGCTTGATAACACAAGCAAACTACAAATCGTCCAAGAACGTCGTTTGCTTGCTGAAGCAGGGCACATTTCTTATGCGGACTTGCTCCCCTGTGCTTGATAAACTTGCCAAGGAAGAGTCTTACCTTGTGGTTTCAGCTGTTTCTCAAGTGATTTCTGCCCTTGAGCGCTTTATCGATGAAGGAACAGAAGCTGAAACAACCTTCAAAGCACTGGTTGCTAAATTGGCTCGTCACAACTATGTTCGTCTTGGTTTTGAAGCTAAAGAAGGGGAATCAGATGAGGATGAATTAGTTCGTCAATTGACCATTTCCATGATGATTCGTTCCAATGATGCAGAAGCTAGTCAAGTCGCTAGCCAAATCTTTGCAGCTCACAAGGAGAACCTTGCAGGACTTCCAGCAGCCATCCGTGCACAAGTTCTCATCAATGAGATGAAACACCATGAGACCAAGGACTTGGTAGCAACTTATCTTGACCTCTACACTCATGCCACAGATGCTGTTTTCAAACGACAGTTGGCAGGAGCGCTTGCATACAGTAAAGATGCTGACAATATCCAAACCTTGATTCGTTCATGGAAGGATAAATTTGTGGTGAAACCACAAGACCTTTCTTCATGGTACCTCCAATTCCTCGGACACCAAGCGACTCAAGAAACTGTTTGGGTATGGGCGCGTGAAAACTGGGATTGGATCAAGGCGGCCCTCGGTGGAGATATGAGCTTTGACAGCTTTGTCATCTTCCCATCACACATCTTTAAAACAGAAGAGCGCTTGGCAGAGTACAAGGAATTCTTTGAGCCACAACTTTCTGACCTTGCTCTTAGCCGTAACATTCGTATGGGTATCAAGGATATCGCAGCGCGTGTTGACTTGATTAAGCGTGAGAAAGCAGCAGTCGAAGCTGTTGTAGCCCAATATGCCAAAGCTTAATTCATTCGAAATGTAAACAAAAACTCAACTTTCTATCTTAAAAGAAGAGAGAGTTGAGTTTTTTTTAAGGCAATTTTGGTATAATAATCATAACAAGGAGGAGTTTCTGATGATAAAAATCTTATTAGTAGAAGATGACCTAGGCCTGTCAAACTCAGTATTTGACTTTTTAGATGATTTTGCAGATGTTATGCAGGTCTTTGATGGAGAAGAAGGTCTCTACGAAGCTGAAAGTGGCGTTTATGACTTGATTTTGCTTGACCTGATGTTGCCTGAAAAAAATGGCTTCCAAGTCTTGAAAGAGTTGCGCGAAAAAGGAATTACGACACCAGTCCTTATCATGACTGCTAAGGAAAGTTTGGATGACAAGGGACATGGTTTTGAGTTGGGAGCGGATGACTACCTCACCAAACCTTTCTATCTAGAAGAACTCAAAATGCGGATTCAAGCCCTTCTCAAGCGTTCAGGTAAGTTTAACGAAAACACCTTGACCTATGGAGATATTGTCGTCAACCTTTCAACGAATGAAGTAAAAGTGGAAGACACGCCTGTAGAACTACTCGGCAAAGAGTTTGAGTTATTGGTTTACTTCCTTCAAAATCAAAATGTTATTCTTCCTAAGACACAAATTTTTGACCGTCTATGGGGATTTGATAGCGATACGACGATTTCCGTTGTAGAAGTCTATGTTTCAAAAGTTCGTAAGAAATTGAAGGGTACAGCCTTTGCTGAAAATCTTCAAACCTTGCGTAGTGTCGGGTATATTTTAAAAGATGTTCAATAAACTAAGAAAAACATGGTATGCGGATGATTTCAGCTATTTCATTCGAAACTTTGGAGTGTTCACCCTGATCTTCTCTGCCATGACCTTGATTATCCTCCAGGTCATGCACTCGAGTCTCTACACTTCTGTAGATGAAAAACTCCAAGCCCTTAGTAGTAGTCCCCAAGCGGTTATCCAGTTAGCCCTGAATCGGGCAACTGAGGAAGTCAAAGATATTCAACCAGCAACAGCGGATGCCAGCAAGGCTGAAATCAAACCCAATGTCAGCTCCAATACGGAAGTCTTGCTCTTTGACAAGGATTTTAACCAACTCTTACTGGGAAATCGCTTTTTAGGCTTGGACAAGATCAAGCTGGACAAGAGAGAGTTGAATCATATTCGCCAAATCCAAGTTATCAATAGCTATGGTCAGGAAGAAACCTATCGGATGATTTTGATGGAAACAAACTCTTCCTCCGTATCAAGCAATGTCAAATATGCTGCGGTTTTAATCAATACCAGCCAGCTTGAGCAAATCAGCCAAAACCACGAGCATTTAATTGTTGTAGTCATGGCTAGTTTTTGGCTTCTATCTTTAATTGCCAGTGTTTACTTGGCACGTGTAAGTGTCAAACCTTTGCTGGAAAGTATGCAAAAGCAGAAGTCCTTTGTTGAAAATGCGAGCCACGAACTGAGGACGCCTTTGGCCGTTTTACAAAATCGTTTAGAGACTCTCTTTCGAAAACCAGAAGCTACGATCATGGAGTCCAGCGAAAGTATCGCTTCAAGTCTTGAAGAAGTTCGCAACATGCGTTTTCTCACGACCAATCTTCTCAACCTTGCACGTCGCGATGATGGAATTAAACCAGAAATAGCAGAAGTATCACCACAGTTCTTTAAAACCACCTTTGCTAACTATGAGTTGATTGCTTCTGAAAATGATCGTGTTTTTGACTATGAAAATCGGATTTATCGTCCCTTCATGACTGATCAGTTGCTCCTAAAACAGCTCATGACCATCTTATTTGACAATGCCATCAAGTATACCGAAGAAGATGGGAAAATTGAGTTTGTGGTTTATGCTACAGATCGCCACCTCTATCTTACAGTAACGGATAACGGAATTGGAATCTCAGCTCCTGACAAGAAGAAAATCTTTGACCGATTTTACCGTGTAGACAAGGCGAGAACTCGTCAGAAAGGCGGTTTCGGTCTGGGACTATCTTTGGCTAAGCAGATCGTAGATGCCTTACGAGGAACGATTAGCGTAAAAGATAACAAACCTAGAGGAACAATTTTTGAAGTTAAGATTGCTATTCAATCTCCTTCAAAACGTAAGAATAAATAAAAAAGACAGTTTTATAACTGTCTTTTCAGATAATTAGAAAAATAGGTTGGTAGTACCAACCTTTATTTTTGAAAAATTTTCGTTTCATCATCTTTTCGTTGAAGTTGTAAAAGGGCGAAACTAAGACCCATTGCAGCGACAAAGGATAAAGCTGTATTTAATTTTTATAGCTAAAAAGATAAAAACTAAAAAAAGTGCCATAAAAAAATACAGAAACAAGCGATATTTACAAAAAAATAAAAATCTCTTTTAGGTTAGGGGCCGACTGGGAGCCTCAGGTGTATAATCTTGATAAAGCGGAGTTTGTTTCGATTCGGGAATTTGTTCAAACTCATAAGCTTCTAGTTTTTCTTGCGGGCATGATTCTCTCCTTAACAGTACCTAACTATTTTTATCATTTTTTTATGCAGAGAATTGTTACAGAATGGTTACAAAACTACTAAAGTCTCTTATCATCTTCTAAGTCACTCTTCTTGACACCCACTAGAGAAAGTGATAGCATGGATGTTACACTTAAAACAGATGACCTGACCTTCTCTATTATAAATATACTGAGAAAGGAAAGGATAACTTATATAAATTGATAGCAAGCTGAGGCTTTCTCCTAAGATGATTTGTTAAGTTGCTACCTTGATTCATTTTAAAAGAATAGGTAGGAGTTGTTTTGAATGGATGGAAGGACAGAGATTCTGTCTATTGGATTGGGTGGCCTTCTTGCTACCTCTGGGAAAGTTAAAGGAGATAAGCATGTATCTTGCTATCAAAGAAATATTACGAAACAAACTTCGATATAGTTTGATTCTAACTACCATTTTTCTTATCGCTTTTATGGTCTTTTTTATGACCAGTCTAGCTCTTGGTCTTGTGCGAAACAATCGGGCAGCTATTGATAATTGGCAAGCGACGGGTGTGGTTTTATCTGACTACGCAAATGATAATTTGACGGCATCTTTTATTCCTGAAAAGGACTACAAGGATAAGAATTCTGAAGAGGCTGCTCCATTGGGCTATATGTTCGCTGTAACCAATCTAGTCGATGGTAGTGAAAAGATCAACGTTTCCATCTTTGCTCAAGACTGGGACTCTTTTATCTCTCCTAGTTTAACGGAGGGTCGTTACCCAGAAGGGGATGATGAGGTTGTCGTGGATCAGTCTTTTGAGAACTATGGGATGAATCTAGGTGATGCCATTCAGCTCAATGGAAGCGAGGCAAGTTACAAGATTGTAGGCCTGACTCAAGGAAATAAGTTTTTCACCGAGCCTGTTGTCTTTACGAGTCTGACAACTTATTGGACCTTACAAGGAACCTTGAAGGCCAATCGTTCCATCTCTGCCTTGGTATTGAAAAATGACATAGAAGTGACTGGCGACGGACTGAAACAGATTTCCATTCCAAAAATGATATCGAAAATTCCTGGTTACACACCTCAGGTGAATGTATTTTCAGGAATGATTCTCGCTATGATTGTTATCACAGGCTTGATTGTGGGGATTTTTGTTTATATCATTACCATCCAAAAACTAGGTCTTTATGGAATAATGCGGGCTCAAGGGATACAGATCAAAACCATTGTATGGTCTCTATTCTGTCAAATCTTCCTCCTAGCTGGTATGGGGATTGCTTTAGCCTTGCTGGCAATCGGAGGAGTGATTTTAGTCTTACCAGCTACCTTCTTTTTCTATCCAAGTTGGATAGCCTATTCTATCCTAAGCTTGGTAATTTCCTTGATGGCCCTTCTAGGTGGTGTCATTTCACTTCCACGCTTGTTAAAGGTGGACCCGATTACTGCGATTGCAGAGTGATAAGGAGAATAGTATGACAGCATTGATTGAAATGACTCAAGTGACAAAAACGTACGGGGAAGGAAAGATGAAAGTCGTAGCTCTGCATGAGACGAATTTTCAGCTAAATGCGGGAGAGTTCGTGGCTATCGTCGGGCCTTCTGGTTCTGGAAAGACGACCTTTCTAACAACTCTAGGACAACTACAGGAAGCTTCGAGTGGAAAGATTCTAGTCAAGGGGAAGGAAACAGGCAGTTTAACGGAGAAGGAAAAAACAGATCTCCGTTTTAGAGAGTTTGGCTTCATTCTTCAGACTTCAAACTTAATTCCTTTTCTAACGGTCAAGGAACAGCTGGATTTGATTGACAGACTGGATAAGGGAAAAAATAGTAAAAGTGATCGAAAAGAGCTTTTTGACTTGTTGGATTTGGAAAAAGTAAAAGATCAGTATCCCAAAGCTCTATCGGGTGGCGAACGTCAGCGTGCCGCGATTGCTAGAGCGCTCTATAACAATCCAAGCATTGTGCTTGCAGATGAGCCGACAGCCAGTCTTGACACCGAGCGTGCTTACCAAGTAACGGAGATGCTGGCTGCCATTGCCCATGAACAAGGTAGAGGAGTTGTTATGATTACGCACGATACTCGCCTTCTTGATAAGGTTGACCGTATTTATGTCATGAATGATGGCCACCTAGTTGAAAAAACACATGCATAAAATAGAGTGAATGGTACAAGTTACCGTTCACTTTTTTGATTGCAACCTTTAAAAAATGACTTTGACTTTTTATAAAACTCCTAGTACCCATAGCTGATTTTTGAGAAATGTGGTATAATTTTTCTTATGGAAAAGATTATCATTACAGCAACTGCTGAAAGTATTGAACAAGTTGAACAACTACTCGAAGCTGGCGTAGACCGTATCTATGTCGGTGAGAAAGATTTTGGCCTTCGTCTGCCAACGACCTTTAGTCATGACCAATTGCGTGAGATTGCTAAGTTGGTTCATGAAGCAGGCAAGGAACTGATTGTCGCGGTTAATGCCCTCATGCACCAAGATATGATGGACCGTATCAAGCCATTCCTAGACTTCTTGGAAGAAATCAAGACAGACTATATTACTGTTGGGGACGCAGGTGTCTTTTACGTGGTCAATCGTGATGGCTATTCCTTTAAGACCATCTACGATGCCTCAACTATGGTAACAAGTAGCCGTCAGATTAACTTCTGGGGACAAAAGGCTGGCGCATCTGAGGCGGTTTTGGCGCGTGAAATTCCATCTGCTGAGCTCTTCAAGATGCCTGAAATTTTGGAAATTCCTGCTGAAGTGTTGGTTTACGGAGCTAGCGTCATCCATCATTCCAAGCGTCCGCTCTTGCAAAACTACTACAACTTCACGCACATCGATGATGAAAAGACACGCAAACGTGATCTTTTCTTAGCAGAACCGAGTGACCCTGAGAGCCACTATTCTATTTTTGAAGACAATCATGGTACCCACATCTTTGCCAACAATGACCTTGATTTGATGACCAAATTGACAGAATTGGTAGAGCATGGTTTTACCCATTGGAAACTAGAAGGGCTCTACACTCCAGGTCAGAACTTTGTTGAGATTGCAAAACTCTTTATCCAAGCGCGTAGCTTGATCCAAGAGGGCAACTTCAGCCATGACCAAGCCTTTTTGTTGGATGAGGAAGTGCGCAAGTTACACCCTAAAAACCGTTTCCTCGACACAGGATTCTATGATTACGATCCTGATATGGTTAAATAGAACACCAAAACCCGAAATAAAAATGTTCGGGTTTTTCAAGTGTATTCATGAAATAAAAACGGATACATGTTATAATAAAAGTAGCTCTTTAATGGAGGTGTTTAAGTGGAGAATCTGAAAAAGACGGCAGGTATCAAGGCTGCTGAGTTTGTCAAGGAAGGGATGGTTGTCGGACTGGGAACTGGCTCTACTGCCTATTATTTCGTAGAGGAAGTAGGTCGTCGGATTAATGAAGAAGGTTTGCAGATTACTGCTGTAACTACTTCCAGTGTGACCAGTAAACAGGCTGAAGGTCTTAACATCCCGCTCAAGTCGATTGATCAAGTAGACTTTGTCGATGTGACGGTTGACGGGGCGGATGAAGTAGATAGTCAGTTCAACGGGATCAAAGGTGGTGGTGGTGCCCTTCTGATGGAGAAGGTTGTCGCAACGCCCTCAAAAGAATACATTTGGGTGGTAGATGAAAGCAAACTGGTAGAGAAACTAGGTGCTTTTAAATTGCCAGTAGAAGTGGTTCAGTATGGATCAGAACAGGTCTTTCGTCGGTTTGAGCGAGCTGGCTACAAACCAAGTTTTCGTGAAAAAGATGGTCAACGTTTTGTGACAGATATGCAGAACTTTATCATTGATCTTGCTTTGGATGTCATCGAAGATCCAATTGCCTTTGGGCAAGAGTTGGACCATGTTGTTGGTGTCGTAGAGCACGGCTTATTCAACCAAATGGTAGACAAGGTTATTGTAGCTGGACGAGGTGGTGTTCAGATTTTAACTTCAACAAAAAGCAAGATAACTAAAAATAATAAGGAGACAGACTATGTCAAAATTTAATCGTATTCACTTGGTGGTACTGGATTCTGTGGGAATCGGTGCTGCACCAGATGCCAATAACTTTGTCAATGCAGGGGTTCCAGACGGTGCTTCTGACACACTAGGACACATTTCCAAAACAGTTGGTTTGAATGTGCCAAACATGGCTAAAATCGGTCTAGGAAATATTCCTCGTGAAACGCCTCTAAAGACGGTACCGGCAGAAAGCAATCCAACTGGATATGCAACTAAATTAGAGGAAGTATCTCTTGGTAAGGATACCATGACTGGACACTGGGAAATCATGGGACTCAACATTACGGAGCCTTTTGATACCTTCTGGAACGGATTCCCAGAAGAAATCTTGACAAAAATCGAAGAATTTTCAGGGCGCAAGGTCATTCGTGAAGCCAATAAACCTTACTCAGGAACTGCTGTTATCGATGATTTTGGACCACGTCAGATGGAAACTGGGGAGTTGATTATCTATACTTCAGCTGACCCTGTTTTGCAAATTGCTGCCCACGAAGACATCATTCCTTTGGATGAATTGTACCGTATCTGTGAATACGCTCGTTCGATTACACTTGAACGTCCTGCTCTTCTAGGTCGTATCATTGCTCGTCCATATGTTGGTGAACCAGGTAGCTTCACTCGTACAGCTAACCGTCGTGACTTGGCCGTTTCCCCATTTGCACCAACTGTTTTGGATAAATTGAACGAAGCTGGCATCGATACTTATGCTGTTGGTAAAATTAACGATATCTTTAACGGTGCGGGTATCAACCATGATATGGGCCACAACAAGTCAAACAGCCATGGAATTGATACACTCTTGAAGACTATGGGACTTGCTGAATTTGAAAAAGGATTCTCATTCACAAACTTGGTTGACTTTGATGCCCTTTATGGCCACCGTCGCAATGCTCATGGCTACCGTGATTGCTTGCATGAGTTTGATGAACGCTTGCCTGAAATTATCGCAGCCATGAGAGAGAATGATCTTCTTTGATTACTGCTGACCATGGAAATGACCCAACCTATGCAGGAACAGACCACACTCGTGAATATATCCCACTTTTAGCTTACAGCCCTAGCTTTAAGGGAAATGGTGTCATTCCGGTTGGACATTTTGCAGATATCTCAGCGACAGTTGCGGATAACTTTGGTGTTGAAACTGCCATGATTGGGGAAAGTTTCTTAGATAAATTGGTATAAGATGACGCGCTACGCTTTACTGGTTAGGGGCATTAATGTCGGTGGGAAGAATAAGGTTGTCATGGCGCAACTTCGTCAAGAATTGACAGAGTTGGGACTGGAAAAGGTTGAGACCTACATCAACAGTGGCAATATTTTCTTTACTTCGACAGATCCCAAAGCCCGATTGGTTGAAAAGTTAGAGGCTTTCTTTGAAGTCCATTATCCATTTATTCAGAGCTTTTCTTTGCTGAGTCTAAAGGACTTTGAAGCGGAAATTGAAAATCTACCTGAATGGTGGACCAAAGATTTGGCACGAAAGGATGTGCTCTTCTACACGGAGAGCTTGGATGTGGATCAAGTCATCGAGAAAGTGAACAGTTTGGAACTGAAAGATGAAGTGGTTCATTTTGGAAGACTTGGGATTTTCTGGGGGAAATTCTCTGAAAAATCCTACTATGCAACTGCCTATCACAAGTACTTGCTCAAGATGCCTTTCTATCGCAACATCACCATTCGCAACGCAAAAACCTTTGATAAAATCGGTCAAATGCTAATAAATAATAAAGGAGACACACAATGACATTTTTAGATAAGATCAAGGAAACAGCTGCTTTCCTGAAAGACAAGGGAATCCAAGCGCCTGAGTTTGGTCTAATCCTTGGATCAGGACTTGGAGAATTGGCGGAAGAAATCGAAAATCCAGTTGTAGTAGACTATGCAGACATTCCAAACTGGGGCCGTTCGACAGTAGTCGGTCACGCTGGGAAATTGGTATATGGAGAACTTGCAGGTCGCAAGGTCTTGGCTCTTCAAGGTCGTTTCCATTTCTACGAAGGCAATCCTCTTGAAGTCGTGACTTTCCCAGTTCGTGTGATGAAAGTTCTCGGATGTGAAGGTGTCATTGTAACCAATGCAGCTGGAGGTATTGGATTTGGTCCTGGTACCTTGATGGCTATCTCAGACCATATCAATATGACAGGTCAAAATCCATTGATGGGTGAAAACTTGGATGATTTTGGTCCACGTTTCCCTGATATGTCTAAAGCCTACACACCAGAATACCGTGCTACTGCCCATGAAGTGGCCAAAAAACTTGGTATCAAGCTTGATGAAGGTGTCTATATCGGTGTAACCGGTCCGACTTATGAAACACCTGCAGAAATTCGTGCCTATAAGACATTGGGAGCAGATGCAGTTGGTATGTCCACTGTTCCTGAAGTTATTGTGGCAGCTCACTCAGGCTTGAAAGTTCTAGGAATTTCATGTATCACTAACCACGCTGCTGGTTTCCAAGAAGAACTCAACCACGAGGAAGTTGTGGAAGTGACAGAGCGTGTCAAAGGTGACTTCAAAGGTTTGCTTAAAGCTATTCTTGCTGAATTGTAATTAATAATCAATCATAGAAAGGGTGGATTCAAGTTTTTTCCTGAGTTTGTCTTGCTATAAAATAGCAAATGAGAAAGGCGGAGTAGGTGTTTAAATGCTACTCCCTCTTTAAAGTTTATAAAAAGAAAGGTAGAACGTGTGTTCTGATTTGAACACGAGCGGAAAACTTTTCTAAAAACATTGAAAGGAAGGGTAGTTCGGGTTTGAGTTGAATCCGAGCTATTCTCCTCTATATTATATTATCAAAATTAAGAAAGAAAGGAATTGAACCCACCCTAAAAGCAGTGGGAAAAAGATAGTTGGTCTAGCGAGCATCGCTCACTGCACCCAACTCCTATTTTCCCTTCGATTTTTTTGACGGGTTTGGTATCTTTTTGACTATCACATTTAGAATAAAGAAAGGTAGAGCGAGGTGTTCTGATTTGAACACGAGCGAAAAACTTTTCATAACAATAAAAGAAAGGATGGGTAAACCGTATTTGCTGAACTGAATACGGGCGGAGAACTGTGTAAAAAAGATAAACTGTCTAGCATCTGTGATGCTTCGTCAGTTTCCTATTTTTACTTTGTTCTCTGTCGCTGTCCTAAATATACAAAAAGAAAGGTAGAGTAAGGTGTTCTGATTTGAACACGAGCGGAAAACTTTTCTAAAAACATTGAAAGGTAGGTAGTTTGGGTTTGAATTGAACCCGTGCTATTCTCCTATTTATCATCAAAATTAAGAAAGAAAGGAATTGAACCCACCCTAAAAGCAGTGGGAAAAAGATAGTTGGTCTAGTGAGCATCGCTCACTGCGCCCAACTCCTATTTTCCCTTTGCTTTTTGACGGGTTTGGTATCTTAATTATGTCTATCCATATTGCTGCTAAGCAAGGTGAAATTGCTGATAAAATTCTTCTTCCTGGGGATCCTCTTCGAGCTAAGTTTATTGCGGAGAACTTCCTTGAAGATGCTGTTTGTTTTAACGAAGTGCGTAACATGTTTGGTTACACTGGCACTTACAAGGGTCACCGTGTATCTGTCATGGGAACTGGGATGGGAATGCCATCCATTTCTATCTACGCGCGTGAGTTGATTGTTGACTATGGTGTAAAAAAATTGATCCGTGTGGGAACTGCTGGTTCTTTGAATGAAGATGTTCACGTCCGTGAATTGGTCTTGGCACAAGCAGCTGCGACTAACTCAAACATCATCCGCAATGACTGGCCTCAGTATGATTTTCCACAAATTGCTAGTTTTGATTTGCTGGACAAGGCCTACCACATCGCAAAAGAACACGGTATGACTACCCACGTTGGGAATGTTTTGTCATCTGATGTCTTTTACTCAAACTACTTTGAAAAGAATATCGAGCTTGGTAAATGGGGAGTCAAGGCTGTGGAAATGGAAGCAGCAGCTCTTTACTATTTAGCAGCCCAACACCACGTCGATGCACTTGCTATCATGACCATTTCTGATAGCTTGGTCAATCCAGAAGAAGACACCACTGCAGAAGAACGCCAAAACACCTTCACCGATATGATGAAGGTTGGATTGGAAACCTTGATTGCAGAGTAAACATCGTATTACTTCGAGATAAGGTTACTTCTAAGGTTGATTCAAATGCTTTAATCTCAAATACATAAGTAATAATAAAGGAAGAGTTGAAAATCAGATTGCTTGGAGCGATTGGTTTTCAACTTTTTTAGAATGTAAAATACAAGGAGAATAGGATGGATAAAATAGAACAATTACAAGACTTGATTGATAAAAGCCACAGAATAGTCTTTTTTTCGGAGGAGCAGGAGTGTCAACCGAGTCTAATATCCCAGATTTTCGTAGTTCAGATGGTGTTTATAGTCATCAGTTAGGCCGTCATTTTACGGCAGAGCAACTCGTTTCTCGGACCATGTTTGAGCGTTATCCAGAAGATTTTTTTGACTTCTATAAAAAATACCTGCTTTATCCAGAAGCCAAGCCTAATGCTGCTCATACTTATCTAGCTGCTTTGGAAAAGACAGGTAAGCTCAAGGCTGTTGTGACACAAAATATCGATAGTCTTCATGAAATGGCTGGCTCCCAAAAAGTCTTTAAATTGCATGGGAGTGCAGACCGTAATTACTGCCTAGGTTGTCATCGTTTCTATGACCTACCTGCCTTTCTGGCCCTCGAGGGACCTGTTCCACACTGCTTAGACTGTGGCAAGGTGGTCAAGCCTGACGTGACCTTATATGAGGAATCGCTTGACATGGATGTTTTTAGCCAGGCTGCACAAGCTATTCGGCAAGCTGACTTGCTAATAATCGGTGGGACTTCTTTGGTTGTTTATCCTGCAGCTAGCCTAGTAAACCATTTTTCTGGGACAAATCTGGTCGTTATCAATAAAACCAGTATTCCACAAGACAGCCAAGCTACATTGGTCATTGAAGGCAAGATTGGGGAAGTCTTTTCGAAATTGAGACAATAAAAGAATTTTAGAAGATAGTAACAAAACCTTGTTACTTGAAAGAGGAAGATATCTCAGTTTTTGATCACTATCTCGCTTTTTGAGACTTGTTAAAAACTGGCTGAGAAAATCAAAACACCTTCACTGATATGATGAAGGTTGGATTGGAAACCTTGATTGCAGATTAAAATTGTAATAGAAAATCCTGATTTCAAGTGGAATCAGGATTTTTTCATGGATGCGATTTTTTCTGGGTCTGGTGTAACACGGAGGGTCTTCTGTCCTGTATAGGTAACAAAGCCGGGTTTTCCACCAGTTGGTTTGTTGAGTTTTTTAACTTCAATCATATCCACTTGAACCAAGTTCGACAAGCGTCCCTTAGAGAAGAAGGCAGCGAGCTCAGCTGCGTCCGTCTTAACTTCATCAGAAGGGGTGAGGTTGCCTGAGATGACGACGTGGCTGCCAGGAATATCCTTGGCGTGGAACCAAAGTTCTTCCTTGCGAGCCATTTTAAAGGTTAGTTCTTCATTTTGTAAGTTGTTTCGACCGACATAAACGATGGTTTTGCCATCACTTGCTAGATACTGCTCTGGTTTTTTGCGCTTGTGGATTTTCTCTCGCTGTCTTCTACGGATAAATCCTGTTTGGATCAATTCTTCACGGATTTCAGCGATTTCCTCCAGTCCAGCTTGATTGAGGACGGTCTCCACGCTTTCTAGATAGAGAATGGTAGCCTTGGTTTCTTCAATCAACTCAGTCAGGTATTTAACAGCTTCTTTGAGCTTCTGGTAGCGTTTAAAGTAGCGCTGGGCATTCTGGCTGGGAGTCAGGGCCTTATCAAGCATGATGGTAACAGGTTGATTCGTGTAATAGTTATCCAAGACAACCTGATCTTGATCATTGGGAACTTGGTGGAGGAAGGTTGTCAGCAATTCTCCTTTTTGGCGAAACTCCTCAGCGTTGTCTGTCGCAAGTAATTCTTTTTCTTGTTTTTTGAGTTTGTGGCGATTTTTTTGCAATTCATTTTCAACACGGCGAATGAGTTCACTGGCTTGTTGTTTGACGCGATCGCGCTCTGCCTTGTCTTTGTAGTAGGTATCCAGAAGATCAGAAAGACTGGCAAAAGGCTCTCCTATACGATTTGCAAAAGGAACTGGACTGAAGGAAGTCTCAGTCAAGCATGGCTTGGTTTCTTGTCCGAAAAAGTGACGGAAGGTAGAAAGCTTATCACGAACCAAGAGTCTTTCCAGTTCGTTTGCTGTATCTCGTCCTAGACCTTGAAAGAGGCTTTGAAGATTTTTTGCAGTTAGTTCATTTGTTTGCAAGATTTCAAAGAGTTTTTCATCCTTGACTGTGAAAGGATTAAGAGATTCGGTACTTGGGGGAGCGATATAGGTCGATCCGGGGAGCAAGGTGCGGTAGCTATTTTGTGAAAAGCCGACATGTTTGATCACTTCGAGAATCTTATGACTGCTTTTATCCACTAGAAGGATATTGCTGTGTTTGCCCATGATCTCGATAATGAGAGTCGCCTGGATATGATCCCCAATCTCGTTTTTATTGGAAACGGTGATTTCTACGATACGGTCATTTTCGATTTGCTTGATGGACTCAATTACCGCACCTTGTAAATACTTCCTCAAAACCATGATAAAGGTAGAAGGTTGGGCTGGATTTTCAAAAGTCGTTTGGGTCAGTTGGATGCGTCCAAAAACGGGATGTGCAGAAAGGAGCAGGCGATGGCTTTGGCGATTGCTGCGGATTTGCAAGACCAATTCTTGTTCAAAAGGTTGATTGATTTTCTGGATGCGACCATTGACCAACTCTCTTCGCAATTCCTCAACCATGTGGTGTAAAAAAAATCCGTCAAATGACATCGTTCTCTCCTTGTGATTGTATTCCATAGTATTATATCAAAAAGGTAGAATAAAATCATGGAAATATGGTATAATAAAGCCAAGTAAAGAGAATCGAGAAGTACATGTATATTGAAATGGTAGATGAAACTGGTCAAGTTTCACAAGAAATCTTGCAACAAACCCAAGAAATTTTGGAATTTGCTGCCCAAAAAATAGGAAAAGAAGACAAGGAAATGGCAGTCACTTTTGTGACCAACGAGCGTAGTCACGAACTCAACCTCGAGTACCGTGACACCGATCGTCCGACGGATGTCATTAGCCTTGAATATAAGCCAGAATTGGATATTGCCTTTGACGAAGAGGATTTGCTTGAAAATCCTGAATTAGCAGAAATGATGTCCGAGTTTGATGCCTATATTGGGGAACTTTTCATCTCTATCGATAAAGCGCATGAGCAGGCTGAAGAATATGGCCATAGCTTTGAGCGTGAGATGGGCTTTTTGGCAGTACACGGCTTTTTACATATCAACGGCTACGATCACTACACTCCGGAAGAAGAAGCGGAGATGTTCGGTTTACAAGAAGAAATTTTAACAGCCTATGGACTCACAAGACAATAAACGAAAATGGAAAAACCGTGACCTTGTATCTAGTTTAGAATTTGCCCTGACAGGAATTCTGACTGCCATCAAGGAAGAACGCAATATGCGAAAGCATGCAGTGACGGCTCTAGTGGTCATCCTTGCAGGTTTTGTTTTTCAGGTGTCACGGATCGAATGGCTCTTTCTCCTGATGAGCATTTTCTTGGTAGTAGCCTTTGAGATTATTAACTCTGCTATCGAAAATGTGGTGGATCTAGCCAGTCACTATCACTTTTCTATGTTGGCAAAGAAAGCCAAGGACATGGCGGCAGGAGCCGTGTTGGTGGTCTCTCTTTTTGCTGCAGTGACAGGTGCACTTATCTTTCTCCCACGCATTTGGGATTTATTATTTTAAATACTAAGAGGAAATTATGACATTTAAATCAGGCTTTGTAGCCATTTTAGGGCGTCCCAATGTTGGGAAGTCAACCTTTTTGAATCACGTCATGGGTCAAAAGATTGCCATCATGAGTGACAAGGCGCAAACAACGCGCAATAAAATCATGGGGATTTACACCACGGATAAGGAACAAATCGTCTTTATCGACACACCTGGAATTCATAAGCCTAAGACGGCTCTTGGAGATTTCATGGTGGAATCTGCCTACAGTACTCTGCGTGAAGTGGATACTGTTCTCTTCATGGTGCCAGCTGATGAGCCACGTGGTAAGGGCGACGATATGATTATCGAGCGTCTGAAAGCTGCCAAGGTTCCTGTGATTCTGGTGGTGAATAAGATTGACAAGGTCCATCCAGACCAGCTTTTGGCTCAGATTGACGACTTCCGTAACCAGATGGACTTCAAGGAGATTGTTCCAATTTCAGCCCTTCAGGGAAATAACGTTTCTCGTCTAATTGACATCCTTAGTGAAAATCTGGAGGAAGGTTTCCAGTACTTTCCGTCTGACCAAATCACAGACCACCCAGAGCGATTCCTAGTTTCAGAAATGATTCGTGAGAAGGTCTTGCACCTAACTCGTGAAGAGATTCCTCACTCAGTTGCCGTAGTGGTTGACTCCATGAAGCGTGACGAAGAGACCGACAAGGTTCACATCCGCGCAACTATTATGGTCGAGCGCGATAGTCAGAAAGGGATCATCATCGGAAAAGGTGGCGCTATGCTCAAGAAAATTGGGACCATGGCCCGTCGTGATATCGAACTCATGCTAGGGGATAAGGTTTTCCTAGAAACTTGGGTTAAGGTCAAGAAAAACTGGCGTGATAAAAAGCTAGATTTGGCTGACTTTGGCTATAATGAGAAAGAATATTAAATATTTTATAGTTAAGTTCTTGTTTTTAAAAATTCTCTAAAGGATGTATTTATAAGATGATAGAAATCATAGGAATTATAGAAAGAAGTTAGTAGTAATAATGATTTATGATAATTTAAGTATACTAGATGTAAATTTGTCTAAGGAATCTATTGAAAAAAATTTAGTGAATTTGCTAAAAAGTTAGAGAAGCAAGTATATATCATAAAAAAACCCTTGATAAAGAGTGATGCAGAATACGATTATGATGATGCCTTTATTATTTTAATACCAGAATATAAAAATATTTATTGTAAATAAAGGGAAGATAATGAAGATTTTTATGATTTTAAAGATGATTTCATAGCTGATTTAGGATTTTTTTATCTGATAAATACGAATACATTAAAAAAATTAGGTAGGCTGAGGAAATGGAAAAAAATCAACAAATTCAAGTCATAAATCAAAGATTTGAAATTAACAGTTTTATAGATGATATTGAACAATTTAGGTTAAGTAATTCTAAAGAAAAAAAGAATATCTGAGTTGCTCATTTCATTATTAACTGGTAGCATAAATCAAATTGATGAAATAAATTTAGAAGAACCTGATACTTTATTAGATAAAGTTAAACAAAAAAATTGTACTTTTTTTGATGGTGAACAGACTCGCTTTATTTTTTTGAAGATATTAGACAAAAAAACAGTATATATACAAGGCTTAGCAGGTACAGGAAAAAAACTGAACTTCTTTTACATAAATTAAAAAGAGTTGTACACGCATCCCAATAAATACAAAAATAGCTTTTTACGTGTTACAATAAGGTTTTTAGCTAATAATTTAAATCAACGAATTCCTGACTTTTTTTACATTTATGAAGGTTGATGAGCAAATTGAGTGGAATAGTAGATTGTTTGTGAGCCATAGTTGGGGATCGGCTGGAAATAAATATTCAGGTTTTTTTATTCTCAAATTTGTTCTGAATATGAAATTCCATTTCATGGATTTAGGTATGGTAGTTTCGAGGATGTCTGCAGACAAGCAATTAATGATTTAAAAATCTTTAGAAAAATATTAATCCCATATTTGATTATGTGTTAATTGATGAAAGTCAGGATTTTGGTAAATCTTTTGTTGAATTGTGTGAACTTGTAACTGCTAAGACAGTATATGTTGCTGGTGATATTTTTCAAAATATTTTTCAAAGGGAGATCAGTAACAAGATACCGGATTTTTTACTAAATAAAGTTTATCGGACTGATCCAAGGACACTAATGTTTGCACAAGCTTTTAGGTTTAGGACTATATGAAAGACCAGTTGTAAATTGGCTTGACGATGATGATTGGAAAGCATGTGGTTATAGCATTGTTACAAAAGGAGACGAGTATACCTTATCAAGAGAAAAAATAAGGAGATTCAATAACGATGATATTGAAGAGGAATATAATCCACTATTTTTTTAGAATTATTTAATCAGCAAGAGGGTGTGTTATTCAAATTGTTAACTCTATTAAAAGAAATTATAAAGCAACATCCTACTGTTACACCAGATGATATTGGTGTCGTCTTTATGGATAATAATAAATCTACTTATGGATATATAGATGAGTTGGAATATATTATGCTGAAAGAATTAAATTGGAAAAAATAAATAGAGGCTATGAATTTAAAGAGAAGATTAAAGATACACTATTTGTAAGTAATAGAAATAATGTAAAAGGATTAGAATTCCTTTTTATAATTTGTGTTACAAATTCTTCGATAACAAAAAAAGTAAAGATGTTCGAAATACAATTTATATGTCACTTACAAGATCCTTCATAAGCTCATATTTGATTATGTCTGATATAAATACTGAATTATATAAAAATATGGAGAGATGCAAGAGAATTTATTATTCAAAAATAATTGTTTGAAAGTTATAAAAACCAACACCAGAAGAAATTTTATCAGAAGAACAATTAAAAAGTTGAGTCAGCATCTTATCAAAGCTATGAAGAGATGAAAGATGAACTATATAGTAAATTAGGTATCCCACAGTATCAATATGTAAAATATGATCAAATTTTATCTGCTCATTTTTAAAGATAAATCATTAGATAAGGGAGTAATGGAAAAATATTATAATTGCTAACCGAAAAAAATAGATGATGATTTTGTTAAAGGCATTAAAAAAATAACGGATATTAAGATGGAAATATATTACAATCAACATGTAAAAGATTACGTTTCGAGGATTAATTTAAAAAAATAGAGTTAGACTAATAAATTTAGTATTATTTGTTAGCAAATTTTTTTATTAGTTAATCCTTACCCTATAGATGAGAAGGATAGAGTGGGACAGCTAAATTATGATAAAAAAATACGAAACGTTTAATGTTCACTGAGAACAATTTAGAAACAAGTGAGTGGAGACATTTTAGTTTACAATACCCATTCAATATCAAGTGTGATGAAGAAAAATTATCGAATTAGTCTTCAGTCGACTTCAAATGAGTTTGAAATATATTCTGTACATATACAGATTTTACAAATGTTGCTAGATGAAGGTGTGTTGGACGATCAAAAAGGCGAAGTATGGTATTTCAATGGAAACTCATTCAAAAAAATTGAAGATATAGTGAAGAATGACTTAGATATGATAAATTCTGATAATCTTATTAATGAAGTGCTGGATATCTTTTTTTAGATTTATTAGTATTTGAACCTGCATATATTCGATTTGACGAAGATGCAAAACGTCAAGATGGAGATATTCATCCATTATATCATTTTGATATTTTTTTTATTCTAATGCACCATCTCTTAAAATTGGAAGTAAAAGCTAAGATTGATTTTTGATGAATTTAATCGAATGTTAGAAAAAAATGGTCAATCTTGTAAATATTTACACTAATTAAATACCAATCCAAAGAATGTATATTTATGTAGTATTTAAATTAAAAAGAGGTGGGCTCATGCCTGCTTCTTGTTTTTTTACAGAAGGAGGAACCATGCCTGAATTACCTGAGGTTGAAACCGTTCGTCGTGGCTTAGAAAAATTGATTTTGGGAAAGAAGATTTCTAATATAGAGATTGCTTATCCTAAGATGATCAAGACGGATTTGGAAGAGTTTCAAAAGGAAGTGCCTGGTCAGATTGTTGAGTCAATGGAACGTCGTGGGAAATATCTACTTTTTTACCTGACTGACAAGGTCTTGATTTCCCATCTGCGAATGGAAGGCAAGTATTTTTACTATCCTGACCAGGTTCCTGAACGCAAGCATGCCCATGTTTTCATCCAGTTTGAAGATGGAGGCACGCTTGTTTATGAGGATGTACGCAAGTTTGGTACCATGGAACTGCTGGCACCCGACCTATTGGAAGCTTACTTTGTTTCTAAAAAACTGGGCCCTGAGCCAAGAGAGCAGGACTTTGATTTGCAGGTCTTTCAATTTGCTCTATCCAAGTCTAAAAAGCCTATCAAATCCCATCTCCTAGACCAGACCTTGGTAGCTGGCCTCGGTAATATCTATGTGGATGAGGTTCTCTGGCGAGCTCAGGTCCATCCAGCTAGACCTTCCCAAAGTTTGACAGCAGAGGAAGCGAAAGCAATTCATGACCAGACCATTGCTGTTTTGGGTCAGGCTGTTGAAAAAGGGGGCTCAACTATTCGGACCTATACAAATGCCTTTGGGGAAGATGGAACCATGCAGGATTTTCATCAGGTCTATGATAGGACTGGTCAAGCATGTTCACGCTGTGGTACCATCATTGAGAAAATCCAGCTTGGTGGACGTGGAACTCATTTTTGTCCTCAGTGTCAAAGGAGGGACTGATGGGAAAAATCATTGGAATCACAGGAGGAATTGCCTCTGGGAAGTCAACTGTGACAAATTTCCTAAGAGAGCAAGGCTTTCAAGTGGTAGATGCTGACCGACTTGTCCACCAGCTACAAAGACCTGGTGGGGGTCTATATCAGCTCTTAGTTCAGCATTTTGGACAGGAAATTATCTTAGAAATGGAGAACTCAATCGCCCTCTCCTAGCTAGTCTCATCTTTTCAAACCCTGAAGAGCGGGAATGGTCTAAGCAAACCCAAGGAGAGATTATTCGTGAGGAACTGGCTGCACTAAGAGAACAGTTGGCTCAGACAGAAGCGATTTTTTTCATGGATATTCCTCTGCTTTTTGAGCAGAACTATGCCAACTGGTTTGATGAAACGTGGCTGGTCTATGTGGACCATGATATCCAATTAGAACGTTTCATGAAACGGGATCATCTTTCTAAGGAAGTAGCGGAGTCGCGTCTGGCAGTCCAGTGGTCTTTAGAAGAAAAGAAAAAATTGGCGACTCATATATTAGATAATAATGGCAGTCGTGACCAGCTTGTGGGGCAAGTAGTGAAGTTACTTGAAGGAGGCGATAGCTGTGCAAGGGATTAGTTGGAAAGATAATCTTCGTGTCGCCTGGTTCGGTAGTTTTCTAACGGGAGCCAGTATTTCCTTGGTCGTCCCTTTTATGCCTATCTTTGTAGAGCAGTTGGGAATCGAGAGTGACCAAGTTGCTTTCTATGCTGGATTAGCCATCTCAGTTTCGGCTGTTTCAGCAGCTTTGATTTCTCCTATCTGGGGTATTCTTGCTGACAAGTACGGTCGTAAACCCATGATGATTCGAGCTGGCCTTGCCATGACCATCACTATGGGAGGTTTGGCCTTCGTGCCGAATATCTATTGGTTAATCTTTCTTAGGTTACTAAATGGCGTATTTACAGGTTTCGTACCGAATGCGACAGCTTTAATAGCCAGTCAAGTCCCCAAGGATAAGTCTGGCTATGCTTTGGGGACTTTATCAACTGGAGTAGTAGCTGGAACCCTAACGGGCCCCTTTGTAGGTGGCTTGATTGCTGAAATTTTTGGTATTCGCAATGTCTTTTTATTGGTGGGTGCTTTCCTATTTTTAGCTGCAATCCTAACCATTTTCTTTATCAAGGAAGATTTTCGACCAGTGGCTAAGGAGAAGGCAATACCAACAAAAGAGTTGTTTAGTTCTATTAAACACTCTCATCTTTTGATTAATTTGTTTTTAACCAGCTTTGTCATTCAATTTTCAGCTCAATCAATTGGTCCTATCCTGGCTCTCTATGTGCGGGACTTAGGGCAGACTGAAAATCTCCTCTTTGTATCTGGTTTGATAGTATCGAGTATGGGATTTTCTAGCATGATGAGTGCTGGAGTGATGGGAAACTAGGAGATAAGGTGGGAAATCATAGACTTTTAATTGCAGCGCAGATTTATTCAGTCATCATTTACCTTCTTTGTGCCCATGCAACCAGCCCCATTCAACTTGGCTTGTATCGTTTTCTATTTGGTTTGGGAACGGGTGCTCTGATACCAGGTGTTAATGCATTGCTTAGTAAGATGACTCCCAAAGCAGGCATTTCAAGGATTTTTGCCTTTAACCAAGTCTTTTTCTACCTTGGGGGTGTTGTTGGTCCCATGACTGGTTCAGCAGTAGCAGGGCAATTTGGCTACCACTCTGTTTTTTATGCGACAGCAGCCTGTGTGGCTTTCAGTTGTTTATTTAACTTAGTTCAATTTAGATCATTATTAAAAGTAAAGGAAATCTAGTGCGAGTAAAAATTAATCTCAAATGCTCCTCTTGTGGCAGTATTAATTACCTAACCAGTAAGAACTCCAAAACCCATCCAGACAAGATTGAGGTTTTAAAGTATTGTCCCAAGGAAAGAAAAGTAACCCTACATCTTGAATCTAAGTAGAATTTATGGTAAAATAATAGGGATTTTAAGGAGTTTGATATGTACAACCTATTATTAACCATTTTATTAGTATTATCTGTTGTGATTGTGATTGCTATTTTCATGCAACCAACTAAGAACCAATCCAGCAATGTATTTGATGCCAGCTCGGGTGATTTGTTTGAACGTAGTAAGGCGCGTGGTTTTGAAGCTGTGATGCAACGTTTGACAGGTATTTTAGTCTTTTTCTGGCTAGCCATTGCCTTAGCATTGACGGTATTATCAAGTAGATAAGAAATGGGCGAGACTAGGTCTTAGCCTATTTTTATTTTGAATAACGCTTACTAAAGTTATCGCTCAAAAAGAAATTATAAAAATCTAGAAAGAAAAACATGAAAGATAAAAATTAAAGAATATTTAGAAGAGAAGGGGCGAGTGACGGTAAATGACCTAGCTCAGGCTCTCGGAAAGGATGGGTCCAAGGATTTCCGTGAGTTGATTAAAATCCTGTCTCTGATGGAAAGAAAGCACCAGATTCGATTTGGAGAAGATGGCAGCCTTACCTTGGACCAGAAGAAGAAACATGAAATCACCCTCAAAGGGGTTTTTCATGCCCATAAAAATGGCTTTGGCTTTGTCAGTCTGGAAGGTGAAGAGGACGATCTTTTTGTAGGAAAAAACGATGTCAACTATGCCATTGACGGCGATACCGTTGAGGTGGTCATCAAGAAAGTTGCTGACCGTAACAAGGGAACAGCTGCAGAAGCCAAAATCATCGATATCCTAGAGCATAGTCTGACGACAGTTGTCGGGCAAATCGTTCTGGATCAGGAAAAGCCTAAGTACGCGGGCTACATCCGTTCAAAGAATCAGAAAATCAGCCAGCCAATTTATGTTAAGAAACCAGCTCTTAAACTCGAGGGAACGGAAGTTCTCAAGGTTTTTATCGACAAATACCCAAGTAAGAAACATGATTTCTTTGTCGCTAGTGTGCTGGACGTGGTGGGACACTCGACTGATGCTGGGATTGACGTTCTTGAAGTCTTGGAATCCATGGATATTGTCTCAGAATTTCCAGAAGCTGTTCTCAAGGAGGCAGAAAGTGTACCAGATGCTCCGTCTCAAAAGGATATGGAAGGGTGTCTTGATTTAAGAGATGAGCTTACCTTCACTATTGACGGCGCGGATGCCAAGGACTTAGACGATGCAGTACACATCAAGCCTTTGAAAAATGGCAATATCGAACTCGGAGTTCACATCGCGGATGTTTCCTACTATGTGACTGAGGGTTCTGCTCTTGACAAGGAAGCCCTTAACCGCGCGACTTCTGTCTATGTGACAGACCGAGTAGTGCCTATGCTACCAGAACGACTGTCAAATGGCATCTGCTCTCTCAATCCTCAAGTAGATCGCTTGACCCAGTCTGCTATTATGGAAATTGATAAACATGGTCGTGTGGTTAATTACACCATTACACAAACAGTTATCAAGACTAGTTTCCGAATGACCTATAGCACTGTCAATGATATCCTAGCTGGCGATGAGGAGAAAAGACAAGAGTATAAGAAAATTGTTCCTAGTATCGAGCTCATGGCCAAGCTCCATGAAACGCTAGAAAGCATGCGTGAGAAACGTGGTGCCCTTAATTTTGATACCAGCGAAGCTAAGATTTTGGTGGATAAAAAAGGCAAGCCTGTGGATATTGTTCTTCGTCAACGCGGCGTTGCAGAGCGGATGATCGAGTCCTTCATGTTGATTGCTAACGAAACAGTTGCCGAGCACTTTAGCAAGTTGGACCTACCTTTTATCTATCGGATTCATGAGGAGCCTAAGGCTGAAAGTTCAGAAGTTTATTGATTATGCTTCGAGCTTTGGATTGCGAATTTATGGAACTGCTAGCGAGATTAGCCAGGAGGCCCTCCAAGATATCATGCGTGCTGTTGAGGGAGAACCTTATGCGGATGTATTGTCCATGATGCTTCTCCGTTCCATGCAACAGGCTCGTTATTCTGAGCATAATCACGGTCACTATGGACTAGCTGCAGACTATTACACCCACTTTACTAGCCCGATTCGACGTTATCCAGACCTTCTAGTCCATCGGATGATTCGGGACTATGGGCGTTCCAAGGAAATAGCAGAGCATTTTGAGCAAGTGATTCCAGAGATTGCGACCCAGTCTTCAAACCGTGAGCGTCGTGCCATCGAAGCAGAGCGTGAAGTCGAAGCTATGAAAAAGGCTGAGTACATGGAAGAATACGTGGGAGAAGAGTACGATGCGGTTGTATCAAGTATCGTTAAATTCGGTCTTTTTGTCGAATTGCCGAACACAGTTGAAGGCTTGATTCACATTACTAATTTGCCTGAATTTTATCATTTCAACGAGCGTGACTTGACACTCCGCGGGGAGAAATCGGGTACAACCTTCCGTGTAGGACAGCAGATTCGTATTCGCGTAGAAAGAGCGGATAAGATGACAGGAGAGATTGATTTCTCCTTTATCCCAAGTGAGTTTGATGTGATTGAGAAGGGCTTGAAACAGTCTAGTCGTAGTGACAGGGGTCGTGGTTCAAGTCGTCGTTCGGATAAGAAGGAAGACAAGAGAAAATCAGGACGCTCAAATGATAAGCGCAAGCATTCACAAAAAGACAAGAAGAAAAAGGGAAAGAAACCTTTTTACAAGGAAGTAGCTAAGAAAGGAGCCAAGCATGGCAAAGGGCGAGGGAAAGGTCGTCGCACAAAATAAAAAGGCGCACCACGACTATACAATCGTAGATACGCTAGAGGCAGGAATGGTGCTGACAGGAACGGAAATTAAGAGTGTGCGAGCGGCTCGAATCAATCTCAAGGACGGCTTTGCCCAAATAAAAAATGGGGAGGTCTGGCTGAGCAATGTCCATATCGCCCTTTACGAAGAGGGCAATATCTGGAACCAAGAACCTGAACGCCGCCGCAAACTCTTACTCCATAAGAAACAAATCCAAAAGTTGGAACAAGAGACCAAAGGGACAGGAATGACCCTTGTTCCCCTTAAAGTCTATATCAAAGATGGCTACGCCAAACTCCTTTTAGGACTTGCCAAAGGGAAACATGACTATGATAAACGGGAGTCAATCAAGCGTCGTGAGCAAAACCGCGACATCGCGCGTGTTATGAAAGCTGTTAATCAGCGATAAAAAGAGGAATGAAGATGGAAAAACTAGTTGCCTATAAACGTATGCCTTTGTGGACTAAAGAAACCATGCCAGAGGCTGTTCAGCAGAAACACAATACCAAGGTTGGGACTTGGGGCAAGATTACTGTTTTAAAAGGAACTCTCAAGTTTATTGAATTGACAGAAGATGGTGAAGTTTTAGCTGAGCACCTCTTTGAAGCAGGAGCGGATAACCCTATGGCGCAACCTCAAGCCTGGCACCGAGTAGAGGCTGCAACAGACGATGTAGAGTGGTACCTGGAATTTTATTGTAAACCTGAGGACTACTTCCTAAGAAATACCAGACCAACCCAGTCCATTCAGAAGTCCTAGAGGCTATGCAGACGGTGAAACCAGGAAGAACCTTGGATTTGGGTTGTGGTCAAGGCCGTAACTCTCTCTTTCTTGCACAGAATGGTTTTGATGTGACAGCTGTGGATCAAAATGAATTGTCCCTTGAAATCTTGCAAAGCATCGTAGAGCAAGAGGATCTAGACATGCCTGTCGGACTTTATGATATCAATTCAGCCAGCATTAGCCAAGCCTATGATTTTATCGTATCGACAGTTGTTCTGATGTTTCTACAAGCAGACCGCATTCCAGCTATTATCCAAAATATGCAGGAGCACACCACGGTCGGTGGCTATAACCTTATCGTCTGTGCCATGGACACGGAGGATTATCCTTGCTCGGTGAACTTCCCATTCACCTTTAAAGAAGGCGAATTGGCTGACTACTACAAGGACTGGGAATTGGTAAAGTATAATGAAAATCCAGGACATCTGCACCGTCGTGATGAAAATGGCAATCGGATTCAACTACGATTTGCGACCATGCTAGCTAAGAAAATCAAGTAAATCAAACCTATCCAAGCGAATAGAAACCACTTTGCAAGATTTCTATTCGTTTGTTTGCGTTGGTTGATTGGGGCGAACAGAATTTTATGCTATACTAGAAGTAGGAAATCTGAGCAGTAGAGCTGTATTGCTGTCACTCTCAGCGCAAGAAGTTGTAGATGATGGGGGTGGTCGAATGGTGAGTCTTTTGGTGGAACTGTATGATCGGCATGTATTGGAAAAAAATGTCTACCAAGCCTTTGTCAGTGATTGTGACGAGATTCTCTTTCTATCTTTGACGAAAATAAGTAATAACGATAAACTTTCACTGCGCCATTTTATCTTGGATGAGGTTCCCCATATCCAACGAGTGACCTTTCGTCAACTATCCTTAGAACAGATGTCTGATCAGTTAGATTATTGCCTAGCAGGTTACGACCAAGTCCTTCTCGATGTTTTTGGAGGAGATTCGCTACTAGCCTTATCCCTCTATCAATACGGCTTGGATCGCCATCTTCCCATCGTTGCCATGGATGTCGAGCGGGGCAAACAATACAAGTGGACAGCTAGTCAGTTGGAAAAAGAAGACTTGGACATTCCAACCCTAAGCATCCAACAGTTGATAGCCTTGCGTGGTGGAAAAATGCTCAAATCCAAACGCCCTATCCACTCGGCTCAGCAAATTGCTGCCATCAAAAAATTAGCCAGCTCAGCTATTGCCAATCCCGCACGCTGGTACCAAGTGACCCAATTTTTCTCGCTGGCTAAGACCAATGACCTTCATGCTGAGACAGAAAAGATTCTGGAAAACAACGGCAAGTATTATCACTATCCAGAATCCCTCACCCCTTTACTAGTGGAAGCGGGGATGCTTCGTATTGAAAGTGAGGCCAAGGAGCGAGTAAGCTACAGCTTTCCAAGTCAAGAAGCCCAAGTCTTTTGTCGCAACAAAGGGCATATTTTAGAATTGTATCTCTATCTCTTGGCGCTTGAATCTCAGCTGTTTGATGAGTGCATGATAGGCGGTGAAATTGATTGGAATGGTATCTTTCCAGAGGCGGATAATGTTCAAAATGAGATTGATGTCATTCTGAGAAAGGGGCGCTCGATTACCTTTATCTCTTGCAAGATGACAGATTTATCAGTTGAAGCTATCAACGAACTAGAAGTCTACGCCAATCATTTTGCTGGGGAGAGTTGCCTCAAGTTAATTGTCTGTACGGGAAAAATCAATCCAGTTTATGCCAATCGCTGTCAGGAATACGGCGTGATGGTCATTAGAAGTGAGCAGATTCCCAATCTCATTCCCATGCTAAAAAATATTCTAAGATATTTAAAAGATAAAAAAATCAACATAAAAGACTGGCATTCCAGTCTTTTTTGCTTCTTTTTCGAATAAATTAGAAAAGGAGGTAGACCATGTTTGTAGCCAGAGATGCCAAGGGAAATTTGGTGAATGCCCTCGAAAAAGATGTGACCAAGCAAGCTTATACCTGTCCAGCCTGTGGTGGCGGACTACGATTACGTCAGGGACAGAGCATTCGAACGCATTTCGCTCATGAATCTTTAAGAGATTGTATAGCTATTTTTGAAAATGAAAGTCCAGAACACTTGGGCAACAAAGAGGTCCTTTATCACTGGGCCAAGAAAGACAATAAGGTCGCCGTAGAATATAGTCTGGCCAAGATTCAGCAGATAGCAGATGTTCTCGTCAATGAGAAACTAGCTCTGGAGGTTCAGTGCAGTCCCTTGTCTCAAAAGCTTTTAGGCGATAGAAGTCAAGGCTACCGCAGTCAGGGCTATCAGGTTATCTGGCTACTGGGAGAAAAACTCTGGTTAAAAGAGCGATTAACACAATTGCAAAGGGGATTCCTCTATTTTAGTCAAAATATGGGATTCTATGTTTGGGAACTAGATCTCAAAAAGCAAGTTTTGAGACTCAAATATCTTCTGCATCAGGACCTACGTGGCAAGCTTCATTTTCAGGTCAAGGAATTTCCCTTTGGTCAAGGAAATCTCTTAGAAATTTTACGCTTTCCTTATCAAAAACAAAAGCTAGCTAGTCTTACAGTTTCTCAAGATTCAACTATCTGTCACTACATTCGCCAGCAGTTGTACTACCAAACGCCTTACTGGATGAAGAAGCAGGAAGAAGCTTATCATCAAGGAGACAATCTATTAAACCATCAACTGGACGACTGGTATCCTCAAGTCAGACCGATAGAATCAGGAGATTTTTTGCAGATTGAAACGGATTTGACTAGCTATTATAGAAATTTTCAGGCCTACTATCAAAAAAATCCGAAAAATAATCGCCAAAAGCTCTATCCACCAGCCTTTTATCACTTATATTTCTCAAAAAATGTGGTAAAATAGAAAGGATGGAGGAATCTTATGGTATTACAACGACATGAAATAAATGAAAAAGATACATGGGATCTTTCGACAATCTACCCAACAGACCAGGCTTGGGAAGAAGCCTTGAAAGACTTAACTGAAAAAGTACAAACAGCATCTCAGTATGAGGGACATCTCTTGGATAGCGCGGACAGTTTGCTTGAGATTACAGAATTCTCACTTGACTTGGAACGCCAAGTTGAAAAGCTTTATGTCTATGCACATATGAAAAATGACCAGGACACGCGTGAAGCCAAGTATCAAGAATACTATGCTAAGGCAATGACCCTATACAGTCAGTTAGAACAAGCCTTTTCATTCTATGAACCTGAGTTTATGGAGATTAGCGAAGAGCAGTATGCGGCCTTCCTAGAAGCTCAACCAAAACTCCAAGTTTACAAGCACTTTTTTGACAAGCTTTTGCAGAAGAAAGACCACGTTCTTTCTCAACGTGAGGAAGAATTGCTTGCTGGAGCAGGAGAAATCTTTGGTGCTGCTAGTGAAACCTTTGCTATTTTGGACAATGCGGATATTAGCTTCCCATACGTGCTTGATGACGAAGGCAAGGAAGTACAACTCTCACATGGTACTTACATCCGTTTGATGGAGTCTAAAAATCGTGAAGTGCGTCGTGGTGCCTATGAAGCCCTTTATGCGACTTACGAGCAATTCCAACACACTTACGCTAAGACTTTGCAGACAAATGTTAAGGTGCAAAACTATCGAGCAAAAGTTCGTAACTATAAGAGTGCTCGCCATGCAGCCCTCGCAGCAAACTTTGTCCCAGAAAGTGTCTATGACAATCTAGTAGCAGCAGTTCGCAAGCATTTGCCACTCTTGCATCGATACCTAGAACTTCGTTCTAAAATCTTGGGTATTTCAGATCTCAAGATGTACGATGTTTACACACCACTATCTTCAGTAGAATACAGCTTTACTTATGAGGAAGCCTTGAAAAAGGCAGAAGAAGCTTTGGCGGTTTTAGGTGATGACTACTTGAGCCGTGTCAAACGTGCCTTTGGTGAGCGTTGGATTGATGTCTATGAAAACCAAGGCAAGCGTTCTGGTGCCTATTCTGGTGGTTCTTATGATACCAATGCCTTTATGCTTCTCAACTGGCAGGACAATCTAGACAATCTCTTTACCCTTGTCCATGAGACTGGTCACAGTATGCATTCAAGCTATACTCGTGAAACTCAGCCTTATGTTTACGGAGATTACTCTATCTTCTTGGCAGAGATTGCCTCAACGACCAACGAAAATATCTTGACAGAGAAATTATTGGAAGAAGTAGAAGACGATGCAACTCGCTTTGCTATCCTTAACAACTTCTTGGACGGTTTCCGTGGAACAGTTTTCCGTCAAACTCAATTCGCTGAGTTTGAACATGCTATCCACCAAGCTGACCAAAATGGAGAAGTCTTGACAAGTGATTTCCTCAATAAACTCTACGCTGACTTGAACCAGGAGTACTATGGACTCAGCAAGGAAGACAATCCTCAGATCCAATACGAATGGGCACGCATTCCACACTTCTACTATAACTACTATGTATATCAGTATTCGACTGGCTTTGCAGCTGCTTCAGCCTTGGCTGAGAAGATTGTCCATGGTAGTCAGGAAGATCGTGACCGTTATATTGACTATCTCAAGGCAGGTAAGTCAGACTATCCACTTAATGTCATGAGAAAGCGGGAGTGGATATGGAGAAGGAAGACTATCTCAACGATGCCTTTGCAGTCTTTGAACGTCGCTTGAACGAGTTTGAAGCCCTTGTTGAAAAATTGGGACTAGCTTAAGATGGTAGAGTCTTATAGTAAAAATGCCAATCACAATATGCGACGTCCCGTCGTCAAGGAAGAAATCGTAGAACTCATGCGCCAGCGTCAAAAGCAGGTGACAGGTTCCTTGAAAGAATTGGAAGTCTTCGCTCGCAAGGAAAACATTCCCATTATTCCCCATGAAACGGTTGCGTATTTTCGGTTTCTCATGGAGACCATACAGCCCAAGAACATTTTGGAAATTGGGACGGCTATCGGTTTTTCAGCACTCTTGATGGCGGAACATGCGCCAGATGCCAAGATTACAACCATTGACCGTAATCCAGAAATGATAGGCTTTGCCAAGGAAAACTTTGCCCAGTTTGACAGTCGTCAGCAAATCACTCTTTTAGAGGGAGATGCAGTCGATGTTTTATCCAGTCTGACAGAAACTTATGACTTTGTCTTTATGGATTCGGCCAAGTCAAAGTATATCGTCTTTCTGCCTGAAATCCTCAAGCACTTGGAAGTTGGTGGAGTAGTGGTCTTGGATGATATTTTCCAAGGAGGAGATGTTGCCAAGGACATCATGGAAGTCCGCCGTGGTCAACGCACCATTTACCGTGGTTTGCAAAGACTTTTCGACGCAACTTTGGACAATCCAGCTCTAACAGCAACTCTAGTTCCACTTGGAGACGGCATTCTCATGCTACGAAAGAATGTGGAAAATGTAACTTTGCCAGAAATGAAATAAATAAAAATAGTACAATCCTCCTGTATCAAGTAACAGGAGGATTTTTATGTCTCAAAACATCATCAATATCGGCTATGCACGCGTTTCAACCCATAAGCAAGATTTGGGCTTAGAGGTGCAAATCGAAGCTCTCAAGCATTGTGACCAGCTTTTTATCGAGTGTGAATCTGGTTCAAATAATGCCCGCTCAGAGCTCGAAAAGGCTCTAAAATTAGCTCAAACGCTTTCGAAAAAAGGAATGCAAGTCACTTTCACCATCTACAAGCTTGATAGGCTCACCCGCTCCATGTTTAAATTGCTGAAAATAATCGAGCAGCTCAACGAACATCAAATCCAGCTCATCAGCCTGCACGAAAAGCTGGAAACCGATTCGCTCATTGGTAGGTTACTTTGTATGATTTTAGGATTTGTGGCAGAAAGTGAGCTGGAAAACTTGCGATTTCGTACCCGTGAAGGTCTTCGTAAAGCTAAGGAAAAAGGTGTCAAACTAGGTGCTAAGCGAATTTCGAAAGAGAAGGAGAAGAGAATTATTCAGCAGTATTTGGCAGGTGGATTAAGCATAAGAAAAATTGCAAAAGCAGAACGAATTTCGACCTCAACTATCTATAAAGTCTTGGAACGAAACAAGGTTGCCAATAATCGCAAAAAAGTTTCGCAAAATTCTTGCTAAAAACAAGACAAAATGCTACAATGAGAGTGTAAATTTGTTTCGATTAACGACCGTTTAGAGAAACATTCAGAATAATAATGTGAATATTTCAGAAAATACGAATTTAACAAGGTTTTGAGCCTGTGTTGGATTGGTATTTTTTTGTTTTTTAAGTGTATCGTTTAACGGTCGTTACGCGATACACCAAAACCCTTGTCACTCAAGTGGTTGAGGAGAACTTTACGAAATACTAAATCAAAAAATTAGGCTTTTTGTAGTATTTACATACCTTAAAAAGCAATTCTACATTCCTAAGGAGGAAATGATGAAAACGAATAAAGTAACCAAACTTGGTATTTCTTTGCTTTCTGTTGCAGCTCTTGGTGTTGTTGCTCCAGCTTTGATTGATGTGCCTGTTTTTGGGGCTACTGTTGTAAAAGCTGAAGAACAAGAGCCCCTCAAATACCGCATCACTTATTATGATATTGAAACAAGAGAGATACTTGGTCAAATGACGGGCGTGATAAATCCCGGGCAGACTATCAATATCTATAAAAAATTTAATGGACATGAGATAATCTCAAAGGATGAATGGATGCCTAATTATATCCTAACATGGGATATAGTTAATGAGTTTTTCTACGGCTCCGCTGATGGATACAATGATTTGCGTCTAGAGTACAAGAAATTAGATGCGGATGCTAAACCTTCTGATACTTCAAAAACCAGAACCTAAGCCTTCAGAAACTCCGAAACCAGAAGTAAAACCGGAACCTAAGCCTTCAGAAACACCAAAACCAGAAGTAAAACCGGAAACGAAACCTTCAGAAACTCCGAAACCAGAAGTGAAACCGGAAACGAAACCTTCAGAAACTCCAAAGACCAGAAGTAAAACCGGAAACTAAACCTTCTGATACGCCAAAACCAGAAGTAAAACCGGAACCCTAAGCCCTCAGAAACTCCAAAACCAGAGGTGAAAACCGAAATTAAGCCTTCAGAAACTCCAAAACCAGAAGTGAAACCGGAAACTAAACCTTCAGAAACTCCAAAACCAGAAGTGAAACCGGAAACTAAGCCTTCAGAAACTCCGAAACCAGAGGTAAAACCGGAAACTAAACCTTCAGAAACTCCAGAAACCAGAAGTGAAACCGAAACTAAACCTTCAGAAACTCCAAAACCAGAAGTGAAGCCGTCAGAAAAAGCCTGTTGCTAAACCAGAAACTAACAAGCCAACTACCAAACCACAAACTGGTTTAAATAACGCTCCAACAGCTCCTATAAATCCTGTTGGGCAAGATTCAAACACTAAAGCTGACAAACCTGTTTCGAAAACAGAAACTACAGCTTTACCAAACACTGGCGAACAAAATTCAATTCTTGGATTTGCAGGCTTCCTTCTTGCAAGTCTTGGTCTAGCAGGCTTGACTTACAAAGGACGTCACTAAAAAAATAACATAAGATAAACAAAAGAACTTGAACAATTGTTCAGGTTCTTTTTGAAATGACAAAAAAATTGAATCGTTAAAAAAATTTAAAAAGCTACTATTTTTAGTCTTATTTAAGTTATCTGCTATAAAATATGGTATAATGATTGAGTCGGTCTAGAGAAATTTTTCGACCGTTTTTAGAAAAAAAGGAGTAAACATGAAGAAAAAAACTATTGGCAGGAGCCATTACATTATTATCTGTAGCGACTTTGGCTGCTTGTTCAAAAAGTTCTGAAGGGGCTGACCTCATCAGCATGAAGGGTGATGTTATCACCGAACACCAATTTTATGAACAAGCTAAAAACAACCCAACTGCACAACAAGTCTTGCTCAATATGACGATAGAAAAAAAGTATTTGAAAAAGCAATATGGGTCTGAAGTGACTGAGCAAGAAGTAGATGACGCTGTTGCCGAAGAGCAGAAGAAATACGGGGACAGTTATCAAAATGTTCTTTCACGTGCAGGAATGACTCCTGAAACTCGTAAAGCTCAAATTCGCACCAGCAAATTAGTTGAATTGGCAGTTAAAAAAGCGGCGGAAAATGAACTGACTGATGAAGCTTACCAAAAAGCTTTCGAAGCTTACACACCCGATGTGACAGCACAAATCATCCGTATGGATAATGAAGACAAGGCAAAAGAAGTGCTTGAAAAAGCAAAAGCAGAAGGAGCTGATTTTGCTCAGTTGGCAAAAGACAACTCAAATGATGACAAGACAAAAGAAAATGGTGGCGAAATCACTTTTGACTCTGCTTCAACAGAACTTCCAGAACAAGTCAAGAAGGCGGCCTTTGCCTTGGATGTGAATGGTGTCTCTGATGTTATCACAGCGACTGGAACACAAGCTTACAGTACCCAATACTACATTATTAAGCTAACCAAGAAAACAGAAAAATCATCAAACCTAGATGACTACAAAGAAAAATTGAAAACGGTCATTCTGGCTCAGAAACAAAACGATTCATCCTTCGTTCAGAGCGTCATCGGAAAAGAATTCCAAGCTGCCAATATTAAAGTGAAAGATCCTGTTTTTCCAAAAATATCTTTTGCCCAATACGTTGGTGGTGCCGACTCAAATTCAAGCAGCAGCTCATCAGCAGAATAAAAAAGAAAATACAAACTTTATCTTGAAGTTTGTATTTTTTAGTAATCAGCTTTGGCCAAAGAGCAAAATTCGAAGGATTAAAGGATAAGAGTTTTTTTCTTTCTGAAAAAATGGTATAATAGCAATCAAAACTAGAAAATAAAACGGAATTAGGAACAGTTTTCTCTGTTTCTATTAGAGTGGTGACATATGAAAAATTAGTAAAAAGGCACCTATTGAACTATTCCATTTTGATTCCTTACCTCCTTTTTATCGATTTTTGGGTCTAATTGTTGTTTACTCAACGACGAGTGCTACCTTGATCCAAGAAGGAAAAAGCGCTCTTCAGTTAGCTCGGAACCAAGGAATGTTTTGGGGAGTTAGTTTGGTTTTGATTGCCTTAATTTATAAACTGAAACTTGGTTTTTTAAGAAATGAACGCTTGATTTTTATCGTTATGTTTGTAGAGATCATTCTCCTAGCTTTGGCTCGGCTAATTGGGACACCAGTCAATGGTGCCTACGGTTGGATTTCTGTAGGACCTGTAACGGTCCAACCTGCAGAGTACCTTAAGATTATCATCATCTGGTATTTGGCGCATCGTTTTTCAAAACAGCAGGATGAGATAGCTGTTTATGATTTTCAGGTCTTGACTCAGAATCAGTGGTTGCCTCGAGCTTTTAACGACTGGCGTTTCGTTTTGCTGGTTTTGATTGGTAGTTTGGGAATTTTCCCTGACTTGGGAAATGCGACCATTCTGGTTTTGGTGTCGCTGCTTATGTACACAGTTAGTGGAATTGCCTATCGTTGGTTCTCGACTATTCTAGCTCTCTTAGCAGGAAGTTCCATTTTAGTCTTGTCTGTCATTCGTCTTGTTGGGATTGAGAAGTTTTCTCAAATTCCGGTATTTGGTTACGTGGCCAAACGTTTCAGTGCCTTCTTTAATCCCTTTAACGACCTAGCAGGTGCTGGACACCAGCTTGCAAATTCCTACTATGCCATGGTGAATGGTGGTTGGTTTGGACTAGGTTTAGGAAATTCTATCGAAAAGCGTGGTTATTTGCCAGAAGCCCATACGGACTTCGTCTTTTCGATCGTCATCGAGGAGTTTGGATTTGTAGGAGCGAGTATGATTTTGGCACTCCTCTTCTTCTTGATTTTGCGAATCATCCTAGTCGGTATTCGAGCTAAGGATCCCTTTAACTCCATGGTTGCTATCGGTGTCGGAGGGATGATCCTTGTTCAGGTCTTTGTCAATATCGGTGGGATTTCCGGTTTGATTCCTTCTACAGGGGTAACCTTTCCCTTCCTTTCACAAGGGGGAAATAGTCTCCTAGTCTTATCTGTAGCCATTGCCTTTGTACTAAATATCGATGCTAGTGAAAAACGTGCCAAACTTATCAGAGAATATGAAGGTCAAACTTCTGTTACTCTATAAGGATTGAATGGAAAGGAAAGTTTATGTCACTTCAAAAAAATTAGAAAAACTATAGCAATAAAAGCCGTCGTCCAAGAAGAAGTCTTGATTTTGACAGAGCTATTAGAAGACATCACAAAAAATATGCTTGCGCCTGAGACTTTTGATAAAATCATGCAGTTGAAGAACTTGTCTACAAGCGAAGACTATCAAGGACTCAATAAATTGGTGACCAGCCTTTCAAACGAGGAAATGATCTATATTTCTCGCTATTTCTCAATCCTTCCACTCTTGATCAATATCTCTGAAGATGTGGATTTGGCTTATGAGATCAATCACCAAAATAATGTGGACCAAGACTATCTAGGAAAACTGTCAACAACCATTAAGATGGTGGCTGAAAAAGAAAACGCGGCTACAATTTTGGAGCAGCTGAATGTAGTTCCAGTTTTGACGGCCCACCCGACTCAAGTACAACGCAAGAGTATGCTGGACTTAACTAATCATATCCATACACTCTTACGGAAGTACCGTGATGTCAAACTAGGTTTGATTAACAAAGAAAAATGGCACACAGATCTCCGTCGTTATATTGAAATTATCATGCAAACCGACATGATTCGTGAGAAGAAATTGAAGGTAACCAACGAAATCACCAACGTGATGGAGTACTATCAAAGTTCATTCCTGAATGCTGTGCCACGTTTGACGGCTGAGTATAAGAAACTAGCTAAAGAACAAGGTATCGAGCTCCAACATCCAAACCGATTACCATGGGGATGTGGATTGGAGGAGACCGTGATGGAAATCCTTTCGTAACAGCGGAAACCCTCAACAAATCAGCCTTAACTCAGTGTGAAGTCATCATGAACTATTACGATGAGAAGATTTATAACCTTTATCGTGAATTCTCACTTTCAACCAGTATTGTGAATGTTAGTGACAAGGTTCGTGAGATGGCACTTAAGTCACAGGATAACTCGATTTATCGTGAAAAAGAACTCTATCGTCGTGCCCTCTTTGACATCCAAGCTAAGATGCAGGCAACCAAGACCTATCTTATCGAAGATAAGGATGTTCATCCAAGATATGCTACCGCGGATGAATTTTACCAAGACTTGTTAGCTATCCGGGATTCTCTCCTCGAGAACAAAGGTGAATACCTGATTTCAGGAGAATTTGTCGAGCTGATGCAAGCAGTTGAAATCTTTGGATTCTACCTTGCTTCTATCGATATGCGCCAAGATTCTAGTGTTCATGAAGCCTGTGTGGCAGAATTGTTAGCATCCGCAGGTATCAACGACCATTATAGCGATCTTTCTGAAGATGAAAAATGCGCCCTCCTCTTAAAAGAGCTGGAAGAAGATCCTCGTATCCTCTCAGCAACTCATGCTGAAAAGTCAGAACTACTTGAGAAGGAACTGTCTATATTTAAAGCCGCTCGCAAGTTGAAGGATAAACTGGGGGAAAATGTCATTCGTCAAACCATCATCTCTCATGCAACCAGCGTGTCTGATATGCTAGAACTAGCAATTATGCTCAAGGAAGTCGGCTTGGTGGATGCTCAAAAAGCGCGCGTTCAGATTGTTCCTCTCTTTGAAACGATCGAAGACTTAGATCATTCGGAAGAAACCATGAGAAGATATTTCTCTCTTCCTTTGGCTAAAAAATGGATTGCTTCAAAAGACAACTACCAAGAAATCATGCTTGGCTATTCTGATAGTAACAAGGACGGTGGATACCTGTCATCATGTTGGACATTATATAAAGCTCAACAACAACTAACTGCTATTGGAGACGAATTTGGCGTTAAAGTAACCTTCTTCCACGGTCGTGGTGGTACCGTGGGCCGTGGTGGTGGTCCAACTTATGAAGCCATTACATCTCAACCGCTCAAGTCTATCAAGGACCGCATCCGTTTGACTGAGCAGGGAGAAGTCATTGGAAACAAATACGGAAACAAAGACGCTGCTTATTATAACCTTGAAATGTTAGTTTCTGCAGCCATTAACCGTATGATTACCAAGAAGAAGAGCGATACTAATACGTCAAATCGTTACGAAGCTATCATGGATCAAGTAGTGGACCGTAGCTACGATATCTACCGTGATTTGGTCTTTGGAAATGAACATTTCTATGACTATTTCTTCGAGTCAAGCCCAATCAAAGCTATTTCAAGCTTTAACATCGGTTCGCGTCCAGCAGCTCGTAAGACCATCACTGAAATCGGCGGTTTGCGTGCTATCCCTTGGGTCTTCTCATGGTCACAAAGTCGTGTCATGTTTCCTGGATGGTATGGCGTGGGTTCAAGCTTCAAAGAATTTATTGATCAAGATCCTGATAATATTGAGATCCTTCGTGATATGTACCAAAACTGGCCTTTCTTCCAATCTTTGCTTTCCAATGTGGACATGGTCTTGTCTAAGTCTAACATGAACATTGCCTTCGAATATGCCAAGCTCTGTGAAGATGAAGAAGTGCAAGCCATCTATTACACCATTTTAGATGAATGGCAGTTGACCAAGGACGTTATTTTAGCTATTGAAGGCTATGACGAACTCTTGGCTGAAAACTCTTACTTAAAAGACAGTCTAAACTATCGTATGCCTTACTTTAATATCCTTAACTACATCCAGTTGGAGTTGATTAAACGTCAACGCCGTGGTGAATTGTCAACAGACGAAGAAAGATTGATTCATACAACCATTAACGGTATTGCAACAGGTTTGCGTAATTCAGGCTGATATTCTACAAACTTCCTCTTTTTCTGGGGAAGTTTTTGAATAGTTTGAAAAAAATTCTAAAAAAATAGTCTTGACAAGTAATTGAAAAAAATGATATAATTTAAACATTCAGAAAGTAATCATTGAAGTTTTTTAGAGAGTCTGTGGTTGGTGGAAACAGATAAATGAAAGTGATGAAAATTGGGCTGAATGTTCTTAAGAATTTGAAATCATAAAAATTCGGTGAGCACACCTTACAGTGCAACTCGTGAATGCGAGAAAGAGCGATAGGGATATTCCCTATAATTGAGGTGGCACCGCGCATCGACGTCCTCACACAAGTTTTTTGGTGTGAGGACTTTTTCTATGGGGAGGATAATGATGGAATTTAAACGATGGCGTTGCTTGTTTTGTTGAAAAGAGCATTATACAAGTGATTTAAAAGGAGAAAAAATATGAAAAATAAACGTTTAATTGGAATTATCGCTGGATTAGCAGTATTGGTAGTGGCTAGCTTGATTTATTCATCTATGAACAAGCCAGCAGCTAAGGTGGATCAAAGGTTGCTAAGGTTGGTGTCCTTCAATTTGTTAGTCACCCATCCTTGGACTTGATTTACCAAGGAATTCAAGATGGACTAGCTGAAGAAGGATATAAGGACGACCAGGTAAAAATCGACTTTATGAACTCTGAAGGGGATCAGAGCAAGGTTGCAACCATGAGTAAGCAGTTAGTAGCAAATGGAAATGATGTTGTTGTTGGGATTGCGACACCAGCGGCTCAAGGTTTAGCTAGCGCTACGAAAGACCTACCTGTTATCATGGCTGCTATTACAGACCCAATCGGTGCTAACTTGGTCAAAGATTTGAAAAAACCAGGTGGCAACATCACGGGGGTATCAGACCACAACCCTGCTGAACAACAAGTAGAGTTGATAAAAACCCTCACACCAAATGTCAAAACAATCGGAGCTCTCTACTCAAGCAGTGAAGATAACTCAAAAACACAGGTAGAAGAATTCAAGGCTTATGCTGAAAAAGCAGGTTTGACAGTCGAAACCTTTGCCGTTCCTTCGACTAACGAAATTGCTTCAACTGTTAATGTTATGACCAGCAAGGTCGACGCAATCTGGGTTCCAATTGACAACACCATCGCATCAGCCTTCCCAACAGTTGTATCAAGCAACCAAATAGCTAAAAAACCAATCTACCCAAGTGCAACTGCCATGGTGGAAGCAGGAGGTCTGGCATCTGTAGTAGTTGACCAACACGATCTTGGAGTGGCTACTGGTAAGATGATTGCTAAAGTTTTGAAAGGTGAAAAACCAGCTGATACTCCAGTTAATGTCTTTTCAACTGGTAAGTCGGTTATCAACAAAAAACTAGCACAAGAACTTGGAATCACCATTCCTGAGTCTGTTCTAAAAGAAGCAGGGCAAGTGATTGAATAAGGATAAAGGAGGAGTTGGGGACATCTCCTCCCGTTTTTACTAAAGAAAGAAATGAGTGAAAGATTATGATAGTATCCATTATTTCTCAGGGGATGGTCTGGGCGATTTTAGGTTTGGGAATCTTTATGACTTTTCGAATTTTGAATTTTCCAGATATGACTACTGAGGGTTCTTTTCCTCTAGGAGGAGCAGTAGCTGTAACCTTGATAACACAAGGAGTCAATCCATTTTTAGCGACCTTGGCTGCAGTAGGAGCAGGCTGTCTAGCTGGAATGGCGACAGGTCTCTTATATACTAAAGGAAATTCCAACTCTCTTATCAGGGATTTTGGTCATGACTTCCTGCCATTCTATCATGCTCATGATCATGGGACGTGCCAATCTGGGGCTTCTTGGAACCAAGCAAATTCAGGATGTCTTGCCTTTTGATTCGGACCTCAATCAACTCTTGACTGGATTTATCTTTGTTGCCCTTGTTATTGGTCTCATGCTCTTTTTCCTAGATACCAAACTAGGTCAGGCCTACATCGCTACAGGTGATAATCCTGATATGGCTCGTAGTTTTGGAATTCATACGGGACGCATGGAACTCATGGGGTTGGTTCTTTCAAATGGGATTATCGCGCTTGCAGGGGCCTTAATTGCTCAACAAGAAGGATACGCAGATGTTTCTCGAGGAATTGGAGTGATTGTCGTAGGGCTTGCTAGCTTGATTATTGGTGAAGTTTTGTTCAAGAGTTTGACCTTGGCAGAGCGACTTATGACCATCGTTGTAGGCTCTATCGCTTATCAGTTCCTCGTCTGGGGAGTGATTGCTCTTGGGTTTAATACAAGTTATCTTCGTTTATACAGCGCCTTGATTTTGGCAGTTTGCCTTATGATTCCAACCTTCAAAAGCAAATACCTGAAAGGAGTCAAGTTTAGCAAATGACAGCAATTGTAGAATTAAAAAATGCTACCAAAGTCATCACAAATGGCTTTGATGAGGAAAAAATCATTCTGAATGATGTTTCTCTTGAAATTTTCGAACATGATTTCATTACCATCCTAGGTGGCAATGGAGCTGGAAAGTCAACTCTTTTTAACACTATTGCAGGTACCCTACCTTTAACAAGTGGAAGTATCCGTATCATGGGAGAGGACGTGACACTTTTTTCACCTGAAAAGAGGGCTAAGTACTTGTCTCGTGTCTTTCAGGATCCTAAGATGGGTACGGCTCCCCGTATGACGGTAGCGGAAAATCTCTTGATTGCCAAGTTTCGTGGTGAGAAGAGAGGACTCCTTCCTAGAAGGCTATCAAGTCACCGGGAGGAGTTTCAGGAAACCATTGAAAAAGTGGGAAATGGCCTTGAAAAACATCTCGACACTCCGATTGAGTTTCTATCAGGTGGACAACGTCAGGCCTTGAGTCTCTTGATGGCAACCTTGAAACGACCAGAGTTACTCTTGTTGGATGAACACACAGCAGCTCTTGACCCAAAGACCAGTGTGGCCTTGATGGAGTTAACAGATGACTTTGTCAGAAAAGATCATCTGACAGCTTTGATGATTACCCATCATATGGAAGACGCTCTTAAGTACGGAAATCGTCTCATCGTTATGAAAGAAGGACGTATCATTCAAGATTTGAACAAAGAAGAAAAAGCTAAGATGAAAATCTCAGACTACTATCAATTATTTGAGTAAAGTAGAGATTTTTCGTCAAAAAATGGAGAAGAAAAACTTAGAAGCCTGGAAGTGTTTCTGAGTTTTTTATCTCCTCTTTCTATCTAGATAAATAAAGCAAAGAGAATTACGGAAAGCGTATGAAATGGTTTACTTTTTTTCAGAAATAAGCTATACTAGTTAACGTAAAACTATGATAAGATGGAGGTATTGTGTATGGTTGACAAGCAAGTTATTGAAGAAATCAAAAACAATACCAACATTGTGGAAGTCATAGGCGACGTGATTTCTTTACAAAAGGCTGGACGGAACTATTTAGGGCTCTGTCCTTTTCATGGTGAGAAGACCCCCTCTTTCAACGTTGTGGAAGACAAGCAGTTTTATCACTGTTTTGGATGTGGTCGTTCAGGAGATGTCTTTAAGTTCATCGAAGAATACCAAGGTGTGTCCTTCATGGAAGCTGTTCAGCTCTTAGCTGAGCGAGTCGGTATTCAACTAGCTATGCCCGTACAGTCTCGTCCTCATCAGGCTTCCCCTCATCAAGCTCTATATGATATGCATGAAGAAGCTGCTCGTTTTTACCATGCAATCCTCATGACGACCAAGATGGGAGAAGAAGCAAGGGCTTATCTCTACAAACGTGGATTGACAGATGATGTTCTGAAGCACTTCCAGATTGGACTGGCTCCAGCAGAGAGAACCTATCTCTACCAACGTTTATCTGGTAAGTTTGAGGAAAAGGATTTATTGGATTCGGGCTTGTTTTATCTGTCAGATGGCAATCAGTTTTATGATACTTTTTTTGGACGGATCATCTTTCCTTTGACCAATGACAAGGGGCAGGTCATTGCCTTTTCAGGTCGTATTTGGCAAGAAACAGATAATCAGACTGCCAAATATAAAAATAGTCGCTCGACTGCAATTTTTAACAAGAGTTACGAATTGTATCATTTGGACAAGGCAAAAAAGGGAACAGGTAAGAATACAGAACTCTATCTGATGGAAGGCTTCATGGATGTTATCGCAGCCTACCGTGCTGGTATAGAAAATGCTGTAGCTTCCATGGGAACAGCCTTAAGCAAGGAGCATGTTGACCACCTTAAACGCTTTACCAAAAAAATTGTTCTCAGCTATGATGGCGACAAGGCAGGGCAGGCAGCGACAGCCAAAGCTCTAGAAGAATTAAAAGATTTCTCAGTTGAGGTTGTTCGAGTACCTGATGCCATGGACCCAGATGAGTATTTGCAAAAGAATTCTGCTGAAGACCTGGCCTACCTCTTAACTAAGACACGTATCAGTCCCATAGAGTTCTATATTCACCAACTCAAACCTGAAAATAGTGATAACTTGCAAGCGCAAATCGAGTTCATTGAAAAGATTGCGCCCTTAATCGCCAAAGAAAAGTCGATCACTGCCCAGAATTCTTACATCCACATTCTGGCGGATAACCTACCTTCCTTTGATTACCAGCAAGTAGAACAGATTGTAAATGAAAGTCGGATTGTTCAGAGACAGGAGAGGGTCAAGGAGCATCCTACACCGGTAGCGATTAGTTTGCCTGTGACGCGTCAACTGACAGCAGTTATGAGAGCAGAGGCTCATCTCCTTTATAGGATGGCAGAGAATCCAGTTGTGTTAAATGACTACCGATTAAGAGAAGACTTTTTCTTTGATACCCCAGAATTTCAGATTCTTTACGAATTATTAAGTGTAGAGGGACAAATCGGATCAGAGGAGATTTCTCATCAGACTCCTGAGGTTGAAAATGCCTGGTACCACGTGCTTAGTCTGGATTTGCCAGCTGAGATGTCGCCTCAAGAGTTAGTGGAAGTCGAAGAGACTCGAAACCGTGCCCTCCTCGGCAAGGATAACTTAAGAATTAAAAAGAAAGTGCAGGAAGCTAGTCATGTAGGAGATACAGACACAGCCTTGGAAGAATTGCAACGATTGATTTCCCAAAAGAGAAGAATGGAGTAATAATGGCAACAAAACAAAAAGAAGTAACGACATTTGATGTGCAAGTAGCAGACTTTATCCGTAACCACAAAAAAACAGGAACAGCAACAGATGATGAAATCAATTCAAGTCTGGTTATTCCTTTTACCCTAGATGCAGACGGCATTGAAGACCTTTTGCAACGGATTCAGGATGCTGGCATTTCTATTACGGATAACGAAGGGAATCCAAGTGCACGTGTCCTTAGTACAGAAGAAGAGCCGGAACTCAGTGATGAGGATTTGATTGGCTCAACCTCTGCCAAGGTTAATGACCCAGTCCGTATGTATTTGAAGGAAATCGGGGTAGTTCCTCTCTTGACCAATGAAGAGGAAAAAGAATTGGCCCTAGCAGTTGAAGCTGGTGATATCGAAGCCAAACAACGTCTTGCGGAAGCCAACCTTCGTTTGGTAGTTTCGATTGCTAAGCGATACGTAGGTCGTGGTATGCAGTTTCTTGATTTGATTCAAGAAGGAAACATGGGCTTGATGAAAGCCGTGGACAAATTTGACTATTCAAAAGGCTTTAAGTTTTCTACTTATGCAACTTGGTGGATTCGTCAGGCGATCACTCGTGCCATCGCTGATCAGGCTCGTACCATTCGTATTCCTGTTCACATGGTTGAAACCATTAACAAGCTTTGTCCGTGAACAGCGAAATCTCCTTCAAGAATTGGGTCAAGATCCAACTCCTGAACAAATCGCTGAGCGTATGGATATGACACCTGATAAGGTGCGTGAAATCCTAAAAAAATCGCCCAAGAGCCAGTATCACTTGAAACACCGATTGGTGAAGAGGATGATAGCCATCTTGGGGACTTTATCGAAGACGAAGTGATTGAAAATCCAGTAGACTACACAACTCGTATCGTCTTGCGTGAGCAGTTGGATGAAGTCTTGGATACTCTCACAGACCGTGAAGAAAACGTCTTGCGCTTGCGCTTCGGGCTAGATGATGGGAAAAATGCGCACTCTTGAAGATGTTGGTAAAGTCTTTAACGTGACTCGTGAACGTATCCGTCAGATTGAGGCCAAGGCTTTGAGAAAATTGCGTCAACCAAGTCGCAGTAAACCCCTTCGTGATTTTATTGAAGATTAGAGTGAGGATGAACATGGCTTATACAGAAGAGCAAATTGAAACGATCAAAACCCGCATTTTAAATGCCTTGGAAGAGGTCATCGACCCTGAGTTGGGAATTGATATTGTCAACTTAGGTTTGATTTATGAAATTCGTTTTGATGGTGAAACTGGTCACACTGAAATTGATATGACCTTGACAACTATGGGCTGCCCACTGGCTGACCTTTTGACAGACCAGATACATGATGCGATGACAGATGTGCCTGAAGTAACCAATACCGAAGTTAAATTGGTCTGGTATCCAGCTTGGACGGTTGAAAAAATGAGCCGATACGCACGTATCGCCCTAGGAATTAAATAAAGACTAAGAAAAATGTGAGAGACGATTGGAAAATGAGGAAATCTCCTTCTTTTTCCTCTGGTCTCTTCTTTCTTTTGCTGATTTTCTAGAAATAAAATGGTATAATGAAAGGTATGGAAAACGAAAAATTGCGTGTCAATATGCTAAGTTCAAGTGAAAAAGTGGCTGGTCAAGGAGTATCAGGAGCCTACCGTGAGTTGGTACGTCTCCTACATCGTGATGCCCAAGATCAGTTAATTGTTACGGAGAATCTTCCTGTTGAGGCAGATGTAACTCACTTTCATACCATTGATTTCCCCTATTATTTATCTACATTTCAAAAGAAGCGATCTGGGAGAAAAAAATTGGCTATGTGCATTTTTTTGCCTGATACGCTTGAGGGAAGTTTGAAAATTCCATTTTTTTCTTAAAGGGAATTATCAAGCGCTATGTTTTTTCATTTTACAACAGAATGGAACACCTAGTGGTGGTCAATCCCATGTTTATCGAGGATTTGGTGGCAGCTGGTATTCCACGTGAAAAAGTAACTTATATTCCAAACTTTGTAAATAAGGAAAAATGGCATCCACTGCCAGCTGACCAAGTAGCAAAACTTCGTCGGGAAATGGATTTAGCTGAAGATCAGTTCATCGTAGTCGGTGCAGGTCAGGTTCAGAAACGTAAAGGAATTGATGACTTTATCCGCCTTGCGGAGGAATTGCCAGAAATTACCTTTATCTGGGCAGGTGGTTTTTCATTTGGTGGGATGACAGATGGTTATGAACGCTATAAAAAAATCATGGACAATCCACCTAAAAATCTAATTTTTCCAGGTATTGTTCCTCCAGAGCGAATGCGAGAGCTCTACGCTTTAGCGGATCTCTTCTTGCTACCAAGTTACAACGAACTATTCCCTATGACCATCTTAGAGGCAGCTAGTTGTGAAGCGCCTATTATGTTGAGGGATTTAGATCTATACAAGGTCATCCTTGAAGGGAATTATCGTGCAACAAGTGATGTTTCAGAGATGAGAGAAGCCATTCTCGAATACAAAGATCATCCTGAAAAGTTGAAAGACTTGAAAGAAAAAGCTAGAGAGATTTCTAAAGAGTATTCCGAGGAGCATTTGTTGGAAATCTGGCTAAAATTTTATCGAGAACAGGCTGCTTTGGGCAAAAAGTGAGGTAATTTATGAGAATTGGTTTATTTACAGATACCTATTTCCCTCAAGTTTCCGGGGTTGCGACTAGTATTCGAACTTTGAAGACTGAGCTTGAAAAGCAAGGGCATGCAGTTTTTATCTTTACAACGACTGATAAAGACGTGAACCGATACGAGGATTGGCAAATTATTCGCATTCCGAGTGTCCCTTTCTTTGCGTTTAAGGATCGACGATTTGCCTACCGAGGTTTTACAAAGGCGCTTGAAATTGCCAAGCAGTATCAACTTGACATCATTCATACCCAGACAGAATTTTCACTTGGTTTGTTAGGGATTTGGATTGCGAGAGAATTGAAAATTCCAGTTATTCATACCTACCATACCCAGTACGAAGACTATGTGCATTACATTGCTAAAGGCATGCTGATTCGGCCAAGTATGGTAAAATATCTGGTGCGTGGCTTCCTTCATGATGTAGATGGCGTGATTTGCCCTAGTGAGATTGTTCGTGACCTTTTATCTAAATACAAAGTCAAGGTTGAAAAGCGTGTCATCCCAACTGGAATTGAGCTGGCTAAGTTTGAACGACCTGAGATCAAAAAGGAAAACTTGCAAGAACTTCGTTCGAAGTTAGGTATTCAGGAAGGCGAGAAAATGTTACTGAGTCTTTCTCGTATCTCCTATGAGAAGAATATCCAAGCAGTCCTAGATGCCTTTGTTGAGGTATTGAAAGAAGAAGACAAGGTGAAACTTGTTGTTGCAGGTGATGGTCCTTATCTGGACAGTCTGAAGGAACAAGCAGTGAAATTGCAGATCCAAGATCATGTGATTTACTGGTATGATTGCTCCAAGTGAGACAGCCTTATACTATAAAGCGGCTGATTTCTTTATCTCTGCATCCACTAGTGAAACCCAAGGCTTGACTTATCTAGAGAGTCTAGCCAGTGGAACGCCTGTTATCGCTCATGGCAATCCTTATCTGGATAATCTGATCAGTGACAAAATGTTTGGAACCCTCTACTATGGAGAGCACGATCTTGCAGGTGCAATCTTGGAGGCCTTGATCGCCACTCCAGATATGAATGAGCAGAAGTTGGCTGACAAGTTGTACGAGATTTCGGCTGAGAATTTTGGGAAGCGAGTTCATGAGTTTTATCTCGATGCGATGATTTCAAATAAATTTGAGCAGGAACTACGTGGCGACGAACCCATGACACAGCGATTCTTAAAAACTATTTTGTACTTACCTCAGCAGGCTGTTTCAGCTCCAGTTAAAGAGTCCAAACGAATATTAAAGGCTTCTAAAGAGCAATTGTCTAGCATCCGGGATTACTGGAGAGATTAGTAAAAATATAGGAGAATAAAATATGGCAAAAAAATTTATGAGAAGTGGTAGAGATCAAAAAATTGGAGGCGTTTGCGCAGGTGTAGCCCACTATTTTGATATTGACCCTACCATTGTACGTGTGATTTGGGGCGTTCTTGCCTTTTGTTATGGGGCAGGGGTACTTGCTTACTTGATTTTATGGGTAATTGCACCTGTTTCTAGCGAATATTAAAAGAGAATCAGAATAGAACAAAGAGAAATAAAAAGGAGTCCAGATGGCTTTTGGAGATAATGGAAAACGTAAAAAAACAATGTTTGAAAAAGTAACGCTTTTTGTCGTGCTAATTATGTTGTTTGTAACCCTTGCTGGTATCTTTGCGACAGCGCTTGGAGCTTTTAGCAGATTCTAAGCAAGTTGCTAAGATAGAAACAATAACTAATGACTGGATTTTCCAGTCCTTTTTAAAGTGAGAAGAAAATATGAGTATGTTTTTAGATACAGCCAAGATCAAGGTCAAGGCTGGTAATGGTGGCGATGGTATGGTTGCCTTTCGCCGTGAAAAGTATGTCCCGAATGGCGGTCCTTGGGGTGGCGATGGCGGACGTGGTGGTAACGTTGTTTTCGTTGTAGACGAAGGCTTGCGTACCTTGATGGATTTCCGCTATAACCGTCATTTTAAGGCCGAATCCGGTGAAAAAGGGATGACCAAAGGAATGCATGGACGTGGTGCAGAAGACCTTCGTGTTCGTGTACCACAAGGAACAACTGTACGTGACGCTGAGACAGGAAAAGTGATTACAGACTTGATTGAACATGGTCAAGAATTTATCGTGGCTCATGGCGGTCGAGGTGGCCGAGGAAACATCCGTTTTGCGACACCAAAAAATCCTGCACCTGAAATCTCTGAGAATGGAGAACCAGGTCAAGAACGTGAGTTGCAACTGGAACTGAAAATCTTGGCGGATGTTGGCTTGGTCGGTTTCCCATCTGTCGGAAAGTCAACTTTGCTTAGTGTCATTACTTCAGCCAAACCAAAGATTGGTGCCTACCACTTTACGACTATTGTCCCTAATCTAGGGATGGTCCGTACACAGTCAGGTGAATCTTTTGCAGTAGCAGACCTTCCAGGTTTGATTGAAGGGGCCAGTCAAGGTGTTGGTCTTGGAACCCAGTTTCTCCGTCATATCGAACGCACTCGAGTTATCCTCCACGTCATCGATATGTCGGCTAGCGAAGGACGTGATCCTTACGAGGACTACCTAGCTATCAATAAAGAATTGGAATCCTACAATCTTCGTCTTATGGAACGTCCACAGATCATCGTTGCCAACAAGATGGACATGCCTGAAAGTCAGGAAAATCTGGAAGCCTTCAAGAAGAAATTGGCAGCAAACTACGATGAGTTTGAAGAACTACCAGCCATCTTCCCTATTTCTGGTTTGACTAAGCAAGGTTTGGCACCCCTTTTGGATGCGACAGCTGAATTGTTGGATAAGACTCCTGAGTTCTTGCTCTATGACGAGTCTGATATGGAAGAAGAAGCTTACTATGGCTTTGACGAGGAAGAAAAGCCTTTGAGATTAGTCGTGATGATGATGCGACATGGGTACTTTCTGGTGAAAAACTCATGAAACTCTTTAACATGACCAACTTTGACCGTGATGAGTCTGTCATGAAGTTTGCCCGTCAGCTTCGTGGTATGGGGGTTGACGAAGCCCTTCGTGCGCGTGGAGCTAAGGATGGCGACTTGGTCCGAATCGGTAAATTTGAGTTTGAATTTGTAGACTAGGAGATTGATATGGGAGATAAACCGATATCATTCCGAGATGCAGATGGAAATTTTGTTTCTGCAGCAGATGTATGGAATGAAAAGAAACTAGAAGAATTGTTTAATCGTCTCAATCCCAAACGTGCTATTAGATTAGCACGAGAAAAAAAAGGCAATGAGAAGGCTGATAAAGAAGAAAAATAGCCTATCAACATTGATAAAACAGAACCCCGTGATCGTATTTATCACGGGGGATTTTTTAGTCATTGAAGAAAAAAGGTGGCGCAAATTTTTTAAGAATTTCAAAGCAAGTCTGTGCTTCCTCAGCGTTTTCACAGATAAGAAGGCAGACATCATCACCACATACGGTGGCAATGATTTGTTTAAAATTGAGAGCATCGAGAACAGCTCCAAACGATTGGGCAAGGCCTGGCAAGGTTTTGAGGACAACCTGATGCTGGACAGGGCGTAGCATGACCAAGCCATCTTCCATATAGTTTTCCAAGCGTTTTTCCCATTTGGAGATGGAACCAGTATTTAAAACATAATAAGAATGATCTGCTTCGCGAACCTTTGATAGATTCATGGTTTTGATATCGCGTGAGAGAGTGGCCTGTGTGACTTGGATGTCGTTTTCAGCTAGTAAAGCTTGCAACTCTGCCTGTGTATGAATCTTATTTTTAGCTACAAGTGCACGGATGAGTTGGTGTCTATGTTCAGATTTATTCATATGAGGCTGGCTCCTTTTATGAGGGGATGGTGATAGAAGACTGTGTTAAATCAATAGTTAAGTGGTAGTCTGTATTATCTCGAATTGTAATTTCAAAGTCGGTTGTATAGAGAACAAGGCGAAGTGTGTCACCTTTTTTCAGCTTGTAAATAGTTGGTTGCAGCTCTAATTGCACATCCATCCATTCATCTGTAGTAATATCCTCCACTAACAGTAAGTTATTTCTATTTTGTAAATTAAGGTAGCCTTTGGTGATGACACGTTGGGCGCTTGGAGTGAAAGGTAGTTCCAAGAGATTTTCAAGCATGTGGTAGCGACCGTTGTCAATGGTTCTAGCACTTAAAACAGCTGGATAAGGCTGTAGATATTTCTTTTGTCCAAGTTCTAGCAGTTGAGCAGATAATAAGCCCTTGTTTGTACTTGATTTGACATGAAGTTTCAGCTCCACTCGCCCATTTAAGTGAATGTCTTGACTTACTGGAAGGTCAATGGTGATTTGATTGGCTTTTCCTTGGTAAAGTTCTGTATTGAAAGTCTGGTAAGTCTTACCATAACGATCAAAATCTTTTTGATCATACTGGTTTTGAATCACCTTTTCTTCAGTTCCAAGAGAGAAGGTATGCAGTTCATCTTGCTTGCCAAAGTCATCGAGACTATGCCATGTTTGAGGCTCAGTATTATCTTGCCAGATGACAGTAGGAAGTTGATAGTCTGTTGTAAGTCCTAACAATTTCTTGCTTAAGAGGGCATTCATGGATTCGCGGAAGTCAATTGACTGCCAGTTGTTCATATAGACATGGGCACCATGATGGAAAAAGAGGTGCTTGAGAATATTGTCAGGAAGAGCATGAAACATCTGGTAAACATGAAGAGGTTTGACGTTCCAATCCTGGGAACCATGCGTAAAGACGACCTCAGCTTGAACCTTGTGAGCATTGAGCAGATAGTTGCGGTCATGCCAAAACTGATTGTAGTCACCAGTCTTGCGATCCAGTTGCTCTTTTACCTTCTCTAAGTCTGCTTGGTGAGCTTCATTAGCACGAATATAGTCACCAGCTAGGAGATTGCGGGAGTAGGTAAGCTCAGCAAGTGAGTCAAAATCCTCACCTGGATAACCACCAGGGCTAGTCACCAGACCATTTTCACGATAGTAGTTATACCAAGAGGAAATACCTGCTTCAGCGATAATCACTTCTAAGCCATCAACACCAGTTGTCGCAAGACCATTAGACATGGTTCCCAGATAGGAAATTCCTGTTGTTGCGACTTTTCCATTTGACCAGTCAGCCTTGACTTGGCGCTTGCGCGTGTGATCCGTGAAAGCACGACAACGACCATTGAGCCAATCAATGACATTTTTATAAGCTTCAATCTGCTGGTAGTCTCCATTGGTCATGAGACCTTGGGAATCCTTGGTACCAACACCCGATACATAGAGATTGGCAAATCCTCTTGGAAGGAAGTAGTCGTTGAGAGTGTATGAACTATTGATATGAGTTAGCTTCTCTTCAGCTTCTGAGACGACTTCTGCTTGACCATGAGGCTCGACAAATTCAGCTTAGGTTCCTCAAGCTCGATGGTGTGGGGTGGTTTGACCTCAAGCTCTCCCTCCATTTTGTAGAGAGCCTTGTCGCTGGCTTTGTCGTTGGTCCCTTGGTGATAAGGGCTTGCAGTCATAAGAGCAGGAACTTGTCCATCATAACAAGGGCGAATAATGCTGACCTTGACTAAATCAGGGAGTCCGTCTTTATCAGTATCCACACGACTCTCGACATACACGACTTCACGAATGACATTATGAGTAGAGAAGGTTGCTAAGCTTTTACCGTTAAAGTAGTGGTAGTGATTATCTTCTGCAATAAGACCATCACTAACAAGTTGGTCGATGAGCGTATTTCCTTTTTTCGTTCTCGTATTGAGCAATTGATAAAGATTTTCAATGAGATCTCCATAAACAATAGGAAATCCAGTTTCTTTACGGAATTGTTCAGCATCCTCAAAGTCAACCAGATAGCTAAATCCTAAAAGTTGAAAAACTACAGTATAGAAAATATCAGCAGTCAACTCTTTATCGGACTGAAAGAAGCTCAATAAATCCGTTTCTTTATCCGCAGCCAAAGTGGATAGAGCATAATCGGTATTGGTATAAGTGAAAAAATTCCAGCGGACAAATTGTTCAAGTTGTTTTTTTGATGCTTGTTCTGGTACCAGCTTCAAACCAAGCTGAGATAACTCGCGCAAAACTTGCGAATGAGAAACGTGAAGGTAGCTGAATTGATTAAAACGCATGGGGCTCTCCTTTGAAAATATTCTAAATTCAGTATATCAAAAATAAGGTAAAAAAAGATATTGTTGACCTGTGATGAAGTCACTTTAAAAGGAATGGTCTCTAGCTTTTTCATTCTAGTTTTTTTAAAATGGTATAATAGTACTATATTTAAAGCAAGGAGGAGATGGAATGATTGCACAGCTCGATACCAAGACTGTTTACAGTTTTATGGAAAGTGTGGTTTCGATTGAAAAATATGTACATACAGCTAAAGATTATGGCTATTCTCACCTTGCTATCATGGATGTGGATAATCTCTATGGAGCCTATCATTTTCTAGAAGCAACTCGTAAGCATGGCATTCAACCTTTAATTGGTCTAGAAATGACCTTGGTCAAAGATGAGTACAATATTTCTCTTCGTTTTCTAGCCCTATCCACTAAAGGTTATCAAGAGTTGATGAAGTTATCCACTTTAAAAATGACTGGACGGAAAAATTGGTCTAACTTCACCAGCCACCTCGAAGATGTTGCCATTATTGTTCCTTATTTTGCTGAAATCGAACAATTGGATTTGGGGCATGATTATTATATCGGTGTTAGTCCAGATACTCCTCAAGAAGTTTTTACCAGACCCATTCTTCCACTGTATCAAGTCAATTCTTTTGAAAAAGAAGACCTACAGGTTTTACAAATCTTGTCAGCAGTCAAGGATAATGTCAGCCTAAGAGAAGTGGATGTGCATTCACAACAAGGGATCTTTCTACCAGCCTCAGACTTAGAAGCTCGATTTAAAAATCGCTTCCCTCAGGCGCTTGCCAATCTTCAAGGTGTGATAGAGAATGTTAGCTATCAAATCGACCCAAGTTTAAAACTTCCTCGCTTTAATCCTGAAAGACCAGCAGTCGAAGAACTTCGAGAGAGGGCTGAACAAGGCTTGAGTGACAAGGGGCTAACCTCAGCTCTCTATCGTGAGCGACTAAATGAAGAATTAGCTGTGATTCATGATATGGGATTTGACGACTATTTCCTTGTAGTTTGGGATTTGCTCCGTTTTGGACGTTCCCAAGGCTATTATATGGGGATGGGGCGTGGTTCTGCTGTGGGTAGCTTGGTGGCCTACTCACTTGACATCACAGGAATTGATCCGGTTGAAAAGAACCTGATTTTCGAGCGCTTTTTAAATCGTGAGCGCTACACTATGCCTGATATCGATATCGACATCCCAGACCTTTATAGGCCAGAATTCATTCGTTATGTTCGTGATCGCTATGGTAGTCAACACGTGGCGCAGATTGTCACTTATTCGACCTTTGGGGCAAAACAAGCAATTCGTGATGTTTTCAAACGTTATGGTGTCCCAGAGTACGAATTAACAAATATTACGAAAAAAATTAGTTTCCGAGATACGCTAACCACGGCCTATGAAAAGAATTTACAGTTTAGGCAGGTCATCAATAGTAAGATTGAATATCAAAAAGCTTTTGAGATTGCTCGGAAGATTGAAGGATATCCTCGTCAGACCTCTATCCATGCGGCTGGAGTCGTTATGAGTGACCAAGACCTGACGGACTATATTCCGCTCAAATACGGTGAGGATATGCTGATCACCCAGTATGATGCTCATGGAGTTGAAGCCAATGGACTTCTAAAAATGGATTTCCTAGGTCTGCGTAACTTAACTTTTGTCCAAAAAATGCAGGAATTACTGGCTGAGTCAGAGGGTGTTCATCTGAAAATCGAAGAGATTGATTTGGAAGACAAGGAAACTCTGGCCCTCTTTGCTGCTGGAAATACCAAGGGGATTTTCCAATTTGAACAACCTGGCGCCATTCGACTCTTGAAACGAGTTCAGCCGCAAGTCTTTGAAGAGGTAGTAGCAACGACCTCGCTCAACAGACCAGGGGCAAGCGATTATATTGATAACTTTGTCGCTCGTAAGCACGGCAAAGAAAAGGTGACGGTGCTGGATTCTGCCTTGGAGGACATCCTGTCATCAACCTACGGTATTATGCTTTACCAAGAGCAAGTTATGCAGGTGGCTCAGCGCTTTGGAGGCTTCAGCCTTGGTAAAGCCGACATTCTCAGACGAGCCATGGGTAAGAAAAATGCTAAAGAGATGCATTTGATGAAGGAAGATTTTATCTCTGGAGCTATGAAATTGGGGTATTCTGAAGAAAGCCAATCAAGTTTTTGCAGTGATGGAAAAGTTTGCGGGCTATGGATTTAACAGATCCCACGCCTACGCCTACTCAGCCCTGGCTTTCCAGCTCGCTTATTTTAAAACCCATTATCCTGCTATTTTCTTCCAAGTCATGTTGAATTATTCAAGCAGTGATTACATTGTAGATGCATTGCAGATGGGCTTTGAAGTAGCGCCTTTAGCAATAAACAGCATTCCCTATCATGATAAAATTGCTCAGAAGAAAATCTATCTTGGTTTGAAAAGCCATTAAAGGGGCTTCCAAGAGATTTTTCTTACTGGATTATTGAAAACCGTCCTTTCTCAAGTATCGAAGATTTCGTCACACGTCTTCCTAAAAATTACAAGAAACTATCGCTTTTGACTCCTTTGGTTGAACTGGGACTCTTTGATGAATTTGACAAGAACCGCCAGAAAATCCTAGTGAATCTGCCCAACCTATTTGTCTTTGTTGAGGAGTTAGGAGGACTCTTTGCAGATGCAAACTATAGTTGGACTGAAGCTGATGATTTTACAGAGGCAGAAAAATTTTACAAGGAGCAGGAACTGATCGGGGTAGGTATTAGTGCCCATCCTCTCCAAACTCTTGCCAAACAAGCCCTATATCCGACGACGCCAATCACTAATCTAACCGAGGGAGCTCAAGCCACTCTCCTAGTTGAAGTTCAAAAGATTAAAGTGATTCGAACCAAGAAAGGCGAGAGTATGGCCTTTCTACAGGTTCATGATAGTAAGTCTCGGATGGATGTAACTGTATTTTCAGACCAATATAGAAAATTTGCTTCCATTTTATCCGAAGGGAAATTTTACTATATCAATGGTAAAGTTCAATCTCGAGATGGTCGTCTGCAAATGATTGCACAAGATTTGAAAGAAGCAGTCGCTGAACGATTCTGGATTCAAGTTAAAAAAATCACGACAACGATAAAGAGATTTCAAATATCTTGGAACAATATAAAGGCCCTATTCCTGTCATTATCAGGTATGTAGAGGAAGAAAAAACAATTGTTTCCTCCTGTCATTTTGTAAAAAAAGACCCTGCTTTACAGGAAAAATTAGAGGGAATTGCTATGAAAAACGATTTATCGCTAAAAAAATACGAAAAAAATAGAAGAATTTTTCAAATGAAATGTGGTATAATCAATAGGAATGTTAAAAGAAAAAAAGGAGCAAAACCAAATGAAACGTATTGCTGTTTTTGACTAGCGGTGGAGACGCCCTGGTATGAACGCTGCCATCCGTGCAGTAGTTCGTCAAGCAATCTCAGAAGGAATGGAAGTCTTTGGTATCTATGATGGATACGCAGGGATGGTTGCCGGTGAAATCTATCCACTTGATGCTGCTTCAGTTGGAGACATCATTTCACGTGGTGGTACTTTCCTTCACTCTGCTCGTTACCCTGAGTTTGCACAACTTGAAGGTCAACTTAAAGGGATTGAGCAGTTGAAAAAACACGGGATCGAAGGTGTCGTTGTAATCGGTGGTGACGGTTCTTATCACGGAGCTATGCGCTTGACTGAGCATGGATTCCCAGCTATCGGTCTGCCTGGTACAATTGATAATGATATCGTAGGTACTGATTTCACAATTGGATTTGATACTGCAGTTACGACTGCAATGGATGCGATTGATAAGATTCGTGATACATCATCAAGTCACCGTCGTACTTTCGTTGTAGAAGTAATGGGACGTAACGCTGGTGATATCGCGCTTTGGGCAGGTATTGCTACTGGTGCCGATGAAATCATTATTCCTGAAGAAGGCTTCAACATGGAAGAAATCGTAGCTAGCATCAAAGCTGGTTATGAACACGGTAAGAAACACAACATCATCGTCTTGGCGGAAGGTGTTATGTCAGCAGCTGAATTTGGTCAAAAACTAAAAGAAGCTGGAGACACTAGTGACCTTCGTGTAACTGAACTTGGTCACATCCAACGTGGTGGTTCACCAACTGCGCGTGACCGCGTCTTGGCGTCACGCTTGGGAGCACATGCTGTTAAACTCCTCAAACAAGGAATCGGTGGTGTAGCTGTTGGTATTCGTAATGAGAAAATGGTTGAAAATCCAATTCTTGGGACAGCAGAAGAGGGAGCTTTGTTTAGCTTGACTGAAGATGGCAAGATCGTGGTGAACAACCCGCACAAAGCTGATCTTGGACTTGCTAGCTTGAACAAAAGCTTGTCATAATCAACTTTAACTAATCTGGTAAAATGACCATAAAAGGTCAAATTATATAAAGGAGTCACAAAATCATGAACAAACGTGTAAAAATCGTTGCAACTTTGGGTCCTGCGGTAGAAATCCGTGGTGGTAAAAAATTCGGTGATGACGGGTACTGGGGAGAAAAACTTGACGTTGAAGCTTCAGCTCAAAATATTGCGAAATTGATTGAAGCAGGAGCGAACACTTTCCGTTTCAACTTCTCACACGGTGACCACCAAGAACAAGGTGAGCGTATGGCAACTGTTAAACTTGCTGAAAAACTTGCAGGTAAGAAAGTTGGTTTCCTTCTTGATACAAAAGGACCAGAAATCCGTACTGAATTGTTTGAAGGTGACGCAAAAGAATACTCATACAAAACTGGTGAAAAAATCCGTGTTGCAACTAAACAAGGAATCAAATCAACTCGCGATGTGATTGCTTTGAACGTTGCTGGTGCTCTTGACATCTACGATGATGTTGAAGTTGGTCGCCAAGTATTGGTTGACGATGGTAAACTTGGTCTTCGTGTTGTTGCTAAAGACGATGCAACTCGTGAATTTGAAGTAGAAGTTGAAAACGACGGAATTATCGCTAAACAAAAAGGTGTAAACATCCCTAACACTAAAATTCCTTTCCCAGCTCTTGCTGAACGTGACAACGATGATATCCGTTTCGGTTTGGAACAAGGTATCAACTTCATCGCGATCTCATTTGTACGTACTGCTAAAGACGTGAATGAAGTTCGTGCAATCTGTGAAGAAACTGGTAACGGTCACGTTCAATTGTTCGCTAAAATCGAAAACCAACAAGGTATCGACAACTTGGATGAAATCATTGAAGCTGCTGACGGTATCATGATCGCTCGTGGTGACATGGGTATCGAAGTACCATTCGAAATGGTTCCAGTTTACCAAAAAATGATCATCACTAAAGTGAACGCAGCTGGTAAAGTTGTTATCACAGCAACAAACATGCTTGAAACAATGACTGAAAAACCACGTGCAACTCGTTCAGAAGTATCAGACGTATTTAACGCTGTTATTGACGGAACTGACGCAACAATGCTTTCAGGTGAATCTGCAAACGGTAAATACCCACTTGAATCTGTTCGTACAATGGCAACAATTGACAAGAATGCTCAAACCCTATTGAAAGAATACGGTCGTTTGTCATCAGTTAACTTGGCACGTAATTCTAAGACTGAAGTTATGGCATCAGCTGTTAAGGATGCAACTAACTCAATGAATATCAAGTTGATTGTTACCCTTACTAAGACTGGTCACACTGCACGCTTGATTTCTAAATACCGTCCAGATGCAGATATCTTGGCAATCACTTTCGATGAATTAACTCAACGTGGATTGATGTTGAACTGGGGTGTTATCCCAGTAACAACTGAACGTCCATCAAACACTGATGATATGTTCGAACTTGCCGAAAAGATTGCAGTAGAACAAGGTTTGGTAGAATCTGGTGATGATATGATTATCGTTGCAGGTGTGCCACTTGGAGAAGCTGTTCGTACAAACACAATGCGTATCCGTACAGTACGTTAATCTAAACTTTTAAAAGCCTATCATACCAAGCTTTTGTGCTTGTATGATGGGTTTTTTTTCTATTTTAGAAGATAAAAAGAGGGAGAATTTTATTAAACAGAAATGGGAAAAATAGGAGAACTATGGTATAATAGAATGTAAAGACCTTTTTAGTAAATTTTGAAAGAGTATAACATGAGAAAAATTGTCATCAATGGTGGACATCCATTGCAAGGTGAGATCACCATTAGCGGTGCTAAGAATAGTGTTGTAGCATTAATCCCTGCTATTATACTGGCAGATGATGTTGTCACTTTGGATTGTGTCCCAGATATTTCAGACGTTGCTAGTCTTGTAGAAATTATGGAAATCATGGGAGCGAAAGTAAAACGCTACGATGATGTTTTGGAGATTGATCCTAGAGGTGTTCAGAATATTCCAATGCCTTACGGCAAGATCAATAGCCTTCGTGCTTCTTATTATTTCTATGGTAGTCTTTTAGGTCGTTTTGGTGAAGCCACGGTTGGACTTCCTGGCGGATGTGATCTTGGTCCTCGTCCGATTGACCTTCACTTAAAAGCCTTCGAAGCCATGGGAGCTAAGGTGAGCTATGAGGGAGATAATATGAATTTATCTGCCCAAGGTAAGGGACTTCACGGCGCAAGTATTTACATGGATACCGTCAGTGTTGGTGCAACGATTAATACCATGATTGCGGCTGTTAAGGCTAAGGGACGTACTGTCATTGAAAATGCAGCTCGTGAACCAGAAATCATCGATGTAGCTACACTTTTGAACAACATGGGGGCCCACATTCGTGGTGCGGGGACTGATATTATCATTATTGATGGTGTCGAGAAACTTCATGGAACGCGCCACCAAGTCATTCCAGACCGTATTGAAGCCGGAACCTATATATCACTTGCTGCAGCGGTTGGTAAAGGAATCCGTATTAACAACGTCCTCTATGAACACTTAGAAGGCTTTATCGCCAAACTAGAAGAAATGGGCGTTCGTATGACGGTCTCAGAAGACAGTATCTTCGTTGAAGAGCAGTCTGATTTGAAGGCCATCAATATCAAAACAGCTCCCTATCCAGGATTTGCAACCGATTTGCAACAACCAATCACACCACTTTTACTAACTGCTCAAGGTCGTGGTACTATTATTGATACTATTTACGAAAAACGTGTCAACCATGTCTTTGAGTTAGCAAAAATGGATGCAGATATTGCGACTACAAATGACCATATTTTCTACACTGGTGGGCGAATTCTACATGGTGCCAAGGTGAAAGCTACAGACTTGCGAGCTGGTGCTGCACTTGTGATTGCTGGACTGATGGCTCAAGGCCAGACTGAAATTACAAATATTGAGTTTATCCTTCGTGGCTATTCAGATATTATTGAAAAATTACGTAGTCTTGGAGCAGATATTACACTCGTCGAAGACTAAGCCGTTGAGGTGATTATGAATATTTGGACCAAATTAGCAATGTTTTCTTTCTTTGAAACGGAACGCTTGTATTTGCGTCCTTTCTTTTTTAGTGACAGTCAAGCGTTTTACGATATTGCTTCAAATCCGGAAAATCTGCAGTTTATTTTTCCCAGTCAAGCAAGTTTGGAAGAAAGTCAGTACGCACTTGCTAACTATTTTATGAAGAATCCTCTAGGTGTTTGGGCAATCTGCAAGCAAGCCAATCAGGAAATGATTGGTTCCATCAAGTTTGAAAAAATAGACGAAATAAAAAAAGAAGCTGAGATTGGATATTTCTTAAAAAAGGATTCTTGGTCTCAAGGTTTTATGACAGAAGTGGTTACCAAGCTTTGTCAGCTTTCCTTTGAAGAATTTGGTTTAAAACAATTATCCATCATCACTCATTTAGAGAATCAAGCTAGTCAGAAAGTAGCCTTAAAATCGGGATTTAATCTCTTTCGCCAATTCAAGGGGAGTGACCGCTATACTCGTAAAATGAGAGACTACCTTGAATTTCGATACGTTAAAGGAGAATTCAGTGAGTAAACACCAAGAAATCTTAAGTTATCTGGAAGAGTTACCAATAGGGAAGAGAGTTAGTGTTCGCAGTATTTCCAATCACCTAGGTGTTAGTGATGGGACAGCTTATCGTGCCATTAAAGAAGCTGAAAACCGTGGAATTGTAGAAACTCGACCTCGTAGTGGAACCATTCGTGTCAAATCTCAGAAAGTGGCTATTGAAACTGACCTATGCTGAAATTGCAGAAGTCACCTCCTCTGAAGTCTTGGCTGGTCAGGAAGGGCTGGAGAGAGAGTTTAGCAAATTCTCCATTGGGGCTATGACAGAGCAGAATATCTTGTCCTATCTGAATGATGGTGGTTTGTTAATCGTCGGAGACCGTACTCGTATTCAACTTCTGGCTTTGGAAAATGAAAATGCGGTTCTCGTGACGGGTGGTTTTCATGTGCACGAGGATGTACTAGCTCTTGCCAATAAAAAGGGTATTCCTGTCCTGAGAAGTAAGCATGATACTTTTACAGTAGCGACCATGATCAACAGAGCTCTCTCAAATGTTCAAATCAAAACCGATATTCTGACAGTTGAAAAGCTCTATCGTCCCAGTCATGAGTATGGTTTTTTGAGAGAAACGGATACAGTAAAAGACTATTTAGACTTGGTCCGCAAGAATCGAAGTAGTCGTTTCCCAGTCATCAATCAGCATCAAGTGGTTGTGGGAGTTGTTACCATGCGTGACGCAGGGGACAAATCCCCTAGCACGACGATTGACAAGGTGATGACGCGCAGCATTTTCGTGACAGGATTAGCGACCAATATTGCCAATGTCAGTCAACGAATGATTGCAGAAGACTTTGAGATGGTTCCGGTAGTGAGAAGCAATCAAACTTTGCTCGGAGTTGTAACGAGACGAGATGTCATGGATAAGATGAGTCGCTCTCAGGTTTCGGCTTTGCCGACTTTTTCAGAGCAAATCGGTCAAAAGTTGTCTTATCATCACGACGAAGTTGTGATTACAGTTGAGCCCTTTATGCTTGAGAAGAACGGAGTTTTGGCAAATGGTGTTCTTGCTGAAATTTTAACTCACATGACACAGGATTTGGTGGCAAATAGCAGACGCAATTTAATCATTGAGCAGATGCTAATTTACTTCTTACAAGCTGTTCAGATAGATGATACTTTTGCGGATTCAGGCACGTATTATTCACCACACGAGACGTTCGGCTATTATTGATTATGACATTTATCATGGTCATCAGATTGTATCAAAAGCAAACGTTACAGTTAAAATCAATTAGAATCTAGGAGAAAAAATGATAACTTTAAAATCAGCACGTGAAATCGAAGCCATGGACAAGGCTGGTGATTTCCTAGCAAGTATCCATATCGGCTTACGTGATTTGATTAAGCCAGGCGTGGATATGTGGGAAGTTGAAGAGTACGTTCGTCGACGTTGTAAAGAGGAAAATTTCCTTCCTCTACAGATTGGTGTGGATGGTGCAGTCATGGATTACCCCTATGCCACTTGTTGCTCTCTTAACGACGAAGTTGCTCATGCTTTTCCACGTCATTACATCTTGAAAGATGGAGATTTGCTCAAGGTTGATATGGTTTTGGGAGGTCCTATTGCCAAATCCGATCTCAATGTATCTAAACTCAACTTTAACAATGTTGAGCAAATGAAAAAATACACTCAGAGCTATTCTGGTGGTCTAGCTGACTCATGTTGGGCTTATGCGGTTGGTACACCATCTGAAGAAGTGAAAAACCTGATGGACGTAACCAAGGAAGCTATGTATAAAGGGATTGAGCAAGCAGTTGTTGGAAATCGTATCGGTGATATCGGTGCAGCCATTCAAGAATACGCTGAAAGTCGCGGTTACGGTGTCGTACGTGATTTGGTTGGTCACGGTGTCGGTCCAACTATGCACGAAGAGCCAATGGTTCCTAACTACGGTATTGCAGGTCGTGGACTCCGTCTCCGTGAAGGAATGGTACTAACCATTGAACCCATGATTAATACTGGTGACTGGGAAATCGATACAGATATGAAGACTGGCTGGGCTCATAAGACTATTGATGGTGGCCTATCTTGTCAATATGAACACCAGTTTGTGATTACCAAAGACGGCCCTGTTATCCTGACCAGTCAAGGTGAAGAAGGAACGTATTAAAATGGGCTCTTTGTCAACTGTAGTGGGTTGAAGTCAGCTAAGATCGAGAAAGGACGAATTTCGTCCTTTCTTTTTTGATGTTGAGAGCGATGAAAATCCTTTTTTTGAAATTTTCAAAATTCCGAAAACCAAAGGCATTTCGTTTGATGAGTTTAATGAGATTATTAGTCGCTTTTCATTATAGATCTTATGGGACTTTTTTTGTGCCAGATTTCTGAATAAACTGATTAAATTCCTATTTTTCCCTATCATTGTCCCTGTTTTTTCTGGAGTTTTGGAGCTATAATAGTCCTATCAAATCAAAGAATGGAGGAAGGCAATGGACAATGTAATCTTTTTTATCAGTGTTTTTCTTGCTGGAATTCTTTCCTTCTTTTCTCCTTGTATCTTACCCTTGTTACCTGTCTATGCAGGGGTCTTGTTGGATGACAAAGATGGTGCTCAGGATTCTAGCGGAAAATTTTCAATCTCACTTGTAAGTTTATTGCGAACTCTGGCCTTTATAGCGGGGATCTCTTTTATCTTTATCTTACTGGGCTATGGAGCTGGTTTTTTAGGCAATTTGCTGTATGCTTCTTGGTTTCAGTATGTGACGGGTGCGATTATCATTCTCTTGGGCTTGCACCAGATGGAAGTCTTACATTTGCAGGGGCTCTACAAGGAAAGAAGGCTACAATTAAAGAGACAAGGGCAAAAGGGTAACGGCTATAGTCAGGCATTTTTACTGGGGTTGACCTTTAGTTTTGCTTGGACGCCATGTGTGGGGCCGGTTCTGGGGTCTGTTTTGGCCTTGGCGGCTTCAGGTGGCTCAGGTGCTTGGCAGGGAGCTGGTCTCATGTTGGTTTACACGCTGGGTTTGGCGCTACCATTTTTAGTTCTAGCTCTCGCCTCCAGCTATGTTTTGAAACATTTCCGAAAACTGCATCCTTACCTCGGAATCCTCAAAAAAGTGGGTGGTTTCCTCATTATCCTGATGGGAATCTTGGTGCTTTTGGGAAATGCTTCCATTTTGACTACATTATTTGAATAGAGAGGAAAAAGAAATGAAAAAATGGCAAACATGTCTCCTTGGAGTAGGCTCAATCTGTTGCTTGGCAGCCTGTTCGGCTAAAAACATGTCAGACGAGTCTACTATGAAGGAGCAATCCAAAACAGAACAAGTTAGTTCACAAACTGCGACTAAAGGTCAGGAAGTCGCTGATTTTGAACTGACAGGTGTAGATGGCAAGACCTATCGTTTGTCTGATTACAAGGGCAAGAAAGTCTATCTCAAATTCTGGGCTTCTTGGTGTTCCATCTGTCTAGCCAGCCTTCCAGATACGGATGAAATTGCTAAAGAAGCTGGTGATGACTATGTGGTCTTGACAGTGGTGTCTCCTGGACACAAGGGGGAGCAATCTGAAGCGGACTTTAAGAATTGGTACAAGGGATTGGATTATAAATTTTCCAGTTTTAATTGATCCACCAGGTAAACTCTTGGAAAGTTATGGTGTCCGTTCTTATCCGACTCAAGCCTTTATAGACAAGGAAGGCAAGCTGGTCAAAACGCAACCAGGTTTTATGGATAAGGATATGATTTTAAAAGAATTGAAAGAAATGGGGTAGAGAAAGGCTATGAATGATAAAGTAAAACTTTTTGTCTTGGCAGGGGTCATTCTCCTAGCCATAACCGGTTTCTATTTTCTATTGACGCGAAATGCAGGGCAGACAGATAGCTCGCAAATTGAGAAAGCATCAGTTAGCCAAGGAGGAAAAACAGTGAAAAAAACAGAAGTGAGCAAAGACGCAGACTTGCACGAAATTTATCTAGCTGGGGGATGTTTCTGGGGAGTGGAGGAATACTTCTCACGCGTTCCCGGAGTGACAGATGCCGTTTCAGGTTATGCAAACGGTAGAGGGGGAAACAACCAAGTACGAATTGATCAATCAAACAGGACATGCAGAGACTGTCCATGTCACCTATGATGCCAATCAAATTTCCCTCAAGGAACTCCTGCTTCATTACTTCCGCATCATTAATCCAACCAGCAAAAATAAACAAGGAAATGATGTGGGGACCCAGTACCGTACCGGTGTTTATTACACAGATGACAAGGATTTAGAGGTGATTAATCAAGTCTTTGATGAGGTGGCTAAGAAATACGATCAACCTCTGGCAGTTGAAAAGGAAAACTTGAAGAATTTTGTGGTGGCTGAGGATTATCACCAAGACTACCTAAAGAAAAATCCAAATGGCTACTGTCATATCAATGTCAATCAGGCTGCCTACCCCGTCATCGATGCCAGCAAATATCCTAAACCAAGTGATGAGGAATTGAAGAAGACCTTGTCACCTGAGGAGTATGTAGTTACCCAGAAAAATCAAACAGAACGGGCCTTTTCAAACTGCTATTGGGATAAATTTGAATCCGGTATCTATGTGGATGTCGCAACTGGCGAACCTCTCTTTTCATCAAAGGACAAGTTTGAGTCTGGTTGTGGTTGGCCTAGTTTCACCCAACCAATCAGTCCAGATGTTGCTACCTACAAGGAAGATAAGTCCTACAATATGACGCGCATGGAAGTGAGAAGCCGAGTTGGAGATTCTCACCTTGGCCATGTCTTTACAGATGGGCCTCAGGACAAGGGGGGCTTACGCTACTGTATCAATAGTCTCTCTATTCGCTTTATTCCCAAAGACCAAATGGCAGAAAAAGGTTATGCCTATTTACTAGATTATGTTGATTAAGAAGTCTTTCCTAAGCAGTTAGAGGAGAATTTTGCTATACTGATACTAGTAAGTGGTAAAGGAGCAGAGCATGACCTACACAATCTTAATCGTAGAAGATGAGTATCTGGTAAGACAAGGCTTGAGCAAGTTGGTCAATGTAGCAGCCTACGATATGGAAATCATCGGTCAGGCAGAAAATGGAAGACAGGCTTGGGATTTAATTCAAAGCAGGTGCCAGATATCATTTTAACCGATATCAATATGCCTCAGCTAAATGGCATCCAGTTGGCCAGTCTGGTCCGAGAAACTTATCCTCAGGTTCACCTAGTTTTTTTGACAGGTTACGACGATTTTGATTATGCCTTGTCTGCTGTCAAACTCGGTGTGGATGACTACTTGCTCAAGCCCTTTTCTCGTCAGGATATTGAAGAAATGTTAGGTAAAATCAAGCAAAAACTAGACAAGGAAGAAAAGGAAGAGCAGTTACAAGATTTATTAACTGATAAGTTTGAGGGAAACCTGGCCCAGAAAATCCAGTCCCATCTGGCTGACAGTCAGTTTAGTTTAAAGAGCTTGGCCAGTGACTTAGGTTTTAGTCCGACTTATTTGAGTTCCTTGATTAAGAAAGAATTGGGCCTGCCTTTTCAGGATTATCTGGTGAGAGAGCGTGTCAAACAAGCCAAGCTCTTGCTTCTGACCACAGATTTAAAGATTTATGAGATAGCCGAAAAGGTTGGTTTTGAAGATATGAACTACTTTACCCAACGTTTTAAACAGATTGCAGGTGTGACACCTCGTCAGTTTAAGAAGGGAGAAGGTCGATGAAGCGTTCTTCTCTCCTAGTCAGAATGGTTATTTCCATCTTTCTGGTCTTTCTCATTCTCCTAGCTCTGGTTGGGACTTTCTATTATCAATCTAGTTCTTCAGCTATTGAGGCCACTATCGAGGGCAATAGTCAAACGACTATCAGCCAGACTAGCCATTTTATTCAGTCTTATATCAAAAAATTAGAAACAACCTCGACCAGTTTGGCCCAGCAGAAGGATGTGCTAGCCTATGCTGAGAATCCCAGTCAAGACAAGGTCAAGGAAATCCGAGATCTGTTTTTGACTATCTTAAAGGCAGACCAGGACTTGAAAACGGTGGTACTGGTCACCAAATCCGGTCAGGTTATTTCTACAGATGACAGTGTGCAGATGAAAACTTCCTCAGATATGATGGCTGAGGATTGGTACCAAAAGGCCATTCATCAGGGAGCTAAACCAGTTTTGACACCAGCTCGTAAATCGGATAGTCAATGGGTTATTTCTGTCACTCAAGAACTTGTTGATGCAAAGGGAGCCAATCTTGGCGTGCTTCGTTTGGACATTTCCTACGAAACTCTGGAAGCCTATCTCAACCAACTCCAATTGGGTCAGCAGGGTTTTGCCTTTATCATCAATGAAAATCATGAATTTGTCTACCATCCGAAACACACAGTCTATAGCTCAGCGAGTGAAATGGAGGCTATGAAACCCTACATCGAGACGGGGCAGGGCTATACGCTAGATCATCAATCCTACGTCAGTCAGGAACAGATTGCAGGTACTGATTGGACTGTTATAGGCGTGTCTTCGTTGGAGAAGTTAGACCAGGTTCGGAGTCAGCTCATGTGGACCTTACTTGGTGCTAGTGCCTTATCTCTTCTTGCCTGTCTCTGCTTGGTGTGGTTCAGTCTCAAACGCTGGATCGCCCCCTTTGAAGAACCTTAGAGAAACCATGCTGGAAATTGCTTCTGGGGCTCAAAATCTTCGTGCCAAGGAGGCTGGTGCCTATGAACTGAGAGAAGTGACTCGTCAGTTCAATGCCATGCTGGATCAGATTGATCAGTTGATGGCAGCTATTCGCAGGCAGGAAGAAACGACTCGGCAGTATGAACTTCAAGCACTATCAAGCCAGATTAACCCCCATTTCCTCTACAATACTTTGGACACCATCATCTGGATGGCTGAATTTCAGGATAGTCAGCGAGTGGTTCAGGTGACCAAGTCCTTGGCAACCTATTTCCGCTTGGCGCTCAATCAAGGAAAGTATTTGATTTCTCTTTCTGATGAAATCAATCATGCCCGCCAGTACCTCTTTATCCAGAAACAACGCTATGGTGATAAGCTGGAGTATGAGATTGATGAAGAACCTGACTTTGATAACCTAGTCTTACCCAAGTTGGTGTTGCAACCTCTTGTAGAAAATGCTCTTTACCATGGCATTAAGGAGAAGGAAGGTCAGGGCCATATTAAAGTTTCTGTTCAGAAAAAGGATACAGGGCTTGTCATCTGCATTGAGGATGATGGCGTTGGTTTCCAAAATCCTGACGGTAGTAGTCAAAGTCAGCTCAAACGTGGGGGAGTTGGCCTTCAAAATGTCAACCAACGACTCAAACTTCATTTTGGAGACAATTACCAGATGAAGATCAATTCTGCACCCGAAAAAGGGACGACGGTTGAAATATACATAAATAGAATAGAATCAAGTTAGCTCCCAGTCAATTCTGGGAGTTTTGCTTTTTAAAATCAGAATGATTAGTTGGCCTTGATAAAATCAGTAAAAAAAGATATGATAGTAGGAGAATAATGAGGTTAAGAGTGATGGACAAAAGTAAAATTAAAACAGAAACACAGCAGGTAATTGAGGATGTTTTGGAAAAGATAGGATTGCGTGAAGGAAGTCTCTTTGTCTTAGGTCTATCCTCTAGCGAAGTTTTAGGGGGCCAGATTGGCAAGGAATCCAGCCAAGAAATTGGAGAAATCATTGTGAAAACCATCCTAGATATTCTAGAGAAAAGAGGAACTCATCTAGCTGTTCAAGGCTGTGAACATGTTAATCGGGCCCTAGTCGTTGAACGTCAGGTGGCAGAGCAGTTTGGTCTAGAAATCGTCAGCGTCCTTCCGACTCTTCATGCAGGCGGTTCGGGTCAACTAGCTGCCTTTAAGTTTATGAAAGACCCTGTTGAGGTGGAGTTCATCAAGGCTCATGCTGGATTGGATATCGGAGATACCGCAATTGGCATGCATGTCAAGCATGTGCAGGTTCCGATTCGACCAGTTTTGCGTGAGATTGGACATGCCCATGTAACCGCTCTCGCTAGCCGTCCCAAACTCATCGGGGGTGCGCGTGCACAGTATCCAGAAGACTTCATAAGAAAGTCATAAGTGGGCTGAAAGTTATCGTAAATTAGAGATGTTTCAAGTATGTAGAGGTATAAGGTTGGAAAATTGTGTTTATATCGTTTCAGGGCCCCCAGGCGTTGGAAAGAGCACTGTCAGCAAAGAGTTGGCCTATTCTTTTGACAAAAGTGCAGTGATAGAGGGGGATATGATTTACTTAATGATTAAAGGAGGTCTCGTAGCTCCTTGGGAAGATGATGGATTTTACATGGATTTTACATGGATTTATTCTGGGATAATATCATCAGTCTGACCAATAATTTCTTGGATCGTGGCATTACTGTTGTGATAGAGTATGTCATATTTGAAGATCAACTGAAGAAAATTGCAGCCTTCTTAAAAGAAAAACGAATTAAGCTAAAATATTGTGTCCTAATGGCTCAAGAAGAAACCTTGAAAGATAGGGACTCTTCTCGAAAAGAAATTGAGAGAACAGGCGATTTATCAATCCAAGCAAGAAATGAGTTTCTAGCTAAAAATAGTGAGAAACATCATTTTCTATTCACAGATGATTTAGATGTCAAGGAAACGGTAAACATCATTAAAACTTCAAATCAATTTTTAATTTCTGAACAGTAAAAGACAGGGAGAGTAAGGGTACAGAAACCAAGACTCTCCCTGTGTTTTTGTTGAATTCTTGTGCAAAGTACTCCAACCAAGACCATCTTTTACAAGAAGAAGGGATGCTATCTGATGGAAAATTGCCAAAAGTAGAAAAAACCAATTTAGAGAAGAATTTTCGTTATGGAAATCAGTAAACAAAGCTGGATTTAGCTGTTCTAGGTCCGCCTTTTTGTGCTATACTTAAGATATGCATAGAAAAACAGTGATTGATTTTAGGGCTTTGGGGGAGAGATTCACCTTTACCCAGCCGATCAAAGAGTTAAAAACGAGAGACTTAGCAGAAGTCGCGGACCTGCTGGCACAGGTGGAAAGCTACCAAGAGCATGGAACGGATACCGTAGAAACATTGGATGAGAGGGATTTTAACCAGCATAACAGGGTCTAAACTAGGACGACCTTTATCTTCAGAATAAGTATCTGCGACTAAGTCATAGATGAAGGAAAAATCGATCACTTGCTCAACCTGATGAAGAAAATGGGCTTGCGGAACGAGTTCATCTAGCGTGTAAAAACCAACTTGATTGCGGTTATATTCGAGATTTTCTTTGTGAAACATAGGGAACACCTCACAACTTTTCTTACCTCTATTATACGACTTTACACAAAGAAAAGCCCTTAGAAATTTGTAGTCTAAGGACTTTGTCTTCAATCTGAGGAGCTTAGCTCCTTTTTTGTGTTAAGTTTAGATAAAAATAGACAAGCGTAGCAAAGTTGTCACAAATTTTTTCTTTTGTAGTAAAATAAGATTAGAATTTTGTGAAAGTAGGTAATTCGTTGGAGTCGATTATATTTCTAGTATCCGTTTTTTTAGCAGGAATCCTGTCCTTCTTTTCACCTTGTATCTTCCCTTTGCTACCTGTCTATGCTGGTATTCTGCTAGATGATCAGGGAAATTCGAAAAGTTTTCGCTTTTTTGGAAGAGACGTTGCCTGGTCAGGCTTAATTCGGACCTTGTGCTTTATTGCAGGAATCTCCCTCATTTTCTTTATTTTGGGATTTGGTGCTGGATTCCTAGGGCACATGCTCTATGCAGACTGGTTTCGTTATGCGATGGGGACAGTCATTGTCCTTTTAGGCCTTCACCAGATGGAAATCTTGCATTTTAATAAACTGGAAGTTCAAAAGACAGTCACCTTCAAACAATCAAAGTCTAATCACTATCTGTCAGCCTTTTTGCTTGGGATAACCTTTAGTTTTGGTTGGACCCCTTGTATCGGACCAGTTTTGAGTTCGGTCTTGGCTCTTGCAGCTTCTGGAGGGAATGGTGCTTGGCAAGGAGCCTTACTAACCTTAGTGTACACATTGGGAATGGCCCTTCCTTTCCTTGTTCTGGCCTTGGCTTCGGGATGGATCATGCCCTATTTTAGCAAATTAAAACCCCATATGATCCTACTAAAGAAAATCGGGGGAGCCTTGATTATTTTGATGGGATTATTATTAATGCTCGGGCAGTTAAATGCCTTGTCAGGAATTCTTGGATAAAAGGAGAAAAAGATGAAAAAAGTTATTTTTGCTGGATTGAGCCTCATGTCTCTATTCTTGTTGATTGCCTGTGGTGAAAAAGAAACCAAACAAACGGAAAATCCCAAACAGTCTACTGTACAGCAAATCGCGGTCGGTAAGGATGCGCCAGACTTCACCTTGCAGTCTATGGATGGCAAAGAAGTCAAGTTATCAGACTATAAAGGGAAAAAGGTCTATTTAAAATTCTGGGCTTCTTGGTGTGGACCTTGTCGAAAGAGTATGCCCGAGTTGATGGAATTAGCTGCAAAACAAGATCGAGACTTTGAAATCTTGAGTGTCATTGCACCAGGACTACAAGGTGAAAAAACAGTTCAAGACTTCCCAAAATGGTTTCAAGAACAAGGCTACAAGGATATACCAGTTTTGTATGATACCCAAGCAACCGCCTTTCAAGCCTACCAAATTCGTAGTATTCCAACGGAATACTTGATTGACAGTCAAGGTAAAATTGGAAAAATCCAATTTGGTGCTATTAGAAATGCTGATGCAGAAGCAGCTTTTAAAGAGATGAAATAAAAAAATCGCGAAGAATCGCGATTTTTTTATAGTTTTTCATTGATAAAACGGATGAATTGATTCCACCAAACTTTCAAAAAGAAGGCTTTTTCTACTTTCTTTTCAGCTACCATTTCAAAAGAAGGTTTTTCAGAAGTGAGATAACCTTGACCGACCAAATCTTGGTCATCATAGGTTAAATGACCAACAACAGTTTCAGCTTCTAGTGGCGCTGTCTCGGCCTTGGTTTTTGGAGTGAACTGCAGGCTTGATGATGCTCGACTTCCCAATCGTTGTATGATAGTGATATCAGATTTAGCAACAGCAGTTACGGTATCTTCCTTCCCATCAAGTACAGAAACTTTGCTATCTTTGTAGGCCTCTCCCTTCTGGACAATTGTTTTGAGAGCATAATTAGATGTTATATAGTCCAAAAGAGAAGAAGTAGCAGTAAAGCGAGCGTAAGGATTACTGTTTTGCTGGTCAGCGTTTAAGACAACTGTGATGATTCGCATACCTTTTTCGGTAGTTGTTCCAACGAAAGAAGCTCCTGCCTTGTCTGTTGTACCAGTTTTGAGCCCATCAACTCCACCTCGATATGCTGGCATTCCTTCCAACATATAGTTAGTAGAGTGAATTTCCATACCAGCAAATGTTGATGAAGATTTCTTGGTGATTTCTAAAACTTGAGGGTAATCTCTGATGAGGTTTCGAGCGATGATTGCAACATCGTAAGCACTTAGTTTGTTTTCCTCATCCTTTTTAGAACCAGGATAGATATTATTTCCAAGTGTTTCGTTATTAAGTCCAGTAGTATTGACAATAGTAGCATCTTGGATGCCCCATTCAAGAAGTTTCGCCCTCATCTTGTCAACGAAGTCTTTCTCTGAACCAGCAATTTTTTCAGCAAGAGCAATGGCTGCACTATTGGCACTTGATACTAGAGTTGCTTCCAATAATTGTTCCACTGTATACTTGCGCGCTTCCATAGGAACATTACTAGCCTCAGAATTGGTTGTAAGTTGGTATGGATAGTCAGAGATATCAACTGGGGTAGATAGGCTAATGGTCCCTTGTTCCAAGGCTTCATAGACTAGGTAGACAGTGAGAATCTTGGTGATAGAAGCAATTTCTACAGGCTGATTTGCATCTTTCTCGTAGAGGATTTTTCCAGTTGTAGCCTCGACAGCAATGGCATGTTTAGCAGCAACGTCAAAATCTTGCGCAGATACAGTGGGGATGGCTGTACCAAAAATGATAAGAGTTAGTAAGGTTAAAATTATTTTTCTTCATAGTAGTTTTATTCTATCACAAAGCGAAAAAATATTCTCGTTTTTATAGTAAAGCCATCTTATCTTTTTGAAGAATTATGGTAAAATAGAAGGAAGGAGGCGCCTATGTTCCGTAGAAACAAGTTATTTTTTTGGACAGCTGAAATTTTACTATTAACTCTTATTTTCTATCTTTGGAGAGAGATGGGAGCGATTGTCACACCTTTTGTGATGGTAGCTAATACCATTATGATTCCATTTTTGCTCGGAGGATTCTTCTATTACCTGACAAATCCCATCGTAACATTTCTAGAAAAGAAATGTAAAGTCAATCGTTTGATAGGTGTGCTCATCACACTTTGTGCCTTGATTGGTACAATAGTAGTAGGGGTAGTCTACTTGCTACCGATTTTGATTAATCAGTTGACAAGCTTGATTATTTCTAGCCAGAATATCTATAGCCGCTTGCAAGATTTGATATATGATTTATCAATGAATCCAATCTTTCAAAAATATTGATATTCAAAAAAACCATTCAACAGTTAAATTTATCTTACGTTGATATTTTACAAAATATTCTCAACAGTGTGAGCAATAGTTTAGGCAGCGTTCTTTCAGCCTTGTTTAGTACTGTTTTGATTCTCATTATGACGCCAGTCTTTTTGATTTATTTCTTGCTTGATGGTCATAAGTTCCTCCCGATGTTGGAACGAACAGTCCTAAAACATGATAAATTAAACTTTTCCAGTCTCTTGAAGAATTTGAACGCCACTGTCGCACGTTATATCAGTGGAATTGCGATTGATGCGGTTATTATCGGGTGTTTGGCCTATATTGGATACAGTACGATAGGGTTGAAATATGCTCTAGTCTTTGCTATTTTTTCTGGTTTGGCAAATCTGATTCCTTATGTTGGACCAAGTATCGGTCTGATTCCTATGATTATTGCCAATGTCTTTACTGATCCGCACAGAGTTCTCATTGCAGTAATTTATATGCTGATTATCCAACAGGTGGATGGGAATATCCTATACCCTCGTATCGTTGGAGGGGTTATGAAGGTTCATCCAATCACCATTCTGGTCCTTCTCTTACTTTCTAGCAATATTTATGGTGTTATCGGAATGATTGTAGCAGTGCCAACTTATTCTATCCTAAAAGAAATTACGAAGTTCTTGGCGAAATTATATGAAAATCATAAAGAAGCCAAAGAAAAAGAACTGGAAAAATCAGAATCAATCTAAAAATCAGGGAGGCCTGATTTTTTTGATAAAAAGACTTGAGGTTAGACTGGTCAAAAGTGTTTTAAATGATTCTGTTGGAAAAGAATGGGAAATTATGAGATTTAGAATAATTCACAAAATGTGTAAAAACACTTGCAATTTAGCTGAAATTTGATAAAAATAGTAAGGAAAGTTAGACTGTATTGCCTACTGTCTATCTATAAAAATATATTTTATTGGAGGCTTTTTACTCAAATGGCAAAAGAAAAAAATACGATCGTAGTAAACCACACGTTAACATTGGTACTATCGGACACGTTGACCACGGTAAAACTACCCTAACTGCAGCTATCACAACTGTTTTGGCACGTCGCTTGCCTTCAGCAGTTAACCAACCTAAAGACTATGCGTCTATCGATGCTGCTCCAGAAGAACGCGAACGCGGTATCACTATCAACACTGCGCACGTTGAGTACGAAACTGAAAAACGTCACTACGCTCACATCGACGCTCCAGGACACGCGGACTACGTTAAAAACATGATCACTGGTGCCGCTCAAATGGACGGAGCTATCCTTGTAGTAGCTTCAACTGACGGACCAATGCCACAAACTCGTGAGCACATCCTTCTTTCACGTCAGGTTGGTGTTAAACACCTTATCGTCTTCATGAACAAAATTGACTTGGTAGACGACGAAGAATTGCTTGAATTGGTTGAAATGGAAATCCGTGACCTCTTGTCAGAATACGACTTCCCAGGTGACGATCTTCCAGTTATCCAAGGTTCAGCTCTTAAAGCTCTTGAAGGTGACTCTAAATACGAAGACATCATCATGGAATTGATGAACACTGTTGATGAGTACATCCCAGAACCAGAACGTGACACAGACAAACCATTGCTTCTTCCAGTCGAAGACGTATTCTCAATCACTGGACGTGGTACAGTTGCTTCAGGACGTATCGACCGTGGTACTGTTCGTGTTAACGACGAAATCGAAATCGTTGGTATCAAAGAAGAAACTCAAAGCAGTTGTTACTGGTGTTGAAATGTTCCGTAAACAACTTGACGAAGGTCTTGCCGGAGATAACGTAGGTGTCCTTCTTCGTGGTGTTCAACGTGACGAAATCGAACGTGGACAAGTTATCGCTAAACCAGGTTCAATCAACCCACACACTAAATTTAAAGGTGAAGTCTACATCCTTACTAAAGAAGAAGGTGGACGTCACACTCCATTCTTCAACAACTACCGTCCACAATTCTACTTCCGTACTACTGACGTTACAGGTTCAATCGAACTTCCAGCAGGTACTGAAATGGTAATGCCTGGTGATAATGTGACTATCGACGTTGAGTTGATCCACCCAATCGCCGTAGAACAAGGTACTACATTCTCTATCCGTGAGGGTGGACGTACTGTTGGTTCAGGTATGGTTACAGAAATCGAAGCTTAATTCGATTTAGTTCCCAGAAGAACAATTATTTAAGTCAGACACTAAAAGAATCTTGCTTTGCAAGGTTCTTTTTTCATTCTATTTTTTTAAGAAGGCCTTCTAGTATAGCGATATGATAGATTTTTTGGTATAATAAAGGTTATGGAAATCGAAAAAACCAATCGCATGAATGCACTTTTTGAATTTTATGCCGCGCTCTTGACGGACAAGCAGATGAACTACATTGAGCTTTATTATGCTGATGATTATAGTCTTGCTGAGATTGCTGAAGAGTTTGGTGTCAGTCGTCAAGCTGTTTATGATAATATCAAGCGGACAGAAAAGATTTTGGAAGACTATGAGATGAAACTGCACATGTATTCGGACTACATTGTTCGCAGTCAGATTTTTGACCAGATCTTAGAGCGTTATCCCAAGGATGACTTTCTGCAGGAGCAGATAGAAATTTTAACAAGTATTGATAATAGAGAATAAGAGGAAGAAAAATGGCATTTGAAAGTTTAACAGAACGTTTACAGAACGTCTTTAAAAATCTACGTAAAAAAGGGAAAATCTCTGAGGCGGATGTCCAAGAAGCAACCAAAGAAATTCGTTTGGCCTTGCTTGAAGCCGACGTTGCCTTGCCTGTTGTAAAAGACTTTATCAAGAAAGTTCGTGAACGTGCAGTCGGACACGAAGTTATTGATACCCTCAATCCTGCGCAACAGATTATCAAAATTGTTGATGAAGAACTGACAGCTGTTTTAGGTTCCGATACTGCTGAGATTATCAAGTCACCTAAGATTCCAACGATTATCATGATGGTCGGTTTGCAAGGGGCTGGTAAAACAACCTTTGCTGGTAAGCTGGCTAATAAACTCAAGAAGGAAGAAAATGCTCGTCCTTTGATGATTGCGGCGGATATCTATCGTCCAGCAGCCATCGATCAGCTGAAAACACTAGGACAGCAGATTGATGTACCAGTGTTTGCTCTTGGTACTGATGTACCAGCTGTTGAGATTGTCCGTCAAGGTTTGGAGCAAGCGCAAGCCAATCACAACGACTATGTCTTGATCGATACGGCAGGCGTTTACAAATCGATGAACTTCTCATGAATGAGCTTCGTGACGTTAAGGCCTTAGCCCAACCAAACGAAATTCTCCTCGTCATTGATGCCATGATCGGTCAGGAAGCAGCTAATGTTGCCCGTGAGTTTAATGCTCAGTTGGAAGTAACTGGTGTCATCCTTACCAAGATTGATGGGGATACTCGTGGTGGTGCGGCTTTGTCTGTCCGCCACATCACTGGTAAACCTATCAAGTTCACTGGTACGGGTGAAAAGATTACAGATATTGAAACCTTCCACCCAGACCGTATGTCAAGCCGTATCCTTGGTATGGGGGATATGCTGACCTTGATTGAGAAAGCTTCTCAGGAATACGATGAGCAAAAAGCCCTTGAAATGGCTGAAAAAATGCGTGAAAACACCTTTGATTTCAATGATTTCATCGATCAATTGGATCAGGTGCAAAATATGGGGCCGATGGAAGATTTGCTCAAGATGATTCCAGGTATGGCTAACAATCCTGCCCTTCAAAACATGAAGGTGGATGAGCGTCAGATTGCTCGTAAACGTGCCATCGTGTCTTCCATGACACCTGAAGAACGTGAAAATCCTGATTTGTTAAATCCAAGTCGTCGTCGTCGTATTGCTGCTGGATCTGGAAATACTTTATTGAAGTGAATAAATTCATCAAGGACTTTAACCAGGCCAAACAGCTCATGCAAGGCGTCATGTCTGGAGATATGAACAAGATGATGAAGCAGATGGGCATTAATCCAAATAACCTCCCTAAAAATATGCCAAATATGGGTGGAATGGATATGTCTGCCCTTGAAGGCATGATGGGACAGGGTGGCATGCCTGACTTGTCAGCTCTTGGAGGAGCAGGAATGCCAGATATGAGCCAGATGTTTGGTGGTGGACTCAAAGGTAAAATCGGTGAATTTGCCATGAAACAGTCTATGAAACGCATGGCTAACAAAATGAAAAAAGCTAAGAAGAAACGCAAATAAAAAGGGAAGCAGAAGTGCTACCTAAAAAAGAACTCTGATTCCGATTCAGAGTTCTTTTGTGTTTGATTGGTTTATTCCCACTCAACGGTTGCAGACTCCTTGGAAATCTCTATCTAATAGGCTTTTTAGGGAGTTAGTAATTCTTTGGTGGGTTTTTTGGTGGGAATGTTATTTAGAAATTGATTGGTTCCCGTTGAAATGTACTAAGCTAGAAGATGGGAAAGAAACATTAATAATTCCGACCATTTCATTAGTGATAGCTTCATCAGCGCCATCCCATAGATGCGAGTAGTGTTTCAAGGTGATTTCAGGAGAAGAGTGTCCTAAACGTTTTGATAGAATAAGTACAGAAACATTTAATTCATTAATTAACAGTGATGCATGGCAGGAAAACAGACAAATGAATCTTGTAAAAGAATTTGCGACAGAGTGGGGATTAGATAATCAACTACTTACTAAATTACTTAAATCTTATGACTTGAAAAAAAGCCAGAAGAAATTCCATTCAGGGAAGATCTCGTAAAAACACTTGAAACAACTAAGGCAACGAGTGAATTGTCTGGAAGCAAGCTCAAACTTAATATGGAGCTAAACAAAGTCCTTCCAAATTGGATGCAGGAAGTGAAGATGAAGTATAAATAAAAAAAGAAAAGAGGTCCAGATTTATCTTGAGCTATTTTTTTAAAATGTATATATTTCAAATTTAACAAAATGATGAAGGATTTTATATCTTTTATAATACCTTATCTCTATTTATATCATTATAGATTCGTTTAGTTGTTGATAAGTTGCTTCAAACAATTAATACTTGCTTGTAAACAGAGTAATTAATTACTACTTATTTTACAGGATGAACTAGGTATTAAATCACAAAATTATTTATATCGGATATATAAACTCTTTCCTTTAGTGTGTCTCCTTGAGAGAAGTCGATATAATCTATGGTCAAGACAATAAATTTGGTAAGTTCAAATCATATGGAAAGGAATAAAAACTCATATTTCTCAAAAATAGCACTGTCATCATCAATAGTTTTCCTTAATCACTTTGTCAACCTGTTCGTAATCATATATCATATGATTTTAATGAACGAGCCATCATTGGTTGTAATTTCTCTAAGCACATTTGGTTCTATGGATTTAAAGTATATAAGTCACTCTATCAGGCTATAGTCTGAATTATATTGTGATACGTAGCTTAGCTGATAATATTAGGGCCGTTGATGACTTACTAGAAAAATTGTTCTTAACGGTATTAGCATATTTAGGTTATCTTAGTTATGAACTTAGAAATCATTTAAAACAGCAAGGTTACTATCTTTGGACCCCATTACGTCAAAATATGGGAGGAGTTATACAAGACAATTGTTGGAACTCTTGGTTATGAGATGAATCATTGAAACGCGATTAGCAGACCTTTCTACTATTTTTTTGTTGTTATTTAGTCACCAACTAGATGATTAACAGGATTGTAGTTGAGAATTGAGCGAATTATATTTGCTTATAACCTGAGATGATTAAAAATTAACTAGCATAACGAGTGAAAAAAAGTAGTATAATAATATTAAATTATAAAAATTTTATTATAGAATGTCTGGAGATAGAGGATGAGTTCAAAGATGAAAAAAAGCATGTTACAAATAAGCAGAATTTGACAAAACTTAAGGCAAAAAGCCTTTCAGAAAAAAACTATCAATAAAAGACATATTAAAAAAATAAAAGAATCGAGCAACTCCGAACTTAAAAAGGGATTTTTTTAGAACAACAATTATTGCCAATGAGTATTTTTTTACGATATTCTAAAAATACCATTATTAAAGATATTACAAAGGTAGAAGATCTTTGGGTACTTAATGTAGACTCTGTTGGTTTTATGAAAGAAATGGAATGGTATATTTTAGAACTTCTCTTTTATAAAAAAACAATTGAATGAATATTCATCACTTAAACTGGAATTTGAAGATTCTTTTTTTAAGAAAGGAACAGATTTTTAGCGAAGCTCATTTTAACTCAAATAAAGGAGAAATTTGGTTTTTTTCGTTGTGGGGCATTGAGAATGAATTATTGATTCAGAAAAAAACAAAAAAATAATCTTTCAAAAAGGAGCTTCAACAATATTATGAAAATCAAATTCAGAATAAAAAGTAGCTATTTAAACTTTTAATTCATATTTACTATCTTTAGTAGTCAATAAAATGGTAGATGAGACTGATCCAGTTCTCTATAGTAAAAAACAAGTAAAAAGGCAAATTGAGAATGTACCCCTTCATACAAGCCTATACTCTCTTTTTCGCTTCATTTGAGAATTTCCCAACTGACAATGAAGAAATGGTTGGAATGTTATTATCAACTTCCACATTGCTTTCTGTAATAGATAGATTCAATATTTTTAGTAAAGTTATTATTGAATTTTCCGGAAAAATATAAAGAAAAGAATTCGGAAGAATTTTATAGATATTTTATGTCAGTTTGATGATTATAGAATTAAACATTTTTTTATTTGAAGATTCCGAATTTATTGAAAAATATGAAAGATATTGATATTCAATTTATGGAATTAGAAATTAACTTGTATTGTGGAAACTACAAGCAGTGCCTAGATCCAATTAGTAGAATAATAAAAGAGTTTTGCATAAGCAAATCGAGCCTCGATATGTTGTCCTACTACACTTCATTACAGATTAGTGAGGGAGATTATGACGAGGGTATTTTTAAATTCAGCTTATATCATTGACTTGGTAGATATTATTGATTGCTATCGATCAGTAAAGAGTTTTAGTCAAACTTCTTTTTGAAAAAAATATGTTAGCAAACTATTCTTTTATACAAGAAAATATAGTAATTTTGACTTACTCAATCAAGTTCTGTTGTATTTAAAAACAATTTTTAAATGGAAGCCAAGATGATATAAGTATAGAATTGTATGATAGGTACATTGGCTTCTCTTATTTGAAATATGTTGGCAATATTTCAGAAACTGTAGAGTTTCTCTCTAAAACAAGTGCATTATCAAATATAGATTTTCCAAGTATAACTGATCAAAAGTTCGAGAATCTCAAATCCGCACTAGAATTTGAGGTGGTTTTAAGTTTGTTGAGGCAGTCAGAAATTAATATTGCTGACTTTAAAATTCTTATTGAAGTAATCGAAAGACAGAAACTACCTAACTGGTATCAAGAAGAGGTGAGGTATTTCCTCTATAAATATTATTTTGGAAAAAGAGATTTGGGAAATGTAGTATTAGAATTTACAGATACATATTTCCGAACCCCAAATGCTATTTTTTTATGTACCCGCTAGACGAGATGAAAGATTTTTTTTGATGCAGAAAAATCGTAATCTAGATTTGTCAAAACTTGAGGTACCAATATTTTGCAAAGCTGTGTGGCTCAGATAGACTGAAATACGTTTTTGAAGATTACTTAGAAGGTAATTCAATTGACTATCCTTCTAATATTAAAAATTACAACTAGTAATAAAAAAATAGGGTCAGGTTCATATTAGAGCGTATTTGTACACGTGATTTTTTTATCTGATATGGCATTATTATTTGAATCTGAGGAACAAGTAGTTAGCGAACGTTTAAGTATTCTCAGCAAATTGAACGAGGAAAATGAAGAAGACTTTGATAATAAATATACAAAAAGAAATTAGTGAGTTATCTCAAGAGGTGCTATTGAAGAAACTAGTTCAATCGGTTAACCAAAAGTAAGTTAACTGTTGATAGCGAAAAAAATATGAAAAAAATAAGAATGATTTTTGAAAAAAATTTTTTTCAATGATTTTTTTCGATAGTGCGGATTCTAGAGAAATTGAATATATTCCAAAGCAAACAATAAATTTAAGTGATGGGAATCAATATTTTTTTACTAAATTTAGAAGAATATACCCCTAAAAATGAGAGCACTTGAAGGTTTGTTTGAGAGAATAGTCAATAAATTTTTATTTGATGACGATGGATTAGACTCATATCTTAGCACAAGAATTAGGCATGGGACTCTACAGGGGCAGATAAGGAAGCCGTTTAATAACTATTACTTGATAACCGAGAAAAATATCGGATTCTTCGGAAGTTTATGCTCAAAAATGAACACATAAGAGACATAGTTGGAGTCGAGTATGGAAAGATATCTGATATTTTAGATAAATTTTCAAAATCGATAGATGATGAAATATCTTCTATTAAGCAAGAACTCTTGCAAATTAAATATAAAAAGTAGAGGATTGACTCGGTATTTTTTTAACTTAAACGAAAGTTTCAGCGATCTGGAAAAAGAAGTTTATGACAAAGTTAAGCTGCTAAGCGATAAAAAGCAAATCTACGATATAATTGTAGAATATATTTGGAAAAAAATTGATAACAAGGTATCTAAGTTACAGGATTTAATAAAAAAATGATATTACAAATAAATTTATTGATAAACTGACAACATTAGAATCTAATTTGGTTACAAACGGTATAGAAGTTCCTAGTATTAAAAAAATAATATAGCTTCTTGTAAGACAGAAATTCAAATTGCTTTAGAGGAAGTTGCGGGCTGGTTTGAACGCTCACAAATTTCTGAAGACACTATTGTCAGAAGCGAAGATTTGATTTCTGTTTCGGAAAAATATTATTTCTAAAAATAAATTCGGATTTTGAAAAAAAGTTACGTTTAATTTAAATTTAAGTGAGGACTATAGTATATCAAGCAAAGAACTACCTTTTTTTACATCGATATTCTCCTTATCTTATTTAATAATTCTATGAAGCATAGTAGTATTAAAAAGTGAGGATTTGATTATTAATGCTTCGATAACTGATGAAGACGATTGTTCGGTTATTAAATTCAGAAATAACTACTTAAGTAATAAAGAGGCAACTATAAAAAGAATCAGTTGAGAAGTTAGAAAAGGAATTGCAAGTTATTGATAGTAGTATCGATATTCCAATGCTAACGAAAGAGGGCGGATCAGGGTATTCAAAATTGTACAAAATAATAAAATTTAATTTGCAGAAAAAAAGCTAACTTTTAAATTTGAAGTAACCTCTGAAGAATTTGAAGTTAGTATTAACATGGGGGAGTATAGTGAAGATACTAATAATCGAGGATGATAAAAATAAAAAGTTCTCAAGTTATAGAACGTTTAAATAGCCAGTATTCCAATTTAACATTTTCAGAAAAAAGATCATTTCAACAGGGTGTCAAATCTCTGAGAAATTCTAGTTTTGATTTGCTACTTCTTGATATGACCCTGCCAACTTTCGATATCGACACCAATAGTGGTGGTGGAAAAAAATAAGGAATTTTGCTGGAAGGGAAATTTTAGAAGAAATGCTACAACGCGAGATTAATCTAAAAAAACAATCATTATAACTCAATATGAAAGTTTTGGGGAAGAACAAATCACTATTTCTCAAATGAGAAATATTTTTAAAGGAAAAAAATATCATAAAAAAATTTTATTGAGATTATATATTATAGCTCGTCCTCAAAAAAAGCTGGTTTGAGAACTTAACAAAGTTAGTAGGAGAACTTAATGAAAGTACTGATAGTTGATGACAATGAAAAACAAAATTTCTGAAATAAAAAGAAGTTTTTGATCAAAAAAATGGGAAATTCAGGTTGCGACTGGAATTTATGACACGATAAGTTTCATAAAAAAAGATGAATTTGATTTATTGATTTTAGATTTAGTTATACCTAAAAGATTTGGTTTAGATAATCCAGAGTTAAAAAAATTCAGTTGACTTGTTGGAGGAACTCCAAAGAAGTACAAAAAAATTGTAAGGCCTAAATATATTGTTGGTTTTAACAGCAGACGTTGAAGCACTTGATCAAGGAAATCCGATATTCTCTTCTTCATTTACTGAGATAATAAAATTTGATTTTTTTCGACTCAGGAGTGGCGTGAAAATTTATTGGCAAAAATAAAAACAATTGAACAGTCTACTCCTAGCTATTATTATAAAAGCGGTTATCTCTACGATTATGCAATTATTACGGCATTGAATAGTCCAGAATTTGATGCCGTAAAGCAAGTTTTTGTAGACTATAACCCGATAAATGTTGTGGGAGATAGCTCTATTTACTACGAAGCAAAACTAAGCAATGGACAAAAACTTTTGTTAGCAACAGATGATAAAATGGGAATGGTTGCGATGGCTCAGTTTACAGAAAAGATCATACAAACATTTCGACCTCGAAATGTTTGTATGACTGGAATTGCTGCAGGGGTCGAAGGGGAGATTGGTCTTGGTGATATAATGGTGGCTAGTGAGTCATGGAACTATGAAAGTGGAAAAATAGTAGAAGAAGGATTCCGTCCAGATTATAGTGTGATTGCCGTTAAACCAGAGCTTCACTCGAAGATAAAGAAAATCACCGACATGCCAATGAAATTATTTGGTATTAAACAGAGTTTTAAAGAGAAAGCTCCTAATCATGATTTAAAAATGAAGATTGGTCCAGTTGCATCAGGTTCAGCTGTTGTAGGAGATTCAGCAGTTTTGGAAAAACCCAAAAAGTATGACTAGGAAATTGTTAGGAATTGAAATGGAAATATATGGAATGTATTTTTCATGTATGAATACTTCAACACCCAAGCCAGAAAACTTTCTTGCCGTTAAGAGCGTCTGTGATTTTGCAAATGCAGACAAAAATGATGTTTATCAAAGTTATGCAGCATATACAAGTGTAGGTTTTTTTGAAACTAATTATTGAGGAAGGTGTTTTTAATATTTAAATTAGTTGTTTTAAATATAATATTACATTTTTAAGAATTGTTGCAAAAATCTGCTGTAGCAGAGTTTCTATGTGTATAAGTAAAATTTTGTAAAAAAACTTTTTTTAATGTGGAAGCAGATAAAAATAGATAAACATATTAATAATTGCAGATAAATATACAAAAAAAGCACTTTAGTTGATTGTAACATAATATGTGTTACCGGCCAAAGTGCTTTGTTGATTTTTATATATTTAAAAATTTTTCTCTTGCTTCATTTGAATCTTCCATTTTGAAAATTTTTAAAAAAATTCAAGATAGGCTGGAGATCGATCTCCCGGGATAAATGTTAACGATTCTGCAATATTGGTTTCAGGTTGGTTTAAGCTTCAGTCCTTCAGTATTTCAACTAATTCATCAGAAATACGAATATCACGTTCTCTAATTTCATCAAGTCCCCAATTGCTGTTATTTTCGAGTAATATACCAACTTTGGATTTCCTGTAGCTTTCTTTTTTCTTAGCAAAGTATCCGTTGCTTGCGACAATATTGAGCCTCTTTTCAAAGGGAATTTTATTTCCAATATGTTCAACCAATTCTTTGACATCAGAATCTGAATTCGTTGGAAAATAAATTGATTGTCATTTTTAAGGAAGGATATGTTCAATCTCCCACTTTTCTGGTAATAAATCGGATTGGTGTTGATAAGCTATGATTTTTAATATCATTCTCACTGTATTACGGTGCGCGGCCTTGATTATATCTGACAATTCTTTCTCATCGATTTAGCCGAAACGGAATTTGGGTTGTGTTGAGTTAATGATTTCTGCATTTAAATTCAAGATTCCTGTTTTGACGGCATTAATTGTTGGTGTTATGGTGTATTTTGCAGAAAGAACTGCTAATAAACTCTTTTAATATAAAAATAAAATTTAATATAAAAAAATCCCATCAGCATATTTCTGGTGGGATTCTTGATGAGGGAACCAATCAATTTTGATTAATTTTTTTAACCTTTTATAATAACTGAAAATGCTGTTAAATCAACCATTTCACTTCAAATCATGTTTATAAATCATTCCCACTCAACTGTTGCAGGTGGTTTACTTGTAATATCGTAGACGATACGGTTAACGTGGTCTACTTCGTTTACGATACGTACTGAGATCTTTTGAAGGACTTCCCATGGAATCTTAGCGAAGTCAGCTGTCATACCATCGATAGAAGTGATAGCGCGAATGGCAATGGTGTAGTCATATGTACGACCGTCACCCATAACACCGACTGAACGAACGCCTGTGTTGACAGTAAAGTATTGCCAGATATCGCGGTCAAGACCAGCTTTAGCGATTTCTTCGCGAAGGATAGCATCAGACTCACGAACAGTTTCTAGTTTTTCTTCAGTGATTTCACCCATGACACGGATAGCGAGTCCTGGTCCTGGGAATGGTTGACGCCATACGATGTGGTCTGGCATACCAAGCTCTGTACCGAGGGCACGGACTTCGTCTTTATAAAGAGTGTTCAATGGTTCAATCAATTCAAACTGCATGTCTTCTGGAAGACCACCCACGTTGTGGTGTGATTTGATGGTTTGAGCAGTATCTGTACCAGACTCAATCACGTCAGTGTAAAGCGTTCCTTGAGCAAGGAATTTCACATCTTTTAGCTTACTTGCTTCGTCATCAAAGACATAAACAAACTCATTACCGATGATTTTACGTTTTTGTTCAGGGTCAGAAACGCCAGCAAGTTTATCAAGGAAGCGTTTTGCAGCGTCTGCTTTAACGATATTCAAACCAAACTTACCACCAAGCATGTCCATAACTTGGTCAGCCTCTCCCTTACGGAGAAGACCGTGGTCTACAAAGATACAGATTAATTGATCACCGATTGCTTTTTGAAGAAGAACTCCAACAACAGAAGAGTCAACACCACCAGATAGACCGAGAAGGACACGTTTGTCTCCAACAGTTTCACGGATTTTCTTGATCTGCATATCGATAAAGTTGTCCATTGACCAGTCGCCTTTAGCCTGACAGATGTTAAGGGCAAAGTTGCGCAGGATATCATTCCCATATACAGAATGGCGAACTTCTGGGTGGAATTGGATACCATAGATGTGCTTTTCTGGGTTTTCAATAGCTGCGTAAGGACAGTCAGCAGAAGTTCCAGTACGAACAAAGTCAGCAGGAATCTCTGTAACTGCATCACCATGGCTCATCAAAACAATCTGTTCTTCTGGGGTACCCTCAAAGAGGGCAGAAGTAGTGTGAGTAAGTGGGGATTGACCGTACTCGCGGTTTCCAGCATCACCCGCAGGTACAACCTTACCTCCAAGTTTGTGAGTAAGAAGTTGCATACCGTAGCAGATTCCCAAAATTGGAATGCCAAGTTCAAAAATTTCTGGGTCAATATCAAATGAACCATCTTCATATACAGAGTTTGGTCCACCAGAGAGGATAATTCCTACAGGGTTTATCGCACGAACCTCTGCAGCTGAGATTTTGTGACTTTTTAGCTCTGAAAAAACACCAATTTCACGAATACGGCGTGAAATCAGCTGGTTGTATTGGCTACCATAGTCCAGCACGATGATTTTTTCGACATCTTGCAAATCAGTTGAAATGTTGCTCATCTTTTTCCTTTCTCAAAGAAATATCTTTTTCAATATTCTATCACAAATAGGGGCGAATTACCAACTAAACAAGGCAAAGTTTGACTTTTTCTTAGCAAATACGGTACAATGGAGAAAATAAAGAAAAGAAGTGAGAATCATGTTACCAGCTTATATGAAAATCCACGATCAGATCAAGAAGGATATAGATGAGCATCATTGGAAAATCGGAGAGAGACTTCCAAGTGAGCGAGATTTAGCGGAACAGTTTCAGGTTAGTCGGATGACCTTGCGACAAGCTATCTCTCTCTTGGTTGAGGAAGGAGTTTTGGAGCGTCGTGTAGGAAGTGGAACCTTTGTCTCTAGCACTCGTGTCCAAGAAAAAATGCGAGGAACAACCAGTTTTACAGAGATTGTCAAATCTCAGGGGAAAGTTCCTTCCAGTCAACTCATTTCTTATAGAAGAACCATTCCCAACGAGCAGGAAGTGGCTAAGCTAGGGATTACTCCAACAGAGAATATTATCCGCATGGAACGGGTGCGTTACGCTGACCAAGTTCCACTAGTCTATGAAGTAGCATCTATACCTGAGAAATTTATTAAGGACTTCAAAAAAGAAGAGGTAACTAGTCACTTCTTTCAAACCTTGCAGGAACATGGCTACCGGATTGGCAAATCCCAACAGACCATTTATGCGAGATTGGCTAAGGAAAAGATAGCTCACTATCTGGAAGTTGAAAAAGGGCATGCCATTTTAGCCTTGACTCAGGTCTCTTATCTTGAAGATGGGACGGCTTTTGAATATGTAAAAAGTCAATACGTGGGCGAACGCTTTGAATTTTATCTTGAAAATAACTAGTCTCAGCAGACTAGTTTTTTCTTTTCTCAAAAGATTAGAATTGTCAAAACAATCTGTCTAGGCTTGATTTTATCTATTATTTACTATAAAATGAGAAGGAAAAAACGTCAAACTTTTATATTGCAAATAGGAGAAAACATGACAAAAACATTAAAACGTCCTGAGGTTTTATCACCTGCAGGGACTTTAGAAAAGCTAAAAGTAGCTGTTCAATATGGTGCGGACGCTGTCTTCATCGGTGGACAGGCTTATGGTCTTCGTAGCCGTGCAGGAAACTTTACCTTTGAACAGATGGAAGAAGGCGTCCAGTTTGCTGCTAAGCACGGTGCCAAGGTCTATGTGGCTGCTAACATGGTGATGCACGAAGGAAACGAAGCTGGTGCAGGAGAATGGTTCCGTAAGTTGCGTGACATTGGGATTGCGGCCGTTATCGTGTCAGATCCGGCCTTGATCATGATTGCAGCAACTGAAGCACCAGGTCTCGAAATCCACCTTTCCACTCAAGCCAGTGCGACAAACTATGAAACTCTTGAGTTCTGGAAAGAACTTGGGTTGACCCGTGTGGTTTTGGCCCGTGAAGTATCAATGGAAGAATTGGCAGAGATTCGCAAACGTACTGATGTAGAAATTGAGGCCTTTGTCCATGGAGCTATGTGTATTTCCTATTCAGGTCGCTGTACGCTATCAAACCACATGAGTATGCGTGATGCCAACCGTGGTGGTTGTTCTCAGTCTTGTCGTTGGAAATACGACCTTTACGACATGCCTTTTGGTCAAGAACGTAAGAGTCTTAAAGGTGAAATCCCTGAAGAATTTTCGATGTCAGCTGTTGACATGTCTATGATTGACCATATTCCAGATATGATAGAAAACGGTGTAGACAGTCTTAAGATTGAAGGACGTATGAAGTCCATTCACTATGTTTCAACGGTGACTAACTGTTACAAGGCGGCTGTGGATGCATACCTTGAAAGTCCTGAGAAGTTTGAAGCTATCAAACAAGACTTGGTGGATGAGATGTGGAAGGTTGCCCAACGTGAATTGGCAACAGGTTTCTACTACGGTACACCAACAGAAATGAACAGTTGTTTGGTGCACGTCGTAAAATCCCTGAGTACAAGTTTGTCGCTGAAGTGGTTTCTTATGATGATGCGACACAAACGGCAACTATTCGTCAACGAAACGTTATCAACGAAGGTGACCAAGTTGAGTTCTACGGCCCAGGTTTCCGTCATTTTGAGACTTATATCGAAGATCTTCATGATTCTAAAGGTAATAAAATCGACCGCGCTCCAAATCCAATGGAACTCTTGACAATCAAGGTTCCACAACCTGTTCAGGCAGGCGACATGGTCCGTGCTCTCAAGGAAGGTCTTATCAATCTCTATAAGGAAGACGGGACAAGCGTTACAGTTCGTGCTTAGATAAGGAAAAGTGAATGATTCAAGCTCATGGTTTATTGGTAGATGACGAAAGCAGGTGTGTTCACTACCATAGTGTAAAGGATATCGTTTCCCTCCAGTGTTATGAATGCAGGAAATACTACGCTTGCTATCAGTGCCACAATGCTATGGAAACGCATTTGTTTTCTCCTTATCCCTTGAGGCTTTCCAAAGATCAACCGATTTTGTGTGGAGCTTGTAAGAGGACAATGACTTTTCAAGAATACCAAAAACAGGTAGCTTGTCCTTATTGCAGCGCTCCATTTAATCCAGGTTGTAAACAACATCATTCATTTTATTTTAAATAGACAAAAATAGATCCAAGTTTTTAAGCTTGGGTCTTTTATTTTGCTTCAGAAACCTTAGTAAAAAAATACGGAGTTTCTTATGGAAACCGGTTAAAAATTTCTATACAATCGTACTAAAAAAATAGTAAAATTAGAAATAAATTATCTGAAACGCTTTCAATGTTAGTAAAAAAGTTGACAAAAAACAAATTTTTAGGACTAAACTAAGTAAGTAAATTTAAATAAAAAAAGGAGAATTTATAATGAATTTAACATTTTTGGTCTTTGTCTTGCCTGTATGGGTGTATCCCTTGCAGAAGGATTTTTGATGAACGGTTTGTTCAAATCAGCAGCTCGCCAACCAGACATCATTCCACAATTGCGTAGCTTGATGATCATGGGGATTGCCTTTATTGAAGGAACTTTCTTTGTAACTCTTGTCTTTTCATTTATCATCAAATAAAGAGAAGTATAAATTGGAAAAGGGAGGATTCTAGATGGAAGAAAGTATCAATCCAACCATCAATATTGGTCCTGTTACCTTTGATTTAACCTTGACAGCCTTGACCTTGCTGTCAGTAGTCGTTATTTTTGGCTTTATCTATTGGGCAAGTCGTAATATGACTGTAAAACCCAAAGGAAAGCAAAATGTACTAGAGTATCTCTATGACTTCGTAGTCGGATTTACAGAACCTAATGTAGGCTCACGGTACATGAAAGATTACTCACTCTTTTACTTGTGTTTATTTCTTTTTATGGTAATCGCAAACAATCTTGGTTTGATGGCAAAACTTCAAACTACAGATGGGACAAACCTTTGGACATCGCCAACAGCCAATCTTCAATTTGACTTGGCCATGTCATTTGGAATTATCCTGATGACCCATATAGAAGGAATTCGTCGCCGAGGTGTTAAAAAGTATCTGAAAGGTTTTGTTACCCCAGGTTTTATGACACCGATGAATCTCCTTGAAGAAGTCACGAATTTCCTATCACTTGCTTTGCGGGTATTCGGAAATATCTTTGCCGGAGAAGTGATGGCTAGTTTGCTGATCACACTTTCTCATCAGGCTCTTTATTGGTATCCAGTCGCATTTGTTACCAATCTAGTCTGGACGGCGTTTTCTGTGTTTATTTCCTGTGTTCAGGCCTATGTATTCACAGTCTTGTCTTCTATGTATCTAGGAAATAAAATTAATGATGGAGAGTAGAAAGGAGTAACAGATGCACGTAACAGTAGGTGAATTAATTGGTAACTTTATTTTAATCGCTGGCTCTTTTATCCTTTTGATTGTCTTAGTTAAGAAATATGCGTGGTCAAACCTGACAAGTGTCTTCGAAGAAAGGGCAAATAAAATTGCTGCTGATATTGATGGAGCTGAACAAGCACGTCAAAAAGCAGAAACTCTTGCCCAAAAACGTGAAGATGAACTGGCTGGTAGTCGCAACGAAGCCAAAACAATCATTGAAAATGCTAAAGAGACTGCAGAGAAGAGTAGAGCAGATATTCTGGCGGAAGCGAAACTAGAAGCTGGTCGCTTGAAAGAAAAAGCAAACCAAGAAATTGCTCAAAACAAAGCTGAAGCTTTACAAAGCGTTAAGGGTGAGGTAGCAGATTTGACGATTAGTCTAGCTGGAAAAATTATCTCACAAAACCTTGACGGTCAAACCCATAAAGAACTCATTGATCAGTACATTGATCAGCTAGGAGAAGCTTAATGGACAAAAAGACAGTAAAGGTAATTGAAAAATACAGCATGCCTTTTGTCCAATTGGTGATTGAAAAAGGAGAAGAAGACCGTATCTTTTATGACTTAGCTCAAATCAAGCAAGTCGCTGAAGAAACAGGCTTGCCTTCTTTTTTAGGTCAAGTGGCAGTAGCTGAGTCTGATAAGGAAAAAACAGTTCGTTTTTTCCAAGACTCTGTTTCACCTTTAATGCAAAACTTTATTCAGGTTCTGCTATACAATCACAGAGCGAATTTATTTTATGAACTAATTGTAGATTGTTTGAGTCGACTTGAAAAAGAAACCAATCGATTTGAAGTGATGATTGCCTCCGCTCATCCTTTAACAGATGACCAGAAGGCGCGGTTGCTCCCTTTGATTGAGAAAAAAATGTCTCTGAAAGTTCGGAGTATCAAAGAACAAATCGATGAAAGTCTAATTGGTGGTTTTGTCATTTTTGCCAATCACAAGACAATTGATGTGAGTATTAAACAACAACTTCGAGTTGTTAAAGAAAATTTGAAATAGAAAGTGGTGTTCTTTTGGCAATTAACGCACAAGAAATCAGCGCTTTAATTAAGCAACAAATTGAAAATTTCAAACCCAATTTTGATGTATCTGAAACAGGTGTTGTAACCTATATCGGGGACGGAATTGCGCGTGCTCACGGCCTTGAAAATGCCATGAGTGGAGAGCTATTGATTTTTGAAAACGGCTCTTATGGGATGGCGCAAAACTTGGAGTCAACAGACGTTGGGATTATCATCCTAGGTGACTTTACAGATATTCGTGAAGGCGATACAATTCGTCGTACAGGTAAAATCATGGAAGTTCCTGTTGGTGAGAGCCTTATTGGACGTGTTGTGGATCCACTTGGTCGTCCAGTTGACGGTCTTGGAGAAATCCATACTGATAAGTCTCGTCCAGTAGAAGCGCCGGCTCCTGGCGTTATGCAACGTAAGTCTGTATCAGAACCATTGCAAACAGGTTTGAAAGCTATTGATGCCCTTGTTCCGATTGGTCGTGGTCAACGTGAGTTGATTATCGGTGACCGTCAGACAGGGAAAACAACCATTGCAATTGATACAATCTTGAACCAAAAAGGTCAAGATATGATCTGTATCTATGTTGCAATTGGACAAAAGAATCAACCGTTCGTACACAAGTAGAAACACTTCGTCAGTACGGTGCCTTGGACTACACAATCGTTGTGACAGCCTCTGCTTCACAGCCATCTCCATTGCTCTTCCTAGCTCCTTATGCTGGAGTTGCTATGGCTGAAGAGTTTATGTACCAAGGGAAGCATGTTTTAATCGTTTATGATGATCTTTCAAAACAAGCGGTAGCTTATCGTGAACTTTCCCTCTTGCTTCGTCGTCCACCAGGTCGTGAAGCCTTCCCAGGGGATGTTTTCTACCTCCACAGCCGTTTGCTTGAGCGCTCAGCTAAAGTTTCTGACGAGCTTGGTGGCGGATCAATCACAGCCCTACCATTTATTGAGACGCAAGCAGGTGATATCTCTGCCTATATCGCAACCAACGTGATTTCAATCACAGATGGACAAATCTTCCTTGGAGATGGTCTCTTTAACGCAGGTATTCGCCCAGCTATTGATGCAGGTTCATCTGTATCTCGTGTAGGTGGTTCTGCTCAAATTAAAGCCATGAAGAAGGTTGCTGGTACTCTTCGTATCGACCTTGCTTCATACCGTGAGTTGGAAGCCTTCACTAAGTTTGGTTCGGACTTGGATGCAGCAACTCAGGCTAAGTTGAATCGTGGTCGTCGTACGGTTGAAGTTCTGAAACAACCAGTTCATAAACCATTACCTGTTGAGAAACAAGTAACCATTCTTTATGCTTTGACACATGGTTTCTTGGATACGATTCCTGTAGATGACATTGTTCGTTTTGAGGAAGAGTTTCATGATTTCTTTGATGCACAACATCCAGAGATTTTGGAAACTATTCGTGAAACAAATGACTTGCCAGAAGAAGCAGTCTTGGATGCTGCGATTACAGAGTTTCTCAATCAATCCAGCTTCCAATAAGAATAGAGGTGTCAGATGGCAGTATCTCTAAATGATATTAAAACAAAAATCGCCTCAACAAAAAATACTAGTCAAATCACCAATGCCATGCAAATGGTATCGGCTGCCAAGTTAGGTCGCTCTGAAGAAGCAGCACGCAACTTTCAAGTTTACGCTCAGAAGGTTCGTAAGCTTTTGACGGATATTCTGCATGGTAACGGATCTGGTGGTTCTACCAATCCGATGCTCATTAGTCGCCCAGTTAAGAAAACAGGCTATATCGTTATTACTTCAGACCGTGGCTTGGTTGGAGGTTATAATGCTTCCATCCTCAAAGCTGTGATGGAGCTGAAAGAAGAATACCATCCAGATTGTACAGGTTTTGAGATAATCTGTATTGGTGGTATGGGAGCTGATTTCTTTAAGGCTCGTGGCATTCAACCAATCTATGAATTGCGGGGCTTAGCAGATCAACCTAGTTTTGATGAAGTTCGTAAAATTATTTCAAAAACGATTGAAATGTATCAAAATGAACTTTTTGATGAACTCTATGTTTGTTACAACCATCATGTCAATACTCTCACAAGTCAAATGCGTGTGGAACAAATGCTGCCGATTGTTGACTTAGATCCAAATGAAGCGGATGAAGAGTATAGCTTGACATTTGAGTTGGAAACGAGTCGTGATGAGATTCTAGAGCAGTTGTTACCTCAGTTTGCAGAAAGTATGATATACGGGGCTATCATCGATGCCAAGACAGCTGAGAATGCTGCTGGTATGACAGCCATGCAAACGGCGACTGATAATGCTAAGAAAGTCATCAATGATTTGACAATCCAGTATAACCGTGCCAGACAGGCGGCGATTACACAAGAAATTACAGAAATCGTAGCGGGGGCTAGTGCCTTAGAATAAGGCTTTGCCTCCCTCGTATCAAAATGAACTTAGGACCTAGGTAAACTAGGAACCGACAGTATCTTATATAGAATAGGAGAAGGAGATGAGTTCAGGTAAAATTGCTCAGGTTATCGGACCCGTTGTAGACGTCTTGTTTGCAGCTGGGGAACCACTTCCTGAGATTAACAATGCACTTGTCGTCTACAAAAATGACGAAAGAAAAACAAAAATCGTCCTTGAAGTAGCCTTGGAGTTGGGTGATGGTATGGTCCGTACGATCGCCATGGAATCAACAGATGGTTTGACTCGTGGAATGGAAGTTTTGGACACAGGCCGTCCAATCTCTGTGCCAGTAGGTAAAGAAACTTTGGGACGTGTCTTCAACGTTTTGGGGGATACTATTGACTTGGATGCTCCTTTCGCTGAAGACGCTGAGCGTCAGCCAATTCATAAGAAAGCTCCAACTTTTGATGAATTGTCTACCTCATCTGAAATCTTGGAAACAGGGATCAAGGTTATCGACCTTCTTGCCCCTTACCTAAAAGGTGGTAAAGTTGGACTTTTCGGTGGTGCCGGAGTTGGTAAAACCGTCTTGATTCAAGAATTGATTCACAATATTGCCCAAGAACACGGTGGTATTTCAGTATTTACCGGTGTTGGGGAACGTACTCGTGAAGGGAACGACCTTTACTGGGAAATGAAAGAATCAGGTGTTATCGAGAAAACAGCCATGGTATTTGGTCAAATGAATGAGCCACCAGGAGCACGTATGCGTGTTGCCCTTACTGGTTTGACAATCGCTGAATACTTCCGTGATGTAGAAGGTCAAGACGTTCTTCTCTTCATTGACAACATTTTCCGTTTCACACAAGCTGGTTCAGAAGTATCTGCCCTTTTGGGTCGTATGCCATCAGCCGTTGGTTACCAACCAACACTTGCTACGGAAATGGGTCAATTGCAAGAACGTATCACATCAACCAAGAAGGGTTCTGTAACCTCTATCCAGGCTATCTACGTGCCAGCGGATGACTATACTGACCCAGCGCCAGCGACAGCCTTCGCTCACTTAGATTCAACTACAAACTTGGAACGTAAGTTGGTACAATTGGGGATTTACCCAGCCGTTGATCCGTTGGCTTCAAGCTCACGTGCCTTGGCACCTGAAATTGTTGGAGAAGAGCACTATGCAGTAGCTGCTGAAGTTAAACGTGTTCTTCAACGTTACCATGAGTTGCAAGATATTATTGCTATCCTTGGTATGGATGAGCTTTCTGACGAAGAAAAGACTTTGGTTGCTCGTGCCCGTCGTATCCAGTTCTTCTTGTCACAAAACTTCAACGTTGCGGAGCAATTTACTGGCCAACCTGGTTCTTATGTACCAGTAGCAGAAACGGTTCGTGGTTTCAAGGAAATCCTTGAAGGGAAACATGACCACTTGCCAGAAGATGCCTTCCGTGGAGTTGGTTCAATCGAAGACGTCATTGCTAAGGCAGAGAAAATGGGATTTTAAGAGGTGATCTATGGCTCAGTTAACTGTCCAGATCGTGACACCAGATGGCCTCGTCTATGATCACCATGCCAGCTTTGTATCGGTACGAACTCTGGATGGTGAGATGGGGATCTTGCCACGACATGAAAATATGATTGCGGTTTTAGCGGTTGATGAAGTAAAGGTAAAACGAATCGATGATGATACTCATGTGAACTGGATTGCAGTGAACGGAGGAATTATCGAGATTGCTAATGATATCATTACCATTGTAGCCGACTCAGCAGAGCGTGCTCGTGATATCGATATCAGCCGTGCTGAACGTGCTAAACTTCGCGCCGAACGTGAAATTGAAGAAGCTCAAGACAAGCACTTAATTGACCAAGAACGACGCGCTAAGATTGCTCTTCAACGTGCCATTAACCGTATTAATGTCGGAAATAAACTATAATCAAAAAATGAACTTGAATCTCAAGTTCATTTTTGATTATCTTAGTTCGCAAAGTGGATACAGACTGCTTCTGGGACATGGAAATCGTTAGAAAGTTCAGCAAGACGACCACTTTCAGGATTACGCTTAAAGACGGTTGCGTTATCAGAATCTTGATGAACAGCAATGAGAAACTCTTGATCAGGAGTTAGGTCGAAATCACGTGGATTTTGTCCGTGTGTTGGAACAATCTCTAATAATTCCAAGCTACCATCGGCGAGGATTGTATAGACGGCAATGGAATCATGACCCCGATTGGATGCATAAAGGTATTTGCCATCTTTTGAAAGACGAATAGCAGCAGTAGCGTTGAAATCTTCGTATCCATCTGGTAAGGTTGAAATGACTTGCATGCGTTCGAATTCACCAACCCCATCGTAAATCAAGACTTCAATGGTACTGTTAAGTTCGCAAATGAGGTAGGCAATCTTATAATGATGATGGAAAACGATGTGGCGAGCACCTGCTCCAGCTTGGCTGTGATAGGTAGAGAGTTTACTTAGTTTTCCTTCTAGGCTAACATCGTAGGTCGTTACTTCGTCCGTACCGAGGTCACATGTGATGAGATACTGGTCAGGTGTTAGATTCGTAAAGTGAACATGTGGGGAAGTTTGGTTTTCATGAGGACCATGTCCACTATGCTGATCCAGATCCGTTTGGATGAGACTACCATCTGCTTGGCGCTGATAGACCAGAACTTGACCTTTGTGGTAGTTGGCCCCGTAAACGAGATTGCGCTTTTCATCCACTGCCACATAACAATGGGGAGCGCCTTCTTCAACCACATGATTTAACAAAGTACCATCGGTCTTGTAAGCAGCGATTCCACCCAAGCCATCCTGGCTCCCTACAGTGTATAAGTGTTGCTGTTGGTCAAAGGCAAGATAGGTCGGACTTGGTTCAGCAGCAAAGAGTTCAAGATTTGCAAGCTGGCCTGTTTCTGTATCAAAATCTGCCTTGTAAATCCCTTTAGATGAGCGACGAGTATAAGTTCCAAAATAAACAGTTTCTTTCATGTCCATACCTCTTAATAATGATAAGTTCATTATACCACAAAATGACAGTCAGGTAGTGTTCGTTTAATCTATGTAAGCACTTTAATAAGAGTTATTTTAGATTAAAAATGGTATAATGAAAAGAATGACAGAAAGGATGTATTTATGGAACATAGAGAGAAACATTTTTAGCCTATCTTGGTTTTTTTAAGTGGTTTTTAGATAATAAAGCCATCACTGTATTTTTTTAGTAACCTTGTTACTGGGGCTAAACATTTTTATTCTAAGTAAGATTAGTTTTATCTTTTTACCTGTTTTGGATTTTTTTAGGGGTTGTCATGTTGCCAGTTATTTTATCTGGTTTACTTTATTACCTCCTCAATCCGATTGTTGACTGGATGGAGAAACACAAGATCAATCGCGTTCTTGCTATCAGTATAGTTTTTGTCATTATTGGACTTTTTATCATTTGGGGTCTGGCAGTCGCTATTCCAAATTTCCAACGCCAAGTCTTAAATTTTGCAAAGAATGTACCGACATATCTTAAGGATGCTGATATGGTTATCAATGACCTTGTAACCAAACGCTTGCCAGATGATTTTAGACCTCAGTTGGAGCAGGTTCTTGCAAATGTTTCTACAGAAGCAACGATATGGGCCAGCAAAATTTCTTCTCAAGCCGTCAACTGGGTCAGCGCCTTTATCAGTAGTGTTTCTCAGGTGATTGTAGCGGTCATTATCGTACCCTTTATGCTCTTCTATCTCTTGCGTGATGGAAAAGGCTTGCGAGATTATTTGACTAAGTTTATTCCAACGAAGTTAAAAGAACCTGCGGGTGAAGTCCTATCGGATGTCAATAAACAGTTGTCAAACTATGTTAGAGGACAGGTTACAGTTGCTATTATTGTAGCCATCATGTTTATTATTTTCTTTAAGATTATTGGTCTCAGATATGCTGTGACTCTTGGTATTACGGCTGGTATCCTCAATCTAGTACCTTACCTGGGTAGTTTCCTTGCCATGCTGCCTGCCCTTGTTTTAGGTTTAATCGCAGGACCTGTCATGCTCTTGAAAGTAGTCATTGTCTTTATCGTGGAACAAACGATTGAAGGACGCTTCGTATCGCCTCTTATTTTAGGTAGTCAGCTCAATATTCATCCCATCAATGTTCTCTTTGTTCTCCTAACTTCAGGATCTATGTTTGGTATTTGGGGAGTCTTACTGGGAATTCCAGTCTATGCCTCAGCTAAGGTGGTCATCTCTGCTATCTTTAACTGGTATAAAAAAGTCAGCGGTCTGTATGAAGAAGAAGGGGAGGAAATCAAGAGTGAACAATAGTCAACGTATGCTTCAGGCTTTGGATGAACAGGATTTAACCAAAGCGGATCAGTATTTTCATAAAGCCCTCGAAACGGATTCAAGTGAAGTTCTTTACGAACTAGCTAGCTATCTAGAGGGAATTGGCTTTTATCCCCAAGCGAAAGAAATTTACCAAAATATCGTTACAGAATTTCCAGAAGCGAATCTGAACTTAGCAAGCATTGCTAGCGAGGATGGCAATGTTGAGGAATCTTTTGCTTACCTTGAGGCAATCACACCTGATAGTGATTGGTATGTATCGGCTTTGGCCTTGAAGGCTGACCTCTATCAGTTGGAAGGATTGACAGATGTAGCGCGTGAAAAGTTATTGGAAGCCTTAAGTTACTCAGATGATGCCTTATTAGTTTTTGGTCTGGCTGAGTTGGATAGCGAGTTAGGAAATTATCAGGAAGCTATTCAGGGTTATGCTCAATTAGACAATCGCTCCATCTACGAGCAAACGGGTGTCTCAACCTATCAACGAATTGGCTACGCTTATGCCCAGTTAGGTAAGTTTGAAGCTGCAACTGAATTCTTAGAAAAAGCTTTAGAATTAGAATATGATGATCAAACTGCCTTTGAACTGGCTAGTCTTTACTTTGACCAAGAAGAGTATCAAAAATCTGTTCTTTACTTTAAGCAGATTGATACCATTTCACCAGATTTTGAAGGATATGAGTATGGCTACAGTCAAGCCTTACACAAGGAACATCAGGTGGAGGAGGCCCTTCGTATCGCTAAACAAGGTTTGGAGAAAAATCCATTTGAAACTCGGCTCTTGCTAGCAGCCTCACAGTTTTCATATGAATTGCATGATGCTAGTGCTGCAGAGCAATTTCTCCTTACTGCCAAAGAAGATGCAGAAGATACAGAGGAGATTCTCCTTCGTCTCGCAACCATTTATATGGAACAAGAACGGTATGAGGATATCATCGCTCTTCAAAGTCAAGAACCTGAAAACCTCCTGACCAAGTGGATGATTGCACGTTCTTACCAGAAAATCGAGGATTTAGATAAGGCCTATGAGCTCTATCAAGAACTATCGTCTGACCTCAAGGACAATCCCGAGTTTCTGGAGCAGTATAGCTATCTCTTACGTGAATTGGGATATTTTGAAGAAGCCAAAGTGCAAGCCGAAGCCTATTTAAAACGAGTCCCAGATGATGTTCAAATGCAAGAACTCATAGAAACACTTTAAAAGTTATCTCTCTAAAAGAGCGTATCCGTCAATTTGGCAGATACGTTTTTTGAAAGAAATAGAATTTTTTTACAATAACCCTTGCTAAATTGTTTATTTATGCTATAATAGGAACAATTATTTTTAGGAGGTGCAGTATGTCTTATTTGTTTGAGATATTACCGAGTTTATTGAGCGGTGCAAGCATGACTTTACAGGTTTTTGTATTGGTCTTGATTTTGTCTATTCCCTTGGGCGTTTTGATTGCCTTTGCCTTGCAAGTCCATTGGAAACTCCTCCATTATCTGATTAACATTTATATCTGGATCATGCGGGGAACACCCTTGCTCTTGCAATTAATCTTTATCTATTATGTGCTCCCAAATATTGGGATTCGTTTGGATCGCCTTCCTGCGGCCATTATTGCCTTTGTTTTAAATTATGCAGCTTACTTTGCTGAAATCTTCCGTGGAGGGATTGATACCATTCCTAAGGGTCAATATGAGGCTGCTAAGGTTTTGAAGTTTAGCCCTGTTGCCACAGTGCGCTATATTATCTTACCACAGGTGACCAAGATTGTTCTTCCTAGTGTATTTAATGAAGTTATGAGTTTGGTCAAGGATACTTCTCTGGTCTATGCTCTAGGGATTTCAGATTTGATTTTGGCTAGTCGTACAGCAGCCAACCGTGATGCTAGTCTGGTTCCTATGTTCTTGGCAGGAGCAATTTACTTGATTTTGATTGGTATTGTGACTATCCTTGCCAAAAAAGTTGAGAAGAAGTACAGTTACTATAGATAGGAGGTTGCCATGTTAGAATTACGAAACATCAACAAGGCCTTTGGTGGCAAACAAATCTTAACTAATTTCAGCCTATCAATTCCTGAAAAGCAAATCCTGGCAATCGTAGGTCCATCAGGAGGCGGAAAAACAACCTTATTACGTATGTTAGCTGGACTGGAAACTATCGATTCTGGAGAAATCTACTATAACGGTGAATCTCTAGCTTTAGACGAACTAGAAAAGCGCAACCTACTAGGATTTGTATTCCAAGATTTTCAACTTTTCCCTCATTTATCAGTTCTGGACAATTTGACCCTATCGCCTGTGAAAACTATGGGAATGAAGCAGGAAGAGGCTGAGAAGAAGGCGCGTGGACTCTTGGAACAGTTAGGACTAGCAGGGCACGCAGATGCTTATCCCTTCTCACTATCAGGTGGGCAAAAGCAGCGGGTGGCTTTGGCGCGTGCCATGATGATTGATCCAGAAATCATTGGTTACGATGAACCAACTTCTGCCTTGGATCCAGAATTACGCTTGGAAGTGGAAAAACTGATCTTGCAAAATAGGGAACTTGGTATGACGCAGATTGTGGTTACCCACGATTTACAATTCGCTGAAAATATTGCAGATGTATTATTAAAAGTAGAGCCTAAATAGGAGGAAAAATGATGAAAAAATTGATGCTTGTATTAGTCAGTCTAATGACTGCTTTGTTCTTAGTAGCTTGTGGGAAAAATTCTAGTGAAACTAGTGGAGATAATTGGTCTAAGTACGAGTCTAACAAGTCTATTACCATTGGATTTGATAGTACTTTTGTTCCAATGGGATTTGCTCAGAAAGATGGTTCCTATGCAGGATTTGATATTGATTTAGCTACAGCTGTTTTTGAAAAATACGGAATTACGGTAAATTGGCAACCGATTGATTGGGATTTGAAGAAGCTGAATTGACAAAAGGAACGATTGATCTGATTTGGAATGGCTATTCCGCTACAGACGAACGTCGCGAAAAGGTAGCATTCAGTAACTCATATATGAAGAATGAGCAGGTATTGGTTACTAAGAAATCGTCAGGTATCACGACTGCAAAAGATATGGCTGGAAAGATTTTGGGAGCTCAAGCTGGTTCATCTGGTTATGCGGACTTTGAAGGAAAGCCAGCGATTTTAAAGGATATTGTCGCTAATAATGAAGCGAATCAATACCAAACCTTTAATGAAGCCTTGATTGATTTGAAAAACGATCGAATTGATGGCCTATTGATTGATCGTGTCTATGCCGACTATTATTTAGAAGCAGAAGGTGTTTTAAACGATTATAATGTCTTTACAGTTGGACTAGAAACAGAAGCTTTTGCAGTTGGAGCACGTAAGGAAGATACAACTCTGGTTAATAAGATAAATGAAGGATTTTCTAGTCTTTACAAGGATGGTAAGTTCCAAGAAATTAGTCAAAAATGGTTTGGAGAAGATGTAGCAACCAAAGAAGTACAAGAAGGACAGTGAGATAAAATAGTGGATGAGACTGCGTTTTGATTAGCAAAACGTAGTTTTTTTATCAATTGGGAAAGAGCATGATAGCCATTTAATATAGCGGATTGAATCTGAAATAGTATACTGTGACTTCTAAAACATTGCTAGAAATTGATTTGACTTTTCCAATCAATTTGTTCAGATTTTATTTCATTTCACTATATTCTGGAAAGATTTTCTAAATTTTTTCCTCAAATTGAGTCTCTTTTCTTATCAAAAAACCTCTGGCAAAAACCAGAGGATAAGGGGTTATTTCATTGTTGGGAAGAGTAGAACGTCACGGATAGTAGTTGTATCTGTGAGGAGCATGCAGAGGCGGTCAATACCGATTCCTAAACCACCTGTTGGTGGCATACCATATTCAAGGGCCTCGATGTAGTCGTAGTCGATACCTGTTGCTTCATCGTCACCAAGCTCTTTAGCTTTTGCTTGGGCTTCAAAGCGACTAAGTTGATCGATTGGGTCGTTCAACTCGGTAAAGGCATTACCGTATTCTTTGGTCATGATAAAGAGCTCGAAACGGTCAGTAAAGCGTTCGTCTTCAGGGTTTTTCTTCGCGAGTGGAGACACAGCTACTGGATGTCCATAGACAAAGGTTGGTTGGATCAAGGTTTCTTCGACAAATTCTTCAAAGAAAGCATTGATGATGTGACCAACTTCAGTGTAATGTTTTTCAACTGGAACTTTCTTCTCAGCAGCGATAGCTTTAGCTTCCTCGAAAGTCATGTCTTGCCAGAAATCAACACCAGTAATTTCCTTGATAGCATCCACCATGTGAACACGTTTAAACGGTTCATTGATCTTAATTTCAGTTCCTTGATAGTTTACTGGACCATCACCTTTGACTGATTTAGCAGCGTGTTGGATAATACCTTCCGTCAAGTCCATGATGTCTTGGAAGTCAGCATAAGCTTGGTAAACCTCGATAGAAGTGAACTCAGGGTTATGAGTGGCGTCCATTCCTTCGTTACGGAAGATACGGCCAATTTCATAGACACGTTCCATCCCCCCCAACGATAAGACGTTTTAAGTGAAGCTCAGTCGCGATACGAAGCACCATGTCAATGTTTTGGGCATTGTGGTGAGTGATAAATGGACGGGCAGCAGCACCACCAGCTTCATTATGAAGAACAGGTGTTTCCACTTCAAGGAAACCTTTTTGATCAAGATAACGACGGATTTCAGAGATGATTTTTGAACGAGTGACAAAGCGCTCAAAACTTTCACGGTTAGAAATCAAGTCAAGGTAACGTTTACGGTAAATTGTTTCAACGTCAGTCAAACCGTGGAATTTCTCTGGAAGTGGACGAAGTGCTTTAGACAAGTGTGTAATGTGAGTTGCCTTGATAGAGAGCTCTCCCATATCTGTACGCATGACTTCACCTTCGACACCAAGGAAGTCACCAAGGTCAGCCTTTTTGAAGATTTCGTAGTTTTCTTCACCGACTTCATCTTTACGAACGTAGATTTGGATTTGGCCTTCTCGGTCTTGAAGATGGGCAAAGCCGACTTTACCTTTACCACGTTTGGTTACTAAGCGACCTGCAATTGTAGCAGTTTCGTTTAATTCATGTAATTGTTCTTTATCGAGTTCTGCAAATTGCTCTTTAAGTTCTTGAGAGTTAGCAGTACGTTCAAAACGTTTACCGAAGGGATCGATTCCTTGTTCACGGAGCGCAGCCATTTTTTCACGGCGAACGATCTGCTGGTCATTTAGTTCTTCCATATGTTCTGTAGACATGGGTTCCTCCTAGTTTTACTCAAAATTTGATACGATGAGTCATTTTTGCGATACTCCCATTTTATCATAAATAGTCAAGAAATTCACGGATATTCTTTGAAAACTAAAAAGAACTTGACCATTGGGATCAAGTTCGATTATTTTTCTTGATAGGAAGTGTCATTCCATCTTTCAAGAGTGAAGGTTTCAAAATCCTCAGTCTCCAAAATTGTAAGACTGGCATTGGCCAAGCCTCCATCTTTGCGAAGATGAGCCTCTTTATAGCCTAGAAGAGTACGTAGGCTAGCAGTGAGATTTGCACCATGACCGACGATTAGAATGTTTTCAGCCGGACTTCCTTTCAGAGATTTGATAAATTGAATAGTACGCTGAGTCGTAGAGTAGAGGGATTCAGCTTCAAACATCTTCGTATCAAACTGAGCGAGATTAGAGCGAAAGGCCTTGATTTGTCGTGGATAGATGGCATTGAGCGTTGCGATTTTTAAACCTTCAAGTTTTCCAAGTTGCCATTCGCGCAGGTCAGGAATGCTCTTTAAAGTACAAGGAGCCTGAAGTTGACTTGGATAATTTCAGCAGACTTAATCGCTCTAGGTAAATCACTTGAATAAATCTTATCAAAAGGTATTTCCTTGAGATACTGACCAAGTTGCTTTAGGGTGTCAATAGATTCTGGAAGAAGGGGAGAGTCACCACTAGCACCTTGAAAGCGACCTTCAAGATTCCAGAGGGTGCGACCATGACGAACAAAATAGAGTTTCATTACTTACTTTCCTCCAAGATATCAGCAAAATCCGCTTTTACAAAGCTGGCCAAGTCTTGAGGTCGGATGATGATACTATGCCCGACTTCCCCAGCAGAGACAATCATTTGATCCAAGTCCAAAGCAGTCTTATCGAGAAAAATGGGATAATTGTGTTTTTGGCGAATGCCGACGGGGTTATTAGCCCCATGAACATAGCCTGTCGTTTTTTCCAAGTCCTTCTGTGGAATCATGCTCACTTTTTTATTGCCAGAAACCTTTGCTAGTTTTTTCTCAGCGAGGTGTTCTGTTAAGGGAACGATTCCGATAATTGGTCCTGTCTTGTCTCCCAAAAGAGCCAAGGTTTTAAAGATATGAGTTCGATCATATTCCGAAGGTAGTTCACCCTCAAGCGCGTTGATTTGAATGCCTGTGTGTTCAATACCCGCCTTGGTCAAGATTTGTTCGACCAAGGTTTTTTTAATCTTGACTTTCTTTGCCATTATTTATACTTATCCTCCAATTGACTCATCCAGATACCAAGCCAAATGCCAAGCGCAAAGAAGAAGGCAACGAGTACATAGCTCACAATAGAAAGTCCAGTGTATTGGATACTTTCAGCATTTCCAGCATTTGGAATCAAAATCAAGAGAGTACTTGAAAGCACAATACCAATGATAAAGTGATAAACACGGGAGTGGTAGTTGTTCAAGGCGTGATCCATCAATTTTGAAAAGATAATGAGGGTTGCTCCTGCACCAATTCCGATAGGAATGAAGGTTCCAAATAAATCAAAGGTTTTAAAACCAGTCAGCATAGGAGCGTACAGTCCCAAAATCAAAAGTAGATTTGACGGACTTAGACCAGGGACCAAGACACCAAGAGCTAAAAGAGCACCCGCTAGGATGAAGTTTGCAAAACTTGCACTGAGTGAACCAACAACAAAGTTTAGCGCGTAGAGCCCGACTCCTGAAAGGATAAAGGTAGTCCAGAACCAGACTAGGTCAATCTTATCACGATCAGATTCTCGAGTAGATTCTTTAAGGAGACTAGGAACTGTACCGATGATAGCTCCTGCAAAACTCCATAAAACATAGACTTGGTAATTTTCTAACAAATATTCGACTGGATAAGAAAACAAACCAATCCCTAGCAACATCCCGATTGCTACTGGGATAAAGTATAGGACATTCTCTTTAAAATCTTTAAAGGATGAGCCAGAAAGCCAATCATTCGCTCGTAAATTCCTAAAATAGCTGCTAAAACACCGCCAGAAATTCCTGGTAGGATAAACCCTAATGCGATGACGATTCCTTTAATAACTCGTGCAATCCATGAAAACATAATAAGATCCTCAATTTCATAAAATTCTTTCTCTATGCTATCAATTATAACACAGACGGGGAGAAAATGAAAAAACAAGTGAAAAAGTTTGTTATTTTCACTTGTCTTATGGTCTCAAAAATAATTTTCGGAAGGTTTCTTCCTTCTCTTTAGCAGTAGAAATCAAATTGATGTCCAAATGATGTTCAAATCCTGCAATTCTCCCCTTAGAAGTGTACTGGTGGAGGTCGTAGTCCAGATCGGTATTTGGTTTAGTTTCAAAATAACCTGAGTCTGTTCCATAGGAAGGGATCCAAATAGCAGTGAACTTTTCTGTATTGATACTATGCTCTTGCATGAAGTAAACCCCAACGTAGATGCCGATATTTTTAGCGCCGAGAGCTGCCAGTTTGGCGCGAAAGGCCTCAACACCTTCATTCATATCAGACATTGTTTTTTCTTCAACATCTAACCAGTAGTAGCTAGGATTGTAGGGAGAAGCAGCATTATAGAAAACTTCAGCGGCCTTCTCCATATCTTCTTTACTTTTTCCAGCTACATAGGCATAAACCCCCACAGGGACATTCCGTTTTTGGAATTCTGATATGTGATTTTTATAAGCTTTATCGACACCATTGATAAAGGCAGCATCATTTGTTTCAGTGTGCTGAGCCCCATTGTGCACGCGAACGATAACACCAGAAATGTTTTGAGATAAGGTGTCGTAGTTAATCTCCTCAGGTCTTTGCCAACCAGAGACGTCGATAATGGGTTTGTCAAGATTATGCAAGGCTTGTGTTTCAACTTGAAGAGCATTTGGCTTAGTTTTGATAGGATGATCCTCAAAACTTGGTCTATTGAGGAGTAAAATCGCTATGAAAATTCCAAATAAACTAAAAAAATAATAGCTGGATGAATTTGTTTTCTCATATTTATTTAGTTTATCGTAAAAAAATTTAAAAAAATCAAAGGAAACAGTCTAGAAATGTAGACAAGTAGGGGAGATTTTCAGGAAAGCACCTGTTTGTTTGTTCTTTAAAAGTAAAATTATGGTATAATATAAGGGAATTTTTACAGAAAAGAGAATAGTATGTCAAATTATGCCATTATTTTAGCAGCGGGTAAGGGTACTCGCATGAAATCAGATCTTCCCAAAGTACTTCATAAAGTAGCAGGAATTTCGATGTTGGAACACGTTTTTCGTAGTGTTGGTGCTATTCAACCTGAAAAAACAGTTACTGTAGTTGGTCACAAGGCGGAGCTAGTTGAGCAAGTCTTGGCTGGTCAGACAGACTTTGTTACCCAATCAGAACAACTAGGAACAGGGCATGCTGTCATGATGGCAGAGCCCATTCTCCAAAATCGCACTGGGCACACCTTGGTTATCGCTGGGGATACTCCTCTGATTACAGGTGAAAGCTTGAAAAACCTCTTGGATTTCCATATCAATCACAAAAATGTGGCGACTATTTTAACAGCCGAAGCGGCAGATCCTTTCGGATACGGTCGAATTGTCCGCAACGATAATGCTGAAGTTCTTCGCATTGTCGAGCAGAAAGATGCCACTGATTTTGAAAAACAAATCAAGGAAATCAATACAGGAACTTATGTATTTGACAATGAACGTCTTTTTGAAGCCCTTAAAAATATCAACACCAACAATGCCCAAGGAGAATACTATATTACTGATGTGATTGGTATTTTCCGTAATGCGGGTGAGAAGGTTGGCGCCTATACTCTCAAGGATTTTGATGAAAGTCTTGGGGTAAACGACCGTGTGGCTCTTGCGACTGCGGAAGCAGTGATGCGTCGCCGTATCAATCATACTCACATGGTTAATGGTGTCAGCTTTGTTAATCCAGAAGCAACTTACATTGACATTGATGTCGAGATTGCTCCTGAAGTCCAAATTGAAGCCAACGTTACCTTGAAAGGTCAAACGAAGATTGGTGCAGAGACTATTTTAACAAATGGAACTTATATCGTGGATAGCACTATCGGATCTGGAGCCGTGATTACGAACTCCATGATTGAGGAAAGTACAGTTGCGGACGGTGTGACAGTCGGTCCCTATGCCCATATTCGTCCAAGTTCAAGCCTAGCTGCCCAAGTTCACATTGGTAACTTTGTTGAGGTTAAAGGTTCTTCAATCGGTGAAAATACCAAGGCGGGTCATTTGACTTATATTGGAAATTGTGAAGTGGGTAGCAACGTTAATTTCGGTGCCGGAACTATTACAGTCAACTACGATGGCAAAAATAAATACAAAACTGTCATTGGCAATAATGTCTTTGTTGGATCAAACTCAACTATTATTGCTCCTGTAGAACTTGGGGATAATTCTCTGGTTGGAGCGGGTTCAACTATTACCAAGAATGTTCCTGCTGATGCTATTGCTATCGGTCGTGGACGACAAGTTAACAAAGATGAGTACGCAACTCGCTTGCCTCATCATCCCAAGAACCAGTAGGAGTTTGTCATGGAATTTGAAGAAAAAACGCTTAGTCGAAAAGAAATCTACCAAGGTCCTATTTTCAAACTGGTACAAGACCAGGTGGAACTACCAGAAGGAAAGGGAACTGCCCAACGTGACTTGATTTTTCACAATGGAGCTGTTTGTGTACTAGCCGTGACAGCCGAGGACAAAATTGTCCTCGTTAAGCAATACCGAAAGGCTATTGAGGCTGTCTCTTATGAGATTCCCGCAGGAAAACTGGAAACTGGTGAAAATGCGGATCCAATGGCAGCTGCCCTTCGTGAATTGGAAGAAGAGGTTGCCTACACTGCTAAGTTAGAGCTTTTATATGATTTCTATTCTGCGATTGGATTTTGTAATGAAAAACTAAAACTCTACCTCGCTAGTGATTTGGTCAAGGTGGAAAATCCTCGCCCACAAGATGATGATGAAACCTTGGAAGTTTTAGAAGTCAGTCTAGAGGAAGCAAAGAACCTGATCCAGTCAGGTCATATCTGTGATGCCAAGACTATCATGGCAATTCAGTACTGGGAACTACAAAAGAAATAGAGGAGCAACCCATGGGAAAACCTTTATTAACAGACGAAATGATTGAACGTGCCAACCGAGGTGAGAAAATCTCAGGACCACCTCTTCAAGATGATGAGGAAACAAAGATCCTACCAACGCCTTCACAACATTTTGGTTATTCACGTTCTAGAGACCACGGTTTTAGTCAAGATACACTTACAATCGAAGTAGAACCAACGATTCATAAAAGTCGCCGCATTGAGAATACTAAGAGAAATGTTTTTAATTCGAAACTCAATCGCATCTTGTTTGCAGTCATCCTACTTTTGATTTTGTTAATTTTAGCAATGAAACTCTTGTAATTGAAAGGAAATGAAATGAAAATTGGAATCATTGCTGCCATGCCAGAAGAGTTGATACATTTGACTCAGAATTTGGATAAACCTCAAGAAGTCCAAGTCATGGGAAATACCTACTACACTGGCACTGTTGGCAATACAGAAGTCGTTCTAGTTCAGAGTGGGATTGGGAAGGTTATGTCGGCTATGAGTGTAGCGGTGTTAGCTGATCATTTCCAAGTAGAAGCCATTATTAATACAGGATCAGCAGGTGCTCTTGCAGAAGGGATTGCTGTCGGTGATGTAGTGATTGCGGACAAACTTGTCTACCATGATGTGGATGTGACTGCGTTTGGCTACGCTTATGGTCAGATGGCTGGTCAACCCCTCTACTTTGGATCAGATAAGAACTTTATCGCTAGGATTCAAGAAAGTTTATCTCAAGTAGAACAGACCTGGCACCTAGGCTTGATTGCTACAGGGGACAGTTTTATAGCTGGAGATGATAAGATTGCTAGTATCAAATCTCACTTCCCTGAAGTTTTAGCAGTGGAGATGGAAGGGGCGGCCATTGCTCAGGCGGCTCAGGCTCTTGACCTACCTTTCCTCGTCATTCGTGCTATGAGTGACAATGCCAATCACGAAGCCTCTATCTCATTTGATGAGTTTATTATCGAAGCTGGACGTCGTTCGGCCCAAGTCTTACTAGCCTTTTTAAAGGCCTTGAATTAAGCGGAAATTTGACAGTTTATCTAGCTTATGATAAGATTTAAATAAAGAAAAGCTAGAAAACGTTTCAGAGGATATTATGAGTATTGAAATGACCGTCAGCGAGATTGCAGATGTCTTAGGACTATCTCGTCAGGCAATCAACAATCGTGTTAAAGAACTTCCCGAAGAAGACACGAAAAAAAATGACAAAGGTGTAACAGTAGTTACTCGAAGTGGCTTGATTAAGCTAGAAGAAATCTATAAAAAAACAATTTTTGAAGATGAACCAGTCAGTGAAGATGTCAAACAACGGGAACTGATGGAAATCTTGGTCGATGAGAAAAATGCTGAAATTCTTCGATTGTATGAGCAACTCAAGGCCAAAGACCAGCAGTTAGCAGAAAAAAAGATGAGCAGATGCGCATCAAAGATCGCCAGATTGCTGAAAAAGGACAAACAGTTGGACCAACAGCAACAGTTGACTCTTCAAGCAATGAAGGATCAAGAAAGTTTGAAACTAGAGTTGGACCAAGCAAAAGAAGAAGTCCAAGCAACCAAAAAAGGCTTTTTTGCTCGCCTATTTGGAGGAAAATAAAGAAGCTGTTTGGGTTATTCACTAACCTAATAGCTTCTTTTCTTATTTATAGTTTAAATTGAGTCGTAATTGAGGTAAAAGATGGAAAAATTAAGAGACTATATCGCCTTTGACTTAGAATTCAATCAACACGAAGGAGTTACCCATTTAATTCAGGTATCAGCAATTCACTTTCAAGATGGTCAAGAGATAGGTGCCTTTGATTCTTATGTCCATACCAGCGTGCCTTTAAAGAGTTTTATTAATGGTTTGACAGGAATTACAGCTGAAACCTTGAAAGATGCGCCAAAAGTAGAAAAAGTTTTAAAAGACTTTCAGGCTTTTGTTGGCAATTCACCTATCGTTGGATACAATGCAGTCAAGAGTGATTTGCCTATTCTCTTGGAGCATGGCTTGGACTATCGTGACCAGTATAAGGTAGACCTATATGATGAGGCTTTTGAACGCCGTAGTTCCGACCTACACGGCATAGCTAATCTCAAACTGCAAACTGTGGCGAATTTTTTAGGGTTTAAAGGTCAATCGCATAATAGTTTAGCAGATGCCCGCATGACGGCGCGTGTTTATGAAGCCTTTTTGGAGTCGGATGAAGGAAAACTATTATTAGAAGAACAGAGTAATCTATCCATGAATCCCTTTGGCGGGCTAGATTTATCTCAATTTCTAGACTAGGAGTGCCTATGAAACCTGAAAAACCTAAAAAACTAGGTTTTAGGAAAATTTACCTCAACCTAGATAAAGTTCTCTTCCTCTTTTTCTTAATTTTCATGATGGTGGAATATCTGTGGTTACCTCTCAATTCTTTTCTTGCTGGTCTTTTACTCAGCCAGACGGGATATTTGTTTATTTCTTACAATAATATTTTTGCCATTATCACGAGTTCTCCTTTAATCAGTCTGGCCTTTCTCGTCTTGATTGTAATCAATCTTTTGGTGGCCTATTTCCAGATTTGCCTCCTCTTTATTGGGGCGCGTCACCTTCTCTACCACGAAAAGAGAACCTTGATTGAGTACAGTCGCAAAGTTTTCCAGCAAAGTTTTCTGTTCATGAAACGCTTGAGCTTCTGTAAGATGGCCTTTGTATTCTTCTACGTAGCCATGCTCTTTCCTTTCATCAGGAAAATTTTAAAAATTTATTACTTAAATAAAATCGTTATTCCAGACTTTATTGTGACTTATCTGGAAGACAAGTACTGGCTAGTGGGCTTGATGATTTTTGCCTCTGCTTGGATTTTGCTCTATGTGTCTGTCCGACTCATGTTTGCCCTTCCGAAGATTCTCTTTGAAAAGAGAACTGTGAGAGAAGGAGTAAAATATAGCCTACAAAAGACAAAAAAACAAGTTCTCTTTTATGCTTGGAACTTGCTACTCATTATTATTAAAACCTATCTCTTTTTCTTCCTTCTCTTGACTCCCTTGCTAATAGGACAGATTGTAATTGACAATTTAACACAGAAAGAATCACTGATTCTTGGAGTTATCAACTTTGTCTTGATAAAAAACATCCACTATATGGCGTTGACCTATTTCCTTGTTAAGTTTGTCTCCTTTTTGACTGGTGAGGAACTGGAGATTATGCCAAGAAGAAAAAAAGACCATTTGATGAGATGGGGAGTTATGGGCTGCGCTAGTATCTTTTTTGCGCTGGAAGGTTATATCTATCTGGAAGCTCCTGTGACAAATACACCTTTAGTCATTTCACATAGGGGTGTTTCAAATAAAAATGGTGTACAAAACACTGTGCAGTCTTTGGAAAAAACAGCGCAACTAAAACCAGATTTGATTGAAATGGATGTACAGGAGACCAAAGATGGTCAGTTTGTGATGATGCATGACGCCAATCTTAAGAACTTAGCAGGTATAAATGCCAGACCTCAAGACTTGACTTTGGAGGAGTTGACAGGGTTAGATATTTCTGAAAATGGCTATCGAACCAAAATATCTAGTTTTGATGACTATCTCAATCGCGCGAATGAACTTCATCAAAGATTGTTGATTGAAATCAAAACCAGTAAAAAAGACAGTCCACAAATGATGGAACGTTTTCTAGAGAAGTATGGAACGATTATCAAGCAGTATGGTCATCAGATGCAATCACTAGACTATCATGTGATTGACCAAGTTTTGAAATATGATTCGACTATTCCAGCTTATTTCATCTTGCCTTATAATAGTATTTTCCCAAAAACCAAGGCAACTGGCTATACCATGGAGTATTCAACATTGGATGAATATTTTGTCACGAAACTTTGGTATACAGAACAAAAGCTTTACGTGTGGACCATCAATAGCTCTGACGCACTTGATAAATCGCTGCAGCTGTCAGTTGATGGGATGATTACAGATGACATGGAAATGCTACAGGAGACTTTAGCAGCAGCTCAGGAAGATCCAGAATACACCGATCTCCTTTTGAAAAAAGCTACGGAGTTCTTTAATTTCTAACAGAGAAAAAAAGGAGAAGTGAACCTTCCTCCTTTTTCTGTAGGTGATTAGAATGGTAATTTTCCAGCGAAAGCACCTAATTTTTTCTTAGTCGTTTCGTCGATTTGTTCTAGAGCAGCGTTGATGGCTTGAACGGTCATATCAGACAAGGTTTCTAGGTCTTCTGGATCTACAACTGCTGGACTGAAGTTAATACTAACAACTTTCTTATCTCCAGTTAAGGTCGCTTGGACAAGGTCTTGAGCAGATTTTCCAACAAATTGCATAGCAGCGAGTTCTGCTTGGCTTTGTTCCATTTGTTTTTGAAGTTTTTGTGCTTGACGCATCATGTTTTGCATGTTCATCATAAGATTTTTAAGATTCCTTTCGTATCAAGGCTTTGAGCCTTGTTTTATAAATTTTTTTGCCATTTTTTGCCCTAGAAGTTGTCAAAAGCATTGGCAACTTTTTTTGTTGAGTTGGGAATAGGTGCGAGTAGATGTTAATAGTTGTATTAATGCTACTGTGTCCAAGTCGTTTCATAAGTGTAAAAAATATAGAATCTTTTCCCTCACCGTTTCTGAGTCCTTTTGAAATTAGAAACGCTGCATGTGAGTGTCGGAAATCGTGATTACGAATCATTTTTAATGACGCAGGTATTCTTTTTTTCAATTTAATCTTTTGATTAGAAACCATTGGAGCAGTCAGTTGTAAAGGACTGTCTTGAAAGATTTGTAAGTTTTCTGTATTGTCCGTAAACTCTACTAATAGGTGAGCTTGTTTTTCTTTCCATTGCGTTAGTTCTTGAACGAATGCTTTATGAATGTAAATTCGACGTATAAAAAGCACCACGCTTATCCTCTTTTAAAAATATTTTCTTACGTAGAAATCTCACAAAGATACTCAACAGATATTTTTAAATGTTACTTGGTTAAGCTATGAAGTCTATACTTAGATTCGTATTACTTGGACTTTACTCTTGTGGAGGTTCCCTCGCTTTCTATGACATATTCTCTCACCTGTCAGTTTACTGAAATCGTGGCTAATATTAATTCACTAGCTTTGGTTGAGACAGTATCATTGAAGTACACTATTGATTATATCATTTTTGAACTCTATTGAAAAAGCCAAATTTTCCCCAATAGAACTTACTGAAATACGTCCAATTCTTTTTATTATTATTATAAATTATATAAAGCTTTTGCAAACTAGTTCATTCATTTTTCCCTTTTGTAACCAAAGAAAAACATGCATTTTGTCAATATTCTAAACACATTTTTGGAAAAAAATTTGAAGGTTAGTCATCTTTTGATGAAGAAGTTTAGGTAACTAAACAATTCAGCTTTTTAAAGTCTTTATACCCAATACTGTGATTGTTGTATAAAAATGATTCAAAATTGTTATTATCGTGTGGAAAGTCTTTATCACCATTTGAATGTTGAATACGATGACTCACTAGCAAATTGTTGTATTCATCGTTCGTATATTAAAAAAATTACTATTTGAATTAAGCATATGATATTGGCTGCATGTAGAATTCATATAATGGTTCAGTTCCTTTATCAGTAGAAACTCAATGCTGATGAATTAAAATATTTGAGAAGTTTAACAAATTAATAGATTGATTCTTATGAACAAACAAACTAACTGCTAAGTTATTCTCGTCTATTTTAATTTTGTATTAGCTAAATCTACCGCAAAAATTTTTTTGAATGCTGAATTATTGGCATCAACAAGTTGTAGCACTATTTATTTGATTTGAAGAGCAAGCAGTGATTTCACAGTTGATTTAAGATGATAAACTGTAACAATATGATTTGACAGCGGTTACAAAAAAATTGTAATATCTATAATATAAGAAGACGTATTTTTAACTCAGGGAGGAATGTAGGATGCAATTATTAATTGAACTGCAAAAAAATTGATCAGTTTATCTTGCCAGTAAACTATAATTACCTTCTTCAATCGATGATTTATAATTTATTGAAAAATAAGGAAGACTTGTCTGCGCAACTTCATGAGATAGGTCATCAGTTTGAGGACAAACATTTTTAAGCTTTTTACATTTTCACTATTGCAAGGTCAATATAAAAATACAAGGAAAACGAATAGAGTTTCTTGATAAGGTGCGTTTTGAAATTAGAACGATTGATCAATCCATTTTATTCACTATTGCAGAGGCTTTGTCAAATCTAGATGAATTGCGAATTGGTCGAAACCTTGTAAAAATTTTAAATGTAAAAATTGAACAGAAGAAATTAACGGGGACTTCTTATAAGATTCGGATGATTTCTCCCTTGGTGGTTCGTTCTACAGATGCTGACACCAAAAAAACATTGTATTACAATCCGTTTGATACGGAATTTAAGAGCAGAATCATGGAGAATTTTGCGAGGAAATATCAAGCTTATTGTCATAAAGTACCGACAGGTAGATTTGATATAGAGCCGATAAATTTTTCTTTAAAAAATAAATTTGTTACCAAATACAAAGATTATCTCATAACGGGTTGGAAAGGAGAATTTGAGATAAGAGGAGATGCGGAGGTGTTGGATTTCCTCTATCAAGTTGGGCTTGGTGAGAAGAATTCGATGGGATTCGGAATGTTTGTAATTGAAGAATAGGAGGATAAAATGGATATGGAATTTAGGAATTGTAAGTTAGAGCTTGACTTAAAATGTCATGCGCCAATCATTCATTTCCAACCTAGTACGAATGCTAAAGGGGCTACTCTTAGGGCTAGTGAAGTGAAGCCGAAATTTGATAAATATATTTGGACGAAGGAACCTGAGGAACTTGCAACCTATGAACTGTTACCTTATAAGATGAAGTTTATAGAAAAAAAGAAAGAGGTGATAGATGAAAAAGTTGCAGATGAATATGTTGATATCCCTCTCTATTATGCTAAGGACCAAAAAAAGAATGGTTATAACTAATCCAAGAATAGTCATTACTTGTTTTGATCCTATTCTTCAGAAATTGATAGTTAAGCATATCAAAAAAACTTTTTCATAGTGACAAATTTTTGGAGCTGCCCAAGGAAAAAGGATATGGCAGTTTCACAATTGATTCTGAGAAAAAAATGATCAGGTTGAGCAAGAAAATATTGAAAAAAATCTTAATGGAAGAGTTTGGCTTAAAAACATTATATAAGATAGATTGTAATAAGCTAGTTGGAAAGTTAGCTAAGTTTGAAGCAATAAAAAAGATTTTTTTAGGATTATTGAAAACTTCTATAAGATTATTAAAGGAGGGATTAATCATAAGGAATATATAAAAGGTTTTTTTGTTTATACATATGAATGAGAAGGGAATAAAAAAATGAAAAAGTTGTTTTAAAAAAACAGAAATAATAGATCATCCATACGCTTCAAATCAAAAACAAAGTAAAAACAGGAACCCAAAAATTAATAGCCATAAAGAGTGTTACGTTAGAGCATTGCTTGGTCTATCTTCTTCCTTTGCTTTTTAAGGATCAAAAGAAGGCAAAAAGGTGGTGCAGTTGATGTGAATATTAAAAATTTCACATGCTGATGAAACTATCGAACGTTTCCCTTCTCCTTTAACGTTTAAGGTTATTAATAAGATTATTTATATTATTCCTAAACAAATTGACGAGCAGATATGGAACCAAAAAAATTTATTTTCACTTATGAACTTGGTAAGGATGTGAAGAATAGTAACGGTATCGATCCGAAAGTTAAACCAGAGGAACTAGAATTATACACTCCAGATTCAAATGAATTTTGTTTAGAAGATTTTTTTAGAAGAGGCCGTTAGTTATTATAATAAAGAAGTGAATAAAAATCAAAGGTCCACAAATAGTTAAATACCACCCCAAAGGAGATGAATAAATGCAATATGTAGGTATAACAATCGGTCCGATTTTTAAAACCATTGGAGAGGCGATCTCTCCGGCAGGTTTGTGGTTTGGCAGTTATTTTTTCTCAACGGTGACAAAGACGCTCTGTGAAAAAAACTTGTTGGGATTCCAAATGTTAAGATTTTTTTCACCGTTTTATGATTTTTAATAGTAATCAAAATCCACAAGAAGATGGTATTGGTCGTTACCATGATCGGATTTTACTTTCAGTTGATGATAATACAGTAACTGAGGAAGAATTAAAGAATATAATTTCAGCAGTGAAGAAAGAAATGGCTGGGAAATTTGGAAAGTTTAATTCAGGGCAGATTGAGAATTTTATTAACAATTATCTGAGAATTGATTTTGTTCTTCTTAATGAAGGAACTATAAACGAAATTATAGGAAAAAGAGAAAAAGCTGGAAATAACATAGCTATAATACTGAATGATGCTTTGGATGCGCTGGAGCTGATGGCAGCGGGTAAGGGAAGAACAGATATGAACTTATTTGCTTCGTTCTTTGCAGGCAAGAAAGGCAATCGGAATATCTATATTAAAGAAAGTAAGCTATTTACAGATACCAAACCAAATAGTCAGTTGGTTATAAAACATCCAGATGATAGTTCAGATTTAAAAATCAATTGAAGACATTGCTCTATCTCGAAAGAAAGAGGAAAACTCCTCTGAAGAGATTCCTGATGGTGAGGTAGCACCGACCAGAAGCGAATACTATGCAGTCGTTAATTCAGATGGAGATAAGGTCGGAACTCTTTTGAAAGCTTTATGTAGAGATGTAGATATTTCTGAACAATCTGATAGGATAAACAGTTTTTCGAGGGCTTGTTTAGACTATGCTGGTGAAGCGGCTAAGCTTGTCGGAGATTATGGCGGGATGACTATTTATGCTGGTGGGGATGATTTACTGTTTATTGCTCCTGTTCATTCTCTTTTCTCCTTATGTAGTGAATTGGATGAAATGTTCAAAAAAACATTGAAACAAGGTCTGAAAGAAGTAAATCTGCCAGATGATAGCATCAATGTCAGCTTGTCCTTTGGTGTTGCTGTTCAGTATGTAAAATATCCTCTATATGAAGCACTGGAAAGAGCTAGAGTTCAACTTTATAAGGGTAAAGAAAGCTGCGGTAATCGTCTGGGGATAGAGTTAGTAAAACACAGCGGAAAAACCGTTCAATTGATGGTAGAAAATGAGAAGTTGGAGGCCATAGATAATCTGATAAAATATCGAGCAACTACGAACGATCAAGCACTGGAATCTGTCCTCTATAATCTACAAGATACAGAAATTATTTTTAAGTTGTTATTTGAGAAGACCTCACAGAATGCATTTGACCTTCAAGAATATAAAACCAGATTTTTAAATAACTTTAACAATCCTAACCAGTTGGCCTATCATGACTATCTGGGAAAAATAGCTAAATGTTTCTATGACAACTATTTGAAAGAGTATCATAAGCCAGTTACGAAAGTAAAGGTTGATGGGGTTTGTACAAAACGAAACATAAGTATAGGGGAATACTATACCAAGGAGTTGCAGGCTATTTTATTTTTGGTAAAGTTTTGGCAGGGAGGTAAGTGATGACAGACTATCTTGTGACGTTTAGACCGCTAGGAGACTATTCTTTTGGTTCAGATAGACGCTTTAGCTTTGTCGGTAAAAATAACTATTCGGAGGATGAATACGCTCCTTATTTTATCCGCACTAATCGCGTTCCTGAACAGTCCACAGTCTTTGGGATGATACGCTATCTTATCTTAGTCAGTAATGGGATTAAGCTGAAGCAGGATTTTCAGTATGATGGGAATACGCGAAATGATATCGAAGCTCTAATCGGAGTGAAGAGTTTTTCTCTAAATGGAGGTGTTCAAGATTTCGGAAAATTAGAAAAAATCTCTCCTATCTTTCTTCGTAAAATATGTAAAAATAGTGAGGAAATCGTCATACCAAATCCTTTTAACAACAAGCAGGGGAGAGAGGGGATTGCTCAGTTTGAACCAATGATACTAGAGGAAGAAATTACACTGCCAACTAGTTTTGGTGAAATCGCTCTTCCTAAATCTAAGGAATATAATCCTAAAGAAGGGTATGGAAATGGCTATTATAATATTAATACGGGCTGTCTAGAAGTAATCGAAGATATTTTTATGACTAAGGTAGCGACTGGTGTAAGGCGTGTTACGCAGAATGATCTGGTGAAACTGAAGCAAAATCTTCGAGATTTGTGTAAGTTGTTTGTGAATGAAGATATGAAACAGGAAGTTTCTAATTTAGATAGGAATAGCAATCTTAGTTTAACCGAGTTTATCAATGATTTTATGGATTTGTTAGAAAAGTACAACAAAGGGGAAAAAAATCACTTTCAAGAAGAATTAGAAAAACTATCCAAAAATTTTGATGCTGACCGCCTATTTAAGCGAGAGGTACATCAGCTACATAAGGACTACGAGTTTGGAGTCTATGTAAAGGTTAATGGTGATATTACATTGAAAGACAGTATTGTTCCTATGGGGCAGAAAGGTACACTCTTCAAGGTTTCTGTTCAAAAATCTGAAAATAATGAAAATAATTTAGAAAGTGAAATCACAAAGCATTTCCAGAAACATACTCCAAAAGGGCAAACCTGGCATTACTGCCTCTCAGATGTGTGCCTCTTAAATGATGTGACAGGCTTTGCGATCTTAGAGGAAAAACTAGTTCGTCAGCTTCATACAGACCTTAAGGAAAATCGTCTAAAAGGACTTGATTTACAAGGATCTAGTCTTCTTTATAAGGCAGGGAGCGTCTTTTATGGTGATGGTGCTATTTCGGTAAAAACTGGTTTAGAGCCAGCAGGTTATAATACTATTTATAAAATTACAGGGGAGTAAGGAGTAAAAAATGAAAGCAAAAATTTTTGTCATTGAATGTTTAACAAATTTGCATGTAGGAAATGGAGATGTTAATTTTAACATCATTGATAACGAAGTGGAGCGAGATGTTGTGACGGGATTTCCGACGATTAACTCCTCAGGCGTTAAAGGTGCTCTGAGAGCCTTCTTTGAAGAAAACGACTTGTCGAACATTGATGAAATATTCGGTTCGGAAAGTAGTAAGGTTACTACTTCAGGAGCATTAAAATTTCTTAGCGCGAATCTACTAGCCCTGCCAATTCGCTCGATAAGTGGTGAGGACAAGCCGTATTCAATACACGCTCCGAAAACAGCCTGTGAAGATTTTAACCAAATGATTGCAAATTTTCAATTAGAAGATGTTTCAATAGAAGATATAAAGGGCGGAGATGAGGAGATAACTCTGGACTTAGATAATTCTTGCTACGAAAAATATGGTTTACCAGTAATTGCTCGGAATAGTGTCGGAGAACAAACTAATTTGTGGTATGAGGAAGTTGTGCCCCACAAATCGATTTTCTATTTTGCAGTGGTGGCTTCAACCAGTGAGTCAGAAAACCTTTTAGAGATTTTTACAGATTCGGTGAGAGAGAAAATCATCCAGTTTGGTGCAAATGCTTCTGTAGGTTATGGACTTTGCAAGGTTATTAAAGTGATTTCAAGAAATGAAGAAGGAGCAAACAATGGACAAGAACAGAATTAATCGGTTGCTTCCTATTGCTGTTGAGGTGATTAAAAAAGAGCTTTCGGAGCCAATTCCAAATGAGTTTCGAGGATATATCGCTTCTTTTGGAGCGGCGGTTACTATGGGAAGTCTCCCTGCAGCAGTTGCCTACTATTCGGCTGCATCAAAAAATGCCAAAGAAGATCGTACCAAGCTACCTGTTATGATTTTGGAGGTATTGAAGAAAGAAAACACAGCCATTAAAGAAACCACCTTGTTTGAGTATGTTACATCGTTCAAAAATGATAATGAGAGTTTCGCTATTAAAGAGGATGTATTGCATGCAGCAATCGCAATCAAACTAGGGTTAAACTTGTTTGAAATTGAGTCAAAAGATCAAAAAGTCAAGGAAGACGAGAAAAATGGAGGGTAAGGATGATGTTTAGTTCAAAAAACATGTCTTATATCTACTATCATGAATATTTTAAAGGATTAGAGGAGAGGAAAGGAGCATCAGGTTTAGTTTATGAACTGGGTAGGCAAAAAAAATCTAGTGAGGAGCAATTTCGTGATAGAAATATGGCTTTGCAGGATTTTAAATTTGACCTTTCTCTATCACCTCTGGAGCATTTGAAGAATGCTTCAAAAGGTGTAGCAAGTGTCAAAACCTTTTCTTTGGAAACTATTTATCCTGGTCTCATGATAGGAACGGGCAATCCCCATGATTTGAAATCAAAGGGTTCTATTTATTCTGGCTTTTCTTTTGATTATGTAACGGGACTGCCCTATATACCTGGCTCCTCTGTCAAAGGGATACTGAAAAGCGTCTTTCCTAGGAAAGAAGATACCAAAGATGATATTAATCAACAAAAGATGAAGTATATTCAGTCACTTCTAAAACCAGAACTTTCTGATGAAGAAATCTATGGCTTGAAAGATGATATTTTTGAAGATAATGATGTCTTTTTAGATGCTTATCCAACTTCTAAAAATAAAACGAAGCAACAGTGCCTAGCGTTGGAATTCATTACGCCTCATAGTGACATTATCAAGAATCCTATTCCAATCAACTGTCTGAAAGTTAAGCCTGGGATCTCTTTTGAGTTTGGCTTTTATCTGAAAGATTGTCAGCTTTCAGACGGAGTTAAGGTTACGGTTAAAGAAAAAATAGAGTTATTTAAAAGCATCTTGACTGATGTAGGCATTGGCGCCAAAACGAATGTTGGTTTCGGACAGTTAGAGTAGCAGAGGAAGCTTTTATGAAACAATTTGAGTTGTGGCTGGATGAAAGTGGAAAATTTGCAGATTCTGAGTCTCAAAGAGAGGAAATTTACTCTTTTCTCGGTGGTGTGCTAGTTGAAAAGGCTGCTATTAAAAACTTTAACTTTTCTAGCATTCTTAATGATGACTCATTAAATCATGCGATGAATATGACCCCAAATCAGAAAAAAAGCAATATGTTATTCCTAAATTGATTGAATTTAAAAATCAGACGGATGCGCGTTATATCTTTTTTGAAAATATTGAGTGGCAGGGAAATGGAGACAATAGACAACTGTATTTACAAATCTTATCCGAGGGTCTCGTGCAACTCACGCAGCTATTAGAGGCAAAATATGGTGATATTAGATTGAATATTATCATTGCCAGTCGTGTAGCTCGAAAAGGTATAGAGGAGCGTGTCCATATTCAGGAGTCTGAATATAAGCGTTCCTTTACAACGAGTTTAAAAACAAGTGAAGTCAGCTATCGTTCTGGGACAGATGTTCAATTTCAGTTGAAAAAAGCGACGGAATCACAAAAGTTAATTTTGGCGGATTTTGCTTCGAATATTCGGCGGATGTATTTGCGAGACCTTCCAGTTTTTCGAGATCAGAGAGCAGTCTTGCGCAATTTATTTGAGGATTCTTATGTATTTTCTCTGTCAACACTGTCTTCAGACAGTCGCATCCGATTTTTGCTTGCTCAAAACGATGTATCAGAAGCTCTGATGGAATACTATACCTCCCAAACTATAAAGACCAAGGGAACATATTTACATCTGATTGTCGACCGAATGAAGTATTTGAGTTATAGAGTACTGAAGTCGCAATTAAAACAGTTTGCTTCGGAGATTTTAGCTTATACAGCGAGACAGGATGATTATGAGAAATCTATTGAGATATTTACAGAGATTTGTGATCAACTACTGCCACTTTTAAGAGATAAAAGGTATCCATATGAGTTGTTTACCTTTGAAGTATTCCTGCAACTAAGCGATGTCTACCTGCGTTCTGGCCGTTCTTGTCAAGCAGGTCAAGTCATTTCTCAAAGTTTGGAATTGGTAAAGATTTCTGAAAATAGCTTAGAAAATCTTTTTAGTCTCTATCGAATCAAGGAAAAACTCGCTGTATTTTATATTGACAGTGGTCAGTATAAAAAAGCTTCTCACTTAATGGCAGATCTCCGAGTTATTTTTAAAGAGCTGCTAGATTTATTGTTAGCTTATGATTCAATTTCAAATTATTTTCAATCCTTGAAGTCCGAATACTATGGGGATGTTCTCTGTATGGAAATCTATAGTCTCTTGTTTCAAACCCAGCAGGAAGATTTTAAATTAGAGACTATTATCCGTTTATCTGATGAGGGCTTGCAACAGTATCCGAGTTTCCCAGGAGAATTGGAACGCCATCGGCAATATCGTAGTAGAATTGAACTTCTGAGAAAGGATGCTAAAGCTGCGCTTCATTGGTTGATTTTAGCGATTGACTATGATCATAGGATGGATAGTGAGATAGATGAGGTTGTGATTCAAGATTTTTGGGATAGGGTTGAGCGACAAGAGACAACCATTAGTCAACAGTTCTATGCCATGTATTACTCTTTAATCATGACTGAGGCTTATCAGCAGGATATAGAATTTGCTAAACTACTTTATACTGCCTTTGTCAAACATCCAATCTATCAAGAGTTCTTTTCATTTCACAAGCGAAATAAGTTAACAAAGTTAGTCACTACGGAGAAAATTTTTCATCATCCTATGGAGATAGTATATTGGAATTTTGCTAATTATTATCGTTTTGAGGGAAAAATGGAAGACAGCCTGAATTGCTATGACAAGGCTATTAAAGTATGTATGAGAAACCAAGATAGTTTCACGCTGGAACTACGCTCCATCCCAATCTATGCAGCTAAAATTAGCTGCGAGAAGTTGCAAGGGAAAAAATCTAATACTTACGAAAAATTAAAAACTACCCTTCATCAATTGGAAAAAATGATGAAGGGCTATACTGGCAAAAACGATGTTGATTTTTCGGAAACGGAAGAATTGCTGAGGGAATGGGAAAACTTTTTTGATAATCTTGATCAAAAATCGGAGACTATTTCTGATAAGCTTTGGTCTTTTTCTCAGAAATGGAGATATTAAATGGAGTATCGTTTTATTGTAGATGCTGAGGTGGATGGACTTTATGGACCTCTGCTGACCATGGCTGTTTTGGTCACAAAGTTAGATGGAACGGAAGTAGCTTCTTTCTACGGTGGTATACCTAAGCAGATCGCGGAGACAAAAGAAGCCTGGGTGTTGGAACATGTCATTCCCTACATCGGAGCTTACCAAGCCTTTGCTACAGAAGAGGAACTTTTGGAAGAGGTCTGGCAGCTCTGGTGTACTTATAGGATTTCCGCGCGTTGCTTTGCAGATGTACCCTTTCCTGTAGAGAGTCGGCTTTTCCATAAGATAGTAGAAAAGGATAGGAAAAATAGAGCATTTTTGGCTCCTTTCCCTATTATTGATGTTGCCAGTCTTTTGTACGCAAGAGGATTTGAACCCATTGGAAACCGACTGGATTTAGTTTCGCATTTCGAAGGAAGACTACATAATGCGCTAGATGATGTCAGACTATCAAGTCGTATCATCCAAAGACTGCTTGGTGAGTGAGATGTTTTCGTTATTCCTGAGACCATGAAGAGTCCAGCTCCGCTTTTATTGAAGCAGTGCCAAGTGTATCTGGACGAGGAGAAGCGTTTGCTGTTGTCCAAGCAGTTTGAATTATCGCATTTTCATAATTTGCGGGCAAACTGTCGCTATTATCTTAAAAGATATAAGTCCAATAAGCTTCTTTTAGCGATTGAGAAAGACTTGACGATGGCGATTAAGGAAGTTCATCGCAAAAAGTCGGTCGATGATTTGATGCTTTTAGAGGCACGGGTCAAGCAGATATACTATCCTATGTTTAATGAGATTTTGAATCAAAGTGGTTTTTCTTTTGTTAAGCGAACCAAGCGGCCACCTTGAGATCCACTAAATGCTTTGATTAGCTTTTGCAATACGATTTTGTATAGTCGTGTTCTGCGCTTGATCTGGCAGGCTAGACTAGATCCTAAAATCGGAGTGCTGCATGCTTCAAATAATCGTCCTTATAGTTTGCATCTGGATTTTGCGGATTATATGAAGCCAGTTATCGTGGATCGAGTGATTTTGAGCTTGATCAATAAACATCAAATTAATACTACAGATCATTTTGAAGAAAGGGAAGACGGATCGGTTTATCTGAATCGTGAAGGGAAGTATATCGTCTTGCGAAGTTTTGAGGAAAAGCTACAGACGAGGCTAGTCATGGGAGGCTCGACCTATACCTATGCCCAGCTCATCCAGCACGACATACGGCAGTTTAAGAGAATATTGCAGCAAGATGGGGACTTGAAACGCTTTAAACCCTACAAATACTATTAAAAAGTCGGTCGATCTTTTCGATATTTTGTATATTTTTAAAAAGCTGTCAACCAAGCGTTTTATGAGCGATGGGTACAAAAAGATCGACCGACTTTTTTCATCGAAATCTTGAAAAAAGCCCTATTTTTTGATACAATCAATCTAGAAACAGCGAAAATACTGTTGTTATACCTTACCTATAAGGAATTGAGACGTTGCTTCCTACAACAAAGCCAGAACCTCAATTCGTGATTCTGTTATACCTTACCTATAAGGAATTGAGATTTGACTGTCTCCTATGAGACTTTTTAATTTCTCCCAGCAGCTCTTTGGTTATACCTTACCTATAAGGAATTGAGACAATGTGGGTCTAGGTAATGTGGCTTCTCAACCTGACGTGAATCGTTCTACCTTACCTATAAGGAATTGAGACATTATCTTTGGGCGACGATCTGAAGTGTCCCAGTGAGTGACTTGAACACTATAAGTTGGACGTTATACCTTACCTATAAGGAATTGAGACGCTTGTCCCCAGAGTCCGTTAGTCTCTGCGTCGAATGAGAAAAGTTCTACCTTACCTATAAGGAATTGAGACTTACTGTAATTCAGCAAGATCAGCAAGATTAATCAATAAACTGTTCTACCTTACCTATAAGGAATTGAGACTTCAGAACCCACATATAGAACTCACCTTTCGGTGACAATCCTGCTTCTTGTTCTACCTTGCCTATAAGGAATTGAGACCTCTTTGCCTTGGTTCATTTTATTTGCAATGCGATGAGCTTTGTTATACCTTACCTATAAGGAATTGAGACAAACCAGATGGACATATAAATCCATGGTCGGCCAGCACATGTTCTACCTTACCTATAAGGAATTGAGACGAATGTTTAACTATAGAGGGATTAAATATTAAATATTGTGTTTCTAGTTTGAATTTGTTATACCTTACCTATAAGGAATTGGTTGCTTCAACTGAAAAAACTTGCGGGAGCAAGTTTTTTGTGGTATATTGGAAGTGTTTTCATGAGGAGATATTTGAATCGGAGGTTGTTTATGTCTGAGAGTCAATCTGTATATAGTCACCATATCTTTGTCTTACCCTTTGCGGCCAAGGAACTGGAGTCTTTTCCGAAGTCTTCCAAGTGGAAGAAACTCAGCCAAGATGCTAATGAGCTTCCCTATCTAAACTTAGAAGATGCTGAAAAAAGCGAGCGGTTAAAGTACGCTTATCGGCGATATTTCAATAAAGAAGCAGAGGAGCTGATTTTCCGCAATCCTGAGCTGGTCACAAACTATGCTTATACTGGCTTAGAAAAAGGTGATGTGTATCGGATTTCTTATTATAATCAAATCAACAAACTTGAATGTTATGATCTGACGCTTGACTATATCATGCTTCGTTATTTTCCAAATTTAAAAGCAGGTTTCCTGATTTTTTCAATGGAAAATCGTTACTATGATGAATTGGAAGATATTAAAAACATCAACCAGTATGGTCGCCATCTCTATGCTCCTTTTTTGACTCCATTGTTGTGTGGTTTAGTCTCACCAAATAATATTGAACTGATTAAGAGTGAAAAACTTAACGAGCCTCCACAGCCGTGCGACTTGATTTCTTCCTATGGAATCATGTCGGCTCCGAAAGAAATTTTACAGGATTTCTTTGGTTTGCATGAGGAAGCGATATTTCCCAGAGGATATTTCGCAGTTTGAGTCTAAGCCTCATCTGGAAATCATCATTGATGACCGGATGTATGTGATGAGTTATATGATGGTTCCTGAAGTAGAGGACTTGATTTATAAAACGGCGAATTGGGCGAATTTTGATGGTTCGGAGCAGAGTTTAGAGGAGATGAAGCTTCTTTATAGCATTTTATATGTTGATAAGGGAGATTCAACGTGTCTGAGTCGAGATATGCTGAAGACAGAGCTGGAAAAGCTTCTCTATACGAGGTGGTCAGCTGAGGGAAGTCTTTATATGGCCAGTCAGCACTCGATGATTTTTATGAGTAGTTCTGATTTTCCAGAGTATTTCCTCAAAGGCTACTTTTTGTCGGAATATCTGGACTTGGCTTTGATTACGCTCAGTCAGAGGATTGGTATTTTGAAGTATTCCAAGGATGCGGGAGATAAGGTCAATGCTAGAGTTTCTGATAAACTGAAGCTGCAGAAGGCTTACACGACCTTTAAAAATCAATTTTTGCTTCCAGAGCTGTGCCCGCAGGAGCAAGCAGTGGAAATCTACGAATTGCTGCAAACCTCACTCTATATCGAGAAGCATATCAATCTCCTGGACAGTCAAATCAGAGAACTGCATGATATCAGCCAGACGGAAGCAAGTAATAAATTGAATGACAGAGTATTAGTGCTAACCGTTTTAAGTATTGCGTTAGCAATTGTTCCGAATATCAAAGAACTGCAGGATAATTGTTTGACAATATGTAATCTGAGTCTGGCCTATTCATCTTGGCTTACTTTGCTCATTTCCCTTCTGACAATTGCTTACTTCTATTTCAAAAAGAGAAATAAATGTATATTATCTTGACATACGATGTACATCGCAAGCGCGTGACTAAGGTTTTGAAAACTTGCCGAAAATACTTGGTTCATGTGCAAAAGTCGGTCTTTGAAGGGCATATTACTCCAGCCAAGCTGAGCGCTTTACAAAAAGAATTAGCCAATATTATAGAACCTCAGACAGATTCTGTACAGATTTATCAGTTGGAATCCCCCAAATACACCAAGAAGATCCAAATCGGTATGGTAGAATCCAATGACTTTATTCTTTAGGGATTAAAGTGATGTCATAGTCAGTCAATCAATCGCATGAAGTGTCCTCTCCATGCGATTTTTCTGATTTTATCTTTCAAAAAGTCGGTCGATATTTTCGATATTTTGTATCTTTTTCAAAAGCTGTCAACCAAGCTGTTTATAAGCGTTAGGACAAAAAAGATCGACCGACTTTTTTCATTGAAATCTTGAAAAAAGCCCTATTTTTTGATACAATCAATCTAGAAACAGCGAAAATGCTGTTGTTATACCTTACCTATAAGGAATTGAGACGTGCCATCAATTGTAGGTTGAGCTTCAGCCCATTTGTTAATTTCATGTTATACCTTACCTATAAGGAATTGAGACGCACCTGCTAGACCATATTTCTGCTTCAACTCATTAGCCTTTCTCGTTATACCTTACCTATAAGGAATTGAGACATCTCAAACTCTCTGCCAATATCAGAGAATTTCCAGAAAAAATCAAACTAGTTATACCTTACCTATAAGGAATTGAGACAAAGATAGCTGCAATTGCGGTCATTTTTCTATTCTTGATTTTTTGTTATACCTTACCTATAAGGAATTGAGACTTTTTCGCCGATGGTAATGCCTTTTAAATTTCCGAAGCGTTATACCTTACCTATAAGGAATTGAGACTTATCCATACACCAATAACAGTTCTCTTGTTAGTTGATGTGTTGGTTCTACTTTACCTATAAGGAATTGAGACTTGTTCTAGAGACAGATGAATCATTATCATGAACTAAATTTTTGCGTTCTACCTTACCTATAAGGAATTGAGACTTTTCGCGAACTTCAGAATTTGAAAGTTTTGGACTAAGTGTTCGTTATCCCTTACCTATAAGGAATTGAGACCTGGGGTTCGGCTTTGGCCCACTATCACTAACATGCAAATGTTATCCCTTACCTATAAGGAATTGAGACTATACACACCATCAGCTTTTACACCCATCCAATAGGTTTTCGTTATCCCTTACCTATAAGGAATTGAGACAATAAGGTTGGCGGATGAATACCTTCCGGCAAAGTAATGGGGACTGTTCTACCTTACCTATAAGGAATTGAGACCGTTTGCCATCGAAAGACGAGTGTAATCAATTACAATTGAGTCACCTTTCGTTCTACCTTACCTATAAGGAATTGAGACTTTATCCCATTCGGATAATCTGCGCACTATAGGATAGTCTAGGTTAGTTCTACCGTACCTATAAGGAATTGAGACTTACACCAGTCTTTATCACAGGCTCCCAAATTTGTACTGTTGTTCTACCTTACCTATAAGGAATTGGCTGTGTGTCTTTGTCTGTCTCCAAGGCACCAAAAAAGCGAGCAAATTCTTGTCTGCTAGGAAGCAGGAGAATTTGTTCGCCTTTTGTTTGGTAGGAATAGTTGAAATTTTTAGAAAACATAACATATAAATATGAATAAAAGTTGTAGGAGAGCTCCTTCCTTTTGTAAGAATTATCAAGAAAAACTCTTTTAGTAGGAGAGTTTTTTCCGTGCTTCAACCACAGATAGTATAGAGCTTAAGTTAGATAGCTGATCAGTTTTTTTTGTTACTTCATGATAGTGTTGTGAATATTTATTGGTCTATTGGGTTAAATTAAAAAACATTATTTTTTTATTTCATTTATCGAAAAAGACCTACTATCCAGTAGTCAATCCGACTGTACTAGTCCTTTTTCAGCTTATCTATGGTATAATAGAAGGTAGATTTATCAATTGGAGTATGAAGGATTTTATGATTAAACTTGTAGCAACCGATATGGATGGAACCTTTCTAGATGGAGAGGGTCGGTTTGATATGGAACGCCTCAAAAACGTACTTGTTTCCTACAAGGAAAAGGGAATTTATTTTGCAGTGGCTTCAGGTCGTGGTATTCTGTCCCTGAAAAAGTTGTTTGCAGATGTGCGTGATGAAGTGATTTTTATAGCTGAAAATGGGAGCTATGTTGAGTTTCATGGTGAGGATATGTACGAAGCTACTATGTCTCGGGATTTTTACTTGAGCACTTTTGAAGCTTTAAAGAAATCACCCTATTTTGATGAAAGAAAAATGCTCTTGACTGGGAAAAAAGCTTGTTATGTTTTGGATACAGTGGATGAGACTTATCTCATGTTTAGTCGTCACTACAATGAAAACATTCAAAAAGTAGCGAGTTTAGAAGATATCACAGATGAGATTTTTAAATTCACCACCAACTTCACGGAAGAAACGATAGAAGCTGGTGAGGTCTGGGTCAACGAAAACGTTCCTGGCGTCAATGCCATGACAACTGGTTTTGAATCTATCGATATTGTCTTGGACTATGTTGATAAGGGGGTGGCTATTGTTGAGCTGGCAAAAAAACTTGGTCTGACCATGGATCAGGTCATGGCGTTTGGCGATAATCTCAATGACCTTCACATGATGCAGGTTGTGGGGCATCCAATCGCTCCTGAAAATGCGCGACCAGAGATTTTAGAATTAGCAGAAGCAGTGATTGGCCACCACAAGGACCAGTCAGTGATGGCTTATATGGAGGGCTTGTAATGGCAGATATAAAATTGATTGCACTTGATTTGGATGGTACCTTACTGACAACGGATAAAAGGCTGACAGATCGAACTAAGGCAGTCTTAAAAGCTGCGCGTGATCGTGGCATCAAGGTCGTATTGACAACGGGGCGTCCTCTGAAAGCTATGGATTTCTTTCTCCATGAGCTAGGGACTGACGGTCAGGAGGACGAGTACACCATCACCTTTAATGGTGGTTTGGTTCAGAAAAATACAGGTGAAATCCTAGATAAAACAGTCTTTTCAATCGACGATGTGACACGATTGTACGAGGAAACTGAAAAACTAGGACTTCCATTAGATGCCATTTCAGAAGGAACAGTCTATCAAATCCAATCGGGCCAAGAGAGTCTCTATGCTAAGTTTAATCCAGCCCTGACTTTCGTGCCTGTCGCTTTTGAAGATCTTTCTAGTCAGATAACTTATAATAAATGTGTGACTGCCTTTGCCCAAGAACCCTTGGATGCGGCCATTCAAAAGATTTCTCCAGAGTTATTTGACCAATATGAAATTTTCAAATCGCGTGAAATGCTATTGGAATGGTCACCGAAAAACGTCCATAAGGCAACAGGTTTAGCGAAATTAATTAAACACCTTGGTTCGACCAAAGCCAAGTCATGGCTTGTGGGGACGAGGCCAATGACCTTTCTATGATTGAGTGGGCAGGTCTGGGAGTTGCCATGCAAAATGCAGTTCCAGCAGTTAAGGCAGTTGCCAATGTCATTACCCCGATGACCAACGACGAAGAAGCCGTTGCCTGGGCTATCGAACAATATGTGCTAAAGGAGAATTAGAATATGGGATTATTTGACCGTTTATTCGGGAAAAAAGAAGAGCCGAAAATCGAAGATATTGTAAAAGAAGCTCTGGAAAATCTTGATTTGTCAGAAGAGATTGAAGAAAATCAAACGGCTGATGAAGAAACAAGTCAGGAAGAGACAGCAAGAGACAAAGTGGAAGAAACACTTGCTCAGGAAAAATTTTCAGGTCTCGACAGAAGAAGTGATTGAACCAGAAGCAGTCGAGGAAAAACTGGCTCAGGAAGAGCTTGAGCTAGAAGTCTGATGAGATTGAGAACAGCCAAGAGGCGGAAGAAAGTTCTAGAAGAGAGCAAGAAACTGTAGAAACTGAAGAAGAGCTAGCGTCTGAAGTAGTAGAAGAAGAACTTCCCTCAAGCTGAAGAAACCGTTCAGGAAAAAAATATGACCGCAGTCTCAAGAAAACCCGTACAGGATTCGGAGCTCGTTTGAATGCCTTCTTTGCCAACTTTCCGTTCTGTCGATGAAGAATTCTTCGAAGAATTGGAAGAACTGCTCATCATGAGTGACGTCGGTGTGCAAGTCGCTTCAAACTTAACAGAAGAACTACGCTATGAAGCCAAATTAGAAAAACGCTAAGAAGCCTGACGCACTTCGTCGTGTCATTATCGAGAAATTGGTTGAACTCTATGAGAAGGATGGCAACTACGATGAACAAATCCATTTCCAAGATGGCTTGACAGTCATGCTCTTTGTTGGTGTTAATGGTGTTGGGAAGACAACTTCTATCGGGAAATTAGCTCATCGTTACAAACAAGCTGGCAAGAAAGTCATGCTGGTTGCTGCGGATACCTTCCGTGCTGGAGCTGTTGCCCAGCTAGCTGAATGGGGCCGTCGTGTGATGTTCCTGTTGTGACGGGACCAGAAAAAGCTGATCCAGCTAGTGTGGTCTTTGATGGGAATGGAACGCGCTGTAGCCGAAGGATTGATATTCTCATGATTGATACAGCAGGCCGTCTGCAAAACAAGGACAACCTTATGGCCGAGTTGGAAAAGATTGGTCGTATTATCAAACGTGTCGTGCCAGAAGCACCCCATGAAACTTTCCTGGCTCTTGATGCGTCAACTGGACAGAATGCCTTGGTACAAGCTAAAGAATTCTCGAAAATAACACCCTATTGACAGGGTATTGTATTTGACTAAGATTGATGGAACTGCCCGTGGTGGTGTCGTTTTGGCAATTCGAGAAGAACTCAATATCCCTGTAAAATTGATCGGTTTCGGTGAAAAAATTGATGATATTGGGGAATTTAACTCAGAAAACTTTATGAAGGGTCTCTTAGAAGGCTTGATTTAATACAAAATAAATATCCTGCAAAATTGACTTGCAGGATATTTTTGCTATTCTAAACGACCATCTTCACGATAGGCGATATCTGGTTGCCAGGTCCATTTGGCTCCATACTTTTCAAGTAGGTCAAAGCTAGCTTGTGGCCCCATACTTCCAGCTTTATAATCGTAAAGTGGAGCTCCATTTTCAGCCCAGAGCTCTTCGATACGGTCAATCAATTTCCAAGAAGCACTCACCTCGTCCCAGTGGCTAAAGTTGGTAGAATTGTTGTTCAAGACATCGTAGATTAGCTTTTCGTATGGATCTGGTGAAGCCCCAGTAGCGGTAGCATCTGTACGATAATCTAAAGAACTTGGTGCCAGGTTAAATTCTTCACCTACTTGTTTACCATTGAGACTAAGAGAGAAGCCTTCAGTTGGTTGGATATAGATAGTCAAGATATTTGGTGCCAAATGGTTCTCCAAAGATAGAGTCCATTTGCTTAAAGACGATATTGACATGAGTGCCTTTTTCTGTCAGACGTTTACCAGTACGGAAGAAGAAAGGAACGCCACGGAAACGATCGCTGTCTACAAAGAAGGCACCAGAGGCAAAGGTTTCTGTTGTAGATTCAGGGTCGACATTTGGTTCGCTACGATAGGAAATGTATTTCATGCCATCGATCTTTTACCAGAACGGTATTGACCACGGATAAACTGTTCTTTTCAATTCTTCCTCAGTTGGATGATAGAGGTTTTTAAAGACCTTTATCTTTTTCAGCACGAATCTCATCCTTTTGTAAAGCTAGCTGGTTTGTCCATGGCTAGAAGAGAGAGAGTTGGAGAGTGTGGTTTTGAACCATGTCACGGAGGGCACCAGATTCATCATAGTAGCCACCACGTTCCTCAACACCCAAGCGTTCCGCAAAGGTAATCTGCACATTATCAATGTGCTCACGGTTCCAAACATTCTCAAAAGATCATGTTGGCAAAAACGAACAGCAAAGATACTCTGAATCATCTCTTTACCTAGGTAATGGTCGATACGGTAGATTTGCTCCTCATCAAAGGCAGCAAGGAGATCTTCATTGAGTTTGCTAGCTGTTTCGTAGTCTGTACCAAATGGTTTCTCAACGATCAAGCGCTCAAAACCTTTACCATCGACAATGTTTTCAGATTTGAGGTGCTTGGCAATGGTTCCAAAGAACTGAGGTGCCATAGACAAGAAAAAGAGCTTGTTGTGTTCAGCTTGGTATTTTCTCATTCAGCTCAGCTTGTAATTGACGCAAAGCAATGTAATGTTCCGTATCATTCACATCATGGCTTTGATAGTAGAAGTGGCTAGCAAATTCTTGGGCTTGCTCGGTACTATCTGCCAAATCAAGGATGGACTCGACAACTACAGATTCAAAATATTCCTTACTCCAAGGTCTACGAGCTGTTCCGATAACTGCAAAATGCTCAGAAAGATTGCCTGATTTATAGAGTCTGAAAAGGGAAGGGTAGAGTTTGCGTTTAGCTAAATCTCCACTCGCACCGAAAATTGTAACAATAACCTTTGATGACATCTAGCTACCTAATTTCTATATTTTTTCCTAGTTGGACTAGGGATGAGATTTCCTCATTATCATAGTTTTTATTTTATCATAATTTTCAAAAAAATCAAAAAATCCAATACGTAATTAAAAAACTGTAAGGAGAACCTTACAGTTTTGTTTTATACATTTAAGACCTTGTCCAAGAACTCTTTCAGACGAGGGTGTTGCGGGTTGTCGAAGATTTGATCTGGAGTTCCATCTTCCAGGAATTCACCATCAGCCGTAAAGATAACACGGTTGGCCACCTGACGAGCAAATCCCATTTCGTGGGTTACGATGATCATGGTCATGCCTTGTTCCGCCAATTCCTTCATAACATTTAGTACATCTCCAACCATTTCAGGGTCCAGAGCGGAAGTTGGCTCATCAAAGAGCATGATATCAGGATTCATGGCAAGTCCACGAGCGATAGCTACACGCTGTTTCTGACCACCTGAAAGACTATCTGGATTGGCATTAGCTTTATCTGCTAGTCCAACCTTTTCAAGCAACTCCATCCCCAATTTTTCAGCTTCTTCTTTGGTCATCCGTTTGTGTTCAATAGGAGCAAAAGTGATATTCTCTAGGACGGACATATGAGGAAAGAGGTTGAAGTGTTGGAAAACCATTCCCACGTTTTTCGCGAACATGGTCGACATTGGTTGACTTTTTCAGTCAGATCATAACCATTCACTGTGATGTGGCCACTCGTTACCTCCTCGAGAAGGTTAAGGCTACGGAGGAAGGTGGATTTTACCAGAACCAGATGGACCGATGATACAGACAACATCTCCTTCATAGAACTTTAGTTGTAATGCCTTTTAAAACTTCGTTTTTTCCATAATACTTATGTAAATCATTTACATCAATTTTTAGTTTTGCCATTAACGAATCCTCTTTTCTAAGCGTTTCGCTAGTCTAGTCAAAAGCGTGATAATTACAAGATAGAAGATAGCAAGGATTGCATACATCTTGAAACTTTTGGTAGTTACGAGCGATGATGATCTTTACCAGTTTGGAAAAAGTTCCACCAGACCGATAGCAGATACGATGGTTGTATCTTTTAAGAGCGATAACGAATTGGTTGACGAAAGTTTGGCAACATCAATTTAGTTGCTTGTGGCAAGATAATCTTACGCATGGTTTTTTTCCATAAGAGATACCCTAAGCTTCTGCTGGCCTCCATTTGTCCCAACTGGAACAGCTTGAATCCCACCACGAACGATTTCAGCGATATAAGCAGCTGCATTGAGTGAGAGGGCAATAGTACCAGCTACAAAGTCATTGATTGGACTTTGTTGGCCTGTAATCGACTCGATGAAGTTTGGAATACCCCAGAAGATGAAGGCTGCAAGAATCATCAAAGGAATACCACGGATAACGTCAACGAAAATCTCAGAAATCAGACGAAGAGATTTGTATGGGCTAACGCTAAACATACCGAAGATAATACCGATGACAATGGCAATTGCAAATGAAATAAGTGCTAAGGCAAGAGTGATTCCAAGTCCACTAAGGAGTTGTTTGTAGTTGTTTTGAAGCAAGCCCCAGATAGTTGTTTCGTCAACCGTACTTGTAGAAGTAGTTGCTGCTCCGCTGGCTAGATACTTATCGAGAATTTTTTGGAATTCTCCGTTTGCTTTGAGGTTGGCAAGCCCCTTATTGAACATCTGGATCAATTCTGGATTGCTGCCTTTCTTAACGGCAAAGGCTGTTTCACCGATTGGAGTTCCAGTGATTGGCGTTTTCAATTTTTGCCCTTGACTGATAGAATATTTGAGAACAGGTTCATCATCCATCACGGCATCGATAGCTCCAGTGTTGAGACTGTCATACATAGATGCGCCATCTGAAAAAGTTTTAATCTTGTAGCCGTATTTGCTTTGGTTTTCAGTAAGGAACGTTTGAGAAGCAGTTCCGTTTTTTACACCAACTGTCTTATCCTTGAGATCTTCATAAGAAGCGATGGTACTAGATTCTTTTACACCAAGAATAGTATTAGCAGTGTAGTAGGAATCAGAGAAATCAAATGTAGCTTTACGAGCATCTGTTACAGACATACCAGCAATGATACCATCTGCTTGTCCTGCTTGAACAGCACTGATTGCTGCGTCAAATCCTGGGTTGGTAATTTCAATTTCGAAACCTTGATCTTTGGCAATAGCTTTAATCAAGTCCATATCAATACCGGTGTACTCGTTGTTTGAATTTTGAAATACAAAAGGTGCAAAAAGATGAATCACTTGCAATAATATACTTTTGATTTAACAGTGTCAGCTTTTTGCTATTCCTAGTGAGAAAATGGGAAATAAAAATGAGCAAACATGCTAGGATTTTTTTCTTCATTTTTAGTCTCCTTTCTGAATATTTTTTTTAATTATAACAGAAAAAGCCAGAAGGCAAATTTTAATGATTTTTATGTAAGAAGATATGACATAAAGAGTGCAGATTTGCTAAATCAATAGATAAAGAATCTAATGGAATTTATGGTAAAATAGAAGGATAGAAAGTGTGTACGAGGTAATTATGATTAATCGGATTACAGACAATCAATTTAAACTAGTATCAAAATACCAACCTTCAGGAGATCAACCCCAAGCGATTGAGCAGTTGGTTGACAATATCGAGGGTGGAGAAAAGGCCCAAATTTTGATGGGGGCGACTGGTACTGGGAAGACCTATACCATGAGTCAGGTCATTTCCAAAGTCAATAAACCTACTTTGGTCATTGCCCATAACAAAACCCTAGCTGGTCAGCTCTATGGGGAGTTTAAGGAATTTTTCCCTGAAAATGCTGTTGAGTACTTTGTTTCATACTATGACTATTACCAACCCGAGGCCTATGTTCCTTCTAGTGATACCTATATTGAGAAGGACAGTTCAGTCAATGACGAGATTGACAAGCTTCGTCACTCAGCGACTTCAGCACTTCTGGAGCGCAATGATGTCATCGTTGTGGCTTCTGTTTCTTGTATCTATGGTCTGGGTTCGCCAAAGGAATACGCTGATAGTGTTGTAAGTCTCCGTCCAGGTCTTGAAATTTCTCGTGATAAACTCTTGAATGACTTGGTGGATATCCAGTTTGAGCGCAATGATATTGATTTCCAACGGGGAAGATTTCGCGTGCGTGGGGATGTGGTGGAGATTTTCCCAGCATCCCGAGATGAACACGCTTTTCGAGTAGAGTTTTTCGGGGATGAGATTGACCGTATCCGTGAGGTTGAGGCTTTGACAGGTCAAGTCCTTGGTGAAGTGGATCATTTGGCGATTTTCCCTGCCACTCACTTTGTGACTAATGACGACCACATGGAGGTTGCTATTGCCAAGATTCAAGCAGAGTTGGAGGAGCAGTTAGCTGTCTTTGAGAAGGAAGGTAAACTGCTAGAAGCCCAGCGTTTGAAGCAGCGCACAGAGTATGATATTGAGATGTTACGTGAGATGGGTTATACAAATGGGGTTGAGAACTACTCTCTCGTCACATGGATGGTCGTAGTGAAGGAGAGCCTCCTTATACGCTTCTTGACTTCTTCCCAGATGATTTCTTGATTATGATTGATGAAAGTCACATGACCATGGGGCAAATCAAAGGTATGTACAATGGAGACCGTTCGCGTAAGGAAATGTTGGTCAATTATGGTTTCCGTTTACCGTCAGCCTTGGACAATCGTCCTCTCCGTCGGGAGGAGTTTGAGAGTCATGTTCATCAGATTGTTTACGTTTCAGCAACACCAGGCGACTACGAAAATGAACAGACCGAGACAGTGATTGAGCAAATCATTCGTCCAACAGGACTCTTGGATCCAGAAGTGGAAGTTCGTCCGACTATGGGACAGATTGATGACCTCTTAGGTGAAATCAATGCCCGTGTTGAAAAAAATGAGCGAACCTTTATTACCACCTTGACCAAGAAAATGGCAGAAGACCTGACTGACTACTTCAAGGAAATGGGGATCAAAGTCAAGTACATGCACTCGGATATCAAGACCTTGGAGCGGACGGAGATTATCCGTGACCTGCGCTTGGGTGTTTTTGATGTCTTGGTCGGAATCAACCTGCTCCGTGAAGGGATTGACGTTCCTGAGGTAAGCTTGGTTGCTATTCTAGATGCTGACAAGGAAGGTTTCCTTCGTAACGAACGTGGCCTCATCCAGACCATTGGTCGTGCTGCCCGTAATAGCGAAGGGCATGTCATCATGTATGCGGACACGATGACTCAGTCTATGCAACGTGCTATCGATGAAACGGCCCGTCGTCGGAAAATCCAGATGGCCTATAATGAAGAACATGGTATTGTACCTCAGACAATTAAGAAAGAAATCCGTGACCTGATTGCTGTAACCAAGGCAGTTGCCAAGGAAGAGGACAAGGAAGTCGATATCAATAGTCTCAACAAACATGAACGCAAGGAACTCGTCAAGAAACTCGAAACAAATGCAAGAAGCCGTCGAAGTACTTGATTTTGAACTGGCAGCTCAGATACGTGATATGATGCTGGAAGTCAAGGCGTTAAACTGAAAGAAAAATTATAAAGAAATAGAAATATATAGAAAGACATAATATGACAGCAAAAAAACTAAACACATAGGCATTGAATGTTGTAGAATTTTAGCTATGTTGATGATTTGCAATTTACATGTTTTAGGGTATGGGAGGAATTTTGAGAAAAGTTGATAGTCAAAAAGATCTTTACTATATTTTTTTGCCAAATTTTTTTAGAAGCTTTCTCATATTCAGCTGTAAATATTTATATTTTTAATCAGTGGGTATGTCGGTCTTTATTCACAATTTAGTTATAAAAAAATGTTTAGTTTTTTTGGGTACAGATTATTTTTCTATACTATTTCAATTACTTTCTGTATTTGCTATTTTTTTCAAAAATCATCTGTCAACTTAAGTGATTGGTTTTCAGCTTTAACTCCAATAAGTCATGGACAGTATTGGTATATGAGTTGCTATTTTGGTTTAGTCTTAATAGCACCATTTTTGAATCAAGCAGTGCTGATATTGAAAAAAGAACAATTGCTTCCAATTGTTAGTGGAGCGTTTATATACTTTTCTGTCATACCCACGGTATTTAAACAAGATATTCTGGGCTTGTGGGGTGGTTATAGTGTATTATGGATGATCCTCTTGTACACTTTGGGAGCAATAATTAGAAAATCAAATTACGAAAGTCGTTTTCAAATACGTAATGTTAGTGGATTCATTTTATTTCTAACTAGTTTAACTTTTATATTATGCTGGCTTGGTTTTGAACAGTGGAGAAGTTATATTTCTCCAACGGTCACACTGCAAGGAATAGCAATATTTTTTTACTCTTCTTGAATATTAAAAATCTTCCCTTAACTTTTTAAGAAACTAGTTCTTTTAGTATCTCCACTAACTTTGGGTGTTTATCTGTTTCATGTACATCCTCTTATTTTTTTAGAAGAATTATACCAACCATCCATACTTTTAGTTGAAGAACAAGAATTTTTACATGTTTGTCATTATTATTCTAGTTATGACACTGATCCTGTTTTTTTCTGGTGCTATCATTGAGTATTTTTAGAAATAAATTAATGGCGTATATTCTTACTTTAATCAAGAGTTTTAAAAATCTTAAACAGACTTAAAACTTTATTGTCTTATTAAAAATAGGAGCAAGAGGCACTAAAATATACACTGTATTGAGAACTTAAGGTTTACTGAGATTATACGTGACCTTATTGCCGTGACCAAGGCAGTTTCCAAAGAAGAGGACAAGGAAGTCGATATCAATAACCTCAAAAACTAAAGCATAAAGAACTCGTCAAGAAACTGGAAAAACAAATGCAAGAAGCCGTCGAAGTGCTTGATTTTGAACTAGCAACTCAGATACGTGGTATGATGCTAGAAGTCAAAGTGTTGGATTAGATAGGAGAAAATGAATGAAAATTTTAGTCATCAATGGACATCCTGACAAGGGAAGTTTCTGTCAAGAAATTTTTCGAACGATTGTAGAAAATATTGACTCAAATCGCCATGAGCTTGAATCTATTAACCTAAATGAGATAGATTTTGATCCTGTATTACGTTGTGGTTATCGAAAACGTATGGAAGAGGACTCTTTCATACGTCGCTCCCAGGAACTAATCCAGTGGGCAGATCATTTCATTTTTGTTTATCCAATTTGGTGGAGTAGTATGCCTAGTCTATTGAAAGGTTGGATTGATCGTGTTTTTCACGCCAGGAATTGCATACTCTGCAAATAACCAAGGAAGTTTTATTTGGAACTACTTAAGGGGTCAGCAGTTTAAAAAAAGTTACTAAAAAGGAAAAAAACAGCCAGTATTTACGCAACATCCATGGCACCAACATGGTGGTACAAAAGTATTTTCAGGTTCTATCAATATTCCAGACAGTTATGGAATATCAGTATTAAAGAATGCTGTCCTGAATCATTGTGGTATCAAAACAAAGAAAGTTTCAATTTTAGGTGAGTTAGGGCGTGAGGTGAATACAAATTCTACAAGACAAAAATATCTGCAAAAAGTAGCTGAGGAAGTCAAGGCGTTGGATTAGTGAAATAAATTTAAATATGTTTATCTAGGAGAAGCTAGTAATGAAAAAAATTTTACTGTTAATTTTCTTCATTGTAAATATTGTCCCTTTATTCTTTATTCTACGTTTTGCCTTCCTTATCTTTACAACAACTTATGATATTTTTCCTGAAGCAAATCAAGCGGAAGTAGAGACAGCAGTAAGAAGAACCCTTGATTTGTATGGTTTTAAAGGAGATATGAAGGTTACGAGGTTTTCTAGAGATAAATGGACTTCTGAAAAATACAAAATTGAATACAATTATAGTGAAGAAGTTGATGGAAGTAGAGTCACTGTGAGTCATGCCTTGTTTTATCGTCCAAAGTCCTCAAAATACAATCCCCAAAAGACTGATGAAGAACTAGCCTATGATGGGACTACGAAAACCATGTTACAAGAATTTTCAGACATGGCTCATAAACTACTCAACCAACATCCTGTCAGTATTTCTCACAAAGAGAAGGTAGAGAATTTTTTTAAGCAATATGAAAATCCCAATTTGGAATTCGTAAATAGTTACTGGAGTGTCGATACTGAATCTGGGGATATTCAAGACTATTATGATCTCATTGAAAAGAACCGTAAGGAAGGGAAAGCTTTTCAAGGTTTGTATGATATTCCTATTGATGAATTCTTGGGAAAAGAAATGATTAAAGGATACATCATCTATCGCGATACTGTTTTAGAAGAGGGTGAGAAAGATTATTTTGATAGTGAAGGCGGACTGACAGGATTTATTTCAAATGGGATAGATAATGCCGAGTTGCCAGATGCTTTTTTTATGAGGTTTCTTACTACTATGGTGCTAAAGGATATCGTTCAGGTAGTAGTGTCCCTTTAAAGATTCAAAACCATAAGATGCTCTATTATGGAAGTAATTTTAACTAAAAAAATTTTATATGTAATAATTTGTGTTAAAAATAATAGACGAGATAATTTAAAAAGTGATGGATATTAGTCATTAGTTAGTAGTTTGAATTTAAAGGAGAAATAAATAGTGAAAAAAATTCAAGTACTTTTTAACAAGCTTTATTTATACTGTCCTATATTCCTTACTGATAGCATTTGTTATCGCTCATTTCATATTATGGTCATTTGGTTTATCATTTACTCCGATTATTTGGAATATTTGGCTCTTTCTTCTAATTTTTACTCTATTTATTCGCTTTTTGAGGTCCTTTTGCAATTCTTGATCTTCTATTTGGGATATTTGGACTGAAATTTATTCCCATAGCGTGGAATACAGGGATTTTTTTGTTCCAATTATTCTCTCTATTTCGCATATTTTTATTTACTTTTTTTAAAGGGGAAATATCGCTTCCTTGAAGGAGTGCGCAGTGCGATTTGTAGTTTTTATATTTGGTTATTTGTAATTGTCGTCTTCGCTCTTATTCCAAATCCTCCTGTTCCAATCACTATTGATTATGAAGTTAGGGAACAAGAAATTGTCATAACAAAAGGATATTTGCTTCATGATGTATACTATTATCATGAGCTGATCAATCCCTTTATCATGAAATCTGACATCAAGTCTGAAAAAATTATATAACAACTTAGAAAGTGAGTAAATTTATGTCCCGCTCCCAATTAACGATTTTAACAAACATTTGTCTGATTGAAGACCTTAAAAAAATCAGCGAGTAGTCATGCAATATCGCTCTCCTGAAGAGAATCGCTGGTCTGGTTATGCCTTTTCCAGGAGGTCATGTAGAAAATGGCGAGGCTTTCGCAGAGTCTGTCATTCGTGAAATCTATGAAGAAACAGGATTGACTATCCAAAATCCTCAACTTGTCGGCATTAAAAAAATTGGCCACTAGATACAGGTGAGCGCTACATCGTCGTTTGCTATAAGGCGACAGAGTTTACTGGAAATCTCCAATCCTCAGAAGAAGGAGAAGTATCTTGGGTGCAAAAAGACCAGATTCCAAACTTGGATCTGGCCTATGATATGCTACCCTTGATGGAGATGATGGAAGCACCTGACAAGTCTGAATTTTTCTACCCCCGCCGTACAGAAGACGATTGGGAAAAGAAAATTTTCTAATCCTTTACCAAATAGCCTAACTGATCCAAGGCCTCCTCGATATAGTGGAGGTCTTGTTGTGTCTCGGCCTCAACAAGGTGGTAATGGATGCCGTCTGTCAATTCAGAAAGTGGTCTAAAGTCTGAATTCTCGACTTGTTCCAGAAAGTGCTGGACATCTCGGCGGCAGGTGAGTTTGAGCAGGGTTTCAATTTCACCATAAACGGGATGATCAATTAAGATATTTTGAACGCGTCCGCCATTATCTACTATAGCCAAAAGTTCCTGACCAATTTCTTCCAGTTCATGTTTCACTTTAAAGAGTTTGTGGACGTAGGGGTTGGCATCATTTTCTTTGTAGATATAACCACGATTGGTTGACAAGATAGGAGCGCCGTCGGCTCGCAAGATGGCAATGTCTTGGACGATGATTTGGCGTGTGACATGAAAGTGTTCAGCCAAGGTTTGACCATTGAGAGCTTTTGGTGACTCTTTTAAAAGTTTGAGAAGAGCTTGTTTGCGATCCTTTGTCATAGTTTTTCCTTTTAGCGACGTTTTCGAAGCACTTTAAAGACAGCTAGTGCTAATGTATAGTCTACCATACTATGGATAATTGTACCAAAACCAACTAGAACAAAGAGAACATAAAACATATTTTCAACATTTGTCCCTGAAGTAGCATAGAAGATGATACAAGCTATTACTTCAGCGATAGCATGAACAACACCCAAAACAAAGTTAAAAATCCAAGATGTCTTTGGTTTATCCAAGGTTTCAGGGAATTTCTTTAAGTACAAAGCCCCCAAAGTACCAAAAACGATGTGAGAGAAGGCGCGCAGGACGATAACCATGGGATAGCCTGCCATCAGGAAGCCAAGACTAGAAGCAATAATCACAAAAGCAGCCATCAAAGGCGAAAGAAACATGGCGATAAAGATGGGGATATGACTTCCCAAGGTGTAAGAAGCCGGTGGGATAACGATTTTAAAAGGCATAATGATTGGAATCAAAATCGCTATTGCAGTGAGTAGGGCAGTCATGGTCATAAACTGCGTTTTTTTCCGTATATCCATAAGAACCTCCATTTAACTGTATATACACAAGTATAGTACAATAAATAGATAGACATGTCAAGAATTTATTTTGATTTTATTGGAAAATTTTCAAAAAGTATAGGTGGTAAATTCAAAAAAAATTTTCATATATTTTTCAAAATTTTGAACGAATGACTCCTTGGTAAATAACTTTTTATGAGTAGAAGATGAGCCTTTACTTGTGAAAACTAAAACTCCACCTTCAGGACGAAAGTGGAGTTGTTTTTTTATTTCTTCAAGGTTTCGAGACGTGGGACAATTGCTACAGTTAGGATGGCTGAGATGAGGAGTTCAGCAATTGAGTTTGTAGAGATGACAGTTGCTAGGAGTTTTTGGATATTGCCATTGAAGACATTTCCGAAAAGGAAGAAGATTCCCCCAAGGACAAAGACGGTGTTGGTAAGGGAACCGAGAGCTCCGGCAATGATGAGGCCTGTTCTGTTTTTCAATAATTTATAAACTAAATAAGGTGTGAGACCAATCAAAATGCGAGGTAGGATGGCGATCATTGCGGAATAGATGTTTCCGTTTGGTACAAAAGGTGAGAATAGATAGCTGGTTGGAAGGATTGTAATCGTGTTGACCGTCAAGCTAAGTAGCCCCATCAAGAAACCAAGTGTAACACCAACTCGTGGGCCGTAAATAATACTTGCAATAATAACAGGAATATGCACGATAGTTGGTTTGATTGGAAATGGGAAAAGATTAAACAGGATTGAACTTAAAAAGTGGATAACGAGCATAGTTGCAAAAAAGATTGCAATGGGCGCAATATTAGAGCGTTTTTCATCGAGGGTTTCCTTTATTCTTTCTAAAATAGTATTCAGGTCAGCTAGGGCGCCTTTTCCGTAATCGCCACAGGCTAGTAGAGATTCCTTTGGTGAGATAATCTGATAACCATAGGTCTCTAATGTTTTTAGATTAGCCTGAGTTGCCGGATGGTTATACATTTTTGTGTTCATGGCTGGTGCGACTAACTTTTTGACGTGGTCTGGCAGGGCAAGAGCTGTACTCGTAACCATGTTATCCGCAAAACCATGCGCAAGTTTGGCAATGGTATTAGCGGTAGCGGGGACGACGATAAAAAGGTCGGTTTCTTTGCCTCTTTCAATATGATTGACTTGATCAGTATAGGGTTCCTGCATGACATCAAGGTGGACAGGATTTTGAGAGAGGACTTGTAGTGTCAAAGGTTGGATAAACTCTCTTGCCGACTCAGTCATTAGGACAGTGACATGATGGCCTTGTTTTTTCAAAGAACTGACCAGGTCGGCTGATTTATAGGAGGCAATGGAACCTGTCACTGCGATCAGAATGTTGGCCATGGCTTTCCTTTCTAAGAATCGTATGCTTGAATGTTTTCAAGGAGGAGGCTTGCAATTTCCTCTTTGGTTTGAACAGTTTGAAGATGCTCTCTCTCAACAAAGATTGCTCGATGTTGATTCGCTGAGATTTGAGTAAGGTCATTTGCAATGATTAGGTCTGCCTGGTTCTTGACAAGACTCTTTCGAGCAATCTCAATGAGATAATCTTCAGAGACATCAACCAGCAATTTAAACCCAATCAGATGAATGGCAGGATTCCATTCTTTGACCAGAGAGATGATTTTGGGTGTTTTTTTCAGGAATAAGACCTGAACCTCATCAGTTGAAGAAATCTTAGTCTGATGATTCTGCTTGCTTAAATTCTTCTAAATTAGGGCTAGCCTGAACTTCCTCAAGCCCCGTCATATAAACAGGAGTGTAGTCAGAAACTGCCATAGAATGAATCAGAACCTGATAATTTTGAACATGCTCTTTCATCTCTAAAAGAAGATCATTAGTATTTTTTTGATTTCTCGAATGGTTAAATGGGGACGAGGTTCTGGCTTAAGAGCTCTGTTAGTAGTTATCAAACAAACTTCATGCCCTGCAGCAAGCAAGGTTTCTGTGATGATTTTCCCCAAGCGACCAGTGGAATGGTTCGTAATAGAGCGGACGCTATCAATAGCTTCACTCGTACCGCCCGACGTAACTAAAATTTTCATAGGACTATTGTACACAAAAATAAACGTTAAGTAAAATGAAAGCATTTAAAAAGAAAAAAATATTATTATTGACATTTATAGTAATAAATAAGATAATGAATCTAAGTAAATTAAAAGGGGTATTACTATGGATTTTTTAAAATTTGCGGACAATATTGTAAAAGAAGCTGGAAAAGTATTGAATGATGTCGGTTCTGCTACTAGCGAAGCCTTAAATGAAGCGAGTAAATTTACTGGAGAAGTTATTACAGAATCTGTAAAAACTATAGGTGAAGTATCAAGCCAAGTTGGTAATGTTGTCTCAGAGAAAGCTGTTGGAGTTGCCGGAGATGTAGCACATCAGATAACAAATGTGACTTCTGAAACATTTAACGAAGCTGGGAAAATAGCGAATAATACAAAAGAACAAATTGAATCGGTAGACCTTTTTAATTCTAAACTAAGACAAGAAGCTGTTGATGGATATAATGAAGCTATTAGTTGTTATAATGAGGAAGCTGATAGCTTGGCTAATAAATCAATAGAGCTTTATCAGGTTAGGGATAAAGCTATCAAAGTTGTAAAAATTGTTGAAGAAAGAATTAACAAACTAGCAAATAAACCAAAAGAGTTTGAAACAAAATTAGAAGCAATTGATGTTGAAATTCAAAATTTTGAAGATAAGCAAATTGCTATTTCACAGTCAATTAAGGAAGCTGAATTAGCAAGTGGTAGCACAGCGGCTACGGCTTCACTTAGCGCATTAGGAGTAACAGTTGCAACTTTAGGGCCTACTGCCGCTATGGGTGTTGCAACTACATTTGGTGTTGCATCAACAGGTACTGCAATTTCAAGTTTGTCAGGTGCTGCAGCAAATAGCGCCGCTCTGGCTTGGTTAGGTGGTGGAAGTGTAGCAGCTGGTGGCGGTGGAGTGGCAGCCGGTAACGCATTTTTAGCATTGGCTGGTCCTGTCGGTTGGGGAATTGCAGGCGCTATGTTGACCGCTTCTATAGGCGCTGGTGTAGTAGCTAATAGGAAAAATGAAGAAGTTGCAAAAGAGGCTATGGAGGAACAGAAAAAGGTAGAATTGTTGGCTAGACAACTTAAAGAAAAAGTAATAGAAGTTACGGAATTAATAGAACTAACTGAAAAACAAACAGAAGGAATTTATTTAGCCAATTTATCTTTAACTGGGATGGACTATAGCTTATTTACTGAAGATGAAAAATATCAGGCAGGTGCTTTAGTGAATTCAACTCTATCATTAACCGCTATGGTAAATAAGGAAATTAGAATAAATGAGTAACCAGATTTTTTTAATCAAGCTTTTTAACCAAGGTATTGGTGCATATGTCAATTGTTTAAATAATTTAAGGATTCAAGACTTACAAATTGCTATGAAAATCATAGAGGATGAAGCGTGTAAAGTCATCTTAAACAAGGATAATGTCTCAAAAATCTTAAACCATACTAGAGATAATATTGAAGATGTTATTCTAAAGAAGCGTGGAGGAGAGAACGGTGGTCACGGCTTTATCGCTGAATTTGCAGAAGCTGGGATTGTAAATGCGAGGAGAGCTATTGAAGGATTAAATCCTATTGTAAAAGTATTGAATGATAATGGACCTGCCGATTTATTAATTGGTAGAAATACCATTCAAATGAAGTTTTATAATAATTTACGTGATGAACTGGATCAATCATTTCTTTACAGTGCAAAAATGAAAATGATGTTTCCAAAAGATCACGTGCTAGTATTTGAAAAAATAATGGCTGGAGCAAAAGAAGTTGAATTTAATGGTAAAAGATTATCTATTAAACAAATTACGGATATACGGCAAACAATCAATGATATTACCAAAAAGTAAAGGACTTACTTCATACAAATCTTGGATGAAATCTTCTGTTTTAAATTATAATGATGCTCAAAAAAATTCAATTCATTCTCTTTTAGGTTCTGAAGAGAAGAATATTCGTAAAACAGTTAGACTGAAACAACAAGAATTAAATGGAAAACGATTAGTAGCGCAAAAACATGCATTACCAAATTTAAAAGAAGCTAGCAAGGTTGCAAGAAACGCAGCGTTTTTACAGGGTGGTTTAGCTTTGTTGTCAAGTGTATATGGAAAATACAAAGAAGGAAAAAGTATTTTTGAATTCGAAGAATCAGATTGGTTAGATTGTGGATTGGACACAGCTGAAGGAGTTGTAAAGGGGGCAATATCTGGTTATTCCATTTACGGATTAACAAACGTCTTTGGTATTAGTGCTCCAAATGCCAGTGCTTTAGTAATGGCTACTTATGGAATGATTGATGTTGTTTTGAGATTTAGATCTTCTGAAATAACTCAAGATGAACTTATGAATCTCTTGACATTAAATGTAATAGATGCTTCCTTTGCAACAATTGGTGCTTGTATTGGTCAAGCAACGATTCCTATACCAGTTCTAGGTTCTATAGTAGGTTCAATAGCTAGTTCAATCATTTGGGAAATAGGGAAGGGAATATTAAATGATAGCGAACAAAAAAATAATTCAAGACTATAAGGAAAAATCTGAATAATTACATAAAAAAATTTTTAGATAAGCATTATCTTACAATTTATAACGAAATCATAGAAAAAAATATAAAAAAACTGGGTGAAATACAAGAGTATTCGTTTGATTTGTCAATAAATACTAAACTTAGATTTGAGTACTCTATTGAGATGGCGGAAAAAAATTAGAAATCGAAGATAAAAAAATTCTTCATGATTTGACTGAAATTGATAGTTATTTTTCTTTCCTAGATCATTTTCAGATTCTTTATAGTCTAAAAACTATAAAAGCCATATAAAAATTTTTTTCAAAGGGCTCTAAAAAAATCTTGAAATTTAGGATATTCACGAACGTTTTAAGGGTTTAATAGTGTTAAAAAAATCTTGTTTTGTGTTATAATGAATTATCACATTAGAGATTAGAGGAGTTTGTTATGAAAACAGATATTGAAATCGCGCAGAGTATTGAGTTGAAGCCGATCGTTGATGTTGTGGAGAAGCTTGGTATTTCTTACGACGATTTGGAGCTGTACGGAAAGTACAAGGCTAAGCTCAGCTTTGATAAAATTCGTGCAGTTGAGAGCAATCCAGTTGGGAAATTGATCTTGGTAACTGCCATCAACCCAACGCCTGCAGGTGAAGGGAAGTCAACCATTACCATTGGTCTTGCAGACGCCTTGAATAAAATTGGTAAGAAAACGATGATTGCTATCCGCGAACCGTCTCTTGGTCCAGTAATGGGGATTAAGGGTGGTGCAGCCGGTGGTGGTTATGCCCAAGTGTTGCCAATGGAGGACATCAACCTCCACTTTACTGGAGATATGCATGCTATTACAACTGCCAACAATGCTCTTTCTGCCTTGATTGACAATCACTTGCACCAAGGGAATGAGCTGGGAATCGACCAACGTCGCATTCTCTGGAAACGTGTCGTTGACTTGAACGACCGTGCCCTTCGTCATGTTACCGTTGGACTTGGTGGCCCTCTAAATGGTATTCCACGCGAGGATGGTTTTGACATTACCGTTGCTTCCGAAATTATGGCGATTCTTTGCTTGGCGACTGATATTGAAGATTTGAAACGTCGTTTGGCTAATATTGTTATCGGTTATCGCTATGACCGTACACCAGTTTCTGTTGGTGATTTGCAGGTTGAAGGTGCTTTGGCTTTGATTTTGAAGGATGCTATTAAGCCGAACTTGGTTCAGACAATTTACGGAACACCTGCCTTTGTACACGGTGGTCCATTTGCCAATATCGCTCATGGATGTAACTCTGTTTTGGCAACAAGCACAGCTCTTCGCTTGGCTGATTATACTGTTACTGAAGCTGGTTTTGGTGCGGACCTTGGTGCCGAGAAATTCCTTGATATCAAGACACCAAACTTGCCAACTTCTCCAGATGCAGTAGTCATCGTCGCAACCCTTCGTGCCCTTAAGATGAATGGTGGTGTGGCTAAGGATGCTTTGACAGAGGAAAATGTAGAAGCAGTTCGCGCAGGTTTTGCTAATTTAAAACGCCACGTTGAGAATATCCGTAAGTTTGGTATTCCAGCAGTTGTTGCGATTAATGAGTTTGTCACTGATACAGAAGCTGAAATCGCAGCTTTGAAGGAACTTTGTGCCTCAATCGATGTTCCAGTAGAATTGGCTAGTGTCTGGGCTGATGGTGCAGAAGGTGGCGTAGCGCTTGCCGAAACGGTTGTTAAGACTATTGCTGAAAATCCAGCCAACTACACTCGTCTTTATGACAATGACCTTTCTGTCCAAGAAAAGATTGAAAAATTGTCACTGAAATCTATCGTGGTAGCAAAGTGAACTTTGAGAAGAAAGCTCAAACGCAAATTGCTCAAATCGTTCAAAATGGATGGGACAAATTGCCAATCTGTATGGCTAAAACTCAGTACAGTTTTTCTGACAATCCAAATGCACTTGGAGCACCAGAAAACTTTGAAATTACCATTCGTGAATTGGTACCAAAATTGGGGGCAGGCTTCATCGTTGCCCTAACTGGTGATGTTATGACCATGCCAGGCCTTCCAAAACGACCAGCCGCTCTCAACATGGATGTTGAAAGCGATGGAACCGTTCTAGGATTGTTCTAATATTTAGATGATATTTAAAGAGTTTGGAAATGCTATTCAAGCTCTTTTTCTTATCTAGATATAAGGCCTTGTCTTCAGCTGATGAGAGAGTTTTCTTCTACAAGCAACCAGTCTAGGTAAAGATATTTTCCCTGATTTCTGATATAATAGAAACATTGACTTCAAGAGTAAGGAAGAGAAAATGAACGCATTATTGAATGGAATGAATGACCGTCAGGCTGAGGCGGTGCAAACGACAGAAGGTCCATTATTGATCATGGCTGGGGCTGGTTCTGGGAAGACTCGTGTTTTAACTCACAGAATCGCCTACTTGATTGATGAAAAAATGGTTAATCCTTGGAATATCTTGGCCATTACCTTTACCAATAAGGCTGCGCGTGAGATGAAGGAGCGTGCCTATGGGCTCAATCCAGCTACTCAGGACTGTCTGATTGCGACCTTTCACTCTATGTGTGTTCGTATTTTGCGTCGTGATGCGGATCATATTGGCTACAATCGTAATTTTACTATTGTAGATCCTGGGGAACAGAGAACTCTCATGAAACGTATTCTCAAGCAATTAAACCTAGATCCGAAAAAATGGAATGAACGGACTATTTTGGGAACCATTTCCAATGCTAAGAATGACTTGATTGATGATGTGGTTTATGCTGCTCAAGCTGGTGATATGTATACGCAAATCGTAGCCCAGTGTTATACAGCCTATCAGAAAGAGCTTCGTCAGTCTGAGTCTGTTGACTTTGATGATTTGATCATGTTGACCCTGCGCCTCTTTGATCAGAATCCCGACGTCTTGACCTACTACCAGCAGAAGTTTCAGTACATCCATGTTGATGAGTATCAAGATACCAACCATGCCCAGTACCAACTGGTCAAACTCTTAGCTTCACGCTTTAAAAACATCTGCGTGGTTGGGGATGCGGACCAGTCCATCTACGGTTGGCGTGGGGCTGATATGCAGAATATCTTGGATTTTGAGAAAGATTATCCCTAACGCCAAGGTGGTTTTGCTAGAAGAAAATTATCGTTCAACCAAAACCATACTCCAAGCAGCCAATGACGTTATCAAAAATAATCAAAATCGCCGCCCCAAGAATCTCTGGACCCAGAATGCCGATGGGGAGCAGATTATTTACTATCGTGCAAATGACGAACAGGACGAGGCTGTTTTTGTAGCCAAAACCATCGATGAACTTGGTCGAACTCAAAACTTCCTCCACAAGGATTTTTGCAGTTCTTTATCGGACTAATGCACAATCCCGTACTATTGAGGAAGCCCTCCTAAAGTCCAATATTCCTTATACTATGGTTGGTGGGACCAAGTTCTACAGCCGTAAGGAAATCCGTGACATTATCGCCTACCTCAATCTCATCGCTAATCTGAGTGACAATATCAGTTTTGAGCGCATTATTAACGAACCAAAACGTGGAATTGGCCCAGGAACAGTTGAGAAAATCCGTGACTTTGCTAACCTGCAAGAGATGTCCATGCTAGATGCTTCAGCCAATATCATGTTGTCTGGCATCAAGGGAAAGACAGCCCAGTCGATCTGGGATTTTGCAAATATGATTCTGGATTTGCGCGAGCAACTGGATCAATTAACTATCACCGAGCTAGTGGAGGCTGTTCTAGAAAAAACAGGTTATATCGATATTCTTAATGCTCAGGCAACCTTGGAAAGTAAGGCGCGGGTTGAAAATATCGAAGAGTTCCTATCTGTTACCAAAGAACTTTGATGACAACCCTGATAGTCAGGAAGAAGAAACTGGTTTGGACAAACTCAGTCGATTCTTGAATGACTTGGCTTTGATTGCAGACACGGATTCGGGCAGTCAGGAGACATCTGAGGTGACTTTGATGACACTCCATGCAGCTAAGGGACTCGAGTTCCCAGTTGTCTTTATCATCGGGATGGAGGAAAATGTCTTTCCGCTTAGTCGCGCAGCTGAAGATCCTGATGAGCTAGAAGAAGAACGCCGTTTGGCCTATGTAGGTATTACGCGCGCAGAAAAAATCCTCTATCTGACCAATGCCAACTCACGTTTGCTTTTTGGGCGTACTAGCTACAATCGTCCAACTCGTTTTATCAATGAAATCAGTTCGGACTTACTTGACTATCAAGGCTTGGCTCGGCCAGCGAATACCAGTTTTAAGGCATCTTATAGCAGTGGTGGAGTGGCATTTGGTCAAGGTATGAGCTTAGCTCAGGCCCTTCAAGAACGGAAACGCAATGCCGCACCAAGCTCTATCCCGTCAAGTAGTCTTCCATTTGGACAGTTTGCAGCTGGAAATAAAAAAGATTCGACTGATACAAGCTGGTCTATTGGAGATATTGCACTTCACAAGAAATGGGGAGAGGGAACTGTTCTGGAAGTCTCAGGTAGCGGTGATACTCAGGAACTAAAAATCAATTTCCCAGAAGTAGGGCTGAAAAAACTCCTAGCCAGTGTAGCCCCAATTGAGAAAAAAATCTAATTTTCCATCCTTCTCACGAATAATAAAGTGAGGAGGATTTTTATGTATAGTATTTCATTCCAAGAAGATTCACTTTTACCGAGAGAAAGACTGGTTAAAGAAGGAGTAGAGGCTCTGAGCAATCAAGAGTTACTAGCTATTCTGCTCAGAACAGGAACGCGTCAAGCAAACGTTTTTGAAATTGCCCAAAAAGTCTTGAATAGTCTCAACAGCTTAACTGATTTGAAAAAAATGACTCTGCAGGAATTGCAAAGTCTGTCTGGTATTGGACGTATTAAAGCCATTGAACTACAAGCTGTGATTGAACTGGGACATCGTATTCACAAACATGAAACCCTTGAGATGGAAAGTATTCTCAGTAGTCAAAAAGCTAGCAAAGAAAAATGCAACAGGAACTTGGTGACAAAAAAACAAGAGCACCTAGTGGCGCTCTATCTCAATACTCAAAAATCAAATCATCCATCAGCAAACTATTTTTATCGGCTCTGCGACACGCAGCATTGCTGAACCGAGGGAAATCCTTCACTATGCTTTGAAGCATATGGCTACCTCTGTGATTCTCGTTCACAATCATCCATCTGGTGCTGTATCTCCTAGTCGAAATGATGATCATGTCACTAAGCTAGTCAAGGAAGCCTGCGAACTGATGGGGATTGTTTTCTTGGACCACCTGATTGTCTCTCACTCGGATTACTTTAGTTACCGTGAAAAGACGGATTTGATTTAGAGTTCGTTAACAACATAGTCAAATAGTGTTTTATCCTTGGGGCGGTTCTCAAAGAGAAATTCAGGATGCCATTGAACACCAAGATAAGGAAATCCGTCCGTAGTTGTCACAGCCTCAATTATTCCATCTTTAGGATCATGTGCTACAACCTTAAGATTAGGAGCTAGATCTTTAATGCTCTGATGGTGGAAGGAGTTGATATGAGAGATTTCTCCGTAGATTTCTCGGAGAATGGTATCAGGTTCCGTTACGAGGCGTTGGGTCGTGTATTCGGCTGAACAGTCCTGCCAATGATCTTCAATATCTTGGTGAAGTGTGCCCCCCATAGCAACATTGAAAAGTTGAGTACCCCGACAAACAGAGAAAATTGGTTTCTTCTGCTTGATGGCTTCTTTGATAAGTGCTAGTTCAAAAATATCTCTTTGAAGGTGATAGTCATCACTATCAATAGCCTTTGGTTCACCATAGAATTTTGGATCAACATTTTGCCCACCCGTTAGGATAAGCTTATCAATGATACTGATGTAATAGGCAGCCATTTCTTGATCACCAATCGGTAGGATGATTGGAATTCCGCCAGCGTCCTTGACTCCTTCAACAAAGCCTTTTGCCGCATAGCTCATCATGACATCATCATCTGGATGAGCTTTTTCATTTCCTGTAATCCCAATAACTGGTTTTTTCATAAATGCTTTCGCTTTCTAATCCTCTTTACGCATAAAATAGAGGAGAGTTTGGAGTTCGCTTGTCAAATCGACATACTGAACGACTACATCTTTTGGAAGGTGGAGATGGACGGGTGAAAAACTAAGAATACCTTTTATACCCGCATCGACCAAAAGATTAGCAACTTCCTGTGATTTAACACTTGGAACAGTTAGGATAGCAGTTTTGACATCTGCTTCTTTGATCTTTTCTTTAATCTGAGAGATACCATAGATTGGAATTCCATCAGGTGTCTGGCTCCCAACTTCTGGATGGTCATCTAGGTCAAAGGCCATGATAATTTTCATCTTGTTACGCTCGTGGAAGCGGTAGTGGAGAAGGGCGTGTCCCATATTTCCGATTCCAACCAACATAACATTAGTAATCGAGTTATCATTTAGGAGATCAGCAAAAAACGTCATCAATTTTTTGACATCATAACCAAATCCACGACGACCAAGTTCACCAAAATAGGAGAAATCTCGACGGACAGTCGCAGAATCGATACCGATAGCCTCTGCAATTTGCTTAGAGTTGGCACGTTCAATTTTTTCTGCATGAAATCTCTTGAAAATTCGATAGTAAAGAGAGAGTCTTTTTGCTGTTGCTTTTGGAATAGCAGACTGTTTATCTTTCACAAAATCACAACCTTTCTATTCTTCTATTTTATAGAAACCTTGTGAAAAAAATCAACAAAAAACAAGAAAAAAACTAAGAAAAATCTTAGTTTTAATCTGAAAAAAATTAGTTTGTGATAAAAAACGGTAGAGATCGCCAACTAATCCTTGATAAATCACTTTATCATTCAGTGTTAAGGAGCTGATTAGGAGAGTGTCGGGCAGGGTGACACAGCCTGATAGTGATAGCATAAGCTCTTCGTAATCGGAAAATTCAAGTGTGCGTTCTACCTGATAGCTATCTTTATATGTGAGACGATACATAGCAAACTATCTTTCTTCTTTAGTGAAGATACCGCGTTCTACTAAACTGTCCATGAGGAAGTAGAATTTCTCTTGGTGGATATGGTGTTCTTCAGATTTAAAGATATTGACCAAACGAAGACCTGATTTGTCAGTGATATTAATTTTAACACCTGTAAGCTCTTTGTTGATGATAATTTTTAGTAGGAAACCTTCACCACTATTAGGAACTTTTTCAAGTAGACGAGTCAGTTCGTAGTTTCCGACTTTTGTTTCAAAGAAAGTATTGTCTTTTAGTGTAAACTTTTTTACAGATGGACTAAGTGTATAGTCGTAGCGGCAGTTTTGTAGTTTAATGGTTTTTTCGAATGCCATTAGGTTAATCTCCAATAATATTTTTTAAGGTTTGTGCCAGTTGTTTCAGTTCGTTCTCGGTATTAAGAGGAGAAAGACTGATACGGATAGACTCTTTTAAACGATGGGAATCAGACCCATAAAAAGCTTCTAGGACATGGCTCGTTTGCACAATACCAGCAGTACAAGCAGAACCAGTTGAGATTGAAATTCCTTCAAGGTCTAATTGGAGTAAGAGCAAATCATTTTTTTGACCAGGGAAGCCAATGTTGAAAACATAAGGAAGTTGGTGTTTGCTTTCATTGAGATAGTAGTTGAGACCTGCAATTTCTTCTAGAAAAGCAGATTTGAGTGCACTTAGTTTTTGGTAATGGTCAGCCTGATGATCCAAGTCTTCTTTGAGGGCAGCAACCATACTGACGATGGCAGCAAGGTTTTCTGTTCCAGCCCGTTTCTTTTGTTCTTGGTCCCCACCGTGAAGATAGGAATCAAAGTCCATAGACGAAGCGTAAAGAAAACCGATTCCTTTTGGTCCATGGAATTTATGAGCAGAAGCGCTAAGGAAATCAATTCCTAATTCTTCTGGATGGATAGGGATTTTCCCGATAGCTTGAACAGCATCAACATGATAAGCAGCAGGATGCTCTTTTAAAACACATCCAATCTCAGCGATAGGTAAGAGACTGCCCGTTTCATTATTAGCATACATGGTGGAAACGAGTATGGTATCGTCACGTAAGGCTTCTTGAATTTGCCCTGCTGTAATCTCTTGATTTACTGGTTGGACGATTGTTGCTTCAAAGCCAAAATGTTGAACTAGATAATCAATGGTTTCAAGGACAGAATGGTGTTCAATAGCTGTCGTGATGATATGTTTTCCACGCTCTTGATGACGGAGACAATAACCAATGATGGCTGTATTGTTACTTTCTGTTCCCCCAGATGTGAAAGATTCGTTGTGGCTTGGTTCCAAGTAAGTGAGCCAACTCCTGACGGGCTTCACGGAGCAGTTTGCCAGCATGGCGACCATGACTGTGAATACTTGAAGGATTGCCATGGGTTTCCTGCATGACCTTGGTCATTTCTGCGATAGCTACTGCTGACATTGGAGTAGTGGCAGCATTGTCCAAATAAATCAAAGAATCACCTTATTCCTTTTTATTATATGCAAAGAGTGGGCTAACTGGTTTTCTTTCGTGGATACGGACGATGGCATCACCAATCAATTCGCTAGCGGTAATGTAGCACACATTTTTCGGAGTTCTTTCTTTGGTTGCTACAGAGTCTGTCACAAGGATTTCTTTGATGTTAGTAGCATCAAGAAGGTCAGCAGCGCCTTCTACAAAGAGACCATGACTGGATACCGCATAGATTTCAGTTGCACCTTCACGTTCAACGATTTTGGCTGCTTCTGAGAAAGTACGCCCAGTATTTAGGATATCATCAATCAAGATGGCCTTCTTGCCTTCGACATCACCGATGATGTAACCTTGGCTACGCTCTGAATCGTCTTGAGCATAGTCGATGATTGCGATTGGTGCATCTAAATATTCAGCTAAGCTACGGGCACGTTTGACACCAGAGTTTTTTGGACTTACAACAACGACATCTGATCCCAGCAACCCTTTATCGCTGTAGTGTTTAGCAAAGAGAGGAATTGTATAGAGGTTATCTACTGGAATGTCAAAGAAACCTTGAACCTGAACAGCGTGCAAATCAAGAGTTAGAACACGACTTACACCAGCCTTGACAAGCATATTGGCAACCAGTTTTGCAGTGAGAGGTTCGCGAGAAGAAGCGATACGATCCTGCCGAGCATAACCAAAGTAAGGAAGGACAACGTTGATACTATGAGCACTTGCACGTACACAAGCATCGACCATGATTAACAACTCCATCAAGTGGTTGCTAACGGGGTAGCTGGTTGATTGGATGATGTAGACATCGTAACCGCGGACACTCTCTTCAATGTTGACCTGGATTTCACCATCAGAAAATTGGCGAGAAGATAATTTTCCGAGAGGTACCCCAACCGTTTCTGCGATTTTTTGTGCAATTTCATGATTGGAATTAAGTGCAAAAAGTTTCATGTTGTTTCTATCTGACATTATAGACCGTCCTCTGTAAACTCTAAATATTTTATCTCCATTATTTTACCAGAAAATGGAGATTATTTCAGCTTTTTTTCATGCTTTAATAAAACGAATTAATTTTGAAGGAGCTTTCTGATAAGTGATCTGATTTTCATCTAAAAGAATTTGCTGAAAAATCAGCTTTTCCTTCTTCGTGATCAGTGACCTCTAGCTCCAGTTCGTAGTCTGTATGATCAAAGTAGTGACTTTCATCTAGTGCCATTAGACCAATCGACGTTTCCATTTCGTAACGAATAGTTGCAAGGCAACCCAGAACAAACCAGTCTTGGCTTAGAATACCAATCTTAGCAAGTTCCTCTAGAACGAGTCCTTGAGGAAGTATCTGTTTTTCTAGGTAAGATTCAGCCTCTGGAAGAGTCAGTTTCTGATTGTATTCCATATTTCCTACAATTTGTGGCACCTTCAAGGTCAACTCCGCCCAATCTGAAAAGGTGCGAATGCGCATGGCAACCTTTTTTTCACGCAATTGAAAATCAGGTGTGTCAATGTAGTAGTTTTTCTGAAGGACGGGTTGGATATGGGAAAAACTGTTCTTTTAAATGATCGTAATCCTCTTTTTCAGTAGTGTTTTCAGTTCAATTTCTAAATGTTTCATTTTTTTCTAACCTTTTTTTCTATCTTTGAAAGCGATTTATGGTATAATGGACAATGTATTTATTGTATATGATTGTAGTGAAAAAAATCAAAAAAATTTTTCAACAACACAATCACATACCAAAAGGGAGAAAATATGACCATAGAATGGGAAGAATTTTTAGATCCTTACATTCAAGCTGTTGGTGAATTGAAGATTAAACTTCGTGGGATTCGCAAACAGTATCGTAAACAAAACAAGCATTCTCCGATTGAGTTTGTTACTGGACGGGTGAAGCCGATTGAAAGTATTAAGGAAAAAATGAATCGCAGAGGGATTGGCTACGATACTTTGGAACATGACTTACAGGATATCGCGGGTTTGCGGGTCATGGTGCAGTTCGTCGATGATGTTCAGGAAGTTGTTGCGATTTTACGCAAACGCCATGATATGAGAGTAGTACAGGAACGTGACTACATCACGCATCGGAAGGCTTCGGGCTATCGCTCCTATCATGTGGTGGTAGAGTATACAGTTGACACCATCAGTGGTGTTAAGACGATTCTGGCTGAAATTCAAATCCGGACTTTAGCCATGAATTTTTGGGCTACGATTGAGCATTCGCTCAATTATAAGTATCAGGGGGATTTCCCAGAGGAGATCAAGAAACGCTTGGAGATTACAGCTAGAATTTCCCATCAATTGGATGAAGAAATGGGGAAAATTCGTGATGATATTCAGGAAGCACAGGCGCTCTTTGATCCTTTGAGTAGAAAACTAAACGACGGTGTAGGAAATAGTGACGATACAGATGAAGAATACAGGTAAACGAATTGATCTGATTGCAAATAGAAAACCGCAGAGTCAAAAGGTTTTGTATGAGCTGAAAGACCAGTTGAAAAAACATCATTTTATACTCAACGACACCAATCCTGACATCGTCATATCAATTGGTGGGGATGGGATGCTTTTGTCTGCATTTCACAAGTACGAGAATCAGTTAGATAAAGTTCGATTTATTGGCGTACATACAGGACATTTAGGATTTTATACGGATTATCGTGACTTTGAGTTGGACCAGTTGGTTACCAATCTCCAACTGGATACTGGTGCCAAGGTTTCCTATCCTGTTTTGAATGTCAAGGTGACACTTGAAAACGGAGAAATTAAGACCTTCCGTGCATTAAACGAAGCCAGCATCCGCAGGTCTGATCGCACCATGGTTGCGGATATCATTATTAACCACGTTCCATTTGAACGTTTTCGTGGAGATGGTGTGACTGTTTCAACCCCGACCGGAAGCACTGCCTATAACAAGTCCTTGGGTGGAGCTGTCTTGCATCCTACTATTGAGGCCTTGCAGTTGACTGAAATAGCGAGTCTTAACAACAGAGTTTATCGAACACTTGGTTCTTCGATAATCGTTCCGAAGAAAGATAAAATTGAGCTTTTACCGACTCGTAATGACTATCACACGTTATCGGTTGACAATAGCATCTATTCTTTCCGAAATATAGAACGGATTGAGTACCAAATCGACCATCACAAGATACACTTCGTAGCGACGCCAAGTCACACTAGTTTCTGGAATCGCGTCAAAGATGCCTTCATCGGCGAGGTGGACGAATGAGGTTCGAATTTATCACAGATGAACATGTCAAAGTCAAAACTTTTCTGAAGAAACACGAGGTTTCTAAAGGACTTTTAGCTAAGATAAAGTTTCGAGGCGGTGCTATTCTGGTCAATGACCGACCTCAAAATGCGACTTATCTCTTAGATATTGGAGACAGGGTAACTATTGACATTCCAGCAGAGGAAGGATTTGAGAGCCTTAAAGCCATTGATCGACCACTAGATATCTTGTATGAGGATGACCATTTTCTGGTTTTGAATAAGCCTTATGGAATAGCATCCATTCCCAGTGTCAATCACTCTAATACCATTGCCAATTTCATCAAGGGCTACTATGTCAAGAGGGGATATGAAAACCAGCAGGTTCACATTGTGACCAGGCTTGATAGAGATACATCTGGTTTGATGCTCTTTGCTAAGCACGGCTATGCTCATGCACGTTTAGACAAGCAACTGCAACGAAAGTCTATCGAAAAACGTTACTTTGCTTTAGTTAAAGGAGCTGGTGTCTTGGAGCCTGAAGGGGAAATTATCGCCCCGATTGCGCGTGATGTGGACTCCATTATCACGAGACGGGTCGCCAAAGGTGGGAAATACGCCCATACATCTTACAAAGTTGTGGCTTCTTATGGAAATATTCACCTAGTCGATATTCGCCTGCATACTGGTCGAACTCATCAGATTCGAGTGCATTTTTCTCATATTGGCTTCCCCTTGTTGGGAGATGATCTCTATGGAGGCAGCCTAGAAGATGGTATTCAACGCCAGGCCTTACATTGTCATTCCTTATCCTTTTATCATCCCTTCTTAGGGCGTCAGCTGGAGCTGGAAAGCCCTTTGCCAGATGATTTTAACAATCTTATTATTCAGTTATCAACTAATACTCTTTAAAATCTATTTTGAGTATAATTAATTATCTTAAAGGAGAAACTCATGGAAGTTTTTGAAAGTCTAAAAGCCAGTTTAGTTGGCAAAAATGCTCGTATTGTTCTACCTGAAGGGGAAGAACCACGTATCCTTCAAGCAACGAAACGCTTAGTAAAAGAAACGGAAGTTGTTCCTGTTTTGCTTGGAAATCCTGCAAAAATTAAAATTTATCTTGAAATCGAAGGGATCATGGATGGTTATGAAGTGATTGATCCACATCATTATCCTCAATTTGAAGACATGGTGGTTGCACTCGTAGAACGTCGTAAAGGAAAAATGTCGGAAGAAGAAGCACGTCAGGTCTTACTAGAAGATGTCAACTACTTTGGTGTTATGCTTGTCTATATGGGCTTGGTAGATGGAATGGTATCAGGTGCTATTCACTCAACAGCTTCGACAGTTCGTCCAGCTCTTCAAATTATCAAAACTCGTCCAAATGTAACTCGTACTTCAGGAGCTTTTCTTATGGTGCGTGGTACAGAACGTTACTTGTTTGGTGACTGTGCCCTTAATATTAATCCTGATGCAGAAGCTTTGGCTGAAATTGCTATTAACTCAGCAATTACTGCCAAAATGTTTGGGATTCAACCCAAAATCGCTATGCTAAGCTATTCTACAAAAGGTTCTGGTTTTGGTGATAGTGTTGATAAGGTGGTTGAAGCAACTAAATTAGCACACGATCTACGTCCAGACCTTGAGATTGATGGGGAATTGCAATTTGACGCAGCTTTCGTCCCAGAAACAGCAGCACTAAAAGCTCCAGGTAGCAATGTAGCAGGTCAAGCAAATGTCTTCATCTTCCCAGGTATCGAAGCAGGAAATATCGGCTACAAAATAGCTGAACGTCTAGGTGGTTTTGCAGCTATCGGTCCCGTTCTACAAGGATTGAATAAACCAGTCAACGACCTATCACGTGGATGTAACCCAGATGATGTTTACAAATTAACGCTCATCACAGCAGCTCAAGCAATCAATCAATAAGAAATGGAGTCTCTTCTACTAAAGGAAGAGGCTTTTTTAGCACAAAGAAAAGGACAGTTAGAAGCTTCTATGTTATACTAGATATATGTTAGATTTGAAAGAATACGGTGTTGACATGTGGCCGGAGGAGAAGATTTCCTCTTTCCGTGAGAAACTCCTCAACTGGTACGATGAAAACAAACGGGATTTACCATGGCGTAGAAGTAAAAATCCTTATCATATCTGGGTTTCTGAAATTATGCTTCAACAGACTAGAGTAGACACAGTTATTCCCTACTATGAACGATTCTTGGACTGGTTTCCAACTGCTGAAAGTCTGGCGAATGCGCCTGAAGAGCGTTTGCTAAAAGCATGGGAGGGGCTGGGCTATTATTCTAGAGTGCGTAATATGCAGGTTGCGGCCCAGCAGATTATGACTGACTTTGGTGGTCAATTTCCAAACACCTGTGAAGGAATTTCTAGTTTAAAAGGGATTGGTCCTTATACTGCGGGAGCAATTTCCAGTATCGCTTTTAATTTACCTGAGCCCGCGGTCGATGGCAATGTTATGCGGGTTTTGGCACGTTTATTTGAGGTTAATCATGATATAGGAGTTCCCAGCAATCGAAAGATTTTTCAGGCTATGATGGAAATCTTGATTGATCCAGAACGGCCAGGTGACTTTAACCAAGCTCTGATGGATTTAGGCTCTGACATAGAGGCTCCAGTTAATCCTCGACCAGAAGAAAGCCCTGTTAAGGAATTTAGCGCAGCCTATCAGAATGGAACTATGGATTCTTATCCAATTAAAGAACCCAAGAAAAAGCCTCTCCCAATCTATCTCAAGGCTTTGGTTGTGCGCAATAATCAAGATCAATATCTACTCGAGAAAAATGAAAGTGAGAAACTGCTAGCTGGTTTTTGGCATTTCCCCTTGATAGAAGTAGAGGAGTTCTCACAGGAAGAAGAACAGCTGAATCTGTTTACTCAGGTTGCTGAAAAAAGCGTTGCTTTTGGTCCAACACCCCAAGAAAGTTTTGAGCAGGATTATGATTTAGAAGTTGATTGGTCCCATCAAGCATTTGATCAGGTCAAGCATGTCTTTAGCCATCGAAAATGGCATATTCAAATCTTAGCGGGTCAGGTGACAGATTCGAAACAGTTTGATGACAGAGAAATTCGCTGGATCTCCCCTCAGGAATTTTCTGATTATCCATTTGCTAAACCTCAACAAAAGATTTGGCAGGCTTATAAAACAGTTCTTGAAGATTAGGGCCGATATTAGCCATTTGTGCCTTCTTTACATTTTTTTGTTATAATAGATAGAGAAAGGTGAACATATGAAAAAAATATTAGTTGTAGATGATGAGAAACCAATCTCAGATATTATTAAGTTCAATATGACCAAGGAAGGCTATGAGGTTGTAACAGCCTTTAACGGTAGAGAAGCCATCGAGCTATTTGAGGCGGAGCAACCTGATATTATTATTCTAGATTTGATGCTTCCTGAGATCGATGGTTTAGAAGTTGCTAAGACCATTCGTAAGACTAGCAGTGTGCCTATCATTATGCTCTCAGCCAAGGATAGTGAGTTTGACAAGGTTATCGGTTTAGAACTTGGGGCAGATGATTATGTCACAAAGCCCTTCTCAAACCGTGAATTGCAGGCGCGTGTGAAGGCTTTACTTCGTCGTACAGACCTCGCTTCAGTGGATAGTCAAGAAACTGATGAAAAGAAATCCCAACCCCTTCAGATTGGCGATCTGGAAATCGTTCCAGATGCTTATGTGGCTAAGAAATACGGTGAGGAACTGGATTTGACTCATCGTGAGTTTGAGCTCTTGTACCACTTGGCCTCTCACATTGGTCAAGTTATTACGCGTGAACACTTGCTTGAGACTGTCTGGGGTTATGACTATTTTGGTGATGTTCGTACAGTGGATGTGACCATCCGACGTTTGCGTGAAAAAATCGAAGACACTCCAAGCCGTCCAGAATACATCCTAACACGTCGTGGTGTGGGTTACTATATGAGAAATAATGATTGAAGATATTAGACAAACGATTCTGACCAGCGATTTTATCTTTATCCTGATTTTACTTGGCTTTATCTTGGTGGTAACCTTGTTGTTACTGGAAAATCGTCGGGATAATATTCGTCTAAAGCAGATTAATCAAAAGGTCAAGGATTTGATTGCAGGGGATTATTCTCGAGTTTTGGATATGCAAGGAAGCTCTGAAATCACCAACATCACCAATAACCTCAATGATTTGTCTGAGGTCATTCGTTTAACACAGGAAAATCTGGAGCAAGAAACAAAAAGGCTTAACAGTATTCTTTCTTATATGACAGATGGAGTTCTTGCAACCAATCGCCGTGGTCAGATTACCATGATTAACGATATGGCTAAGAAACAGCTGGGTATCGTAAAAGAAGAAGCATTGAACAAAAGCATCCTAGAATTGCTTAAGATAGAGGATGAATATGAACTGCGTGACCTCATTACACAGATTCCTGAATTGATGATTGATTCCCAAAATGCTAATGGAGAATATCTTAGTCTTCGTGTGCGTTTTGCACTTATTCGTCGTGAGTCTGGATTCATTTCTGGTTTGGTTGCCGTTTTGCACGATACGACTGAACAGGAGAAGGAAGAGCGTGAACGGAGACTCTTCGTGTCCAATGTGAGCCATGAGTTGCGTACTCCTTTGACCAGTGTTAAATCTTATCTTGAAGCCTTAGATGAGGGAGCCTTGTATGATCCTGTTGCTCCTGATTTTATCAAGGTTTCGCTCGATGAAACCAACCGTATGATGCGGATGGTGACAGATCTTTTGCATCTCTCTCGTATTGATAATGCGACCACTCGGTTGGATGTGGAATTGATTAATTTTACAGCCTTCATCACCTTTATCCTCAACCGCTTTGATAAGATGAGGAGCCAGGATGAAGAGAAAAAATATGAGCTGGTTAGAGATTACCCAATCAATTCAGTTTGGATCGAGATCGACACTGATAAGATGACTCAGGTGATTGATAATATTCTCAACAATGCCATCAAGTACTCACCAGATGGTGGGAAAATCACTGTCAGCATGAAAACAACTGATGATCAGATGATTTTATCCATCAAAGACCAAGGTTTAGGTATTCCAAAACAAGATTTGCCGAAGATTTTCGACCGTTTTTACCGTGTGGATCGTGCAAGAAGTCGTGCTCAAGGTGGAACTGGTCTAGGTCTGGCTATTGCAAAAGAAATCATTAAACAACACAATGGCTTTATTTGGGCCAAAAGTGAATACGGTAAGGGGTCAACCTTTACCATCGTGCTCCCTTATGATAAGGATGCCGTAAAAGAAGAAGTCTGGGAGGATGAAGTAGAAGACTAGAATGAGTGAAATAGGCTTTAAATACAGTATTTTAGCATCAGGCTCCAGTGGAAATTCCTTTTATCTGGAAACGCCAAAAAAGAAGATATTAGTGGATGCAGGCTTGTCTGGTAAGAAAATTACAAGCCTCTTGAGCGAAATCAATCGCAAGCCTGAAGATTTGGATGCGATTTTGATTACGCATGAGCATTCAGACCATATTCATGGAGTCGGTGTCTTGGCTCGCAAATATGGCATGGATCTTTATGCCAATGAAAAAACTTGGCAGGCTATGGAAAATAGCAAGTACCTCGGTAAGGTGGACTCATCGCAGAAGCACATTTTTGAGATGGGTAAAACCAAAACCTTTGGCGATATCGACATTGAAAGTTTTGGGGTCAGCCACGATGCGGCAGCACCCCAGTTTTACCGCTTTATGAAAGACGACAAGAGCTTTGTCATGCTGACCGATACAGGTTATGTTAGTGACCGTATGGCAGGAATTGTCGAGAATGCTGACGGTTACCTCATCGAGTCCAACCACGATGTGGAGATTTTGCGAGCAGGTTCTTACGCTTGGCGACTCAAACAGCGAATCCTATCTGATCTTGGTCACCTCTCTAACGAAGACGGTGCTGAGGCCATGATTCGTGCAATGGGAAATCGGACTAAGAAAATCTACCTTGGACATTTGTCTAAGGAGAACAATATCAAAGAACTGGCTCATATGACCATGGTCAATCAGCTAGCCCAAGCTGATTTGGGTGTAGGAGTAGACTTTAAGGTTTACGACACTTCCCCAGACACCGCAACTCCACTGACAGATATATAAAAAAGAAGGCGAGTGCCTTCTTTTATTGTCTTTTACAATCCTGCAAATTCTTTGATTTCTTGTGCTGACATTGAAGAGTCGCAACGGACATTGATTTGACCATCTGCAACGTGGACAAAGCCTGGTACAGTTGGAATTCCATAACGTGAACGGAATTCTTGCAACTCATTGAGTTGACTTGGTTCTTCACTGTTGATGAAGTAGATGTGTGCTTTAGTTTCAGCTAGGACACCTGCCAATGTGCCAGCAAATTTACGACAGTAAGGACAAGTTTTGCGACCGATGAAGAAGGTTGCTGTTTCATTATTATCGAGTGCTTCTTGTGCACGTGCAACTGTAGTCACTTCAAGGTCTTTAATATCTTCTAAAAACTGATTCATAAGAATACCTCTCTTTTTTTGATAAAACTAGTATGCCACAAAGTTTCTAAAATTGCTCGGATTTGATACGAAAAAAAGATGAGATCGTTTTATCTCATCTTTCATCTTGCTTATTTTACAAAGGCATTGATTTCTGCTTCGATGTTGGCGATCTTAGCTTGAGAATCTTCGTTGCTTTGACCCACCACGGCAATGTAGAACTTAATTTTTGGTTCTGTACCTGAAGGGCGAACAGCGATCCAAGAGCCATCCGCAAGAGTGTATTTCAAAACATCACTTGGAGGAGTTGTTAAGGCAGTTACAATACCATCAGCAGTAGTAGAAGTTTGTGCCTTGAAGTCTTCTGTGATTGAGATAGCAGTAGCGTTAAATTCTTTCGGACCATTGTCACGGAACTTAGCCATGATTGCTTTGATTTGCTCAGCTCCATCGACACCTGAAAGAGTAACAGAGATGGTCTTTCAGCATAGTAGCCATACTCTTTGTAAATTTCTTCAATACCGTCAGCGAGTGTCAAACCACGTGAACGATAGTAGGCAGCAAGTTCAGCAACGACAAGAACGGCTTGGATCGCGTCTTTATCACGTACGAATGGCTTGATCAAGTAACCGAAGCTTTCTTCAAATCCCATCATGTAAGTGTGATTGTGTTTTTCTTCGAATTCTTGGATCTTTTCAGCGATAAATTTGAAACCTGTCAAAACGTTGAACATGGTTGCGCCGTAGCTTTCAGCAATCTTCGTTACCAAGTCAGTTGATACGATGGATTTACAAAGGGCTGCATTATCAGGAAGAGTTCCAGCATTTTTGTGGGCTTCCAAGATGTATTTTGCCATGATAGCTCCAATTTGGTTACCTGAAAGGTTGAGGTAGCTTCCATCTTTTTGAAGGACTTCAACACCAACACGGTCAGCATCAGGGTCAGTTGCGACAAGTACATCAGCACCAACTTGACGACCAAGTTCTTCAGCAAGGGCAAAGGCTGCTTGGCTTTCTGGGTTAGGAGACTTAACAGTTGAGAAGTCAGGATCTGGAGTTGCTTGCGCTTCAACAACTTGAACAGAGTCAAATCCTGCTTGAGCAAGAGCACGACGAGCCAACATTTCACCAGTACCATGAAGTGGTGTGTAGACAATCTTCATGTCTTTACCAAATTCTTCGATCAAGGCTGGGTTGATGTTAACATCTTTGACTTCTTTAAGGTATTCTACATCGACAGCTTCGCCGATAACTTCAATCAAGCCAGAAGCTTTTTCCGCTTCTACATCGGCAACTTCAACAGCAAATGGATTTTCGATTGCACGGATGTAAGTTGTCAAAGCATCCGCATCATGAGGGGGCATTTGTCCACCATCTTCACCGTAAACCTTGTAACCATTAAATGGAGCTGGGTTGTGGCTAGCAGTGATCATAATACCTGCGAAACAGTTGAGATGACGAACTGCAAATGACAGTTCTGGAGTCGGACGAAGGCTTTCAAAAACGTAAGATTTGATACCATGTTTTGCAAGAACTGCAGCAGATTCAAAGGCGAATTCTGGAGAGAAGTGACGGCTATCGTAGGCAATTGCCACACCGCGTTCTTTTTCATTTCCACCTTTTGACTCAATTAAACGAGCTAAACCTTCAGTCGCTTGACGAACAACATAGATATTGATGCGGTTTGTACCAGCACCGATCAATCCCCGCATACCAGCAGTACCGAATTCAAGATTGGTATAAAAGGCGTCTTCCTTTGTTTTTTCATCCATGTTTTCCAAATCCTGACGAAGGTAGTCAGGAAGGTCGGCAAAATCGAGCCATTTTTGATAATTTTCTTGGTAAGTCATAGAGCATCTCCTTTTTTGTATATTCTTTTAATCGCTTTCATTATATCACGATTTATCATTTTAGTAAAACGTTAGCATAACTTTCTGAAAAAGCTTGAAATGAAATGGATTCTATAGTCTTGAACCCCTTAGGGAAACATGCTATACTACTTGTATGATTATTTTACAAGCTAATAAAATTGAACGTTCTTTTGCAGGAGAAGTTCTTTTTGATAATATCACCCTGCAAGTTGATGAACGTGATCGGATAGCCCTTGTTGGGAAAAATGGTGTAGGTAAGTCTACTCTTTTGAAGATTTTGGTTGGAGAAGAGGAGCCAACTAGTGGAGAAATCAATAAGAAAAAAGATATTTCTCTGTCTTACCTAGCCCAAGATAGCCGTTTTGAGTCTGAAAATACCATCTACGATGAAATGCTTCATGTCTTTGATGACTTGCGTCGGACGGAAAAACAACTTCGTCAGATGGAGTTGAAGATGGGTGAAAAGTCTGGTGAGGAATTTGAATAAAGCTGATGTCAGATTACGACCGCTTTGTCTGAAAAAATTTTCCGTCAAGCAGGTGGCTTTACCTATGAAGCTGATATTCGAGCGATTTTGAATGGTTTCAAGTTTGACGAGTCTATGTGGCAGATGAAAATTGCTGAGCTTTCGGGTGGTCAAAATACTCGTCTGGCACTGGCTAAAATGCTCCTTGAAAAGCCCAATCTCTTGGTCTTGGACGAGCCAACTAACCACTTAGATATTGAAACTATAGCCTGGCTAGAGAATTACTTGGTAAATTATAGCGGTGCCCTCATTATCGTCAGCCACGACCGTTATTTTCTTTGGACAAGGTTGCGACAATTACGCTGGATTTGACCAAGCATTCCTTGGATCGCTATGTGGGGCAATTACTCTCGTTTTCGTTGAACAGAAAGGAGCAAAAAGCTAGCTACTGAGGCAAAGAAACTATGAAAAGCAGCAGAAGGAGATCGCTGCTCTGGAAGACTTTGTCAATCGTAATCTAGTCCGAGCTTCAACGACCAAACGTGCCCAATCTCGACGCAAACAACTAGAAAAAATGGACCGCTTAGACAAGCCTGAAGCTGGCAAGAAATCAGCTAATATGACCTTCCAGTCTGAAAAAACGTCGGGCAATGTTGTTTTGACTGTTGAAAATGCAGCTATTGGCTATGATGGGGAAATATTGTCAGAGCCTATCAATTTAGACATTCGTAAGATGAATGCTGTTGCTATCGTTGGTCCCAATGGTATTGGAAAGTCAACTTTTATTAAATCAATCGTGGACCAGATTCCTTTTATCAAGGGGGAAAAGCGCTTTGGGGCTAATGTTGAGGTTGGTTACTATGACCAAATCCAAAGCAAGCTGACACCAAGTAATACTGTACTGGATGAACTCTGGAATGATTTTAAACTGACACCAGAAGTTGAAATTCGTAACCGTCTAGGTGCCTTCCTTTTCTCAGGAGATGATGTTAAAAAATCAGTCGGCATGCTGTCTGGTGGCGAAAAAGCTCGTTTGCTTTTGGCTAAATTGTCTATGGAAAACAACAACTTCCTGATCCTTGACGAGCCGACCAACCACTTGGATATTGATAGCAAGGAAGTGTTGGAAAATGCTTTGATTGACTTTGATGGAACCTTGCTTTTTGTCAGCCACGACCGTTACTTTATCAATCGTGTGGCAACTCATGTACTGGAATTGTCTGAGAATGGCTCGACTCTCTACCTTGGAGATTACGACTACTATGTTGAGAAGAAAGCAGAAGTAGAAATGACTCAGGCTGAGGAAACATCAACTATCACCCAAGCAAAAGAAGCAAGTTCAGTTAATGCCTATCAAGCTCAGAAAGAAAGTCAAAAAGAAGTTCGTAAGCTCATGCGACAAATCGAAAGTCTAGAAGCTGAAATAGAAGAGTTAGAAAGTCAAAGCCAAGCCATTTCTGGACAAATGTTGGAAACAAACGATGCAGGTAAACTCATGGAATTGCAGGCTGAACTGGACAAAATCAGCCATCGTCAGGAAGAAGCTATGCTTGAGTGGGAAGAATTATCAGAGCAGGTGTAAAATGGAACATCTTGGAAAAGTATTTCGTGAATTTCGAACAAGTGGAAATTATTCTTTAAAGGAGGCGGCAGGGGAGTCCTGTTCAACTTCTCAGTTATCTCGCTTTGAGCTTGGGGAGTCTGACCTAGCAGTCTCACGTTTTTTTGAGATTTTGGATAATATTCATGTCACAATCGAAAATTTCATGGATAAGGCTAGGGATTTCCATAATCATGAACATGTTGCTATGATGGGACAAATTGTACCCCTTTACTACTCAAATGATATTGCAGGTTTTCAAAAGCTTCAAAAGGAACAGCTCAAGAAAGCGAAGAGTTCGACCAATCCCCTCTATTTTGAGCTGAATTGGATTCTGCTACAAGGTCTGATTTGTCAAAGAGATGCTCATTATACGATGAGGCAGAGTGATTTGGAAAAAGTAGCAGATTATCTTTTTCAAACAGAAGAATGGACCATGTATGAGTTGATTCTTTTCGGAAATCTCTATACTTTCTACAATGTGGACTATGTGGCTCGGATTGGCAGAGAAGTCATGGAGCGAGAAGAGTACTACAAAGAAATTGGTCGGCATCGTAAACTTGTTTTGATTTTAGCTCTGAACTGTTACCAGCATTGTTTGGAAAACCGTTCCTTTACGGATGCGGACTATTTTGAGGGCTATGTGGAGAAGTTGATTGGAAATGGTATCAAGCTTTATGAGCGCAATATCTTCCACTATCTCAAAGGTTTCGCCCTCTACCAGAGAGATTTGAAAGAAAAAGGTTGTAGTCAGATGCAGGAAGCCATGCATATTTTTGATGTGCTTGGATTTCCAGAGCAAGTGGCTTACTATCAGGAACATTATGAAAAATTTGTAAATGCTTAAATTTCCCAAATAAGGGAAATTTAAAGAGACTCCTTTCAGTTTTGATACAATAGTTTCAAAATTTGAGAGGAGCTTTTTATATGAATCGACATGCAATCCAGTTGATTAGTCGTGGGGCTATTAATAAAATAGGGAATATGCTCTATGACTATGGAAACAGTGTTTGGTTGGCATCGATGGGGACGATAGGACAGACTGTTCTTGGAATTTATCAGATTTCTGAACTCGTCACATCGATTCTGGTCAATCCCTTTGGCGGAGTGATTTCAGACCGCTTTTCGCGTCGCAAAATTTTGATGACGACAGACTTGATTTGCGGTATTCTCTGTTTAGCTATTTCCTTAATCAGAAATGATAGCTTGATGATTGCTGCTCTGATCCGCAAATATTGTTCAGGCGGTTGCCTTTGCATTTTCTCGTACAGCCAATAAAGCCATTATAACTGATGTTGTAGAAAAAGACGATATTGTGACCTATAATGCTCGCTTAGAGCTCGTTTTGCAGGTTGTGGGTGTTAGCTCCCCTGTACTTTCTTTCCTTGTTTTACAATTTGCCAGTCTCCATATGACGCTCATTTTAGATGCCATTAGTTTTTTTATCGCATTTACCTTAGTAGCTTTCCTTCCCCAAAAAGAGACTCAGGAACAAGAGAAAAAGACTTTTAGCTGGAAAAATATTCTTTCTGATATGAAAGAAGGAATTCGCTATATTTGGCGCCAGCAAGAGATCTTTTTCCTTTTGTTAGTAGCTTCCAGTGTTAATTTCTTTTTTGCAGCCTTTGAATTTCTCCTCCCCTTTTCAAATCGACTTTACGGGGTAGAAGGAGCTTATGCAACTATTTTAACTATGGGCGCTATTGGTTCCATTGTGGGAGCTCTTCTAGCTAGTAAAATAAAGGCAAATGTTTATAATCTTTTGATTCTATTGGCTTTGACTGGAGTTGGAGTTTTTATGATGGGATTACCACTGCCAACTTTTCTTTCCTTTTCTGGAAATTTAGTTTGTGAACTGTTTATGACGATTTTTAATATTCACTTTTTTACTCAGGTGCAAACCAAGGTTAAGGGGGAATACTTGGGGAGAGTGCTAAGTACAATTTTTACCTTAGCCATCCTATTTATGCCAATTGCAAAAGGCTTTATGACGGTGCTGCCAAGTGTACATCTCTCTTCTTTCCTGATAATCGGAAGTGGAGTTGTCTTCTTGTCTTGTATATCTCTCATTTATGTTCAAAATCGTTTTGAAAAAGAGGTATAAATCCCCTTGCCTTAAAAAAATATTTCACTATTAATTATTTTTCAGTCCTTCTCCATTGTGAGGAGGGCTTTGTTTGTGGTAAAATGGTTTTATGAATAAAAGAATGAATGAGTTAGTTGCCTTACTCAACCGCTATGCGAGCGAGTACTATACGAGTGACAATCCCTCGGTTTCAGATAGTGAGTATGATCGCCTTTACCGAGAGTTGGTCGAGTTGGAAGCTGCCTATCCAGATCAAGTTTTAGCAGACAGTCCAACCCATCGTGTTGGTGGTAAGGTTTTAGATGGTTTTGAGAAATACAGTCATCAGTATCCTCTTTATAGTTTGCAGGATGCTTTTTCACGTGAAGAGTTAGAAGCTTTTGATGCGCGTGTTCGCAAGGAGTTACCCCATCCCACCTATATCTGTGAGCTAAAAATCGATGGTTTGTCTATCTCTCTTACCTATGAGAAGGGGATTTTGGTCGCTGGGGCGACTCGTGGTGATGGTTCTATTGGTGAGAATATCACTGAAAATCTCAAGCGCGTCAAGGATATTCCTTTGACCTTGCCAGAAAAACTTGATATTACCGTTCGTGGGGAGTGTTACATGCCTCGTGCGTCCTTTGATCTGGTCAACCAAGCTCGCCAAGAAAATGGAGAGCCTGAATTTGCCAATCCTCGTAATGCGGCGGCTGGAACTTTGCGTCAGCTGGATACGGCAGTAGTGGCCAAGCGCAATCTTGCCACTTTCCTCTATCAAGAGGCAAGCCCTTCTACTCGTGATAGCCAAGAAAAAGTCTTGAAGCACCTAGAACAACTAGGTTTTGTGGTCAATCCTAAGCGAATCTTGGCTGAAAACATAGATGAAATCTGGAATTTTATCCAAGAAGTAGGACAGGAACGGGAGAATCTCCCTTATGATATCGATGGGGTGGTAATTAAGGTCAATGACTTAGCAGGTCAAGAAGAACTTGGTTTTACAGTTAAAGCGCCTAAGTGGGCAGTAGCCTATAAGTTCCCTGCTGAGGAAAAAGAAGCCCAACTACTCTCAGTTGACTGGACAGTTGGCCGTACTGGTGTTGTGACCCCGACTGCCAATCTCACACCTGTTCAGCTTGCTGGTACAACTGTTAGCCGTGCGACCCTGCACAATGTGGACTATATTGCTGAAAAAGATATCCGCAAAGACGATACAGTTATCGTATATAAGGCTGGGGACATCATTCCTGCTGTTTTGCGTGTGGTAGAGTCTAAGCGTGTTTCTGAAGAAAAACTAGATATTCCTACTAATTGTCCAAGTTGTGACAGTCAGTTGCTTCATTTTGAAGATGAAGTGGCCCTCCGTTGTATCAATCCGCGTTGCCCTGCCCAAATCATGGAAGGCTTGATTCACTTTGCTTCTCGAGATGCCATGAATATTACAGGGCTTGGTCCATCTATCGTTGAAAAGCTTTTTGCTGCAAATCTAGTCAAGGATGTGGCAGATATTTACCGTTTGAAAGAAGAAGATTTCCTCCTTTTAGAGGGCGTCAAGGAAAAGTCAGCCTCAAAACTGTATCAGGCTATTCAAGCGTCTAAGGAAAACTCTGCTGAAAAGCTCTTGTTTGGCTTGGGAATTCGCCATGTCGGAAGTAAGGCTAGTCAGCTCTTGCTCCAACATTTCCACTCTATTGAAAACTTGGCTCAAGCTGATCCAGAAGAAGTGGCAAGTATCGAAAGCTTGGGAAGCGTAATCGCCAAAAGTCTTCAGACCTTTTTTGCTACCGAAGGATCTAAAATTCTCTTAGATGAATTGAAAGAAGCAGGGGTCAATCTGGACTACAAAGGACAGACGGTAGTAGCAGATGCAGCCCTGTCGGGTTTGACCGTTGTACTGACAGGAAAAATTGGGAACGTCTCAAACGCTCAGAAGCAAAAAAAGCAAACTCGAAAGTCTAGGAGCTAAGGTAACCGGCAGCGTATCCAAGAAAACAGATCTAGTCGTAGCAGGTGCGGATGCAGGAAGTAAACTCCAAAAAGCTCAAGAACTTGGTATCGAAGTTCGAGATGAAGCATGGTTGGAAAGTTTGTAATGATAGTAAAAACTAGGTGTCAGATAATCTGAAACTGTCTCTCCTGATGTGTTTTGGCATGGTTAAAATCTGTTGTCCATCGTGATGAAATGCCAACTGAATCCATCAGCACCAAATAAAAATTAAAATAGAAATTAGAAATTAGGAAAAAAACATGTACAATTATCCTGTTCTTCTCCATTTTTCATAGAAAAAAATGGAGATTATACAGCTTGCTCATTTAGCACAGACCGAGATGAAAAACAAATGCTCTTTAACTTCAGAGACCACTTATTTTTGGTCTTCAGTTTTCTTTTACCGTGACCAGTCAGGAGAAGGTAGATAGTTTCACCTTCAAAGCCGAGATAGATGGTGTATTAAAAAGAATATCTTGTACGTTTTAACTACTATCCCTTGCTGACAGAAGCATGGATTTTAGAGGGAGATGAGACTGTGTATTATTCAGAAAATCCAGCTATTGCTAGTCCATATTATAAGGATCAGAATCCATTTGCCTTTGATAAAGCCATCCATAGCGCAAGCTTTGATCATCACTGGGGATACCAAGGAGAACTAGGTTACAGCCTTTCAGATTATCAGACAAGCTTTTAAACTTTGGGCTCCAACAGCTACAGCTGTTCAGGTGGTTGTCTATGAAAACACTAGTAACGATGCACCGATTTGGAAAACATTTAATCTAGAGCGTGGGAATAGCTATTCATACAGTCATAAGTACAATACCATTGGTGTTTGGAGTGTAGACCTGGATGAAAATCTTGCAGGTAAAGCTTATCAGTATCAGATTGAATTTCCTCACCACCAGACTTTGACGAGAGATCCGTACACGATTGCCACAAGTCCTGACGGCAAACGTTCCGTAATTCTTTCTCATCAAGACAGACAAGTAGAAGGATTCGAAGTCAAACATGGTACGAAAAGCTCCTTGGCGTTTGGAAAAATCCATGTAAAGCAGTTATCTGTGAAATGCATATTCGTGATTTTACCAAATCGTCTACATCTGGTGTTCCTGAAGAACTCCGTGGAACCTTCTTGGGTGCTGCTCAGACTGGAACGGTTAACCAATACGGTCAAGCAACCGCCTTTGACTATATCAAAGAACTTGGTTGTAACTATGTTCAACTTCAACCTATCTTTGATCGCCATAAGGAATATGACGAGAACGGAAATGTAACCTATAACTGGGGCTATGACCCTCAAAACTACAATGCTCCAGAAACAAGTTTCTCTAGTAATCCAGATGATCCCGGACAAGTTATTCGAGACCTCAAGACCATGATTCAGGCTTATCATGATGCGGGAATCGGTGTCATTATGGATGTGGTTTATAACCATACCTTCTCAACAGTGGACGCTCCATTCCAGACAACTGTTCCCGATTATTTCTATCGTATGAATCGTGATGGAACTTTCAAAACGGTACGGGGGTAGGAAATGAAACTGCAAGTGAACATGAGATGTTCCGCAAGTATATGATTGATTCCATTCTCTATTGGGTGAAAGAATACAATATTGACGGTTTCCGTTTCGACTTGATGGGCATTCATGATGTCAAAACTATGCAGGCAATTCGTTGGGCACTGGATGAGGTTGATCCGCGTATTCTCACTTATGGAGAAGGCTGGGATATGGGAACAGGTCTTGCTCCTTATGACAAGGCTAAGAAGGATAACGCCCACCAGATGCCAAATATAGGTTTCTTCAACGATAATCAGCGTGATGCGATCAAAGGAGGAGAAGTTTATGGAGCAATCAAATCAGGATTTGTGAGTGGTGCTGCTACAGAACCAATCGTCGCCAAGGCTATTCTTGGTAGCCGAGAGTTGGGATCTTATCTCAGTCCAAACCAGGTTCTCAACTATGTTGAAGCTCATGACAATTACAATCTTCATGACTTGCTAGCAACCCTTCATCCTGATAAGAGTTCCGACCAGATTATGCGCAAGGTTGAGACAGCGACAGCTATGAATCTTCTCATGCAAGGTATGTCCTTTATGGAACTTGGTCAAGAGTTTGGACGAACTAAGTTGATTCCAACTGGTGAACATGGAGAACTAACTCCTGCAGACCGAGAACGTGCTATGAATAGCTATAATGCTCCGGACAGTGTTAACCAAGTCAACTGGGATCTGATCAATGAACGCCAAGACAGTATCGAGTTTATTCGTCAGATTATCCGCCTAAAAACGCAAATCTGTGCCTTCTCTTATCCAACATATGAAGAAATTTACCGTCATGTCTTTGTCCACACGGCTGCTGAAAATAGTGGCTGGATTGTTTACGAGATTCACGGTGGATCAGAACATCTATTAGTGGTATTTAATGCTAAGGGAACCTCCTTCTACTTTGAAAATGCAGGTAAGCTTGAAATGTTCCTTACCAACAGTCGTTCAAAAACAAGAAAAATGTTATTGATGATATTAGTGTCGCAGTTTTTAAAAAGTGCTCTCATAAATTAATGTAGTAAAAAGGGTTAGATTATCTAATCCTTTTTGTCATTTATGAGGTTTTTTTAATGAAGAGTAGAATTAAGTTTCAAATAATTTGAAGGATCAAGATTGTGAAAAATAATCTCAATTTTTTTCACAAAAAGGGTTGTAATTTTCTGAAAAATTTGATAAAAATAAGTCTTAATCATTTTCAGGAGGAAGAGAATTGGACAAGTTATCAGAATTTAGTAAATGGAAATTGGAAATCATCTGAAAAGGAAATTACAATCTATTCACCCATTAATCAGGAAAAGCTGGGGAACAGTACCAGCTATGAGTCAAGCTGAAGTAGATGAGGCTATGAAAGCTGCGCGTGCAGCTCTCCCAGCATGGCGTGATTTAGCACCAGTTGAGCGTGCAGCCTATTTGCATAAGACAGCAGACATTTTGGAACGTGATAAAGAAAAAATTGGTACAATTCTTGCCAAAGAGGTTGCTAAAGGGATAAAAGCAGCCATTGGAGAAGTAGTACGTACAGCAGATTTGATTCGTTTTGCTGCAGAAGAAGGTCTCCGTATCACTGGACAAGCAATGGAAGGTGGCGGTTTTGAAGCTGCAAGTAAAAACAAACTAGCCGTTGTCCGTCGTGAGCCAGTTGGTGTCGTTTTAGCTATCGCGCCATTTAACTATCCAGTTAACCTTTCTGGATCTAAGATTGCTCCAGCTTTGATTGCAGGGAAATGTCGTCATGTTTAAACCGCCAACACAAGGATCTATCTCAGGTCTGTTATTAGCCAAGGCTTTTGATGAGGCAGGTATCCCAGCAGGAGTATTTAATACGATAACTGGACGTGGTTCTGAAATCGGTGACTACATCATTGAACACAAGGAAGTGAACTTCATTAACTTTACAGGTTCAACACCGATCGGTGAGCGAATCGGTCGTTTAGCTGGAATGCGTCCTATCATGCTTGAACTTGGTGGGAAAGATGCAGCTATCGTTCTCGAAGATGCAGACTTGGAACACGCAGCTAAACAAATCGTCGGTGGAGCCTTTAGCTATTCAGGACAACGTTGTACTGCCATCAAGCGTGTCTTGGTTGTGGAAAGCGTAGCAGACAGATTGGCTGAATTGCTCCAAGCTGAAGTTGCTAAGCTAACAGTCGGTGACCCATTTGACAATGCAGATATCACACCTGTTGTTGACAATGCTTCAGCTGATTTCATCTGGGGATTGATTCAGGACGCTCAAGAAAAAGGGTGCCAAAGCGCTCAGTCCAATCAAACGTGAGGGCAATCTCATTTGGCCAGGACTTTTTGATTATGTCACAAGAGATATGAAATTAGCATGGGAAGAACCGTTTGGACCTGTTCTCCCAATTATCCGTGTCGCTGATGCAAATGAAGCGGTAGCAATTGCCAACGAATCTGAGTTCGGTCTTCAATCCTCTGTCTTTACAAATGACTTTAAGAAGGCATTTGAAATCGCTGAAAAAGCTTGAAGTCGGTACTGTTCATATTAATAACAAAACACAACGTGGACCAGATAATTTCCCATTCCTTGGTGTAAAGGGTTCTGGTGCAGGAGTGCAAGGGATTAAATACAGCATTGAAGCAATGACAAATGTCAAATCCATTGTTTTTGATGTGAAATAATTTCTAAAAATCAGGAAATAACATTCCTGATTTTTTTATTTTTTTACTAAAAAAATCCAGTTAAAAAAAATTGAAAAAAATAACGAATGTTTTGATATTATACTAAGAAAAATATATGCAAATCGTTTATTTTTTTCAACAATTAAATGAAAAAAATTATATAATGTTAAGATATATTTTCTAAAATTTTCAAGATATTTTTTTAAGAAATTCCGTAAACTGCTTGAAAGTTCTTTTAAAAAGATAGTATAATAGAATTATAGAAAACGCTTACAAAAAGAAAGGGGATTGGATGAATAATCAAGAAGCATTGAGAACCTTCACTACTGGAGAAAATTTTCATCTCCAGCACTATCTAGGAGCACATAAAGAGGAAAAAGACGGAGAAATTGGTTTTACTTTCCGTGTTTGGGCACCTAACGCTCAGGCTGTGCACTTAGTTGGTGATTTTACAAACTGGACAGAGCACCAAATTCCTATGGTACGGAATGAATCAGGTGTTTGGGAAGTCTTCACAAGTCTGGCTCATGAAGGGCAGATTTATAAGTATCATATCACGCGTGCAAATGGGCACCAGATTATGAAAATTGATCCATTGGCGGTTCGTTTTGAAGCCCGCCCAGAGACTGGAGCCATCCTGACTGATATTCCAGAGAAAAAATGGAAAGATGGTCTTTGGCTAGCTAGGAGAAAACGCTGGGGCTTTTTTGAGAGACCAGTCAATATTTATGAAGCCCACGCTGGATCTTGGAAGAGAAATCCAGATGGTAGTCCATACAGCTTTGCACAACTCAAGGAAGAACTCATTCCATACCTTGTTGAGATGAATTACACTCACATCGAGTTTATGCCTTTAATGGCTCACCCGCTTGGATTGAGTTGGGGCTACCAGCTTATGGGTTACTTTGCTATGGAGCATTCTTACGGGCGACCAGAGGAATTCCAAGATTTTGTTGAGGAATGTCATTTAAACAATATCGGTGTAATTGTGGATTGGGTTCCAGGTCATTTTACCATCAATGATGACGCTCTTGCTTATTACGATGGAACACCAACTTTTGAATACCAAGACCACAACAAGGCCCATAACTACGGTTGGGGAGCTCTTAACTTTGACCTTGGGAAGAATGAAGTCCAGTCCTTCTTGATTTCTAGCATTAAATTCTGGATTGAATTTTATCATTTAGATGGTATTCGAGTGGATGCAGTCAGCAATATGCTCTACCTAGACTATGATAATGCTCCTTGGACTCCAAACAAAGACGGTGGCAATCTCAACTACGAAGGCTACTATTTCCTTCAACGTTTGAACACTGTTATCAAGTTAGCTCATCCAGATGTGATGATGATTGCAGAAGAAAGTTCATCAGCAACAAAGATTACTGGTATGAAAGAAATGGGCGGTCTAGGATTTGACTACAAGTGGAATATGGGGTGGATGAACGACATTCTCCGTTTCTACGAGGAAGACCCGATTTATCGTAAGTATGATTTTAATTTGGTAACCTTCAGCTTCATGTACGTTTTCAATGAAAACTACCTCTTACCTTTCTCACACGATGAAGTCGTGCATGGTAAGAAAAGCATGATGCACAAGATGTGGGGAGATCGATACAATCAATTTGCAGGTTTGCGAAATCTCTACACTTATCAAATTTGTCATCCAGGTAAGAAACTCTTGTTCATGGGAAGCGAATATGGTCAGTTCTTAGAGTGGAAGTCTGAGGAACAGTTAGAATGGTCTAACTTGGAAGATCCAATGAATGCTAAAGATGAAATACTTCACTTCTCAACTCAATCAATTCTATAAAGAGCATCGTTGCCTTTGGGAAATTGACACCAGCTACGACGGCATCGAAATTATTGATGCGGATAATAGAGATCAGAGTGTCCTTTCCTTTATTCGTAAGAGTAAAAAGGGTGAAATGCTAGTCTGTGTCTTTAATATGGCGCCTGTTGAACGAAAAGACTTTACAATCGGACTTCCTGTCGCGGGAGTTTATGAAGAAGTTTGGAATACAGAATTGGAACAATGGGGTGGTGTCTGGAAAGAATACAACCAAACGGTTCAAACTCAAGAAGGATTATGGAAGGATTATGAGCAGACCTTGACCTTCACCTTGCCAGCTATGGGGGCAAGTATCTGGAAGATTAAACGTCGCTTGAAACCAACTAAAACTGTCACAAATAAAACCCAAAAAGGAGTAGAAAATGAAGAATGAAATGCTAGCTTTGATCCTTGCCGGTGGGCAAGGAACACGTCTCGGAAAACTCACTCAAAGCATTGCCAAACCAGCAGTGCAATTCGGTGGGCGCTACCGTATCATTGACTTTGCTCTTTCCAACTGTGCTAACTCTGGGATTCACAATGTCGGTGTGATTACACAATACCAGCCTCTTGCCTTGAACAACCACATCGGAAATGGTTCGAGCTGGGGACTAGATGGCATTAACACAGGCGTTTCTATCCTTCAACCCTACTCTGCAAGTGAAGGAAACCGTTGGTTTGAAGGGACTAGCCACGCTATCTACCAAAACATTGACTACATCGACAGTGTTAACCCAGAATATGTTTTGATCCTTTCTGGTGACCATATTTACAAGATGGACTATGATGACATGCTTCAGTCTCATAAGGACAACAACGCCAGCTTGACAGTAGCTGTTCTAGATGTGCCTCTCAAAGAAGCTAGTCGCTTTGGTATCATGAATACAGATGCCAATAATCGTATCGTTGAATTTGAAGAAAAACCAGCCGAACCTAAGTCTACCAAAGCTTCTATGGGGATTTATATCTTTGACTGGAAACGTCTACGCAACATGCTAGTAGCCGCTGAAAAGAGCAAGGTAGATATGTCAGATTTCGGTAAAAACGTTATTCCAAATTACCTTGAGTCTGGAGAAAGCGTTTATGCTTATGAATTCAAAGGCTACTGGAAAGACGTTGGTACTATCGAGTCTCTATGGGAAGCAAATATGGAATACATTGATCCAAATAACGCTTTGGATAGTCGTGATCGTCAGTGGAAAATCTACTCACGGAACTTGATTTCACCACCAAACTTTATTGGAAAACACGCTCATGTAGAAGATTCTTTAGTTGTGGATGGCTGTCTCGTGGATGGAACTGTTAAGCATTCCATTCTCTCAACAGAAGCGCAAGTACGTGAGGGTGCTGAAGTAGTAGACTCTGTAATCATGAGTGGTGCCATTATCGGAAAAGGTGCAAAAATTAAACGTGCCATCATTGGTGAAGGTGCTGTTATTTCTGAAGGTGTCGAAATTGATGGAACAGACGAAGTACAAGTAGTAGGATATGATGAAGTAGTGGGGGTAGCAACAGATGAAGATTGATAAATATTCAGCCATTTTAGGAAACACCGTTGGTTTTCACGATATGTCAACTTTGACAGATCATCGTCCAGTAGCCAGTTTGCCATTTGGAGCAAAATATCGTTTGATCGACTTCCCTCTCTCTAGCCTTGCAAATGCTGGTGTTCGTAGTGTCTTTGGAATTTTCCAACAAGACAATATTAGTTCAGTCTTTGACCACATTCGTTCAGGACGTGAGTGGGGCTTATCTACCCTTCTCAGTCACTACTATCTAGGTATTTATAATACGCGTGTTGAAAGTAGCACAGTTGGGAAAGAATATTACCAACAGCTTCTCACTTATTTGAAACGTTCAGGATCAAATCAGACGGTTGCACTTAACTGTGATATCGTGGTGAATATTGACCTCAATCAAGTATTCCATTTACATACTACTGCTGGTCGTCCAATTACAGTTGTTTATAAGAAATTACCTAAAAAGGATATTTCAGATGTTAATGCCATCTTGGAAGTCGATGAAACAGACCGTGTTCTTTCTCATAAACTTTTTGATGCCAAATCAACAGATGAACTTTTTCAACATGTCTACAGATATATTCGTTGTTGATACTCCGTGGTTGATTAAGCGTTTGGAAGAAGAAGTTCAAAAAGAATACCCAGAAAAAAATTACGCTATGTTTTTACGTGAGTTGGCAGCTAAAGAAGGTGCTTTTGCTTATGAATACACTGGCTACCTAGCCAATGTTCACTCTGTTCAATCCTATTATCAAGCCAATATTGATATGCTAGAGTCTCAAAAAATTCTACTCTCTTCTCACCTAACCAAAAAATTTATACCAAGGTTAAGAATGAAGAACCAACTTACTACTCAAACACCTCTAAGGTAAGTACTTCGCAGTTCGCCTCTGGTAGTATCATAGAGGGTGAAGTAGTTCAGTCGGTCCTATCACGTAATATTCACGTTCATAAGGATAGTCTAGTTAAAGACAGTCTTCTCTTCCCACGTGTTGTGATTGGTCAAGGTGCCCAAGTTGAATATGCCATCTTGGACAAAGGGGTTGAAGTTGCTGACGGTGTCGTTATTCGCGGTACTGCAGAACACCCAGTTGTAGTCAAAAAAGGCGAAAAAGTTACAGAGGATATTCATTCATGAAAATTTTATTCGTAGCAGCAGAGGGTGCGCCCTTTTCAAAAACAGGTGGTTTGGGAGATGTCATTGGCGCTCTTCCAAAATCACTGGTAAAGGCAGGGCACGAAGTTGCGGTTGTCTTACCTTACTATGACATGGTAGAGGCTAAATTCGGCGACCAGATTGAGGATGTTCTTCACTTTGAAGTGAGTGTAGGATGGCGTAGACAGTACTGTGGTATTAAGAAGACCGTCTTGAATGGTGTTACCTTCTACTTCGTAGACAATCAAACGTATTTCTTCCGAGGTCATGTTTACGGAGATTTCGATGATGGTGAACGTTTTGCCTTCTTCCAACTGGCTGCTCTTGAAGCCATGGAGCGAATTGATTTCATTCCAGATATTCTCCATGCCCATGATTATCACACCGCTATGATTCCTTTTCTCTTGAAGGAAAAATACAGATGGATTCAGGCATATCAAGGAATCAGAACCGTTTTAACTATTCATAATTTGGAATTCCAAGGTCAGTTTTCTGAAGGAATGTTGTGGGATTTGTTCGGTGTAGGATTTGAACGCTATGCTGATGGCACCCTTCGTTGGAATGACTGTCTTAACTGGATGAAAGCAGGTATTCTCTACGCGGATCGTGTCTCAACCGTATCTCCTAGCTATGCACACGAGATTATGACTAGTCAGTTTGGTTGCGGTTTGGATCAGATTCTTCGTATGGAGTCAGGTAAGGTTTCGGGTATTGTTAATGGAATCGATACTGATCTCTATAATCCAGAGACAGATGCTCTTTTAGACTATCATTTTGATAAGGATGACTTGTCAGGAAAAGCACAAAACAAAGCAAAATTGCAAGAGAGAGTTGGTCTACCAGTACGAGCAGATGTTCCACTAGTTGGGGTTGTCTCTCGCTTGACACGCCAAAAAGGTTTTGATGTTGTTGTAGAAAGCTTGCATCGTTTCTTACAAGAGGACGTTCAAATAGTCCTTTTAGGGACAGGAGATCCTGCTTTTGAACATTCCTTCTCATGGTTTGCGCAAGTCTATCCTGACAAGCTATCAGCAAATATCACTTTCGACGTCAAACTTGCTCAAGAAATCTACGCAGCTTGTGATCTCTTCCTCATGCCAAGTCGTTTTGAACCATGTGGCTTATCTCAAATGATGGCAATGCGCTACGGAACTCTACCATTGGTTCATGAGGTTGGCGGACTAAGAGATACAGTTCAATCCTTCAATCCAATCGAAGGAACTGGTACTGGATTTAGCTTTGACAATTTAACACCATACTGGCTTAACTGGAGTTTCCAAACAGCCTTGGATGTTTATAAGAACCAGCCAGATGTTTGGAGAAATCTACAAAAAAAGCAAGCTATGGAATGCGATTTCTCATGGGACACAGCTTGTAAGTCTTATCTTGACTTGTACCATAGTTTAGTCAACTAATAGATAAAATCGTATGATTCTTTCATACGATTTTTGGGCTGTTTAGAGAAAAGGAGAAGTGATGATCCAAGTAAAGGGCCTGTGTGTCATGGATGTTGATGGCACCCTGATAGCAGAAGAAGTGATTGATCTTTTTAGGAAAAGAAGCAGGTTGCGAAGAAGAAAGTATCGCAGATTACAAGACAGGCAATGCGAGGTGAACTGAACTTTGAAAGGAGTTTACGAGCGAGAGTGGCTTTGTTAAAAGGTCTTCCGATTTCGGTCTTTGATACTGTCTTCAAATCCATTCATCTGTCCAAAAATGCCCAAGAATTTATCTCCGTACTTCAAAAGAAGGGCATTCTAGTCGGTCTAGTGTCTGGTGGATTTACACCAATAGTTGAGAGATTAGCAGAATCCCTTGGCATCTCCTATTTCTCTGCCAACCAGTTGGAAGTCAAAGACAACTTTTTAACAGGTCGACTAGTTGGTGAAATTGTTACAGCCCAAGTAAAAACAAGCTACTCTTGAGAAATTGGAGAAAAGGAATTAGAACTGCCCAAAGAAAGAACGATTGCCATCGGTGATGGTGCCAATGATCTCTTGATGTTAAAGTCAGCAGGCCACGGTATAGCCTTTTGTGCCAAAGAATTCGTAAAAGTTGAGATAGCTTGTCATGTAGATACAAGGGATCTTTTAGAAGTTTTGCCTTTGATTGATTTCTTAGAATGAGAGGGAACTATGAAGATTGTAATTGCACCTGATTCTTTTAAAGAAAGTTTGACGGCAGAAGAGGTCGCTCAAGCTATAAAAAGAGGATTCCAAAAATCGATAGCAGATGTAGAATGTCTGCTCTGTCCTGTTGGTGATGGTGGGGAAGGAACTGTAGACGCTATTCGCCATTCTCTTGAACTCGAAGAAAAAAATGGCAAGAGGTGACGGGACCTTTTTGGTCTAAAAAGAAGCAATGCGCTACTTTCAGAAAAGATCAAAGAGCACTCTTTGAAGTTGCTGACTTGGTTGGTTTAGGGAAGATTCCGCAGGAGAAACGAAATCCCCTCCACATCCAAACACGTGGTATCGGAGAGTTGATTCGTCACCTCATAGAACTTGGAATGAAAGAAATCTATATCGGTGTTGGCGGTACCGCAAGCAATGATGGTGGAATTGGCATTGCTGCTGGTCTGGGTTATCGCTTTTATGATAAGAATGGAAAAGAATTGCCAGCTTGCGGTCAGACTTTGCTTGAGTTCGAGTCAATTTCAGACAGCGAGTTGTATAGGATTCCTGAAGATGTGAAGATTCGCATTTTAGCAGATGTCGTGAGTCCTCTATGTGGCCACCAAGGAGCGACCTATACATTTGGAAAACAAAAGGGCTTGGAACCTGCATTGTTTGAGACAGTAGATCTGGCTATACAGGGGTTCTATGAAAAATTCTCACCTTCAACCCTATCTCTGAAGGGAGCAGGAGCTGGTGGTGGGATTGCTGCTGGGCTATGTGCTTTTGCTGAGGCCTGTATCGTATCTGGGATTGATACTTGCTTGGATTTGATTGACTTTGATAAGAAAGTTGCAGGTGCTGACTTGGTTATTGTCGGAGAGGGCAGACTGGACTGTCAAAGCTTTGCTGGAAAAGCTCCTATCGGTGTAGCAAAAAGAACCCCTAACGGAGTTCCTATTATCGCTATTTGCGGTAGTCTTGCTGACGATTTGCCTCCCCTACCATTCGAAAATATACAGGCAGCCTTTTCTATTTTAGAGAAAAGTGAACCACTAGAAGATAGTCTGAAAAATGCAAGCCTCTATTTGGAGCACACAGCTGCTAATATTGGTCGTTTATTAAAGTTGAGGAAGGATTAACCCAACCATTTTTTCCAGATGGATTTTTTCGGAGTTTCTGTCTTTTTCTCCTCCCAGAGATTCGAGAATGCAAGTCTAAGGTCCTTTTCATCTACTTGAACAGGTTCATTCGTGTGAATAACTAGACCAAAAGGAGAGGTGATATGATCGTCTGAAACAATAGTCGCCTGGCAGTTGCTTTCCTTTGCTTGTTTTTAAGTAAAAAGACCTGTTTGTCAAACTCAATATTTGGTGAGATTTTCACAAAAAGTTCCTCTACCTTTTCTTGAAAGCCCTCTAAAATAGAGAAAAATCCATGTTCTAATTCAGGACTATTGGCAGTATTGATATCCGCGTAGCCAAGAACTCTTTCCTCGAAAGTACCGAGGTAGCGGCGTTGTTCATCTGGGTTTAATTTCGACCCACCATGAGTTTTTTCTAGTAGTTGTTTTGATAAATCTGTCATAAAAACAGTATATCACAAAAAACGCAAGAAAACAGACAAAAGAAAGCGATTACTTTATAAAGTTAAGGAAAATTTGCACAAAGATAACGTTTTTTCTTGAAAAACGCTTATTTTTAAGGTATCATAGAGGTGTAAAAAATTTAACTCAAAGGAGAGTAAAAAATGTCAATTATTACTGATGTTTACGCTCGCGAAGTCCTAGACTCACGCGGTAACCCAACACTTGAAGTAGAAGTTTACACTGAATCAGGTGCTTTCGGACGTGGTATGGTTCCATCAGGAGCTTCTACTGGTGAACACGAAGCAGTTGAACTTCGCGACGGTGACAAATCTCGTTACGGTGGTCTTGGTACACAAAAAGCTGTTGACAACGTAAACAACATCATCGCTGAAGCAATCATCGGCTACGATGTACGTGACCAACAAGCTATCGACCGTGCTATGATCGCACTTGACGGTACTCCTAACAAAGGTAAATTGGGTGCAAACGCAATTCTTGGTGTGTCTATCGCTGTAGCTCGTGCTGCTGCTGACTACCTTGAAATCCCACTTTACAGCTACCTTGGTGGATTCAACACTAAAGTTCTTCCAACTCCAATGATGAACATCATCAACGGTGGTTCTCACTCTGACGCTCCAATCGCTTTCCAAGAATTCATGATCGTACCTGCTGGTGCACCATCATTCAAAGAAGCTCTTCGTTGGGGTGCTGAAATCTTCCACGCTCTTAAGAAAATCCTTAAATCACGTGGTTTGGAAACTGCCGTAGGTGACGAAGGTGGATTCGCTCCTCGTTTCGAAGGAACTGAAGACGGTGTTGAAACTATCCTTGCTGCTATCGAAGCTGCTGGATATGTTCCTGGTAAAGACGTATTTATCGGATTTGACTGTGCTTCATCAGAATTCTACGATAAAGAACGTAAAGTTTACGACTACACTAAATTCGAAGGTGAAGGCGCTGCTGTACGTACTGCTGCAGAACAAATCGACTACCTTGAAGAATTGGTAAACAAATACCCAATCATCACTATCGAAGATGGTATGGACGAAAACGACTGGGATGGTTGGAAAGCTCTTACTGAACGTCTTGGTGGTAAAGTTCAATTGGTTGGTGACGACTTCTTCGTAACAAACACTTCTTACCTTGAAAAAGGTATTGCAGAAGGCGCAGCTAACTCAATCCTTATCAAAGTTAACCAAATCGGTACTCTTACTGAAACATTCGACGCTATTGAAATGGCGAAAGAAGCTGGTTACACTGCCGTTGTATCACACCGTTCAGGTGAAACTGAAGATTCAACAATCGCTGACATCGCAGTTGCAACTAACGCAGGACAAATCAAGACTGGTTCACTTTCACGTACAGACCGTATCGCTAAATACAACCAATTGCTTCGTATTGAAGACCAACTTGGTGAAGTAGCTGAATACCGTGGATTGAAATCATTCTACAACCTTAAAAAATAAAATAGTTCAGTGAACTAGTTTTATCCCGAGCTGAAATTCAAAAGTTCGGCGTTGATTTAACGTTTTAAAAGCCCTCGGATTTTTATCCGAAGGGCTTTTTCTGTTCAGGGGCAGAAAGAGGGACAGTGTTTATGGTATAATAGACAAAAAAACACTTGTATTAGAAAGCAAATTATGTCTAAAGAAATTGATATTGAGTATTACCACCAACTAGCACTGCAAAAAAGCAGAAGGAGCATCGCAAAGTTTTAGCAAATCTAAAGAAAAAAAGCCCTCCCAAAAAATCTTAGATAAGATTGCCCAGCAGATTCACGAAGAAGTCTTTTTGCTGAGATTGATTGTACTGCCTGCGCTAACTGTTGTAAGACATTGGGACCCTGACTTCAAAGGAAGCAGATATTACTCGTATTGCTAAGTACTTTTAAGATGAAATTACCAGCTTTTTGAAGCAGAATTCCTTCAGGTGGATGAAGATGGGTGATAAAGGTTTTTAAATCCATGCCTTGCCCCTTTCTAGGTGGAGACAATCTCTGCTCTATCTATGATGTTCGTCCCAAAGGCCTGCCGTGAATTTCCCCATACAGATCGTAAGAAGATTCATCAAATCAACCATTTGACGATTAAGAACACCTTGACCTGCCCAGCAGCTTATCTCTTTGTTGAGAAAATTAAAGGATAAGTTATAGAAATTTACACCTTTAGATCTTGTACAAAGATTCTAGGGCGGAAGTATCTGATATCTGATAGACTATAGATAGAATTGAACACGCTCTAAAAAGCTGTGCGAAAAAAAGACAAAAATTTCACTTTGCTTTTTAATGACCTTTTGTATCTTGTGGAGGTGAGAAGAAAAGAATATGATGCATCAATTCAATCAAGCCATGGATTATTTGGAGCAGCAACTTTCTGAAGAAGTGGATTTGCAGAAATTCCAGCAGCTATCAGGCTATTCTTATGCTCTCTTTAGCAGGCTCTTTTCCATCCTAGCAGATATGACTTTAGCAGAATACTTGCGCAATCGCAGGCTGTCAGAAGCTGTGACGGACTTGCGGGAAAGCTCTGAGAAAGTCATTGACATAGCGATGAAATACGGCTATGAGTCTGCGGATGCCTTCAGCGCAGCCTTTAAGAAATTCCATGGTGCAACCCCCTCAGAAGTTAGGAATGGAAAACCTTATCGGGTCTTTCCTAGACTTCAATTATCCTTAAAGATTACAGGAGGAAAGAATATGGATATCAAGATTCAAAAGAAACCTGCTTTTACTGTAGCAGGCGTCCTATTGGAAGCTATCGACAATAGCCAGTGCCCATCTGCTTGGGAGCAGCTCTATGCAAATCACAGCTTTGAAAGCCTAGAAAGTCTGGGCAGTGGCCAATCCTTTGGCCTCTGCTCTGATGTCAAAGAGGGTGAAATCATTAACTACATGGCGGCTTATGATGTGACGGATAAAGCGAAAGCAGAAGCCCTAGGCCTTTCTATCAAGGAAATCCCAGCAGCTGAATATGCCATCGTACCAGTCAAGGGGGCTATACCTGCCAGCATCCACCATGCTTGGAAATATGTTTTGGAAGTCTTCTTCCCAGAAACAGGTTATCGCCACTCAGGAGCACCAGACTTTGAAGTTTACACCGAGGGAGACATGTCCTCGCCAGACTATCAAATGGAACTCTGGATACCAGTGATCAAGGGCTAGATAATTTTCTGATTTTTTATAAAGATGCAAATCGAACTCTGTAGAAAGAATCTCTACAGAGTTTTTAATTGTTGACATTCATGTCCGTAAATTAAACATACCATATTTTTGTTTGGATTTTATGGGGCATGAGAATAGTTTTCTCGGTATAATAGTCCCATAGAAGATAAGGAGGCATGAATATGCAGATGTATTTTGGAGATGTGTCGCTTTGCTATAGCTATTCATTGGCAATGGCACTGGATGGCTATGGCTATGACTTTAAAGCAGACTTTCTAGAGGCAATCATGGTAATGGGAAATGGCGCTAGTATCGTAAAGGAAGATGACCAGCACCCTCTAGTATTCTTTGATAACGGAATGCCAGATCTTTCTATTTCTCATTCTTTAAAAATACTTGGATTTGACTATGAGGACTTCTATCTAAAGGATGGAGCAGAAGTTAATTTGGAAGAAATTAAAAGAAAGTTGGAAACGTTTCTGTTCAATGGACCTGTCGTACTGGGACCTCTTGATATGGGGCCATCTGTCCCTACAATCCCAACCATACAATTCTTTATGGTGTAGATCACTTCGTAACCGTGTATGACATTGATGGTCAGTATCTCTATTTGCATGATCCAGCTGGTTTTGCCTGTATGAAGGTTGCTTTTAATGACATCTTAGAAGCCTGGAAGGCAGAGGCTATTGACTATAAGCGCGGAGCTTATTCCATGTGGGGAAATTTTAAGAAGGTCAAGAGTCCTAGTCAGACTGAAATCTATCAGGAAACAGCAAGGATTATGAAAAACCGATATCTAAATGGTCAAAACGATGTTTTGGAATGTTATGCAAAAGCAGTTGCTGAAAACGGCTTAAATACAGAGCAAAAACAATTGCATCAGTATTTTCAGTTTCAAACTTGCGGCTGTTCGAAATATCTATCTCAGTAAATTCTTAAAAGCGCATGATCCCGAAGGGGCAAGATTAAAAGAGAAATTGGCTTCTTTATTTGGCCAAGCCCACCTTTCGTGTTTAAAAGAAGATTACCAAGAACTATCCCGCTTGCTCTATCAGATAGCAGAAGTAGATGGTCGCTTTAAAGATTTATATGTAAAGTAGTGACTATAAGCATAAAAGAATAGTTAGTAAAAGCAGTTTTTCGTAAAATGAAGAACTGCTTTTTGATTATGGTATAATGAAGTAAGAAAATAGCTTATTCTACTTAAAAATGAAGGGAGAACTCCTATGCCTAGACCAAGAACAAAAGAGGAATTAGTGCTAGCCTCTAAGGAAAACTATGAAAAGCTCAATCACTTTATATCTAAATTAAGTGAAGAGGAACTACAGACTCCTTTTGATTTTTCAAAAGACCAAAAGAAAAAAGAAGCTCACTGGAAAAGAGATAAAAATCTGCGGGATGCTCTGATCCATCTCTATGAATGGCATCAGTTACTTTTGACCTGGGTACATTCCAATCAAAAGGGTCATGAAAGACCTTTTCTCCCTGAACCTTATAATTGGAAAACTTATGGGGAAATGAATGTCGCTTTTTGGAAGAAGCACCAGAGAACGTCCTTAGAAGAAGCGACTAGGCTACTAGAGCAATCGCATAAAGAGGTTTTAGAGTTGATGGAAGGCTTCAGCAATGACCAACTCTTTACCAAAAGGTGTCTATAAGTGGACGGGTGGGACAAGTCTTGGCTCCTACTTTGTGAGTGCCACCTCCAGTCACTATGACTGGGCTCTGAAAAAACTCAAAGCTCATCAGAAAAATTGTAAGAATAGCTAGTTGAAGTACTATTGAAATTCACCAAAGGTTCTTCTAAGCTTCGAATAGCTTCATTCTCGTGATTTTTGAGCTCTTCTAGCTTTAGAATCCTTCAAAAATTAAAATTTAAGGCTATCATAGACTTAGAATAGGTCTAAAACATATATATAAATGCAATTCTAAACTTAGAATTGCATTTATATTAAAAGTAATTGAGTGTTCGACGCTTAGAATGCCTTGATTCTGAGAAATGTTGACTAGAAACTGGTTTGAATGGCTTTTTTCTGATATGGATGATAGATAGATGGGTGAGATGATGAACATACAAAAAGAGAAAGTTAGAAAAGAGTTGGGATCCCTCTGTTTGGGAGAACTTGCAGCCATCCTATCCTTTTGGTTGTGTTTTTTTCTTTTGAAAAATCGGCTTGGTGATTGGAAGAGTCTGATCTCCATTCTCTATCCTTTGTCTCTGCTGACATTTATTTTGCTTCAAGGTTCAATCTATTGGGCGATTTTGATTAGAAGACTGTCCAATCCTCAGTTCGGAAGTGGAAATGTCCCTAGAATATATGGTGGGCTCAGAATACTAGACCTTATTTTACTTATTTCAGGCTTTCCTGTCATTGTCTGGAATACACAGAGTTTCCAAGTGGCTATCTTAGCCACATTGATACAGCTTTTTGCCCTTATCGAATGGATCAATTATTACCTCATACGCCTATCTTATAGTTTGAACCCACTTGTTTTATGGAAACGAATTGCCAAGGGAAAATTTGAAAAGAGCAGAATAGCCAAGGAGTTGGGGTAGGGGGCTATCATTATTTTGATTTCAAATATAGCAGAAAAGGTTATATGTAAGTATTTAGAGGAAAAAGAATTTGGATGAAAAAAATTTTTAAAAATCCTAGTCATAACTGTAGTAGGTTTTTCTAACGTTGTTTTGGTCTATATCGTGTCTATCAAAAGAATTATTATAAAGGAGTGTATGAATCTTTAAGTAATGTCTTTTTAGAGATGAACTATGCAGAAACCCATAGTGGTATCTTTACCTGGACTTGCTGATTTTAGTAAAGCAGTTGACGGAGGCCAATCATATCGCGATAAGGACATTACAGTTGGTATAGAGTCTTGAATCAGGCTTATCTGAAAGGTGAAACTATATTAGTGATATGTAGGTATTGAAGAAACATTTCTAATTGAGTATAGGCGGACGTTACCTGACGGTAGATATCTTTTTATTGACTATGATTATAGCGATAAAAATACTCAAACAAACTATTGAGGTTTCAGAATCTGATCAATCATTAGCATACGGACTGACCGGTTATCGTATAGAAATAAAGACTAGAGGAGAACTTGATTTAGCATCATATTTTGAAAAATTTCCTATGGTTTTAGTTCGACTAAAGGTTTACCAAGTTTTTCAGCTAACAGATCCCAACGAAGTACTAGAGTATTTAAAAGCCTTATGGAATTGATGAAGCTTGGATTAAAGAAAAAAATTCCACTTCATGCTCTATGATGTTGTTCTAGAACGCTGGTTTCAAAAAAATGGTAGTCAACGCTACTCAGTTGACAATCTTGGGGATGTAGAGATTGTGCCACTCAGTTTTTTTCTGAATAGAGTAGCTGAACTGATAGTAGATATAATAGCGTTGTATGAAATAAAAAATGTATTGGATGAAAAACAAAAATAATGAATCCGCTACTAGAACCTATGCCTTTTCATAAAATAAAGGAGAGAGGAAATGAATATTTTAAAAATACAGGAACAGATTGACAGTACGAAGTACTGGGATTCCTACGCATTAGACTTTAGAGCTTCATTTTTCGGGGACGAATGTAAACTCTATATCGAGATTGAAAATGGCAAATCGGATCAGTATTGCTGGGAGATAGTTTTCTACCGTTGTTTTAAGGTTGACTATGAGACGGATGCTGGTTGGACATGTTGGGAAAGCAAGAGTGGCACAAGGAATTTCAATATGAAAGATATTCCTTTTGAAAATCTCATGTCTCACACTGTACATGACATTAGACTTATCGAAGAGAAAAATGATATGATACAAGCTACAATTACTTTTATCAAGTATGTTAATTAAGATTGTGTGCCAAGAAATTCAAGTCTCTAAGGTTTTAGTCAGAGAACAGAACTTCTTTTTGGTGCTAATAAAATAGGATATCATCTCAGCAAGCATCAAATACCTGCTAAAAAAATAGAGATGAGTAAAGCCATATATCCAAGCAATTTTGATAAAAATATATGCAAGATATTCTTGATGAATGAATTGGAAATTGATGTTATCACAAAAAGACTAGAAGAAAGTGAGTTGAAAATACCATGAAAAATAAGTGGGAATATGTCAAAAATATAATAAAAAGATTTCTTTTTAAAGATTTCTTTTTTTGAGATTCTTTCCAATATCCCATCTAATAATGCTAAATGGTATATTTTTTTGAATTTGATGCCATTGGAAAAAGCACTGAATAATCTGACTATGTCAGAATTTGAAGATCTAGTCTTATATTCAAAAATATGGCTATCAAAATGAGTTGGAACGAGCTTTTTAAAAATTTTCAAAGGAAATAGAGGATATAAATAACTTAATATTAGTTTCCTCTACATCTCCTGTTGAATTTGATGCTATAGAAACGGATACGGAAGATTTTTTTAGTAAGGTTAGAAATAGATGACAGCATCTTTTGGGAGCTCGAATTCTATTAATTTGATGAGGTAGATAAGAATGACTATTGAGGATTTAAGTGAACTACTACTATCAATAGCGGAAGAAGATGCTATCATTTCGACTTTATTTTTCATTTTTTTATTAGAAACAAAGGATATTCAACTCAGATATTGGAAGAGATTATTTTTTTATGGAATGGCAATAGGTTGGTTTGAAATCGTTAATGTAGAAAATGATAATATTCCTTATACGGATATTGAGTGGAAAAATTGATAATGACTTTCAAGAAGTTGTTTTTTTGCGATAATGATTTTTGCTGTAAAGACTTTATTTACACAGGAAGGTGGAATCCCAGAATTATTCAAAAAAAGTTTATCTGATAACAGAATGCTCAATCAATTCCTGTCCTCCATTTAAAAATCTCTGACAGACTTATCTGGATTGCCTTCTAATCATATCATAATTTCTTAAGAAGGATGTATGATATGATAGTAGGAGCTAGTACATGGCTTGATAAGGAGATTGGAGATGAAAAAAATATGAAATCGATTGTTTTTTTCTTATCTTTCTAAAAAAATAAAAAAAGTAGGAGTCCAATCATATGGAACTAGGTAAATTTAATTTTGAAAAATAGAGGTCAGTCGCTAGCAGAATTGGGTGTTGCAAGTTATGCATACACATATCAAGATATGTTGGCATATCTTAACTGGATAGAGTCGAAAAAGTTTATGATTCTTGGTGGCAATGTCTATGTAGAAGGAAATGGGGGACTTGAGTTGACTTATGATAGCTGGTATTATTCTCCTAAAAAAATAATGGTAGCGACTTACTCCAGTCAATTTCCGTAGCAAAAGATTATATCAACCAGTATATAGATAGTAATGGAAAACATTTTTATTTTACAGTAGTTACTTCAGCATAGATGGAATTGATAGTCAAAAAAAGAATTGCTCAGTGTAAATAGAAATCATAAATATAAGTAGGATAGGAAATTATTGAGAAAAATAGAACTAGAGATGTTGTGGATTAAATGAGGTGAAAAATGATTGATGAATTGAAAAAGAAGATTGCTTCTAGCGAGGGTGTAGATTTTTGCACCATTTGGAAAGGGGATTTCTGATGAATGGATTATAAAAGCTGAGAAAAGATTAAATTTTACTTTTCCTGAAACATATAAGTGGTGGCTGAAAAAAATTATATGGGGGAGAGATTTATGGAGAAGAAATGTTCAGTATTTATGGATTAGATTTTTGATACTGTTGTAGGAGGAGATCTTGTTTATATAAACGAGCTGAATCGAAAAAGAAGGGTTCAGTAATTCTGAGCAATTAGTTATTTGTGAATGTGGTGATGGCATGTTCTATTTTCAAAAATCAGGACGGTCTGACCAATGAATTACCTGTTTTTTTAAAGATGGAGAATACTATGCAGATAATTTTATAGAATTTCTACTAAAAAGAATAGACGAGTAGTATTAATAACCTATTCAGATGCAATAGAATCATATATATAACTCTCGAGGAAGGATGGTTTTGATAGATTTATAGTATGAGCAGGATGACACAAAGCGAGATTAACTGTTCAAAATGTTCATTCTTTAAAAAACAAGAAGATTAAGCCTTTCTATACTTTCATAGGACAAAAGATACATGGCTCTTAAATATCTCCTGAGTAAAAAAACTATGCAACTATACAGAAATTGAAAAAGCAGATTGCTAGAAGTTTGGATCTTTTATGAAAAATAATATTACTATAAAAAATGATAGACAAATTTGAGATATAAATATTAAGGAGAGAAGTCGTATACGATTTGATTTAAAAAAAGCAAACAAAAAGAGATCGAAGAAATAGATTATTGGGAAATGGGAATACTAGATTTAAAGATATCCTATTTTGGAGATGAGGTTTCTTTGTGCTTAGAAGATTATCATAACAAAGAAAAATACTGGGAAATTAAGTTTTTAGTATGCGCAAAAGTAGAGTATAGCAATGATGCTTTAGACATTCAGTGGAGAAAAGATCAACCCGTTAAAAACATGACTAGAGGAGAATTACATCATCATGGTCAAGAAATTTCTTTACAAATTTATGAGGAGAATCCTGATTTTGTGAAGTGTATGGTTGATATTGGTTTGTTGCAAATGACAATTGTTTGTCGTGACATTCAGATAGAACATCTTGATTTAAAGGGTGCTCATTTCTTTTGGCAGGATAATGATGTTTTATAGATAAATCATCCAAAGAATCAAAGAACGAAAAACTGGTTTGTATTACATAACTAAGCATTGAGAACAATTTATAAGGTAAAATAATGAGAAATACGATGTTTATTTTTTCGAACCCAAAGGAGAACGAATAGACTCCTTAAAGTGTCAAGGGAGTAGATGTTTTTCGTGCTTCGAAAAATTTTTACTGTGATATATGTATCAGATTATTGAAAGGATTGATACGATGCTCGCTCCCCGATAATCCAGATCTATTTGGAGGCCGACCGGATTCTAGCTTAGATATTGTTGATAACAAAAACAGAATATTTACTTACTAGAAAAATTTTATGATTCTGACGGGGAAAAAGTTATTGGGAGGTAAGGAAATGACATATGAGTTTTTTTTAAGGAATTATTATCTTATGGGGAAGAGTTTGTCATATATCATCAAGATAAAAAAATTTTTATATTAGCCAACGAAGAGATTTGGGGAGATATATTTCACTGTTTCTGAGAAAGAATATAGAGTATTCTATAATCAAATGGAATTTTTTTATCTGCAGCATTAATCAATGGTAAAAACATTGGGTGAAACATGGGATGAACTCGAAGTTTATTAATCGTGTTGGTGTCGGAGTTCTAGCAGGTAGAGTAATCCGAGTAGGCTCGGAAAAATTTAATTGCAAGATGAATCCATAGTAAGATATGGACTTGTATACTGGAGCCTGTATTTAAAACGAATGTTTTTGGAAAGGAAGTAAAAATGCATTTAGGTGGCTCAGTGGTTTCTAATCATATTTTAGAAAATAAAGCAGAATTGAAATGGGTATTTCGTGAGGATGCCGTGGATGAGCTAGACAATGGCTGGCGCTTTCTTTCTGAAATAGATACCGAAGAATACTTATCAAATCCTGAAAATATGTCAGTATGCGACTGGAGTACAATTGTTGAAATTGAACCTGCTGTATTATTGCTTTACGACATGCCTATCGGAACAGAACTTACACTTATTTACGAAGGTGAGCAGAGATATTTTATAGATACAAATACTGGAAGCAAAATTTTACTATAAGACAGTAGCAGCAACCAGATAAGAAAAGAGATGAAAGTGACGATAGAAACAGAATTGAAAAGAATTAGTAAAAGTCTATCTTTAATAAATGACAACCAAACCTTTAACAAGATATCTTCTACTAATTTAGAGAATATAAATGATATTTTAAATGATTATTTACCTCTTCATTTAAAAATGGATAGAGAAGGGGAATTCTAGAATAATTAAGTCATTAAGCGAAAGTCGTCAATTAGATAGACAAGCATTTTCTCAGTTACTTGTAGGTGTTAGAAACTTATATCTTGATTTAGAAGAACTTCAAGATTTGCTTATTGAAGTATCGAATGAAATAGATGGAAAGTAGATGTTTAATTTTATAAAAAAAGGAATAGTGGAGCTGTAGATGAAATTAGATATGGAGACTAAAAAAATGAAAAAAATGGGTAGAAGTCTTTAAAGGTTTGATTCCTGTAGATAACTATAAGATAAAGGTTTTGTTGACAAATTTGTCAGATGCTCAAGAAATTAGGCTGATTGGAGAGCAGAACCGTTTTAAATTATCATGTTTTTTTGCTATGATGAAGCACGAGTCTTTAGCAGGGAATTGTATTTATCTGCAATTCTAGACAAAGAGATGTTTAAAAAAATATGAAAAAGATAATTTCCAAAAATATCATTTACGAAGTCAAGAATAGTCAATTAGTGAGAAAAACTGGAATACACATCATATTATGATCTAGGAACTTTGCATTCACGACATTATATAATCATAACTCAAGATAGTGTAGTGGAGATTCTTGTTTCTGCAAATTTGAAATTAGATATCAGCCAATACTAGAAAATTTGCTAATCAAACATGTACATGACTTTAGTACAATTATCGGAAAATAGAACTTGGAGAAATGATATGGAAAAATGGACGAAAATTAAACCGGACTTTATTCCTTTTTGGCGACTATGGTATTGAGATAAATATAGATGGGGACACTCTAATTGTCTACTTGGAAGATTCAGAAAAATTTAAATTTACCTTTACAAAGATCTGGGCTTTCCGAACAGTCCAGGAAAGTTTAGAATTAAGAGATAAATACTGGGAACAAGGATTGGCAGAGAACAGACCACTTTATCTGACCAACTATATCTATGAGGTCGAGAATACAGAGTTTGGTGATTTGGTCGCTTCTGCAAATATAGCTAATAAAAAGCTTCATCACTATTTCATAATGTCGACAGAATATTTAGTGGATATTCTATCTGAAAAATGATGTAAAAAGTGGAGAAAGTATAAAAAAATAAGGTGAATAAGTCCTTTAAGTCAATTCAGATTATGATAACTACCTGTTTCATTTATGCTATAATATTCTTAATGAATTTTTCAGAAAGGAAACTCAATGCCCTACAAATTTCTACTCTTCGACCTTGATCACACCTTGCTTGATTTTGATGCTGCTGAGGATGTGGCTTTGACGCAACTTCTAAAAGAAGAAGGGGTGGCAGATATTCAAGCCTATAAAGACTACTACGTTCCTATGAACAAGGCTCTCTGGAAGGACTTGGAACAAAAGAAAATCAGTAAACAAGAACTGGTTAACACGCGCTTTTCTCGTTTATTTGCTCATTTTGGACTGGAGAAAGATGGTACATTACTTGCTCAGCGTTACCAATTTTATCTCGCTCAGCAGGGACAAACTCTTTCGGGCGCTCATGAACTCTTGGACAGCCTCATCGAGAGAGATTATGAGCTATACGCTGCGACAAATGGGATTACTGCCATTCAGACGGGTCGTCTGGCTCAATCTGGTCTGGCTCCCTATTTCAACCAGGTCTTTATCTCCGAGCAGTTGCAAACACAAAAACCTGATGCACTATTCTATGAAAAAATCGGTCAGCAGATTGCAGGATTTGATAAAGAAAAGACGCTGATGATTGGAGATTCCTTAACTGCCGACATTCAAGGTGGCAATAATGCTGACATTGACACTATCTGGTACAATCCTCAACGCCTCGAAAATCACACACAAGCCCAACCAACTTATGAAGTCCATTCTTACCAAGACTTGCTGGATTGTTTAGATAAACTGTAAAAAGTGGTTTAGATAGCCACTTTTTGCTATAATAGAGGCAGGAAAAACGAAGGAGTTGGCTATGCAACACTCATCTTGGCATGCTTTGATTAAGGAGCAATTACCTGAAGGTTATTTTGGGAAAATCAATCAGTTTATGGATCAGGTCTATGCTCAGGGAACTGTTTATCCACCTAAGGAAAAGATTTTTCAGGCTCTATTGACTACACCGCTTGAAGAAGTTAAGGTAGTGATTCTAGGGCAAGACCCCTATCACGGGCCAGGTCAGGCTCAGGGCTTGAGTTTTTCTGTTCCTGACTCTATCCCAGCTCCGCCATCCTTGCAAAATATCTTGAAAGAATTGTCAGACGACATCGGCGTTAAGAAGTCCCATGATTTAACTGCTTGGGCTGAACAAGGAGTCTTACTTCTCAATGCTTGTTTGACCGTTCCTGCTGGGCAGGCCAATGATCATGCTGGGCTAATATGGGAGCCATTTACAGATGCTGTGATTCGGGTTGTCAATAATCTAGACAGACCTGTAGTCTTTGTACTCTGGGGCGCTTATGCACGCAAGAAGAAGGCCTTGGTTACCAATCCTCACCACTTGATTATCGAATCAGCCCATCCTAGTCCTTTATCTGTTTACAGAGGATTTTGGGGTTCCAAGCCTTTTTCCAAGGCCAATGCATTCTTAATAGAGACAGGACAAGAGCCAATCGATTGGCTTAGATAAGGAGAAAATATGCCTCAGTTAGCGACGATTTGCTACATTGATAACGGAAAAGAACTGCTCATGCTCCATCGTAATAAGAAGCCTAATGATGTCCATGCGGGTAAATGGATTGGTGTGGGTGGTAAGCTAGAGCGAGGCGAGACACCTCAGGAGTGCGCAGCGCGTGAAATCCTCGAAGAAACAGGCCTCAAAGCCAAGCCAGTACTAAAAGGCGTTATCACTTTTCCAGAATTCACGCCAGATTTAGACTGGTACACCTATGTTTTTAAGGTGACAGAGTTTGAGGGGGACTTGATTGACTGCAATGAGGGGACACTGGAATGGGTTCCCTATGATGAAGTTCTAAGCAAGCCAACTTGGGAAGGTGATCACACCTTTGTTGAGTGGCTTTTAGAGGACAAACCCTTCTTTTCAGCTAAGTTTGTTTATGATGGGGATAAATTGTTGGATACCCAAGTCGATTTCTATGAATAAAGGAGAAAGCAGATGCTACTAATCAAAAACGGTCGTGTAATGGATCCCAAGTCTGGTTTGGAACAAGTGTGTGATGTTTTGGTCCAAGACGGGAAAATTGTCAAAATTTCCCCTGAAATCAGGGAAGAAGGAGCAGAGGTGCTTGATGCTACTGGTCTTGTAGTTGCACCTGGACTAGTTGATATCCATGTTCATTTCCGTGAACCTGGTCAGACTCACAAGGAAGACATTCATACTGGTGCCCTAGCGGCTGCTGCAGGTGGATTTACAACGGTTGTCATGATGGCTAATACTAGTCCAACCATTTCGGATGTAGAGACTCTTCAAGAAGTTCTCCAGTCAGCTGCCAAGGAAAGATTAACGTCAAAACGGTTGCGACTATTACCAAGAATTTTAATGGCCAAGACTTGACTGACTTTAAGGCGCTTTTAAAAACAGGTGCCGTTGGTTTCTCAGATGACGGTATTCCACTTGAAAGCAGCAAGGTTCTCAAAGAAGCCTTGGAAACTGCTAAAAAACTTGGCACCTTTGTTTGTTTACACGAGGAAGATCCCGGATTGAACGGCATTCTTGGCTTTAACGAAAACATCGCTAAAGACCACTTCAAGATCTGTGGAGCGACAGGGGTGGCAGAATACGCCATGATTGCGCGTGATGTCATGATTGCCTATGCAACTAAGGCCCATGTTCACATCCAGCATTTATCTAAGGAAGAAAGTGTCAAGGTAGTAGAGTTTGCTCAAGGTTTGGGGGCCCAAGTCACAGCAGAAGTGGCACCACAACATTTTTCTAAGACAGAAACTCTTCTTTTAACTCAAGGTAGCAATGCCAAAATGAATCCTCCGCTTCGTTTGGAGTCAGATCGCCGTGCCGTTATCGAGGGCCTCAAGTCAGGCGTCATCACTGTGATTGCGACAGACCACGCGCCTCACCATGCAGATGAGAAAAATGTAGAAGATATCACTAAAGCACCATCTGGTATGACTGGTCTGGAAACCTCTCTATCTCTCGGTCTGACTTATTTGGTCCAAGCTGGTGAACTAAGCTTAATGGAATTGCTAGAAAAAATGACTGTTAATCCAGCTAAATTGTACAACTTTGAAGCAGGTTACTTGGCTGAGAATGGTCCAGCAGATATCACCATCTTTGATGACAAGGCTGATCGTACTGTTGGTCCAAACTTTGCTTCAAAATCAGCTAATTCTCCATTTATCGGCGAAACCTTAAAAGGGCAGGTCAAATATACTATCTGTAAGGGACAAATCGTCTACCAAAACTAGATGGGACTCTGCTCTATAAACCATAAGAATAGAGAGCGTTTATGTATCCAACCCATCAATTTAAAGACAAGTTTGTTTTATTTCTTAAGATATTTTTCCCTATCCTGATCTATCAATTTGCCAATTATTCTGCCTCTTTTGTCGATACGACCATGACGGGGAAGTACAATACCATGGATTTGGCGGGGGTGTCAACTGCAACGAGTCTATGGAATCCTTTTTTCACCTTTTTAACAGGGATTGTTTCGGCCATGGTTCCCATCATCGGCCATCATCTAGGAAGAGGCAAAAAGGAAGAAGTAGCATCTGACTTTTACCAATTTATTTATTTGGCTTTTGGGCTGTCTTTGGTTTTGCTTGGCATGGTGCTTTTTCTAGCGCCTCCAGTTTTAAACCATATCGGACTAGAAGCTCAAGTGGCGGTAGTTTCAGTTCGTTATCTTTGGTATTTGTCTATCGGAATTATTCCCTTGTTGCTTTCAGTGTTATCCGATCGCTACTTGATTCTCTCGGTTTGACCAAGCTATCCATGTACCTCATGCTCTTATTGCTACCTTTAAATTGTGGGTTTAACTATTTATTGATCTACGGAGCCTTTGGGTTTCCAGAGTTAGGTGGAGCAGGAGCAGGGCTAGGAACCTCACTTGCTTATTGGTGTCTACTGGGAATTTCCATCATCATCTTGGTCAAGCAGAAAAACCTAAAAGAACTTCATTTAGAACGACGCGCCCCTCTGAATTTAGAGAGAATTATGGAGGGAATTCGCTTGGGATTACCAATCGGTGGAACTGTTTTTGCTGAGGTTATTATTTTTTCAGTCGTTGGTTTGATTATGGCTAAGTTTTCGTCTATGATTATTGCTAGCCACCAGTCAGCCATGAACTTCTCGACACTCATGTATGCTTTTCCCATGAGTATTTCTTCTGCCATGGCCATCGTTGTTTCTTATGAGATAGGAGCTAAGCGATTTGATGATGCTAAGACCTATATCAAACTTGGACGTTGTATAGCACTGATATTTGCAGGCTTTACATTGAGCTTTCTCTATATTTTGAGAGATGTCGTAGCCAGTTTATATGGCAATAATCCTGACTTCATTGAACTAACATCTACCTTCCTAACTTATAGTCTATTTTTCCAGTTAGCTGACACCGTTGCAGCTCCTTTACAAGGAATCCTGAGAGGCTATAAGGATACGGTTGTTCCCTTCTATCTAGGAGTAATTGCTTACTGGGCTGTTTCCATTCCATTAGGCTTATTCCTAGATCATGTGACAACTTTGGGAGCCTATTCTTACTGGATTGGTCTAATAGCGAGTTTGGTCGTTAGTGCTATCCTCTATCAATGGCGTTTGCAAACAATTATGAAAAGATTTGAAGTTTCCAATGTCAAATAAACTTTGTGAAAAAATAATCTAACTAAAGAAAATCCCTGTTTTAACAGGGATTTCTTTTTGTCTTAGTGAAATTTTGTAAGTCATAAACTTTGACAGTGTTTTCAAAAAAGAGGTAAAATATTAAGGAAAGAACAAAGTTAGAAAGGCAAGATTATGTCAACTTTAGATAAAAAAATCTTTTTGCTAGAGATGTTCCGTAAGATGGAAGAAATCCGTCGCATGGACTTAAAAATCGCTCAGTTAGTGAAAAAGGGAAAAGTTCCCGGTATGACTCACTTTTCTGTCGGAGAGGAAGCTGCTAACGTCGGGCGATGCTGGCTCTTAACCCAGATGATCTGATCACATCTAACCACCGTGGTCATGGGCAAGCTATTGCTAAGGGGATTGACCTCAACGGAATGATGGCTGAAATCCTTGGTAAATACACTGGAACCTGTAAAGGAAAAGGTGGTTCTATGCATATCGCCGACCTAGATGCTGGTAACCTTGGTGCCAATGGTATCGTAGGTGGTGGTATGGGAATCGCTGTCGGTGCAGCCCTCAGTCAGCAAATGCAACATACTGGTAAAATCGTTGTTTGCTTTTTTGGGGATGGTGCGACCAACGAAGGTGTTTTCCACGAATCAGTGAACATGGCTTCTATCTGGAAGCTGCCAGTCATTTTCTACTGCATTAACAACGGTTATGGGATCTCTGCGGATATCAAGAAAATGACCAATGTAGAGCACATTCATCAACGTAGTGCGGCATATGGAATCCCTGGAATGTTTATCGAAGATGGCAACAACGTCATCGACGTTTATGAAGGATTTAAGAAAGCTGTAGATCATGTTCGTGGTGGTAGCGGCCCAGTCTTGATCGAAAGTGTCACTTATCGCTGGCTTGGTCACTCATCATCTGACCCTGGTAAATATCGTACGCGCGAAGAAGTAGAATTGTGGAAACAAAAAGACCCAATTGAAAACCTCCGCAATTACCTTATTGAAATACTATTGCAAGTGCCGAAGAATTGGAAGAAATCCAAGCGCAAGTCAAGGAAGCGGTAGAAGCTTCTGTTAAATTTGCGGAAGAAAGTCCATTCCCACCACTAGAATCAGCCTTTGAAGATATTTACGCAGACTAAGGAGAAAGAGATAAAATGGAAACAAAAACAATGTCCTTCCGCGACACCATTATCCTTGCTATGTCTGAGGAAATGCGTCGCGATGAAAATGTGTTCTTGATGGGAGAAGACGTCGGTGTCTTCGGAGGGGACTTCGGTACTTCTGTTGGAATGCTTGAAGAATTTGGTCCAGAACGTGTTCGAGACTGTCCGATTTCTGAAGCTGCCATCTCCGGAGCAGCAGCAGGAGCGGCTATGACAGGACTTCGTCCAATCGTCGATATGACCTTCATGGACTTCTCGGTCATTGCCATGGACAATATCGTCAACCAAGCTGCTAAAACACGTTATATGTTTGGTGGGAAAGGTCAGGTTCCAATGACAGTTCGATGCGCAGCTGGTAACGGTGTCGGTTCTGCAGCTCAGCACTCGCAATCTCTAGAGTCTTGGTTTACTCACATTCCTGGACTTAAGGTTGTGGCACCAGGTACACCTGCGGACATGAAAGGACTTCTCAAGTCTTCTATCCGTGATAACAACCCAGTTATCATTCTTGAGTACAAGTCAGAATTTAATCAAAAAGGGGAAGTTCCAGTTGATCCAGACTACACAATCCCACTTGGGGTTGGGGAAATCAAACGCCAAGGTACAGATGTAACAGTTGTTACTTACGGAAAAATGCTTCGACGTGTGGTTCAAGCTGCTGAAGAATTGGCAGAAGAAGGAATTTCAGTTGAAATTGTGGACCCACGTACCCTTGTTCCACTTGATAAGGATATCATCATTAACTCAGTGAAGAAGACTGGTAAGGTGGTGCTTGTCAACGACGCTCACAAAACAAGTGGCTATATCGGAGAGATTTCAGCTATTATTTCAGAATCAGAAGCATTTGACTATCTAGACGCGCCAATCCGCCGTTGCGCTGGAGAAGATGTGCCAATGCCTTACGCACAAAATCTAGAAAATGCAATGATTCCAACCGTTGAAAGCATCAAAGATGCAATCCGAAAAACTTATAACAAAGAATAAGGTTGCATAAGATAAGTTATGTAAACATTTTGAGTTTTTAACTTTAGTAACTTGAGATATATTTTGTATCCAAGTTATTTGTAAAGTTGTGACAGTTTTTTGACGAATCGATAATATTCGACGAATGAATTAGTAAGTCTACTAGGTTGGACGCCTTATAGCGGCAACCGTAGCAACTTGAGATACGTGTTGTATCCAAGTTGCTTGTAGAGTTGAATTCGGACGGAGGTCTGCGAAAAAAAGATAGATTTCCTTGTGTTCATCGAACACATCGTCAATCTCCTATTTTTCATTGCCCTCTGCGTCCTTAATATCTTATATTCGAACACGGGCTAAAGTCTGTGTGAAAAAGATAAACTTTCCTAGAAACTAAAGTTTCTTCGTCAAGTTTCCTATTTTCACTTTGACTTTTAACGCCCTTTGTATCATAAATAGAATTGGAGAGGTCATGGCTGATGACAAGCTAAGAGCGACTCCTGCGGCTAGAAAGTTAGCGGATGATCTAGGGATCAACCTCTACGACGTTTCTGGCTCAGGTGCAAACGGTCGTGTCCACAAAGAAGACGTGGAAACTTATAAAGACACAAACGTGGTTCGCATTTCGCCACTTGCAAAACGAATTGCCCTCGAACATAACATTGCTTGGCAGGAAATCCAAGGAACGGGTCATCGTGGTAAGATCATGAAGAAGGACGTTTTGGCCTTGCTTCCTGAAAATATCGCAAACGATACTATAAAGTCTCCTGCTCAAATCGAAAAAGTGGAAGAGATTCCTGATACTATCACTCCTTATGGTGATATTGAGCGTATTCCAATGACACCAATGCGTAAGGTTATCGCCCAACGTATGGTTGAATCCTACCTGACTGCGCCAACCTTCACGCTCAACTACGATGTCGATATGTCTGAGATGCTGGCTCTTCGTAAGAAGGTTCTTGATCCAATCATGGAAGCAACTGGTAAGAAAGTAACGGTTACAGACCTTCTTTCTCTCGCTGTTGTAAAGACCCTTATGAAACACCCATACATCAACGCTTCGTTGACCGAAGACGGCAAGACCATTATCACTCATAACTATGTCAACCTTGCTATGGCAGTTGGTATGGATAATGGATTGATGACACCTGTTGTCTATAATGCTGAAAAATGAGCTTGTCAGAGTTAGTTGTAGCCTTTAAGGATGTGATTGGCCGTACCTTGGATGGTAAATTGGCTCCAAGTGAGTTGCAAAACTCAACCTTCACAATTAGTAACTTGGGAATGTTTGGTGTTCAGTCCTTCGGTCCGATTATTAACCAACCAAACTCAGCTATCCTCGGGGTTAGCTCAACAGTTGAAAAACCTGTAGTTGTCAATGGTGAGATTGTTATTCGTCCTATCATGAGCCTAGGGTTAACCATTGACCACCGTGTCGTAGATGGTATGGCTGGTGCTAAGTTTATGAAAGACTTGAAAGCCTTGATTGAGAACCCAATCTCAATGTTGGTTTAAGTCAGCTATTGTTATTTTAGAGTTTTAGATAAAGGAAGTAAGACATGGCCTTAGAAGTAATTATGCCAAAAGCCGGCGTGGATATGACAGAAGGACAAATCGTCCAATGGAATAAAAAAGTCGGTGAATTTGTAAAAGAAGGAGAAATCCTTTTGGAAATCATGACTGACAAAGTCAGCATGGAATTGGAAGCCGAAGAAGATGGATACTTGATTGCCATCCTCAAAGGAGATGGTGAAACTGTTCCAGTAACTGAAGTTATCGGTTACCTTGGTGAAGAAGGGGAACATCCCAACAGCTGGAGTAGCAGCGCCAGAAGCTAGCCCGGCTCCAGCAGTTAGTGCCTCAAACGACGATGGTAAGAGCGATGATGCCTTTGATATCGTTGTGATTGGTGGTGGTCCTGCTGGATATGTAGCAGCTATTAAAGCTGCTCAACTCGGTGGTAAGGTTGCCCTTGTTGAGAAATCTGAACTCGGTGGAACCTGCTTGAACCGTGGATGTATCCCAACTAAGACCTACCTTCACAACGCTGAAATTATCGAAAACATCGGTCATGCAGCAAATCGTGGTATCGTCATTGAAAATCCAAACTTCACTGTTGATATGGACAAACTTTTAGAAACAAAATCTAAAGTTGTTAATACCTTGGTAGGTGGTGTTGCAGGTCTTCTTCGTAGTTACGGAGTTACTGTTCATAAGGGTGTTGGTACTATTACTAAAGACAAGAATGTCTTGGTAAATGGTTCTGAATTGCTTGAAACCAAGAAAATTATCCTTGCTGGTGGTTCAAAGGTTAGCAAAATTAACGTTCCTGGTATGGAATCTCCACTTGTGATGACCAGTGATGACATTCTTGAAATGAACGAAGTGCCAGAAAGCCTCGTAATCATTGGTGGTGGCGTTGTCGGTATCGAACTTGGTCAGGCATTCATGACATTTGGTTCAAAAGTGACTGTTATCGAAATGATGGACCGTATCGTTCCAGCTATGGATGCGGAAGTTTCTAAGAATCTTCGCTTGATTCTTGAGCGTAAAGGTATGACCATCTTGACAGGTACAAAATTGCAAGAAATCATCGAAGAAAATGGTCAACTTCGTATCAAGGTTGAAGGAAAAGACGATATCATCGCTAGCAAAGCTCTTCTTTCAATCGGTCGTGTGCCAGACCTTGAAGGAATTGGTGATGTTGAGTTTGAATTGGATCGTGGACGTATCAAGGTCAATGAATACATGGAAACTTCTGTTTCAGGTATCTATGCACCAGGTGACATCAATGGTACCAAGATGTTAGCGCACGCAGCTTTCCGTATGGGTGAAGTTGCTGCTGAAAATGCACTTAAAGGAAACCACGTTGTGGCAAAACTTAACTTGACTCCTGCAGCCATTTACACTCTTCCTGAAGTAGCAGCAGTAGGTCTAACTGAAGAACAAGCACGTGAGAAATACGATGTAGCCATCGGTAAATTCAACTTTGCAGCGAACGGCCGTGCTATTGCATCAGATGCGGCTCAAGGTTTCGTAAAAGTTATCGCTGATAAGAAATACGGAGAAATCCTTGGTGTGCACATCATTGGTCCTGCAGCCGCAGAATTGATTAACGAGGCATCAAGCATTATCGAAATGGAAATCACTGTTGAGGAAATGCTGAAGACCATCCACGGACACCCAACCTACTCTGAAGTGATGTACGAAGCATTTGCAGATGTTTTAGGAATGGCTATCCATTCACCTAAGAAAAAATAAATAAGTTTTTCAACTAAATTTTCTTAAAGTAGTACGGACGGCAGCGACCTCTATTAGAGTTCCATGCCTAAAAATTGAGCCTCTTGTCTCAATTTTTCCGAGAAATGTAACGATAACACGTTACATTTCTTTTTACCACTTTAGAAAATTTGATTGCTATGAACAGAATTTAAAAACTAAATTTTTGGAAATACTATGAAATACATTATCAATCATTCAAACGACACTGCTTTTAATATCGCCTTGGAAGAATATGCCTTTAAACACCTTTTGGATGAGGATCAAATCTTCCTACTTTGGATTAACAAACCTTCTATCATTGTTGGTCGTCACCAGAATACTATCGAAGAAATCAACCGTGATTATGTTCGAGAAAATGGCATTGAGGTAGTCCGCCGTATCAGTGGTGGTGGAGCTGTTTATCACGATTTAAACAACCTCAACTACACCATCATTTCAAAAGAAGATGAAAACAAGGCCTTTGACTTCAATAGCTTCTCAAGTCCAGTTATCAATACCTTGGCTCAACTAGGCGTTAAAGCTGAGTTCACAGGCCGTAATGACCTTGAGATTGATGGAAAAAAATTCTGTGGCAATGCCCAAGCCTATATCAATGGGCGTATCATGCACCACGGTTGCTTGCTCTTTGACGTTGATTTGTCAGTCCTTGCTAATGCCCTCAAGGTTTCAAAAGACAAATTTGAATCAAAAGGTGTGAAATCCGTCCGTGCCCGTGTAACCAATATTGTCAATGAATTACCAGAAAAAATCACAGTTGAAGAATTCCGTGATTTGCTATTGGAATACATGAAAAAAGAGTACCCAGAGATGACTGAATACGTTTTTTCTGAGGAAGAATTGGCCGAAATCAATCGTATCAAGGATACCAAGTTCGGTACTTGGGACTGGAACTACGGTAAATCACCTGAATTTAACGTCCGTCGTGGTACAAAATTCACTAGTGGTAAGGTTGAAGTTTTTGCCAATGTCATTGAATCAAAAATTCAAGACATCAAGATTTACGGTGACTTCTTCGGTATCGAAGACGTTGCAGCTGTAGAAGATGTCCTTCGTGGAGTAAAATACGAACGCGAAGATGTCCTTAAAGCTCTAGAAACTATTGATATTACACGCTACTTTGCTGGTATTAGCCGTGAAGAAATCGCTGAAGCAGTAGTGGGATAAAAAGAAAAGAAGTTGGTTGTATGACCAGCTTCTTTTTATGAGTTATATTTTACATAAATAATTTTATGTATTCTATAAACTATCTAGAGCATTTTTTTGTTCATCATTTACGATATGGGTATAGAGGTCAGTGACTTGCGTGCTGGCATGTCCTAATTGGTGGCTGACCAAAACTTGCGATTTAGTTGCATCATAGAGTCTGGTTGCTAAGGTATGGCGGAGTTTGTGGGGAGTTACACGGACTTTAAAGTCCTCAGAGTACTTAGCAACCATCTTTTCAACGCTAGAAGTATCAATACGATTGGGAACGCCACGGTATAAGGTCAGAAAGAGTGCTGTATCCGTCTTTTCCGTCTTATAACGTTGATTTCGAATGGCTAGATAATTCTCTAGATAAGGTTTTGCAAAGGCAGCGACATTAACTGAGTCACGTTTCCCCCCCTTACGTGTGACATCAATGACCATCATTTTGAGATTAAGGTCTCTTAGGTCCAGGTTAACAGCTTCAGATAAGCGAACACCAGATGCCAAGAGAAGGGCAATAATGGCCAAATCACGTTCTTTGTTCTTATTGAATGACGAGAGAGCGCGATTTGAGAGTTGTTGTGGGTACTCTTGGTCGATATAAGTCAGAAAACCTTCTGTTTCATCACCTAGAAAGAGTTTGCTTGATGTTTTCAGCTCTAGCAGCAAGTGTTTCTTTCTTTTTCTTGGTTGAAACTTTCTTCATTACATTACGATAGAAATAGGGTTCTCCCTGGTCGTTTTCAACCTCCTCTGTTAGATACTTGTAAAGACTAGAAAGTGCCGACAAGGTCCGATTAATGGTCGTCTGAGAGACACCTTGTTTGGTTGTATTGGCATTCAGCAATGGACGTTCACGTAGATATAGGATAAAAGCTTCCATATCTTTCTTAGACATATTTTCCAAGACAGATAAAGGAATATCAGACATTTTATCAGCATTTGAAATACCAGACTCCAAAAACCCAGCTGAAAAAAATCGATCGTATTCCTTGAGGTATTCGTACAAGGTTGTAAAACTGTAGGGCACAGCAAGCTTTGATTGGTAGTATTCCAAGACATACCAGGGCATGATTTGTTTTAGTTTGTCGATTCGTTCCAGTAAAATCTCACGTTTCATGTGTTCTCTCCATATATAAGTCTACTAGTAGTATAGCATAGACTCGTATATTTTTCAAGAAAAATTATAGTTTTTCGGAAAGATGTTATAGGGGGCATAAATCCAAAGAAAACTATAATCCCTTAACCTTTTGAAATACATTGTCTATACATCATCATACTTGACTAACATATCAGGGATTTTTGTTTCAAGACTCTTGCGAACTTTTCCTCGTATGGCAGTGTCCATTTGGCTGTTAATACTTGTTATTGTTGCTTTCGTATCTCTTGCAACTGTTTTAGATTTTTGGTCAAAACTTTCTTTTATTTGATTTTTAGCGACCTTTGCCAATTGGCATTGAGCCAGGATACGATTTCTTTCCATCATGCGATACATTTGTTTTAGAGCGTATTGGTATTCTTCATCAGTATAGTACTCATCCATTGGTGCTTGCATAATTTCTCCTTAGTTTATGATATTCTTCATCTAAGATATTTTTTCTTTGTCGAAATTCTTTGTCTAGTTTTCCTTTATCTTCTTCAAGTTTTATTTCATTAGTTCTATAAACTTGGTTAGAATGATATCTCAAATTTTCTATTTCTGTAAAGTACTCTCTAACACAATCAGCTGTTGATGAAAACTTTCTTAATACTAGGTACATTTTATCAGCTTCTTCGTCCATGATTTTTTCTAATTTTGCAGACCGTTCCTCTAGTTCTAGTGTCTTTTTCTCTAACTTTTTCTTTTGCTGATAGTATTGTTCTTCGAGGTTAAGAATTTCCCTCTCTTTTTGCCTAATGGCATCCCATTTTACATCTCTGCTTTCCATTGTCTGAACTCCTTAGCAAATTGTGTGTCTGTTGCCACTGTTTTTTCGATGACTTCCTGTAATTGTTTATCTAACTGTTCAAATGCTTGGGAGGAAGCGTTCATCTTAGTGACTGTTTGATTTGTCTCTGTCTGAAACGTATCGATAAACTGTGCTTGAGTGATACCTTGACTAGCAAAAATGGCATCAACCTCATAGGGAGCTAATGCTGTGTAGCTCGTAAAGTCGATTTTTGACCAAATTTCTTGTAATTCCTGATTGGCTTTTTTTGGCTAAGGCGCTCACTTCATCAGCTCCTGTTCTTGCTGCTGTAGCCATAGATGTTGATAGGATTGAACCTTGAGCTGCATCTAAGTATATTTCCTCAGAGCTACTAATGCCACCTGATGACCATTTTGATTTCAAGTCCTTGTAATGAGCCATTCCTCGGAGACTGTTGGCATAGGCTCGATAAACGCCACTGATTAAGGTTTTTCCTCCTTTACCATCAACAACTTGACCTGTTACAGGATCAAACTCCCAGTCACCTATATTGTGGCTAGTTCCGTCAAGCCAATATATGGTATCAGGCATTTTTAAGAAAGACTTATTAAACCATTCAGGGTGATTGAAATCATTCCAACGTACTACATCATCATGTTTTCTACGGTAATCTATAAACATAGAAGGATTGCTTTCAATAAATGCTTTTTCTTCGTTAGAAAGTGATAGATAAGTGAACCAAGCGTTAAAAGTTGTAGTTGGAATATGATATTTAGCTCCTACTTTCAGCATATAAGATCCTTGTGAATACCCAGATAGTTGACTGACTTCATATCTAGGGTCTTCCATAATTTCTTTTACAAATTGATCTGCTACAAAATATTGAGGAGATAAGGATGTTTCTCTTTCAATAATGGCAGTGGAAACATCAATCTTAGTAGGACTCCCTGGATCAGTTCCCGCAGCAATCACGGCTACATTTCTATAATCCGGTTCGCCGTTGACAATAGGTGCAACCGCCAAACCATCAAAACCTGTTCCTCGGTGAGACTTAGTGGCAACAACACGGAATTCTTGACCATCTGAAGTGGTTATAGTGTTGGTTTCTTCAAATCAGATGAAGAAGGATTCGGATTAGGAGCTTCTGTAACCAAAGGTTTATTATTTCTCTCAGCGTATTCAGAATTGACACTGTATACATTCTTCCCGTGGTTTAATTCATTAAGTTGTTTATCAGTATAATTAAATACCATTACTGCTCCCCTCTTTCTTTGTTAGAGTATGTAACCGTAACTGTATTAGTTGTTATTCCTTTTCTTAGGTTAAGAAAATCTCGCTGTCCATAAGTCATACGACCATTATAATTTTCTTTATCATCTAAGTTATGTGGAATTCCATAGAATATTTTTTCTCCATCTTCAAACAAAATATCAACCTTACAAGACCAGTCGCCAGGAGGGTTCGTATATGTTGGATTGGAAATTTCGATTTCTTCTATCCCTTGATAAGAATTCTTCAAGGCATTTACCAAACTAACTTCATATTCTCTATTTCGACGCTCTTCTTGAGACTTCCCTAACATACTAAACATAAAAACACCTCCTGCTGTAATGAATGCAACTAACAAAACGATTAGTAGCCTTTTATGACTTTTTTTAATTCCAGAATTGTTCATTTAAGATTTTCTCCTTTTTCTTATTATACTATAAGATTGGTTTATATTACACTAGAATAAGAAAAAGTTGTTTTACATCTTTTCTTTCCATTGTCGAAACTCCTTAGCAAATTGTGTGTCTGTTGCCACTGTTTTTTCGATGACTTCCTGTAATTGTTTATCTAACTGTTCAAATGCTTGGGAGGAAGCATTCATCTTAGTGACTATTTGATCCGTTTCTGCCTGAAAAGTATCGATAAACTGTGCTTGAGTGATACCTTGGCTAGCAAAAATGGTTTCAACTTCATAGGGAGCCAAGGCTGTGTAGCTCGTAAAGTCGATTTTTAACCAAATTTCTTGTAATTCCTGATTGGCTTTTTTGGCTAAAGCGCTCACTTCATCAGCTCCAGTTCTTGCTGCTGCAGCCATAGATGATGATAAGATAGAACCTTGAGCTGCATCTAAGTATATTTCCTCAGAACTACTAATGCCACCTGATGACCATTTTGACTTCAAGTCCTTGTAATGAGCCATTCCTCGGAGACTGTTGGCATAAGCTCGATAAACACCACTAATTAAGGGTTTCCCACCTTTACCATCAACAACTTGACCTGTTACAGGATCAAACTCCCAGTCACCAATTTTATGACTCGAACCATCAAGCCAGTGAATCGTACTAGGCATAGAATTTGTAGTGGTAGTATTATACCATTCTGGATGGTTGAAATCATTCCAGACTACTACGTCATCATTTTTTCTACGGTAATCTATAAACATAGAAGGGTTACTTTCAATAAATGCTTTTTCTTCCAGTGTGAGTGCACCGTATTTAAAACCAAGCATTAAAAGGTGGTTGTAGGGATGTGGTATTTAGCTCCTACCTTTAGCATATAAGACCCTTGTGAATAACCAGAAAGTTGACTGACTTCATATCTAGGGTCTTCCATAATTTCTTTTACAAATCGGTCCGCTACATAATATTGAGGTGATGTAGATGTCTCCCTTTCTGCAATTGCAGTTCCAACATCAATCTTAGTAGGACTCCCTGGATCCGTTCCTGCAGCAATCACAGCTATACTTTTATAATCTGGTTTGCCGTTGACTATTGGTGCAACCGCTAGTCCATCAAAACCTGTTTCTTTGTGAGACTTAGTCGCAATAACACGGAATTCTTGACCATCGGAGGTGGTTATAGTGTTAGTTTCATCCGAAGATAACTTATCATTTGTTTTGGCTACAACTTTCTTTTCAACTTCCCTTTCAGCATATTCAAAATTTACACTATAAACATTTTTCCCGTGATTTAATTCATTGAGTTGTTTATCAGTATAAGTGTATACCATTAATATTCTCCTTCTGAACCATCTGAATAAATAATTTTTGTGAGTTTACTAGTCTTACCCAAGTGACTATTTAAAAATTCTCGGTCCTCTTTTCTATTCTCTCTCTAAAGATACATCAGAAATACGTTTATCTTTTTTTGAATAATTAATTTTATATTTTATGCTTCTCTCGTTAAAAATATAGTTCAACTACGCAAGTCCAACTTCCTGGAGGATTTGTGTAGTTTGCATTAGAAAAATCTAATTTCTTCAATACCCTCATAACTATCTTTTTAAAAGTTTCAACCAAACTAACTTCGTACTCTCTATTTCGACGCTCTTCTTGAGACTTCCTAACATAGAAAAACATAAAAAACACCTCCTGCTGTAATGAATGCAACTAACAAAACGATTAGTAGACTTTTTATAACTTTTTAGTGCTGGAATTGTTCATTTAGTTTTTTTCTCCTTTTTCTTATTATACTATAAGATTTGTCTATATTACACTATAATAAGAAAAAATTATTTTAAATCTATCAATCATAGTAGGATTTCCTAGGTCCGTTCCCGCAGCAATCACAGCTATATTTTTATAATCAGGTTCGCCGTTGACAATAGGTGCAACTGCCAGTCCATCAAAAACCTGTTTCAATGTCAGACTTAGTGGCAACGACACGGAATTCTTGACCATCGGATATTATGGTGTTTGTTTCACCTTTATTTTTAGGCGAAGGAGTAACAATTTTGTAACCCTTACGCTTGGCATATTCTGGATTGGAACTATAAACATTTTTCCCTTGATTTAATTCATTAAGTTGTTTATCTGTATAAGTGAAAACCACTACTGTACTCCTTTTTTTCTTTATCCGAATAATATATAGTAACTAAAGATGTTGTTTTCCTTTATGAGAATTCAATATTTCCCACTGGTCGTTTATTTCTTTTATTTGTTTTTTTCCATTAACAAAACCATTATAATTTTTCAACGTCATTTAAAGAGTGGCCTACACGATATTCTATTTTTACTTTATCTGAAAATAGAATATTTACATCACAAGACCAGTCGCCCGGAGGGGTTGTATATTCTGGATTGGAAATTTTGATTTCTTCTATCCCTTCATATGAGTTCTTTAAGGCATTCACCAAACTAACTTCATACTCTCTATTCCGACGTTCCTCTTGAGACTTCCCTAACATACTAAAACATAAAAAAACACCTCCTGCTGTAATGAATGCAACTAACAAAACGATTAGTAGCCTTTTATGACTTTTTTTAATTCCAGAATTGTTCATTTGAGTTTTTCTCCTTTTTTTCTACTTGAAAAACTCTCCATTTACAATATAATTAGCAAAATCTTGGTTTAAATTATTCAATTGATTATCAGTATATTGGAACTTCATCACTGTTCTCCTTGCTCATAATCAGAGTAAGTAATTTTTACTGATTTTTAAAGTTTTTTTCCTTTATGAGTATTTAAATACTGCCAATCTTCGTTTGTTTCTTGACGACCACCATAATTGGTTTTATAACTTAAATGGTGATTAATCCCATATTTAAGAGTTTTTTCATCAATAAACTTAATTTCGACATCACAAGACCATGATCCCGGTGGGTTTGTATAATCAGGTTTCGTAATCTTAATCTCCTCAATCCCTTCATAAGAATTCTTTAAGGCATTTACCAAACTCACTTCATACTCTCTATTTCGACGTTCCTCTTGAGACTTCCCTAACATAGAAAACATAAAAATACCTCCTGCTGTGATGGTTGCGAGTAACAAAATGATTAGCAACATTTTATGACTTTTTTTATCGCTGGAATTATTCATTTAAGCTTTTCTCCTTTTTCTACTTGAAAAACTCTCCATTTACAATATAAATAACAAAATCTTGGTTTAAATTATTCAATTGAATATCAGTATAATTAAATACCATTACTGTTCCCCTCTTTCTTTGTTAGAGTATGTAACCGTAACTGTATTAGTTGTTATTCCTTTTCTTCGGTTAAGAAAATCTCGCTGTCCATAAGTCATACGACCATTGTAATTTTCTATCTCATCTAAGTTATGTGGAATTCCATAGAAAATTTTTTTCCCATCTTCAAACAAAATATCAACCTTACAAGACCAGTCAGTCACCAGGAGGGTTCGTATATGTTGGATTGGAAATTTCAATCTCTTCAATCCCTTCATAAGAATTCTTTAAGGAATTCACCAAACTAACTTCATACTCTCTATTCCGACGTTCTTCTTGGGATTTCCCTAACATACTAAACATAAAAATACCAACAGCTGTGATAATTGCGATTGACAAAAACGATTAATAGTCTTGTATATCTTTTTTTATTGCTGGAAATGTTCATTTAAGCTTTCCTCCTTTTTTTCTTATTATACAATATTCTAATCATTCTTTACAAAGTAGGGGGTAAAAAAATCATACTATATACTGAAAAATCAGATTTCTAATTCTTAAAAAAACCAAATCTTTTTTTGATTTGGTTTTGAAGGTTTATATTTAATTTTATTTATACCGACTATACTCATCTTTTTATGTACTACCATATAGCAGGATACCAAGATGATGAAGATTTTTAAGCAGGTAGGTTTCGGATCGATTAGTGTCTATGGTTAGCTGAGACAAGACATTAATGATCGAATGTGTCATAACGCAAATCCAGAGATTCTTTGTTTTTGTTATAAAGAGCTGAGAGTATGAAAAGAATTCGTCAGCAATCCAAATAAAAAACGGTAGAATTTGCAGAGTTGCTAGGGAACCATCAATGTAAAAAGAACAACAGATGCCAAATCGCCCAGCTGAAAAAAAGGTTAGGATTGTTGAGTAAAAAAATATGGCAACTTTTTCTTGTAAAATTGGTTGAAAAAAACATATCGCCATCCAATCTCTTCTATACCGCCAAAGACAATAAATTTGAAGAACATCAAAAATGGGAGATACCAGCTAAATTCTACTATTTGCCCACCAAACATTAGAAAAAGAAAAAAATCAAGGACAATAAGGAAAAAAAGATAATAAATAGTGTTTATAACTGGTATGAATGTTAAAAAAATCTTTTACGATCTTTTTAAAATGAATATGAAAATAGTGATTTGCAACAATTATTCCCCAAAGAGCTGAAGAAATCCCACCTAAAATGATTCCTAAAATAGTTAATAGATTGGAATGAATAGAAAAATGATTTAATAGAAAGAAAAAGGAGACAAACTGATACTATCTGGCTAAATGTGCCTAGCAAATATACTGCAATTGCCTTATTTCTTTTCATAGAGAATCCTTTCAATGATATTTTACGTAAAATAAATTATGTAAACAGAACTTATAACAACAAATCTTTGACTTTTCCAATTTCACTTTTTGGAATCACTAGGTGAATCATATCACCCAGATACATTCTAGTTGAGCCGTGAACTGTTTGGCTCTTACCATTATGGACTTGGGTGGTGATGAGTACGTTATGTGGCAAGTTGAGCTCGTGAACCTGTTTTCCTGCTATTTTATCTGAAACAGGAATTTCAATTAGTGTTACTTCTCCTTCATCTGTTGCTTCTTCTGGTAGCATTTTTTCAAGCATGGCCTCATAGACTGGAGCACCCTTGAGCAAATCCATGACGATGTAGGCAACTAAGGTCACTAAGCCAAGTGGCATGAGGTTGCGAATGTCCCCTACCATCTCAGTAACAAGTATCATAGCGGTTAAGGGAGCCTTGGATATTGCCCCTAAAGTAGCCACTCATTCCAAGAATGACAAATATAGGGAATTGCTCCTGACTGACAAGCCCAAGATTCACACAAATAACACCAACCAGGGCACCAAGTAAGGAACCGAGAGCCAGAATGGGAAGGAAAAATTCCTCCTGGGAGGCCACTTCCATAACTAATCATGCTCCAAAACAAAGCGAATCAAAAAGTAAGCTAATAGAACTTGAAAAACTAAAATGTTGCTCAGTTAAAGAAAGAACAATTTGGTTCCCACCACCGAGAATCTGTGGTAAGACAATCCCAACTGGTATGATAAGGATGAAAGCCAAGATTGGATAATAAGCTCTATCTAAATGGATTTTTTGACCAAGCCAATCATAAACTCGACCAACATTGAGTACAGCTTTCTCATAGAGAAAACCAGAAAGCCCGAGAAAAACTCCCATAAGGAGATAAATCCAATACTGGTCTAGGGTCATGAGAGGAATGTTATCCGGCATATCCAGCACGGGTGTTAGGCCAAATATGAGCAGAGAAACAAAGTTTGCTACGAGACTAGCTGCTAGAGTTGAGACCCAAAAAAAGCGTGAAAAATGGTGATAAACTTCTTCTATAACAAAGAGAAGGCCTGCGATTGGTGCATTAAAGGCAGCTGCTAGTCCTGCAGCTGCTCCACTGGCAATCAGGGAGCGTTCTTCAACTGGACTGGATTTGAGCCACTTGGCAATGCCTTTACCACCAACTGCTCCAAGTTGAATACTTGGCCCTTCTCTACCTAGCATAAGGCCACTGGCAATAGCCAGAATGCCTAAAATATATTTTTTCCAGAGGACACTCCACCAGTTAAGAGTCATGAGACCTTTTAGTTCGGCTTCGACTTGAGGGATTCCAGAACCCTTGATGTCTTTTTCCGATCGAGTCAATTTCGCACTGAGCCAGCTAACAATTAGATAAAATAGACCAATGATAAAAAGATTGCGGACTAGGTGCGCTTGATCTTGATAGAGTCCTTGTATCAGGTGGAAGCCCTTTTCGATTAAGAAACGAAAGGATCCGACGATGAGCCCGACGACGAGACCGACAATAATCCCTCGTCCAACTTGGGATAATATAGTGCTTGAGGCAAATGCAAATTCTTTCTTGGAGCGGATTATTTCTGACTGTTCCTCCATAATTATTTCCTCTTACTTATCTTTCTTAGTTGAAACCAGTGTTTTGACTGGTTCAAAACTGGTTCGGTGAATTGGGGTGACACCTAGTTTTTCTAGTCCTTCTAGGTGTTTAGCTGTTCCATAGCCTGCATTAGTCCTGAAATCATAGCCAGGATATTGATTATCATAGTCCTTCATAATATTATCCCGTGTTACCTTGGCCACTATAGATGCGGCCGCGATTGAGAGGGAGTTAGCATCTCCTTTGATGATTGCTGTTTGAGAAATCGGCAACTCCAGTTTCATGGCATCTATCAAGAGGTGCTCGGGTTGGGGACTGAGCTGGGAGATTGCTTCCTTCATGGCCAGTTTGGTCGCTTCATAGATATTGACTTGGTCAATGATGTGATTATCCATGATACCAATACCTATTGCCAAAGCTTGGTCTTGAACGGCTTGATAAATTTCCAGATGTTTCTTTTTGGGGATCTTTTTGCTATCGTTGAGGCCTCTAATCTTACAATTTTTTGGTAAAATAACGGCTGCAGCGACTACAGGCCCAGCCAGAGGACCACGACCGACCTCGTCAACACCTGCTATTAAGGTCAATCCTTGTTTATAAAGCTCTTTTTCATAGGAAAGCATGGATTCCAAACGAAGGTTTTCATCCAGTTCTGCCTGAATGGCTTTCTTACGCTTGCTGATTTCCTTTTGAACTCCAGTTCGGCTATCTTTTTCCAGTTCAAGAAAAAGGGGATTGTCTAAGTTTTTGACAGTCGCAAGAATTTCTCTGATTTCTTTAATCGTCGTCATCGATGTCGTCCAATGTATCTAAGGTATAGTTACCGAGTTTTCCATCACGAACTTCCTTCACGAAGAGGCTGTAAAAACGGTCGTAATCATCTCGGAAACCGAGGGCACGTGTCATATCCATGATGATAACAGGTGCTTCTTCTTCTATCTTCATTTGTTTGAAGCGTTCAGCTAGCTTTTCTGGATAATGTTTTTTGAAATAATTGAGACCAAAAATGGTCACTTCATCCATAGGAAGCAACTGGTCTTTAATTGCTCCTGTTAGGGCTAGTTTCAAAGCTACGGTTTCGTCTTCGAACTTAGGCCAGAGAATCCCTGGTGTGTCTAGGATTTCAAGGTCTTTGTTGGTTTTGAGCCACTGTTGCCCCTTGGTAACACCTGGTTTATTGCCGACAACCGCAATCTTTTTCCCAGCCAAACGGTTCATGAGAGTTGACTTACCAGCATTTGGAATTCCGATAATCATGGTACGCAAGGTTTCGATTTTAATACCGCGTTCTTTCTGGCGTGTAATCTTATCAGCCATGAGCTTTTTAGCAGCATCAGTCACAACTTTTACAGTAACTTGCTCTTTGGAGTTGATAGCCAGAGTTTGAATTCCCTGTGATTCAAAATACTGACGCCATTCTTTGGTCATTGCTGGATCTGCTAAGTCCGCTTTATTTAAAATCAAGAGTTTTGGTTTATCACCCACAATTTTGTTTAACATAGGATTTTGACTAGATAAAGGTAGCCGAGCATCTACCAAAATCGTCACAAAATCAACAAATTTTAGATTCTCCTGAACTTGTCGCCGAGCCTTAGACATGTGGCCCGGGAACCATTGAATTGTAGCCATAAATTTCCCTTTCCGACTAAAAAAACGTAGTAAAAACGTTTTCTCTCTTACCATCTATTCTATCATAAATTAGGAACTTTTGCACAGGCTTTGACCACAACAAATGATAAATAGTAATCGTGCGAAATATCCTTGATGCCAGCAACGATTGACTTGACTTTTTTTACTGACGAGTATATACTTAGTGTATACAAATTCGTGGAGGTAGAGCGATGAATACAGTAAAGACTCGGAAGGTGGGGAATTCTCTCACTGTGACGATTCCTAAAAATTTGGGTATGACGGAAGGTCAAGAAATGGTCGTCTACAAGGGGATAGATGGAGTCATTGTCTTAGCTCCAAAACTAAAAGATCCTTTTGATGGGATTACTGATTTGAGAATGACAAATGATTTTGAAGAGGTAAGGTCACTTGATAGCGAAATCTGAGTATATTCCTGAAAAGCAGGATATCATTTGGCTGGACTTTGATCCATCAGTCGGTCGAGAAATCCAGAAACGGCGACCTGCCTTGGTCGTTTCTAGGAGAAAATATTCCTTGCAAACTGGTTTTGTGGCTGTCTGTCCTATCACTCACGGTCAACAACGATTGGCAGAAAGGCTTGCTCGTTCCTGTCTCGTCGGATAAGGTAGATGGCGCTGTCAATCCATTTCAACTTTATACCTTTGATTTTCGGATGCATAATGCTCAAAAAATAACAAGAATGGACACACAATGTTTTCAGAAAGTCGTCCAACTTTACCAGTACATCTTTGGAGATACTTAAATCCTACCATGCATAGACAAGGTAGGATTTTTTCTATATGAGTAACCTATTTAAGAACGGATGAAGACAATTGAGGAGAATCCCTCTAATCCAGCTTTCTTGTGCTGATGATAGATCCTCTGCTTGAAGGCATTCTTTTAGAAAATCGCGGACTTGTTCTGGAGCAATCTCAAACTCAAAGGCCTTCATCTTGTAGAAAAAGTCAATGAGATGCTCAGATAAGTAACCATCTGAAAAGGGTACTTCTCCACTTTTTCGATACTCTAGTAAGAGTCGAGAAAATCTGGCTTTTTCATCAGGCAAATCACGAAAATAGGAATTAAGAAGCCAAGTCTGTTTCTGCTTTCGTTCAATAGGATCTTGATTTGCAATACGCTGATCCTTTTCCAGCTCCTTTTGGTTTTGTTTAGCCTTGATAGCCCGTTCGTCTCTATTTTTACCAAAGAGGATTTTCTCCCATTTTCGTTCTTCTTGGGTCAAGGTTTCTGTAAAGCCAAAGTAATCTTGATAAGCGCGTTCTGCAGGTCCCATGGCAAGAATGAGGTTGTCAGCGTATTGCTTGGCGATTTTATCTCTTTTCTTGCGTTCTTTCTCTGCTTGAATCCGTAAATGCTGCTCGTAGTCGATTTTCTCCTTGCCTAATTTGACAAGGTAGAGTTGGTCATCGGACTTACCAAGTAGAAAAGGTTTGATACACTTTTCCAGCACTTCTTCCATACGGGCCTTCTTCTTTGGCTCTGCCTTGGTCCAACTTCCTCCTTGAAAGACTTCTAGGAAGAGCCGATAATCTTTCTCAGGCGAGAATTGATTGCCACGATTGGCTTTGAAAACACCTTTCTCCCAAAACCATTTTAGAAGTCGTTCGTCAAAGTCGCTTTTATTAACCTTGATTTTTTCCTTTTTCTTGACTTTTCCAGTCAGATTTTCAAGCTTTCTGAGAAGTTTTTCTTCCTCTTCTAGTTTCTGGTCGAGGCTAATACGATGAAAATGCCGAACACAGTCACTGCCGATAGGAAAGAGACGTTGTCCTGTGACATTGTTAAAGAGTTCGTAAGCGTATTTAATAGTATTTCCGCAGATACAATTACTGCGCCCAATACCATTAAAAATCAAGGAAACTTCATTCCATTCCTTGGTAGCTTGATCCCAAGTATCAGCTTTTGAAGCCTGTAACACTGCATCATGCAGGGATTTTCTAACTGGAAGTGGCATGAGGTCTCCTTTCTAGATTATACTTTTACAACTTGAACCTCGTCTTTACCGAGTAAAATCAAGTATTTTTCTATGTTTTGAATCGAATAGGCTCGTGATAAGGCTTCTCCATATAGAGCTAACTGACTACGATAGCGGTCTATGAGCTGACTTGGTTCATCGTAACGATCTGTCTTGTAGTCGAAAAGAACGATACGATCCTCATAAAGCAGATAGCCGTCCAAGATCCCACGAACAACAAAGTCTTCCTGACTCTTTTGGTCCCGCTTGAGCATAGAGAAAGGTTGCTCGCGGTAGAGATGGTCGGTGTTGGTAAGAATCTCCTGACCAAGTGGTGTGTCAAAGAAAGCAAGGATTTTGGAAAGATTTATCTTATTTCTGACAGCTTGACTCGTTTGAACTTGTTTGAGAGTTTCTGCCAGACTAGCAAGTGTTGGTTGCTGACTAAGGTCAATTCTCTGCATCAGTTCGTGGGTTGCACTACCAATCTCAGCTCCCGTTACCTTTTCTTTAGTTGAAAAATCTGGTAAATCAAAGCTGATTTGCTTTTCCGGTGATTGAGTTTGGTTAGCAATTTGTACCCCTTCCATATCCATAACTGGTTCGTAGAATTTCTTGATTTGGCTTGGGGTTTGAACACTTGGTAGTTTAATGGCTGCGCGGTGAAGAGTATTATAAACTTCCACCTCTTTCAGCATTTCAAGGGCTTCTTTAATCGTTTCAGACTGACGATTGTCTGCTTGAGAACTATCTTGTAGAGGACTCTTGTTTTCCAACTGACCAATAGCTTCTCTGGCCAGCTGATCTTCACCAACAAAACGATAGCTAAAGTTGAGATTGTCCTTGGCAAATACTTTAGTAATAGCCCAGATCCAATCTTGGAAATTCTTGGCTTGAAGTCTGGTATTGCTATCTAATTTTCCGTTATTTGCTGCTGGGTATTCCTTTGCTTCCAGCTTTTCACGAGAACCCTTACCGACAAGATAAAGCTTTCTCTCAGCTCTCGTCATGGCAACATACAGCAGACGCATCTGCTCTGAATAGCTAGCCAATTGCAGTTCTTTCTCATTCTGCGTATAAGTTAGGCTAGGAATGGAGAGTTTGAGGGTTTTAGGATAGTGTGCTTCCACTGCTCCTGTTTCCACTTTGGCAATGTATTTGACACCAAGCCCATTTTGACGGCTGAGAATGACATCTGACATCGAGTCTTGCTTATTGAAGTCCTGATCCAGGTTGAGGATAAAGACATAAGGGAACTCCAATCCTTTGCTCTTGTGAATGGTCATGAGTTCTACTGCATCTTTTGGCGGTGCGACAGCCACGCTTGCAAGGTCATGCTGGGCTTCTAGGACTTGGTCAATCATACGTATAAAACGCGACAAGCCCTTGAAATTACTCTTTTCAAACTGGTCTGCTCTCAAAGCTAAAGCATAGAGATTGGCTTGTCTAGCAGGACCGTTAGGCAAGGCTCCAACATAATCATAATAAAAACGGTCGTTATAAATCTTCCAAATCAAGTCATAGAGAGAATGAGTTTTGGCATATAAGCGCCAAGAATCCAAGATATCCATGAATTGGTTTAGTTTTTCCGCTAGAGCTGTATGAATCAAGTTTTTCTGACTTGTTGCCAGTTTTTGAGCATTGACAAGTTTCTCATAGAGATTTTCTTGGGTCTTATCTTCTACTTTCTGAAGGGATAAGCGTGCCAACTCGTCCTCATCAAAGCTAAACATAGGAGACTTCATAAGGGCAACCAAGGCATAGTCTTGGAGGGGATTGTGGATAACCCGGAGAGTGTCTAGCATGACTTGCACTTCTAAGGATTGGAGGTAATTATTTTGTTCTCCGTCTGTTTTGACAGGGATCCCATACTCAGACAAAGCGAGGAGAATCTGGTCATTTCGACTGCGACTGGAAGTCAAAAGTACGATTTCTTTAAAAGCAACACCTTTTTCCTGATGAAGTTTCAAGATTTCCTTGATGACCAGGCGCATTTCACCAGTGAGTTTCGTTTCTTCTTGGCTCTCTTCCTCCTCTTGCCCACTATCGTCCTTGTCGTATAAGAGAAATTCTGCCTTATTTTCTGGATTGGGAGTTAGTTTAGTATTGGCAAAAACAAGTTGGTGCATGCTATCATAGTTGATTTCGCCGACCTCTTGGTCCATAAGGCGTCCAAAAACATCATTGGTTGCTGACAGCACTTCTGAACTACTACGGAAATTTTCTTTAAGAAGAATCAACCTGCCTTCTTGAGGATTTTTCGTATAGCGTTGGAATTTTTCATTGAAATCTGCGGATCCGCCTGACGGAAACGGTAGATGGACTGCTTGATATCCCCCACCATAAAGCGATTATGACCATTCGACAGCAATTCCAGCATCCGTTCTTGAATGTGGTTGGTATCCTGATACTCATCGACCATGACTTCGTGGAATCGTTCCTGATAAGCCTCGCGAACCTGTGGGAAATTCTCTAAGATCTCAATGGTATAATGGCTGATATCAGCAAATTCAAAGGCATTTTCCTGGCGTTTACGTTCACGATAAGCCTCCACAAAATCACTCATAAAGGTTTGGAAGGTTTTAGCTAGATCCCAGGTGTCTTCATGATAACGCTCCTGATAGTCGAGAATCGTTATCTGGTCTGCTAGTTGTCCAAGTTTTGCAAACTGGGCCTTTCTCTCATCGTTATAGGCATCAGCCAGTGGTTTCAAATCGGCCTTACGACTAGAGTTAGCTAAAGCGCGACCATTTTTCTCTTTCGAGATTGCAACAACACGCGCAAGCACTGCTCGATAAGCCTGACTATCGGACCCTTGATTTAAGGAGCCAATTTCATCCAGAACCAACAGCACATTTTCTAAATAGGCAGCTTTTGGAAACTCCTTTGCATCGTTATCCAGATGATAACGGAAAAAGCTTTCTAAATCCCAAAGCGCCTGCTTGATTTGCTCAGTTAGTTTTTCTTTCTCACTAGTAAAATCAGCTTCTTCAAACCCTTTGAGGAAAGAGTTACTCAACCATTTTTGTGGACTGCTAGTGGATTGGAGGAAATCATAGATTTTGTAGACTTGCTGGCGCAGACCTCGTTCATCCTTGCCACGTCCAGCAAAGTTCTTCACTAAGCTACTAAATTTCTCTTTATTCTCACCTTGGTAATGGGCTTCAAAAACTTGACGAAAAACTTCGTTTTTTAAGATTAACTGTTCACTTTCATTTTGTAAAATACGAAAATTTGGTGCAATATCAATCAGATAGCCATGTTTGCCGAGAAACTTTTGTGTGAAGGAGTCCATGGTTCCGATGGCAGCGTTTGGTAGATCTGCCAACTGGCGTCCCAAGTGTTGTTTGAGATCGACATCGTTACTTTCTTGGATTTGTTGGCTGATTTTTTTCTCCAAGCGCTCTTTGAGTTCAGTAGCAGCCTTAACGGTAAAGGTCGAGATAAAGAGTTGACTGATTTCTACACCACGGGCTAATTGGTCAAGAATGCGCTCGGCCATAACAAAGGTCTTCCCTGAACCAGCAGACGCTGAAACTAGGATATTTTGCCCTGCCGTATAAATGGCTTCAATTTGCTCGGCAGTTTTCTTCTGTTCCTTGTTCGAACTCGCTTCTGCTTCTTGCAGTTTTTGAATTTCTTCCTCAGTTAAAAAAGAAATGGGCTTCATCGATTCAACTCCTCTCTCATTTTCTCAAACCAAGCTTGCTTGAGTTTTTCTCCGACCAGACGCTTGCCATCAGATAAGTCCAACTTCTCTCTAGGAAACGAGCTTGACCTAAATGGTAATTAGCCTCAAAGCCAGTAATAGCCTGATGTTGCTGGACGTATGGGGCAATACTTCTGCCATTTTCGGTATAGGGATTGATGGCAAACTGGCCTTGTAAAATCTTCTCAGTAGCCTTCTTGTACAGATGGGCATTGTAGTCTAGTAAGAGCTGGAATTCCTCGTCTGTCAGCTGATTGGCCTTGTTTTTGTTGTAAAATTCGCCCAAATGACTGCTTTCTTTTTCTAAAAAGAGTCCCTGGTATTTCATTGACTTGCTGGCTTCAGCTACTGCTCCAGCCAAACTCTTAACGGTCAACAGAGATTGGACAGGTTCAGCCATTTCTAAGTACATAGCGCCGAAAAAGTTCTGCTCCCCTTGACTTTTTAGGGCAGCAAGATAGGTAGGCAGTTGGGAATTAAGCCCATTGAAGAAATGAGGAAACTGGAACTGGGTCAAACTAGACTTGTAGTCTACCACTCCCAGTGCTCCATCAGCTTTCAGGCGGTCAATACGGTCAACCTTTCCTCGAACATGCACACTCCGACCATTATCCAATTGAATAAAGGCCTGATCCTTGCCACCAAATGTTGCCTCCTCTTGAATGGTTTCGATAGCTGGATTATGCCGAAGGATATGCCCAGTTGTCCGAGCGACATCAAGCAGAACTTCCTTGGTAAACTGGGCTTCCAAACTTTCTTGATAAATGACTTCAAATTCCCGTTCTTGACTAGTTTCTTGAATGGCTTGCTCCAAACGTTGGTCAAATGGATTTTCAGCAGGGAGTTTCAAGGCACGTTCAAAAATACGGTGCAAGAAATTACCATGACTGCGGGCATCCGGACGCAGGCGCACTTCTTCCTGCAAACCTAAGACATAACGGAGGAAATAACTATATTCATTGCGGTAAAACTCCGTCAAACCAGAGGTAGACAGGTAAAACTCTTTGTCAGCTGGATAGAGAGCCTGCAAGGTCTCTTTCTCTAATGGCTTGCTGCTTGGGCTAGTTGGGATAGCAGGATTTGCAAGGCCTTTTTGATCAAGTTTTTTACCCATGACACGCGCCAGAACCTTAACAAAGGTCAAATCTTGCTCCCTTCACCCGTATCGCCCTGCTGATGATAAGCAACCAGACTAGACAAAAGACTGTGATAAGAACCCATATCATCCTTAGACAGACCTTTGTGATGAATCTTCTTCTCTATCCGATTAAATCCAAAACTCACCAGTTCCTGAAGATAGGCCGATTCCTTGCTCTCATTTTCATTGAGAAGACTTGGAGCTGACAAAATCAACTGCTTGCGGGCAGCATTAACTAAGGAAAGCATGGTGTAGCGATTTTTCTTGAGGTTTTCACTACTTGCAATTAGTAATTGCGCTCCCTCTTCAGTTGCTTGGTTTAAACTTTGTCTTTCTTCGTCTGTCAAAAGACTGGTGTTTTGCGCGATTTTTGGTAAATGATCCTGAGTCAGCCCGATGGCGTAGACAAAGTCAGCTGTCAGAGGGGCAATCAGATCGTAACTCTGCACCAGAACGGTGTCCACTGTCGCTGGAATGGTGCGATACTGGGACAAACTCATTCCAGAATGGAGCAAGGATAGGAAATCCTCTAGACTAACTTGTGAACCAGCAAAAACCGTCGCAAATTGTTCTAAAACATGACAGAAGGCTTTCCAAACTTCGGCTTGTCTTTCCTGTTCTAGAGTATCCATAGTAGCTGTCAATTCTTGCATCTGCTTGCTTAAGGTAGCATTTTTTAGAAAAATAGTCCACTTTTGCAAGAGATTTTCAGTCTTTTGCTTCCGACTGGCAAATAAGGTTTCAAGTGGTGCCAAAACTCGCAGACGAAGAGAATTTAGACGCTCTAAATCAAATTTTCCGTGGTGGGATTTGGTAAAGGTCTGCTGAAAAGCTGGCATGCCATTGATGCCAAGATAGCGGAGATATTGTTCAAAAGCATCAATATCCGCTTGGCTAAGGTCAGTATACAAACCAGTTCTGAGGAGATTAATCAAATCCTCCTGACGGAAACGGTAATGTTTCAAACGAAAAATAGATTCGACATACTGGGTAAAGGGATGATGGGCCATGGATTCACTTCTACCAAGATAGAATGGTATCTGGTACTGGTCAAAAATGGTTTTGAGAGATAACTGATAAGAAGCTACATCACCCAAGAGAATACGAAAATGCTTGTAACTTAGTTCTGGATGGTCATGTAATTTCTGACGAATGCTACGGGCTACCAGCTCCAACTCCTCTTTTTGCGTCAAGCAAGACCAAATTTGCAGGTTTTCACGGTCCTTCTCATCGATATCCAAAGCGAGTTCTGAGAAGTCATAAGAAGACTCCAGCAAACGAGAAGCCTTGTCAAAACTATCCATTTTCTCATGTGTCTGAGAACGATCCTGAGCAGGTGTTTGGTATTTTGCCCCCAAATGATGGAGGAATTCCACACTGGCTTGATAGAGATTTCCTTCAGTGAACGGACTGGTATAGGCTTTCTTGCTTGCATAGGCCCCAATAACAATCTCGGTATCTTTGCGATGGAGTAGATCCACTACACGCTCTTCCTCAGCAGAAAAACGGGTAAAGCCATCAATAACCAAGGCAATCTGACTGAAATCACTACTTACATTGTCATTCTCAATAGCCTCAATCAAATGGGACAATTGACTTCCCTGAGCCAACTGGCTTTGATTGAGATAAGCAGTTACTTTCTCAAAAATCAAGAGTAAATCTGCTCGTTTATCCTCATCAGTCAAACTTTCCAAGTCCAAAAAACTCATCTGAGCAGTCATCATCTCATGATAAAGTTCAATCAACTGCTGGATAAACTGAGGATCTTGTTTAATCGCACCATAAACTCGCAACTCTTTAGGATCTAGTTCTGCAAGACATTTATAAAAAGCCATCCCAAGACCGATGTCATCTAGACTGGTCTTTGTAGGCAAATCATTTAAAACTAGATAACGAGCCATCTGAGCAAAACGCGTGACGGTAATCGCAAAAGAAGCCTGCTGGGACAAGCATTCCAGCACAGCGCGTTCTTTCAAATGAAAGAGAGTTGGGCGCGATGTAGAAGACCCGCTTGCCCGCAGCAACTAGCTCTTCCGCTTCTCTCGTTAAAATTTCAGTCAAAGAAGTCCGAATATCAGTATAAAGTAATTTCATCTCAGCCTCGTTGGAATTTTTCATTACCTTTTATTATACCATGTTTTAACAGAAGATTCTGTCTCCTCATTACCAAAATATGCTATAATAAAAGCAAAACATCTAGAAAAGGAAGTCTTATGATTAAACTACTAGCCTTGGATATGGACGGAACCCTCCTTAATGAAGCCAAGGAAATACCGCAAGCCCACATTACTGCCATTCATCAAGCTATCGAAAAAGGGGTGAAATTGGTTCTCTGTACAGGTCGTCCTCTTTTTGGTGTCCTACCTTACTATGCAAAACTTGGTCTAGATCTAGAAAACGAATACCTCATTGCTAACAATGGTTGCTCAACCCACCAGACCAGTGATTTGAGTCTAGTTGACTGGCAAGAACTCAGTCCAGCTGACATTGAATACCTCTATGACCTGGCAGAAAAAAGCGACGTCCAGTTGACTCTTTTTGATGAAGAACATTATTTTGTCCTCGGTGGTAAGCCTAATCAAATCGTTCAAAATGATGCCAAACTTGTTTTTTCAGACCTGACTGAAATTTCCCTTGAGGAAGCCACCAGTGGTAAATATCGTATGTTCCAAGGAATGTTTTTAGGAACAAAAGAGCAAACAGATGATTTTGAGCAGCGGTTTGCTAAGGAGCTCTGCCAACGATTCAGTGGAGTTCGTTCGCAGCCTGTCATTTATGAAGCCATGCCGCTTGGAACGACAAAGGCTACTGCTCTTTCACGTCTAGCTCAGATTTGAAGATTGATTCCTCAGAAATCATGGCCATGGGTGATGCCAATAACGATATCGAAATGCTCCAGTTTGCAGGCCTTGGTATTGCTATGGGAAATGCCAGCGACCATGTCAAATCCTTAGCCAATGACGTCACAGCCAGTAACGAAGAAGACGGCGTTGCACGTGCCATTGAGAAGTATATTTTATAGAGAAAAGCCCAGTTCATGTCAACTGGGTTTTGTTTTTTAAAATCACAAAACTTTAGAAACTCTTTAGAAATACTTGATGTTTCTTTTGATTTCTATACCTTATACTAAAGTTAGTAAAACAAATCAAAAGGAGAAAATCATGAAAACAGTACTCGAAATTCATGGACTGACCAAACAATTCGGCCAACAAGCTATTCTTCAAGATCTTAGTCTAACCATAAAAGAGGGAGATATTTATGGTCTAATTGGAAAAAACGGAGCAGGGAAAACTACTCTTATCAAAATCATTACACAACTACTGTTTGCGGATAAAGGAACTATTTCCCTCTTTTCTAGTCAAGAACAAAATGAGTGGACCAAAGCTCTATCTCGAGTAGGTTCTGTTATCGAATCACCTGTAGCTCATAATCACTTAACAGCCTATCAGAATCTGAAATATTATTGTATGATTCGCCATATTCCAAATGCTGATAAAGTCATTCAAGAAACACTGGATTATGTAGGTTTGTCTGATACAGGTAAGAAAGTCTTTCGTGATTTCTCACTAGGAATGAAACAAAGGCTTGGCATCGCCATTGCCCTCCTATCCAAACCTGATTTCCTGATTCTTGATGAACCCATTAACGGTCTCGACCCAATTGGGATCAAAGAATTTCGCCTCATGATCCAGCGACTCAATCAAGAAAAAGGCATAACTATCCTCATTTCTAGCCATATCTTGTCAGAACTCTATCTCTTAGCTAATCGCTTTGGTATTCTGGATCAAGGTAAGATTATCCGTGAAATCAGTAAAGCTGAGTTTGAAACACTGAGTGAGGATTATATTGTGCTTAAAACAAGCGACAAAGAAAGAGCTTGTCAGGTATTGAAAGAACAAATCCAGCTTCAGTTTAAGGTAGTAAATCCTGAAAATGAAATTCATATCTTTGGTAATGAGCAAGATGTCAAACAGATTCTTAAGCAACTAACTTTGGCCGATGTTGCTATTGATGAGATTTACTTTGCCCGTCAAAACCTAGAAGAATACTTCACACAATTGGTAGAATAGGAGAAAAATCATGATACATACCATTCAAGCAGATTTTTACCGTCTTTTCCGCTCCAAAGGATTCTGGATTACAGAATTCATTCTCTTTGTACTTATGTTACTGGGTGCCACTATCGGGGCTACAGGACATTTAATGTCAGTTCAGCCAGCACCACCTGAGACTCCTACCCATGGTTGGAATGGGATAGAAGCTCTAATCAACGCGTCAAATAACGGCTCAAACCTCGTTTTCCTTTGTATTATTCTAGTATGTTTAGTTCTTGGGGTCGATCTAATCGGCAAGCTTTATAAAAATAGTTTGACAGTCGGCGTTTCTCGTACAGAATTTTTCCTTGCTAAATTCTTTGTACTAGCAAGTATCGCTCTCTTACAACTCATCACCAGTCTTGTGATTGCCTTTATTCCCGCGACTCTACTAAACGGACTTGGTACGATACCTGATGGTTTTGTTACAAACCTTCTCTTAACGATTTCCCTTCAATTTCTCTGCCTTCTCGCTTGGCTTTCGATTGTTTCCTTTATTCTCTACCTAACTCATTCTTATCTTGCCGTATTTATTGGTTATCTGATTAGCTCTATCGTCCTTTCTATTCCAATACTTGTTTTCCCAGACATTGAAATTCTTCGATATTTAATTCTAGATTTTGCCTATGCTATGACTACCAATAGTCAAGCTATTCTCTATACCATCACGGTTTGCGTAACAGTTATACTTTTCTTCTCTTTCAGTGGACTGACTATTTTCAAGAAGAAAAGCTTATAAAAAGGACCTCCTCTAGGATATAGAGGAGGTTTCTTCTGTTAAAGATAAATAAAGACCGAAAACCATTCTCCATCAGTGGCTAGCTTCATATCCGCTCCAAGAAGATGAACTAATTCCTCGGTAATATAGAGACCTAAACCAGAGGATTCTTCAGTATCCGACATATTTTCAGAATAAAAACGATTGCTGAGATTGTCTATATTCTTGATAGTTTTTTTGACAAGATTATCAATTTCCAAAACAAGCCCCTTTTCTTCCTTTTTCAAAGAAAGTCGAGCTTTCTCCTTGCCGTGCTTGAGAACATTTCCAAGGAGATTTTGTATAATTCGATCAAGCAAGTCCTCATCAGTCGTCGTTTTCAATCCCGGTTCAACATTAAAATCAAGAACAATATGTGAAGTTTGAAAAAAACATCGTAATAGGCTAAAAGTCTTTTTTTCGTTATAAAAGTTGATAAATCAAGCTCCTCTTGTTTCGGTTTGACTGCTCCTTCCATCAGATGACGGTATTCAAGGAGAGCTTCCAAACGTTTGGAAACCAAATCAAGATGATGGGCTATTTTATTTAAGGTTTCTGCACTATTATCGGGATGTTTTATTAGTTGCTGAGTATATCCTGAAGCGATTGTCAAAGGTGTCCGAATATCATGAGCGATGTTACTGACTGCCATATCTAGGGTGCGTTTTTTTCACGCTTCATGATTAGCTGATTCTCTTCCACTTCTTGAAATAGATTCTCAATTTGGTTATGTAGTCGCAAAATGGTCTTTGAAAAGAAATTTACACCGATCCTCTTCATGCTACCAGAGCGAATCTTTTCTTCGATTTGTCTGCTTAAATCTTTAATTGCTATATGATAGCGAATCAAAGAAATCGCCAAAATAATGTTAGTAAGGAGTAATATTGATATCAAAATGTAAATCATTACTTATCTCCTTTTAATCGAACACCAACTCCCCAAATGGTTTCGATGTACTCGTGATTTGGATCCAGTTGATGCAGTTTTTTACGGAGATTGCTTAGATGGGTGTTGAGCGTATTGTCTCCAGGCAGGTAACTTTCTTCCCAAATCAATTCATAGAGTTCTTCTTTGGTGAAGATCTTTTTAGGATACTGGAGCAACATTTGGAGAATCTGACACTCTTTCTTTGCAAGGCGAATGGTTTCAGTTGCGTTACTTATTTCAAAACTATCCGCATCGAACTGGATATTTTTAAAGCTTTGTGCGAGGTTATCAATTTCTCTTCGATCTCCTGACTGATGTTCACCACTTTGGCGTAATTGCACGGTGACTCTGGCAAAGACTTCGTCCAAATCAAAAGGTTTCACTACATAATCATTGGCACCGTCTAGTAGATATTGGCTGATGAACTTTTTATCACCCAAAGCAGTGAGCATGATGACCGGAGTCTGACTAGTTTGTCGAATGGCTTGCAAGACTTGGTCGCCATTTTTCCCAGGAAGCATGATATCTAGCAAAACGAGATCAATGCCTCCTTTGTCAAATTGCATGATACCTTCCGTACCAGAAAAGGCTTGTATCACCTCGTGTTCCTCTGCAAGAAGGGTTCTTAAGATTTCCTGGATTTCATTATTATCTTCAATTACAAGTATGCTTGCCATAAACCTCGTCCTTTCTAAAACTATTATAACATGTTTTATTAGGAATTCCAGATACAGAAAAGCTTCTCTCACATTTTAAGCAAGAAGGAGCTAATGAAAATTGAATCTACTTAACCAAATAAGCAATCAAAGCTATGATCCATAGATGAGCCGGGTAGAAAATATAAAAGAAATATTTACTCCAACTGGTTTCTTGTCCTCGCTGTCCATTATACAAGGCCATAAAAGGAAATACGGTGATAAAGAGCCAGTCAGAATTGTAAGCATCATTTCCAAGGTTTGGTACCAAGTGTCATAGGTATGGATAGAAGTCACTAACAGGAAGGCCCAAAGTAGAGTATAGAGGAGATTTCGCAATCCCTTACGATTTCGACAAGAGTAACTAATCAAGAGAAATGGTAGCATGGTGATACCACCCTCAGTAAAAAGACAACCGAAAATCAAGAGACCAGCAAGCCCAATCCGACGCCACAACTTCTCTTTTTGATCCAACTCTTTTCGAGGAAAACCAATCCAAAGCATGGTGACACCGATGGCCAGAGTCAGAAAAATGTTATTAGTGACCATTACTCCTTTAGATGCAAATAGGGCATTGAGGAGGCTATTTCCAGCAAACATGATAAGCGCCCAAGACCAGAGGCGGATGAGGTAGTCTCTCAGGTTTCGAGTATGGATAAATCCTTCCATAGCCATATAGGCAAACCAAACTCCCACACAACGGGTCATAGCGTGGAAAATACCTTCCCACAGAGGAGAAACGATCCCTGTGATATGAGGGATATGGTCTAGAACCATTACTGCCGCCATCAGGTACTTCAACTGTGTCGCATTCCATTTTTTCATAATAAACCTCTTTCTTTTTGATCTACATAGAGTATAGCATACATTTCTACATATAATCGTACACCTATCTTACATTTAAAAAGCCTATCTTACATTTTTGTAAGACAGGCGTGAATATCAAAAGTTTATTCTGAAAGTTACCTTCTAGTCCGTAATTCGTTGGTACATTTCTGGTCTTCTATCTCGAAACAAGCCCCAGTTGAGGCGTTCGCTTGCTCCCTTGTCAAGGTCATAAGTTGCTAACAGAACAGCCTCACCTTGCCTGTCAGCTCGCTCTAGAATAGCTCCTGTTTCATCCGTCATAAAGGACGAACCGTAGAAGTCAAGACTGGAACTCTGTCCGCCATTTTCCTCACTAGGAGTGACTTCTTCCAACCATAACGATTGGCTGCAATGACTGGAACAATATTTGCTGCTGCGTGGCCTTGCATGGTACGTTGCCAATGTCCACAACTATCCGTATCCAAAATTGGCTCTGAACCGATGGCTGTTGGATAAAAGAGCAATTCAGCACCATTCAGAGCAAGACAGCGCGCTGTTTCAGGGAACCATTGATCCCAACAGATACCAATCCCAATCTTAGCGTAGCGAGTATCCCAGACCTTGAAACCTGTGTTGCCAGGCGTAAAGTAAAACTTTTCTTGATAATAATGGTCATCTGGTATGTGGGTCTTCCGATAAACGCCCAGTACCTCTCCATCTGCATCAATGACAGCAATAGAGTTATACAAGACATTACCATCTTTTTCATAAAAACTAATCGGTAGAACAACCTGTAGTTCCTTAGCAAGCATCTTAAAATGCTGAATGGCTGTATTTTCTGTCACCGACTGGGCATACTGATAATAGTCATACTGGCGTTCCTGACAGAAATAGGGACGTTCAAATAATTCAGGCAAGAGAATGATTTGCGCGCCTTGGTCTGCGGCTTGGCGAGCTAAACGTTCCGCTGTTTGGATATTTGTTGCCACATCCTTGGCACATTGCATCTGGATCGCTGCAACTCTAACATTTCTCATCTTTTTCTCCTATTCTGGGATTTGTTGGGTGATACAGTGAATATTGCCACCACCTAAGAGAATATCTCTGGTTGGTATTCCTATGACCTTACGGTCTGGAAAACACTTGCTGAGGATATCTAGGGCAACTTGGTCGTTTTTATCTTGAAATTGGGGAACAAGGACAGCCTTGTTGGCAATATAGAAATTTACATAGGAAGCTGCAAGACGTTCACCTGCATAACGCTCCTCTTCACCTTCTTCATAGATGTAGCCTGGCAAATCCTCTTCGGTTACAACTTGATGAAGCGCTGGGATTGGCAATTTATGAATGGTGAAGTGACGACCTTTTGCATCTGTTTCTTGCTCTAAGAGCTCAAGGTCAGCTGCAGACATGGCATACTGAGGATCATTTTGATCATCTGTCCAAGCCAAGACAAGCTCTGCAGGACCTACAAAGGCTGCAACATTATCAACGTGCTCGTTTGTCTCATCTTGATAAATACCGTATGGCAGCCAGATAACTTTTTCAGCGCTCAGGCACTCTAATAAGGTGTTTTCGATTTGCTCTTTAGACAGGTGGGAATTGCGTCCAGGACTGAGTAAGCAGCTTTCAGTCACAAGAATGGTTCCTTGACCATCGCTGTGTATGGCTCCGCCTTCCAGTACAAAAGGTTTGGCATCATAGACAGGCATTTCCAAGACCTCAGCAAACCGACTGGCTACTTGGTCATCATCTTCATAGTCTTGGTAGAGACCATCAACAGCACCACCCCAAGCATTGAAAGACCAATCGACTGCCAACTTTTCTCTTTTTTCATTGAGTAGAATAGTCGGACCCGTATCACGCGCCCAGGCATCGTTGGTGGGAATGTCTAAATAAACGACCTTGTCTCCAAGATAGGATTTGGCTTCAGATAGATAGTCCTGCTCCACCAAAAGGTAAACTCTTTCCCCTTCTGCTATGGTCTTGATAATCTGGCTAAAGGCCTTCTTAGCAGCTTTTCCTTGAAAGGGCCATGATCCTGGTCGAGTTGGCCATACCATGAGAGTGCCATGGTGTGGTTCGTACTCTGCTGGCATACGATAGCCTAATTTCTTTGGACTGTCTATCATGATAATCTCCCTTTGAAGTCTTGATAGCCGAAGGCTTTGACTAAGCTGCAGTCTCCTTGCTCGTCCATAAGATAGAGACTTGGCAAGCCAATACCGTTAAAGGTATTATTTTTGACAAAGGAGTAGATTGCCATGTCTTCAAAGTAAAGTCTATCACCGATTTGGACTGGATTTTCAAAACTATAATCACCAATCACATCGCCCGTCAGACAGGTATTGGAAGAAAGTCTGTAGGTATGGATTTTTTCCTGCGCCTCAAATCCATTTCTCAAAGGTGGACGATAGGGCATTTCAAGTACATCTGGCATATGGCAGGTCGCGGAGGCATCTAAAACCAGGATTTCCATACTGTTTTCGACAATATCCAATACTTCAGTTGCTAGATAACCCGCATTGAGCGCAATAGCTTCACCCGGCTCGATATAGACTTCAAGATTGTAAGTTTCTCGAATTCTTTTAATCTCAGAAATCAGCAAATCCACATCGTAGTCTTCTCTTGTGATGTGGTGGCCGCCACCCATATTGAGCCATTTGACCTCATGTAAATAAGGACCAAACTGAGCTTCTACCGCTTTCAAGGTTGTCTCTAAATCATCCGCCCCTTGCTCACAAAGGGTATGAAAATGAAGTCCATCCACTAAGTCCAGCAAATCACTCGGTATCTTGTCTGAAATCACTCCAAAACGGGAGCCAGGTGCACAAGGATCGTAGAGCGCGTGATCTCCTTGAGTTGAACACTGTGGGTTGAGGCGCAAACCGATACTGATACCAGCCTCTCGGCAACGAGGACCGTGTTTACGCAATTGTCTCTCGGAGTTAAAAACGATATGGTCAGATATTTGCAGTAGCTCTTCCATATCTGATTCCTTGAAAGCAGGCGCAAAGACATGGACTTCCCCCGGGAATTCTTCTCTAGCCAGCTTCGCTTCATAGAGTCCACTAGCTGTCGTACCAGACAGATACTGGCTAATCATGGGGTAGGTTTTGTAGAGTGAATAAGCCTTCTGGGCCAGTAAAACCCTGCAGCCCGCTTCTTCCTGTACTTGTTGAAGAATCCTACAATTGTCTTCTAGTTTGGCTAAGTCAATGACATAGGCTGGTGTTGGTACTTGTTCTAACTTCATCAGTCCACCATTTGTGGATTTCAACCACAACCCATGGCAAGCCGTACTCATTCAAAGCTTCCATAAATGGATCTGGATCCAATTCTTCAAGGTTGTAAACTCCAGGTTGTTTCCAAGTACCGTTCATAACCAATTTTGTCCCAATCATGGCTGGAACACCAGTCGTGTAAGAAATGGCTTGTGAACCAACTTCTGCGTAACATTCCTGATGGTCACAAACATTGTAGATATAGATAGTCTTTTCAACGCCATCTTTGACACCTGTAAAGATACAGCCGATATTGGTTTTCCCAACTGTGCGTGGACCAAGGCTTGCAGGGTCTGGAAGCAAGGCTTTCAAGAATTGGATTGGCACAATTTCTTGACCGTTAAAGTTAATGGTATCCGTACGAAGGAGTCCGACATTTTCCAAGCATTTCATGTGCGTTAGATAAGATTGCCCAAAGGTCATAAAGAAACGAATCCGTTTGACACCAGGAATGTTCTTAGCCAATGATTCAATTTCTTCATGGTGAAGGAGATACATGTCTTTTTGTCCAACTTGAGGGAAATCGTACTCACGCTTGATAGACATTGCTTCGACTTCGACCCATTTTCCATCTTCCCAGTAAGAACCTGGCGCAGAAACCTCGCGTAGATTGATTTCTGGGTTGAAGTTAGTCGCAAACGGATAACCGTGGTCACCACCATTACAGTCTAAAATATCGATATAGTGGATCTCATCAAAATAGTGTTTCAGAGCATAAGCTGAAAAGACACTGGTCACACCTGGGTCAAAACCAGAACCAAGAAGAGCTGTCAAACCTGCTTCTTTGAATTTCTCCTGATAATCCCATTGCCATGAGTAGTCAAAGTAGGCTGTAAAACCAAGTTCCTTGCAGCGTTTTTCGTAGATGGCACGCCATTCTGGATCTTCTGTATCTTCAGCCTCATAGTTAGCAGTGTCGATATAGTGGACACCTGTCGCCAAACAAGCATCCATAATGGTCAAGTCTTGGTATGGTAAAGCTACGTTCAAAACGACTTCTGGTTTGTAGCTTTCAATCAAAGCAATCACTTCTTCTACCTTATCAGCATCAAGAGCAGCTGTTTCAATCTTTGTACTTGTTTTGCCTTCTAATTTAGCCTTCAAATCATCACATTTTGACTTTGTACGACTAGCAATCATAATCTCTGTAAATGTTTCGCTATCTTGGCAAATCTTTGAAATAGCAACTTGGGCAACGCCCCCCACATCCGATAACTAATAGACGACTCATTTTTTCCCTTCCTCTTCTTCTAAAATGTCTTCTACATACTTAGGCAACATAAAGGCTCCCACATGTAAGTTTGCAGTGTAGTATTCTGTGAAAAGCTGGCGTTTTTTCCAGCCTTCCTTATCAAAATCTTTAACAGGGTGGTATTTTTTCGATGCAAATCCAAATAGCCAATAGCCAGCTGGACTGGTTGGGATGTGCGCCTGATAAACCCGACTGATTGGAAAGGCTTGATTGACCTTACGGTGCATGCTTCGGCAAGCTGACTCATCTTCGTCAAAGAAAGGACTACCATGCTGATAAATCATGATACCGTCTTCTTTGAGAGCTCTGTAACTGTTTCCATAAAATTCCTTGGTAAAGAGCCCTTCCGTATGTCCAAATGGATCCGTCGCATCGTTGATGATAATATCGTAGTCATCTTCACAGTTTCTCAAAAATCTCAGTCCATTTTGATAATAAATCGTAACACGAGGGTCATCTAGCCCTGCAGCAAAGTCTGGGAAATACTCACGACAAACCTCAACAAGCATTTCATCTGGTTCCACGATATCAATTTGCTCCAGTTCGGGATAGAGTGTTAATACTTGGGCAACTCCGCCGTCGCCACCCCCTATAACCAAGACTTTCTTTGGATTGGGATGGACAGCCATCGGTACGTGGACGGTCATTTCATTGTAGACAAAATCATCTGCATCTGAAAACAAGACATGGCCATTTAAGATTAATATTTTCCCAAAAGCGGGAGTATCTAATACTTCTATATCCTGCCATTCACTTTCCAGCGTAGAGTTGCTTAGCTGTTCTCAAAGATAATTTCACATCTGGAGTATGAACTTCAGAAAACCACAAATCCATCTAGTTCTCCTTTCTATCAATAACGTTGATGTGATTGACTTCTGGATCTTCCGTCCCTTGGAGGGAGCAACCACGTTCTTTGGCAAATAGGATATAATCCACAATTTCTCGTGTAATACGTTCACCTGGTGCTAGGATTGGAATCCCTGGAGGATAGCACATGACAAATTCCCCACAGACCTGTCCAACAGACTCATCCAAGGTCAAACTTCTTCTCTCTGAATAGAAGGCTTCCTGAGGAGACAGCACTAACTCTGGTTGGATATATTCTCCAGCAATCAAGTCCTTTCCATCTCTTGAATAGAGTCTCTTAATATCAGCCAAAGCACCGACCAGACGCTCTATATCTTGGATGCGGTCGCCGATGGAAATATAAGCCAAGATATTGCCAATATCGCCAAACTCGATCTGAATATCATATTCGTCTCGCAGGAGGTCATAAACTTCGATACCTGTTAAGCCAATACCCTGAGTGTAGACTGACAGCTTGGTCACGTCAAAATCACAGACCGACACACCGTCTATTAACTCTTTTGAGTAGGCATAGTAACCACCGATAGCATTGATTTCACGACGAGCATACTCGGATAGTTCAATAACCTTCTCAAAAGACTCTTTACCACGAAGAGCTAGATTACGACGTGAAATATCAAGACTTGCCATCAACAAGTAAGAGGCAGATGTAGACTGGGCCAGGTTAATGATCTGTCGAACATATTCAGGATTCATATGCTCCCCGATAAGCAGGATGGAGCTCTGGGTCAAACTCCCACCAGACTTATGCATAGAGACCGCCGCCATATCAGCGCCAGCGTCCATAGCAGATAGTGGCAATTTGTCTGTAAAATGCAAATGCGCTCCATGAGCTTCATCTACTAAAACCAGCATGCCAGCTTTATGAGCCATTTCCGTTAAACCCTTGAGGTCTGAACAAATACCATAGTAGGTAGGATTGTTGATTAGGATAGCTTTAGCATCCGGATGTTCCTTGATGGCCTGTGCAACACGGTCATTTTCAAGACCTAAAGCGATGCCAATTTTAGGATCTACACTCATCTCAATATAGATGGGAATGGCACCACATAGAACCAGCGCATTGATAGCAGATTTGTGAACATTTCGCGGCAGAATAATCTTATCTCCAGCCTTGCAGGTGGAAAGAATCATGGTTTGAACAGATGATGTTGTTCCACCAATCATGAGAAAGGCATGCGCTGCTCCAAAAGCATCCGCAGCCAGCTCCTCTGCATCTCGAATAATCGAAATGGGATGGCCTAGATTATCCAAGGGTTTCATAGAATTGACATCAATGCCAACACATTTTTCTCCCAACAATTCAACAAGTTCTGGATTTCCCCGTCCGCGTTTATGACCTGGTACATCAAAGGGAACAATCCTTTTCTTTCGTAACTTAATCAGACCTTCATAAATAGGGGCCTGGTTCTGATCTAACTTTCTCAAGACATACTCCTTTACCGTATTTTTAGCACCTCAAAATAATGAGGGCGACCAAAGGTTGACTTATGAAAAAAGAGCAGGTTTTCACCTGCTCTGCAATCTTCTGACGTTTTTATTTTGGTTTCTGTTGAGTATGTCTGTTCCCGATGTTTCCTAACTCTCTAGTAGCAAATATTACGTACTTTATTGATCGTTTCATAAGATGACGTGCTTTCACCACACTAAAATTTATGAATTAGGACAAGCGTCCTAACATCAACTTATAAAAAGTAGGCTTTTAACCCTATCAATAATGTGGCTTTTTCAACCACGCTTCGGCATTCAACCCTGCCTGTCCGTAGGCATTTTTTTACTCAGGTTTATATTTGCTAGAAAAACATCATCTCATTTTTCTAAGCCTTATAACTATATCATGTTTACAAGAGCTTGTAAAGTACTTTTTTTAAATTTTTCTTAAATTTTTGTTCGCGAATAGTTAAATTACTACCCAAAAAGTTAAAGTCCAATCAACTAAAAACGATTAAAAAAAGGAACTAATTTTTAGTTCCTCTCAAAATTATTTAATCTTGTGCTTATTCATTTTTTTCTTGGAAAAATATCTGTAATAATTTGGCGCAATTCTTCACGCTCTTTTTCAGGGATTTCACCACTTCTATTGGCAACTGCGTAGAGCTCTGGATGTTCGATAGAAATACGCTTTATTGTTCGAGTTGTAGCGTGTTTTCGCACGAAAAAAAGGAATGCGTTTGATCCATTCCTGAGGTACTAGGGCAAGGATTTTCGCAGCGGTTTCCTTTATCGCTAATTTCAGAAGTTGTCAGTCCCTGCTTTATCATGTCCTGTTCTTTTTCAGTAAAAATCTTTTAATTCCATTATCCCTCTCCTATCTAGAAATCACTCTATATTAAATTATATACCAATATTAGAGAAACTACAAATAATAAACTTTGTAAAATATGCGCAATGATGAGATTGCATTGCTTTAGTCAACTAGTGAAATCAAAAAAAGCACTAAAAAGTTAAAAAAATATTTTTTTGCATCCTCTAAGAGACTTGAAAAAAATCACTTAAAAAAAGTTTTTTTCAAATTCGTCATATTTTTTTGGAGATTCTGTCGTAACGTTTTAGCTTTTAAAAATGTTTATAGGTGTTTCTATTAATCTTTCCTACTAGTTTCTTATTAACATAGATTTGTATACCATCATTATTTATATTTCCATAAGTATCACCTGATATATAAATTGAGTTCGATTTATTATTTTGAGAGTAAATATTTAATCCTTGTCCTTTTCCTTGTGTTAATCGAACTATATTATATTCATTAGCTATCTTTATAAAAATCTAATGAAATTGGCTTTTTCGCGTTCTTCCTTCCTCTCTTTTCCAAAAATACTCTGGTTTCGAAAGGTCGAAATGATTAGTATTAACCAGTGTATTAAATAATTTGCGAATAACGAATTGAACATCTTCATTCGGTGAATGATTTTGAGTTGAGGTTTTATTTATATCTATATCGAAGTTTCCGGTTGAAATTGTATTTGAAAAAGCTCATTCTTTTTCATCAAATTTTTCTAACTCTTCAACTTCTAATTTATCAACATTATATTTAAGCAATAATTTTTAAAGTATTAAAAAAATTTTTCTGAAAGATTCTAACTCTTTTTGATTTTTAAAACTAAAGATACCATAGCGAGACACAAGAGAATTATAATCGGCATCGTCAGGTATTTCAAATGAATTTTCAAGTAAATCAATGAGAAAAATATTTGGTTTCTTCAGAATCTTCTGGACTATTGTTATATGAAGTCAATAAATAGTCATAAGCTTCATCAAATCGTAATTGAAAACATACTGTAGCTATGATTAGTAATTTGTCATCATTTTTCTAACTCATTATTTGAATTTATAATATGCATTAAAAAGGCTAACAGAATTGAATAATCTGTTAACACTGCGAGGATTATTTCCGATTGAGTCTCTAATTAATTGAGTTACATTCTGTGTAACGTCATCATTAAAATAAAAAAATTAATTTTTTTCAAAGAGACTTTAACAAAGTTCTCCATATGATAATTTGCAACAGGTACAGTAAAAGGCACTTGAATTATTTTTCTCAAAAAAAGCTTTTTCCTTTTTCGTTGTCCAAATCATCACCATACTTACTTTTTGTTCCTCTTAAAACAACATTATAATCAATAGCTAAAACAAAGACACAATTTCTGCAATCTAAGAAAAGTTTTAAAAATTTCTAGGAATTCAATCGCTTTTTTTGGAACCAATCTGTCAAGGTCATCAATGAAAATTACTATCTTTTTCATAATTATTTTCTTTAACAAAGTCATCAATGATACTTTGTAGATTTTGTTTCAGATTTTTTTAAATTATTAGCTTTTTCCTCATTGCTTATTAATTTTTAGAAGTTGATTATTAATTTTTTTCAATGTTTAAGAGACCAAAAATCTAGTTTTTAGATATTCCATACTTTTTTTGTAATAACTGCCAAAGATTTTTTTAAAGTTCTCTCTTTTATCTACATCAGTTACTTCTAATTCATCAATTAAATCTGTAATTAACGTGACTGCTAAATCCTTATCCATATCAAATTGTGAATATTGCCAAGTATTAAAAAAATATTGTTTTAATTTTTTTCTTTTTGAATTACTTGACGATTTTTTTCTTTAAGTTTTTTTCTTCAACTTGATACATGATGCTGGTTTTTTTCCGGTTCCCCAATCGCCTTGAATAGCTAGTGTTAAAGGAGTTTCGCATCCAGTAATAAAATTTGATAACCCAAGAATGTATTTGTCAATCATAAATTCGTCTTTTTACAGTTGGAATATCAGAAAATGAATTGTACATATAATTTCCTTTCAAAATATTTTATATAGAATATGCTAAATTAAGAATAACACTCAATTTATATTATGTTAATGACATTTAATATTGAGGTCTTAAAAAGCAATTGTTGTTGTAGATATGTCACAAAAAATTCTACTTCTCATCTTCTGTTGCTTCACAGACTAATGTTTACAGCCAAGAATTCGATAAGAATAAGAACTAAAACGCTATTACTGTCCCCATATTTCTTCTCCCTTGCCTACCTTAATAACCTTCAACCCACTTTTCATTATCCATGATGAAAGGCTTAGCTAGTCCGTCACCTGTGTAATCCGCATACTTGGTAGCCAAATATTTGTAACAATCTTCCTTACTCGCAAACTTAATAGCTTGATAAGGCTCTTCAAAAGTCAATTTCTCTACAAATAAAAAACCATCATCAGCTGGAACTAAAACACCAACATGCCCAACAAAAAGAAACTCTCCGTCCAAATTATCATGTAACACAACAGACAGCATTCGAGCCTTGTCATTAAATTGAAACTGGGAAAAGAATTTCTCCATCTTCTGCGCGTGAATTTTTACATCTGTCGTTGCTTCCGTCTCCACCCTAGAAAATAGAATATCAAACTCTTCCTTATCTTTCGCATCAAATAGCTTTCCCTTATCGATAGCGTCGTTATCCACGAAAAGAAGCTGATCATTCTTTTCAAGTTTTGGGATTGTGACTGAATTTTTTAAGAGCGCATAGCTATTGATACGACAGTTTGTCCCGACAAAATCACCCTTTTTTTGTTTCCAAAGATTACTGATTTTCTCTACATCGTATTCTGTTTTTGTAAAGGAAGTAAAATCACCACTTAAACCAGTGGAGCCGACAGTCGTATTATAGTCTGTAACAAGATTGAAAAATTCATCAACACTATTTGGACCCAAGTGAGCTGATAAGAGAGATTTGACCTCTTCGGTAATGACCTGATTGTTTAGATTGGTATATGAAGCCGTCCAAGGAACTTTATCTGAGCTGGTCTGTGTCTGATTTGTAGCTTCAGTCCTCGTATTATTTTGGTGACAAGCAGCCAATCCAAGTAATAAGGGTAAGCACAGTCCCAAGGCAACTACTTTTTTCGTTCGTTTCATGCAAATCTCCTTCTAGACTACAAGTCTCCATTTCTTTGTAAACACCATTCACTAATCACTTATGGAGTAATCTGGGACTTAGCTATATTATACTACATAAATAGGAAAAAGACTGGAACGAATGGTTGCCCATCATTACAGTCTTTTTGATTACATTTTTTATTCAATGACAAATCCTTTTGGCAAAATCACCAGTTGTTGCTCCAATTCTTGGCAATGACTTGCTAGTACTACAGAATCACTATCTACAAGATAATTTTCTGCTGATTGGTTAAAAATAGCTTGGATTTTTTGTCCATCATAATTCCATTCTAGAGCTAGCACATCAGGCTTGATTTCTTTCAGGCTATATGTTCCATGTTGGATAATGTCTGAAACACTCTTGCGAATCTGAATCAATTTCTTCATGAAATTAAGCATCTCGTTGCTTTCGGAAACACGTTCCCAAGGCATAGCACGACGACAATCTGGATCTGGCCCTCCGTCTAACTCTAACTCGGTTCCATAGTAGAAACACGGTGTTCCTCTTTGTAAAAAGAGGCAGGCTAGGGCAGACTTAACAAGTTGGCTATCTCCCTTGGCAGTAGCCAAAATGCGCTCCGTATCATGCGAATCCAAGAGATTGAACATCACTTCCGAAATTTGCTGTCTATAATACATAGACTGACCATTAATCTCATCAATGAATTGACTGGTCTTCTTTACCCCACGCAAGAAATAATCCTTGATACTGTCAGAGAGAGGATAGTTCATGACCGCGTGGAACTCATCACCATTTAGCCAAGGCTGAGACGTGTGCCAGACTTCTCCAAGAATATAAAGGTCAGGCTTTTTAGCCAAGACAGCCTTGCGGAAATCTCTCCAAAATTGGTGGTCCACCTCATTTGCCACATCCAAGCGCCAAGCATCGATATCAAACTCTTCAATCCAGTAGGTCGCAACGCTCAACAAATAGTCTCTCACTTGAGGATTTGCCGTATTGAGCTTAGGCATATAGCTCTCAAAGGCAAAGGTATGGTAGGATAATTCTCTTTTATTAACGAGATTTTCTTTAACGACTGGAAAGTCTTGAATATGGAACCAGTCTTTATAAACAGAATTTTCACCGTATTTGAGAATATCCTGCCACTGTGGAGCTTGGTCTCCGATATGGTTGAAAACAGCGTCCAGCATGATTTTCATGCCTCTCTGATGGGCTTGATCTACCAATTTACGGAAGGTTTCCTTGTCTCCAAAATGACGGTCGATTTCGAAATAGTCCGTCGTATTGTACTTGTGATTGCTTGAGGGATTCAAAAAAATCGGACAGAGATAAAGACCTGTAATACCTAAGTCTTGCAAGTAATCCAGATGGTCAATAATCCCCTGTAAATCCCCACCAAAGAAATCGCTCGTCTTTGGTTTGATAGAGGAATCCCAAGCTAGCACCCCTTCTGGAGAAATCACAGGATTCCCATTAGCAAAGCGTTCTGGGAAAATCTGGTACCATACCGTATCTGCTACCCAGTCAGGAACATGGCAAGCATCAATCTCATGGATATAAGGAATTTTAAATCCATTTCCTTCATAATGAAGATTTTCTAGCGTGTTTTCAACACAACCCTTATCGCCATATAAGATCATCTGACCTTGCTTATCCTTGAGTTCAAAGAGATACTGGAGTCGTGCATAGCCAACTGTAATCTCCACTTGCCAGTAATCAAACAAAGCATCAGAAGTTACTTTACTCATCTCCTTACTATCTTCATAACGGTCCTCTATAAAAATAAAAGGATCTCCATAATGCAAGTTGATACTTGCGATATCTCCTCTTTTCGTTCGAATGCGAATGTGCATTGTCTTATCTTTATAAAGATAAGCATACTCCGACTCTGGTCTGTGGTAAATGGCTGTTAATTCCATAACATTTTCTCCTAAACTATCTGTAATCATTTCAACGCAAACGTTTTCATTGCTAGTGAATCTAGTATACTATTTTCGTATTTTATTTGCAAGGCTTGTCCGTAGTTTCAAGCGGTTTGTTTCTATAAATAAAAAAGCAGCCAGTCATACAACTTACTACTTTTCATATGATAATTTACAAATGTCTTTCCAGCCACTCAATTTTTTTAAAATCCTTATTGTTATTGTGGTTATTTCGATAGGAATCTTGGGAAGAAGCCTTGTAAATACTTAAAAATTGTTCCAAACTTGGAACGCGAAAAGTGATGTTTTCGTGATGAATCAGCTCTATATCCGATTCCGAAACTCCTGCAAAATCAGGTAAAGAATCGATACTTCCAAACTCAACACTCAGGCCATCCTTTTGGAATTCATGCTCATGAATATCTATTAAGCCATAGCCTAAGTGTTTCATCACTTTCATTATCTTGTCCCAGTCATAAATTCTGAGATGATCAGGTGCTTCCCAACCTCTAGGGTCGCCAGGCACATGAATGTCAATGTCAGACGGCCCCCATTCTTCATTTGAACGGTATTCAAACCCCAAAGACCCCATGAGCGTCGGAGTGATTCCGACTTGGTTTAAATGAGAACAAATTGTTCGAAATTCATCAAATAGAGAATTCATTCCTCCTCCAATCGTTGATATAGAACTTAATTTCGTTGTAAATAATAAAGTAATTTTTACCTTCTACTCTTTCGGCTTTGAAAATACTTCTACTCGCTGAGCTAGGACTTTGATTTCTACAGGTAGGTTGTCCGATTTATCGCCGTCAACATCTGACTCCAATTCACTATCTGAAGAGATCTTAATATTACGCGCTCTGATATACTCGATATTATCATTGCCGACAACATCTCCTTTTAGTAAATCAGGAATGACAGATAATTTAGAGAATATAGAAGCATCTTTTAGAATCAAAATATTAGCATATCCGTCTTTGTTTTCTTCAAAGATTTTTTTGTCAGCGAAGTAATTTGTCAAGAGAACCAAAACATGACTAGCTTCACCGACATAATTTCCATTTTCTGTCTCAACCTTAATGTTAAAGACCTGATCTGTCATGACAGACTTCATGGTATTTACAGCATAGGCTAAAATACCGAATTTTGTCTTGTCCTCGATTTCAACATTGTGAATCGCCTCAGGCAGAGAACCGATACTAAAGATATAACCAAAATAGTTATCATTCGCTTTACCGATATCAATCTTGTTGGTTAAGTTAAAATCGAGTTCATCAATCGCGCCATCGATGTCTTGATTGATTTCCAAAAGTTTCGTAATGAGGTTACCCGTACCGCCAGGGATAATCCCTAACTTAGGAATGTAGTCTCTCTCAGCAATACCAGAAATGACTTCATTAACTGTCCCATCTCCACCGAACACAACCACTGCATCGTACTTCTCACGTGAAGCCTCCTCAGCAAAATGTGTCGCATCTAAAGCTTTTTCAGTAATTTTGGTTTCCACGTGCTCAAAATAATCTTTGGCTTTATTCTCCAGTTTGGCCTTATAATCCAAAGCCTTTTCCCCACCAGAGGTAGGGTTGATAATTACCATTGCTTTTTTCATTGATTTTCTCCTTAATTTTTAAATAGAAATATTAGCGTAGCTACATTTATCATTACATATAATGCTATTATATAATGAAAACTCAGAAAAAAGAACTTTGACGTACTGGGCATTAATGTATAATAGCTAGTTTAAAATTCAGATTATCAAAAAGCAAGTCACTTCTATTTAACTACCTCGCCATACTCTTTTTATTTTATCAGCATATTCGGTCAAAAGATTCTTTTGAATAAATTTTTTTCATTACTTGAATTTCTAACTTCTTTCCAAAGAACAGATGCCACTTTTTAACTTGTTTGAGTAGTTACGACTATTTTCATCTTCACAAAAGTCCTTTAAAAACTGATTCCATTGACAAACCGAATGGTCATACTTAGCATAATCTGAATTTCCATAATAAACTTTTAGCATATCTTGGATTGTAAAACTCAAATCATTTTCTCTTTTTACTTTTCTCCAAGAAGTCGCCATATCGGCAGTAAATTTAAAGGGCGAAACACCTGTTAAAGTTGAGAAATATTCTCTAAAGTGTGCATTAAAGGAGAATCCACATTCAAGTAAGGGCGTATCTAAGGTAACAATTTCTACTCGTTTCTTTTTTCTTTTTATTGATGATTTTTTAATCAAATTCCCCTTAAAGTACTGCTCAATAATATGATTGAGTTCTTGTTTAATACCTCTATATTCAAGTCCTAATGACTTGCATATCTGTGAAAGTTCATCTCGATACCAATAGTATTTATTGAACTCATCAAAGGACGTGATTGTATCAAACTCAGGTCTGCTCTCTATCAATATTTCTCCTCCTTAAAACCAATTTAGGTTGTCATCTCAAAATAATGGAGTTTTAGTTTCATTATTTTGAGGAATAGTTCCGTTTCTCTAACAAGCTCATACACTCAGCGGTTCGGACTTACCGTATCATCTGTGAAAAAACAATCCTCACGAAATAAAGGAAAATCCTTCGTTTTAATATTGTTCCATTCATAAACTGAACCCACAATATCTCCCACAATTGCTCCTAGCATCAGATTCCTCCTTATGATATATCAGATTCATTACAAATTTCCAATGAATCGCTCTTTAAAAATGGCCCCACCAAATTAATCCACTCTTGAGGCAGGTAAGCTGATAAATAACCGTGGTTATACCCCTTTGCTTCATACAAAATTGTATTTGAATGTAGCTGATGAAATAATTTCGCTGATTCTTTCACACAGTTCAATTCTTTTTCACCATAGATATACAGAACCTGAGCCTTGCTAGCAGAAATCATATCTTTCAGCTTGTAACATCCCATATAGTTTTTGTAAATTGTCACCAATGTTTTGACAGGCGTCCTTGGCAAATCTTCCAAATAATAAGCTTTTATTTCCTCTGGATAAGCCAGTTTAGGATAGAGTTTGTTCATCATGCTTAACTGAAGTTTGCAAGAGAATTTATTGAACATCAGTTTACCAAATAGAGACACTAGAAAGATGCTGATTTTAGCTAAACTTGGTTGAGGAATACAGAGGCTTCCATCTATGATGGCCTTCTCAGCAATTTCACTGTCTAAAGACAAAAGCTCCATGGCAATTTGACCACCAAGTGAAACACCACCGATTGCAAACAATTTCCCACCACAGTTTGCTTTGATATAGTCTAGAATCTCCAAAGCAGAATCTTCAGTAGAAACATAATCAAGTTGATATTCCTCGCCGTGGCCATTCAAAGTGGGTAGAATAATACGGTATTCTTTTGACAAGATTCGTGCTTGACGAAGATAATTCCACCAAGAACTGCCACCACCATGTATCAGTAAAATAGGAGGCAAATTCTTATCACCAAATTCATGGAATTTCATGTTTAAACTCCTCACTGTAGGACTTTCACTAGCTACACCCATGTTTAATCAGCTTGTACAAGCAGTGATACCGCCTCCGCATGATGCGTCTGCGGGACTCAAAAGGTTCAGTGAACCTTTTGAGGATTAGCCACGTTTCACTAACAAACTTACACACTCGACATGGTGCGTTTGCGGAAACAAGTCCACTGGTTGTACTTTCTTCAGTTCATATCCTAACTCTTGATAGAGTTTGATGTCACGCGCCATGGTTGCGACATTGCAGGAAATATAGGCAATGCGGTCTGCTCCTGTTTGAGCGCTTGCTTTGATAAAGCTCTCGGTCAAGCCCTTGCGTGGTGGGTCAACCAAGATGACGGTTGGTTGGATACCTTCCTTGAGCCAGTTCTTCATGGCATTTTCAGCTGTGTCACAGACATAGTGAGCATTTGTAATATTGTTTAATGCAGCATTCTTTTTGCTATTCTCAACCGCTTCTGGAATCACTTCAACACCGTAGACTTCCTTAACATGTTTCGCAACAGATAGGCCAATCGTCCCAATCCCCGAATAGGCATCGATCACCACATCATCTTCTCTTAACTCCGCAAAGTCAATGGCTGTTTGATAGAGTTTTTCAGCCATTTCTGTATTGACCTGATAGAAGGCTGGTCCAGATATTTGGAAGTCATTTCCCAGCATCTGATCAGTAATGTAGTCTTGACCATAAAGAGTCTTCCACTCCTTGCCAAAAATCGCATTGGTATTTCGGTCGTTGATATTTTGCATGACAGAGACAATCTCTGGGAACTGCTTGATGACTTGTTCAATCAATTGGTCAACTCGGAAAACTTTAGGACGAGTGGTTACCAAAATAACCATGATTTGTCCTGAATAGTGGCCTCGTCGCACCACAAGGTTCCGAATCAAGCCAGACTGTTCCTTTTCGTCATAAGGTTTTAAATCAAAACGACGGAGCAGGTCTCGAAGGGCTACTACAACTTGGTCAATCACCGGATCTTGGATAAAGAAATCTTCTAGAGGCATGAGATCATGAGAATTCTTACGGAAAAAGCCAGTTTCCAAGACACCATTCACTCGACGAACAGGCACCTGCGCCTTATTGCGATACTTGACTGGATGTTCCATACCAAGCGTTTCAGCAACCTCTACATCTGTAATACCAGCAATCTTGTAGAGACTGTCTTTGACTTGCTTAGTTTTAAACTTAAGCTGCTCTGGATATGCAAGATGCCCCAAGTCAGCAATACCTGAGCGTAGATAAGCAAGGTCAAGGTCTTGGTTACGATGTGGAGAATGTGTAAGGTATTCTTCAACCTTCCCAAAGCCAATCTTTTTATTGACTTTAAGGACTCGCATGAGGATTTTCTCAGTTGGTAGAGCATTTTCTACAAAGAAAACCAAACCTTCTATCTTGGCGACCCCAGCCCCTTCATGGGTCAAATCAACAATTTCAACTTCTACAATATCATTTTTCTTTAACATATTTTTCACTTTCTATCGGCCGACAAAAAAGACGGCAACATTTCTGTTACCATCTATTATATCATGAAATGACCTAAGCACCAAAACTCTTGAAGAAGTTGACAATAGCTTGCCATAGGGAGGTAAAAAAGTTGCCCCCGTCTTCTAGTGCTTTATTGGCATCAAAGTTGAGGTTGATATTTTTAAAGCTATCTCCAGCTTGGGATACAATACTTTCCTTGAGGTCATTTAGGGTTTTAGTGAAATCAGTATTGTTCAAAATGTCACTCTTTGAGAGGTTGAGCGCAAAATTGATGATGATATTGACCTGGTTTCCTGTTATAACCTGATCGAGTTTGTAGTTTTTTAGTGTGTCTTCTACAATTTTGCGGACATCTTCTTCTGTCAGATTGCCTTTGGCTTCTTTTGCCTTTGCGATTCCTGCCTTGATATCTGCCAAAGCAACATTGAGTTTATTGGCATCATAACCTGACTTGTCCTTGTTTTCAGCATTGATATCAGACAAGGCTTTTAGCTCTTCTTGGGCCAAGTCTTTATTGGCTTGCGGTACTTTAGCACCATTGGCCTCTAACGAGTAGTAAATCCCTGCTAGGGCGCTCTCTCCTGTAACTGGAATGGGTGCTGCAACTGTGATTTTGGCATGCTCCACTCCCAGCGTCACTGCTGCGTTACGGTACATATCCTGCGTCACCTTGGTGATATTTTCAGGCGTTTCAATCTTGACTTCTAGAGGCGACTTATCCCCCAGCTTTTGAATCTTAGCTGACGAATAGAGCTGTAAACTAGCATCATTAGCCACATTCATAATTTTCGAATAGATTTCAGGTGTCATAGTTTTGATATCTTTGGTGTCTTTTGATGCATCATAGCCAAGTTTGCTAAGAGTTTGATTTTTCTGGTCTTCGGATAGAGAAGAACCTAGGACATATTCAGGTTGTACATAGGTTTCATCGATTACTTTTTGAACATCTGTTGCTGCGTGGACACTCGTCATAGCTGTTGCTGCCCACAAAATTGCAGCGCTTGTTAGAAAGAATTTCTTTCTCATGGGATATTCCCTCCTTTACCTTTCTAGGTTAATAAAACAATCTTAAAGAAAGCTTATAGCAAAAAACACCTGGCAAAACCAGATGCTTAAAAGAAATTAAAGAATTTCATGATATAGAGGTTAAAGCGTACCTGTCTCGAGTAGTAATAATTTCCACCATTTTCATAGAGTTCTGCTCCGTGGAAGATAGAAATCGGGTTGATATAGGTATAGGTTTTCCCAGTGGTATTTCCAAGGATAGGAGCGACGGTTTCACGAGAATATTGTTTGGCCAAGGCGAGAGTGTTTTCCTTGCCATTTTGAGCGATAAAATCGATATAAGCGGGGCCAAAATTATAGGCTTGCACGGCTGTCCAGACATCAACGCCCTTTTCCTGAGCTAGGTAGAGATTATCAGTTAATGTCTGAATTCCCTGACGAATGCTCGTCACATTGTCATTGATAGTATTTGTGGTACCGCTAGCAGACTCGCTAGACTGCATGACATCGCCTTCTTTTCCCTTCGTTTCGGTATAAATCATGGCGAGCACAAGCTCTTCATTGGCTGGAGTATCTCTTTCACTGAGGATTTCTCGAACCATGGGTTGGTAGGTCATGACTTGCTTCACATCTTGATGGATATGATAGACTTTATAGACAGCGAAAAGGAAGACTGCTAGCACTAGCACTCTTCGTAGTAATTTAAACATTATTTACTTTGAATATCCTCGATATTTTTGATTAAGATAGAATAGGTTCCATTGTCATTTTGGATAAACTCGACCGATTCTGCATCTTGGTAAACATTATTTGGAACGATAAGTTCGATTCCGTTTGACAAGGAAAGTTTTTGGTTTTCAAATTTCTTGAGCTGACGACTGGCATCAATTTCATCGAACTGGACTGGTTCTGGTACAGCTTCTTTGACTTGGTCAATAAAGCTCAAACGAGCTGTCAGATTGTTATCAAAAAGGTCGTTAGCCAATTTCTCAGGAGACAGTTCATTGCTTTCTTCAAGATTGTTGAAAATCGCTGATTTAACCTTGGATTGAAATTGAAAAATCATCTGTGTTAAAGGACTCTGCGATTCTCTGGGCTGTTTTTTCCAGTTCCTTGATGGATTTTTTTGGTGAAATCTTAGGTGCAACGCTTAAGAGATTATCTGAAAAATAATTCAAGAAAGTTCCATTATACTTGATTCGTTTTTCGATGAGATGGTACTTGCGACTTTGAAGATTGACCACCAAAGCCTCATCAGCTCCCGTTCCAAATCCAGGCAGGTTATTCTGAGTCAGCTTGATTGGATTATCAACTTCCCCACCGAGGTGGGTCAAGGTCTCACGCAAGGCAATTCGTAAGAAAGCAAAATGTTCAACGCCTTCTTTAGAAAACTGAACAAAAACCAAGTCATTGGTCTTGAGATTTTCAGAAATGCTAAACTTCTCTTTCCAGAGATTAGCCAGTGTTACTGATGTCTCCAACAAATCATCCGTGATGTGATTGAAGAAGGGATTTTCTTCTTCGAAAATCCCAGTCTTGGCTTCATCTGAATACACACGTTCGATTTTTTTGCGTAGGTATTCTTCGATTTTTGGAGTGATATTGAGAAACTTATCCGCTAGAAACAACTCAGTATCATCTGGGCTGAACTGATGGATAATAGCTTTCTTAATATAAATGTCCATAAAAGTATTAGTCCTCGTATAGTGGGAAGGCGTCTGTCAACGCTTTGACTTCACTTCTCACTTCTTCTAAGACAGCTTCATTTTCTGCATTTTTAAGGGTTTTAATGATGAGTTCAGCAACTTTACGGCTTTCTTCTTCACCAAATCCACGTGCAGTGATGGCTGCAGATCCGATACGAATGCCACTTGTCTTGAATGGTGACAAGGTTTCGTATGGGATTGAGTTTTTATTTAGGGTAATATTGACTTCGTCCAGCAAGTTTTGAGCAACTTTTCCGTTTTCTACAACCTTAGTGACATCAACAAGGAAGAGGTGATTTTCAGTCCCCCCAGAAATGATACGGAAATCAGGGTCTTGCAAGAAGACTTCAACCATAGCTTTGCTGTTTTTGATAACATTAGCAGCATATTCCTTAAAGGCTGGGTCCAAAACTTCTTTGAAGGAAACAGCCTTAGCAGCCACAACATGCTCCAAAGGACCACCTTGAATACCTGGGAAAATAGCTGAGTTGATTTTCTTAGCTAGGTCTTCATCATTGGTCAAAATCAAGCCACCACGTGGTCCACGAAGGGTTTTGTGGGTCGTTGTTGTGGTGATATGAGCGTATGGTACTGGACTTGGGTGAAGACCAGCCGCAACCAAACCAGCGATATGGGCCATATCGACCATGAGTTTAGCACCAACAGCATCTGCAATTTCACGGAATTTTGAGAAGTCGATAATTTGAGAATAGGCTGAAGCACCAGCTACGATCAATTTTGGTTTTACTTCTTGGGCTTGTTTCAAGATCGCATCAAAGTCCAAGAGTTCTGTTTCAGGATCTACACTATAAGAAACAAAGTTGTAGGTTTGGCCAGAGAAGCTAACTGAAGCTCCGTGGGTCAAGTGTCCACCTGCTGCCAAATCCATCCCCATAACCGTATCACCTGGCTCAATCAAGGCCATGTAAGCCGCGCAGTTGGCTTGGCTTCCTGAGTGTGGTTGGACATTGGCGAATTTAGCACCGAAAATTTCTTTCGCGCGTTCAATAGCAAGAGTCTCTACCACATCTACCACATCAGTTCCACCATAATAACGGCGGCCTGGGTAACCCTCGGCATATTTGTTGGTCAAGATAGACCCTTGAGCAGCCATTACAGCCTTGGAAACAACGTTTTCCGAAGCAATTAACTCAATGTTGTTTTGTTGGCGTTCTTCTTCTTTGGCAATAGCATTCCAGAGATCAGCATCGTATGCTTTAAAATCTTCTTTGTCAAAAATCATAGGTCTTCTCCTTTATAGTGTGACTGGTCCTTTAGTTTGTTTTTACAAAATAAACTAAAAGATGCGAATAAACCGTTTTTGCACTTTATCACAAGTATAACCAACTTTTTCATAAAATGCATGAGCACCCAGACGATGATCAGCAGAGTTTAAGCGGATAAACCCATAGCCCCGTCTTTTTGCCTCTTCTTCCAACCCTTGCATTAAGCTTTTACCAATACCTTGCCCTTGTGCTTGAGGTGAAACCGCTAAGCCTAAGATATTAAATCCTGCTTTGGAATAGAGGGATTCATAAACTTCAGCATGGACATATCCAAGTAGGACATGGCTGGCTTCATCCTCATAACCAAGTAGGAAATGATGTGAATCCTGAGATAGTCTAGCTAGTTGACTAGCTGTGTCCTCTGGACTAAAAGTATAGCCCAAAGTCTCTTGGTTAATCTCACATATAGCTTTCACATCTGTTTCTTGCAAATCTCTTAGCATCTCATTCCTCCTCAAAAGAAATCTCTGGCAACTGAGCGAGAATATCTTCACGCTTGATTGCCCCTTGGCGTAAGATTTTCACCTTATCTCCAGACAAATCCAAAATAGTTGAATCCAGTCCAGTTAGAAAAGCATCGTCCTCCAGACCCAGAACCTCTTGGTCAAAATCTTCAAGGATTTGCTGAAAGGTCACGCCACTTGCCTGACCTGAAATATTGGCAGACGGTCCAATCAAGGGACCAGTCTCTCGGATCAAATCAAGCGTAATGGGGTGACTCGGCATCCGAAATCCAACAGTTGCAAGCCCAGAATTGACCCAATAGGGAATATTGTCATTGGCTTCGAGGATAATGGTCAAGGGACCTGGTAAAAAGCTCTCCACAAGCTTTTTTAGATAAGTTGGTTGATTCTTTGAAAAGTGCAAGATGTCCTCTAGAGAAGCGACATTAAGATTGAGCGCCTTTTCTCTAGGACGACGTTTGAGTTGGTAAACATGGTCGACAGCTTTTTCATCTAAGGCCTTAGCAAAAAGACCGTAAACTGTCTCTGTAGGCAAAAACAACAGCTCCGCCCTTTTCCAACTCTTGTCTAATCCTGTCCATCATCAACTACAACCATCCTATCTTGACCAAATTGGTCCTTGAGTGTTCGTACCCGTTTTTCAGGAAGATATTTCCTAAAAAGCGCAGGAACACTTTGACCTTGCTTGTATCCAATTTCAAGGTAAATCTTACCACCATCTTTGAGATAGTCTTTTGCATCTTCCGCAATTCTACGGTAAATAGCTAGGCCATCCTCATCTGCAAAGAGAGCTAGATGAGGTTCCGAATGCAAAATATTCAAACCAACCTCTGACTCATCTTCACGAGAGATATAGGGTGGATTGGATACAATTATATCATATTTTTCAGAAATTTCTGTAAAACAATCGGATTTTTTTAAAAATATCTGGAGATTCTGAACTTTAGCGTTTTCAGCCGCCAAATCTAGTGCATCCTGTGAAATATCAACTGCTGTCACTGACCAATTTGGTCTATTTTTTGCTAGGGCGAGGGCAATAGCACCACTTCCCGTACCGATGTCCAAGACCTTGAGATTTTCTTCAGGATTTTCTGTGAGGATGAGTTCCACCAACTCTTCTGTTTCTGGACGAGGAATCAAAACCCGCTCATCCACTTTTAGCTTCATTCCATAAAAATCTGCGTGACCGATAATGTACTGGGCCGGTGTATGGGCTACTAACTGCTGGTAAATCTCTTCTACAAATTGTCTTTCTTCCTCTGTTATCTCTTGCTGAAGGGCAAAGACAAAGTCTGTAAAAGAGAGATTTTTCAAACTTCTATAGACAAAAGAGAGGCTTTCTGCTTCCTCTCCTTGTCTTATCAACTCTTCTTCAAAATCTGAAAATAATTGAGCTAATTTCATTATTTGTTTAATTCTTCTAATTTGCGTTTGGTCATAGAGTACCAAGGCATCTACAACTTCGTCCAATTTACCAGACAAGATAGTATCTAGTTTTTGAAGGGTCAAGCCGATACGGTGGTCTGTGACACGGTTTTGTGGGAAATTGTAAGTACGGATACGTTCTGAACGGTCACCAGTACCGATAGTAGACTTACGTTCAGCGTCTTGTTCATCTTGAGCAATCTGAGCAAAATGGTCAGCAACACGGGCACGGATGATCTTCATGGCTTTCTCACGGTTCTTCTGTTGAGTACGTTCTTCCTGCATCTCAACCTTGATATTGGTTGGCAAGTGAACGATACGAACGGCAGTCGCAACCTTGTTTACGTTCTGTCCACCAGCACCAGATGCGTGGTAGATATCAACACGAAGGTCTTTTGGATCGATATCGTATTCTACTTCTTCGACTTCAGGCATGACAAGGACTGTCGCTGTCGAAGTATGTACACGACCTTGGCTTTCTGTCACAGGTACACGTTGGACACGGTGGGCACCAGACTCATATTTGAGTTTAGAGTATACAGATTGACCCGAAACCATGGCAACCACTTCTTTGAAACCACCGACACCATTCATAGAAGCTTCCATGACTTCAAAGCGCCAGCCTTGGGCTTCCGCATACTTTTGGTACATAGTTAGCAAATCTCCAGCGAAAAGTGCTGCTTCGTCTCCACCAGCTGCTCCACGGATTTCAAGGATGATGTTCTTATCGTCGTTTGGATCCTTTGGAAGGAGCAAGATTTTCAATTTTTCTTCATACTCTTCTTTTTCAGCCTTGGCATCTTTGAGCTCTTGCTTGGCCATTTCTTCCAAGTCTGCATCTCCGCCCGATTCTTTAATCATCTCTTCGGCATCGACGATGTTTTGAAGGACTTGTTTGTACTCACGGTAGGCTGTTACTGTGTCACGAGTTGAAGCCTCTTCTTTTGAAAGCTCCATGAAACGCTTGGTGTCTGAAACGACATCAGGGTCACTGAGCAATTCTCCTAATTCTTCATAACGGTCTTCTACAGCTTGTAGTTGATCATAGATGTTCATTTTTCTTCATTCTCCTTATTGATTTCAGGGGCAAAATAATGTTTACGGCAAACCGAGATATAGGTTTCATTACCACCAATCTGAATTTGTTCGCCCTCATAGGTAGGCTTTCCGTCTAGGGTTCTGAGTACCATAGTCGCCTTTTTCTTACAGTACTGGCAGATGGTTTTGATTTCTTCAATCTTGTCTGCTAAGAGCAAGAGGTATTTTGAACCTTCGAACAGTTCATTGCGAAAGTCATTCTTCAAACCAAATGCCATGACGGGTATGTCTAACTCGTCCACAACACGAGCTAGGTCGTAAACATGGTGACGCTTGAGAAACTGTGCCTCATCGACCAACACACAGTATGGTTTCTCAGGTAAGTCTTGGATAAAGCCAAAGATATCCGTCGTTTCCTCAATCGCAATGGCTGGGCGTTTCATGCCAATCCGACTAGATACATAGCCAACACCGTCACGTGTATCCAGAGCTGAAGTCATAATGACAACTCCCTTTCCTTGCTCCTCGTAGTTATAGGCCACCTTGAGAATCTCAATCGTCTTACCAGAGTTCATGGTCCCATAACGATAATACAACTGTGCCATGCTATTATTTCACGTCCATTTCTAAATTTTTGCTACATTCTAGTATATCATAATTTTCTGAAGCTTTAAACGGCAAAATGTGGTAAAATAGAAGAAATCAAAAACTAGTGGAGGAAGCTATTATGCCATTTGTACGCATCGATTTATTTGAAGGTCGCACGCTCGAGCAAAAGAAAGCTCTTGCTAAGGAAGTAACGGAAGCTGTTGTTCGTAACACTGGAGCACCTCAGTCTGCTGTTCATGTCATCATCAACGACATGCCAGAGGGAACTTATTTCCCTCAGGGTGAAATGCGCACCAAGTAAGCTAGCTTAAGCAGATTTGCTTAGGCTTTTTTACTGCAAGAGGTTTTCATTGAAGTATTGACCAAAATCTGATACAATTTTAAGAGATATTTGGAATTGAATCCCAAGGAATATTCATTAAAGGAATTAGTATGATTACACGTGAATTTGATACCATCGCTGCTATCTCCACACCTCTCGGAGAAGGGGCAATCGGGATTGTCCGCCTGAGTGGAACTGACAGTTTTGCTATTGCGCAAAAGATTTTCAAAGGAAAAGACTTGAGTAAGGTTGCTAGCCATACCCTCAACTACGGTCACATCGTCGACCCTCTAACTGGTAAAGTCATGGACGAGGTTATGGTTGGGGCTATGAAGTCTCCAAAGACCTTCACTCGTGAGGATATTATCGAGATTAACACCCACGGTGGAATTGCGGTGACTAACGAAATTCTCCAGTTAGCTATTCGTGAAGGTGCTCGGTTGGCAGAACCTGGTGAATTTACCAAACGTGCTTTTTTAAATGGTCGTGTGGATTTAACGCAAGCTGAGGCGGTAATGGACATCATCCGCGCTAAGACTGACAAGGCAATGAATATCGCCGTCAAACAATTGGACGGTTCTCTTTCTGATCTCATTAACAATACTCGGCAAGAAATCCTCAATACACTTGCGCAAGTCGAAGTCAATATTGACTATCCTGAGTATGATGATGTTGAGGAAGCTACTACTGCCGTAGTTCGTGAAAAGACTATGGAGTTTGAGCAATTGCTAACCAATCTCCTTAGGACAGCCCGCCGCGGTAAAATCCTTCGTGAGGGAATTTCCACTGCTATCATCGGTCGTCCCAACGTTGGGAAATCCAGCCTCCTCAATAACCTCTTGCGTGAAGACAAGGCTATCGTAACTGACATCGCTGGTACCACCCGTGATGTCATCGAAGAATACGTCAACATTAACGGGGTTCCTCTCAAATTGATTGATACAGCTGGTATCCGAGAAACAGATGATATCGTTGAACAAATCGGTGTCGAGCGTTCGAGAAAAGCCCTCAAGGAAGCTGACCTAGTACTACTAGTCCTAAATGCCAGTGAACCACTAACAGCCCAAGACCGCCAACTCTTAGAAATTAGCCAGGACACCAACCGCATTATTCTACTTAATAAAACTGATCTTCCTGAAGCGATTGAAACTTCGGAATTACCTGAGGATGTCATCCGTATTTCAGTTCTTAAAAAAATCAAAAACATTGATAAGATCGAAGAGCGTATTAACAACCTCTTCTTTGAAAATGCTGGTTTGGTCGAGCAAGATGCTACTTACTTATCTAACGCCCGTCACATTTCCTTGATTGAAAAGGCCGTTGAAAGCCTACAAGCTGTTAACCAAGGTCTTGAACTGGGGATGCCAGTTGACTTGCTTCAAGTTGATTTGACCCGTACTTGGGAAATTCTCGGAGAAATCACTGGGGATGCTGCTCCAGATGAACTCATCACTCAGTTATTTAGCCAATTCTGTTTAGGAAAATAAAAAATCCATGATCGTTCATTCGGTCATGGATTTTATAGTCTTTATTAGTAATCTGGTCTCAAGACTCCTGTTACAGTTGCCTTAGTCGCTTCGTAGTCGCCATCTATAACAACTTTGATAATGCGTTTAGCATCTTCTTCTGGTGCTGGAACTAGAGGCAGACGAGTTGGTCCAGCTTCAAATCCCATATAGTTAAGGACTGCCTTAACTGGAGCAGGACTTGGATAAGAGAAGAGGGCGTTGACCTTAGGAATGAACTTGCGCTGAATAGCAGCTGCTTTCTTCATATCGCTTTCTGCAATGGCAGTAAACATCTCGTGCATCTCATCCCCATTTGTATGAGAGGCAACAGAAATAACCCCATCTGCACCAAGATTCATGGCATGGAAGGCATCCCCATCTTCACCCGTATAAATCAAGAACTCTTCTGGCTTGTGCTCGATCAAGTAAGCCATATTTGCCAAGCTAGTACATTCTTTGACACCAATGATATTTGGATGGTCAGCCAAGCGAAGCATGGTTTCTGGAGTCAATTCGACAACCACACGCCCTGGAATGTTATAGATGATAATGGGTAAATCAGAAGCATCTGCAATAGCTTTAAAGTGCTGGTACATCCCTTCTTGAGAAGGTTTATTGTAGTAAGGGACGATAGCAAGGCCAGCTGCAAACCCTCCAAATTCTGCGACTTCTTTGACAAACTCGATAGAGTCACGTGTGTCATTGGTCCCTACACCCGCAATCAAAGGAACACGTCCATTGACAACCTTTTGCACAGCCGCAAAGAGTTCCAACTCTTCATCATGAGTCAAGGTAGGACTCTCAGCGGTAGTTCCAGCTAACAGAATACCATCTGTGTGATGGGCCAATAAATACTCAATCAAGGCAGGAATGGCATCAAAGTTGATGGAACCGTCCTCATGGAAAGGGGTAATGAAGGCCGTAATGATTTTACACTCTTTTAAATCTTGGTAAGACATGAGAAACACCTCTCTATTTCAAAGAAGGAGTTCATTCGAACTCCTAAACCATTATTTCAATTCAAATTTCAGCTCAGCTGTTGGACGGACCAAACCACGCTCATGAAGCGTTTCTGCGATCTGTACAGAGTTCCAAGCAGCACCTTTGAGAAGGTTATCTGACACAACCCACATATGAATTCCTTTCTCGGCATCCAAGTCTTTACGGATACGACCAACAAAGGTATCACGTGAGCCAACAGCATTGATGGCTTGAGGATAGATTTGATGAGCTACATCATCTTCAAGAACTGCACCAGGGAAGGCTGCGATGGCTGCTTTCACTTCTTCGATTGGAGCCACTTCTTTGTTTCGATGTAAACAGACTCAGAGTGAGCTGACAAGACTGGAATACGTACACAGGTTGCAGATACTGCAATGCTGTCATCTTCCATGATTTTCTTCGTTTCCTTGGTCATCTTCATCTCTTCATAAGTGTAATCATTGTCAGTAAAGACATCGATTTGCGGAAGAGCGTTAAAAGCGATTGGATAGTGTTTCTTGTCACCACCTGAAGGCAAGATTTCCGCATGCAAATCACGTGGATTCACACCATCATTCAAGACTTCACGAAGTTCACGTTGTGTTTCAAGAATCGCACCCATACCTGCACCTGAAACAGCCTGGTAAGTTGAAACGATGATACGGTCCAAGCCCCATTTTTGACGAACAGGCTCAAGCGCCACCATCATTTGGATTGTCGAACAGTTAGGGCAGGCAATGATTCCATTGTGGGCATCCAAGGCATGTGCATTGACCTCTGGAACCACCAATGGTACATCTGGATTTGGCGGAAATAAGATGTGTTATCTACTACTACCGCTCCAGCTTGAACTGCATATGGTGCATACTTAGCTGATGTCGAACCGCCCGCTGAGAAGAGAGCAATATCAACACCTTCAAAAGCAGTTTCAGTCGTTTCTTCAATCGTAATATCTTGGTCTTTAAATTTCAAAGTCTTGCCTGCTGAACGTGCAGAAGCAAGGTAACGGATTTTATCGATTGGAAGTGTTGATTCTTCCAACATTTTTATCATCTGAGCTCCGACAGCACCTGTCGCGCCGACTACAGCAACTGTATATCCCATAACTAACCTCTTTCGGAATTTTCTAAAAATTTCTATAATAGATGTATTATACTACTTTTTCCAGAAATTGAAAAGTATTTTTGGGTTCTATTTTCTGAAAATTAAAAATCCCTAGTCGAATGACCAGGGACTAAGAGGCATCTTCATGTGATGAGCAGGTTCACACAACTCATCAAGGTCCGCTCCTGCGTTATGACCTCCTTATGCTCAATAGTAGTCCGAAGACTACCTATCGACTCATCGCAACTACTATTCTACTAGATAGAGTTACTTTTGTCAACTGTCAAAACTCTTTAGCTTCATTTTCACAGAAGTATAAGAAAAACCTTGGTCTCCCAAGGTTATTTTGTTTCTATCATGCTAATTGCCGGGATTGAACCGGCGACCTCATCCTTACCATGGATGCGCTCTGCCAACTGAGCTAAATCAGCTTACCTAAAAAGTATACTATAGTTCTATGCTCTTGTCAAGCGCTCTCTTTTAATTTTATAGAATGAAAAAAGCTAGATTTAGCAAGAATCTAGCTTATAAACTTCTTATTTTGTAAGGTCGATTCGCTGTCCCAGTTTATTGATCAAAATCGCACCTACGATAAGTGATGCAAACTCACCAATTCCCGTAGAGAACCATGTAAAGAAGAATGGAGCCTCTGCAACGATATGGAGTTCAGCTGCAATGGTAATCATTGAAATTGAGAAGAGGATTGAAAAGAAGAAATGATCTTTTCGAATCAAACCATTGAACAGATAGTCTTTCTTGTACTTGCTAAATAGCCATACACCTAGACTAAGGAAAACTAGGGTAGATCCCCCACCGACAAAGACATCTATTAGACCGAGCTAAAGAAATTAGCAATCATACATCCAATCGTCACACCGATGATATATTTAGGGTTATAAAATGCCAAGAAATTCATCATCTCTGAAATACGGAACTGATAGGCGCCGTAGCTAATGGCATTCAACGGTGGCGTAATGGTCAAAACCACATAGATAGCAGCAACGATAGCAATATCTGCCATGTCACGAACAGTTAATTTTTTCATGTTTTCTCCTTTGGCGGTTTCCCGCGTAAAATATGCTTGGTGAAAGAAGCTAAGCACCAAGGGTTGATTGAATCAACCTTACCAGTATAGCACAATAGCCAGCTTTATGCTATACTAAAATCATGAAAAAACTAATAAAAACTTTCTTTGATAACGAAATCCTCTCCTACTTATTTTTCGGTGGAGCTACTATTCTAGTATCTATCCTATCACGTTTATTTATCTACCATATCAGTCACCAGGAAATCCTAGCAACCGTACTCGCAAATATCATTGGGATTCTCTTTGCTTTTTATCACAAATGATACAATCGTCTTTAAACAAGAGAGAAGGAATTGGCCGACTCGCCTGACTAAGTTTTTTTCTTAGCTCGTCTCTCTACTCTTGGTCTTGACGTTCTTTTAACTTATATCTTTGTTACATCTTATCCCGATATTATCGGGCAATTTGTCAACGATCAACTAGATCAGGTTAATGCCATCGAAACGCTAATTGCGCAGGTTTTGATTATCATTCTTAACTATATTTTTTTAGTAAAGTATACGTTTTTTTTATAAATGAAATGGATGTCATTAAGCATTAAGGTTGCAATATTTAGGTATTTCAGGTACAATTAAGATTAGTTTTTGAAAGGAATTTATGAAAATGTTAAAGGATCTTAAAGAATTTTTGCTTCGTGGTAATGTCGTTGACCTCGCTGTCGGTGTGATCATCGCCTCTGCTTTTGGTGCTATCGTAACTTCACTCGTTAACGATATCATCACCCCACTTATCTTGAACCCAGCTTTGAAAGCGGCGAACGTTGAACGCATCGCTGAACTTTCATGGAATGGTGTTGGTTACGGTAGCTTCTTGAGTGCTGTTATCAACTTCTTAGTGATTGGTACTGTTCTTTTCTTCGTTATCAAAGCTGTTGAAAAAGCTCAAAACCTTACTAAGAAAGAAGAGCCAGCTGAAGATACACCTGCTGCTCCAACTGAACTTGAAGTCCTTCAAGAAATCAAAGCACTTCTTGAGAAGAAATAAGACAATAAAAGGATCTAGCTTCATGCTAAATCCTTTTTCTTTACTCTTTCGGCAATTTACCAGCCTTTTCGAGCATTTTCTTAATCAAGTAAGGCATCTTCACATTTTCACGACCTTTTTTCTCAATCAGTTTCTTCACAAATTCTGGCATCTGGAGGTCGTCTGTCTCCTCCATAATATCCTTAGTGGTGGCTGACGGAGCTAGCTCGTCAAAGGTTTCTTCTTCTGGGAGAAATTCCTTAAATTCTTTTTGTTCATTGGCTCTTACAGTATCAACTAAAGCGTCAATTAATCGAGAATCTGTGTTTGGCATAGGTGGTCGATGATAGGTTATACCTAATTCTCGACATAATTCATAACATTCTACATCGTTATCAAAAAGAACTTCAATATGCTCACTGATAAAGCTAATTGGTACAAAAATATAATGCTCTGGATGTTGTTTCTGTTCTCGCAAATATTCTAAGACATCTGGCTTAATCCAAGGGATTCCAATATCACTCTCGCTCTGCCAAGTATTGGTATACTGATCTGCTGTTAGACTGAGTTGCTCTGCTATCAACTTGCTATTATCAAAAATCTGGTCGATATAAGGATCTCCAAAGTCCAAGGCAAAAATTGGAACACTATGGGCTGAGAAAATTACCTTAAAAGACTCTTCTCCCACATCGTTCCGTAAAATTTTGCTAATCTCATCTGTCCAGAAGTCCAACAAAGACTGTTGCTGATACCAATCCTTAATGACTAAAAATTGTATTTGCTGGCTCTCCAGAAACTTTTCATACCCCATAACCGAGTAGAAGGAATAATGTGGTTCTAAAATCAAACAAATACACTCTTCAACACCATCAGCCTCCATCTGCTTGATCACATCAGGAATAAAGGGCCGAGAAAATTTGTTGGCAAAGTAGATGCCATACTCTTCTCCTAAACGTTCCTTGACTAAATTGACCTCCTCACGTGTAATCCTCTGCAGGGGCGTACCACCTATACGAACATAATTGTCATAGAGAGTCTGAATCTCGTGATCTTTGGGTCTAACTCCACGACGAATATTGGTAAAAAAATCCGCCACACTCTCAAAGGTAATCTCTTCTGGCGAACCGAATGTCATCATTAAAATTGCTTTTTTCATCGATATGTCCTTGTGATATTTTTTTCAATTACCATTTTACCATGAAATATATAATAAATAAACGCTTTCATTCATTTTATTTTTTTATTTACTCCTCTTTGTTTTTCTCTCCATTCTATGATACAATGAAAAAAATGATTATTAAAGGAGTTTTTATGTTTTATCCGAACCTTTTGGAACGCTTTTTAACCTACGTTAAGGTCAACACGCGTTCCGATGAACACTCTACTACTACTCCAAGTACGCAAAGCCAGGTAGATTTTGCGAACAATGTTCTTATTCCTGAAATGAAACGTGTTGGTCTACAAAATGTTTACTACCTCCCAAATGGTTTTGCTATTGGGACCTTACCAGCAAACGATCCAAGCTTGACACGCAAGATTGGCTTCATCTCCCACATGGACACAGCTGATTTTAATGCTGAGGGTGTTAATCCACAGGTGATTGAAAACTACGACGGTAGAGTTATCGCCTTAGGCGATTCTGGCTTTAAACTAGATCCAACTGATTTCAAGAGTCTTGAGAAATATCCAGGACAAACGCTTATCACAACAGATGGTACGACCTTGCTAGGTGCTGATGACAAGTCTGGGATTGCTGAGATTATGACTGCCATCGAATACCTGACTGCTCACCCTGAAATCAAACACTGTGAAATCCGTGTCGGTTTTGGCCCAGATGAAGAAATCGGTGTTGGAGCTAACAAGTTTGATGCAGAAGACTTTGACGTTGACTTTGCCTATACTGTTGATGGTGGTCCGCTAGGGGAGCTTCAATACGAGACTTTCTCAGCAGCTGCTGCTGAGCTTCATTTCCAAGGGCGCAATGTTCACCCTGGTACTGCCAAAGGTCAAATGGTCAATGCTCTTCAGTTAGCAATTGATTTCATAATCAACTTCCAGAGAGTGACCGACCTGAACTGACAGATGGCTACCAAGGTTTCTATCATCTTATGGATGTGTCAGGTAGTGTTGAGGAGGCGCGTGCAAGCTACATCATTCGCGATTTTGAAAAGGATGCCTTTGAAGCGCGTAAGGAAGCTATGCAAGCCATTGCTGACAAGATGAATCAAGAGCTTGGGAATGATCGAGTGACCTTGACTCTGACAGACCAGTACTACAATATGAAAGAAGTCATCGAGAAAGACATGACACCCGTTACCATTGCTAAAGCTGTTATGGAAGATCTAGGGATCACGCCTATTATCGAACCAATTCGTGGTGGAACAGATGGATCTAAGATTTCCTTTATGGGAATTCCAACTCCAAATATCTTTGCTGGCGGCGAAAATATGCATGGCCGTTTTGAATACGTCAGCCTTCAGACTATGGAGCGTGCGGTGGATACCATCATTGGCATTGTATCTTATAAAGACTAAAAAAGACGAGGTAGCTCAGCTACTTCGCCTTTCTTTTTATTCGTTTTATTGAGCACTTGGCTCAGACTCACTTTGCGCTTGCTTTTCTGTTGGTTGAGAAGGAGCTGTTTCACTGTCTTTCTCAGACTTAGATTGGCTATCAGTTTCACTTGCTTTTGAACGGAGTTCTTGGTTCAAGCTAATAATCTCTTTAGCTAGAGTGAGGAGACCTTCTTTATCACTGCTTTTGGCTGCAAGTTGATCAAATAGGGCATCAACACGTTCAAAGTCAGCGTCGGTTCCTTTGTTATCCTCTAAGTACTTGTGAAGAGAGAGCAAAACATTATAGAGTTTTTGGTAGATGATCACCGTTTGTGGATCTTGTTCTGCTTCTTTCCTCTCGTTGGATAGTCGCTGCAATACGATTTAAAAGATCCTCAAGTTGTGTTTTAGCTTCGTCAAGATCTGCATTTTCCTTTTCAGTAGCCGCTTTGATATTAGCTGCTTCTTCAGCTAGAGATTGTTTGACACCATCTTCTTTGACACGCGCTAGGAGTTGGGCAGCTTTTGTTAGAAGAGCATCCACTTCTTCCTTCTTAACATGGCTAACCCGCTCTTCTGGCATAAAATCACCGTAGAGTTCTTTTAGGAATTCATAGATGGCTGTCTTAGCAGTTTGACTATCTACTTTTTCCGTATCTAGAATAGTCTTACCAGCTTTTGTAGAAACGGGTTCTTCTTTGAGAGCTTCTTCTACTTCTAGCTTAGTTTGGTAAATAGTTGGGAATAACTTGTTCAAGTCGGTAGCTTTGAGGAAAGATTGTGACTGGTAAAGTTCCCATGTCAACTTAGCAACACGGTTCCGAAGTTCTTCTCTCAAACGACCATCAGATACATGTTCATAGAAATACTTGATGTACTCTACTGTTGTAACCCCTGTCCGATCTCGGAAATCTTGCAAGGCCTGAAGTTTTGCTTCAATGGCAGCCAACTCTGTCTCATCTTGTGCTAGTTTTGCTTCCTGCAAATGTATCAAAAGATCCTTCTTAGGCAAGCCATAAGTATCTGTATCCAGTGTATTGATCTTATCTACAAGGGCTTGGTACTTCTTATCTAAAGGTGAAGTTTCAACTGGTGCCACACTTTGATCCACATGGATATACTGTTTATCAAAGAGATCCAAGGCTGCTAGATATCCAGCAGTTGAGTTTGTTGCCAGTTTTTTCATATTTTCGGTGAACTGCCCCAAAGCAAGTTCAACACGTCTCTGCATGATTGGCTGGTCTTTGTAGAGACTTCTGCTATCTGCTAAAAGTTGATCCACCTTAGATAGAACAGTTTGTTCATCAAAAGCTCCAGGTTGATAGGTCGATTGTAGGGCCGGAATCTTATTTTTCAAAGCTACTTCATAGCCCTTAGTTTGAACCTTGATGTAGTGATTGTGGTCTCCGTGAGGAATCACAAAACTACCACTTTCTACCTGTAAACTATAAGGAGATACCCCATCACGTAGGGCAGTCGTATACAGTTCATTTAGGAAATCAAGTTCTGGATTTCCAGTTTGGAGAGGAATACGAACATGTTCTTTTCGAACAGCATAGGGATGGATATGGGTTGGATCATAGGCTTGATCCGGATTTCCAAAGACAAAGAATCCATTTGAAATGCGAATTGCTTCGAGCGGTACTCCGTAGGTCTGTGAGATATACTTGATTTTTTCTTCATCGCTCGCATCTCTCGAGAAACTTTCCACAGTCTTTGCAAGTGGTTGAACGTGCTGCGGCTGATGATTTTCTTTCAAGTGATCTTGGGCAGCTTTGATTTGGGCTGCAGTCAAGTCCTTCTTAAAGAAATAATGAGCGTGATCTCCATGAGAAACTACAAAACCTTGCTCATCCTCACTAATGACGCGGTCAGCTGCAAAACCATGATCATGTTCTTCACTGTGATGGTGGTCATGCTCCTCTCCATCATGGTCATGATCTTCATGGTTGGTATCCTGACTTCTATGATCACCGTCTTTGGCATGACGATGATCTGGTTGAGTTGGATGCTCTGCTGGTTTACTTGGATTTTCCAAAGGTGTTGGCTTCCCACTGTCGCTAGATAAAGGAATCATACGCGCAATCTTTTCTTCCAAGGCAGAAAGTTTTTGTATATGGGATGAAATGATAGTGATTTCCGTGCGGAATCGCCACACCACTCGGTGTTCTACTTGAAATCTTAGCAGGGTCAAAAATCAAGCCATCTGATTCTGCATAACGTTGATTACTTGGAAGTGCATAGAGCTGTTTTAATAAATTCTGAAGGTTCTCTTCTGGATTGCTTGGTGTTTCAGTTTGTTGACTAGGATTAGTGGTTTGACTGGTTCCATTTTGACTTGGACGATAGTCAGTCACACTTGGCTGTTTTCTAGTTCCAGAGAGGTAGGCTTGGGCGGCAGCCAATTCGCTAGCAGACAAGGAGCTCTTCGGAATATAGTGGTAATGTCCACCATGAGGGACGATATAAGCATCACCAGTATCCTCGATAATATCAGACGGATTAAAGATGTACCCATCATCGGTTGTATAGCGACCTTGAGATTGAGCAAGCGCCACTGCACTGTTAGAAGTTGGTGCATCATGAGTATGACCTTGTTTTTGGCGCTCAATTTCGTCCTTCGTACGAATATTATCAGCATGAGCCGCATCTTTAAGGTAGACATAATACTTACCATCCACCTTGATAATATAACCACCTTTGATTTCATTGACAATATCAGCATCTTTCAGTTGATAATTGGCATCTTTCATCAAAAGTTCTTCGCTGAAAATCGCGTCAAAAGGAACTTTACCATTGTAATAATGGAAATGATCACCATGTGAAGTCACATAGCCTTGATCGGTGATTTTCACAACAATTTGTTCAGCCTGAATGTCTTCTTTTTTGCTAACTTGATCTGGTGTTTGGGTCGCTGTTTTTGAGAATCTTGTTTCCCATCGACATAAGACACACGATTTGTATTTTTGTTTCCTTCTACCTGATGTTGGTTTAATGCATAGATACAAAGACTTAAGGAAAGGACTAGAGCCGATCCTGCCGCAAGGTATTTCTTCTTCATTTTCATCATCTCCTCATTTTAATTCTTCTGCAAGAACATTCATATTTTCTTCAAGGTTTTCTAAGTAAGTTTTGTCATTTTCAGGATCTGCTTCCAAAGGATTCAGTGTCTTTAGGCTAACTCCTGTTGATTTGACCAAGGTTTCAGCGACTTTAGAAGAAGCATTGCTCTCAGTAAAGATAGTTTTAACCTTATAGGTCTTAACGAATTCTTGAATTTCTGTTAGTTGTCTCGGACTTGGTTCTTGTTCAGGAGAAATCCCTGCTATACCAAGTTGTTTCAATCCAAACCGTTTAGCGAGATAAGAAAAAGCTGTGTGTTGTGTAACAAAAAGTCTTTTTGGCTCGCTTTTTTTCAAAAAAATAGGCTGGTACTTCTTAGTCAATTCTTGGGCTTTAGTAATAAAGTTTTTAGCATTCTTTTGATACGTTTCCTTATTGGTACTATCAAGTTCCGAAAGTTTGTCTGCAATAATCTGCGCCTCTTCACCTGCTTTTTCTGGATCTAACCAAGTGTGAGGGTCGTAGAGTGTTTTTTCATCAATACCGTCACCAGCTTCAACATCTTCCAAACCTGGTACACGCTCCAAAGTCATTCCTTCAGAAGCTTCTAAAACCTTAACTTTTGAATTTTTCAAGTTAGGATCTAGACTTCCCGCCCAAGACTCCAGTGTATGCGAGTGGTAGACAAAGACATCCGCATCATAAATGGCAGCAATGTCATTTGCTGACGGTTCAAAGGAGTGAATCCCACTACTTGACTGAATCATCCGAACGTCATTCAAGTCCCCCTGATACCTCTTTGACCATGGCATAGATCGGGTAAAAACTTGTTACAATCTTCATTCCTTTTGCTTCTTGTTTTTCTTTTTGACTACATGCTCCTAAGACAAGAATCAACAGACTGGCCATTAATAATAGAAATGTTCTTTTTTTCATCATTACTCCTTAACTAGTATTTAACCATTTAATTAACTAGTAAATAGTTTATCTTTATTTACACTATATGTCAAGATATTTTACATATTTTCATGAAAAAAATGAGAACTAGAACTTACATTCTGTTCTCATTTTCGATTTTAACTTTTCTAGTTCTCCTATCCTGTTTTTAGGAGCTAGAAAATGCTACTACCTTTACTTACTTTCCTTTAATAAAGCCAACAATTTTTCAGCTTCAGCCATAATAGTATTGTTGTCCTGAGCACCAAATAGCAGGTTATTTTTTAAGCCAGTGAGAGTTTCTTTGGCATTGGACTTGATAATGGGGTCTTGGATCTTTGCAAGTAGCTCTTCAGCCTCTCTCAACTTCGCTTCAACCTTTTCAGTCTCGACCTGAGGTTCTTCTGGTTCCTCTGGTGATTCTTCTTCCGGCTCCTCAGTTGGTTTTGGAGATTCTGGTTTCTCACTTTGAGGCTTCTCTTCGCGTGGCTTTTCTTCCTCAGGTTTGTCTGTCCGAGGTTTCTCCTCTGATGGTTTTTTTCCGTTTGATTGGTATCAGCTTGACCGTTTTGGTTTCTTTGAACATGGTCACTTGCATTTCCCCAACCACTATCTGAATGTGGACGTTCGTTTGGATGTTCGACATAGTACTTCACAGTCGCAAAGAGGTCCTCTAGACTATACCCCTTAGGTGCCTCATAAAGTCCTTCGTCAAACCACTCAAATTTGATGTTATGGTAATGGTCATAATGAGGTATGATTAAACTACCGTTTTTGACTTCCACAGTATGTTGAAGATTGTAAGGCATACGATCAAGTGGCACCTTCTTAGCTGCTTTCACGCGGTTGTAGATAGCTTCTGCTCCTTTAGCCTCCGTATTTCCTGAATTCTGATGGTCAGTCGAAGGAGGTGTCAAACCTTTCTCTTTAGCATAAGTCTGGGCTGCCACTCTTTCGGCTTCAGACAAACTATCTTTCTTAATCCAATGACTATGGGTCATATGCGGAGTTACATAAGCATCCCCCTCATCACTGGTGATATCACGAGGATCAAAGATATAACCGTCTTCTGTTGTATACTTGCCTGCCAACTTGGCTACCTGAATCTCATCATCAGTGTAGGCAATTTGCGCATTTGGTTTTCCTAAACGTTCTGGATGACGAATCGGTGCTAGAAATGCAAGTATATCTTCGACCAACTTAACTTTATCACTGCTTTCATCATTTAAACGTTCCAACAGTTTATCCAAAGCGTCAAAATCAACTTTACGACCTTTATTATCAAGTAAGTCCTGATGAATTCTTGCTAGTAAATCATAAGCCTTATTGTAAAATCCTCGATCACCAGATGGGAGATTGGTTTTCTTAGCTCCGAGCTTATGAGCTAAACTTTCTTGCTTGGCTAGCTTACTATCAATGGCTGCAGTAGTTTCAGCTGATAATTCCTTGGCAGGAATATAACGAGATGTTCCATTTTCCTCAAATACATAACCATCATCTACTTTTCGAATTGCCTGTTTGACCAATTTTTCGTCAATTGGATTGCTTGGAGATGGTTGAGGATTTGGTGCAGGTTGCGGGCTTGGACTAGGTTCCGGAGTCGGTTGTGGACTTGGTTGTTCTGGTCTTGAATCCGGCACCCTATGGTTCGAACTGTACTGTAGAGGAATAATACGAGCGATTCGTTCTTCCAATTCAGACATCTGTGAATAAGGGATGAAATGGTAATGGTTCCCATGAGGCACAGCAACTCCTCTAGCTGTTCGACTTGTAATCTGTGCTGGGTCGAAGACAAGGCCATCAGATTCTACGTGTCGTTGGCTCAAAGGCAGTTTGTAGAGCTGTCTTAAAAGACTATCAATGTCATCACTTTGACTTGCTTGGCTATCGTCGCTACTGTTACTGTTGTTAGCCGTGTTTGTGTTCGTATAGCCACTGCCGTGATTATTATAGGATGGGATCCATCTATCTACATCGCTGCTAGCACTGTTGTTATTGGTACGGCGATAAGTAGGCGTATTTGATTGGCCACTTCTACCAGATAGAAAGGCTTCTGCAGCAGCCAATTCGCTGGCTGATAACTCACTCTTAGGAATGTAATGGTAATGGTCGCCATGAGGAACGATATAAGCATCACCAGTATCTTCAATGATATCAGAGGCATTAAAGATATAACCATCATCTGTGGTGTAGCGTCCTTGTGAACGTGCCAAAGGCTACCGCACCATCGTTTGCTGAAGTCCCTCCTTCACGATGCTGACTATGTTCTTGTTTTTGTCGATTGATTTCTTCTTTCGTACGGATATTATCCGCATGGGTTGCATCCTTAAGGTAAACATAGTATTTTCCATCTACCTTGATAACATAACCACCCTTGATTTCACTGATAATATCCTCGTCCTTGAGCTGGTAGTTTGGATCCTTCATCAGCAACTCTTCACTGATGATAGCGTCATAAGGGACTTTGCCATTATAGTAATGATAGTGGTCGCCATGCGAAGTGACATAGCCCTGGTCTGTTATCTTGATGACGATTTGCTCCGCATTGATGCCTTCTTTCTTGCTAACCTCATCAGGAGTCAGATTCTCCGTTTTTTGTGCCGCCTGTTTTCCATCTATATAGGAAACACGATTATTTTCTTTGACTGTTCTGGCTTGATACAGTCCCAACTCGTAAGAACAAACACTTAAAATTAAAGCTGCCGCAGAACCAGCAAGGTATTTTTTATTAATTTTCATCGAAACTCACTTTCTTTTTAATATTTCTATTTGCAATTCATTTCTAAATTGCAGAAACTCCTCTCTATTAATTAACTGGTTAATAGTTTACTCCTAAATTTGCAACTTGTCAAGAATTTTATGAACCAGTTAAGTATTTTTTTGTTCTGCTCCACTACTTTTTCTTTAAAAGGGGTCGTGTAATCAGCTTTCCTGAAAATTCTTTTAAAAATATCAAAAAAATCCCTGCAACTGGGTTGCAAGGACCTTTCGATTAATCAAAATTAACGTATTCTTTTTGAAGTTCAAGAACTTCTTCCATTGTTGAGCATTCTGTAAGGGCACGGTTTGCGTACTCTTCCATCTTAGTTGTATCGAGTTTCTTCATCAAGCTACGTGTACGAAGTACAGATGTTGCTGACATAGAGAACTCATCCAAGCCCATTCCGACAAGAAGTGGAACAGCTTGTTGGTCACCAGCCATCTCACCACACATACCAGCCCATTTACCTTCAGCGTGAGCTGCTTTGATCACATTGTTGATCAAGCGTAGGATTGATGGGTTGTATGGTTGGTAAAGGTATGAAACTTGCTCGTTCATACGGTCTGCTGCCATTGTGTATTGGATCAAGTCATTTGTACCAATTGAGAAGAAGTCAACTTCTTTAGCAAATTGGTCTGCAAGCATTGCTGCTGCTTGGGATTTCAATCATGATACCAACTTGGATATTATCCGCAACTGCAACACCTTCAGCAAGAAGGTTTGCTTTTTCTTCGTCAAAGACTGCTTTCGCTGCACGGAATTCTTTCAAGAGCGCAACCATTGGGAACATGATACGCAATTGACCGTGAACAGACGCACGAAGAAGGGCACGGATTTGTGTGCGGAACATAGCATTTCCAGTCTCAGAGATAGAGATACGAAGGGCACGGAATCCAAGGAATGGGTTCATTTCGTGAGGCATATCGAAGTAAGGAAGTTCCTTATCTCCACCGATATCCATTGTACGAACGACAACAGGTTTACCGTTCATTCCTTCAAGTACAGCCTTGTAAGCTTCGTACTGCTCATCTTCTGTTGGGAAGTCTTGAGAATCCATGTACAAGAACTCTGTACGGTAAAGACCGACAGCTTCAGCGCCATTGTCATTGACACCTTCAACGTCTTTTGGAGTACCAATATTGGCAGCCAATTCAAAGTGTTTGCCATCAGCAGTTACTGTTTTGGCATCTTTCAAGAGAGCCCATTCAGCTTTTTGCTTCGCATAAGCTTCACCAGCTGCCTTGAATTCTGCTGCTTGCTCATCAGTTGGGTTGATAATAACCTCACCAGTGATACCGTTAACGGCAAGGATGTCACCATCTTTAACGATTTCAGTGATGTTGTTTGTACCCAATACAGCAGCAATTTCAAGTGTACGCGCCATGATAGCTGAGTGGCTTGTACGTCCACCGATGTTTGTTACAAAAGCTTTAACAAAGTTTGTCCAATTGAGCTGTATCAGAAGGAGTCAAGTCATGTGCAATGACGATCACTTCTTCATTGATAGAAGCTGGGTTAGGCAATTTTTTACCAAGAAGGTTTGCCAATACACGTTTTGTCACGTCGCGGATATCCGCTGCGCGTTCTTGCATGTATGGGTTGTCTTCCATACCTTCAAAGATAGTGATAAACATGTCTGTTACTTCTTTCAGACCTGCTTCTGCATTCACTTTCTTCGCACGGATAGTTTCTTTAATCTGGCTGATCATTTCTGGGTCAGCAAGCACCATTAAGTGAGCGTCAAATACTTGAGCAGCTTCTTCACCGAGCGTACCTACTGCTTTCTCACGAATAACAGAAAGCTCGTCTTGTGATGCTTTTAGAGCGGCATCAAGGCGAGCTTCTTCTGCGTTTGTATCTTCGACTGTAACAGTCTCAAATGACAAATCCGGTTGAACGAGTAGATATGCTTTTGCAACTGCAACACCGTCTGATGCTGCGATTCCTTTAAGCATTTCTGTCATTTCCTTATGCCAATCCTTCTTTTTCCATAGTTTCAGTGATAGCAGCGATTGCGTCGTCAGCATCTGCACCTTCAGCTGAAATTGTAACGTCAGCTCCTTGACCAACACCAAGACTCATAACACCCATGATAGATTTAAGGTTTACTGATTTACCTTTGTACTCAAGAGTGATATCTGAAGCAAATTTGCTAGCTGTTTGAACCAACAATGTTGCTGGACGTGCGTGAATACCTGTTTCTGCCACTACGTGGAAATCTTTAGAAGCCATAGTTTGACTCTCCTTTAAGTGTTTTCTATTTGAGTTATAAGTGATAACCCTTACAATAGTGTATTATATCACCTTCAAGATAATTTTTTTCAAGTATTTTATGGACTTTCTTCAATTTCCTTTCAGATAACTTGCTGAAAAATCTTCTATATAAATTACCAACATACAGGATATAGTTTTTTGTTTTAATAAACTTTGATAGTTCAATGAAAAACGCAATCTTCATCAATTGCATTACACTATATATAGTGTTCTATTTTTAAATATTTTTATCTAAAACACAATATTTAGTCAAAAATTGTTTGACAAAGTTTTTTCTGATATACTAAGAAAGTAATCAAATTTTTATGAGGAGTTACGAAAATGGTAACGGTTTATTCTAAAAAAATAATTGTGTACAATGTAAAATGACCAAACGTTTCTTGGATAGCAACAATGTCGCTTATCGTGAGATCAATCTCGACGAGCAACCTGAGTACGTCGATCAAGTTAAAGAGCTCGGTTTCAGCGCAGCTCCTGTTATCCAAACACCAACTGAAGTTTTTTTCAGGCTTCCAACCAGGAAAAACTGAAACAATTAGCATAATCTTAGTACATCATCCAGAAGAAACTCGCTTCTAGGGCTAACTTAGAGGCCTTTCTTTTGTAATTAGATAAGGGAAATTTTATGGGATTAAAACATCTTGAGGACGTAACTTACTTCCGTCTCAATAACGAAATCAACCGTCCTGTCAATGGACAAATCATGCTTAATAAAGATAAGGAAGCCTTGGATGCCTTCTTTAAAGAAAATGTAGTTCCAAACACTATGGTTTTTTTGATTCAATCACTGATAAAATCAACTACCTCATTGAACACAACTACATTGAAACAGCATTTATCAAAGAAAAATACCGCCCAGAATTCTTGGAAGAATTGTCTCAATTTATTAAAGATCAAAAACTTCCAATTCAAGTCTTTCATGGCTGCCTATAAGTTTTACAATCAATATGCCTTGAAGACTAACGATGGGGAATACTATCTTGAAAGCATGGAAGACCGTGTCTTCTTTAATGCCCTTTATTTCGCAGACGGTAATGAAGCGATTGCGACTGATATTGCCAATGAAATCATCCACCAACGCTACCAACCTGCTACTCCTTCCTTCTTGAATGCTGGTCGTGCGCGTCGTGGAGAGTTGGTATCTTGCTTCTTGATCCAAGTGACGGATGATATGAACTCTATCGGACGTTCCATCAACTCAGCTCTCCAACTTTCACGTATCGGTGGTGGTGTGGGAATTTCCCTCAGCAACCTTCGTGAAGCTGGAGCTCCTATCAAAGGTTATGAAGGTGCTGCTTCTGGTGTCGTTCCAGTTATGAAACTCTTCGAAGACAGCTTCTCTTACTCAAACCAATTGGGTCAACGTCAAGGTGCTGGTGTTGTCTACCTCAACGTCTTTCACCCAGATATCATCGCTTTCCTTTCAACTAAGAAAGAAAATGCCGATGAAAAGGTTCGTGTTAAGACCCTCTCACTTGGAGTTGTGGTGCCCTGATAAATTCTACGAATTAGCTCGTAAAAATGAAGAAATGTACCTCTTCAGCCCATATTCTGTAGAACTTGAGTACGGTGTGCCATTCAACTACATCGATATCACAGAAAAAAATACGATGAATTAGTCGCAAATCCAAATATCCGCAAGACAAAAAAATAAAGGCGCGTGATTTGGAAACTGAAATCTCTAAATTGCAACAAGAATCTGGTTACCCTTATGTCGTCAACATTGATACAGCTAACCGTGCAAATCCAGTTGATGGTAAGATTATCATGAGTAACTTGTGTTCTGAGATCCTTCAAGTTCAAGAACCAAGCTTGATCAACGATGCTCAAGAATTCCTTCAAATGGGAACGGACGTTTCATGTAACCTTGGTTCAACCAACGTGGTCAACATGATGACGTCACCTGACTTTTGGTCGTTCTATCCGCGCTATGGTTCGTGCCCTTACTTTCGTTACAGATAGTTCACACATCGTAGCTGTCCCTACTATCGACCACGGAAACAGTTTGGCTCACACCTTTGGTCTTGGTGCTATGGGACTTCATAGCTACCTTGCCCAACAACTGATTGAGTACGGATCACCTGAGTCAATTGAATTTACAAGCATCTACTTTATGCTTATGAACTACTGGACCTTGGTTGAGTCAAACAATATCGCTCGTGAACGCGGTATCACCTTCCACAACTTTGAAAAAAATCAGACTATGCTAACGGAAGCTACTTCGACAAGTATGTGACAGGCGAATTTGTTCCAAAAATCAGACTGTGTCAAAGAACTCTTCAAAGACGTCTTTATCCCGAGTGCTACTGACTGGGCTGAACTTCGCGAAAAGGTGCAAGCAGATGGACTTTATCACCAAAACCGTCTAGCTGTTGCTCCAAATGGTTCCATCAGCTACATCAACGATGTTTCTGCTTCTATCCACCCGATTACGCAACGTATCGAAGAACGTCAGGAAAAGAAAATTGGTAAGATCTACTACCCTGCCGCAGGTTTGTCAACAGATACTATCCCTTACTACACTTCTGCCTACGACATGGATATGCGTAAGGTGATTGATGTTTACGCGGCTGCAACTGAACACGTGGACCAAGGACTTTCCCTCACTCTCTTTATGCGTAGTGACATTCCAAAAGGTCTTTACGAATGGAAGAAAGAAAACAAACAAACGACACGTGACTTGTCTATCCTTCGTAACTATGCCTTTAACAAGGGTATCAAGTCTATCTACTACGTCCGTACCTTTACAGACGACGGTGGGGAAGTTGGTGCTAACCAATGTGAAAGCTGTGTGATTTAATTTTTATTTGAGGCAACCACATTTTCTCAGACTACTGATTAAGTTACCCACCAGACAAAACTTGATAAGTATCTTAAATACTATGAAAAACTAAAAAGTCGGGCTTCCGACTTTTTGTGCGATACTCTTCTCAGACTATGATAAAATAGAGATGATTCGACAATCGCATTATTACATACAGAAAGAGATTTCAAATGGAAACTTACTACAAAGCCATTAACTGGAATGCCATCGAAGATGTCATCGACAAATCAACTTGGGAAAGCTGACGGAGCAATTCTGGCTCGATACTCGTATCCCCTTGTCAAATGACCTAGACGACTGGAGAAAACTATCAAACAAAGAAAAAGACTTGGTTGGAAAAGTCTTTGGTGGTTTGACCCTTTTGGATACCATGCAATCTGAAACAGGGGTTCAAGCGCTTCGCTCAGACATCCGTACACCGCATGAGGAAGCTGTTTTCAACAACATCCAGTTTATGGAATCTGTCCACGCAAAAATCTTATTCTTTCTATCTTTTTCAACCTTGAATACCAAGGCTGAAATTGAAGAAATCTTTGAATGGACCAACACTAATCCCTACTTACAAAGAAAAGCGGAAATTATCAATGAAATCTATCTCAATGGTAGCCCGCTAGAAAAGAAAGTTGCCAGCGTTTTCCTTGAAACCTTCCTCTTCTACTCTGGTTTCTTTACACCGCTTTACTATCTTGGTAACAACAAACTGGCTAACGTTGCGGAAATCATCAAACTGATCATTCGTGATGAGTCTGTTCACGGAACCCTACATTGGTTACAAATTCCAACTTGGTTTCAATGAATTGCCTGAAGAAGAGCAAGAAAAAAACTTAAAGAATGGATGTACGACCTGCTCTATACCCTCTACGAGAACGAAGAAGGTTATACTGAAAGTCTCTACGACGGTGTTGGCTGGACTGAGGAAGTTAAAACCTTCCTTCGTTACAATGCCAATAAGGCGCTTATGAACCTAGGACAAGATCCGCTCTTCCCAGATTCAGCTGATGATGTCAATCCTATCGTCATGAACGGAATCTCAACAGGAACTTCTAACCACGACTTCTTCTCTCAAGTCGGAAATGGTTACCTCCTTGGTGAAGTTGAAGCCATGCAAGACGAGGATTACAACTACGGTTTAGACTAATTTGACTAATCATTCAAAAATATCATGGTTTGTTTAAAAACAACCATGATATTTTTTTGTTTTTTTGTTTTATTTTTGTTTTTTTATTTGATTGATTGAGGGTTTTTATGGTAAGATAATAATAGTAGAAATCGAGGTGATAAGGATGCTAAAAGCAAGAAAAAAACTAGATAGTATTCTAGAAGCAGTAAACACAAAAGGCACCATTACTGTAAAAGAGATTATGGAGAGTCTTGATGTGTCAGATATGACAGCTCGCCGCTATTTACAAGAACTAGCAGACAAGGATTTGCTGGTCCGTGTACATGGTGGCGCTGAAAAACTTCGTACAGGTTCTCTATTAAACAACGAACGCTCAAACGTCGAAAAACAAGGCTTGCAGATTGCTGAAAAACAAGAAATTAGCCGTTTTGCAGGTCATTTGATTGACGAAGGTGAAACCATTTTTATCGGGCCAGGAACAACCTTAGAATGTTTTGCTCGTGAGCTCCCTATCGATAATATTCGTGTTGTAACAAACAGCCTTCCTGTTTTTCTCATCCTAAACGAACGAAAACTAACAGATTTGATCTTGATTGGCGGAAATTATCGCTCTATCACTGGTGCTTTTGTAGGGACACTTACCTTACAGGATTTGACCAATCTTCAGTTTTCTAAAGCTTTTGTAAGCTGTAATGGTATTAAGGATAAGGCAATTGCTACTTTCAGTGAAGAAGAGGGCGAGGTACAACGAATCGCCTTGAACAATGCCAATAAAAAATACTTACTGGCAGACCACAGTAAGTTTAATAAGTTTGATTTTTACACTTTCTACAATATCTCAGAGATTGATACCATCGTTTCAGATTCCAAACTGAGTCAGGAAACATTTGAAGAGCTGTCGAAACAAACAACCATTCTTTTATCAAAACCATAAAAATTCCCCTGCCTTTTGGCGGGGAATTTTTGTTAAATTTTATTCAATAAGTTGTGTCTCAGCTAGTTTCTTGTACCAGTGAGCTGATTTCTTAGGATAACGTTCTTGAGTTTCAAAGTCTACATAAAAAGAGACCGTAGCGTTTTTTTCATAACCGTTTGACCAAGAGAAGACATCCATCAATGACCAGATGAAGTATCCTTTGACGTTGGCTCCATCAGAGATTGCATCTGCAATCACTTCCATATGTTTCTTAACATAATCAATCCGCCCATCATCGTAGACTGTCCCATCCACAAACTCATCTTTGTATCCGAGACCATTCTCTGTGATGTAGATTTTCTTGTAGTTAGGATAATCTTTCTTCACTCGCATAATTTGGTCATACAAACCTTGAGGGTAGATAATCCAGTCCCAGTCCGTACGTGGCACATAATCTGGAGCTACTCGACGTCCAACTCCCTTAATCTGATACTTAGAGCTTCCTTTTTCACCCTTACCGTTATGAATGATTTCTGTTTCGCCATCAAAGGCTTGCATCCAATCACTCATGTAGTAGTTAATTCCAAGGAAGTCATTCAGGTCTTTTGCAGCTTCTAGCACAGCGAAGTCTTCTTCACGCAGATCTAAACTTCCACCATTGACTGCTAAGATATGGTTGACACCTTCCATTGTTTCTTCGGAATATCGTCCAAGATAAGTTGCATCCAAGATAAATTTATTGTGGATGATATCTTCCAGCTCAGCAGCGCGAACATCTGCTTGATTTTCAGGATCTAGAGGATATTTAGTAGGCAGGGCATGAACCACACCAATTTCACCTTTATAACCTTTATCTTTATATAGCTTGACTGCACGCGCATGAGAAACCATCATATTGTGGTGCGATTGGAAGACTTTGGCAAGGTCGTACTGGATACCTGGAGGGAACTTCCCAACCAAATACTGACCATCTCCTATCGGCCCAATTTCATTAAAGGTTGTCCAAAAGTTAACTTCAGGAAATTCTTCAAAACAGAAGGCTGCATAATCCACAAAGTGATCAATGTTTTCTCTATTCAGGAAATCTCCATTTGAATGAAGTGCTTCTGGCGTGTCAAAGTGATGGAGAGTCACGAAGGGCTCAACATGCCGTTTGTAGCACTCTGCAAATAGATTATGATAGAACTCAACCCCCTTGTCATTAACCTTCCCATAACCAGTTGGAAAGATACGTGACCAAGCGATTGAAATACGGATACCATTGACACCATACTCTTCTGCAAGTTTGAGGTCAACTGGGTATTTGTGATAGAAATCACTGGCTGGTTCAGCAGTGTACCAGTAGTTATCTTTGAGGTATTTGTCCCAGGCGACTGGCCCTTTACCATCAGTATGTGTAGCACCTTCTGCTTGGTAGGCTGCTGTTGCTCCGCCAAAAATAAAGTCTTTTGGAAGTGTTTTTGTCATTTGATTCACCTTTCAAGAAATAGAAATGAGATGGGGGTATAGTTGGGAGGAGTTCCTCCATCTCACTTCTTCGCTATTTACATTTTAATCTTCGAACTGCGCTTGAACAAAGGCAAGAGCGCCTTCCATCGCGAGTCAATTTAATGTATTGGCCACCTTCTGTCTTAGCAAGTTTGATACCAAGTTTGTCGGTTTCGGCCTTCATGTCTTCAAAGTTTGAAGCAACTTGAGGAGCAAGGATAACCAGATCAAACTCAGGCAACATTTCACGGTGAGCACCATAGCCACCAGCTGCTGCCTTGACAGGGACTTTGTACTCTGCAGCTGCTTTGTTTAGAGCATTTGCAAGGAGACCACTTGTACCTCCACCAGCACAGAGAACGAGGACATTTGTTTCTTCAGTGATTGTGTTTTGCGCTGCTTCTACACCTGCTTTTTCAAGAATAGCATCTGCTTTGGCAGTATTGAAGTTTGCTGCTACTTTTTCTTTTCAATTCATCATTGACTTTACCAGAACGCTCTTCTTCAAGGATTTGTTCATCATAGACTTTAAGGAATGGATAGTAAATGACAATGTCAACAACGATTAGAAGGGCAGCAAGAATGAACGATAGAACTTGGAAGTTTGTACCGAGAACAATACCGAGCGGACCTGGTGTTGTCCAAGGAAGGTTGGCTGTAAATGAGTTCATGCCAAGCGTCTCAATGAAGAATTTAAAGATCCATACGTTGGCAATTGGCGCAAAGATAAAGGGAATAAAGAAGATTGGGTTCAAGACAAGCGGTGCACCAAACAGGATTGGTTCATTTACACCAAAGAAAGTTGGAACCACTGAAGCACGTCCGATTGCACGGTTACGTTTTGATTTTGTTAACCACATGAACATGAATGGAACAACCAGTGTCGCACCAGTACCACCCATGGTAACGATAAACATTTGTGTACCTGAAGTAAGGATCTTGTCTGCATGCATCCCTTGTTGGAGAAGGTTCAAGTTGACTTCGGCATTTGCATAGGTAATAGCTGCGATTGCTGGTTCGACGATTGAAGGACCGTGGATACCAACAAACCAGAAGAAGGCAAAGGCACCAAAGATAATGGTAATACCTAGATAACCATCAGCAGCAGAGAATAATGGTGCAAAGAATTTTACTGATTGATTCAGCTACGCTTGCACCAACAAAATGACGAGCTAGTAAATCAAGAGCATAAAGAGAAACCACTGATAGAGTGAATGGAATCACATCTTTAAAGACTTGTGAGATATTTGGTGGAACTTCGTCAGGCATACGAATAGTGACGTTGTTCTTAACACAAACCTTATAGATGGCTACAGTAACAAAGGCAGCAAGGAAGGCTGAAAGCAAACCTTTTGTCCCAAGGAAACCTGTCGCAAATCCACCTTCAATTGGATCAGCTGCCAACATCAACAAACCAACAATCGCAGCCAACAGTGTTGACATATAGTTGATTTGATTGGTTTTCTCCATGCTACGGTTTACTGAGTCGGTCAATGACTTAGCTGTTGTACCAGCTACCAAGAGAGCTAGAATCCCCATTGAATAGCTATAAGGTTTCATGAGGAGATTAACAACATCATCAGACCATTTAAAGCCCCATGAGTTTGGTACAAAAGCAATCAAGATAAAGATACTTGAGAAGAGAATAACAGGCATACCCTGCAATGAAACCATCACGAATAGCACGAAGGTAGATATTACGAGATAGTTTCTCAAAGAAAGGCTTTTCCTTTCTCGATAAAATGCAATTAGTTTGTTCATTACTTTAACTCCTCTCTTGTAGAGTTCGATTAAATGGTGCATCAAATCTTTTGAGCAAGATAGTTGTCATCAAGTGATCCTGACCATGCATCATGGTCACACTATAAGCCAAATCCTCACCAGCTGCCTCCTTGGTCAATAGACTTGTTTGCGCGTGATGAGCCTCGGCGATACAGCCACCAGCTTCCTCCACTAGAGCTATCTGCTTTCGCAAAATCACCAGCTTCAGCAGCCTTTCAAGGCTTCCAATAGTTTTTGAACGAGCATCGCCAGCATAGGCTACGATTTCAAAAACCCTAACAATGTTACTTCTTCTCTATTCATGATAGAATTCTCCTTATGTATTTTTAATTAAATTTTTATGACAATAAACGTTGGATATGTAGAACTAGATAAACTCGCTCACTCTTATACAAATCAAGACCCGTATGTTTCGTAATCACATCATAGATCTTGGAACCGACCTCAAATGCCTTTGGATAGGATTGTTTAATATGGTCTTCCATATCTAGAAGCGATTGATTATCATCTCTGGAACGGTCTAAATAATCCAAAAAATAGTTGAGATGAATCATAAAGCGATCATAGAAATGGTTATTCTCTTTGGTTCGTTGAATAGCGTAACTTTTCAGCACTTCTTTGACATTCCTGAGAATTTCTTTCCTCTTATCAATCGACTCAACAACTTCCACTTCATTCTCCCCTTCGGCATTAATGAAATGATAAGCAATCCGAATAATTTCGTCCTCAGGAAAATGATCTGTCAACTTCTGACGATAAATTTCAAATGCTTCATTTGCGATTTGAAAAGCGATAGGATACTTAGTAGAAATATCTGGTAGATTGCTATCCTTGTACCTTCCTTGTGTTAGAGCTTGATAGGAACAGTAAATATGATCTGTCAAGGTCACATAGAGATATTCTTGAATCGGATAATGATATTTCTTAGAAAGCTTATCAATGATCTCATAGGTCACTGTGATAAAATCAAGCGGAACATCTTTGAGCAGAGCCATAAAGTTTTCTCTGACTCTTCGGTCTTCATCCGAAAGATTTTCTCAACCTGATCTTTCAGCAATCAAATCCCCTTCTTCTTTCCAAATGCAATCCCCTTTACTCAATCACAATCACTTTTCTCCTTTGTCATTTCTGACAAGCGAGACATTGTGATTCATTGGGTTTAGAATTCGATACATGGCAACCTCCTTTTATCTCGTTAAAGGTATATGAGTATAAAAAATGACCACAAATGAACTAGAAAATCTTTTGATTTCTAATTCACCTGTGATCATGCCTAATATTACTTAGTAACACTCACCTTGTATTAACTTGTGATTTAAGTATAGCACAAGTCAGTTTTTTTGTAAACCTTTACATGTAACTTTTTTTAAAATTTTTTTTTAGATTCATGTTCCTAAACTAGGGAGGAGCTTCTACACACGTTCTTTCCATGAAGTTGCTGTGGTTTGAAGAACTTTATTGAGTTCGTCAATGTTTTCAAAACCAGTTGTGCGAAGCCATTCACGAGCTGCTGCTTCACCATCTTTGATGTAAGCTTCAACTGATCCAGCCCATGTAGCACGGCCACAAAGAACACCGTTGAAGTTTGCACCTGATTCGTGGGCAAAGACAAGGGTTTCTTGGAAGAGTTTAGCTGACACTCCCGCACTCAAGTAGATGTATGGCAGTTAGTTGCTTCATCTTGCGCTTTGAAGAAAGCTGCTGCTTCTTCGCGTGTATGCACGATTTCACCATCGCCAAAAGCCTTCAACGTATTTGACGTTGACTGAACTTCCACTTTCAAGACATCGATGTTGAAGCGTGGGATCTGAGAAGACTTTCATGGCACCGATAACCTTGTGTGGTTTTACTTTAGCGTATTCTGCAGAACCTGCGTCAGCAATCTTTTCATCGTAAGCGAGGATTTCAAGAAAGAATGGAATATCTTCCGCCACACACTCAGAACCAATGCGTTCGATGTAGGCTTGTTTTTGTTGGTTGAGTTCGTCAGAGCTGTCTACGTCATAGTAAAGCAAGAATTTGACAGCATCCGCACCTTGTTCCTTAATACGTTTTGCAGACCAAACATCCAAGCAGTCTGGTAAGCGTTTAGTGCTTGTTGTGTCGTAGCCAGTTTTCTCATAAGCTAGGAGAAGACCAGCATTTGGATCAAGCGCTTTTGTAGCTGGGAAGTCCATACTCTGGGTCGAGAAGCATAGATGATGCGTATTTGGTCAATTCATCTGCAACCAAGACTTTGAGTTCTTCCATTTGAGCTACTGTTGGCTCTTCTGTTTGGTATTGAGCCATGAGGCGTTTCAAAGCACCACGTTGGTCAAAAGGCAAGAGCTGAGATAATGCCGTTTTTCGTCAGAGAGTTTTTTTCCAAATATTTGCGTTTTTGTTCTGTTAAAGCCATTTTATACCTCTTTTACGATTAGTCGGTCGTATAGACCTTGATAGTTAGCCATATTGACATGACCTGTCATCTTTTCTTGAGCATTGAGCATACCAAGGACATTTGCCTTGATAAGAAGTACTTGATCAGATTCCTTATGAAGAAGTCCTGATGAAATACCTGCAACAGTAGAATCTCCAGATCCGACAGGATTGACTACCTGAATTCTGGAATATCTACCTTGTAGAAAGTGTCCCCATGTTTTGCAAAAAGCACCATTTTGCACCAAGTGAAACGATAATCCACTCAATCCCCTGCAAATAAAAGGCTCTTGAAGAACTTCTTTTAATTCATCCAAATCCTCAGAAACTTCTTTCCCAAGAAGCTGAGACAATTCTTCGTTATTGGGTTTAATTACTGTTGGTTTATGTGGTGATTCAAGAACCGCCTGAAGAGCTAGCACCTGAGCAGTCCAGAACAACTGGTTTCCCTGCTTGATTAGCAAGCTCTACCAATCTCGCATAATAATCAACTGGAAGACCTGCTGGCAGACTACCAGAGATAGCAACTACTTCCACTGTGCCAAGAAGATTCTCGAAATGAGCCAAGAAATCTTTGCCCTTCTTGTTCCAGAACTTCGGGTCCTTTTTCAAGGATTTCTGTTTGGTTGTCTCCGTGCAGAATAGCGATACAGTTACGAGTCTCTCCTTGAATGGAGAAGAAACGTTTCGATACTTTATCATCGATATGTTCTACTAAAAACTCACCAAGTTTACCACCGACCAAACCAGTAGCTAGCAACAGAATCACCAAATTCTGAAAGAACTCGTGTAACATTGAGACCTTTACCACCAGCTGTCTTGGTCACGTCCACCACACGGTTGACAGTGTCAATTTTTCAATTCATCCAAAGGATAAGAAATATCAATGGATGGATTCATTGTGACTGTTAAAAATCATGCGTCACCTCTTAGTCGTGGTATTCACCACGATCCCATTTTTTTCAAGGAATTCTGTAAAGAAGTTTGCATCTGCTTGATGAGCATTGTGAGTTTCAACGTGCTCGATTTTAGCAATCAATTTTTGTTTTCTTCTGATGGTTTGTATTCAGCATTGATGAAAGCTTCAATGATATCGCACATGAGCAATTCACCAGTGATTTTACCACCAAAACCAATAACGTTGGCGTTCAACTGTTCTTTTTGCATAAAGAGCTGTTGTCATATCACGAACCAAGGCAGAACGTACACCTGGAACTTTATTTACAGCGTTGTTGATACCCAACACCGGTACCACAGATACATACCCCAAGATCAGCTTGACCGCTAGTTACAGCTTCACCAACTTTTTACCAAAAGATTGGGTAGTGAGTACGTGCGTGGTCATAGGTACCAAAAGTCGATGACTTCATATCCTTTTTGATTTCAAAAAAATTCTGAAACCGCCATTTTTTTCATCGGTTACGATGTGGTCACATCCAATTGCAATTCTCATTTTTATCTTACCTTTCTTACTGTAATCTAATTAGCACATTTTGTTCAACATATCGACACGAATCTGGTGACGTCCACCGTCGTATTTACCGTTAACAAAATCCTTTTAGCGATGTTTTTTTAGCCAATTCATCACCAACAGTTGTCGCTCCCATAGTGATCATACGTGAGTTATTGTGGCCACGAGTCATATAAGCTGAACGTTCGTCAGATACTTCTGCAGCAACCATTCCTTTGATTTTTGTTGCGACCATGAATGGACCAGCACCATAGGCATCAATCACGATACCAAGGTTTTGTTCTTCTTTGTTTACTTCTGCAGCAACAGCAAGAGTCACATCGACAAAGTCTTGACCTTCAGCTGTAACATCCACAACGTGGAAGTTTTCTTTTTCCAAGAAGTCTTTCACAACTTCTTTCAATCTCAAACCTGCAGCATCTGCACCGATAACAATAGACATATTGTTTACTCCTTTTTATTTTTCTAGGCTAGTAAAGACTTTTTATAGCTAGTAGTTTACCCTACAAAAGACTTTCTAGCAGTTTATTGACAAATTTGATTGAATGAGATGAATAACACCTTATTCAAGTTTAAGAAATCAGTTTCCTAGAGACTAATATTTCTCTATCAAAGAGAATATAACAAGATGATTTGTTTGCCTCAAACATCATTTGTTGCTTACAAACATAATATACTCCTATTTTTTTATAAAAAGTCAACAGTTATTGTTTGTTTTTGTGTTTTTGTTTTTTTAGTTTAAAAGATTTCGATATCAAAACCAATCTGATCTACTTGGCCTGGTTCTAGGAGGCGAACATTCTTTCTTATCTTCCAGATGATCTCCTTCTTCAAGAGATGTTGACAAGCCAGACCATGGTTCAAACGCAATGAAAGGTCCCTTTATTCAAAGTTGACCAAATGATGAGATTTGAGAACTCTTGGAAGTGTACTTTTAATCCCTTCTCATGTTTGCGAGAACGAAGCGCAATCGTTCTGGATTGCAACTCATCCAAAGTTACTGCATCAACACTAAACAGATTATAACTGAGGCTCTACTTCCTTTTTGAGAATCTCAACCATGGACTTCTATCCTGAAGTCTAACATGCCAGTTTCTGGGAAAGGACGTGGAACAGAGCAAGTCTCTTCTTTCTCAAACTCTAAATAGTAATCTTCATAGAGTTTCAGCTATCGAGTAGAGGACAATTAAATCCTGGATGTCCTCCTATAAAGAATGGCATTACTTTATTGGTTTCTTTATTAAAGACTTTGTATTGAGTACGAACAGTCTTGCCGGTCACTAGATAAGTGATTTCAAGACGGAAATGATAAGGATAGTTTTTGATAAGTATTCTCATCATCTTCGATAGCAAAGGTTACGCTGTTTTCTGTTTGACCAACTAATTCAAATTCATTTTTTTACGGACTAAACCATGACGAGGAATGCTTTCCTTTTCGTATCCGTTCCATCTTCGTGGCTATAGAAGGCTGTATCTCTCTCAAAGAGCCACAGATTGGAAAAAAGTACTGGAGCTTGTCCCACTCCAATAGGTGGCATCTCCTGCCACAAGATACTCAATTCCATCTCGATCCTTGATAGATGACAAAGCTCCACCTAAGGTTTTAAATTGAACCGTTAACTGATCTGATTTTTACTTCAATTACCATAAATATTCTCCAACTATTTTTTTAGATTTTTATAAAAAAACTAGGTTGCCACTCCCAATGTCGGAAATTGACAACCTAGTTTTTCACAATTTACATTTTATAGGAGCGAATTATTTAGCATTTGCTGCGTATTCTTCGTTACGTTTGATCATTTGTTTTCTATACCAAGCAAAGATACCTACATAGAATACAAGGAAGACTGCTGCACCAAGGATTGCTTTGATATCACCTGTTGTAGCATTACCAATTGCCCAACCAAATAGTTTTTTTCGATTGGTCCTTCAAGAGTTGAGTGAGTGATCAATTGAGCACTATCTCACACCTTCTAGGGAAAGGCACCTACACCTTTAGCAAGTTCTGTTGCAAATGGAGCGATAAGAGTACCTGAAAGAAGGAAGAGTGGCAACAAGAGAGTTCCGAAGATAATCATACGGAGCAATTTACCACGAGTAACAACCAAGAGAGCTGGAGTTACACCCATAGCGATGATACCTGCAAGTGGCAAGATACCATTTACCGACGTTTGAAAGAAGCACTGCTTCTACTAGCATGATTGGAGCAAGTACGTTGGCACAAGCCCAGATTTCAGCACGACCAGCGATGAAAGGCCAGTCAAGACCGATGTTGAATTTACGTCCTTGAAGACGTTTAGTAGCAACGTTTCGTAATACCTTGTGAAAGTGGTTCTACGGCTGCGATGAACCAAGATCCGATAAGTGAGAAGAGCTCCAAGCAGACACCGGCAGTCAAACCAAGGCTCAACCAACCTTTAATAACAAGTTCCCATTTATCGGCTCCTTCTACACCAGCAACTGGGTGTGGAGTACCCATCAAACCAATAACGATACCAAGGATGAAACCGATGAAGAATTTAGATCCCCAGAAACCGATTTTCTTGTTCAATTTTGCAGCGTCAAAGTCGTATTTATCAAGACCTGGCAATACTTTATCAAAGATCTTATCCAAAACCATGATAACTGGGTTCATCATGTAGTTCATGTGAGTTGAAGTCATTGGTGATGAACTTGGTGCGTTAAGAAGGTCGTCGAATGTTGGTTTCATCAAGTCAGAGTTGATGATTTTCAAAGACACCTACAAGGACAACTGCAGCAGTCGCGATGAAGAGTGAAACCCCTTGGCTAACTCCATTGTTGTCTGCGTACCATTTGATCAAAAGACCAGTGATTGACAAGTGCCAGATATCGAAGATATCGACATCAAGTGTGTCCGTTTTCTTCATTGCAAGCATCACAACGTTGACAATCAACATCACAAGCAAGAAGTAAAGTGTCCAAGCAGATCCCCAAGTGATGGTTGCAAGCGGTGCCCAACCAACGTCAGTGATGTTCAATTGAATACCAGTATTTTTCAACGAATTTTCGCAAGTGATGCTGAGAAAGCTCCGTTGAGCATACCGATGATAGCACCGATACCAGTAAGAGCGATGGCAAGTTTGATACCACCTTCAAGCGCTTTGGAGAATTTCACTCCAAATAGTAAAGGCCAATACGGTCAAGATGATCAGCATGATGATAGGGACCACCCATTTCCAAGACTGGCTTGAAAAATCTTATTGGCTAGTTCGATAATGACATCCATAATAGTTCCTCCCTTTATTTTTATGGAATCTTACAAAATAATAATTAGCTTAGTCCGTGTTCTTTGATAGCTGCCTCAATATTGTCAAATACTGGAGCGCTCATTGCTGGAATACGGAACAAGATTGGTCCAGCTTCGATAACTGGGAATACCTGGTTCAAAAGCCAAGATCTGTTGCAGCGATTGGTGTAAAGATATCATATCCTTTTCATAAGGTCTTCATTGACATCTTTTAACCATGACTGCATCACAGTGAACATCATAACCCACGATTTGCGAGTTCTTCTTCTAGAGCACTTTTTAATTTGGTGACTTGAGTTTACACCTGCACCGCAGGCAGCAAGAATTTTTAATCATTTAGGATTTCCTCCGATTTATTTTTTATAATGTACGATTTAAGCTGTTGCTTCAGAGATATAGGCATACAAGGCTTCTGGTTCAGAAATATTTGATAAATCTTCTAGGTGACCATTTCCTGTAAAGAAGTCCATCAACTGAGCAAGAATGTTGGTTTGACTCGAACTTGAATTGTTAATGATAAAGAAGAGTAGAGATACTTCCACTTCCTTATCAGGAGCAATCATATTGTGAAAAGTTACTGGTTTTTCTAATCGAACAACCACCACTTTCTCAGCCAGATTATGAACAATATCTGTATGAGGAATCGCTACATTTGGCAAGTCCTTTCCCAGAAATTCCATATCTAAGCCAGTTGGAAATGACTTTTCACGCGTGATCAAGGCTTCACGATAAGTTGGAGTCACTATTTCTCGTTCTTCCAATAAGGTTGCTACCTGATCAAAGAGTTGTTCTTGATTATCCGCTTCTAAGCAAAACACGAGGTCTTTGTCAAAGAAATGATCTAATCCCATAACAGTTTCCCTTCTTTCAATTAACTTTTACGTTATAAGTATAACACTATATGAAATCGTTGTCAATACTTTTTGTTTTATTTTGTTTCTTTTTTGTTGATTGTGTTTTGTTAATTAATTACAATCATTATCAAACAATCTTTTTAAATTCTATTTTTCGTGCATTTCAAACAAAAAAGACCAAAATGGGTCTTTTCTGTTACTAATTCTAATGTTATTTAGTTAATGGAAGATAAAAATTTCTTCTAGCTTTTGATAGTCCTTAACACTATCGATTTCATAGATGCTGTTGCCTTCTAATTCTTCGACATACACATCTAATTCTTTGATATTATCTTTAACCATGTTATCCCAATAGAGATCAACAAATTCGCTGCTCGCATAAGCTTTTGTCAATAAAAGCCAACAATCTTTTTCTGCAGTTGGAGCATCCCAGAATGATACGCCACTCAGAATACGACCAGCTTTTGCTATCAACGATGATGTCTTGAACCTTTATAGTCATCACCATAAACCAAGAACCATTCATTCTCACAGTCTTCACGATAAACACTGAAATAGGGTCGAACGTTTAAGATCGTTTCTAAACATATTTTTTTGAAAAGATAGTTATCCGCATCAATCACATAGCTGTTAGCCAAGTCTTCTTTTAACGAGATAAAGTGAGTAAAAAGTTGTTGTAATCAGCATACTTGTCGTTGAAAGACTAAACGAACACCATATTTTTTTCTTTTTAGGTAGTCAAATTGTTCTTTGAGGTATCCGACAACGATGATAATCTCATCAATTCTCTCTCTTTCAAAAAAACTCGATTTGGTATTCTACCAAGGGTTTTTTTGATTAACCTTAACCAAAGCTTTTGGGGGTATTTTTCAGTCATAGGGCGCAGACGAGTTCCCTAAGCCCGCTGCTAAAATAATCGCTTTCACACGAATCTCCTTTATTCTTTAATAATAATATAAACACCAGCCATAACAATAAGTGAAGTGATGATTGTCAGCATATCTAGCGGTGCACCCAAGAAAACAACTGCAAATAAGACAGTCCAAACTACATAGCTCACATTCAAACCTGTTGCTTTCGCGGGTTGCAAGCGATTAATAGCGATATAATAAGCTAAGTAGGAAATCATATCAAAGGCCGCAAAGACTATCAATAGACCCAAACAATTGTCCATCTGCTACTTCTGCAAATGAATGGTGAGAAAAGAGCACAATCACAAGATAGGACAAGAATGAGGTTACTTGTCGGATTAACAAGGCTTCAATTTCACTTAAAGTCACTTTCCATAGCATAGGAGCTGAGAACACTTTCACTCCCCCAGGCAATGGCACAGACAAGGGCACAAAGAATTCCGATATAAAAAGAATTGACCTGCTCAACTTTGTAAGTCTGGGCAATAATACCAGCGATAATCAACAGAATACCAAACACAGTATTCTTTAGATACCTTGTGTTTCAAAAATGAAGAAAGCTAGTAAAACTGAAACTGCTGGGTAAATAGCTGATACAGATGAAGCTAGAGAACTACCGATATACTTTAACCGCATAAAGATTGGCCTGCATACCAATAGGGACCAGCTAGCAAGGCTCCGATAATAACACTGACATTTCGAATATTTAGAAAAATCGAAAGTCGAACTTTTTCCTTCTTTTACCAAAAGAAAAGCTAATAGAATAAAGATACTCAAAGAAAGTCATGAGCAGCTGCCACCACAAAAGGGGGAAAGATTGGTAAAAAAATTGAAAAGATATAAGAACTAATTGTCAGACCTAGTCCCCAGAAGATACCTGAGAGCAGACCGAAAGAGACACCATTTTTTTATTCTTCATCCTAAACCTCCATAATAAGTCAGACCGTCAACAGCTCTTTTGGTAACGACTCACACCATAATCTCCAAAAGTCAGCCCCTTGAGCTTCTTTGTACACTGTCCACAAACTCCAGATAGTATCTTGCAAAATTTTATAGATTCGAATCTTCTCACGAGATACTGGAGTTTTGTCACTCTCATAGTAGGTTAGGAAAATCTTCTTCTTCCTGATTTGTAAATTCAGACTCCAAAAAGAGAGCTGCCAAATCCCACATCGGGTCATTCATAGAAGAGTATTCCCAGTCGATCAAATACATGCGTCCTTGGGGTGACTCGATAAAGTTTTCTGGAACCAAAGTCGATATGACAAGACTTTCTGTCAACACCTAAGTCAGCCAATCTTTTCTCTAGTGAAAATACTTCTTTTCTCACGGCTTCATAGTTGGCGTAAGGGATATTTCCCTCAATCAAAGATTCGTATTTTTTGATTTCTTCAAAAGGAGCAAATTCCTCTTAGTTCTTTTGCCTGATGCATGAATGGTCTGTAGAATCGGGAGCAATCTTTTTCAAATTTGGTCTTGATTGAAGTTGAATCAAGCGTTGTGGCAGAATCAATGTACTCATTTACCTTAATCCCTGACTCAATATCAAAAAGATAATTCTTGACATCAAGATTCAAATCTTTCAACAATTCAAGATTGTATTTTTCATCTTGACGATTGATGAGCTTTTCAGTCCCTTTTCCGAAAAATTTAACGATATAGGGTTTGGAGGTTGTTTTAACCAAATAGTTTTGGTTGGTCATGCCACCCAGTTGTTCAACACTGAGGACTTCCTCTTCTTCAGATAGCAAAGAAGAAATTTTTTCTTTGATGATTTTCTCCACAATTGCCTCCATCTTCTACACTTCCCACTTGAATACTGTTTTAAAAGCAGTATTTAGGTCTGTAGCAAAGACACGGTGAATGTCCTTGATTTCTCTCACTGGTTCTTCAATATAAAGAATATTTTTCAAACGATTCGCAAACTTCCTAACTTCCATCATCTGGATGGCCTTCTCAAAATCAATCCGTCCTGAGCGAGATGAACCAACCAAGAGCAAGCCTTTTTCTAGGGCATCTCGTGTATTGATATTGACCTTGTATTCGCTGACTCCCATCATGAGGATCGTTCCTTGTGGGTGAATATAACGAATCAAGTCATTGATAGCTGGACCTGTACCATCACCACCACAACACTCAAATCCATGATCAAAGGTCAGATCCTCTGGGAATATTATCCGTGATGTAGCACTCTTTTGCAAAAGAGAAGAGTTCCAGTTTTTCCCAATGGCGACCAATCACGATAATCTCTGCTTCTGGTAGAGTGTAATTGATAATATTGGCAACCACAAAGGCCAAACTACCATCTCCGATAACAGCAATGCGCTCTCGCTTGCTGTGGGCAAGATTCAAGAAACGATCCATAGCATGCATACCAACACTCACAAACTCGGTAATGGCTGCAACTGTGTCCTCAATGTCATTATAAGACACAACACGATCTTTTGGAAGAGAGACAAATTCTCGCATAAAGCCATCATAACCACTAGATAGGAAGTAGGTTCCTGTCATGTAGTTTTCGTAGAACTCCTTGTCACTCTGCATAGGCGGTTGATTTGGGAATCATAACTACCTTTTTGACCGACTTTCATAAGTCCCAGTTGGATCTGAAATAACAGTTCCACAAGACTCGTGAATCATAGCCATAGGAAGCTTTTTAGCCAATATCTTTGGATCACGTTTTCCCTTGATAGTAACGTTGATCCGCATGACAAACCGCCATATAATTTGGACGAATCAGGATATGATTCTCCTGATCAATGTCCTCTTCTTGGTATTTTACATTGATAAACTTTGGTTTGGTCAGTTGATAAATTTGATTAATCATAGCCTTAGTCTTTCTCAATCATGCTTTTCGCGATTTTCAAGTCTGTCACAGTTGTGATTTTAAGGTTTGAATATTCCCCTTTAGCTAGGGCAACGTCTTTCCCTTTGATAACAAAAATCTTACATGCATCCGTTAGGATTTCCTTTTCTTTATCAGATAGGGATCCATACAAGTCCATGAAATCCTTGCATCGGAAGGTTTGAGGTGTTTGACCTTGATAGAGGTGAGCACGATTTGGAATATCCGTGATAAACTGACCATTGGTACTTTCAACAATGGTATCAACCGCTTCTACTACTGTGTCAACTGCATCATGATTTTGAGCAAGTTTGATATTGTCCTGAATCATGCGAAGTGTGATAAAAGGACGAACAGAGTCATGCGTAATCACGATATCTTCTGGAGTAATTGGACGGTAGGCATCAATGGCTTCTATAATCTTCTCGATACTGCTATTACGATCAGCACCACCTTTGGTAATGATGATGCGATCCTTGTGGAGAGAAAGATACTTGTCAACCAGGTCCTCAGCGTGTGACACCCAGTCTCCATGAACTCCAACTACAATTTTTTTTCAATACTTGGTTCCAAGACAAATTTTTTTCGATTGTGTGGATCAAAATAGGGACGATCACCCAACTCTAAAGAAATTGTTTTGGTAAATTACTGATTCCCATGCGTGTGCCAGTTCCTCCGGCTAGAAATTCCTGCATAGATCATATATTTCTCCTTTAGTTTATTCTAAAAAAACTCATTATCATCTATTATATCACAATCTGCCTTTATCATGAAGAAAAGACAGAAAACTATCTATCTAAAATTTTGAGAAATAAAATTAGATTTCCTCTATATTTTTTTACTCAACATTCGGTTAATATAGAGTTCTTTAGAATATAATACAAACCTTAAAGAAAACTTAAAATTATTTTTTTAAGAATACAATAAAAAAGCTAGGAAACTGCTCACCTAGGCCTAGACAGCTACAGTTCCTAACTTTCTTGTTTTTATGTATGATTATGGAATAGATTACTTTTCCTGATCTTGGTCACCAGCTCCTTTAACTGCCTTTTTAAACTCAGACAGCATTTTACCGATTGATTCACCAAGTTCTGGTAAACCGTTTTGGTCCAAAGATTAAGAGTGCACCTAGAACGATGATAATCAATCCTGGAGCACCGATATCACGTAAGATTCCCATTCTTTTCTCCTTTCATTTTTTTCTTTACAATACTCTTGCTAATTGCAATACTAAGCTCATAGAGCGAGATTAAAGGAACAGTCATAGCTAGATCGCTGATAAAATCAGCAGGTGTCAAGATAACAGCTAGTACCAATAAAATAAAGTATGCATAACGGCGATAGGTAACTAAGAACCCTGGTCCAATCAAGCCAATCGACGTTAAAAAAGCGATGATGACAGGCAATTCAAAGATGAAACCCAAGGGTAGGGTTGTTTGAAAAACAAAGGCTAAGTAGTTCTGCGCTGTTAATTGAGTTTCAAATAATCCTTCCCCAAGTCCTAAAAGCACTTGAAGTAAGGCTGGTGTCACAAAGTAGAATCCAAAGGCCAGTCCAAGTAGAAAGCAAATAAAACTAGCTGGAATATAGGCAAAGATTGCTCTTGCTTCTTCTGTTTTCAATCCTGGTTTGATAAAACTCCAAATCTGATAAACTGTAAAAGGTAGCGTAATGGTAAAGGACATCAGACTCGCCAAGCGAAAATAAATCCACAGAATGTCATTTGGACCTAATACAATCAACTTTTGATTAAAGGACTAAGTCAGATAGTAATAAAGCTGATCAGCAAACAATAAAGCTCCGCAGAAAACTATAGAAAAGCAGGCTATAACAGCAATGAATCTCTTTCTAAATTCTACCAGATGTTCAACGATTGTCAATTCTTTTGTATCCATCTACTTTTCACCCTGTCTCAATGTGACAACCAAAACAATTATCAAAAAGACTAGCTGACTTCCTAAACCTTCCCAACTTGGATAGATGCCCAAGAGGTCGATAGTTGGAAAACTTGATAGCAGGTGATTGGGTGCCATATTTGTCAGCTGCAGAGCATGCACACTAACTCCAAGCATCTTGAAGGCAAGAGCATAGATCATCCACGTTAGTAGGAAGAAAACCTTATGAGGTAGGAAGAATTGACTCGCCTTGTTCATCAGAAATGCAATAATCAGCAAGACTAACAAAGCTAGAGAAATACCTAGGATAAACTCAAAACGAGATATTCTCGGTAAAATTCCCTACGTAAAATAGAATGGTCTCTGCCCCTTCACGGAAAACAGCTAGAAAACTAAGAGCAAACATGGAAATGAATGAACCTGCCTTGGTCACAGTTTTCATTTGATTATCCATAAAATCATTCCATTTTTTGACCGAGGATTTACTGTGAAGCCAGATACCAATCAAAATCATCATCACGACTGCGAAAATACCAACAGCTCCTTCGATGATTTCTCGATTGGCCCCTGATGTTACTGCAGGAAAGGCAATTTGTAGTATAAATGCAATCACTAGACTCGCAACGATACCTGTTAGGGCTCCACCGTATACCCACTTGATTCCTTTACGCATCTTGGCTGCTTTTAATGTTGTGACCAAGGCCATGACGATTAAGAGGGCCTCTACTCCTTCACGTAAGAGAATGAGCATGGCATCAAAAGCATTGTAGCTTGCAGTCGTATCAATTTGAGATAAATCCACAATCAGTTTTTCTAATTTTTCTTGATATTCCTTCTCACTTCCCTTGACCATGATTACAGGACTTTCGCTTTCGACTCGGGTGTAGAGGGAAGGATTGGTCGTACTAACAGAACCTTCAACAGTTGGCCATATAGTAATAAACTCTTTCATGGCTAGCTGTCCCTGCCGTCTGGGTCTCCAGCTTTAAATTGTTCCAAGGCTTTTTTTGAGAAGGGCAATGCCATCTTTGAGACTTAGATTGGAGGAACTTTTCTCCACTTCTTTTGCCATCTACGAAAATTATCAATGGCAGTTTTTTTAAGTCATTAAAAGAAGACTGGATAGCATCATAATCTGTCGGCTCCATTTTCAATGCTACTGCGTAAGAAAGAGATAGCAGTTTCTACTGACCATAATGAGTTGTACTGTTGTCGCGGACGACACTTTCATTGAGTGTCCAAGTTGAATTCATTTTTTTATAGGCTTCTCGGACTTGCTCTATATCTTTTGAAGAAATTGCCTTATCCAAAGTCTCAAAACGTGGTCTTAAGCGACTGACAAGTTTTTCCTTCTCCGCATTCAGATCTATTGGATTTTGTTCTTTTTCAAAAGCTAGAAGGGCAGAAGAGATTTGTGTCAGATTTTCTTCACTAATCTCCCCTGACAGAGCAAGTTTTTCCTTAACAACCTTTCCAGCATCTGAATCAGCATGTTCTACTTTTTCAAAATCCGTCGCCATTTCTCTAACTAGGGCCTTGGCTTCTGCCTGATTTCCATTTTTTACAGCCTGAGAGGCATCCGTAATCTTTACAAAATAAGAACTCAGACTTTCCTTCGCACGAACAGGAGACATAGCTAACAAGAGAAAAGACAAAGCAAAAAAACAAATACTAGTCTTCCAATAATTTCTGACCAATATAGCCTCCTTTCTCTACTCCACCAAAGCAGGCAAAAAGACCGCTACCGATGTGGGTTACATACTCATTCATCTTGTCTGTAGCTCCGAGGTTGGTTTTGAACCTTGACAAAATGATCTGGATCCTTTTCTGGAAAGAGATAAAGAGTAAGCCTGTGTCAAATTGTCCAGTCTTTATCATCAATTCCATCCGAGTATGAATAAGATCGTCGTAAGAGTGGCTTCTCTACCTCTTTGGCCAATCGAACATGCGAATCATCTGGTAATAGACTCAAATCTACTTCATCAAACTCATTCTTCTTCCCAAAAGGGGCGCCACTTTCCTTATAACGACCAAAGGTATTTTCTTGCTCTTCAAGATTGGTTCGATCCCAGGTATCGAGAAACATCTGGATGCGACGAACAGCCATATAGGAGCCATTTTCCATCCAATCCTTGCTGTCGGCCCAGACAACACGATCAAAATCCTTTTCTTTGGTCACATTGGCTGTTCCATCTTTGAAACCAAAAAGATTGCGTGGTGTCTCCATACGATCCCCAATAGCAGCAAATCCAGATTGGCTCCAACGGAGGGTCACTGCATTTCTCCCTTTACGGATAAGGTTGCGAATAGCATGAAAAGCAACTTGCTCGTCATCTGCACAGGCTTGGATAACAATATCTCCCCCAGTATATTTTTCACGCAGTTGCTCTTTTGGAAAGGGGGGAAATCCCTTAAAAAGTTGAGGACGTTTTTGCTCTAAATTCATCTTTTTCAGGAAACTAGCAGACACACCAAAAGTCAGCGTTAAACGATGAGGATTTAGCCCCACGGTTTCTCCAGTATCACTAGGTGGCAAGAGGGCATTCTGACCATCTTTTTTACCAATTCTCCTTCTACCAACTTGCTACTATAATCTGTCCAATCCTTGAACAGCTGGATAATCTTATCTTTATCTGTCGTATGCAAATCTAGAACAACAAAATAAATATTCTTCTGCATAGGGGTCGTGATACCCGCTTGGTGTTTCCCATAAAAGTCAATTTTTTCATTACCGTAAGAGATTTTTTCCTGTTTGTCTAGCTTAGGCGCTAAAAAAGCGGAGGCACCTGAGAGACCAAGTGCTAGACCAGCACCTCCAATACCCGCTTTTTTTAGAAATTCTCGACGGTCCATTTTTTTCTCAAAAAAACTTTTCGTCTTTCTTAGTCATACTGCTTATTCTCCATCAAGAAATTTGCCCATTTGTGATAGAGGTTCACCAAGTTTTGTCACGGCTTCAGCCAATTCTTTGGTGTCTTCTTTTGTCAAATCTGTATAGAGTTTGTAGTGTTCCTTGTCTGTCATATGTTTGTCCAACAAGCTATTAACAGATTTGAAATCAGCTTCTAATTCTTTAACTAAATCAGCATCTGATTTTTCTAGTAAAGGTTTAAAGAGTTGGAATATCTTTTCAGCTCCCTCGATATTAGCGCGGAAGTCGTACAAATCTGTATGAGAGTAGATTTCCTCTTCACCCGTAATCTTGCTTGTCGCTACTTCATTGAGCAAGTCAACTGCTCCAGTCAACATAATCTTGTGATCTACTTCAACAGTCGCTACCTTAGCCTTCAACTCTTTGATATCATTGACAAGCTGATCACCATAACTTTCGGTTCCCTTAGTTGTGTTTTCTTCCCAGAGGATCCGTTCGATACGGTGGAAACCTGACCAACCTTCCTCGGTCTTATTTTCATCCACATAGTCTGCTAGACGAAAGTCAATCTTAACATCAGATTCACCAAAACTCTCTGCGATTGGCTCGGAGCGTTCGTAAGCCATACGAACAAGCGGATAAGCTTTCTTGGCTTCCTCCAATTTTCCGTATTTTAAAAGCTGGACAAATCCTTCTGTATCCGTTAAAAGCTTATCAATTTGTCCTTGAACAAAAGTCTTATAATCTGCGGTTGCCTTATCAAGTAATTTTTGTTTATCATCTGATAAAGCTGTCACCTTAGAGGAATCATTTGTCTCGGTTGATTTTTCAAAACGGACTGCACATGCTGTCAATAGCAAAGCAGAAGATAAAAGGACAACACCTAATTTTTTTCATTATTTACTCCTATTGGTTCAGGAAGCCTGAATTTATTTTTACGTTCCATTATAACATCCTTTCCTTAATTTTTTTCAATAAATTGTCAGAAAAATTTAATATTTAGAGAATTTGAAAGTAGCATTTTTCGGTAAAATTAGAAAAGGGCTTAAAAAAATTAGAATCGTAGAAACTTTTTTTCAGATAGTTTAAAAAGTTTGTATTCCACTATTCTTTTCTCTATAATGGAGAGAAAGGAGATGACTATGACAGAAATGAAAACATGAAATTGATGCAAACTTTGCAGGGCCGACTCAATATCCTGCGTGCAGGTGTTCTGGGTGCCAATGATGGGATTATTTCCATCGCTGGAGTCGTTATCGGTGTTGCTAGTGCGACAAGCAATATCTGGATTATCTTTTTATCAGGATTTGGCCGCTATCCTCGCTGGTGCTTTTTCTATGGCAGGTGGCGAATATGTCTCTGTATCCACTCAGAAAGACACGGAAGAAGCCGCTGTTGCTAGAGAGCAATTACTCTTGGATAAAGACATGGAATCTGCAAAACAATCCCTCTATGCAGCTTATCTTCAAAATGGTGAGTGTGAAACGTCCGCTCAACTCTTGACCAACAAGGCCTTTTTAAAAAATCCCCTCAAAGCCTTGGTCGAAGAAAAGTATGGAATCGAGTACGAAGAGTTTACCAACCCTTGGCATGCTGCTATCTCTAGCTTTATCGCCTTTGTACTGGGAAGTCTTCCTCCTATGCTTTCCATTACCGTCTTTCCAAGTGACTATCGCATTCCCTGCTACTGTTTCTTTATCGTAGCCCTTTCCCTTCTCGTCACTGGCTATACCAGTGCTAAACTAGGCAAAGCTCCTACGAAAACTGCTATGATCCGTAACCTCTGTATCGGGACTTCTGACTATGGGAGTAACTTACCTCTTTGGACAACTCTTTAGCATTTAAGATAAAAGAAATACCTCGATCAAATATCGAGGTATCTTTTTACATTTGCACAATCTTGCGATAGCTTCTTGAGGTAATCATAAAGATCAAAACGTAGACGATGAGGAAGATGGCACAAATGGACAAAGTGTAACAGTCAACATCATGGTCGCATCTAGCACCCCAATGACTTTTTAGGATGAGGCTAAGCATATGATAGGCAAAGGCAAGGTGTAGGAAAGCAAATAGCAATGGGAGGAAGAAAACAGTTAGGACCTGTTTATTAATGGTTTGCTTGATTTGCTTTTTGATCGAGACCGACTTTTTGCAAAATGATGAAGCGTTCACGGTCTTCATAGCCTTCAGAGATTTGTTTGTAGTAGATGACAAGAACTGTTCCCACCATAAAGATGATGGAGAGGAAAGATACCGATGAAAGAAGACTCCCACCAAAGAGAGCACTCATCTGCGCACTGCTATCAGCTAGATTGCTTCCGTATACATAGCTTCCTCTTTGTTTAATTCTCTATTAAAGTTATTAACGAATTTTGAATAGTCGTCTGCAAGTTTGAGCTGTTCTTCCTCACTAGCTGTTACATTCATACCACCGTAGTATTGATTAAAAGATGGAAGAATTAGGATACTGGTCAAGAAAGGCTTTCAAGTCAGGAACAACCAGATAGTTATAGTCCGAAGTTAGAATATTGTACTGATTTGGGACATGTTCAAGAATAAAAATCTTTTTTTGATTTCTTCCTTTTGATTGTGTAGGTCTGGTCATTTAGAGTCAGTTCTTTTCTGACCTTGAAGTTGCTTTGTTTTTGAGTAAACAATCCAACTTCATGCCTGAAAGTGCAAGTTTTCTGACCCGTCATATTCTCGTAGTCTTTTTGGTCAAAGACCATAAAAAAATAGTTTTTCAGTTTGAACACGATTTTTGACCTTTCTCAAAAATTGTCAATTTCGTACCTTCTTGGTTTGCCACACCAAAGTTACTGTATGTAAGGACTTCTTTCTTTGTGACAGTCAATCCTTTATCGCTAGCATACTGGTCTAGGAGTTTATTTATGTCTTCTTTTTCAACATTCTGTCCTGTAATTCCAAAATCATGTGGATTCATGACTTTCTTGAAAATTTCAGAGCCTTTAAAGATACTCGTTGCAGCAGACATAGTCACCAAGACCATGGTTGAAAGAATAGCAATCGTCGCCAGACCAACCGCATTTTTCTTCATACGGAAAATAAGATTGGATACGGAAATCATGTTGTTAGGTTGGTAATAGTAACGCTTGTTTTTCTTCAAGATTTGTAGGAAAACTGTAATCCCTGCATTGAAGAGAAGATAAGTTCCAAAAATTACCAGCAAGACTGCTACGAAGAAAATCAGAACAGCAGAAAGTGGATTTTCGACTGTTATTGCTAGATAGTAACCAGCTCCCAAACTGATTAGACCTAGAATGGTTTGAAGGCCTAAGAAACGTCCTTTTTTCTCACCACTGGCCTTTTCACGAGAGAGCTGAAGGGCATTCATGCGGGCGATACGAAAGGCATTGATAAAAATCAAACCTAGGAAGATAGCTCCAAAGACGATGAGAACTAGGATAAAGACAATTGGTTGGAAAGTCGAAACGAGCTCCACTTTCATTTTCATCAGCTTCAGAAGAAGGGCAAAGATTAGTTTATCAAAGAGGGCTCCTAAGCCGAGACCAGCTGTCAGCGTTAAGGAACCAAAAATAAGAAGCTCCTTAAAAACCATACTGATCAAATGGCGCTTTTCAAGACCCAGCATACCATATACACCCAGCTCCTTGGAGCGGTTCTTCATGACAAAACTATTGGCATAAAGGACAATAATCCCAGAAGCGATGGTAACAACCACCATACCGAGAGCCAGGGTCATAGAGATAGTTTCTCCCCCCTCGAATCTTGCCAATGTTTGGATTAAGTGACAAAGAGTAAAAAAGATAAGTAATGGTCACAGCTAAGAGAACAGCTAAAGCAAAGGGATAGTAGAGTTTGCGGTTTTTTATTAAGTTCGAAACCGCTAACTTATTGGTTAATCGGAACATACTAATTCACCTCGCTTGCCATAACAGTCAAAGTATCAGAGATTTCTTGGAACATCTGACGTTCGGTCTTGTCTCCACGGTAGATTTGGTTGTAAAGAATTCCATCCTTGATAAAGAGAACGCGCTTGGCCCTGCTGGCTGCCGCTGTTGAGTGGGTCACCATGAGAATGGTTTGGCCTCGTTCATTGATTTCATCAAAAACATCTAGAAGAGCTGCAGATGACTTGGAGTCAAGTGCCCCAGTTGGCTCATCCGCAAGGAGAATTTCAGGTTCAGTGATGATGGCGCGTGCTACTGCTACCCTCTGTTTTTGCCCACCAGAGATCTCGTAAGGGTACTTCTCTTGCAATTGGTTGATGCCCAAATTCTCAGCTGTTACCACCAATTTCTTCATCATCTCAGTGATAGGTTTTCGAGATAACACTAGCGGAAGCAAGATATTGTCCTTAACAGACAGGGTATCTAGCAAGTTAAAATCTTGGAAGACAAAGCCCAACTTCTCACGACGGAAACTCGAAGCCTGTGAATTTAATAGTGGCTGTGTCTGTTCCGTTTAGGTAAACCTGCCCGCGAGTTGGTTTATCCAGCATAGCTAGGATGTTGAGCAGGGTTGATTTCCCAGAACCAGACTCTCCCATGATGGCAACATAATCACCCTTCTCTACGGTAAAGTGAATGTCCTTGAGGGCCTCTACTTGGTTGCCCTGAAAACGTGTTTTATAAATTTTTTGAACGTGTTTTACATCTAAAAGTGTCATGATTTTCTCCTTCTTAATATCCCATTAATTGAAACTGTGCTTGCATCATAGCGCACCCCAGTTGAACACGCTCGATATCTTTTTGACTTGGTCTTCTTCTTTTCTTATGTAAGATTCTTTTCATGGTTTTACTCCTTTGTTCTTTATGAGTCTAGTTTATCGCAAAAAAAGACGACTTGCCATAACCTAACCTTACAAAAGAGACTTTAATCTTACATTTTTGTAAGATTGAGGAATATTTTTGAAAATGGCTACTATAAAAAGCCATGGTATTGCTTGTTTTATCCTTAAAAATAATAGTAAAATTAAATTATGAAAAAGGCTTTTCTTTGACATCTTGTAAAAAGAATTGGCTTTCTGCTAATTATTTTTTTAAAGGTGCTAAACTATCATTCGTATCACTGCTATAAGGAGGGAGGTTCAGCTCCTCTTTTTTTAGAAAGAGGTTCCTATGAAACGTGTTTTTCTCTTCATCAGCAATCTTCTTTTAACTTTCTTCCTCATTGCCACTCTGTCCTTTTGGAAAGACTCTCTTCCACAAATCCTGTTCCCAGGTGCAGCAGTATTAAGCGGGCAAGCAGATTATTCTACCGTTAAGGAAAGAAATTAAATAGTCTTGCTAAAGAACATAATAGTCTTATCGCAAGAACCATTTGGGAAGTAGATAGTGATGGAAAATCAAGAACTCTCTACGAAGCTTTTGGAGATGGGCAACTCCCAGACTGGATGCCTCCAGCAAGTCAAGAAAGCATTCACAAGAGCGATCTTCTCAACAACTACAATATTATCAGCGGATCCCTAACTAGTCAAGAATTGGCTACTCATCTGAAAGAACTTGGACTAGAAAAAGCGAATGCATTTGAAAATGACAGAGTATCCTTCGTACTGGCCATCTTTACCCAACCTGATCAGCTCATCAGTATGTTAATCTTTTTGCTGACTTTCTTAGCTTTAATTGTTATCGGTCAGATTCAATCTCTTTCTCAGTCAGGGATTAGATTGATTTCTGGAGAGCGGCTGAGCTATCTCTTCTTTCGTTCTCTCGCAAGAGACGGACTTGATATCCTTCTTTTTGGTCTACCTGCTTTGCTGATAGCAAGTGTCTTGCTCATTTCCCTAGGATATCCTTATGAGGTTCAAACTTTTTTAGGAATACTTTTTATTCTTTACAATAGCCTACTTTTCTTACTTAGCCTCCTAATTGCCCTTCTTTTTACCATTTCTTTGAAAAAAGTTCATCTCCTCTCTATCATCAAAGGAAAATTACCAATCAAGTCAATCCTACGCATTCTCTACTTTGGTCAGGTACTTGCCATTCTACTGGTTATTGTAGGATTTGGACGAATGTCTACTTACTATCATATCCTTGAGAAAAATGAGGCTGGACAAGCTACTTGGGAACAACGCTCCAATGTTGTCAATCTTCAAACAGGGCGTTCCAGTCATATAAAAAATTCAGATGAACTACAAACAAATGCTAATAAATGGTTTGACTTTATTCAGCATGCCATAGATAAAGAAAATGCCTTCCTTATTAAACATAATCTAGTTGAGCAAGCTCTTAAGCAAGCTACCTCAAATCATAATGAAACTGAAAATAACCCTTATGGTGTGGAAGGAAAAAATATTCTCTATGTAACACCTAACTACTTCAAAAAAGAAGGTATAAAGTTAACATCAGAAACCTTTCAAAAAATCAACACCCTCAAAGATGGACAGATTCTTGCCATACTCCCAGAAGAACTACAAAAAAATGAAAAAGATATAAAATCAATCTTGCAACAAGAGTTAACCAACCGATTATACAGTAGCAAGTCTAATCAAACTGTCGAAGTTAGTATAGCTTATACCAATCAAAAAAATGATGTATTTCTCTATAATACCGCCCATATTGCTTATGATCAATGGTTATCAAATCCCATCTTTCTTGTGCTTTCTCCTAAAGCACTTGGCAAGGCTTCCTCCATCTTCTGGTTTACAAATCTAGAATATCTCTATTTTACAGACCTCCACCAGACACAAGAACTTTTGAAACACTATCAACTTGATCATATGGTCTCAGGGCTATCGTCTGCTAGGGAAACCTATCTCCAGTTAAATCAAAAAATTAAAATAGAAATTTTTAGTAACTTAGCGAGTACTATGTTTGCTATTTTGACTTCAATTTTGCTGTTTACAAGTTTAAATCTGCTCTATTTTGAAGCCTTTCGCAAAACCATATTCTTGAAAAAAATCGCAGGCTATTATTTCTTTGAATTACACAGTAGATATATCACTTCTCAAATAATAGCTCTCTTTCTCGGAAGTGGTCTAGCTTTCATTATTTCTAAGAATATCTGGATTACCCTGATCCTATTTTTCAGCTTTTCAAGTTTAGCCGTTCTTCTATTGAAAATCTGTGATAAGAAGGAAAGTAAAACCTATGTTAGCATTATCAAAGGAGGATAGTATGATTGAATTACAACATATTTGGAAACAATTTGGTTCTCGTATTATTTTTTCAGACTTGAATCTGAATTTTCAAAGTGGTATAGTGTATGCTTTGATAGGAGACAGTGGTTGTGGAAAAACCACTTTGCTCAATATGCTTGCAAAACTAGAGACTTTCGACAAAGGAGAAATCGTTTACAAAGGAAAGTCTTTGACTTCTCTAAAAAATGAGGAATTCTATCGTAACGAGCTAGGTTATCTCTTCCAGAACTTCGGATTATTAGAAAGTCAGACCATTCGAGAAAACCTTGAGCTGGGACTGATTGGCAAAAAACAGAACAAGAAACAAGAAAAAGAGAGACTTCTTCTTCAAGCATTACAAGCTGTCAGACTAGATTATCTAAGCCTCAACCAAAAAAATCTATGAATTATCTGGTGGCGAGGCTCAACGCGTAGCACTTGCTAAGATTATCCTGAAAGATCCTCCTTTAATTTTAGCCGATGAGCCTACCGCCTCGCTAGATCCAAAAAATTCCAAGGAAATTATGGAAATTCTCCTTGAACTTCGTAATGCTAATAGAACAATTATCATCGCAACTCATAATCCTAGTATCTGGAAAATGGCTGATCAGGTAATTCATCTCTCTCAAGATGGAAAAGAATATACTTAAATACCAAAATCCCTTGTGGCTAAATAACCACAAGGGATTTTCAGTCATTTATGCTGCTTCTTTTAAGTAACATAGTGCAAATAATAAATACTTCCTGTTAAATCTCACCAAAACCAGCCATCATTGTCTTCAATAGCTTGGGCTTCCTTGCGTTTGCGTGGTCCTGTTCCGTACATTTCTGCTTCGATTTCTTCCTTAGTTGGCAGGATAGAGGCAAGAATGATGTAGATTATCACACCAATTCCAAAATTTGCCACGGTAAAAATGGTAAAGAGAAAGCGGACTAGGGTTACATCAAGTTTCCACTTGTCTGATAGACCAGCTAAAACTCCTGACACCATACGATTTCGTCTCATTTTATAAAATTTTGTATTCATGATTGTTTCCTCTTTCGGTATTCTTACAAGTAGTATAGCATAAAACGGGACCAAGAACATCAGTCCTTAGGCCGATTTAAGATGACGAGTTTACCACGGCATACGCCACAGCGATAGCGTTTTGTGTTAATTTTCCTCTTTCGTTGATAGGATTGCTGGCAGGATTGACACTGATAGACTAGGTAACTACTTTGGGCTCTCAAAGGTGGTACAAAGCGTAGTCCATCCACTTCTTTCAAAAGTTCCTTGAAATCTCGGTCCTTATGGCGATACCCCTTTTTCTGAAAATAAAGGTGATAGTGACAAAGCTCATGGCGCACGATTTTGCGAAAGACTTCCAAACCTAGTTCATTATAAATCTTAGGATTAAAATCCAAATGCCCATCCTTAGGGAAAAATCGCCCACCTGTCGTACGCAGACGAGAATTCCACTGGGCTTGATGGGTAAAAGGTCTACCAAAGTCTTCGAGTGAAACAGACTGAACGTACTCAGTTAGATTCATCTGGAGCGAGGAGCGACAGATTGACTTTTTCACGTTCAGTATCGATTTTCTTAACCCAAACCGTTACCAAATCTCCAACAGACACCACTTGGCTGGGATGTTTGATAAATTTGCGACTCATGTGGGAAATATGGATCAAGCCGTCTTCGTGAATCCCGATATCAACGAAGGCACCGAAATCAACGACATTACGCACCACACCTTCAAGCTTCTGGCCGACTTTTAAGTCTTTGATATCCAGTACATCTTGACGGAGAACAGGTGCATCAAAAGAGTCACGGAAATCTCGACCTGGTTTGAGAAGGTCAGAAATGATATCTTTAAGGGTTTCTGGGCCAAGATCCAGTTCTTGCGACATCTCCTTAACTGAAAGGGACTTAAGTTTATTTTGGGCTTCTTCGTTTAGGTCTTTAATATTTAAACGTTTGAAGAGCTCCTTAACGGCAGCGTAGTTTTCTGGGTGAACTCCTGTATTGTCGAGGATATTGCTACTTTCTGGGATACGGAGGAAACCAGCAGCCTGTTCAAAGGCTTTGGCACCGAGACGAGGAACCTTTTTGATTTGGGCGCGTGAAGTGATTTTTCCTTCTTCCTCACGGTATTTGACGATATTTTCAGAAATGGTTTTATTAAGTCCAGCCACGTGAGAGAGAAGTGCTGGGCTGGCTGTGTTGATATTGACACCGACTTGGTTAACCACGGTATCCACGACAAAGTCCAGACTTTCAGACAGTTTCTTCTGACTGACATCGTGCTGGTATTGACCGACACCGATTGACTTGGGATCGATTTTGACCAACTCAGCGAGGGGATCTTGCAAACGACGAGCGATAGAAATAGCAGAGCGTTTTTCAACAGTTAATTCTGGAAACTCCTGACGAGCAAGTTCACTGGCAGAGTAGACAGAAGCACCACTTTCATTGACGATAACATAGCTGACTTCTGGAAAACCTTTCAGAACTTCCGCAACAAAGGCTTCGCTTTCCCGACTGGCCGTCCCATTTCCAATGGCAATGATTTCCACGCTGTATTGACCAATCAAGTCTGCCAAATCTTTCTTGGCTTCTTCAATCTGACGAGCGGAGGCTGGTTTAACAGGATAAATGACTTGTGTCGTCAGCATTTTCCCTGTTGCATCAACGACAGCTAGCTTAGCCCCTGTACGAAAGGCAGGGTCGAATCCTAGAACTACGCGCCCTTTCAGCGGAGCAACCAAGAGGAGATTGCGCAGATTGTCAGAAAAGAGTTGGATAGCTCCTTCTTCTGCCTTCTCAGTCAATTCTGTCCGAACACGGCGCTCGATAGCAGGCAAGACTTTTTTCTTAACAGATTGCTGGATAACCTCTTCTATATAGGCATTTTTCACCCTGAAACGGGCAGCAAAGAAGGCAAGAATACGATCCGTCGCATGTTCAAAGCCAACCTTCAAAACCCCTAGTTTCTCCCCACGATTGAGTGCCAAGGTACGATAGCCCTGCATGTTGCCAACTGTCTCTGAAAAATCGTAATATATCTGAAAAACTTGTTTTTCATCGAGACTTTCATCCTTGACTTGCGAAGTGATTTTAGAGTGTCTCAACACTTCCTGATAGGTCAGTGAACGCAAGGTCACATCTTCGGATAGGGCTCCTACCAAGATATCAACCGCACCAGATAGGGCTTCTGGACCAGTCGCAAATCCTTCACAGACAAACTTCTCAGCTTCTTTCTCTAAGCCATCTACATTCTGCAAAATCAAGCGGGCGAGAGGAAAGAGTCCTGCTTCACGGGCAATGGTTGCCTTGGTCCGACGCTTTTCCTTATAAGGAAGATAGAGTTCTTCTACGTCTGCTAATTTCTCAGCTGTCAGGATAGCTTCTTCCAATTCCTTGGTTAGTTTGCCTTGTTCTTGGATCTTAGCTAAGACAGCTTCTTTACGGTCGTTGAGATTTGTCAGACTTTTATCCAAGTCGATAATAGCCTTAATCGCCACCTCATCCAGACTACCAGTCATGTCCTTGCGGTAACGCGCGATGAAGGGAATTGTCGCCCCTTCAGCCGTCAAACTTAGAACGGTATCGATTTGCTTTAAGGTTACACCCAAATCTTGGGAAATTTTTTCATATTTTTTATCCATAAACCTATTATACCATAAGGAACTGCCCTTGTTTTGCCTTACCTGTTTTTGCATCTTTGATTATCAAAATAATCCCTTTTCCACAAAATAATAGTATAATAGAGGTAGAATGTAGAAAAGAGGTAGGCCCATGGCTGTTAAATTTACAAAAACCGACGACTTGGACAAGATGTTTGAAGAATTCGCAAAACTTCCTGACTTAACACAAGTCACTTTCCCAGATGACAAAGACAAAAAAAGAAAAAAAGTTGAGAATAAAAAAATAGATGACTGTTTTTCCAATCTCTTCCTCCTAGTATCTTACAAGCAGGGGCTATTTTTCTCTCCATCATGATTGAGGCCCTTCCTTTTGTCTTGATTGGGAGTCTCATTTCGGGATTGATTGAGGTCTATATCACACCTGACAAGGTCTATGAGTTTCTCCCTCGCAATCGTTGGGGGAGGATCTTTTTTGGTACCTTCATTGGCTTTCTCTTTCCATCCTGCGAGTGTGGAATCATTCCAATTATCAATCGTTTTTTAGAAAAGAAAGTGCCCAGCTACACAGCGGTTCCCTTTTCTGGTGACTGCTCCCATCATCAATCCTATCGTTCTTTTCGCCACATATTCTGCCTTTGGCAATTCAATAAAATTTGCCTTCTTGCGAACTCTGGGAGCTATTGTGATTGCTTTGGTTCTGGGGATTTTCTTAGGATTTTTCTGGAAGGAACCCATTCAAAAAGAAAATCCCATTGCTTGCCATGAACACGACTTTTCACACTTGACTCCTGCTAGAAAAGTCTTTCAGGTATTTATACAGGCTATTGATGAGTTTTTCGATATGGGGCGTTATTTGGTCTTTGGTTGTCTCTTTGCGGCTATCGTGCAGGTCTATGTCCCGACTCGGATCCTGACCTCTATCAGTGCTAGTCCAGTCCTTGCGATTCTCTTGCTCATGTTTCTAGCCTTTCTCCTCTCTCTTTGTAGCGAGGCGGACGCCTTTATCGGTGCTTCTCTCCTCTCGAGCTTCGGCCTAGCGCCAGTCCTTGCCTTTCTGGTCATTGGCCCCATGCTTGATATCAAAAATCTCCTAATGATGAAACACTATCTCAAAGCGCGCTTCATCTGGCAATTCATGAGCATCGTGACTCTGCTTGTCTTGCTTTATTCTTACATGATAGGGGTGATGCCATGATTCGATTTTTCATTCTACTGGGCTATTTTGCTCTGACCCTTTACCTCAAGCTATCTGGAAAGCTTAGTCACTACATCAACCTCCACTATTCCTATCTAGTCTATATCTCCATGGTCCTTTCTCTTCTGTTGGCTCTGGTCCAATTCTACATCTGGATTAAGAAAATCAACTCACACAGCCATATGGAAAGTCGTCGAGCTAGACAAATCAGCATCCTTTTACTGTCACTGCCTCTCTTGATTGGAGTTGCCTTTCCGACAGTAAGTTTGGACTCGAAAACCGTATCTGCCAAAGGCTATCATTTCCCACTTGCTGAGGGAATCGATACAGCTATTCAGGCAAGCGAAGGAACATCCAGTCAATACCTCAAACCCGACACCAGTACCTATTTTTCCAAATCTGCTTATGAAAAGGAAATGAGGACTACCGCTGATAAATACCTCTCCCAGCCAACCATTCAAGTCACAGATGAAAACTATATGGAGGTCATGGAAGTTCTCTATGACTATCCACAAGAGTTTGAAGGAAAAAAAATAGAGTTTACAGGCTTTGTTTATAACGATCCTAGCCATCCAGATAGCCAGTTCCTCTTTCGCTTTGGAATCATCCACTGTATCGCCGACTCTGGAGTATATGGACTCCTGACTAAGGGAAACTCACGCCAGTATCCTGACAATACCTGGATTACTGCCAAAGGAACTCTCACTCTCCACTACCATAAAGAACTCAAACAAAAACTCCCAACACTGGAAGTTGAGAGTTTCACAAAAGTAGACAAACCAGAAAATCCCTACGTTTATCGTGTGTTTCAATAAAAAGTGACCCAACAACAGACAAATTACTTTTTAAAGTAGCTTGTCTTTTTTGTTCTCCTAGTTCAACAAAATCAACACACAACCTTTCAAACAATAGAAAAAGTCCCAAGAAATAAGATTTCTCGAGACCATAAAAATGTTAATAAGATAGGGTTGACAATTATCACACATTATAGCTTAACTGCAATAGAGTTGTGATAGAAAACGTTAATTTACTAGAAAAAAATAAAACTCATATTAAACTGAATATTTCAGTTTCTTACTGGCATAAAAGCTATTTGAGTTTAATTTAACAACCACTAACCTCTATTAACGCCACCAAATGCTGAACCAAAAAAACGGAAGTAGAATCCTAAGAACATAATGTGCACCTCCTTTTTGAAAAAAACGTTTTTTTCCATCTCAACTATATTATATATTTTTCTTGTGGAGAATTGCAAATTTTTTTCAGTCAAATTACTAGCTTTTTTTCAAAAAAATATGATAAAAGACAAAAATTTTATATTAAAAAAATAGTTATTTACTTTCGGTTTCTGTAAAATGAAGACATAATATAAATGCACTAAGCTGGATTTTTTCAGTTAAACTTCATAGCTTCCAGTTGTTGAAATTATGAACTAGCCTCTTTTCTGCACCATGAATCTCCGCTTTTTACTGTTTTTCTTCAGCTCAGTTGGACTACTTCTCATTTTTGTAACAAAGCTCTTACCTCATCTGCTCCAATTTTATCCTCAGCTTTTTCAAAGAGTTGAATAGATTGATAAAAATAATTTCGTGATTTGACTGAATCTTGCTTCAGATAAATCTCTCCCATCCCTCTATAGGAACAGGCTTGGGCAATGAAGTCCTCAGTTGTCAAAGCAAAATCTAGGGATTCTTGCATATAGCTTTCTGCCTCTTCTAGATTTCCCAACTTTAAACGAAGGTAGCCTTGTTCATAGTTGTTAACAGAAAATTTCAAAGCATCATTGGGAAAATATTTTTTTATAATTTGCATTTCCTGATCGATATAGAGTAGAGCTTTTTGAAAATGACCCATTTCCCTGTAAATCATCGCTAACTGATGATAACCAACATGTTCATTTTCTTGGTCACTTTTAATTCGGGCTAAGTCAATATAACGCTGGTAGATACTTAAGCACTCCTTATAATTTTGCTCTTCAAGATAGATATAGCCCATCAAATTTAATAAACTAAAATTAGTGCAAGTTTCCAAAGAAAAATCAGCTTCAACTAATTTTTTAGCCTCTTCAATTTTGCCTTCAAACAATAATTCCCATGCTTGATTCATGCTTATTCTCCTGCATCTTACGTTGTATAGAAATCTATTGATAAATCGCTATCAGATTCGTATTTTTTCCAAGCTAAACTGAATCCATAATAATCTTCAAATTCAGGGTGCCAGTCATAATAAAGTGGGATACGACTATATTTTTCTTGCAACAACTTCGTCTTCAAATTCTGGAGATTCCCCTGCAGTAATACCAAATTGAAGACCATTTAGTTCCCAGCTATTGCCCCAAACATTTTCATCCGAGAGAACATCGACCCATCTCGAGGCATCAATATCAAAATCTGCACATAATTCCAGCTCATAGAATCTTCTACAGTTAATCTCTAAAGGCTTTATATAAAGGGCGCCATCCACTTGGTACTTTTTATCTTTGACTTGAATCTGTGTGATTTTCATTGGAATTGGAACTCCATTTAATTCTAACCAGAAATAACCTAAGGGAGTTTTGATACCATGATATGTTTGCTGAGAGTTAGGTTTAGCATTTTTAGAGCAAGCATCAAGAATTCTTCCAAGCTTAATTAAATTTCTACAAACGATTTTCGAAGTGAATGGGTCGAAATGTGAATACCTACGGATGATACGTTTTAACTTTTCAACAGGAAAGGTGATATCCTTTGGTAGGGCATGATACTTCTGTACAACTAAAGCAGTTTTTTCAGTATTTTCTTTCCCTACTGGGACAATAACAGCGTGCCCAATATGGATATTTGGGTCATCGCAGATATAAGTATAGCCATTCCCTCCCTCCTGAAACTCAACTACAACAAGATTTAGCTCTTGATCTGGATCAAAGAGAGGCTCGACCTTTTCAACTTCTTTGCGCTCATAAAAAGTAAAGCGATCTTCATCATCGTCTTCGCCAAAAACCATGAAACTTCCACACTCAGGGCACTTCCACATATAAAAAGAAGCTTCTGAAATATCATCATAAGAAATTTTATTATGGTCGTCAGCTTTATTCATAATTTCTTCAAACAACGTATCCGAATAAACTGAAAAAGCATTTGGATCGGGTGTTCTATGGTTGTCCATTGCTCGCCCGCATCTACATGTCCATTTACCCATAAACAACCTCAGTCGTAACTTAATTCTTCAAGGAAAAATTGATTTAGAGCTTTCCAGTCTTTCTTCATCTCAGTAACGCTTTGAACGTATACATCAAGCTCTTGGATATTATCTAAAATATAATCTTGAATTGGCTTAATCGGATCAATTTCCATACCTTCAGGACCGTTTATCTTAATGTCAAGCAATCTTAAAACATGCTCCTTCATTTGAGACGGAAGCAATTCTTTCACCAAATCATCAAATAAAATTGGCGGAACAGAATGGTATTTTTCAATCCAACGACAAGCCAAAATAGGACGTAGCGCATAGAAATACTTTTTAGGTTTAACCTTGTCTCCAGAAAGATACTTATTCATTTGAGTTCTAGCAGTATTCAAGTAATGGTAGAGCATTTTTTTCTCTGAAAAATACTGGTTTGCAAGAGGACGTATGCGTTCGATAAAATTCGTTTGTTGATAAACAATTGGCGACTGTAACCATTCAAACAGTGTTGGATTTGACTTATAAAGGAGTTTTAAAGTCTTGTCTAAATCCCAGCCACTCACATCCCAAGTATCGTCAATTGGTAGTTCAATAACATCACGCTGTTCATTCAAATGGAGATAAAAATCTTGCTTGTGTTTGTAGATAAATCGCACATCAAAGTCACTATCAGGAGACTCAAATCCCCAGGCACGACTACCAGACTCAATAGCCCACAAAACTGTGACACCATAATCACGCTCAATTTCTGCTAATTTTTCCGGTACCAGAACATTCATTTCTTCTTGCGTTTGCATCTACAACCTCTTATTATTTATGCTGCTTCTCCAGCTCGATCATTGATGAGTTCAATTGTTTGGACAATATTACGAAGTATAGGGAGTTGGTGTTGAAAGAGTAGTTGAACTGAACCATACGATTTAAACGGCTCTTGTGTTAAAACTTTAGTCTCCAAGCAACCATTTTCTACAATGTAATCTACAATCAATTTCACAAAGGAAATTTGCTTGGCATTGAGACTCTCATCCGATAGAAATTTAGAAAAAACTTGATTGGCAGCCTCTCTATCTAAACCAATAATCTCACGAACCAATCTAGGAATTGCCTTATTTTCATAATGTTGTTGGTAATCTGACTTGCTACCTAATTTTTCCCATAGCAATGTTTCAAGTGCAAGTAAATCTTGAGAGGTCAATTTTTCATTATGGTATAACTTAGAAATTGCTTCATCATCTAGATGAGTTTTCAAATAATGTTCAACTTTTTCATTATAAGATCGCAGGTCATTGACTTGTAAATATGGCTTAGTATCATGGACAGTGGAAAGAATGTGATCATCAAAATTGACATAATATACAGTGCGTTCCGGTTTATCCAAAAACTGTAGTAAATCTCGAAGCGCAAAGCGTATTTTTTCCAGCTCAGATAAATCAACTTCTTCCCAAAATTCTGGTTCTTGTACTTTCCTGATGATTTCAGCCTGTGCAAAAACCTGTGGTATATTGCCAACCCTAGCAAGAGCCTTAGCTGTTTTCATAACTTGAGATATATGGACAGTTGCTGACTTAGCTAACAGTTGTCCTAACTGTATCTGAAACAACCATAAATCAAATCGTCTCGCCATCTCATCCTCTTTATTTTCTTCAAAAAGAAGCGGAGAAAGATCTTTCTGGATTGTTTCACTTGTGACGGTCGTTAGATTTTGCCAATTTTCCAACTTCCTATAAGTATAAACCGTATCTAAGACCATACGAACCCTAAAATCCAACTCATTTAAATTCACCATACGTCCGTGAAGTTCTGTTACGAGTTGTTGACGGTATTCTCTAGCAAACTGATTATCTTGATAATGAAGTCCCTGCAGTTCTCGAATCAAATCCACCTTGATGTTAAACAAACGTTGAGTCAAAGAAACAATGTGACGGCCATCTCCTGCTCTTGGATCAGCTTTTGAAATATTCAAAATTATCACCATAATCAAATACCAAGAAATTTTCCTTATCCTGCTCAGGGCCAAATAAATCTTTACAAAGACGGGTTCCACGGCCAATCATCTGCCAAAATTTAGTTTTAGAACGCACTTTCTTGAAAAAGATTAAATTGACAACCTCTGGTACATCAATACCTGTATCCAACATATCAACAGAAATTGCAATTTGAGGGTATTTCTCCTTAATTTTAAAATCATCAATTAAGGTTTGATAATGCTTAATGCTATAATCAATCACTTGAGCATAATCGCTTCCTTTTTCTGAATAACGTTCGTTAAAAATATCTCTGATGTATTCAGCGTGTCGATGGTTTTTAGCAAAAATAATGGTTTTACCAATTTCGTCACCTGAAGCTGTCTGAATCCCTCTTGTCATTAGTTCATCTAAAACAATTTCGACTGTTTTTCTATTGAAAATAGAGGTATTAAAATCCGCAGGATCGATATCTTTTTCAGAACTACCATCTTCAAATTGGCTATCAAAATATTCTTTTTCGTCTTGGGATAAATCATCGTAATGTAGACCATCCGTAGGTAGTTTCAACTTGGTTTCAATCGAATGATAAGCTACTAAATAGCCATCTTTGACAGCCTCTTCCAGATCGTATGCATATGTTGGAACACCATTCTCCAAGTTAAAGAAACCGTAGGTATTTTTATCTAAATCTTGACGCGGGGTGGCAGTTAATCCTACAATCCGTGCATCAAAATAGTCAAAAATTGATTTGTATTTCTGATAAATAGAACGGTGAGATTCGTCAATTATAATAAGATCAAAGTGCCCAACAGTAAAGGGGCGTTGGTTTACTTCTTCTTGATCACTAATCGCTCCTATCATAGTCGGATAGGTTGAAAAAACCATACGACTAGATCGAGCGCTATCTTTATCCTCTAAGAAATTACAAACTGAAAGATCTGGAAGTAATTTCCTAAATGAATCATAAGCTTGCTTAACTAGGGAAGTTCTATCAGCTAAAAAAAGAACATTTTTTACCCAGTTATGACGCGATAGGATATCAACTAGAGAAACCGCTGTACGGGTTTTCCCAGAACCAGTTGCCATAACCAAGAGTGCCTGTCTACGATTATTGGAGAATGCTTCACAGACACTTGTAATCGCATGTTTCTGATAATGACGTCCAGAAATGTCGTCCCTAATTTTGCTAGAAATATCCTCGAGTGGTTTTTGCAAGTGACGTCTGTCCATCAACAGTTGCAACTCTTCTTGAGAGTAGAACCCTGCAATCTGACGACGATTGACACCATCAAGTATGTAGTGCTTTAGACCATTGGTAATAAAGCAAATTGGCCGATAGCCGACTTGTTTCTCAAGAGCTTCAGCATATTCCTTGACCTGCACCTCCCCCACTTCTGGATTTACAGCTGCCTTTTTGGCCTCAACAATTGCTAGAACTTTCCCATTTTTACCATAAAGGACATAATCACAATATCCAGTTCCTGTACCATGTTTCAAACCATGAACTTCTACCTCAACACGACAGTTTTCTTCAAATGTCCAACCTGCTAAACGGAGATCGATGTCAATAAAGAGTTTTCTTGTCTCTGCTTCAGATAGTTGATCGATATGGAAAGATACATCTTGCCGTAGAGCTGCTGTTTCACGTTTTTCAGTATAAGTCTCTTGAACAGCCAAGGACTGACTAGCCATCTGTTCATCGAAATCAGGAAGATCTGGCAAACTGTTTTGTAATTTCGCCATAGATTGTGGCGTTTCTCGAAACTTGATGTTTGCTGAAAGTGGCAATAACTGCTCGTCAAAATAACGCTCCACAAACTCGTTACTGTAGCAATAATCAATAAAATTGACAAACTGATACAAATGATGCAAAGCCAAAATCGCTTCTCGTTCCTTAATTTCTCCACCATGTGCAGCATGATTTCCCCATCGAATTAAAAGAACAATCTGCCTGTGGAGCTCAGGATCCACAATCTCTCTAAAATCATCATCCCATACCAAAGAAGATAAGGTAGCACGATAGGGAGCTTCTAAATATGAATCGTGACTATATATCCAATGAACAGCCTGCTCCAAAGCACGACGCGCCATAAAAGCAGTAGCCACAGTAGATGTCGCAATCATATTTTCAGCTTCTATACAAGGCTTTTGAAAAAGATTCATACTCTTCGTTATTTAAAAAGAAAATCAAAATTTCCCATTTTTTTCTCACTTTGAATAAATAGATAGCTATATTATACTAGATTTCAAGCTATTTCTCCACAGTTTTATAACTATCCCACAAGCAAATTGTGATTTGTCGACCTGAGCCACAAAGTCTGCGAACTCGTTTTGGAGGGAAAGAGGGGGAGGGGATGTATAATTCTTCAATCTGATTTTTTTGTTATCGCTTGACGGGTGGCGCCTGAACTTTCTCCTATTTTCAGTAACAAACTCTTAAACTCTGAAGTTATTAGAAGTTGATTTAAAAATATTGGTGATAATAAGTGCTTTTTACAACGAATTATAGAAACGTGCTGATTAACTCTCGCAGGCAAAATATTTTGAGGAACAATACAGCAACGAGATACAGATGCACCTGTAATATTTAGCAAAACATCGTCGGATTCAACAATTACATTATTTAATTTTTTTCAGCCTGAACATTAGTTAGATAAGCTAAATCTTTGAAAAATAAACTTACCATCATATACATTCATACTTCTAATAAGTGCTATCCCTTCGTTGACATAACTTTCTCTTCCTCCTCTAGGTGTAGCCCCTGAACCAATTTTTAATGTTAATTTTGATAATCTATGTTTTTCCCAACCCATTTCATTCAGAACAGGATCCCCAAACATCTCGTTAAATCGGGATTTTACAAGGTTTGAGAGTAATTTAGATTGATGTCTTCTTTTTAAAAATCTGATTATCTAAATTCTCTAAATTTTGTATAATCTTTTTCTTGAACATCAATATCCTCATGGAACGTAACTTCAAACTCCGAAAAATTGAGTTTTATTGATTATTGGGACAACGGGCGCGTTGGAAATAAAAATCTAATTTCGATTTATTATATAGCAATAAATATGCTAAATATTTAGATAAAATTAATTTATTCGGAACAATTGCATTAATTTGTTGATTAAATGATAATTCAGATTCAGAAATCATAACTTTTCCAATTATACCTATACAAGTTACTAATACTGAATTTTTTTGGGGGCAATTCTTGCATTGTTTCGTGCATTCTCAGATATATAATTTTTATTCCCTTTTTGATGACGAAATTTCATCTATAGTTTTAAAAGTCATCTGGTTTTTATAAAAGGGATATCATTGCTATCATAAAAATTCTAATATTTTTTTACTAGGTGTATTTCCTGTAATAATTTTTCCCAAGATCACATAACTTCACTTTCTTCACGCAACCACCTCCTCGGAATATCGGGATTTGCAGTTAAGAGATGAATTTTTGGTGTGAATGTTTGACATTGCTTTGGTTAACCATGGCATAGGCCAGAGTTGTATCAATTTTGCTGTGACCGAGTAGTTTTTGGACTTGCTCAATAGGCATTCCTTTATCAATAGCCTTTGTCGCTAGGGTTCTTCTGAATTTATGTGGATGAACCTTTTGTATTCCAAGTTTTTTTGTCCTAACTTTCTCAATCGAATCTCGACACCAGCAATTCCAAGTCTCTGGGCTTTTTCCAAGTAGCGTTACAAAAAGAGCTGGATGACTATCTTTTTCTATCATTGAGATAGTTTCTTAAATGAATTTTCGTACGAGCATCAAAAATATACGGGTCTTTCTTTTTTTCCTTTTTCCAAAAAAACAACGCACTCTCTGTTTTCAAAAATCAATATCAGAACGATTCAACTGGACCAGTTCTCCTACACGCATACCTGTTGATGCTAGTAGGTCAATCATTGCCAAATCTCTTAAATTTTCACAATTATCTCTCATAATTTCCAGATGTTCGTCCGTATAAGTTTCTTTCACAGTTTGTTCTGTTTTAATTTTTTTAATCCTTCGAATAGGATTCTTGATGATATATTCCTCTTGCTCAAGCCAAGCAAAAAAAGAGGACAATATACGCCGAATATTGTCCAAATTCGCCTTACTACAGTCCTTTTCAGACTGATAATTTGCTAGATAACTCCTTAAATCATCTGTTGTCAGTTGTGTCACAGACTCCTTAATATGATGAAACAAATTTTCAATTGTTCTCTGATAATAACGTATTGTTTTTGCGCTACAGCCCTCCACCTGCTTAGCAGTGATGAATAGTTGCAACAGATAATTATTCGAATACTTTTGCTGCTTTTTTCCATCCACTAGATGGCGTTCTAAACTCTCTCTCAATGCTAGTAATTGTTCATTGTTTAAAAGTGGTAACATTTCTTGTATGATAATTGTAACTTTTGATTCCATAAATTCTCACTTTCATTATTACTCATCAATAAAAAGAGGCAATATCAGTTTCTGCATTACAGAATTCTAATATTGCCTGTTCATTTATTTTCTTATGCTCATTTTAATCCAGCATACTATCTTACTTTTTGACCTTTTCTCTGATAGAATGTTCAGAAATCCATTTAGAGTAGCTTATCATTTTTTCATCAGTTAAAGCTTCTACCGCTATAGTCACGCACATATCAACCGCTTCTTCCACGGAAACAGTAAAGTGATAACCATTTAATTGTAAAAAACTTCACCAAAAACAAAGAAGGCCGTTCGTTTATTGGCGTTGGCAAAAACATGCTTCTTTATCAATTGGACAAATAATATTGTTGCTTTATCAAAAATTGTTGGATAAAGAGGTTTGCCAAAAACAAATTGTTCTGGTAAGTTCACAATCATATTTAACGCTGAAGGACTAACTGTTTGAATTTGCTCCTTTGGAGAATACCGTTGAATTACTAAAGCATTGATTTTTTCAATTTGCTTTTCTGTTAGATAGACTGTCATTTTTCCACCAAAGCTTTGAAAACATCGTCGTATTCATCAAAAATTGTATCCAATTTTAAGTTAAAGGCATCATCAGAAACATAAGAGACCTGATGATTCAATTCTTCAGGAGTAAAGATAATTTCACCGCTTGGTAACAATTTCGCTTCGTATTTAACACCACTTGGAATATTGAACTCGCTTGGAATCGTAATGGTGATTGAATTTCCTTGTTTTCTTGTTTTTACGACCATCTGATTTCCTCCTTTGAAGTATTATAACAAATAATTACGGTAATTACAATGATAGTGTAAAACTGCTATTTCATCTCAGAGCTTAACCGAAATATTCCTGCATAAGTGATTTTTTTCAAGGTTTCCAATTCTTCCAGAGATTTTTTTGAATTGCCAATTGTGATTTGTCGACTTGAGCAACAAAGTCCGCGAATTCGTTTTTGGAGGGCTAGAGGGGGAGGATATATTTCTGTTTTTTTCTAATGGTTTTTGAGTTATCTTTGGTTGACCTGAGAAATCAGCAAATCTACTAAAATCAATTACTTTCATTAATTCTAATAAAAAAATACAAGGTTAAAAATCTAAATTTTTTAAACTCTTTTTATATATATAGCATTGTCACTTATCCATACCTTACCGTGAGTAGTTCTTACATTACCACAATATGCACCTACACGACCAATGATAATAGTTGAATTATCAATTAAATAATTTCGACTTTTTCCAAGCAATACCATTTCCACCATAGGCAGGGTAACCTTCAAAAAAACTCTATCATTTTTTTATCAAGAAATTTTTCCACTTGAAAATTTAAAACACTGCTGTCCCTGTTTTTCACTGCAAATTTCTTGTCATTATTTATAGGATCCCCAAACATCTCGTTAAATCGGGATTTGACGAGTAGATTAAAGCTCTTTAAGTTGTTCTTGTCTCCTTAAAAATCAGCTTGCTTAACAAATCTAGTTCACTTGCAATTCTTTTGTTGCTCTTTCAAATTTGTATATGAAACCAAAATATTATCAAAATATTTTTTTTGTTAAATGTTTCATTGTGGAACCATGAGTGTGTTTTACAGCATCTTGCAAACCTTTTTTTCAACAACATATTTAAAATATGATTTATCGATATCTATCTTATCGAAAACCACTTTAAAAAAATATGCTGATTTAACACTGCGGATTTTCCACACCACTGAAAAAAACTCCTAATGTACCCGACCAAGAAATAAGAATGTCACCATCTTCAATAATGTATTTTTTTTATCAATCGTACCCGAATAATAATTTGTCTCTTTTGAAGTTTTAGTCAAATTCTGTATTCTGATAATCTCTTTTCCTTCAGATGACCAATCTTGAGGTTTAAAAAGCATATCCATTAATAAAAAGTAGCCACTTCCCCCAACTTCACTTTTTTTCATACATCCATCTCCCTACTTGAGTAATTCTTCTAACTCTGCCAAGCCAGCTTGAATTTCTTTTTCTAGATCATTGATTTTCTTTAAGATAACTTCTGTTGGTTCATACTCAACTTTTTCATACTCGATTTCTTTGTATTTATTGATCGATAAATCATAATCATTATCCTTTATCTCATCAACTGGAACAAAGAAAGACTGGTCCGTTCTCTTACGTTCTGCTTCGTTTTCAAGTTGATGGAAACGTTGAATAATATCTGGAATATCATTGTCACTGATCGGTTGTCGTTTATCATCCAAACTTAAACCATCTGCTTTCATATCGTAAAACCAGACCTTATCCGTTCCACCATTTCCAGTTTTTGTAAAGATGAGAATGGCAGTTGAAACTCCAGCATAAGGTTTGAAAACGCCACTTGGCATTGATATTACAGCATCTAATTTATGATTCTCTACAATTTCCTGACGAATTCCTTTATGGGCTTTAGAGGAACCAAAGAGGACACCATCAGGTACAATAACCGCTGCACGTCCCCCTGGTTTCAAGGTACGCAAGAAAAGAGCAAGGAAAAGCAATTCTGTCTTTTTGGTTTTTACAGTCGCAAGGAGATCATTTGAAGTTGAATCGTAGTCAAGTGACCCTTTAAATGGAGGATTTGCTAAAACTAGAGTGTACTTATCTGCTTCTTCATTATCTTGAGATAGTGAGTCAAGATAACTAATTTGTGGATTTTCCACTCCATGTAGCATCATGTTCATTGCACCAAGTCTCAGCATAGTTGTATCCGTATCATTTCCATGAAACATATTGTTATGAAAATGTTTGATATTATCTGGATTGGTTTCCCATTCATCTTTCTTACGCTTTAAGTAACGGCTAGCAGATACTAAGAAACCCGCAGACCCCATAGCAGGATCTGAGACAATATCCTTGATAGTTGGTTGCATTAACTCAACCATCATATCGATGATGTGACGAGGTGTACGAAATTGTCCATTTTTACCTGCGGTTGACAATTTTGATAGCAGATATTCATAGATGTCGCCAATATCATTAATCCCCTGTGTGTCACTATCAAAGTCTATGCCTGAGCCTCTGGTTGGAAATTCATCTAATATGGAAATCACCTTTTGGAGAGTAGCAGGTTTATTAATTTGAAAGATGGCTTCACGCATATAACGTGAAAAAGCTGTATCATCAGTATCACCCTTAAGATTCTTCATAAATGGAAAAATCTCCTGGGTCATTAAACGATAAACTTCCTGAGCATCTCCTATATTTTTAAAAGTCGACCAACGGTATTCAGGTTTGTCTTTTGGAAAAATTCCCTCATAAGAAATCCCTAAAAACTCAGCATCGCTTTCGCGTCCAAGTTCAACACTATCCAAATCCTTCATAAACAGAAGATAAGTCAATTGTTCAATATTTGTTAGAGGATTTGCATTTCCTTCAGTCCACAGCATTTCCCACAGTTGATCGATTTTACTTTTTAATTCGCCTGTAATCATATAGTCTCTTTTCTTTGGTTTAAAGTTATGAATATCACTATTTTAACAGATTTTCAATTAAGCTTCAATCATGTTTCTCGCTATAAAAATTTCTTTCAAAAATAAAAAAGCAAACACAAAATATGGTTCACTTTTTTTAAACTTTTCTACTCTCCATCCTTCCAATTCCGAGCAATCTCTTCGTCTTTCTGGAGTTGGTCTACCAGTTCCTCTACAGAGTCAAATTTGACCATATCGCGGACACGGTCCAGCCAGTAGACAATGACTGTCTCACCGTAAATATCGTCTGAAAAATCGAAAATATTGACTTCAAAACGTGGCTCTTCTCCATCAAAGGTGACATTTTTGCCAACACTCGCCATCCCACGATATCTTTTACGCTGCACTTCGACATCAACTACGTATACCCCATCTGCTGGCATATAGGTTCGATCTCTTAGGACCAGATTGGCTGTTGGATAACCGATAGTACGCCCACGAGCATTTCCATGAACGACCATCCCACGAGATGGGAGCGGAGTGCCGAGCAGATGATTGACTTCCTTTACATCTCCATCAAGAATAGCCTGACGAATCCGTGTGGAACTAATCTTGCCCTTTTCGTCCTCAACTGGAGGAACAATGATGATCTCTCCATCAAAATAGTCCTTCAGGTCATCCGCAGTTTTCTTATCTGAACCAAACGTATAGTCAAATCCTGCTACAATGATAGCTGGTTTTAAAGCCTTGATGTAGGTATCAAAGAACTCTTGACCCGTTAAACTAGCAAATTTGCTACTAAAGTCAAGTAAGAAAAGAGCCTCTACTCCGTGCCACTTCATCTTGTGCTCCCGTTCCTCGTGATTGACGATATGGAGCATGAGCTCAGGTTGGTAAGGTTGTAAGGCAAGTTTTGGCGACTCTGTAAAGGTCATTACGACAACTGGCAGATAATCCTTCATCGAAGCCTTGCTGGCCACTTCAAAAAGTTTCTGATGTCCCTTGTGGATGCCATCAAAATAACCTAGTACAAGGACTGTTTTACCCGGTACTGCAATATCTTTTTCGTTCTTAATAGGTACTGTTGTAATCATGAAACTATTATATCATAGAGAAAGCCTTTTCGCTAAGAGGAAATCCCAAATGTCGTTTTTTACGCCTGAACTGACCTTAAGAAAAAATTTAGCACTTTAGTTTTAAAAAATAGCACCTCCTAAGAAATGCTATTGTTTGGTAACTAGTCTACTGTTTCTTCCAAATCTTTTAATTTAACCGAAACAATCTTAGACACACCTGATTCCTGCATGGTAACTCCATAGATAGAGTCCGCTGCCGCCATCGTCCCCTTACGGTGGGTTACGACGATAAACTGACTATCCTTGTCAAAGCGGTTGAGGTAATCCCCAAAACGTTTGACATTGGCTTCGTCCAGCGCCGCCTCTACCTCGTCCAAGATGACGAAAGGAATGGTCTTGACTCGGATAATTGAGAAGAGCAAAGCCAAAGCTGATAGGGCTTTCTCACCACCACTCATGAGGTTGAGAGATTGGATTTTCTTACCTGGTGGTTGGACAGAAATCTCAACCCCAGCTGTCAGCAGGTCTCCTTCAGTCAAAATCAAGTCTGCCTGACCACCGCCAAACATCTGTCTAAAGGTCACTTTAAAGGATTCACGAATAGCCTCAAAGGTTGATTTAAAGCGTTCCTTAACCTCATCATTCATCTCTGTGATGGTCTCAAGAAGCAGATTTTTCGCTGACAAAATATCATCACGCTGGCTATTGAGGAAATCCAGACGGCTGTGAACTTCTTCGCACTGTTCAATAGCTTCTAAATTGACAGGTCCCAGTGAGCGAATAGCCTTCTCTAAATCCTTAACCTCTTGCTCAGCCAGATTGAGATTTTCCAGTTCATGAGCCTTTCCTAAAGCCTCTGTGTAGCTAATCTGGTACTGGTCTGTTAATTGAGCTTGTAGATAGCGCAAGCGTTCGCTGACTTTTTCCTTCTTAGCTTCAGCGCGTGTTTGTTTACGAATCCACTCCTCGTTCTGCTGACGAGCCTGATCCAAATGACTGGCAATATCATCTAGTTGACCTTCGATATCATCCAACTCAAACTGCTTGCGAATCAGACCTTGTTGAAGATTGGCTTTCTGAGTTTGGGCCTCTTCCACCTGCTGGCTTAGCAAATCCGTATCCACTTTCTCAAGATTATCGACCTTTTCTTGGAGGAGACGCTGAATCTCCTCTTGTTCGATATCCAGACTATCCAGTTCCTTGCCTAAGCGTTCAATATCAGTCACTTCGTACCGCTTTTGTCCTTGCAGTTCGGACTTAAGCAAGCGCGCTTGAGAAATCTGTTCCTGCAAGTTTTGATAGCGTTCTTGAATAGCGTTTTTGTTAGACTTAATTTCTTCAATTTCAGCTTCCAGATTTTTGCTTTTCACTGGCAATAGTAGCAAGGCGCTCTTGGCATTTTTTTCCTTGTCCGCTTGCCAATCTCCTTCAGTAAGGCGATTTAATTCCTCTTCTTGAAGTTTCCAAAGCGTTTCCAATTCTTCGACCTGCTGATTGGTTTGTTGATAGGCGAGGTACAAACCTTGCTCCTGAATACGAGCTTGCTCACCTTGTGATTTGATAGTTTCTAATCTTTCTGTTAATACTGCCATCTCATCTTGCAAGGTCTTCAAGTTTGCCTCTTCTGAACGCAGACTGGCCTCTTCTTCAGCAATTTCTTTTTGTAATTGCTCTAGCTCTGGCTTGATGAAGATACTGTTATTTTGACGATTGGCCCCCCCCGCGTAGGAACCGCCTGCACGCAACTCTGTCCCATCCAGCATCACCATGCGAACCTGATAGCGAACTTGACGAGCAGCTTCACGCGCATGTTCCACGGTATCAAAGATAGCCGTCGTAGCTAGCAAGTTCTTGAAAATGGCTTCTAGTCTCTTGTCAAACGACACCAACTCATCAGCCATGCCCAGAAATCCTGGACTTGCAGCGATAGCATCTTGATTCTGACTAGAGATTGTACGCGCCTTAATCGTTGTCAAAGGAAGGAAGGTTGCACGACCAGTTCTGTTGCGCTTGAGAAAATCAATAGCCTTGGTTGCCGCTTGCTCATCTTCTACAATGATATGCTGACTGCTGGCTCCAAGTGCAATCTCCAAGGCAGTTTGATAATGCACATCAAAGGTCAAATGCTCACTGACTGCACCAATAATCCCACCAAGACGGTCTTTTTCTTGAAGAACACTCTTAACACCCGCGTAAAAATTACTATGATTTCTTAGGATATTTTCCAAACTTTGGGCTCTAGCTTGCTTGTTTTTGAGACTGTCCAGACGGTCAAAGAGTTGGCTCTGCTTGGCTTGGTAAGAAACTTTCTGCTCCTCTTGTTTCTTGGCACTAGCTTGGTAGTCTGCCAATAATTTCTGAACTTGCTCCTTGGCAGTTCCAAGCTCAGCCTGCTGTTGACTGGCCTTCTCTTTAGCTGTAGTCAGTTGTTCTTTCAGTTTCTCAAGTTGATCAGCTTGTTTTTGAGATAGTTGACGGCTGTTCTCCAGTTCATTCTCTATTCGTGTCAACTGGTTTGAGACATCCGCTTCTTCTTGTAAAAGTGCCACAAAACGTTCACGTAAGAGCTCAATCATCTGGTCAGGATCATCTGAAAATGCCAACAATTCTGCTTCTAAACGATTGAGTTCCTTGTTGTTTTCAGCTAAACTTTCCTCTAACTGTTCCAGATTCCCTTCTTTTTCAGCCTTTTCCTTACTTAGAGCCTTTCTCTTATCTTCCAGAGTCGCCAAACGGGCTTGTGCTTCTTGTTGATTAAGGGCTACCTGCTCAGATTCCAGTTTGGATAGGGCTAGTTTTCGCTCTAAGTCACTGATCAAACTGGTCAAATCCATTAAGCTCCCTTGGTCTTTGGCCATTTCAGTTTGGAGATCTTGCCGTTTCTTTTTAAGAGTCTGATTTTCCTCTTCTAACTCTTCACGCTTTTGGTAATAACTAGTCAAGAGTTCCTGAACCTGCGTTAGCTCTTCTTCTGTCAACTCTAGTTCAGCCTTATTTTCCTTGATTTGGGCAACCAGTACATCCAAATAAATCGCCTTACGCTGACCATCCAAGTCGAGAAACTTCCGAGCATTTTCAGCTTGTTTGGCAAGAGGCTTGATTTGATTGTCCAACTCATAGATAATGTCCTCTAAACGGTCTAGGTTGTCCTGAGTTTGTTGCAGTTTGCTCTCTGTTTCTTTTCTACGAGTTTTGTACTTTAAAAACTCCTGCAGCTTCTTCAAAAATGGCTCGGCGTTCTTCAGGCTTGGAATTAAAAAAATCTCCTCAACCTTCCCTTGGGAAATAATAGAGAAGGAATCCCGTCCCAAACCTGTATCCAAGAACAGGTCATGTATATCACGCAAGCGCACTTTCTTACCATCAATTCGATATTCGCTATCTCCACTACGGTAGATATGGCGTTCTACCTTAATAACTTGCCCCGCATCCTTAATAAAACCATCTTCATTGTCCAAGGTCACGACAACCGAAGCATAATTGAGTGGTTTGCGACTTTCAGTTCCAGCAAAGATGACATCCGGCATCTTGCCACCACGAAGACTCTTGACACTGGACTCTCCCAAGGCCCATCGCAGACTTTCTGTGATATTTGACTTCCCAGAACCATTGGGCCCAACGACAGCTGTCACACCTTGATCAAAGACGACCCTGGTCTTGTCAGCAAAAGACTTGAATCCCTGGATCTCAATTTCCTTTAAATACATGAATCAAGCCCTTTCTCAACGGCATTTTTAGCAGCCTCTTGCTCTGCTAATTTTTTGGAGCGTCCTTGGCCTTTTCCGATACTCTTGCCTTCAACCAGAACTTCTACATCAAAAACCTTATCATGGGCAGGTCCCATCTCAGAAGTCACCTGGTAGCGAATGTCCACATCCCCATTGACCTGGAGCAACTCTTGCAAGTGTGTCTTGTAATCCGTAATCATCTCAAAGTCACCTACTTCAACCTTGGGAATCATGACCTGATAGATAAACTCTTTTACTCTAGCTACATCCTTGTCTAAAAGCAAAGCTCCCAGAAAGGCTTCAAAGGCATCACCAAGAATGGTGTCACGATTGCGACCACCAGACTTCTCTTCCCCTTTACCCAATTTGATAAATTGATCAAACTGGCAATCACGCGCAAAACCAGCCAAACTCTCCTCACGGACAATCATAGCACGGAGTTTGGACAAATCATCCCTCTGGTTTCTTAGGATATTTTTTATACAGATATTCTGAAATCAATAATTGCAGAACAGCGTCTCCTAAAAATTCCAAGCGCTCATTGTGTGAAATTTTTAAGAGGCGGTGCTCATTGGCATAACTCGTATGAGTAAAGGCCGTTTCCAGTAAGTTTTTGTCTGCAAATTCGATTGCAAAACGCTTCTTCAGTACAGTTTGTAATTCTTTCATACTGACCTCTTTCTAATAATTACGATCCTTTCTATTATAACAAAAAAAGCTCTCTGAGTCACTTTAAAATGGGAACTAGGAAAGATTTGGGTAATTTTTGAAAAAAGATTTCCAATTTTGGAGGAAATATAAAGAAAAAAGCCTTATTTAAAGGCTTTTTTAGGCTGTTTACATCCACCCTGAGGGAATCGAACCCCCATCTTAAGAACCGGAATCTTACGTGATATCCATTACACTAAGGGTGGAAACTTGTTTTATTATAACAGAAATTTGCTCTAATAACAAGTTTTTTGGGGTGGAATATGCCTCCATTAGTGGGATGCATCACCATTCCAGATAGAGTTTTTCACGATTACATAATCAACGTGCTTGAGGTCAGCAACCTTGCGTCCTCCTGCGTAGGAAATGGCACTTTGCAAATCTTGCTCCATCTCAGTAAGGGTGTCTTGCAAATGCCCTTTGGCAGGAAGTAAGATACGTTTGCCTTCCACGTTTTTGTAAGCTCCTTTTTGGTATTGAGAAGCTGAACCATAGTATTCTTTGAACTGTTCCCCATCGACTTCAATCGTCTTTCCTGGGCTTTCGATATGTCCTGCAAATAGGGAACCAATCATGACCATACTTGCACCGAAACGGATAGACTTGGCAATGTCACCGTGTGTACGAATCCCTCCATCAGCAATAATCGGCTTGCGAGCAGCTTTTGCACACCAGCGAAGTGCTGCCAACTGCCAACCGCCAGTACCAAAACCTGTTTTCACCTTGGTAATACAAACCTTACCAGGACCGATTCCAACCTTAGTAGCATCCGCACCGGCATTTTCCAATTCACGCACTGCTTCTGGCGTTCCCACATTCCCAGCAATGACAAAAGTATCTGGCAATTCTTTCTTGATGTGTTGGATCATAGAAATCACGCTATCCGCATGACCATGGGCAATATCAATCGTGATATACTCAGGAGCATCAGCCTTGAGCTGGCTAACAAAGTCATACTCGTAATCCTTAACACCAACAGAAATGGAAGCAATGAGCCCTTGATCGTGCATGCGTTTGATAAAAGGAATGCGCCCCGCCTCATCAAAACGATGCATAATATAGAAGTAGCCACCTTTAGCAAGCTGCTCTGCTACATTCTCATCCAAAATCGTCTGCATATTGGCTGGCACAACAGGTAGTTTGAAAGTGTGATTTCCAAGTGTGACACTTGTATCCGCTTCTGCACGGCTTTAATGACACATTTATTTGGGATCAATTGAATATCTTCGTAATCAAAAATTGGAAATTCATTTAACATATCGATGTCTCGTTTCTTTTGTAATGACCTACCTATGCCTTCGCATCACTACGTCTTTTCCGACGTTTCCTTGACTTATTATAAACCAAAGTACAGTTTTTGTCAATTTTTTTAAAAAACCTTCTGTAAACGTTCGTTTTTATCACAATCAAAATCTTCTGAAAATCACTAAAAATTATTAGATTCGTAAATTATAGTTGATAACTACATTAGCCAATCCAAAAGTGCGATGACAGTTCCATACCATCACCGCACTGATTTAGCCCATTTATTATTCTAATCTCCTTTAGATGATTTCATTGTAAAGGTATAATACTTATCTCCGCTATAAGTTATTTTAAAGACCCCATCTTTTTGTTCACTGTATAGACTCGCATTTCCAGCAACCTTACCTTCAAATATAATGGTACCCTGTCACATAACTCCATTTAGGAGTGGCAATTACTTCTCCTTTATAGGTGATTGTAGAAGTATGATCTGCCTTTAAAGTTGCCTTCAAGGAATCTGGTGCTATTTCTCCAGATGCGTCTGCATCCATTACATCCGCTACAGACGCGCCTATCCCAGTCTCCTAAGAGGGCTTTCTCTTCTTCTGGCAAGAAGTTCTCAGGTTTCGCTGCATCTGTTCCTTCTTTTGCAAGTTTTACATCCATTGAAGTTCCCGACAAGCTCTTTCAAGATGCTTTCAAATGTAATCGTATCCTTATCAAGCTTGCCAACCATATCAGTATTTTCAATAGTAAGAGTTAACGTGTTATCATCATTTTTCCATTTACCTTCTGCAGTTGTTCCTTCTACGTTTAGTTTTCGCCTTGCCTCCACTCATCAATTCGAGTTTGAAGCCAGCCATATCATCACCAGAGAGCGTTACTCCCATGGCCGTTCCACTAACAGCTACGTATTTGCCCACTAAGGCATCGTCCGCTCTTCCACCTGATTTTCCACAAGCTCCAAGCGTGATAAGTAACAGAAGTGCCAATATCAAGCTAAATAATTTTTTCATTTTACTTCCCTTTCTCCTAAAATAGATTTGAAAGTCTATCTCATTCACTCATCTATTCTAATTAAAACTTGCCTCCTGCACCACCGTGAGTTCTTCCTGATGAAGATGTATGAGTACTGCTACCTCCAGAAGAAGATTTACTCTCTTTGGGACGCGCCACCTTATCAACCGTTTTATATAGAAACTTTTCTTCTGCTTGAGTGACAGTGAGACTATTTTCTACAATATAATTTGTCGCTGCCACATCTGGCTCCACACTTTTGAGTTGACCAGCCATACTTGAAACAACTACAAAGGCTGTGACAAGACCTACACCTAGAGATAGGGGGACCCATATCCAACTTAGCGGTTCCTTAGGAAGATTCCCTTTGTCATAAGGTTTATCTGTCTTAGCCTGCGTTAAGAACTTATCGCTCAGTTCTGCAAAACTGCTAAATGCTTGCTCATATTCTCCGTTGCTTAGTTTCGGAACAAAGCGATCAGACATATATTCTAAACCTGCATCGGTAAATGCTCGAATCGCATAACCTGTTGTGGTGATATGCCAATCCCGTTCCTTCATACTTAACAATAACAATAAACCACTATAGTCCTCACCCTGACCATAACCATTATAGTCAAAATAATCATCTGCAAAGGCTTCTGGTGTCTTCCCTCCCAGATCCTTGACAGTCACAATAACAAGGTCACATTTCTGCCGCTCACTAATCTCATCAAGTTTACTTAATAAATCTTTTTCTTCTACATCACTCAGTAAATCCGCTTCATCCACGAGACGCTTCAGGGGTCCAAACTTAACAGCAATAGCAGTCAAACTACGGTGGGCACTGTCATACCAACTACTATTGCTATGATAAACTCCTTTGATAAAGGTATCCCAAAAATCTCCCAGAAGCTCTTTTGCTTTTCCCTTGTAGCAGATAGTTCTATAATCTTTAGACTTCCCTATTATCAGAAGAATAGCATCTTCCTTCCCTCTCTTGAAGAAATCCGTTGTATATTGAGTTACATCATCATAAGAGTCAGCAATGAGCAGATAAGATTTGAACTGATGCTCTTTGTAAATAGCTTGTGCTTCTTCTTCTAGTTTGCTTTTCTCATTGGATGATAGGAGGCCGACCTCATCATAAATTAAAGTTTGACTTGACATGTCAGCTGACACAATCCCAATCAAGGTAAAAGCGAGAAAAACCGCAAGAAGGAATGATAGTAGTTTTTTCATCATATCTTCCTCCTTACATTAGATAAATCAACCAAACAATGCCATAGCAAACAATAAAAGTAAGTGTTGCAATCGTCATAAAATAGCGCCAGTAGACTCGTTTATCCAAGGGAAGATTGCCTACAAATTTTCCTGTTTGACCATTCATAGCAAAAACGTACTTTTCATTATTCCAAGTTGTGTTTAACAACCAGACTGGATAAAGGACATACTTGGTTTTGCTATTTTTAAACTCAACATGACTACTTTCTGGAGTTACCATTGTAAATCCTTTAACTGTTTCCGCAAATCTATCTTCAGTACTCCTTTTAGCCCGTTTATTAGCGTGGGTGATACTTTCTTCTGCCGTCACATCATAACGCTCGGCCAAATAACCTGCTAAATAGGCTGTTTGAAAGTCAACTGCTTTTGAAACATCAAAAGGTTCAATGGATTCCATCAAGGTATTGTCCATACTTTTAGAACCGTCAACAGGTAGATGAGAAAAGGCTAACTGACCAGAACGAAGGACAGAGTAAAATTCAGTTTGGGTGTAATTGTAATCTTTGTCACTCCAAGTCGTTATCCTAGTTGCTTTGTACTTAATATCCGCATCCGCTTCTGTATTAAATAGCCAAAATGGCACGTAAACACCCTTTACTTCATCAATATGGTTCTGATCCTTAAAAATTTTTGGCAATAAACGCTTGCCGAGAAGGTGCTTGTTAAGCGCTTCTCTGGCAGCTTTTTTATCCAGTTTAAACGGAATAACCAACTCTGGTTTCAAATCACCTACCAGACGTTCCTTGAGAACAACTGGATTATCACAATAAGGGCAAGTTGTTGCAGCAGTATTTTCATCAGCAATCAATTGTCCACCACAGGAATTGCAAATAAAGACGTTCAGCTGTTCATCATCCTCTTGCCATTCTTCAGTAGAATAGGTTGTTGAAGTTGACTCAGTAGAAGACTGTACTTCTACCAAACCTTCATCCATGTGCTTGAGACTTTCCATTTCATATTCAGAGTCACAGTAAGGACACTTCATTTTTTGGATTTTCGTATCAAAGGCTAAAGCACCACCGCAACAAGGACATTTGTATTCTAAATTATCAGCCATGTCATCATCTCCTCTCCCGACACTAAGCCAATCTAGAGTTGTCTTGTTCTAAAACGTTGACCCGCATTCAGGACAGAATTTCGGTGCCTGGCCAGAATCTGGAACTTTCCAACCACAGTTACTACAGTGTTTTGCTTGATGAACTATCGGTTTTGGACTGCCACAATTTGAACAGAATTACCTGTATTTACCGTGCCACATGAACAAGTCCAGCTATTGTCCACTGGTTTCGGACTGCCACACTCTGGGCAGAACTTCCCCATAGCCTCATGTCCATTTGGACAGATCCACTTATTGACATTCGGAGTGCTTGGTGGTGCTTGATTTTCTGTTTGTGCTTGGTTAGCAGCCTGTTCTTGTCCCATAGCAAAGAGATTTTGTGCATTCATGCCACCGCCTGCATTGGCTGCCATGCCAAAGCCCATAAAGCCAGTCATAGCTCCTGCTTCATTGCTTGCGGCTGCCTTCATAGCATCTGCCTGTGCACCAACTAAGGTTGCGGCCGCCATAGTCGGATCTTTCATAATAGCAGTACGTTGAGCCTGCTTAATCATTTCGGCATCTTCTTCTGGGAGAGTAACAGAGCCGAGTGCAATGCTAATGACTTTAAGACCACGAAGTTGACCCCATTTTTCTGAGAGAGTTTCATTGAGGGCATTTTCTAATTCTGTATTGTGACTGACAATTTGATTCGGTCTCAATTCCATATCAGATAACTTAGCAAATGAAGGTTGCAAGGCGCTGATAAATTCAGTTTTCAACTGTGAGTCAATTTCTTCACGCAAATACTCTCTTTCAACATTTCCACAAACATTTGTATAAAACAAAAGCGGGTCAACGATCTTATAAGAATAAACCCCTGAGCATCGAACAGAAACGTCAAGGTCTAAACCAATCTTAGAATCTACCACACGAAATGGAATTGGGTTCGGTGTACCGAATTTATTATCAATTAATTCTTTTGTATTAAAATAATACACACGCTGATCTTTGCCAGTATCGCCACCATAAGTGAAACGTTTCCCAATTTGTTTGAAAGTATCCTTGATAGAATTTCCAAGATTTCCTGTAAAAATACTTGGTTCGCTGGAGGTATCATAAGTGAACTCACCTGGTTCGGCACAAACTTCTACAACCTTACCTTGCTCAACAATCATCATACACTGACCATCAGCCACTGCAATACCTGAACCATTGGAAATAATATTATCACTGCCCTTAGTATTGGATGATCGACCAGAGACCCGCTTTTGCCCCTTGACAACCATGACAGATTTGTCCATAGACTCACAATAGAAAAATTCTTTCCATTGATCGGCTAATGAAACCACCTACAGCTCCTACACCTGCTCTAATAAGTCCCATAATGCGCCTCTTTTCTTTTGTCAGTGAGACATCAATAACCCCACTTGCCTACCGCCTTTCTATTTAAATAATCCTTTCCACCTCCCATTCATTGTGATTACTGGTATGAGCGATTCTATGCCTATCGACTATTAAAAATATTGTTGACAACTAATCAATTATAAGTCAAAAAAGCCCACTTAGACCCCGACTGCAAGTAGCAAAACATGCGAAGGGAGTCTAAATGAGCCACTTACAGTATAATTCTAGCTGTCATCAGCTACAACTCTCAGTAAGCTAACAAGGAGAGTGTAGAAAGCGAAAGAACGACGTTAAATGGATAATTCTAATATTTATATGATGATGGTGAGGTTCTATCAGCTTGTTTTCAGTAGACAAACTACTCGTAAAACCTCTTAAACAGTATCTTGGACTTTTAAGCACTCAAATGCCACTTAGTTTTTATATATTATAAGTTACATTAAGCGAACGGTAATCTATGTAAATCAGGGTCTCCTAATGATAAATTCCACTAATAAACCACCTTACTTCAAACTCACTTTAAAAATGTAACCGTTATCAATTTCTATCTTTATTTTACCTTTTTTTCTAGGATTTTGCATGTTCTATACTGAATTTTTAAAAATTTTTTTAGACGATTGTTTTCGTTATGTCTAATTAATTCTCGGAAATCACTATATATAAAAACATGTGAAAGGATAGCCGTTTAGGGTCTACTCAGCTTAATAATATTCACCCTGACGGTAGTCCCATGAGTTAAAGGTATCTGACAGGTGCATCATGATTTTATCAATATCAAGTCCTTTACGGATCACGACTGGTGCTGGTGAAGTTGAACGTGCTCCTCCTTGTTCTGGGATGAGTTTGCCGTCTTTATCGACCATAGAGACCATCACACCTTGCTCGTAGCGAGTTTCGATTGTTTTGTCAGGTTGGATGGATGCCACGTAGTCGTCTGCCTCGATGACAAGGTCCACTGCTCCTTCGATACGTTCTCCGATACCTTCCACCTTACCGCGGTTTCCTTTACCAGATGGGTTAGCTGATGAGGCGTAGACCATTTTACCTTCTTCCCAAAGTTTAGCAGCCAACTGTTCACCGGCTTTACCAAACTTGATGACAAAACAGCTAGTACCACGAACGTCGGTCATGAGCTCTTCACGACCATCCCCATAAGCTTTGAGTTTTTCAAAAGCTTCTGGTTTCCAAGGAAGGATACAACCGAGAAGAATATCTTCGTCCCAATGTTTTTGGTAGAAGGCTTCAATTTCTGGGTTGAGTTGTGCTAAAGTGCGAAGCTCGTCCATGCTACCGCAGAGAACGACACCTGGTTTGTTACGGTTACGTTCTTTGGCTGCAAACTTGCGTTCAAGTCCTGCCTTGTCGCTGGTCATGATAATGTAACCAACTTTTGTAGGGCAAACAATGCACCCGCCCTCACCTTTTAAAATGTCGTAGCCTTCTTGTGAAAGTGTTCCGTTCCATTGAATGTGTTTTGTCATAGTTCTATTTCCTTTTCTATTTTTCCTATTCCTGCCAATAGGCTGGGCGTTGTTTTTCATAGGCAGCAATCAAATCTTCATACTGCAAAGTAATACCGATATCATCCAAACCATTTAAGAGCTTGTGTTTCCACTCGCTATCTATTTCGAAAGTGAATTCTCCAACTGGTGAGATGATTTTTTGTTGTTCCAAGTCCACAGTTACCTGGTCAGTCGGTTTGAGTTGGGCTAGCTTTTCTCTAACTTCCCTAGGCTGAACAATGGGCAACATGCCATTATTGAGTTCATTATTGTAATGAATGTCCCCAAAAGATCCTGCAATCACAACCTTAAAACCATAGTCGGCTAGAGCCCAAGCTGCGTGTTCCCTCGAAGACCCCGCCCCAAAGTTATCCCCTGAAATGAGGATACTGGCTTTACGATATTCAGGTCGGTTAAAGACAAAGTCTGGGTCCTCAGTATACTTGTCGTCTAGATAACGCCAAGCATACATGAGATACTTACCAAAACCTTTTTTATCAATCAACTTGAGAAACTGCTTGGGAAGTATTTGGTCGGTGTCGATGTTATCATTCATGAGAGGAACGGTCGTTCCCGTATAAACTGTAAATTTCTCCATATCCTCTCCTTACTGGGCCTCTGGCATTTGCCGAACATCTACGAAGCGCCCTGCGATAGCCGCCGCCGCTGCCATGGCTGGACTACAGAGATGGGTCTTAGCGCCAAATCCTTGTCTGTCTTCAAAGTTGCGGTTACTGGTTGAGGCACAGTGAACCCCATCAGGGACCTTGTCAGGATTCATCCCTAAGCACATAGAGCAACCTGGGTCTCTCCACTCAAAGCCAGCATCTAAGAAGACCTTATCCAAGCCCAACTTCTCAGCAGCTCGTTTCACAGGACGAGAGCCTGGAACCACGATAGCAGTTAAGTTAGGAGCTATTTTCTTCCCTTTGACAAACCGCGCAGCCAGTTGCAAGTCACTGAGCCGAGCATTGGTACAAGACCCGATAAAGATATAGCCTAGCTCAATATCCGCTGGCTTTTGACCAGGCTCCAAGTCCATGTAATGATAAGCACGTTCATCGTTCATATCCTTAATTTCTGGGAAACTACTGTCAAAGTCAACACCCATAGCAGGATTGGTTCCCCAGGTCACCATAGGAGCCAAGCCAGAGACATCCATCTGGATAACCTTATCATAAACGGCATCACTATCGCTTACAAGCGTCTTCCAGTCGGAAACTGCCTCCTCAAAGTCCTCTGGAACGCATTCCCGTCCCTTGAGATAGTCATAGGTAGTCTGATCTGGATTCATGATTCCCATCTTAGAACCAAACTCGATGGACATATTGCAGATAGTCATTCTCTCTTCCATAGTCAAAGCATCAATCGCTTGCCCACGATATTCCACCACATATCCTACACCACAGGCAACGCCGTACTTGGCAATCAGGGCGAGAATGTAATCCTTAGAATAAACTCCTTTTTGAGGAACTCCAGTGAATTCCACCAACATTTTCTTGGGTTTGACCTGCCAGAGGGTCTGGGTCGCAAAGACATGCTCAACCTCACTGGTCCCAATCCCAAAGGCGATAGCTCCGAAAGCTCCGTGAGTAGCTGTATGGCTATCCCCACAGACGATAAATTTCCCTGGTTGGGTCCGTCCTGTTTCTGGACCTACCATGTGAACGATTCCCTGCTTTTCAGAACCATGAGCCGCATGTTCAATCCCAAATTCCTCAACATTTTCAGCCAGCTTATCAATTTGCGCCTTGGAAATGACATCTCGAATATCGTAGATATTAACCGTTGGTACATTGTGGTCAAAGGTTCCAAATGTCAAGTCTGGCCGTCTCAATCTGCGCCCCGCATCTCGTAATCCTTGAAAAGCTTGGGGACTAGTCACTTCATGAATATAGTGCTGGTCCACATACATGAGTTGAGGCTGCCCCTCTTCTCCTGTGATGACATGGCGGTCCCATAATTTATCAAAAATCGATTTTCCTGCCATCCATTACCTCCAAATAAAATATAAGGCTACTAGTGTGATCACCATCCCGAGAAACCAAACAGTTTTAAAATACCATTTTCTAGTCTTGTGGTGAAAGGTGATTCCTGCTAACCAAGCTCCAAAACCACCACAAGTAAAGGCTAAAATAAGTAAGATTTTCTCTGGGATGCGCCAAGCACCTCTCCTTGCCTTGGATTTGTCAATGCCATAAATCAAGAAAATCAGCAAATTCCAAATCAAGAGGGCAAGCGTGATTCCTTCATTTATCTTCATAATCTTTCAATGATAGCTTCCGTCATTTCCTTAGTAGAAGCCTGTCCTCCAATATCTCTTGTTAAAATGCCAGCCACTAAACTAGCTTCAACAGCACGCTCGATACGCTCTGCATCCTCATAACATCCAAAGCTATCTCTCAACATCATGGCAACTGACAAAATCATAGAGATAGGATTGGCAATTCCTTGAGCTGCAATATCAGGTGCCGAACCATGAATGGGTTCGTAGAGGCTTGGCCCCTTTTCAGAATGACTGGCTGATGGCATAACACCCAGGGTGCCTGATAGAACGCTTGATTCATCAGATAAGATATCTCCGAAAAGATTCTCTGTCACGATGATATCAAACTTAGCAGGATTGGTAATCAGAAGCATGGCAGCTGAGTCCACCAACTGGTGCTCCAAGGTCACATCTGGGAAATCCTGCGCAACCTCCTCAGCAACTTTCCGCCAGAGTTTTGAAGTCGCTAGAACATTTTGCTTATCGATACTAGTAACGATTTTTCTCCGACTTCTTGCGATTTCAAAGGCCTTACGAATAATCCGCTCCACTTCCTCATAGATGTAGTCGTTGATATCACGCGCTTTTCGCTCTTCAAGGATATGATCCCCAAAGTAAATACCACCTGTCAACTCACGCACCACGACAAAGTCTACACCAGCAATTCGTTCTGGTTTAAGTGGTGATAAATGCTTGAGACTATCAAAGATTTTTACAGGCCGAATATTGGCATAGAGATTGAGTTCCTTACGAAGAGCTAGCAAGCCTTGTTCAGGCCGAATCGCCGCCCCATCATACTGGGGACTACCGATAGCCGCAAGGAGAATAGCATCTGCTTCTCTACATGCCTTGAGGGTTTCATCAGGTAAGGGATGCCCCACAGCATCAATACCTGCACCTCCAAAGGGGCGTCTGTCTATCTCATAGTCAAAACCTGTTTTTGAAGCTAGAGCTTCCAGAACTGCTAAACCAGCTTCCATGATTTCTGGACCGATTCCATCCCCTGCTAGAGCTACTATTTTCTTTGTCATAGCCTTCTCCTTTACACACTAGGCATGTCTCGGTAGGAGACGCTGCGCCCCATTTCACCAGCATTCTCTTTTTGAACAAAAGTATTGGCATTGATATAAGCAATAGCCGAAGCTTTCAACACATCGAAATCAAGACCTGCTGCGTTAAAGATGGTTTCTGTATCTCTATTTTCAACAGTGACCAAGACCCGAGCTTGGGCATCAATTCCATCCGTTACCGCATCAATGGTATAGGACACCAAGCGGACAGATTGGTTAAAGAACTTATCGATAGCGTTAAAGATCGCTTCAACAGAGCCTTGCCCTGTCGCATTAAATTCGACTTTTTCACCATCCATATTGGCTAGGCTAACAAGCGCTTCAATGTCATTATCTGCATGGGTTTGAAGTTGCAAATCATCAAAGTGGAAGCCTTCTGGATTTTCAACCATGGTTCCAGCTACCAGCGCTCGAATATCTGCATCTGTGATTTCTTGCTTTTTGTCCGCTAGTGCCTTGAACTTAGCAAAGAGTGGTTTGATATCCTCTTCTGTAAAATCTAGAGCCAGTTCTCTTAGTTTTTCAACAAAGGCATGGCGACCAGACAATTTTCCAAGCGGAAGACTATTACTCTTAACACCGACTAATTCAGGTGTGATGATCTCATAAGTGAGAGGATTTTTAAGAACCCCATCTTGGTGAATACCAGACTCGTGAGAAAAGGCATTTCCACCGACGACAGCTTTATTTTTAGGAACTGGAATACCTGAGAAGCGAGAAACCATTTCTGACGTATTCATTGTTTCATCCAAAATAATATCACTAGTTGCTTGGAAGAAATCCTCACGAATCTTTAAAGCAACAGCTACTTCTTCAAGAGCAACATTACCTGCGCGTTCACCGATACCATTAATAGTTCCCTGGACACGTCCAGCACCGTGTTTAATTGCTGTCAAAGTATTTGCAGTTGCCATACCGAGATCATCGTGACAGTGAACACCAAAGACAACTTTATGATCTGATTTAATATTTTCAGTCAAGTGATCAAAGATACGTGCAAACTCTTCTGGAGTCGTAAGCCAACTGTGTCAGGGATATTGATATAAGATGCACCTGCATCGACCGCTGTTTGAACGACTTGTAAGAGGAAATCCAACTCTGTTCTAGTCGCATCTTCAGGAGAGAATTCGACGATTTCAAACTTAGAACGTGCGTAAGAAACATGTTCCTTGATAGCTTCTAAAATCTCTTCCTTGCTCTTATTGAGCTTATACTTGCGATGAATCGGACTGGTAGCAATAAAGACATGAATTTGTGGATACTTGGCATCCTTAAGCGCCTCATAACAAGCATCAATATCAGATTTTACAGAACGAGCTAATCCTGTCACTGCTGTTTTTTTCATGACTTTAGCAATTTCTTGAACGGCTATAAATGAATCTGGACTAGCAGCCGGAAAACCAGCCTCAATTACAGAAATACCCCATTTCTCCAACTGTCTTGCAATGGAAACTTTTTCCTTTATTGAGAAGTTAACACCAGGTGTTTGTTCCCCATCACGAAGGCTTGTATCAAAAAATTCAACTGTTCGCATAAGATTTCCCCTTTTCCAAATGTGGTTTTAAAAAAACATCTCGCTCGGGAACCCAAGCGAGATGTTGATTTACTCCCGCTTGGTAAGCCAAACAGGACTAATGCTTCTGCACTAGCCCGAGTACCTCAACAACAAAGCAAATTGATTAAACTTAGCTGTTTTCATGTTTGACTTTCTCCTTCGTTTGATATCTTGTTTAGTATTTTAGCATAGCAAAAAACACTTGTCAAGAAAAAAATCCATTATTTTCTGAAAAATTTCTTCAGTAAAGAATATTTTTGTTAATTAAAAGTATTTGAAAAATACAAAGGTATTTCCTTACTTTTTTTCAAAGTCAAATTCCAACTAGTTTCCAGCAAATCTAGAACTTCTTCATCAGATAAAGTACCATCAAGAGCAAGACTAATCCAGTAGCGTTTGTTCATATGAAAGGCTGGGTAAATTCCCTTTTGCGAAAGCAAGGCAGCTACTTGGTCATGTTTGAGGTTGACTGCTTCCACTAGCCCTTCTCTCCCCTTATCTAGCCTATCCCAAGGAATTCTCATTAAAACAGCATACCACTTTTGATTGCCTTCATGGCGCAATACAGCTGTATCAGGCGACTTTTCCCACAGATACTCCAACTGATTGCCATACTTTTCTTGAACTTGAGCCATGATACGCTTAGTCTGAGGACAGATAAAATCCTGTACATCAAAGCAAGCCTTCCGAATCTGGTAGAGAATCTCCAAACAAGCCTTACGAACACTTCCGACAAAACTTCCCCTCATACTTTCCATATGTACTTGAGGATAGAGGTCACCCGTTTCCTGATCAAAGACCTGAAAACTCACATCATCAGTAGTGATAGAGACTGTCATGAAAAAGTCACCCTGAAAAATCTGGCAACTGTAAGTCCAGACTTCCTCATTTTCTACAAAACCATAGGCATGGGCTTTTTCTTTATTAAACTGATAGGATTTAAAAATTTCAAACATAAGTGAAAAACTGCTACCAAAAAGCTAGCAGTTCCTTTCTATTTTTTAAAAGACAACCTTAGTTCCATGCAGTTGTGTCACTCCCAACTGTTCGATAAAGGTTTGACGGTTGTCCAAGTCAATCCCCCCACCTGGTAGAATTTCAATTTTACCTTTAGCATGTTCCAAAATTCTGTGATAATGAGCGAAACGTTTCTCTAGCGAGTCACCAGACACCCCAGCACGAGTCAAGATACGAGTGACACCAGCTTGGCTGAGCCAGTCAATGGCTTCCAACTGGTCTTCATCACTTAATTCATCAAAGGCCATGTGAAAGACAATTTCCATTCCTTTAGATGCGGCAATCAGCTTCTCAAGATTAGCCTTATCCAACTTCTTATCAGCAGTTAAAGCCCCAAATACAACCCCTTGACTTCCAGCCTGTGCAATCAAACGAATGTCTTCTAGCATGATTGCTATTTCCATATCAGTATAGACAAAGTCGCCACCACGGGGACGAATCATGGTCATAATGATGCTATCGTAGTTAGCTGCCAGTTCAACCGCTGCCTTGGTCACTCCATAGCTAGGTGTTGTTCCTCCTACTGCTAGATTGTCACAAAGTTCGATTCGACGAGCTCCAGCCTGCATCGCTTTTTCTAGCAAGGTCACATTTTCAGCACAAAATTCGTAAATCATTTGATTCTCCTTGATGTTTTCTTTAAATTTATTATATCATATTGCTTTAAATATGCTTTCATTTTTATCAAGGCAAATAACTACTATTTTTATCTATTCTTTGTCAGGAATGACTTTAAAGAGATAATAGGTGATAAAGACAGTCAGGGCTCCCAGACCGATTTTGACTAGCAAAAGAGGGGCAAAATAAATAGAAATTCCCATCAAGATATAGATAGATACGATGATTTTTTTTCTTGCGTTCACGCGCTATAGACTTGGTTTCCCGAAAATCAGCTACATAAGTCTGATAGAGCTTGGTGTGATAAAGCCAGTCTTCAAAACGCTTAGAAGATTTTGAAAAGCAAGCGATAGACAGCAAAAGAAAGGGAGTTGTTGGTAAGAGCGGCAGGACAACACCTACAAGAGCTAGAGCCAAAGAAATAAAACCAATACAGAAATAAATAATGCGCATAACTTCTCCTAGATAAATTACTCTTCCTCTAGTTTCGCATACAGTGAGGAAATTTGTCAAGCTTCAAGTAAAAAGAGCCTGAAATTCATTTTCAGGACTCTGCATTTTATTTGATCTTTTCCTCTTCGTAGTCGCCATTACTACATACAACTTGCTTGCCACCACCACGGACTTTTTTCTCCACAAGGAAGTGTCCGCATTTTGGACAGTCACGGTCAATCGGTTTGTCCCAGGAAGTAAATTCACATTCTGGATAGCGATTGCAACCATAAAAGATACGATTGCGCTTGGTTTTGCGTTCGATGATTTGTCCTTGATGACAGCTTGGACACTCGACACCAATCTCTTTGACAATCGCTTGTGTATGACGGCAGTCTGGGAAATTGCTACAAGCATAGAATTTACCAAAACGACCGAGCTTAATCACCATCGGACTACCACAGACTTCACAGTCAAATCCAGCTGGTTCATCCTTGATCTGAATTTTTTCCATTTCTGCTTCAGCCTTGGCTACTTCTTTAGAGAATGGTTTGTAAAAGGTGTCAATAACACGTTGCCACTGCTCTTTTCCAACTTCGACATCATCCAGTTTTCCTTCCATCTCAGCTGTGAAGGTCACGTTTACGATATCTGGGAAATATTCAACAATGAGTTTATTAACAATTTCTCCCAACTCTGTCGGTTCAAAGCGTTTGGCTACCAGACGAACGTAGTATCGTTTCTGGATGGTTTCAATGGTCGGAGCGTAGGTTGATGGACGTCCAACCCCATTTTCCTCCAAGGTCTTGATAAGCGTTGCTTCTGAATAGCGAGCAGGTGGTTGGGTGAAATGTTGTTCTGGCTTGCTATTGACTTGCTTGACCACATCTCCAACAGCCATGTCTGGTAACATCTTGTTCTTGTCAGAATCATTATAAATAGCAAGATAACCATCAAACTTAACCTGACTACCATTGGCAGCAAATTGGACCCCATTTTGAGACAATTTAACAGCCATGGTATCAAAGATAGCTCCCGTCATCTGGCTGGCCACAAAACGGTTCCAGATAAGGGTATAGAGCTTGAGCTGGTCTTTATCCAAGTACTTAGCGATGCTTTCTGGTGTATTAAAGACACTAGATGGACGAATAGCTTCGTGGGCATCTTGAGCGCCTGAGGCGTTCTTGACCTTGCTACCATGCTTGGAATACTTGCTACCAAAACGGTCGTTAATGTAGCTTGCAGCTTCATTCTGAGCTACTGGACTGATACGAGTCGAGTCTGTACGCATATAGGTAATCAAACCTTGCACACCCGATCCGATATTGATCCCTTCATAGAGCTGTTGAGCCACCATCATGGTCTTTCGAGTACGGAAATTGATTTTGTTAGCCGCATCCATCTGCATGGTTGAAGTCGTATAAGGTAGGGGCGCATTGCGTTTGCGCTCTTTCTTATCTACCTGATCTACTGTAAAATCTTTGCTCGTTAGGTGGGACAAGACTTCTTTGACTTCTTCGTTGGTGGTCAATTTCATCTTTTTGCCATTCATACCATAGAAAGAAGCCTGAAATTGCTTGGTACCCTTCTTAAAGACACCATCAATTGTCCAGTATTCTTCTGGTTGAAAGGCATTGATTTCATTTTCACGGTCAATGATGAGCTTAAGGGCAACAGACTGCACACGTCCTGCTGATAAGCCCTTCTTGACCTTTTTCCACAAAATTGGCGAAATCGAATACCCTACCAAGCGGTCCAAGACACGACGAGCCTGTTGGGCGTCGACCAAGTCCATATCAATCTTGCGCGGTTCTTTAAAGGCATTTTTTACTGCGTCTTTGGTGATTTCATTAAAGACTACACGGTTGGCATCATTCTCATCCAAGTTGAGAATGTGAGCCAAATGCCAGGAAATCGCTTCTCCTTCACGGTCCGGGTCACTCGCCAGAAAGACTTTATTGGCCTTTTTGGCTTCTTTTTTTAAGTCATTGATGAGAGGGCCTTTTCCACGGATATTGATATACTGCGGTTCATAGTTATTTTCAATGTCGACTGACATACTGGATTTCTTCAAATCACGGATATGCCCGACACTAGCTAAAACCTTGTAGTTTCTGCCTAGATATTTCTCAATCGTTTTCGCCTTAGCAGGCGACTCCACGATGACTAGATTTTTTTTAACTGTTGATTTTTTCTTCTTTGTTGCCGTAGCCACACTATCACACCTTTTCAAAGTAATAAACTTTATAAAGTGTAAACCATTTTTCTATAGCTGTCAAGACTTAACTCCTATAGTATAGAAGAAAAGTTTATCTGAGTGAACCATTTCTCCTTAAAATTCAAACTCAGCCAGCACATCTTGACCGCTGGTGACCAGTTTTGCTCCCTCTTGGATCAGGTGGTGACAGCCATCTGAATGGCCATCTAAAATGTTCCCTGGAATGGCAAAGACATCGCGCCCTTCCTCCATAGCACGCTCACAGGTTATGAGACTCCCTGAACGCATTCTTGCCTCTGCTACAATAACTCCTCGACATAATCCTGCTATGATTCGATTTCGAGCTGGAAAATGAAATTTCAGAGGTTGCTCGCCAGGTCCATATTCACTGAGAACCAGATGGTCATTGCCAATATACTCCTGCAAGCGTTTATTGGCTTTAGGATAAAACACATCCAATCCTGTTCCAATCACAGCAATCGTTTTTCCACCATTCTGGAGTGCAGCCATGTGGGCAGCCGTATCAATCCCTTTAGCCAAACCACTGACCACGATTAACTCGTTTTCCAAACCTTGAATGACTCTCTGAACCGACTTGCACCCTGACTAGAACATGAACGACTCCCTACAACAGCAACCTTTGGAAACTTCAGCAAGTCTAGATTTCCCTTATAAAACAAGAGTGCTGGAGCATCGTAAATCTCACTCAAATCCCAAGGATAACAGTCGTCAAGAATAGAAAAGGATGGAAATTTCTGAAACTCCTTCTCCAACTGCACATCATCTATCTGGAAATAGCGTTCCATAAAGACAGCGGGATTTCTGCAACCAGAGATTTCTGCAATATCACCTAGCAGGAGCTCCTGATCTACAGTCTCATCATATTCAAGGACAGTTAAAATTTGTTGATTGGTCAGCCCTGCTTTTCTCAATTTGTAAATCTCATAGTTTGTGATCTTCATATACAACTCCATTTCTTTTTCTACTCATCTATCTATTCGTAAATAAAATAAAAAGAAGACCAGTTGATCTTCTTTTTTTCATTTATTCAGATTTAGTAGTTGACCAGCTACTTTCAACCATCGGTAAGATTGTTTTTAAAGTTTCTCCATCCCCTTCAAGTGAAACATAGCGGATTTTACCATCATTTGATCGGAAAACCCAGGTAACGAGGTATTTCCCTGACTTAGCAATTGCATTGACAACATAGGCTTCATAACCTCCAATGGTCGATTTGGAGCCCCAAACCTTACTGAAATCAGAGCTTTGTTCTTTGGAAGTTAAAATACTAGCAGAGACAGTCACAATATCCAGTTTAGCATATTTTTCTTCGCTGATATTAAACTGCTCAGCCTTGAAGGTATTAAGTGTAACAATGTTGATATCTGTTCCATCACAATACTGTATATCATTTCCACCTTCTACTTCATGGAATCGAACCCATGATTTGGGCACCTTGACAAAACCATACTCATTCGAGCCGATGATTTGCGTCTCTTCCTTTTTCGCTTCAGAAACAGCAGAACTAGTGCTACTCGTTTCCTGACTACTAGAAGAACTAACAACTGCAGACGAACTTTCTTCGGTTGCTGTTTGTGATTTATTAGAGCATGAAGCTAAAAAAACACTAGCAGTAACAACAGTTCCTAAAATTAATAATTTTTTCATCCTATCACCTTTCCATCTGCATTATAAGAAAAATAGGGACTTCTGTCAAATTCTAACCTAATCGATTCTGTTAGTTTCCGATTTTATAGCTCACATTTAAAGCAAAAACTCTTGAGAAATCTTCAAGAGTTTTGTTTCAACTTTCTATTCTTCATCCATACTCAAAACGCTGAGGAAGGCTTCTTGTGGGACTTCTACTGATCCGATAGCTTTCATGCGTTTCTTACCAGCTTTTTGTTTTTCAAGGAGTTTGCGTTTACGAGAAACGTCACCTCCGTAACACTTGGCAAGTACGTTCTTACGAAGGGCTTTGATATCAGTACGAGCCACGATTTTGTGTCCAATAGCTGCTTGGATTGGTACTTCAAATTGTTGACGAGGGATGATTTTTTTAAGCTTATCAACGATGAGTTTTCCACGTTCGTAGGCAAAGTCCTTGTGAACGATAAAGCTGAGTGCATCGACCTTATCACCATTGAGAAGGATATCCATTTTCACTAGCTTAGATGGGCGGTACTCTGACAATTCGTAGTCAAAACTTGCATAACCACGCGTTGAAGACTTGAGCTTATCAAAGAAGTCAAAGACAATTTCAGCGAGTGGAATTTGATAGATAACATTGACACGATTGTCATCAATATAATCCATGGTTACAAGTCCCCACGTTTGCGCTGAGCCAATTCCATTACTGCACCAACAAACTCCTGTGGTACCATGATTTGCGCTTTAACATAAGGTTCTTCAATGGTCGCGATCTTAGTTGGGTCTGGGAACTCAGATGGGTTAGACACATCCATAGACTCACCATCAGTTTGGTTAACCTTATAGATAACAGATGGAGCTGTCATGATGAGATCAATATTGAACTCACGTTCTAAACGCTCTTGGATAACATCCATATGGAGAAGTCCAAGGAATCCACAACGGAAACCGAATCCCAGCGCCTGAGATGTTTCTGGTTCAAACTGAAGACTGGCATCGTTGAGCTGCAATTTTTCAAGGGCTTCACGAAGGTCATTGTACTTGTTTGACTCGATTGGGTAAAGTCCTGCAAAGACCATAGGATTCATCTGCTTGTATCCATCTAGCGGTTCTACTGCAGGATTGCTTGCTAGGGTCACTGTATCACCGACACGCGTATCTTGAACCGTCTTGATAGAAGCAGCAATGTAACCAACGTCACCTGTCGCTAGGAAATCGCGACCAACTGCTTTCGGTGTGAAAATTCCGACCTCCGTCACATCAAAGGCCTTGCCATTGCTCATGAGCTGAATCTTATCGCCAGGTTTGACTACCCCATCCATGACACGAACTTGGAGGATAACCCCACGGTAAGCATCGTAGGCAGAGTCGAAAATCAAGGCCTTGAGTGGAGCCGTCACATCACCAGTTGGGGCTGGAACTTTTTCCACAATTTGCTCAAGAATCTCTTCGATACCAATACCAGCTTTGGCAGAAGCTAAGACCGCTTCGCTGGCATCCAGTCCGATGACATCCTCAATCTCTGTACGCACACGCTCTGGATCAGCTGCCGGTAGGTCAATCTTGTTAATGACTGGCAGAATTTCCAAATCATTATCCAATGCTAGATAAACGTTGGCAAGAGTTTGTGCCTCAATCCCTTGGGCCGCATCAACCACCAAAATCGCCCCTTCACAGGCAGCTAGCGAACGCGAAACTTCATAGGTAAAGTCCACGTGCCCTGGCGTGTCAATCAAGTGAAAAATATAGGTCTCGCCATCTTTCGCAGTGTAATTGAGCTCAATGGCATTGAGTTTAATGGTAATCCCACGTTCCCGTTCTAAATCCATGCTATCCAAAAGCTGGGCTTGCATTTCACGACTTGAAACCGTCTCAGTCTTTTCCAAAATGCGGTCTGCCAGCGTTGACTTTCCGTGGTCAATATGAGCGATAATAGAGAAGTTGCGGATCTTCTCCTGTCGTTTCTTTAATTCTTCTAAGTTCATGATGCTCTTCCTTTCAGGGTATCTATTAATTATAAATTGTTTAACATTTTGACAAGACCATACCCTGCTAGGAGTACTAATCTTCGGCAACAAAACCATCATTCTCGATAAAGTGGTGTTCTGTCATTCCTTGGTCTGTAAAGACGATTCCATGAAGGACACCACCATAGACAGCTCCTCCATCCATGCCAATCTTGCCATCTCCTGTAATCCAAAGCTCAGCAGTACCACGCTCTTGCTTCAGCAAACCATAAACTGGTGTATGGCCAAAGACAATGGTCTTTCCAGTATGATTTTCAGCTTCGTGGAATGGTTTTCTGAGCCATACTTTCTTATAATCTGTCGTTTCATGCCAATCATCCAAAGTCAAATCAATACCTGCATGAACAAAGATATACTTGTCTGTCTCTACTACAAATGGCATTTGACGAATAAATTCGACCAAGTCTGCTGCTTCTGTCGCAACACGTTTGGCATCTTCTACGCCATCAACTGGTGCATCCAAGGGACGACCTAGGATAGAGTTAATGGTTGTATCACCACCATTACGACGATAATGGTCATAGCTTTCTTCTGGGTCATCAAGCCAAGTTAGAAACATATACTCATGGTTACCTGATAAACAAATAGCTCCTTGATTGTCGACCAGGTCTTTGACCATTTCTAGAACACGGCGACTGTCTTCACCACGGTCAATCAAATCCCCTAGAAAGAGCAGCTGAGTTTGACCATCCCAAGTTTTGAGCAGATCTTCTAGCATACCTGCTTTCCCGTGAACATCTCCAATTACATAATAGTCTGTCATTTATTTCATCCTCGTTTGCAATAATTCTCTGGCTTGGGTAAGGGCAGCTTCTGTTACATTTTCCCCAGCCAACATCTTGGCTACTTCCTCTACTCGCTCTTCTAAAGTCAAAAGGCGAACCGTCGACACCGTTGAGTGCTCATCGCTAATCTTCTCAATAAAGAATTGATAATCCGCGATGGCAATCACTTGTGGAAGGTGAGAGATAGCAAGAACCTGACCATGCTGGCCAATCTTATGAATCTTCTGAGCGATGGCTTGGGCCACACGACCTGAAACTCCCGTATCCACCTCATCAAAGACAATACTGGTCTTGCCTTCCTTACGAGAAAAGGCTGACTTGATAGCTAGCATGAGACGGGATAATTCCCCACCAGACGCAACCTTAACCAAAGGCTTAAAGTCTTCACCAGGGTTGGTGGAAATGTAAAATTCGACCATTTCATTCCCCTCACGACTAAATTTGCCCTTGCTAAAGCGAACCTGGAACTGTGCCTTCTCCATATAGAGATCCTGAAGTTCTTGTTTAATCTCAGCCTCAAGCTGCTGGGCCAAGTCATGGCGAGCAGATGCAAGCTGACCTGCCAAGTCGACAAGCTTGACTTCCAATTTTTTGAGCTCTGCTTCCATGTCTTCGGAAGAAAGGTTATTCCCTGTCAAGAGATTGTACTCATCCGTAATCTTGGCAAAATAAAGCAGGACATCGTCCACAGTCCCACCGTATTTACGGGTAATAGTATTCAGAAGGTCTAAGCGATTCTCAACCTGCATGAGGCGATTACCATCAAAATCCAAGTCCTCAATAATATCTTCCAAACGCTTGCTAATATCTTCTAAAACATAGTAAGTTTCTGATAGAGAACTTGAAATTTCACGATATTCAGGATCGTATTCTTCAACACTCTCCATGTCATTCATAGCGGAACGGACATTTGCTAGGCTAGAAAACTCCTCATTGTCCAACATGGTGTAGGCATTTGTCAAGGTGTCTGCTATGTTCTTGTGATTGAGAAGTTTATCTCGTTCTTGGTTGAGAGCCAAGTCTTCACAAGCCTGCAAGTTTGCTGCTTCAATCTCTGCCATTTGAAATTCCAACATCTCAATGCGAGCCTTATGTTCCTGCTGGTTTTTCTTGACTTCCAAAACCTGCTTGCGCATTTTGCGATAGGCATCAAAGCTCGTCTGATAGGTCTCCTTCAACTCCAAGAAAGCAGCATCACCAAACTCATCCAACATCTGGATGTGCAGTTGAGGACGCATTAACTCTTCTTGGTCATGCTGACCATGGATATCTACAAGGTGTCGCCCAATAGCACGCAAGACAGAAAGATTGACCATCTGGCCATTCACACGACTAACACTACGACCGTTTTGCAGAATTTCACGCCGTATGATGATCTCATCTCCCAATTCTAAACCTTGCTCATCAAAAAGTTCCTGTAAAAGGCGACTATTTTCAACTGAGAAAAGCCCCTCAATCTCCGCCTTTGGCGCACCGTAACGAATAACGTCTGTCGTTGCACGAGCCCCCAACATGAGATTCATAGCGTCGATAATGATAGACTTTCCAGCACCCGTTTCCCCGGTCAAAACAGTCATACCCTTTTCCAAAAATTGAGGGAAATCGCCTCAATAATGGCAAAGTTTTTTTATCGAAATTTCAAGTAACATATAAACCTACCAATTTTTTTACTTGTTCAAACATTTCCTTGGCGTCTTCTTCATTTCTCAAGATAATCAAAAATTGAGTTGTCGTCTGCCAGACAGTTGAAAATTCTCTCTGAGAAAGTATTCATCAGCTGACTCTTGACAAAGGCAGTATTCCCAGGAATGACATCCAGATTGATCATATTTCCCATGCGCTCAGAACCTATTATGTTATTCTCAGCCAACTGCAAACTTCTTACAATTGTTTTTGGCAATTCATAGATGTATTTATTGTTCTTCAAGGGAATTTTTTTACGATACCCAGTTCCTTAATATCTCGTGACACCGTCGCTTGAGTGGCAGAGATACCTGCTTCTTTTAAATGCTCAACGATTTCTTCCTGAGTCCCTATTTGATAATCCGTAACAAATCTTCTAATTTTTTCAAGTCTTTCTTTTTTATTCATCTTTAAATTCTCTATGTGCTCTCTCTACAACTTTTTCTATTTCAGGGGCAACTTGGTTACTTGCTCCCTCTTCCTTTTTCAAATATGCCAGAAATTCAATGTTTCCATGTCCACCTTGGATTGGTGAATAGTCTAATCCAAGCACTGAAAAACCTTGATCAACTGCCATAGCAGTGACTGATTCAAGGACAGTTTGATGAATCTTGGCATCGCGAATGATTCCATTTTTTCCGATTTGCTCACGACCTGCTTCAAACTGAGGCTTAATCAGAGCTACAATTTGACCTTGATCAGCCAAAACACGATGCAAGGCTGGTAAGATCAGACTCAGGGAAATGAAACTCACATCAATACTGGCAAAGCTCGGTTCCTGCTCAAAATCAGTCTTTTCAGCATAACGAAAATTAAACTGCTCCATGCTAACAACCCGAGGATCTTGACGCAATTTCCAAGCTAACTGATTGGTACCAACATCCACCGCATAGACAAGCTCGGCACCATTCTGCAACATGACATCGGTAAATCCTCCAGTAGAAGCCCCAATATCAATCGTTGTTTCCCCATCCACTGACAAATCAAAGACCTGCAAGGCCTTTTCAAGTTTGAGACCACCACGACTGACATACTTGAGTTTTTCACCCTTGAGTTTCAGCTCAGTGTCATCAGGAATTTTCTCTCCTGGTTTGTCAAAGCGTTCTCCATTAAGGACTGCTACGACTAGACCTGCCATGACACCGCGCTTGGCCTGTTCTCGCGTTTCAAACAAGCCCTGTTTATAAGCTAGTACATCCACTCTTTCCTTAGCCATTGATTCTCAAACTTTCTACTACTCTTACAATTGATTCTGTTTCAAAGGGAACCTGCTGGGCAATTTCTTCTAATTTTACATTAGCTTGATCCAGAGTTTGGTTACAAAAAGCAATCGCCTCCTCCAAACCCAACAAGGCTGGATAGGTTGACTTTTCTGCCTGCAAATCCTTTTGTGGAGTCTTCCCGATTTCCTCAAAACTAGCTGTCACATCCAGCACATCATCTCGAACTTGAAAGGCCAGCCCAATCAATTCACCAACCGTTTTCAATTTTGCTTGGATTTCAGGCGCCAATTCTGCTATGATAGCGGCGGCTTGGAAAGGATAGGCTAGTAATTTTCCAGTTTTATTGGCATGAATGGTCTGAAGTTCTTCCAAGGACAAGTGCTGGTGTTCGCCCTCCATGTCCAGAACCTGCCCTGCAACCATGCCCAGACTACCTGACGCAAGGGATAAGTTGGCAATCAAGTCCACCTTGATCTGACTTGGCAAATCTGCCAGAGCTATCAAGGCGTAAGGATCTAGGAACAAGGCATCTCCTGCCAAAATCGCCATAGCCTCGCCGAATTTCTTATGATTTGTCAAGCGTCCCCGACGATAATCGTCGTCATCCATAGCAGGTAGATCATCGTGAATCAAACTTCCTGTATGAATCATTTCCAAGGCCGCAGCCACCTGCGCGTGAGCTGGTTGGATTGCGACCTGCAAGGCTTCCAAAACTTCTAACAAGAGAAAAGGCCGAATACGCTTGCCACCAGCATGAATGGAATAGAGAACAGCTTCTCGTAAACTAGAAGCAAACTGCTGGTCTCCATAAAAATTTTCCAAAGCCGACTCGACAAGAGCTAATTTTTTTCTTGCTTCTTCATTCAAAAATCACTTTCTGTTCCGTCTTCTTGCATGACCTTGACCAAGGTCTTTTCAGCCTTGTCCAGCGTCGCCTGAAGTTCTTTTGACAAGACCATACCCTTTTGAAAGGCAGCAATCGCATCTTCCAGAGCGATTTCACCATTTTCCAAACTTTGGACAATGGTCTCCAGTTCTGCTAGATTTTCCTCAAATTTCTTTTGTTTTGACATCTTTAACCTCTAATTCTACCTGACCATCTCGCATCAAAAGCGTCACTTGGTCTTTTTTATTCAACATCTCAACCGAATCGACTACGGACTCATCTTTTTTGACAATAGCATAGCCACGCGCCACAATTCGGCTAGTATCCAACATCAGCAAAGCTTCTGAAAGGCGCTTGACCTCAGCAACCTTGGCATCATAAACCAGCGCCATTTGGCTACGTAAGAACTTGTCCAACTGGCCTAGACGGTCTTGATAGCGTTGGATTTTTGTATCAGGTGATAATTGTACCAGTTGGTGTGTCCTTGCTTGGACAACTTGTTTGCTATCGGAAATCCGCGTTCGCAAACTTTGTTTTAATAGTAGTTGCAGTTGATCCAAGCGTTGCAAATAACCGTCATACAAGCGCTCTGGCTGTCTAAAGATAACAGACTGACTGCATTTCTTCAAAGCTTCTTGTTTCTTAGATAGGACATTTTTGGACTGCTGTTGCCATTCGTTTTTCTTGATTTTGCAAATGAGCCAAGAGATCCAACTTGGTTACAGGTGTTGCCAGTTCTGCTGCAGCCGTTGGTGTCGCAGCCCGACGATCCGCCACAAAGTCTGCCAAGGTCACATCCGTCTCATGCCCCACACTAGAAATGATTGGCAAGCGAGATTCAAAAATAGCTCGTACCACAATTTCTTCGTTAAAGGCCCAGAGATCCTCGATAGAACCCCCACCACGACCAATGATGAGGACATCTAGATCCTCATGCTGATTGGCACGAGCAATATTCCCTGCTATTTCCTCAGCAGCTCCATCTCCTTGCACCTTGGTCGGATAGAGGAGAATATCCACACCGGGAAAGCGTCTGCTCACGGTCGTGATAATATCTCGAATAACGGCTCCACTGCGACTGGTTACTACACCGATTCTCTTAGAAAATTGGGGCAGGGGTTGCTTGAAGCGTTCTTGAAACAGGCCCTCTTCTGTCAATTTTTTCTTGAGTTGTTCAAACTGAATCGCAAGCGCACCAACTCCATCAGGTTCAGCCTTCTCAATGATGATGGAGTAGCTCCCGCTCGGTTCATAAACCTGAACTCGCCCAATTACATTGATCTTCATTCCCTCTTCGAGGTCAAAACCTAATTTCTGATAAATCCCTGACCAGATGGTCGCTTGAATAACTGCATGGTCGTCTTTTAGGGAGAAATATTGGTGAGTAGGTCGTTTACGAAAGTTGGAAACTTGACCAGTTAAATAGACCCGTTCCAAGTAAGGGTCTTTATCGAATTTCATTTTCAGATACTTTGTCAAAGTTGTTACCGATAAATACTTTTCCATCTCCACCTACTATTCATTTTCTTGCTTTTCCATGGGTATTATTATACCAAAAATATGCTTAAAAATCTCTTTTTTCATACCGAAACTAAAGGAAAAATAGAAAAAGGAGGCCAAGCCTCCTCGTCTGATTATTTGCTGTTACGAGCTTCTTCCAAAATCTTTGCAATCTTGGTTGTCAACAGGTCGATAGCCACGGTATTGCTGACTCCCTCAGGAATGACGATATCCGCATACCGCTTAGTCGGCTCGATAAACTGGTGGTACATGGGTTTGACCACACCCAAATACTGATCAATAACACTATCTAGACTACGGCCACGCTCCTCCATATCACGCTTGATACGACGAATAATGCGCACATCATCATCTGTATCTACAAAAATCTTAATATCCATCAAATCGCGCAAGCGCTTGTCCTCTAAGACCAAAATCCCCTCAACGATAAAGACATCTTGAGGCTCCTGACGATAGGTCTTGCTACTCCGTGTATGCGCTGTATAGTCATAAGTCGGAATGTCCACTGGACGCCCTGCCAACAATTCCTTAATCTGCTCGATCATCAAATCTGTATCAAAGGCGAATGGATGGTCGTAGTTGGTTTTGACACGCTCTTCAAAGGTCAAGTGAGACTGATCCTTGTAGTATGAATCATGCTCAATCATGGAAATCTTTCATCAGGGAAATGCGATAAAATGGCTCTTGAAACACTGGTCTTACCACCACCAGAACCACCTGTCACTCCGATAATGATTGGTCTATTTTGCATGCTATCCTCCGTTTTTTTATCCGTCGTCTATTCTATCATATTTTTTGCAAAATTTATAGTCTGATTTGGATAGTCTAGGGGGAAACGATTCCATCCCCACACTCCGGTTAGATTAGCCAAAAACCTTTCTTGGTTTGTAGAAATTGCCCCTTTTTTCTAGAATTGCTAGCAATGTATCTCCCTCAAAGGCAGCCAATTCCTTATCCGACTGATCAAGCTCGATAAAACGACCAAAGCGCACTTCTTTAGCCTCTTCTGGACTTAGGAAAACTTTAACAAGATCCCCCGTACCAATCTCTAGAGGATGGAGAAAGTCCAGTTGACCAGCCTCCATTTTTCAGCAATTTCTTCCAAGGTCAAGGCATCTTCTAGCTGTAAACCTGCAGCACTAGTCCGTGTCAGGTGAGACATATGAGCTGCATAACCAAGCTTCTCTCCCAAATCAACTGACAAGGTACGGATGTAAGTCCCTTTACTGCATTTCACACGAAAGGTAAAACGTGCAAGATAACCCTCATAAGAAATCGGACTTGTTCGATCAAATTGATAAATGGTCACCTGACGTTCTGGACGTTCCACTTCCTGACCAGCACGCGCATACTCATATAGCTTGCGGCCATTGACCTTGACAGCCGAATACATAGGCGGAATCTGTGTAATAGGCCCAGTAAAGCTCGCAATCGCTTCATCGACAATGGTTTCATCCAAGGGCGACAAAACAGGGGTCTCTGCGACCACTTCCCCACTAGCATCCTCGGTCGTTGTTGAATAGCCAAGAGTGATTTCTCCCTCATAAACCTTGCCCTCATCTTGCATAAACTCGACCATGCGTGTCGCCTTACCAACCGCAATAGGCAAAACACCCACCACATCCGGATCCAGCGTCCCACCATGACCAATTTTCTTGGTTCCCAAAATCTTACGCAGTTTAAAAACCGCATCATGCGAGGTCATCCCCGCTTCTTTTTTTAAGTTGATAATACCGTTCATTTGTTACTTTCTAATTCCCTTTTCACTTTACATCAACATATTCTATCTTAGACAGATTTTAAAACTATATCAGCTCATTTTTCTAAATTCTTCCTAGCTTCCTGAACATAAAAGAGTTCTGGATTTTCATGGGCGATACTTTCAAACAAACTACGAGCACGAGCTTCATCTCCTTTTAGCTGAGCATTGAGAGAGCCGTAATAAGAAAAACATGATTCGAGCTAGATTACTTTTCTGGTTCAGTGGTGTCGAAGTAGTCATTCGCTTCTTGATTAAACACAATATCTTTTATGGCTTGGGCTTGAGCAACGAGTTTAGCCTTACCACCTTTTCGAATCTGGTGCCTTGGACAATTGTTCCTCAAAGAAAGTGATAGCTGGTTCATCTTGAAGGTAAGTAGAAGATAGAAATTCATAATATAATTTCTTCAATTCAAATTTTTCTCTATTTTTAGAAATACTAGAAAAAAATTGATATTTGAAAAATTGACTAAGCGCTAATAAAAAAATCTCCTCTCAGGTAAGCTAATTCTCCTTTGATTAGTTCTAAACCAACCTCGTAAACCTTCTTATTAGGCTTATAAGAATGATGAACACTATATTCAAAGAAAGATTGATATTTTTTTCAAAAATCCATCAAACCTTCTTTCCAATGAAGTATAACTTTACCAATTAATATGCCCAATAAGTATCCTAAAAACAAAAAAATAGTAAAAGATAAAAAAATAGCAAAAAAACGAACTGCAAAAAAATATTTTGTTTAAACAATAAAAACAAACCCAAAAATTGCCAAAAAACAGAAATAGTAACTGAAAAATCTAGATACTTTACTGATATAAAAAGTGATTTTTGCATTTTTACTGGCCAACTTATTAATTAAATCTTTCATCTTTTTTCTCCGAACTTTTATCTTCATTAGATAGCAAAGCAATACCAGTTAGAACCGCTATCACACTACCTATAGCAGCTTCAACAGGAGCAAAAGCTATTGCCACAGTAACTACAGTAACAAATGCAACTCCATAAAAAATAAACTCAGCATTCTCAAATGTCCTTTGGAGATGATCCACCTTCCTCACTCCCGTCTCATTAGTCGTCTTAACTGTCGCGTAGTCTTGTTTGACCTGATTATGTTCCTTCACATAGGTGACGCGGTAACCATTCTCTGACTTAGTCCCAACCTCAAGAGAGCGATTCTTATAGCCAAAGCCAATGGAAAGGTTGGGCGCAAGTTTGCTATAGCTTGAACTAATCTTGTCTGCTAAACTGAACTCACCCGTTATAGAATAGTCCTTCAGCCCTATCTTCGTCTTATAATTGGCCTTTTCTTCTAGAAAATCTGTACTCAGCCCTCCAACGCTATACTCTCCTTCTTGACTTAACTTACCATCTTTATATTTAGTGTTAAAAGTGATGGCACTTTCCCCTTTGAAGTGACCTTTTATCTGGATTTTGCTCTTAAGGTAGTGTTGACCGTCGTCATATACTGTTATCTCCTTCTCAAACGTAACTTCATTCCCTTTCAAGAAATCAATCAGCTCCTGAGGTTTCTTACCGCCATTCCCATGGGAGGCAAGAGAGATCGTACGACCCAAGGTCTGTAGTTCCTGCTCACTCATCTGGCTCAAGTCAAAGGCCGTTTCTGGATTATAATGTCGAATATAACGGATTAGTTCTTCGTGCAGAGTTTTAGAATTCTCAACCTGTTGATCCCGTAACTTCGTATCCTGAAAAATTGCAAGGGCTTCCACATTGTGATAAGGATCTGTCATACCAACAGCTTTGCGAGACCGACTCAAACCACTTGCGATTGTGGAGAGGGTAGTGGTTACACCGCTCCCCAACAATTCACTATTAAATGATTCCATCCGACTTTCAGTTGTACGAAGAGATTGCAGGGCTTCTTCCTTATGGCTTTGATATCTGCTGTAGAAGGATTGTTGATACCCACCATACCCCCAATAGCAGAGGAAGCTATTGTCAGGTCTGGATGTTTAAATTACATCAGTGACCATTCTACTTATTCTTCATTATAACATTTTCTCATCATATAGAAAATCCTAGAATGAAATTCTAGGATTTGTATGTCATTTTTTAAAATCATCTACACTAAAGTGCTCATAGGTGATTTTTGAAACTTCCTCATCATAACGACTCAAAAAGTCTTGAAATCTACTATCGATGTAACCAAAGAATAGAACTTCATCTATATCCTCTTTGTTAAAGAAGATAATGTTTTGATTAACAAGCCCTAGTGGAAGACTGACAGCTCCAAAGTCAAAATAACCTTGCTTGCCGTCCTTTTCAGTAACTGGACAATGATTAATAATCATGACAGGCTCCACACCTTCTCTCACTCGAACAACACTTCCAATCGGTAAAGCAGTACGTTCTGACATCACTTTTCTCCTTCTAAATATTTCTGAGCTTCCTGAACATAAAAGAGTTCTGGATTTTCATGGGCGATGCTTTCAAACAAACTACGGGCACGAGCTTCATCTCCTTTTAATTGGGCGTTGAGGGCTCCGTAATAAGAAAACATGATTCGAGCTAGATTACTTTCTGGTTCAGTGGTGTCGAAGTAGTCGTTCACTTCTTTATTGAACACAATATCTTTTATGGCTTGGGCTTGAGCAACGAGTTTAGCCTTACCATCTTTCGAATCTGGCGCCTTGGACAACTGTTCCTCAAAGAAAGCAATATCTTGCGCATCTTGAAGATGGATGGAAACCAACAATTGACCATAAGTTAATCTTAGGAATATGTCTGTACTAAATCTCTTCCAAACTTTTTTTAAATTAATTTTTTTCAAAATTTTTCTTTTCGCAGCTTGAAAAATCTCCTTTTCAAATAAGTCACTTGTCCCTTAACAAAATGGAAATTTTCTTGGTACGTTGCTCTATAGGGCTTAATAGATTTTTCAGATTGAACCCTAAACATGTCTTCATAGAGTTTAAGATTAATAGCATCGTTTAACATTAGATAAACAACTTTTGCTAGATATAAATCTTAAATAAAATACAAAGACGAGAGCTAAAAAAGTCAATAACTAATAATATGAGTCCCAATATTTTTCAAATTACTTTGAAATACTAAAAAAATAGTGCCATCACATCAACAGCCAAGACTAAAAATAAGCAAATTAGAATAGCCCTATCAAGTTGTAGAAGAGTGTTTTCTGCCTCCCTACTAACTATTTTTTCAACTAATTTCATATGTTACTCCCCTTTATTATTAAAAAAATAGATATTCCAATAAGGATGCTAGTTAACCCTCCTAGTAATTTTTAGAGTTCCAAAAAGCAGTTAGAGCAGCGATAGCTGAAGGAGCAAACGCTACAGCGGCACCTATAGCAATTACTGCACCAAAAGCTATTGCTACCGACTCAACTGGATGCTCTGCGACATAGTCAAATGTCCTTTGGAGATGATCCACCGTTCTCACCCCTGTTTCAGTGGTCGTCTTAACTGTTGCGTAGTCTTGTTTGACCTGGTTATGTTCTTTTACATAGGTGACGTACGGTAAGAACTTATATCAGTTTTATCTTTCTAAATAGCTCTTCGTTTCCTGTACATAAAGTTGTAAATATTTAATGTAGACATACGACTATTTTAAAGTTATTTCATATTTAAGGCTACTCCCCCTTCAGCGCTTCAAATTTCGCTTTCATGGTTGGATTTTTTCGGGTCAATTTTTTAACCGAAACATCTTCCAATTTGTTATTAGCGAGGCGGAGTTGGTTTTCGGATGTGGTCAGGAACTTCTTGACTTCTTCCATACGCTTAATTGCTTTATCAATTTCATCGATGGCTTTGCCAAAGTTGGTCGAAGCTGAGTTGTAGTTCTTGGCAAAAGCTACTTTGAAGGCATCCAAGTCTTCCTCAAAGTGTGTAATATCAATATTCTGCTCACGAACCAAGGCCAACTCTTGCTTGTATTTGAGAGAATTAAGCGCTGCATTTCGCAAGAGACCAATCAACTGGATAAAGAATTGAGGACGTACCACATACATCTTTTCATACTCGTGGCTGACGTCAACAATCCCTGTGTTAAAGTAGTCGTTATCTGCCTCAAGCATGGTCACCAAAACGGCATATTCACAGTTTTTCTCCCGACGGTCCTTGTCTAATTCCTTATAAAAATCTGCATTTTTGTGCTTCTTCTCCGTCCCATCCGCTTCGTTTTTCATTTCAAACATGATGGAAATAATTTCCACTCCATTTTCATCACACTCACGGAAGATAAAATCTCCCTTAGACCCGCGCGCAGAGACCTTGTTATCCTTCTCAAAGTAGGCATTTGGAAAGGCAAAACTGCGGACCTTGTTAAACTCACTCTCTGCATACTGTTCCAGACTTTCCCCGATAGCTTTTGTAGATTGTTGAGCTTTGAAGTTCTTATAAAACTCTACTTGTTCACTAACTGCCTTGAGCTGGGCTTCGTAATTTTGCTTGAGGGAAGCTAGAGATAACTCATTTTCCTTTTCTTGCAAGAGGAGCTGATTTTTGACTTGATCCCGTTCTTTTTCTAGGTCAGAAAGGGTCTTTTGCAGTTGATTTTCATGCTCCAAACGTAAGATAGTCAATTGGTTTTCTAAGGTCTGTACTTTCTTGTCCTTAGCCAATAAGGCCTGATGACCTGTTTGTTCAACCTCTTTCTTAGCCAGTTCTTTCTCTGTATCAAAGTTTTGGATTTGACTCTGTAATTGCGCGATTTCTTGGTCTTTTTGAGCCAGTTTAGTCTGTTGTTCATTCATAGCCTTCTGCTCAGCCAAGGCCAGCTCCTGCTTCATGCGATCGTGCAATTCCTTATCAAACTCAGCCGTTCTCACTTGGGATAAAAGTTCGGCATACTGGTTCTCATTTACTGTAAAGACTTCCCCACAGTTGGGACATTTGATTTCGTTCATAACTTTCCTCTTTCTAGACTTCTTTATCCATTATATCATGCCTTAGGGAAAATCAAAAACAGTGAGTCGAAACCCACTGTTTATCTGTTTACTTTATACTTTCCAAGGCCAAGCGCAAATCTTCAATCAAATCCTCTACATTTTCAAGTCCGATAGACAAGCGGATTTGGTTTGGTGTGACACCTGCTGCTTCTAGATCTTTTTCTGACAACTGACCGTGAGTGGTTGTCGCTGGATGGACAACAAGCGATTTGGCATCTGCAACGTTTGCTAGGTCAGAGAAGATTTCAAGATTATCAATCACCTTGCGTGCCTCTGTCTCTCCACCTTTGACATGGAAGGTAAAGATTGAACCTACACCTTTAGGAAGGTATTTCTCAGCCAAGGCATGATAAGGACTGTCAGCTAATTTTGGATAATTTACTTTCTCAACCTTAGGATGGTTAACAAGAAAATCAACAATTTTCTCTGTATTTTGAATATGGCGTTCTACACGAAGCGAAAGGGTTTCAAGTCCTTGGAGCAAGAGAAAAGCATTAAATGGTGACAAGGCAGCACCTGTATCACGAAGCAATTGGACACGAACAGCGATAATAAAGGCTGCTGCACCCACATCCCGAGTATAGCTCAAGTTATGGTAACTTGGGTCTTCCTCAACAAATTGAGGAAATTTCCCCTGAAGCTTCCCAGTCAAAACGGCCGCTATCAACAATGACACCACCAATAGTCGTACCATGCCCACCGATAAACTTAGTTGCTGAATGAATGGCAATATCTACACCGTGAGAGAAGACGTTAATCAAATATGGTGTGGCAAAAGTGTTGTCTGAAACGAGAGGAATCTTGTGTTTATGCGCAATCTCAGCCAATTTTCCCAAGTCAGGAATATTAATCAAGGGGTTGCCCAAGGTTTCAATCAAAACAAGCTTGGTATTGTCACCGATAGCTGCTTCCACTTCCTCCAAATTATCCACATCGACAAAGGTTGTTGTAATCCCATAACGAGGAAGTGTTTCTTTCAAGAGGTTGAAGGTCCCACCGTAAATAGTTGACGCAGCCACCACATGGTCACCTGCGTGAGCAAGCGCCAAAATAGTGTAGGTTACAGCAGCCATACCAGATGCTGTCGCTAATGCTCCAACACCGCCTTCAAGAGCAGCGATTCTTTCCTCAAAGGCTGCTGTTGTAGGATTGGTGATACGAGTATAGATATTGCCTGGTTTTCTCAAGGCAAACAAATCAGCACCTTCCTGCGTGTCATCAAACGAAGGATGTTGTTTGATAAATCGGTACTGCACGAGACTTGGTCGCTGGATCAACGACTTGCCCAGCATGTAATTGTAGGGTTTCAAATTTAAAATCACGAGTCATAAGACGTCCTCCAAATAGCTTCATTACGGATATTGTATCATCTTGTACCAGTCTTTTCCAATACAGTTTTTCTATATTTTGATATAAGGAACAACTATGACTAGTCATACACATCAAACAAAAAAGCACGATTAACTCGTGCTCATTTCTTTAATCGACATAAGTATCTTCGTTTTTATTGAGGAAGGCGTATGGTAAGCCCATCAAGAGACCTCCTCCGATAAAGTTCCCGACAAAGGTTACACCCCAGTGGCGAAGGATATTAGGAATGTCAAAGTTTGCAATTGAATCCGCTGCAACACTGAATTTAACAATCGCAAAAGAAGCAAAGTTCGCAGCAATGTGTTCGTTTGTTAAGAATACAAACATGTAAATTGCTGATAAGACAAGCCAAAGTTTGGCTCCACCGTCTTTGACCAAAACAAATGAAAGAATGGCAATGTTTACAAAGATATTGGCTAAAATACCTTCAAGCAAGACTAGCTCATTGGAACGACCTAATTTCATCTCTACAACTCCTGAAATGAAGCTATTATGTGTTAGATTTGCATAGGCTGCTGAGTGGGCAAAGCCCCAACCTGCTATCAAAGCTCCGATGAGGTTGAACAAGGTACAGTAAAGTAGAATCTCAGCCGTTTTTCTCCAAGAAATTTTCTTCAAAAAACTGCCAGCTGTCAAAAACATCATATTTGAAGTTACTAGCTCAGCATTCAAGAAAACAATGTAGGCCAATCCCCAAGCAAAAACGAATGGGAAGAGGAAACGTCCACTACCTGGTGCTATTTTATTAATCAAGTCAGCACCGATTGCCCCTGCACCTGTACTAAATGTTAAGAAAGCTCCTGCAAACATGGAACGAATCGCATACTTAAACTTGCTTTGGCTATAAAGACTTTCTTTCTTCTTACAAGCAAATTCAATCTTTGAGATAAATTCTGAAGAGACCATAAAAAACTCCTAAAACTTTTATTTGTGAATATTATAACATAAAACACGCAATTTGAAAAGCCTTTCTTGTATACGTTTTCTACAAAGAAAATCAAGGCATTGGGGGAATTCCATAAATCTCTCCTTTACCCATTAACAGAAAAACATTTCAATGTTTCAAATTGATCATCCAAAAATTCAAACTCAAATAGGTGCCAGTCATCGAAGGTTTGCTCACAATAACTAACTGTTCCTTGATTGTAGTCAATGATAGGTTTTCCCAGCTTGTTCTTCACATCTTCCTCGCTGACTGCTCCATACATTTCCTTAAGATCAGCTAGCATGAAGTTGATAATTCTATTGAGATTTTCCTGATAATTTTTTGATAACAGTTCAACTTTATCTATAAAGTCACAATCAGGCTCTTCGTCCCAAACAAAGGTCACTCCCTCATGCTCATAAGTGTATTGCTGTAAACTCTCATCAAAATTCATTGTTCACTCTCCAAATCATTATCATTTACTAAAAATTTATTAACATTAATCAAAATGTTCAAATGATTTCATAAAAATGTCTTCCACACACGCGTACGATAAAATAACAACACTTGCAATGATTAGAAGATATCATCATAATGTTCACTCGCTTTTTGCACAAACTCGAAAATATTCAAAGATATGGGTTTCATTTCCAGTGAACCTAATGCCCCCAAATCATTCATATAAATAGTGTCGTCAGAATCTTTCTTTATAAAAAAAGCGACATCCCCATCTTGCCCAATCAGGAAAAAATCAGGTTCCCACTCTTCTATTTGGTAGGTGGAGTTTCTTTCTAGCAAATCTAGTCTTGAGTATAAGGTGATGCCTGTATTCTCTATTACCAACTCTCCTGCTTTATCGATTTTACTCAAGAATTCTGCGTATAGGTTTGGAAGTACCAAGTCGATCTGATTATTCATTGTCAACTCCTCATCTATTTTTCCTACTGCGAAAGTCCTATATCTCATCTTCACCTAGTTCTCTAAAATGTGAAATATGATATCCAAAATAAGACTTCCCCGATTTTCCTATGAAGATTCAGTGTTCAGTCATATTGGCAATTTCTCCCAAGAATATCATAGGAAGATCCTTGTCAAATGGAAAACTACTTGTTATGTCTTCTTTGAGCGTAACTAAAGACTTTCTCTTAACTGACTCATTATCTATCCTCTCTTATACTAGACATCCTTCGGTTGCTTACGATAAATCTTTTAACCTACTGACCAGTTTCCTTTCACATTAAAAAGATGCTATTAAAGTTGAATGATCATCTTGCAAGTATCATACATTATCAAATTTTATAGTTTTCAATTTCTTCTCTACTCATACCTACAAGTTCTGTCGTCCACAAGCCTACAATGTCCGACAAGACTGGATCGCAGGTGTACTTTTCTTCCCCATCGATATACTTACAGGAAAGGACAGGCTTCCTTGTCGCCGCTTGATAAAATGTCATGGCTACTTTTTCTAGTTTTTGGGGATTGAAATCAAGTGATAGTTTTTGAGCCATATTTCCTCGTACCAGATCCCAATTTTCCTGCTTAACCTGATAGCTTTCTCGTATTTTAGACACATAGCCCCTACAAAATGCTTTCAATAAGTCTGTGTTCTGATAAAGATACCGACAACTAAAATCCGAAATACAACCTGCGTGAAGTAGGAATGTCAGTAAGTCATCCAGACTTTCTGCTACTCTCCCCACTTGGCCCTCACTTCCGATAAAGCCTATGCTGTTATCTTAGAGAAAAACATATTCTCCCCCACTACCGTCTTGAGCAAAAGCCTTACAGGCAAGAGAGTACTCCTCATTGTTCCCTGAAAACTGGACTTCACTTATCTTGTCATAAAAATAAATATCACATTCAGTCATCAGTAAGGTCCTTAACTGTTCATTTTCTCTGACTTCTTGTAGCTTATCCATGATCATTCCTTTCTTAAACTAAACACTTATCCATCTATTACAATTCTAATATGGTAGTTTTTAGTTTCATTCTTTAGATTCTTCACAAGCAGATCATTCTGTTTTGATTGTCCGAAGAAAAAACTGACAGCTTTTCCATCTTTTCTTTCGATACACAAATGATACCTTGCCCCATTCAATTTGACACTTCGAATATATTTGACTTCAATCATTTTGATGTTATTCAGCGGAATGATTCTCTTCACAAATACAAAAGCATTGTGAATATAAAGTCTCCCATTGGCAATGTGAAACGGGGCAAAAAAATCACCACCACTACGACGGACAATTATAAAACGACGCCAAAGGATTAGTAAAAGAATAGCTGCCAATAAATAAATGGAAAAACTAAAGACAGGATTTTTCCACAACGTTTTCATTCCAATCCAAAGATATTCGAACATGCATTATTCTCCTTTGACCGACGGTTCTATCTGACAAAAACCAGTGAAAAATACAATTCACTGGTTTTTGAGGTTAATAACGTTGTTTATATGGCTGATTAAAGGCGCTTAGGATATCATCAGATGTTTCAGAATAAGCTTTAACTTCTTTAAAATCACCTTTAACAATAATCCGCTCTGTCGCATTATAGTCCACACAAGTTACCAGCGTAATCTCCTTAACTCCTTCATGATCCTCGATTTCATCTACCCGATCGGGGGTTACGTGCTTCACTTCACGAATCTCATAGGTGTATACTTTATCTTTATCAGTCAGATAGATTTTCATCCCCGCTTTGGCATTGACCAAAGGTGAGAAGAGCATCTGACTCGCATTTTCAGCAGTAAAGATATGGTGACTAGCTAGAGAATAGTTGCCCTCCCCCATTTTCTGATTTGCTTTCATGGTTCCTGCTCCGTAGAACAAGTTTACATTATCCAAACCTTTAAAAATAGGCAGGTTAATCTCTACTTCAGGAATGGCAATCCCTCCGATAACTGGAAGTTGCTGAGAATCCCACTGGGCAGCTAACACCGCTTCCGATGAAATGGATTTGACAGAATCAAAATCGAAATTTCCTTCTGTCTCTTTATTTTCCTCAATCTTTTCCTTAGTCACCTGACTGACTTGGTATTTATTGGTATTCCAAACCATAAAGATGTCACGAATTTGAGCATTAAAAATCAAGGCAAGGGATAGAAGAATTAAAAATCCAGCTAAAATATTGATTAGTATATTTTTACGGTTATTCTTCTTTAATTTTCTGTGAGACATTATGCTTCACCCTCTGTTCTCTCTTCTGTTGCTACCTCTTCTTTTTCTGCTGCAGCAACCGTTGTGAAGGTCACAATCTTAGCATCTTGGTCTAGACGCATCACCTTAACTCCCATCGTTGAGCGTCCTGTTTGTGAAATATTGGCAACATTTGTTCGAATCATGACACCTGTATCTGTGATAATCATCAGGTCTTCATCCCCTTTAACAGTGAGGAGACCTGCAAGAGGACCATTCTTCTCAGCAACATTGGCTGTCTTCATCCCTTTACCACCACGGCCTTTAGTAGGATATTCAGTAGCAAGTGTACGTTTACCGTATCCTTTTTCAGTAATGATAAGGACCTCATCCTGGTCAGTAATAACACTTGCGCCAACTACTGTATCACCTTCACGAAGATTGACCCCTCGAACACCAGTCGCGATACGGCTCATGCCACGAACGGCTGACTGATTAAAGCGAACAGCATAACCAAACTTAGTACCAATGATAATATCTGTGTCTTCTTCTGTCAATAGAACATTAATCAATTCGTCCTCATCCTTGAGATTCAAGGCCTTAAGTCCATTTTGACGAATATTGGCAAATTCTTTGACACTGGTTCTCTTCACAACACCGTGACGAGTTGTGAAGAAGAGATAGGCATCATCACTACGTTCAGACTCAACGTTGATAATGGTCTGAATGCTCTCACCCTCGTCCAACTTCAAAAGATTGACAACTGGCAATCCTTTGGCTGTACGACCATATTCTGGGATTTCATAACCTTTAAGGCGATAGACGCGTCCTTTATTGGTAAAGAAGAGCAAATGATCATGTGTGCTGGTTGAAACCAATTCACGCACAAAGTCATCATCCTTAACTCCCGTACCTTGGACTCCACGACCACCACGTTTTTGAGCAGTGAACTCACCTTGGTCCAGACGTTTGATGTAGCCCTTGTTAGATAGGGTAATCAAGACATCTGTCTCTTCAATCAAATCTTCATCTTCAAGGGTCAAGACCTCTCCGACCATCAACTCGGTACGACGTTTGTCACCAAACTTGCGTTTGACCTCGTCCAATTCCTCTTTGATGATTTGAGCCACGCGCTCAGGTTTGGCAAGAATATCTGCCAAATCTGCAATCAAGGCAATCAATTCATCATACTCTGACTGAATCTTATCTCGTTCCAATCCTGTCAAACGACGGAGACGCATATCAAGGATAGCCTGACTTTGACGCTCAGAAAGTTTGAACTTGCTCATCAACTCAGCTTGCGCTTCCGCATCTGTTTCACTAGCACGGATAATACGAATCACTTCATCAATATGGTCAAGTGCGATTAAAAGACCTTCTAAGATGTGTGCACGTGCTTCTGCTTTTTCCTTATCAAAACGTGTCCGACGAACAACCACTTCTTTTTGATGCTCGATATAGGCATCCAAAATTTGACGAAGGGACAAGATCTTCGGTACGCCATTCTGAATCGCCAACATGTTGAAACCAAAATTGGTTTGCATCTGGGTCATCTTGAAGAGATTGTTAAGGATAACGTTGGCAGACGCGTCGCGTTTGACCTCTATCACAAAGCGAACCCCTTCACGGTTGGACTCATCACGTACAGCTGTAATGCCCTCAAGGCGTTTTTCCTGAACCAAGCGAACAATATGCTCATGGACCTTGGTTTTATTGACCATGTAAGGGAATTCTGTTACAATGATGCGCTCGCGACCCGTCTTAGTGGTTTCAATCTCTGTGCGAGAACGAAGTACAATCGATCCTTTACCAGTCTCATAGGCCTTATGAATCCCTGATTTCCCCATAACAAGGGCACCAGTTGGAAAATCTGGACCAGGTAAGACTTCCATCAAGTCCTTAGTCGTCACTTCAGGATTGTCCATAACCAACTTCACCGCATCAATGGTTTCACCTAGGTTGTGGGGTGGGATATTAGTTGCCATCCCAACAGCGATACCAGTTGCCCCATTGACCAAAAGATTTGGAAACGAGCTGGCAAGACCAAGGGTTCACGTTCATTGGCATCGTAGTTATCTACGAAATCAACTGTGTTTTTATTGATATCACGAAGCATTTCCAGAGCAATTTTGCTCATACGAGCCTCAGTGTAACGCTGTGCGGCGGCACCATCCCCGTCCATGGAACCAAAGTTTCCATGTCCATCTACAAGCATGTAACGGTAACTCCACCACTGGGCCATACGGACCATGGCTTCGTAAATAGAGGAATCCCCGTGCGGGTGGTATTTACCCATAACATCCCCTGTGATACGGGCTGATTTTTTATGAGGTTTGTCTGGAGTAACACCTAGTTCATTCATTCCGTAAAGAATACGGCGGTGAACAGGCTTCAAGCCATCTCGAACATCAGGAAGAGCACGCGCTACGATAACACTCATGGCGTAATCGATAAAACTGGTCTTCATCTCCTTTGTCAGATTGACATTCACTAAATTTTTATCCTGCATTAATAAATGCCTCATTTCACTATTAGTAATTAGATATATTATACCATAAAATGTCCTTTATTTCAGGCTTCTGAAACTACTAAAACGTTTACATCGATAACCGAATAGAATATTCGTGACAAAGCTTTTTAAAAGTGATAGAATGAAAGTGTCTGGGGATTCCCCTAAAAAAAATGAAGGAGATGTTTAGATAATGACTTCAACTAAACAACACAAAAAAGTGATCCTTGTTGGTGACGGTGCCGTAGGTTCATCTTACGCTTTCGCACTTGTTAACCAAGGAATTGCACAAGAGCTTGGAATTATCGAAATTCCACAATTACACGAAAAAGCTGTTGGTGATGCGCTTGACCTTAGTCACGCCCTTGCCTTCACTTCACCTAAAAAAATCTACGCTGCTCAATACTCTGACTGTGCAGATGCTGACCTTGTTGTTATCACTGCAGGTGCTCCTCAAAAACCAGGTGAAACTCGCCTTGACCTTGTAGGTAAAAACTTGGCTATCAACAAATCAATCGTAACACAAGTTGTTGAATCAGGTTTTGATGGTATCTTCCTTGTTGCTGCTAACCCAGTTGACGTTTTGACTTACTCAACTTGGAAATTCTCTGGATTCCCTAAAGAACGCGTTATCGGTTCAGGTACTTCACTTGACTCAGCTCGTTTCCGTCAAGCACTTGCCGAAAAATTGGATGTTGATGCTCGTTCAGTTCACGCCTACATCATGGGTGAACACGGAGACTCTGAATTCGCTGTTTGGTCACATGCCAACATCGCTGGTGTAAACCTTGAAGAATTCCTCAAAGACACTCAAAACGTTCAAGAAGCTGAATTGATTGAATTGTTCGAAGGTGTTCGTGATGCTGCTTACACAATCATCAACAAAAAAGGAGCTACATACTATGGTATCGCCGTAGCACTCGCTCGTATCACAAAAGCAATTCTTGATGACGAAAATGCAGTACTTCCACTTTCTGTATTCCAAGAAGGTCAATACGGAGTTGAAAACGTCTTTATCGGTCAACCAGCTGTTGTTGGTGCACACGGTATCGTTCGTCCAGTAAACATCCCATTGAACGACGCGGAAACTCAAAAAATGCAAGCATCTGCTAAAGAATTGCAAGCAATCATTGATGAAGCATGGAAAAACCCTGATTTCCAAGCAGCTTCTAAAAACTAATTAAAAGAAGGTTCTCATTTCATGGGAGCCTTTTTCTTTTTGCACAGAACGATAAAATCATATTTTCCAAAACAAAAAGCCCGTTGACCAAGCTAGAAAGCTTGATACAATAGGCTTTTTCTAAATTCATTATTTAACAGCGTCTTTAAGAGCTTTACCAGCTTTGAATGCTGGAACTTTAGAAGCTGCGATTTTGATTTCTTTACCAGTTTGTGGGTTGCGCCCTTTACGTGCAGCACGCTCACGAACTTCAAAGTTACCAAAACCGATCAATTGAACTTTTTCACCAGCTGCAAGGTATTCAGTTACTGCTGCAAATACAGCGTCAACTGCTGCTGCTGAATCTTTCTTAGTCAATTCTGTAGCTTCTGCTACTTTAGCGATCAAATCTTGTTTGTTTGCCATGTTAATAATTCCTCCAAATAATTTCTAATTAACAAATATAATCATATCCTAAAATTGCCCACAGGTCAAGTCAAAAACGCTATTTCTAACGATTTTTCTCTATTTTTTTAGGAATGATATCGAACCAAGATGGCCCACGCATTTTCACCTGTATGGGTTTGAATGATAGAACCTGTTTCCAATACTGAGATTGGTTTTTCGACATAAGTTTGTAAAACATTCTTCATCTCATTGGCCCATTCATTGGTACCAGCGTAGGAAATTCCAATTTCCGCAACGGATTTATGAGAAAGGGTCTCGGCCAACTCGTCAAGCCATTTTTTAAATGTCTTAGCACCGCGCCCCTTTACAATAGGTTGCAGTTCATGCTCCTTCATTTGCATGACGACACGAATATTTAACAGAGAACTGATCAAGCCTGTCACACGCCCAATACGACCACCTTTGACTAAATTTTCCAAAGTCGAAACACCGATATAAAGTTCGGTATGATTTTTCACATCTTCCACACGTGCCAAGATAGTTTCCAAATCTTTGCCTTCTTGGGCAAGTTTAGCAGCTTCAACTACTTGGAACTTCATCGCCTGGTCAGTAAAAGAACTATCAATAACGGTCACATCAGCGCTAGAGAGGCTTGCTCCTTGGCGAGCAGCTTCGACAGTACCAGATAGTGCATGGGACATGTGGATAGCGAGAATCTGGCTACCATCTTTGCCTAACTCTTCAAAAACTTCAGCAAATACTCCCACTGGAGGCTGACTGGTTTTGGGTAGGTTTTTACTTTGCTGCATAAGATGAAGGAATTCCCCCTCTTTCAAATCTGCATCAGAATAAAGGATACCATCAATCATCACAGATAAAGGAACAACGGTGATATTTAATTCTTTAACCACTTCTGGTTCAATAGTAACAGAGGAATCCGTTACAATTTTTACTTGTGTCATATCTTCAATCTTTCTATTCTTCTCAATAAGATAGGGATTTATCACTTTTATTATATCAAAAAATTGTTAAAAAATCATAATGAATCCAATGAAAAAGCTTGGAATTTTGGTATAATCTATCTATAGAAAAGCGAGGGAGAATCATGATCCGAAAAGTTCAGCCTATTGTCACTATCATACTTGGGGCAGCTATTTATGCCTTTGGTCTTACCTATTTTGTAGTTCCTCATCATTTGTTTGAAGGCGGAGCAACTGGTATCACATTGATTACCTTCTATCTCTTTAAAATTCCTGTCTCAGTGATGAATCTCTTGATTAACATCCCTCTCTTTATCCTCGCTTGGAAGATATTTGGTCCCAAAACTCTCTACTCCAGCCTTTTGGGAACCATTTCCCTCTCGATCTGGCTTGCTGTCTTTGAACGAATTCCTTTACAATTTGATTTGCAAGGTGATCTCATTATTGTCTCTTTAGTTTCTGGTGTTTTACTGGGAGTTGGTTTAGGAATTATCTTTAATGCTGGTGGTACAACAGGTGGATCAGATATTGTTGCTCGCATCCTCAACAAATACACCAATATTTCAATTGGAAAATTGCTTTTCTCGCTTGATTTCATTATTCTAATGTTGATTTTGATTATCTTCCAAGATTTGCGCCTAGTGACTTATACCCTCTTATTTGACTTTATCATTGCTCGTGTTATTGACCTGATCGGTGAAGGAGGTTATGCTGGTAAAGGATTTATGATTATAACTCAATTTCCAGATCGGTTAGCCGAAAAAATTAACGATGAACTCGGACGCGGCGTAACCTTTATATCTGGTCAAGGTTACTACAGCAAAAAGGATTTAAAAATTATCTACTGTATCGTCGGTCGAAATGAAATCGTTAAAATGAAGGATGTGATTCACCAAGTCGATCCTCAAGCCTTTATCACCATCACAGAGGCTCATGAAATTCTGGGGGAAGGATTTACTTATGTAAAAGATTAAAAAAGCTGGGAATTCCCAGCTTTTATTCTTCTTCAGAAAGTGTAGAGTGACGATAGCCATAAGTAAAGTAAATCATTAGTCCAACCAACAAAGCAAGTCCAAAGGCAATCCATGTTTCCTTGGTATACTGAAGCATAAAGGAAAGACAGATAAGAATGGAAAGGATTGGCAAAAGCGGCACTAAAGGAGTTTTGAATTCTCCTTCTTTTGGCATGCCCTTATCCTTTCTGAGCTTGATAATACCGTAGGCTAGCAAAATGAGATAAGCTAGCGTACAGATATTTAAAAAGGCAGCGATACTGGCTAGCGGAAAGACTCCTGCTGCAATGGCTGAAGCAACTCCTGTTAAGATGGTCGCATTTTTGGGAACGCGACTGGTCTTGCTTAGTTGTTTGAAACTTTGAGGTAAAAGTCCATCACGTGCTAAGCTATATATCATTCGAGACAAAGCATAAGTCATGGAAATACATACCGTTATCAGGGTTAGAATGGCTACAAGCGAAACATAGTTAGCTGCCCAACCGATACCAATACTCCGTAATGAAAATGCTACTGCATCGTCCACATTGAGCTTACTGTAGTGAACAATCCCTGTCAATACTAAGGTTACCAAGGCATAGAGAATGGTGACGATTGTCAGAGAAAGTACAATTCCACGAGGAATATTTTTTTGCGGGCTTTGGATTTCATCAACTGCCATGGAAATAGACTCAAATCCGAGAAATCCAAAGAACATCAAAGATGCACCTGCCATAATCCCAGTGCTTCCTCCATAAATCTGGCCAAAGCCAAAAGGAGCAAAATTCGACCAATTTTCAGGTTTGATATACCAAATACCAACTAGGATAAATAAGGCGAGAGCTGAGAATTTCAAGACCACTAAAAGCGAATTAAAGCGTAAGGCTGCCTTGGAATTTAATAAAACCAATCCTGTTACCAAAGCAAGCACCAAAATAGGTAAAAGGTCGATATAGGTGCCTTGTTCGGGGTTAAAAGTACCATTTAAGGCTTGGGGCATGGAAATACCATAATTACTGAGTAAGCCCTTAAAATAAGCTGCCCAACCAGACGCCACACCTGAAACAGCTGTCATAAATTCCATGATGGTCAACCAGCCAGCAATCCAGGCTGGCAATTCTCCTAAAATCGCATAGAGATAACTATAAGCGCCTCCTGTAGCAGGAACACGAGAGGCAAATTCTGCAAAAAAGAGGGCTGATAGAGAAACACATAGGGCAGAAATCACGATGGAAACCACTAGTGATGGACCAGCTAGTGTAGCTGCCGCTGTTCCTGTAATGGTGAAAATCCCCGTCCCTACCATAGCACCGATTCCTAATAGAATCAAATCCCACAATTTCAAATGGCGATGCATCTCTGTCTGTCTCAGACTAACATCCTTGGTTCTAAAAATATTCATACTTCATCTCCACTAAATGTAATTGTTTTATTTTACCATATAAAAGCATTTTTGTGAATATTTATTAGGTTCTTTTTTGAAAAAAATCTGAACAGGAAGGATTCCTGTTCAGATTTTGCATATTCTTACCCAACAGACCCTTCCATTTCATAGCTAATCAAGCGGTTCAGCTCAACTGCGTATTCCATTGGAAGCTCTTTGGTGAAGGGCTCCACAAATCCCATGACAATCATCTCGGTTGCCTCAGATTCTGACAAACCACGACTCATGAGGTAGTAGAGTTGTTCCTCTGAAATCTTAGATACCTTGGCTTCGTGTTCCAAAGCAACTTGCGAGTTGTGAATTTCATTAAATGGAATAGTATCTGACGCTGATAAGTCATCCATTATAATGGTATCACACTCGATATGAGAAACAGATTTCTTAGAGTTTTTGTTAAAGGTTACTTGTCCACGGTAGTCCACCTTTCCTCCGCCTTTAGCGATGGATTTAGACACGATAGACGAGCTTGTATGTGGAGCGTTGTGGATCATCTTAGCACCCGTGTCTTGGTGTTGCCCTGCATTAGCAAAGGCGATAGAGAGCATAGTACCACGCGCCCCTTCTCCATCTAGGTAAACAGATGGGTATTTCATGGTTGTTTTGGCACCTAAGTTTCCATCAATCCACTCAACAGTCGCATCTTTCAAAGCTTTGGCACGTTTTGTTACCAAGTTATAGACATTATCAGACCAGTTCTGAATAGTCGTATAACGCATATAAGCTCCATCCAAGGCAAAGATTTCTACAATGGCTGCGTGCAAGCTGTTACTTGAGTAAGTTGGCGCTGTACAACCTTCTACGTAGTGAACACTTGCTCCTTCATCAACGATAATTAAGGTACGTTCAAACTGACCAGTATTTTCATTGTTGATACGGAAATAAGTTTGAAGTGGAATATCCACTTTGACCCCTTTTGGTACGTAGATAAAAGTTCCACCCGACCATACTGCTGAGTTAAGGGCTGCCAACTTGTTATCTGTTGGTGGCACCAACTTCGCAAAGTATTGTTTAAACAAGTCTGGGTATTCCTTGAGGGCAGAATCTGTATCTGTAAAGATAATTCCTAACTTCTCAAACTCTTCCTTCATGTTGTGGTATACCACTTCTGACTCGTACTGAGCAGAGGCTCCTGCTAGATAGGCACGCTCAGCTTCTGGAATTCCGATACGTTCAAAGGTTTCTTTGATCTTTTCAGGTACATCATCCCAAGAACGGGCTGGTTTATCAGATGGTTTTTGGTAGTAGATCAAGTCATCAAAGTCAATCTCTGACAAGTCCGCTCCCCAAGTTTGCATAGGCATTTTCTTGAAGGTTTCATAAGACTTCAAACGGAATTCCAACATCCACTCTGGCTCACCCTTGGCAGCAGATAATTCACGAATAACACCTTCGTTGAGTCCTTTTCCTGTCGATAGGACAGGCTCTACATCATCATGGAAACCAAATTTATATTCACCAAGGTCAATTGGTTTTGGTTCTACTCTTTCTTCAGCCATAATATCCTTTCTTTCATTATATATTTCTATGTTTCTTATTTATTTTCTTGATTTTCAATTGTTTTCTTAAGTGCATTCCAAGCTAGAGTTGCACACTTGATTCGTTGAGGGAATTTGGCAACACCTGACAAGAAGGCGCCATCCCCGAGTTGGTCTTGACGGTCATCTTTTTGCCCTTGAACCATTTCAGAAAAAATGGTTGCAAGTTCTAGAATTTCTTGCTTGGTCTTCCCTAAAACGGCATCTGTCATCATACTAGCAGAAGCAGTTGAAATCGTGCATCCTGAATTTAGAAAAGCAATATCTTCCAAACGGTCCTCTGTGTCAAACTTGACAGAGAGGTTGATGACATCCCCACAGGTTGGATTATTGAGGCTGATTTGCTCAGCATCTTCCAGCTTCCCTTGGTGATGTGGATTTTTCGAATGGTCTGCCACCACTGCCATATAAAGGCTATCTAGTTTAGAAAGTGCCATTGAAAAACTCCTTTGTCTTTTGTAAAGCATCGACTAGTTTGTCACAATCCGCCTTAGTATTGTAGATATAAAAACTTGCACGAGCTGTTGCTGGGACTTCCAAATATTGGAGCAAAGGTTGGGCGCAATGATGACCAGCGCGAACAGCCACTCCTTCATAATCCAGTGCTGTAGCTAGGTCATGGGGATGAAGATCACCTAGGTTAAAGGCAATAACACCTGAACGTTGAGCCAAATCCTGCGAACCATAAATAGTCAAACCTTCAATGGCCTGCAATTTTGGAAAGACGTATGCAATCAGTTCTTGTTCATGAGCTTCAATGGCATCCATACCAATCTTTTCTAGATAATCCACTGCAGCTGCAAGTCCAATAGCTCCTGCCATATTGGGTGTCCCAGCCTCAAATTTCCAAGGCAATTCCTTCCAACTAGCAGATTGCTCATAGACGAAATCAATCATCTCACCACCAAATTCAACTGGTGACATTTGCTCAAGATACTTTTCTTTGCCATAAAGCACACCGATACCAGTCGGACCAGCCATCTTGTGACCCGAAAAGGCAAAGAAGTCCACATCCAAGTCCTGTACATCAATCTTCATATGAGGTGTAGATTGAGCACCATCCACCACCATGATAGCTCCAACATGGTGGGCTAATTGAGTGATTTCTTTGATAGGATTGACCACACCAAGAACATTTGAGGCGTGAGCTAGAGAGACAAACTTGACTTTATCAGTCAATTTAGCTCGCAAGTCATCCATATCCAGAGCTCCGTCCTTGAGATAAACATAGACAAGCTCTGCTCCAGTCTTGCGGCAGGCCTCCTGCCAAGGAATGATATTGGAATGGTGTTCCATGACAGAAATCAAGACCTGGTCTCCCTCAGTCAGGATTTCCTCAGCGAAGCGTGCCACCCAGTTAAGGCTGATTGTCGTTCCTCTGGTAAAGAGAACTTCCTTTGTAGAGCCTGCATTGATAAACTTACGAATGGTTTCACGAGCAGCTTCATAAGAAGCTGTTGCTCGCTCAGCCAAGGTATGAACACCACGGTGAACATTGGCATTGTCCTGCTCATAGTAGCGGTTGATTGTTTCCAGAACTGCTAGTGGTTTTTGTGTCGTCGCAGCATTGTCCAGATAGACCAGAGGTTCATCGTTGACAATCTGGTCTAAAATTGGAAAATCCTTGCGAATCGCTTCTACATCTAACATAGCCTTCCCCTTAGCGTTTTGACAATTTTTCTTCGATCGTTGCAATCATTTCATCACGAACTTCTTGGACTGGAATCTCAACGATAACAGATCCAAGGAAACCACGAACAACCAAACGCTCCGCAGTCGCCTTATCCAAGCCACGGCTCATGAGGTAGTACATATCTTCTGGATCCACCTGCCCGATAGAAGCCGCGTGACCTGCAGTTACGTCATTTTCATCAATCAAAAGAATTGGGTTGGCATCTGAACGTGCTTGGTCTGAAAGCATGAGAACACGGCTCTCTTGTTGCGCATCTGCTCCCTTAGCACCCTTGATAATGTGTCCAATACCATTGAAGGTCAAGGTCGCTTTTTCAAGGATAACCCCATGTTGGAGGATATTTCCGATTGAGTTGCAACCGTAGTTAGTCACTCGAGTATCAATCCCTTGAACCTGACGGCCACTTGAAAGAGCTACGACTTTAAGGTCAGCATGGCTACCATTTCCAATCAAGTCGCTATCAAAGTCCGCAACGACATTTCCTTCATTCATGACACCAATCGCCCAGTCAATGCTTGCATCGTTGCCTAGTTTACCACGACGGCTAATATAGGCAGTGACATTTTCACCTAAACGGTCAATAGCTGCAAATTTCACTTGCGCACCAGAACGAGCAATCACTTCAACTGTAATATTGGCAGTTGCTTTTGCACTACCTCCACCTCGTGACTCTAGACGTTCAAGATAGCTTATTTTAGAGTTTTTACCAGCAATGATAAGGATATGCTTGTTAAATGGGACATCGCTATCGCTATCTTGGTAGAAAATACCTTCAATTGGTTCTGTAATCTCAACATTATCTGGAATATAGAGAACAGCACCACTGTTAAAGTAAGCTGTATGGTAGGCTGCCAGCTTGTCATCGTCATACTTAACAGATGACATGAAGAATTCCTCGATAAGTTCGGGAATTTCTTCTAAAGCTGAGTGGAAGTCTGTAAAGATTACTCCTTGTTCAGCCAATTCAACTGGAGTTTGTTCAAAAACAGTCTGCGTTCCAACTTGCACCAACTTCAAGTGATTATCTAGAGCTGTGAAGTCTGGAACATTTGCTGAAGGTTCACTTTCTGTGATGGTTCCATCTCCCAGATTCCAACGGTGAAATTTGACACGCTCAATAACTGGTAATTCTAAACTCTCAATCTTATCAAAGGCTTTTTGACGGAGGTCAGCCAACCAGCTTGGTTCAGCGTGCATTTCTGAAAAAAGTTTAATATTCTCTTTAGTCATTTACTTCTCCTAAAAGATACGAGGGAATTACAATTCTTCCTTGTAGTCGTAGCCAAGTTCTTCAGCTAGTTTTGCGTATCCTTCACGTTCCAAACGGGCAGCCAATTCTGGACCACCAGAAAGGACCACACGACCTTCCATCATCACGTGTACAACGTCTGGTGTGATGTAGTTCAAAAGACGTTGGTAGTGAGTGATGATCATAGCACCAAATCCTTCGCCACGCATAGCATTGACACCTTTCGATACAACTTTAAGGGCGTCAATATCAAGACCTGAGTCAATCTCATCCAAAAGGGCAAAAGTTGGTTCCAACATCAAGAGTTGAAGGATTTCATTACGCTTTTTCTCACCACCAGAGAAACCTTCGTTGAGGTAACGCTCTGCCATTTCTTCTTTCATGTTGAGCAATTCCATTTCTCGTCTAGTTTAGTGATGAACTCACGAACTGAAATCTTTTCATCATCTTCTTTACCAGCATTCATAGCTGCACGAAGAAATTCTGCGTTGGTAATTCCAGGGATTTCAGATGGGTATTGCATGGCAAGGAAAAGTCCCATACGCGCACGCTCGTCCACTTCCAACTCAAGGATATTTACGCCGTCAAACAAGACCTCCCCTTTTGTAACTTCATAGTTAGGGTTCCCCATGATAGCGGCAGAAAGAGTTGATTTACCAGTACCATTTGGTCCCATGATAGCTGCGATTTCTCCTGTTTTTCAGAGTCAGATTGACTCCTTTTTAAAAATTTCTTTTCCTTCAATCTCAACGTGAAGATTTTTGATCTCTAATACTGACATAATAGTTCCTTTCTTTTTCAAACATTTTGCTCAATACTTTAGGAAATTGCTTACAATCCCTAAAAAATAGGACAAAAGGTCAATAAATATACTCTACTAGTATAACAAAAAAAGCCTAAAAAGGCTTTGATTTTTGTCTAGAAGCTGGGGGCTAATTCTTGCGGTTTAAGTGTTGATCAATAGCGTCTACGATTTTTCCCATCACGTAACTTAACCTAAAAATTTCGAAAGAGTAGAATGGCCCAAAAAGCTGCCATAACATAGCGACCAGTCATCAAAGATTCATTGAAAAAAATAAGTCTCAGCAGCCGTGAATAACGCTATTATAATAAATTGTTGTCTATTCATAAGATTATTGTATCATGAAATCCACTTTTAGTCTTCTTCAACCATGACTTTATCAGCTAGAAATTCGAATCCTTCTGGAATCAAGCTCTCTTCTTCCACCTCTTGGTCAGCTTGAGGAGACTTGTTTTTAGCTGAAAATGCTGCTCGAACCTCTTTCCATTCCTCTAGGGAAATTGCCAAAATCTCAGGTGAAAATCCAGCTGCCTGGCTGAGAATATTGCCAAACATAGTATTGAGATTATCTCTTTTCATGGTTTGACCAGCATTGAAATTAGACTCAAAGGCTAAAATAGCATGGTGTTCATTGGCCGCAACTGGTTGAGAACCCACGAGAAGAGCCTTATCAGGTCCAGCTAAACTTTCAATCACTTCTCCCCACGCATTCTGGAGGCGAATCAAGTTTTGTCGTGCCAAATCAGGATTTTCAACAGCTTCTTGCAGAATAGACTGAACTTTGTTGCGATCTACTCGATAGACTGTCTTGGAAGTGGCTGGACGACTAGGAACTGGCGCAACTTGTTTAGGAGCTGTGCCCACATTGGCAAGTTCTTGCTTGAGACGGGCAACTTCCTGTCTCAGTGCAGAAATTTCACTTTCAACAGCTCCTGAAAGCGCAGATTCAGGCTTGATTTCCGCTAAACGAATGGTCATCATCTCAGCATAAATCTTAGGTTGCAGGCTAGCTTTCATATCCGCCAAGCTCACAGTCGCTATTCGAATCATTTCAAAGAGACTTTCCTGAGACAGAGCTAGATTGTCCATAAAAACTGGACTATGATGAGTATTTTCGCCACCCGTCTGAACAACTAGTAGATCACGCAAATACTGCAAGAGATCCGTCACAAAACGAGTCATGCTCTTACCATTTTCAAACAAAAGATTCAAAGAATCAAGCGCTTTTGGAACATCCTGCTGGGACAAGGCAGCTACATAATCATCAAGTGCTGATAAACTAATAGTACCTGTAATCTCCTCAGAGATGGCAGTCGTGAGCTCATTCCCTTGCGTCAAACTCAAGGCTTGATCCAGAATAGACAAGGCATCCCGCATCCCACCTTCAGCCCGTCTAGCGATAATTTCCACAGCCTCTGGTTCAGAACTGATATTCTCTTTTTCTAAAATATGATGAATATGTGCCGTGATATCTTGCGTTCGAATTGATTTAAACTCAAAACGTTGGACACGAGATAAAATGGTTGCAGGAATCTTGTGCAATTCGGTGGTCGCCAAGATAAAGACAACATTTTGAGTTGGTTCTTCTAGGGTCTTCAAAAGCGCATTAAAGGCTCCTGTAGACAGCATATGAACCTCGTCGATAATGTAGACCTTATAACGTGCCAAACTAGGTGCATAGGTAGATTTATCACGAATTTCTCGGATTTCATCGACTCCGTTATTCGAAGCCGCATCCATTTCAATAACATCTTCTAAGCTACCTTCTGTCACTGCTTGGCAGATATAGCAGTTATTACATGGTTCTCCGTCGACTTGGTTCGGACAGTTCATAGCCTTGGCAAAAATCTTGGCTACACTGGTCTTCCCAGTCCCACGAGGGCCTGAGAAAAGATAAGCGTGACTAATCTTTTCCTGCTCAACCGCTTGTTTTAGGGTTTTAGCCACAACTTCTTGACCTACCAGTTGTGAAAAAGTCTGGCTTCTATATTTTCGATAAAGTGCTTGATACATTAGGCTTTCTCCTCAAACATCGTAAAGTCCCATTCTGTCTTCTCAAGCAAAATAGCGACAAATTGTTCCAAGTAATCACGGTCAATGGCATTGTAATCATCAATAAGTGAAGAATCCAGGTCTAAGACACCCAGCAATCGACCATTCTTGAGCATGGGAACTACGATTTCACTCTTGGCCATACTATCACAAGAAATGTAGTTTGGATAGGTGCTCACATCGCCAACTAAAACAGTCTCTTGAAACTCAGCAGCTTCTCCACACACGCCTTTTCCAAGTGGGATGCGAATGCAAGAAACGCCACCCTGAAAAGGCCCTAAAACCAACTCGCTTCCATCAAACAGATAAAAACCTGCAAATACAGTATTCGGAAAGCGAGATTTTAGGAGAGCACTAGCATTCGAAAGATTGGCAAGAACGTTGCTCTCACCCTCTAGTAAATAAGAGAGTTCCTCGTTTAACAATTGATATTGTGATTGTTTTTCTGAATCTAACATAGAACTATTATATCAAAAATGAGAAAGAGACAAAAGAAAAATCCCTTGTTTTAAACAAAGGATTTTGTGATTATCAATTTGATTAAAGTTCGATATCACCGAACAAGTCAGCCATTGAGAATCCTGTTTGTGTTTCTGGAAGTTCGAAATCACGTTTTTCTTGACGTTTTGGACGACGTGGACGAGCAGCACGTTTTTCTTCTTTTTGTCCTTCTTCTTGAGCTGGACGTTCTTCAAGAGCTTTGATAGAAAGTGATACACGTTCTGCGTCAGCGTTAACATCAAGGACTTTAACAGTAACTTCTTGACCAACAGTAAGAGCTTCTTTTGGATTTTCGATACGTTTGTGTGAAATTTGTGATACGTGAACAAGTCCATCGATACCTGGCAATACTTCAACAAATGCACCGAAGTCAGTCAAACGTTTAACTGTCCCTTCTACTACATCACCTTTAGCCAATTTTTGCTCAACGCCATCCCATGGTCCAGGTGTTGTTGCTTTAAGTGAAAGTGATACACGTCCTTCTTCTTCGTTAAGATCAAGGATCTTCACTTCGATTTCTTCACCAACAGTTACAACTGATTTAGGTGATACGTTACGTTCATGTGACAATTCAGTCAAGTGAACCAATCCGTCAACACCACCAAGGTCGATGAAAGCACCGAAGCTTGTGATACGAGCAACTTTACCAGTTACTACATCACCAACAGCCAATTTACCGAATACTTCAGCACGAGCTGCTGCAGTAGCTGCTTCGACAACTTCACGACGTGAAAGGATGAAGCGGTTTTCTTTTGGATCAACTTCTTTGATTTTAGCATCAAATTCTTGACCTACGAAACGCTCAGTGTTACGTACGAAACGAGTATCCAACATTGAAGCTGGGATAAATCCACGAACACCTTCAAATTCTACTGAAAGTCCACCTTTAACGGCACGAGTTCCTTTAACAGTAACAACTTCTTCTTCGCGTCCTACAAGTTTGTCCCATGCTTTTGCGAGCTTCAAGGCGTTTTTTAGATACAAGGTATGTAACTGTATCAGTATCTTTACCAACTACTTGACGAAGTACAAGAACATCCAATACTTCTCCTACTTTAACAAAGTCATTGATATCTGCATCGCGATCATTTGTCAATTCGCGAAGAGTCAAGACACCTTCAACACCAGTCCCAGAGATTGCAACGTTAGCTTGAGTCGCATCAACTGTCAATACTTCAGCACTAACAACATCACCAGGCTCAACTTGGCTAACGCTATTTAGCAAATCTTCAAATTCGTTCATCTAAAAAAATCCTCCAACAATCAAGTTTTTCTAAACTTGACATACTTATAATTTTTTTCCTAAGCACCCGCAAGGACATGTCCGTATCGTTCACGTCTTTCAATTATAAAAATAAAATACCCTAAGATATTTTTCTTTTTATCTTGAATTCATTACCTAAGAACTGGGGTAGCTGGATTCGAACCAACGCATGAGGGAGTCAAAGTCCCTTGCCTTACCGCTTGGCTATACCCCAATGATGAGATGGAGAGAGGGATTCGAACCCCCGAACCCGAAGGAGCGGATTTACAGTCCGCCGCGTTTAGCCTCTTCGCTATCTCTCCAATATTCAACGAAAACTATTATATCATGAAATTTTCAAAAAAACAAGCATTATTTTGTTAAATTATAGTTTTCAATCAAAAATTTCCACAGCTTTTTTTCAAGTTTTTTTTATAAAAAAACTATCGACATTTCCATTCATTATGATGGCAAATTGACTATCTAATTCGGCAATTTCACCAATAACCTTTTTTTCCCGATCGTCAAAACGTAACCTTCATAACTGTCTTTTTCCAACAGTCACTTTTTGCATCTGTTAATTGAATTTCAATTTTCTTATCTTTTTTTACTCATACTTTACCTCTTTTCACTTTCTCTATTGTACAGGAAAATGCTCAAACTAGCAAGAAAAAACTCCATTTCAGCCCTTACAACTGCTATGGAGTTCCTCTTTCCCTCATGTCGTTTAGTCCACTTTGACAATCCATCCCTCTGGTGCTTCAACATCACCGAATTGGATACCAGTCAATTCATCATAGAGTTTTCGTGTAACAGGACCTACTTCTGTTTCGCTATAGAATACATGGAAATCATCACCGTGTTGGATTCCCCCAATTGGAGAGATAACTGCTGCTGTTCCACAGGCACCTGCCTCTACAAAACGATTCAAATTGTCAATCGGAACATCGCCTTCAATTGGTGTCAAGCCCAAGCGGTGTTCGGCTAAGTAAAGCAAGGAGTACTTGGTAATAGATGGCAAGATTGATGGACTCAGTGGTGTAACAAATTCATTGTCAGCCGTGATTCCAAAGAAGTTAGCTGATCCAACTTCTTCAATCTTCGTATGTGTTGAAGGGTCTAGATAGATAACATCTGAGAAATGACGTGACTTAGCCATTTTTCCTGGCAAGAGACTTGCAGCATAGTTACCGCCTACCTTGGCAGCTCCTGTACCATTTGGCGCTGCACGGTCGTATTCATCCTGAATCAAGAAATTAGTTGGAACCAAGCCGCCTTTGAAGTAGTTGCCAACTGGCATGGCAAAGATGGTGAAAATATACTCTTCTGCCGGTTTTACCCCGATGATGTCTCCAACACCAATCAAAAGCGGACGGAGATAGAGGGTTCCACCCGTTCCGTATGGTGGTACATAATCTTCATTGGCACGAACAACCGCTTTACAAGCTTCCACAAACATTTCTGTCGGAACTTGTGGCATCAAGAGACGGTCGCAAGTACGTTGCAGACGCTTAGCATTTTCATCAGGACGGAAAAGTTGGACACTGCCATCCTTAGTACGATAGGCTTTCAATCCCTCAAACGCTTGCTGTCCATAGTGGAGACTTGGAGAAGACTCTGAAATATGTAAGGTCGCATCCTCTGTCAACTCTCCTTGATCCCATTGACCATTTTTGTAATGAGCGATATAGCGATAAGGTAATTTCATATAAGAAAATCCAAGGTTTTCCCAATCAATTGCAACTGTCATGTGTTTCTCCTTTATACTATTCAAACTATGTGTTCTATTCTACACTTTTCTAGTAAAAATTTCAAGTATTATTTGTAATTTTCTGAAAATTTTTCTCAACAAAAAGAAATCAGTCACTTGGACTGATTCTTTTTATGGATTTTCTTTACCTTCTTTAAAGACTTCTTTGAGGTAAGCATCAAAAACTTCTTCATCTGAAATAGTGTCTGATATAAAGCTTCCGTTGTTAGTGCGTTCTGACAAGTTCAAATCTTGCAATCGGCTTTCATAAATTGTTCCCTTGTTAGATTGGACAAGTAGTGTTTGGTCGTTTTCTTCCACTTCTGTACTGAAGAGATCACCGATGAAGCCTTGTTCTGCAACTGCTCCTGCCAAGAAGACACGATGCGGTTTGTTTTTCAACTCACGCAAGACTTGTAGACCTCGTTTGGCACGGCTAGTTGCTGGAATTTCGTCAATAGAAACACGTTTTAAACTACCACGTTGGGTCAAGAGGTAGAAGGATGAGGTGTTACAGATAAAGGCTGCCTGAAGCGCATCATCTGCTTTCAGGTTCATGGCCTTGACACCTGCCGCCTTGGCTCCGACGACCGGAACCTCTTCGATATTGAAACGAAGGGCATAACCATTTTGGCTAATCAAGAGAACATCATCTAGTTTGATTGGAGCCACTGCTACGATCTGGTCTGTCTCATCTTTGAGCTTAGCGTACTTGACAGACTTCGACTTATAGGTTCTCCATGGAGAGAATTCTTTGCGTTCTACGCGTTTGATTTGACCAAAACGAGTTGCAGCAAAGTAGGTTGTGGCATCATCAAACTGATCCACGACTTCAGCATAAAGGATTTCTTCGTTAGTTTCGAAGTTTGTAATGGTCTGGCTCAGATGCTCTCCGATATCCTTCCAACGAATATCTGCCAATTCGTGGATTGGTCGATAAATGACATTTCCAAGAGTTGTGAACATCAAGAGGTGTTGCGTTGTCTTGGCAGATTGAACAAAGATCAAACGATCATCGTCACGTTTGCCAATTTCTTCCAGAGTGGAAGCTGCGAAGGAACGTGGGCTGGTACGCTTGATGTAACCAGCCTTGGTCACGCTGACATAGGTATCTTCCTCAGCGATAAGACTAGCTGTATCAATCTCGATTGCTTTCGCAGTATCTTCTAAGCTACTCAAACGAGGAGTCGCAAATTTCTTCTTGACCTCACGAAGCTCTTTCTTCATAAGATTGTACATGGTCCGCTCATCACCGATAATCGCCGCCAGCATAGCAATCTTCTCACGAAGCTCTGCTTCTTCTTCCTGCAAGACAACAACATCCGTATTGGTCAAACGGTAAAGTTGCAAGGTAACGATAGCCTCAGCCTGCTCCTCTGTGAATTCATAGCTGACCTTGAGATTTTCCTTGGCGTCAGCCTTATTTTCAGAAGCACGGATAAGGGCAATGACTTCGTCCAAAATCGAAATCACACGAATCAAACCTTCAACGATATGGAGACGTTTTTCAGCCTTTTCCTTGTCAAAGCGGGAACGCGCCAAAATCACTTCACGACGGTGGGCAATATAGCTAGACAGGATTGGAACAATCCCGACCTGACGAGGTGTGAAATTGTCAATCGCCACCATGTTAAAGTTGTAGTTGATTTGCAGGTCAGTATATTTAAAGAGATAGTTAAGAACGAGCTCTGTATTAGCGTCTTTCTTAAGTTCGATAGCGATACGAAGACCGTCACGGTCAGACTCATCACGAACCTCAGCAATACCTGCTACTTTGTTATTGACACGAACATCATCGATTTTCTTAACCAGATTGGCTTTATTGATTTCATAAGGAATCTCAGTGATAACGATTTGTTCCTTACCACCTTTTAGCTTTTCAATCTCAGTCTTAGAACGAACGACCACGCGCCCTTTCCCAGTTTCATAGGCCTTCTTGATTTCATCACGGCCTTGGATGATTCCTCCAGTCGGGAAATCTGGTCCAGGCAAGAATTCCATGAGTTTGTCCACCTTGGCAGTTGGATGGTCAATCATGTAGACTGTAGCATCAATAACCTCAGCCAAATTATGTGGTGGAATATCCGTAGCATAACCAGCCGAAATCCCAGTCGAACCATTGACCAAAAGGTTTGGAAAGGCTGCTGGCAAAACCGTCGGCTCTTTCTCCGTGTCGTCAAAGTTCCAAGCAAAAGGAACTGTCTTTTTCTCGATATCCTGAAGAAGGTAGCCTGCAATTTCAGACAAACGTGCCTCGGTATAACGCATAGCCGCCGGCGGATCTCCGTCCATAGAACCGTTATTACCGTGCATTTCAACCAGAATCTCACGATTTTTCCAGTCCTGCGACATACGAACCATGGCATCATAGATAGAACTATCCCCGTGTGGGTGGAAATTCCCCATGATGTTCCCAACAGACTTAGCCGACTTACGATAGCTCTTGTCAAAGGTATTACCATCCTTATTCATCGAATAAAGAATGCGACGCTGAACTGGCTTCAAGCCATCACGAATATCTGGCAAAGCTCGGTCTTGAATGATGTACTTGGAGTAGCGACCAAATCGCTCTCCCATGATGTCCTCAAGGGACATGTTTTGAATGTTAGACATAGGATACTAAGCCCGTAAAATGCAAAGTGAAAATAGGAAATTCTTAAAGCGAGCGATGCTCGCAAGAGAATTTATCTTTTTCACACAGCATTTAGGACGTGTTCAACTCCTTTCAAAGAATGTAGAGTAGATTTTAAATAGAGAAAAGATGAAAGGTCTAGGGATTTTAGTTTCTCATAACTAACTGTTATCTATTCTTCTAGCCATTTTTCATAGGAAATAGCGTAGGCTTTAAATCCCTTGCGCTCGTAAATGCACTTTGCACTATCATTCCACGAGTAAGCATGAAGTTTAACACGCTGGATATTAGTTCTCTTCAGCCACTCCATACAGTCGTCCAACAACATATGCCCAATTCCTTTCCCTCTAACAGAGGCGCTGACAAACAGTTCATCAATCAGTCCTATTTGACCTGTTCCATTATCCGCAGTTGCGTCTTCATCATACACCCTTGCCAAGCCATAACCTACAATATCTTGATGATATTCAGCTAAAATAATGTGTGTTCGTCCATCATATCTATTTTCAAATGTTTTTAGTGCCTGGCTTTTAATAGCTTCAAGAACCTGCGAATAATCATCGTATGTTGATTTTTCATCATGGTGTTGCCTGTTGAATCGGCTTAGAGCAGATGTCAGTTCGACAAAAATTTCTTTATCATTTTCGCGTGCTTCACGAAGTGTAATGGACTGTTTGTTATGCTTCATGACTGATTGCCTTTCTCTTTTGTAATAGCTAGCTGAAATAGTGTATGAGACCAGCGAACCTAAAGTTGCATAGCAAAATTTAGAGTCTAAGTCTCTCTTTAGCGTACTGAATCATTTTTTCTGCAGTTTCTTTATCATAAGGAAAACCAGTCTTGAGAGAGAAGGCCTGCGCTTCTTGGTGGAAAAGTTGCATCGTAGCAAACAAAGACTGAGTGATTTTGTTACTACTTGAAAAATCAAGCAGATTTGAGAATTCTTTCTCTTTCTCAACAGGTAAATAGTTAAAGAGATACTTGTAGTTCTTACCGATATCTACCTTTCCCCTGTCACTTGCGACCTGCCAAGCCAAGACCTTCAAGAGTTCTTGTTGGCAAATACCGTAGAGATGGTCAGTCGCGTAGATGAGCTGATTGCGACAAATCCCTTTAACCACGTAGGCTGATACCCACCAAAATTCATTGCAGGCTTTTTCAAAATCTATCTCACTAGCTGGACTCGTCCAATAACGCTCTGGACTTGTAGTATAGGACTCAAACAGGCCTTTCTCATCTTTCAAAACTGTATAATCAGCTTCACTATCCACCCACTCTTGGATATGGTCTTTGGGGCAGAGGGTCAAATCAATCCGATTGCCATCTTCAAAGAGCATAAGATAAAGTCGACGGTGACCTAGGATATTATGCTGCTCAATGATAGGTTTGCCAAAGGGGTCCAACCAAGAAAGGTCACTCGTTAGATTATCTAAGTCGTCCACGACATAGACTACATCATAGTCTTGAAACTCATCTTTTGGCGCTCTTGTATCAGTTCGTGAACCAGACATAGCGACAGCCTCGACTTGTAAAGTTATGGCAGTCTGTAAAATTACATTGAGCATTTCTGTCTCTGTTCTCATATCAATACCTTCTCGTTTTATCGGATATTAGTTATCTGCTTCTTGCTTGCTTTTCTTTGGTGTTAATTTTTTATAGCGACTACGGATAGCGTTGAGGTGGTCACGAAGATCGGCATACTGCTTTTTATCTGGATAAGCATAGGCGTTGATTGCAGTAAAATCCACAAGGAAGTCATAGATTTCTTGTAGTTTCGCACGGACTTCCTTGTTTTGACTAGGTGCCTTGCCTTTTTGCTCAGCCAAGCGCTCCTTATAGGCTTTTTCAAACTGAGCCTGCGCCTTTGTCAAGGTTTCTACATGAGTTGTCAAATGCAGGGTTGAAAGGGCAGTTTGGTAGTCAGTATCTTTAGTTCCTTGAGAAAATGGTTAATAGCTTCTGTCTCTTTTTCGTAGCTCATACTCGTTAGCCCAGCATAATTTTTGAAAAGTTTGCTGAGTTTGTCGTAAGCTTCCTTGCTACTTGCCTCTTTGACACGAGAGAAGGCCTTGACCAAACCAGTCAAGGTAGAAAGCGCATCATCACGCTCACGATCAGACGCTTCCAGACTAGCCACCGTTTGACTGGCCTTGGAACGGTGCAAACCAGCTTGCAAAGTCTCAAGAAGTTTCTCCATATCCCCAAGCTTCGTTGCGTAAACCTGCTCAGACTTATTGGCTTTTGTAAAAGCCCCTAACTCATCCTTGCTCTCAGATAGAAGTTGGAAGAATTCGTTGTTTTCTAAATTGCGTACAGTTAAACTCGTGATTCCATATTCTTTTTTCATAAAACTCCTCTTTCAATGATGTGTTTTCAAGTTTTTGCTCTAAAAATAGTTCAGAACATATCTAAATATTCGTATTTTACTCAATAACTCAAAACACACATGTGTGTTTTGAGTTATTTATCCCTAGACAAGATATTCTCCAAGTGGGATTTCTTGTCTAGGGGTTAAATATTAGGATATATAAAATGTTTTTTTAATCTAAAGGTTCAATAAAGTAATGCTTCATGTTTGATAGATGATTATAAGTAACAATGTCGTCTAAATCATCAGACAACCCTTTTTTTAATTGAATTTTCTATTAACTCAATAATTTTCATCATCTTCATCAGATAACGATTCGCCTCTACTCGGAATTAAATTTCTTGTATTAGCCTGACCTGAAGTCGTAAAATCAAATACAGTATAAATTTTTATTACCTTTAAAAAGTTCCTTCAATAACCAGAAGACTTTTTCCCTTTATAAAAAAATCATTCACTAATTGTGCTGGTCCGCCAACACAATCAAGAGTATAGAATCTTTTTGAACCCCTCTACATCTGTATTAGAAAGTTTACTCCCAACTTTAATATCCCCTATTTCGGCTTTGTTCGTCACAATCCATTTATATGAGGTTCCATCGGAAAACAGATCTTCAAAAAAATAGCTTTACTTTGTAGATAGTGCTCTCTGAAATTTAAACGTTCAAAAGCATGCTTTCATAGTCTGATAATTATATTCTTGATACAAGGTAACATATTCATCTTCTAAGATTTTTTTAGCATCTCCTTTTCAGACACTTTATCTATAATCTTTATTTTTGTGTTCAATAAGTCCAATCCATGTTAAAAGCTCGGTCAATTTCACCTTCAAGTGTCTCTTTCCATAACTTATTGACATACCAAAATTTGACATCCTTCAATACTAAATCTTTATACTGAGATTTCAATTCATAACATTTAACAGAACGACCTTCTAACTCGACAGCTTCAAAATACCAATCAAAAATCTGAAATATCCGGACTCTTCACTTGTTTAATCACTTCTAAAAGTTCCTGATGTTGCTTGCTACTTTGTTCTGACAAACTAGCGATTTCATCCCTAGTATCTTCGTGCAATTTTTTATGTAGCGCAACATCAGATTTTGAGAGTGTTGAAATATCAAGTATCGTATCAGACAAACATTTTTCAAATTCATCCATCAATTCAAAAAACAGAACATGATTAAAGTCTTGGCTACTAATCATTGTTTTGAGGTAATTTTTAAATTCTTCATAATCTTTATATTTACTATTCAAGTTATACCGAATTTTTTTATAAGCTCTTCAGAAACTTGATTTTCCTTCCAGAATTTGGCTATACCCTCATAACTAGGATTTTCGCCATGTCTCTCGAATATATATTTTTCAAAATTATTTACTGCATTTTGAATTTTTCGGCATTCAAGTTTTTCATCTATTCCCAGCACCTCCAAAAGCTTGTCCAAATCCATCCCAGTAAAATCAAAGAAAAAAGATATCAATTTTTGTTTATCCATATTTTTTTCTCCTTAAAACACCATCTCCCCACTCTCCTCAAGCGTAAACTTAACATTATCCTCAATCCACTTACGGCGTGGCTCGACCTTATCTCCCATGAGGACATTGACGCGACGTTCGGCGCGTGCTAGGTCTTCGATGGTGACACGGATAAGGGTACGGGTTTCAGGATTCATAGTCGTCTCCCAGAGCTGATCGGCATTCATCTCACCAAGTCCCTTGTAGCGTTGAAGGGTTGCGCCTTTTCCAAACTGCTTGCGGAGTTCTTCAAGTTCACCGTCCGTCCAAGCGTAGGCTACTTCTTCTTTCTTGCCTTTTCCTTTGGACATCTTATAAAGAGGCGGAAGGGCGATATAGACATGTCCTGCCTCGACTAGGGGACGCATGTAACGGTAGAAAAAAGTTAAGAGCAAGGTCTGGATATGGGCACCATCGGTATCGGCATCGGTCATGATAATGATCTTGTCATAATTGGCATCTTCAATAGAGAAGTCTGCTCCGACACCCGCGCCGATGGTATAAATCATGGTGTTGATTTCTTCATTTTTGAGGATATCCGCCATCTTAGCCTTGGCTGTATTGATAACCTTACCACGAAGAGGTAGGATAGCTTGGAATTTACGGTCACGACCTTGTTTAGCAGAACCGCCGGCAGAGTCTCCCTCGACCAGGTAGAGCTCGTTCTTAGCAGGATTCTTGGACTGGGCTGGGGTTAATTTACCAGAAAGCAAGCCCTTGTCTTTTTTATTTTTCTTGCCATTTCGGCTCTCATCACGCGCCTTACGGGCCGCTTCACGGGCATCACGAGCCTTAATGGCTTTACGAATCAGATTAGAAGCCAACTCCCCATTTTCCATGAGGAAGAAGGTTAATTTTTCTGCGACAATGCTATCCACAATCGGGCGAGCTAGTGGACTTCCAAGTTTGTCCTTGGTCTGCCCCTCAAACTGGAGGTGTTCTTCCGGAACCAAGATAGAAAGAACGGCCGCTAGTCCCTCACGATAGTCTGACCCTTCAAGATTTTTATCTTTTTCCTTGAGAAGTCCAGTCTTACGCGCATAATCATTCATGACCTTGGTAATGGCGGACTTGAGTCCTGTCTCGTGCGTTCCACCATCCTTGGTACGGACATTATTGACAAAGGATAGAATGTTATCTGAAAATCCATCATTGTACTGGAGGGCAACTTCCACTTGGAAACCATTGTCTTCGCCTGCAAAGTATAGAACTGGCGTCAAGGTTTCCTTGTCTTCATTGAGGTAAGAAACAAAGTCCTGAACTCCATTTTCATAGTGAAACTCGATTGCTTCATCTATTCGTTTATCTGTCAGAGACAAGGTGACATTTCAAGAGGAAGGCTGACTCATTGAGGCGTTCTGAGATGGTATTGTACTTGAAGTCTGTCGTAGAAAAGATAGTCGCATCAGGCATGAAGGTAACCTTGGTACCTGTCTTAGACTTGGGTGCTGTACCAATTTTCTTCAAGGTTGTGACGGGTTTCCCACCGTTTTCAAAACGTTGCTTATAGACTGCACCATCACGAGTAATTTCTACCTCTAACCAACTAGAGAGGGCGTTGACGACCGAAGAACCCACTCCGTGAAGACCACCAGATGTTTTGTAGCCACCTTGACCAAATTTCCCTCCAGCGTGAAGAATGGTAAAGATTACTTCAACAGTTGGAATTCCCATAGCGTGCATCCCAGTTGGCATCCCACGACCATGGTCTTGAACGGTTAGACTGCCGTCTTTATTGATAGTCACATCGATTCGATCACCAAATCCAGACAAGGCTTCATCTACCGCATTGTCCACAATTTCCCAGACTAGATGATGAAGTCCTGCTCCGTCAGTTGATCCGATATACATCCCCGGACGTTTACGGACCGCATCCAACCCTTCTAGCACTTGAATGGCGTCATCATTGTAGTTGTTAATATTGATTTCCTTTTTTGACACAAGGAACCTCCTATTTGTTCATCTTTTCTATTTTACAGGTTTTCTGGGGATTTTGCAAAATTTTCCCATTCAGCTGTCACAATTTCACAAGATATTCTCAGCCTTTCTACACCATTTCATGGTATAATAGGTCTATGATGACATTTGTATTATTAATTTTAGCTTATCTGCTAGGTTCGATTCCGTCTGGTCTATGGATTGGACAAATCTTTTTTCAAACAAATCTGCGTGAACACGGTTCTGGTAATACCGGGACTACCAATACTTTCCGTATTTTGGGTAAGAAAGCAGGTATGGCAACCTTTGTGATTGATTTTTTCAAAGGAACCTTGGCCACTCTCCTTCCAATTCTTTTCCACCTACAAGATGTATCACCTCTTGTCTTTGGACTTTTGGCTGTGATTGGACATACCTTTCCTATCTTCGCAGGATTTAAAGGGGGCAAGGCTGTCGCAACAAGCGCTGGAGTTGTTTTCGGATTTGCGCCTGTCTTCTGTCTCTATCTAGCGATTGTATTTTTTGGAACCCTCTATCTAGGTAGTATGATTTCACTGTCTAGCGTTACTGCTTCTATCGCAGCCGTTATCGGAGTTCTCCTATTTCCACTATTTGGTTTTATCCTAAACAGCTATGACCCTCTCTTCATTTTGATTATCCTAGTACTTGCCAGCTTGATTATCATTCGTCACAAGGATAATATCACACGCATCAAAAATAAAACTGAAAATCTCGTTCCTTGGGGATTGAACCTAACCCATCAAAATCCTAAGAAATAAAACGCCAGTTTTGTACTGACCCCAAAAAGTTAGACAATTAATTTAAGTGAAGGATTTAGTTCTGTATTGCACAGGACTGAGTCCTTTTAGTTTTACTTTAATTCGTTTATTGTTGTAGTAATCAATATAGTCTACAATGGCTTGTTCCAATTGCTTAAGCGACTGAAACGACTTCTCATAACCGTAAAACATCTCAGACTTAAGAATGCCAAAGAAGGACTCCATCATCCCATTATCTGGGCTGTTGCCTTTGCGTGACATGGATGCTTGAATTCCCTTACTCTCTAGGAACCGATGATAAGAATCGTGTTGGTATTGCCAACCTTGGTCACTATGGAGAATCGTATTTTCGTAGTGTTTCTCTGTGAAGGCCTGTTCCAACATCGTTTTTACTTGTTCTAAATTAGGCGAAGTAGAAAGATGATAAGCAATAATTTCACTGTTAAATCCATCTAAAACAGGCGATAAATACAATTTCTGTGTGCTATTTGGAATGGCAAACTCTGTCACATCCGTATAGCACTTTTCCATTGGCCTTGATGCTTCAAACTGGCGTTGAATGAGATTCTCTGCCTTCTTGCCAATCTCTCCTTGGTAGGAAGAATACTTTCGTTTGCGACGAATTCGAGCTGTTAGACCAAGGACTTTCATCAGACGTTGAACTTTCTTATGATTCACTGTAAATCCGCGATTTCTTAGTTCAAGAGTAACTCTCCGATAGCCATAATTTCCTTTATGCTCACTATAAATGGCCTGAATTTCGGTTTTAAGCTCTTTATCTTTATCAACCTCATCCAGTTGCTTCAACTGATAATAGTAAGTTGAGCGAGCTAAACGTGCTGTTTCAAGAAGAAAATCTAGTCGAAATCCTCCTGAAACCATTTCTCTAACTGTCTCTGCCTTTCTCTCTCTAAAGCTTCGTCCCTTTCCTCTAACTCTTTTAACTTTTTTAGGTAGGCCACCTCAGTCCGTAAGCGTTCATTCTCCTCTTGGAGTCGCTCTAGTTCTGTCATTTCTTCCCAAGTTTTCTTCCGTTTACGTCCCATTTTAGGTACTCTCCCTCTTATTTTCTCAACAATAGTATACCCGTTTTTCTTGTATTGTGCTAGCCAGTTAAGAAGTATCGTACGACTTGGGAGACCGTATTCAAGAGAAACTCTATCTTTAGTCCAGCCTTCATGTAAGACTTTATTAATCATTTCTTGTTTTAAATCAGGAGAATAGTAACGATTTTTTCCTTTTTTGATAAACTCCATTCCGTAACGATCAATCAATTTAATCATGTACCTAAGATTAGAATTGTTTATCCCAAATTTATTTGAAAGCTTCTCTAAGCTATATCCTTGTTTTCTAAGTTCATAGATCTGAACTTTATCTTCATAACTCAATTTCATAATAAAACACCCCAAAAGTCAGATTTTTTCTGTCTAACTTTTGGGGCGCAGTTCATTTGAAACTGGCGTTTTATTTATATGCTTATTTTGACTTAATGTAGTTGATACCGTCTGCTTTTGGTGCAACTGCTTTTCCAAAGAAGGCTGCCAAGACAATGACTGTCAAAACATAAGGCGCAATTTGGAGGTATACCGCAGGTACTCCTTGCAAGAAAGGAAGCTGGGAACCAATAACGGCCAAACTTTGAGAGAGTCCGAAGAAGAGACTTGAAAGCATAGCTCCGATTGGATTCCATTTCCCAAAGATCATGGCTGCAAGAGCGATAAATCCAGGCCCTACAATAGTTGTCACTGAGAAGTTCACTGAGATTGATTGGGCGTAGATAGCTCCACCAATTCCGCCAAGGAAACCAGAAATGATAACCCCCAAATATCTCATCTTGTAAACATTGATTCCCAAGGTATCCGCTGCTTGAGGGTGTTCACCGACTGAGCGAAGGCGAAGACCAAGCGCGTCTTAAAGAGAATAAACCAAGCAAAGAATGAGAAAGCAATCGCGATATAACCTAGTAGACTTGTAGACTTGAAGAAGATATCTCCAATCACGGGGATATTAGCCAAAACAGGGAAATCAAAACGTCCAAAAGTCTGGCTTAAGTTATCCGTTTGCCCTTTGTTATAAAGAACTTTTACTAAGAAAACAGCTAAGGCAGGAGCCATCAAGTTCAATACCGTACCACTAACAACATGGTCCGCACGAAAATGAACCGTAGCGACTGCATGGATGAGGGAGAAAATAGCTCCCACAGCACCTGCAACTAACAAGGAAATCCAAGGAGTCGCTGCTCCAAGTTGTTCTGCAAACTCGAGGTTAAAGACAACTCCAGAAAAAGGCACCCATAACCATAATTCCTTCAAGGCCGACGTTTACGACACCACCACGTTCAGAGAAAACTCCTCCGATACTTGTAAAGATGAGGGGCGCTGAGTAAATCAGCATAGAAGACACCAAGAGGGTGAGCAAGGTTGTAATAGACATCTTTACTTACCTCCTTTTGCTTGTTTTTTCGGTTTGACAAAGCGTTCGATAAGGTAATGAACACTGACAAAGAAGATAATAGACGCTGTTACAATGCTAACAAGCTCAGACGGTACCTGCGCCGCATTCATACCAGGGGCTCCAACTTGGAGAACACCAAATAGGAAGGCTGCAAAGAGAATACCAATTGGTGAGTTGGCCGCAAGCAGACTAACCGCCATCCCGTTAAATCCGATAGCTAATGATGACCCTTGAACGTAAACGTTTTGGAAGGTTCCAAGACCTTCGACTGCTCCACCAAGACCAGCCAAAGCACCAGAGATGATCATTGATAGGATGATTGTACGTTTTGCTGAAATACCAGCGTATTCTGAAGCATGGGGATTAAGACCAACAGCACGAATTTCAAAACCGAGAGTTGTTTTCTTGAGCATGAACCAGATAACTCCTACAGCAATGACTGCAAAGAAAATCCCGATATTCATCCGCGAATTACCAGTCAACTCAGACAACCAAGGTGTCTGGTAGGTTGCATTAGCCCCAACACGAATGGTCGAATCTGTACTTTGCATGAAATCTTTAGGAAAAGCATGGATAAAGGCATTTCCTACATACAAGACAATGTAGTTCATCATGATGGTTACGATAACCTCTGACGTCCCTAGATAGGCTCTCAGAATACCTGGAACAGCTCCGACAATCCCACCAGCAATCAAGGCAATCACAATAGTTGCTAGAATCATCAACGGACGGGGCATATCTGGATGCGACAAGGCAAACCAACCACTGAGAATCCAACCAGCCAAAGCCTGACCAGGAAGTCCGACGTTAAAGAAACCTGCACGACTGGCAACGGCAAAACCAAGACCGATCAAGACCAAAGGACCCATAGCACGAAAGATTTCTCCAATCCCACGAAGGCTACCAAAGGCTGTGTAGAACAATTCTTCATAACCCCAAATAGCATCGTAGCCGAAGATCCACATGACAATGGCTCCGAGCAAGATTCCTAAGAATACGGAAATCAAGGGAACCGAAATTTGTTGTAATTTTTAGGCATCACTCTTCTCCTTTCCCAAGTTTCCACCTGCCATCAAGACACCAAGTTCTTGTTTGTTCGTTGTTTCTGGCGACACAATACCTTGAATCTTACCGTCATGAATAACAGCAATTCGGTCTGAGACATTTAAAATCTCATCCAATTCAAAGCTGACAACAAGAACTGCTTTCCCATTATCACGCTCTTCAATCAAACGTTTGTGGATATATTCAATGGCACCGACGTCCAGACCACGAGTTGGCTGGCTGACGATAAGGAGATCAGGATCTCGATTAATTTCACGAGCAATAATTGCTTTTTGTTGATTTCCTCCTGAAAGAGCTGCCGCTGGAACAAATTCGCTGGCAGCACGAACATCAAACTCTTCCATCAATTTCTTGGCATGTGAAGTGATATTGGCATAGTTCAAGATACCATTCTTGCTGAGTGGTTCTTTATAATAGGTTTGAAGACCAATATTTTCAGAGATCATCATTTCCAAAATCAAACCATCACGGTGACGGTCTTCAGGAACATGTCCCACACTGAGTTCCGTAATTTGTCGAGGGTGCATCCCTACGATTGATTTGCCTTTTAATTCAATACTACCAGATTCAACCTTACGAAGACCTGTAATGGCCTGAATGAGTTCAGATTGACCATTGCCATCAATACCTGCAATACCGACAATCTCTCCAGCACGAACATCCAAGGACAGATTTTTAACAGCTGGGATACCGCGGTTTTCATTGACTACCAAGTCTTTAATAGACAAGACTACTTCTTTTGGTTGAGAGGCTTGTTTCTCTGTTTTAAAGGAAACAGAACGACCCACCATCATTTCTGCCAAATCAGCATTAGTTGCCCCTGCAATCTCAACCGTCTGGATTGATTTCCCACGACGGATAACTGTAACGCGGTCAGAAACTGCGCGAATCTCATCCAACTTGTGGGTAATCAAGATGATGGATTTGCCTTCTTTAACAAGGTTTTTCATGATTGCCATCAACTCATCAATTTCCGAAGGAGTTAATACCGCTGTTGGTTCGTCAAAGATAAGGATATCAGCACCACGATAGAGTGTTTTCAAGATTTCTACACGTTGTTGGGCACCAACGGAAATATCCGCTACCTTGGCAGCAGGATCCACTGCCAAACCATAACGTTCAGAAAGAGCCTTGATTTCTTTAGTAGCACCAGCTATATCTAGCACACCATTCTTAGTGATTTCACTCCCTAAAATGATATTCTCAGCTACTGTAAAAGCTTCAACCAACATAAAATGTTGGTGAACCATCCCAATTCCAAGACCAGCGGCTTTAGATGGCGAGTCTAGTTTTACAACCTGACCATTCACCACAATTTCACCACTCGTTGGCTCAAGAAGTCCTGCCAGCATGTTCATCAGAGTGGATTTACCCGCTCCGTTTTCTCCTAAAAGTGCATGGATTTCACCTTTTCGCAGTTGCAAGTTGATTTTGTCGTTTGCTACAAATTCACCAAACACCTTGGTAATATCCCGCATCTCAATGACATTTTCGTGTGCCATATGCTCTTCCTTTCAGAGTCTTATTTTATTTCAATAAAACTTGCTAGTTTCTCTAGTAGCAAGCTTTACTGAGACAAAATGACTTTGTCTCAACTCTTAAAAAAGCGGCCTAGGGCCGCTTCCTAAGAAATGACTTTTATCCATTATTTTTCAGGAACTTTTACGCTTCCATCAAGGATTTTAGCTTTTGCATCTTCGACAGCTTTTTTACCTTCTTCTGAAAGGTTTGTTACTGCCAAGTCAACCCCTTTATCTTTCAATGAGTAAACGATCACTTGACCGCCAGGGAATTCACCTTTTTCTGCTTTATTAGAAATATCTTTTACAGTTGTACCAACTTGTTTCAAAGTAGATGCAAGAACAAAGTTTGATTCTTTTCCATCTTTAGAAGTGTATTTACCTTCTGCTACTTGGTCACGGTCAACACCGATAACCCAAACTTTTTCATTTTCAGGACGGCTTTCGTTGAGTGATTTTGCTTCTGCAAAGACACCAGCACCTGTTCCACCAGCTGCTTGGTAGACAACGTCTGCACCTGCAGCATATTGAGCTGCTGCAATTGTTTTACCTTTGGCAGCATCACCAAATGAACCAGCATAGTCAACTTGTACTTTGATAGATGGATCTACAGATTCAACACCAGCTTTAAATCCAGCTGCAAAACGTGAGATAACTTCAGACTCAATACCACCTACAAAACCAACTTGTTTTGTTTTAGTTGTTTTAGCCGCTGCAACACCCGCAAGGTAAGCAGCTTCGTTATCAGCAAATGTTACGCTAGCAACATTCTTTGATCTTTAATCACATCATCAATCAAGACATAGTTCAAATCAGAGTGGTCTTTTGCTGCTTCTTCAACCGCATTGTGAAGGGCAAAACCAACACCGAAGATTAGGTTGTAACTTCCAGCCGCTTGTTGCAAGTTGTTAGCATAGTCAGCTTCACTTGTTGATTGGAAGTAAGTGTAACCTTTATCTTTAGAAAGATTGTGTTCTTTACCCCAGTCTTGCAAACCTTCCCAAGCTGATTGGTTAAATGATTTATCATCAACACCACCAGTATCTGTTACGATTGCTGCTTTCGTCTTCATTTCAGATGAAGATGAAGACGCGTTACGAGAAGAGCGGTTACCACATGCAGCAAGTCCAACTGCTGCTACTGCAACTAGACCAAGGCCTAGCCATTGTTTCTTGTTCATTACTGAACCTCCTAAATAAGATGTGCAACGATGTTGCAAGTATGAATTGGTTGGTCACAAGGACCATGTCACTCAGAGAGTGGAGCAGACTAGTTTAAGTCTGTAAATGAGTATGGAAGTAACTCCCCGACCGTCATCTCGACCGTCGATTTATCTTTAGCGACTAAGGTCACTTTTAGATCTTGTTCAAAAAATTCAACCATGACCTGGCGACAAGCACCACATGGCGAGATAGGTTTTTCAGTTTGACCGTAGACAATCAACTCTGAAAATTCCCGTTGCCCCTCCGAAACTGCTTTGAAGATAGCTGTACGCTCCCCACAATTAGTCAAGGGATAACTAGCATTCTCGATGTTGACACCCGTATAAATACTACCATCCTTGGCTACTAAAACAGCTCCAATAGGAAAGTGAGAATAGGGTACGTAGGCATTCTTGCTGGTTTCAATTGCTAGTTCAATCAACTCAGTAGTCGCCATCAGCCAATTCTCCTTTTAAGATTGCTACACCAGCGGATGTTCCAATACGAGTAGCACCTGCCTCCACAAAGGCAAGAGCATCCGCGTAAGAACGAGCTCCACCGGCAGCTTTAACACCCATATCAGGTCCCACTGTTTGACGCATTAATTTGACATCTGGCAGAGTTGCTCCTCCAGTTGAGAAGCCAGTAGATGTTTTAACAAAATCTGCTCCCGCTTTTTGAGACAATTGGCAGGCCACAACCTTTTCTTGATCTGTCAACAAACAAGCTTCAATAATGACTTTAACCAATTTGTCGCCACTTGCTTCTACAACCGCACGGATGTCTGACTCAACTAAATCAAGATTGCCAGATTTGAGGGCACCGACATTGATAACCATATCAATCTCATCTGCACCATTTTGGATAGCTTCTTTTGCTTCAAAAGACTTCACAGCTGAAGTTGTTGCTCCCAAAGGGAAACCAACCACAGTACAGACCTTGACATCTGAACCTTCAAGCCCTGTCTTCGCATGTTTAACCCATGTGGGATTGACACAAACACTAGCAAAATCATACTCACGCGCTTCAGATAGCAAACGATCAATTTGTTCTTGACTTGCATCTTGCTTTCAAAAAGCGTATGATCGATATATTTATTCAACTTCATATTCGGATTCTCCCTGGTTTTATGAGATAATTTCTATAATTTCTCGTAAACGTTTGCACTCCATCATTTATTTTAACATATTTTTTTGAAATTCTGTAACTAGTTCAGAAGAAATTTTTCCATTTGTATAAACTTTTGCAACAATTTCTCCTTTTTGGACGGAGTCTCCAACTTTCTTTTCAAAAACAATCCCTGTTTCATAGTCTAAAGCATCAGTCTTAACTGCGCGACCAGCTCCTAGTCTCATGGCATAGAGCCCAAATTCCATTGCAGGAAGAGCTGAAATGACACCTGTCTCTTGAGCTGGGATATCCACTACATGTGCAACATTTACTGGGCGATAGAGATCTTCTAGATCACCGCCTTGAGCCGCCACCATTTCTTCAAATTTGGTAAGGGCTTGCCCATTTTCAAGGTGTTGACGTACTTCTTCAACTGTCTTCTCAACATTTGCCAAACCAAGCATAATCTGAGCTAGTTCACAAATAAAGTGACTGATATCTTCTCGGCCTTTTCCTTGAAGAATTTCAATTGCTTCTAGGATTTCGAGACGATTGCCAATGGCTCGTCCCAAGGGTTGGCTCATATCGGTAATAACCGCTACTGTCTTTCGACCAACGGCCTTACCCAAATCGACCATGGTTTGAGCCAATTCACGCGCCTCCTCAACAGTCTTCATAAAGGCACCCTCACCGACCGTTACGTCTAGCAAAATGGCATCCGCCCCAGCAGCAATTTTCTTGCTCATGACAGAACTCGCAATCAAAGGAATCGTGTCGACAGTCGCCGTCACATCACGGAGGGCATAGAGAAGTTTATCTGCTTTAACAAGCTGATTTGACTGCCCAATGACAGATACACCAATATCCTGTACCTGACGAATGAAATCTTCTTGACTGCGCTCGACTTGATAGCCCTTGATCGCTTCTAACTTATCTAAAGTTCCGCCAGTGTGTCCTAGTCCACGACCACTCATTTTTGCCACGGGCACACCAAAGCTAGCAACAAGGGGAGCTAAAATCAAGGTCACCTTATCACCTACACCACCAGTAGAATGTTTGTCAACTTTAACCCCATCAATAGCTGACAAGTCAAACTCCTGACCTGTCTTAACCATATTCATCGTCAGGTCAGAAATCTCTCGTGTCGTCATTCCTTTGAAATAAACCGCCATAGCAAAGGCAGACATCTGATAGTCTGGAACAGTTCCTGCCACATAGCCTTCTACTAGCCACTTGATTTCATTCGAAGTCAGTTCTTGACCATCTCGTTTCTTTTGGATTAAATCAACTGCTCTCATTCTTTCACACTTCTAAGGATATAATATCCCTTATCTTTTTTGACGATTTCACAATTGCCAAACACGTCTTCCATCTTGTTTTTGGCACTTGGAGCTCCTTGCTTTTTCTGAATGACGATGGTTAAATCTCCTCCGTCTTTCAAGAATTCTCTGCTCTTTTCGATAATCTCATGAACAACTTGTTTACCCGCTCGAATCGGCGGATTGGAAATAACATGGTCAAACTTCCCTTCAACTTGTTCATAGATATTGGATTGGAAAATCGTCGCTGAAACTTGGTTTCTCTCAGCATTTTGTCGCGCTAGGTCCAAGGCACGGTTATTGATATCGACCATGGTTGCCTGAACTCCATAAGCCTTGACCAAAGAAAGCCCTAAGGGACCATATCCACAGCCTACATCAAGGACCGTTTCTCCTTTGTTAACCTCTAGACACTTCAATAAAAGCTGACTCCCAAAGTCGACCATTTTCTTGCTAAAAACACCCGCATCCGTCAAAAAGGTCATTTTTTGTCCCAACAGCTCCACTCTCAACTCATGAATGTCGTGAGCAGCGTCAGGATTTTCTGCATAATACATTTTACTCATGAAACTATTTTACCATATTTTAGTGAAATGTTAAATCGTTTACAAAGCTGAAGTTCAACAAACAAACTAAATCTGTTATGATAATAATTAAATGATCTTTGTATTTTTTTCACTCTATTTTTTTTCCCTGTTAGAGGCAACTTATAGCAACTTTTCAAGAATCAGAATGATAAATATCGAATTTCATTCTCCCTTTAGATGAGAAATATGATATACTAAGATATCGAACGAGGAAAAATTATGACCAACGAATTTTTACATTTTGAGAAAATCAGCCGCCATACTTGGCAATCATTACATCGCAAAACAACCCCTCCCTTGACAGAGGAAGAGTTAGAATCCATCAAGAGTTTTCAATGACCAAATTAGTCTGCAGGACGTAACGGATGTCTATCTTCCCCTTGTCCATCTTATCCATATTTACAAGCGCACCAAGGATGATTTGGCATTTTCAAAAGGAATTTTCCTCCAACGTGAAAGCAAATCACAGCCTTTTATCATTGGGGTTTCTGGTAGTGTTGCTGTCGGGAAATCAACAACTAGCCGACTTCTGCAAATCCTTCTCTCTCGTACAGTTACTGATGCTACTGTAGAGCTAGTGACAACGGATGGCTTTCTCTATCCCAATCAAACCTTGATGGATCAAGATATCTTAAATCGCAAAGGTTTTCCTGAAAGTTATGATATGGAAACCTTGCTGAATTTTCTTGATCGCCTAAAGAATGGGCAAGATGTCGATATCCCCGTCTATTCTCATGAAGTGTATGACATCGTTCCTGAAGAGAAACAACGTGTCAAGGCTGCGGACTTTGTTATTGTTGAAGGCATCAATGTCTTTCAAAACCCTCAAAATGAGCGCCTTTACATCACTGATTTCTTTGATTTTTCCATCTATGTGGATGCTGCTGTCGAGGACATTGAAAGTTGGTATCTGGATCGTTTCTTAAAACTCCTCAGCTTTGCCCAAAATGATCCCAACAGCTACTACCACCGCTTTACGCAAATGCCGATTGGAGAAGTTGAAGCCTTTGCACACCAGGTTTGGACCAGTATTAATCTCACAAATCTACAAAACTATATCGAACCGACAAGGAATCGCGCCGAGGTCATTCTCCACAAGACTAAAAACCACGAAATCGATGAAATTTACCTAAAAAAATAATTTCCCCTTGTCAAAACCTAAGTTTTCATATATAATGGTATAGTTAGTAAATATGGAGGTAAGAACATTGGCAAACATTAAATCAGCTATCAAACGCGCTGAATTGAACGTTAAACAAAACGAAAAAAACTCAGCTCAAAAATCAGCTATGCGTACTGCTATCAAAGCTTTCGAAGCAAACCCTTCTGAAGAACTTTTTCCGTGCTGCTAGCTCAGCTATCGACAAAGCAGAAACTAAAGGTTTGATTCATAAAAAAACAAAGCAAGCCGCGATAAAAGCTCGTCTTTCAGCTAAACTTGCTAAATAAGAAACAGTCCACAGAGGCTGTTTTTTTGTCCTCCATTACGAAAAGGTAGAAAATGAAAATCGCAATCATCGGCTATTCTGGAGCTGGTAAGTCAACTCTAGCTGAGAACTTATCTAACTACTACTCCATACCCAAACTGCATATGGACACCCTCCAATTTCAACCAGGCTGGCAAGACAGTGATCGTGATTGGATGAAAGCCGAGATGAAAAACTTCCTCACTAATCACTCAGACTGGGTCATCGACGGCAACTACTCTTGGTGTTGCTATGAAGAAAAAATGCTGGAAGCTGACCAAATCATCTTTCTCAATTTTTCACCATGGACTTGTCTCTTTCGAGCCTTTAAACGGTATCTCACATACCGAGGCAAGGTCAGAGAAAGTATGGCTGCAGGTTGCCCTGAACGCTTTGACTGGGCGTTTATCCGATGGATTCTCTGGGATGGGCGGACAAAGAATGCTAAAGAACGCTATCAATGGGTTCAAGAAACCTATCCAGAGAAAGTAATTGTCCTCCGGTCGCAAAAGGAGATAGACCACTTCTTAGATAATCTCGCATATAACAAGAAAAACCAACGTACCTAACGTTGGTTTTTTGCTATTACCCAATCATACTTCCGTTTGGTACAGCTGGATCAACTGTGAGAAGGGTTAGTTTGCCATCATGTTCAGCTGAGAGAATCATCCCTTGGCTGACATATTTTTTCATCATCTTGCGAGGTTTGAGGTTGGCAACGATTTGGACTTTCTTGCCGACCAATTCTTGTTCGTTTGGATAGTATTTGGCTATTCCTGAGAGGATTTGACGGTCTTCGCCATCACCAGCATCCAGACGGAATTGAAGCAACTTATCAGAACCTTCCACTTTAGACACTTCTTTGACTTCTGCGACACGGATTTCAACCTTGTCAAATTCTTCAAACTTGATTTCATCCTTGTTGAGCTGGAGTTCGACTTCGTCTGGATTCCATTCTTTTTCGACTGCTGGTTTGTTGCCTTCCATTTGTTCCTTGATATAGGCGATTTCTTCTTCCATATCGAGACGTGGGAAGATAGGTGTTCCTTTAGCTACTACAGTTACACCAGCAGGGAAGTCAGCCAAACTCAAGTTCTCAAGACTCGCTACTTCTGCTAGACCAAGCTGAGTCAAGACTGCCTGACTTGTTCCCATCATAAATGGTTCAATCAAATGTGCTACGACACGAAGACTGGCTGCCAAGTGGCTCATAACACTTGCTAATTGGTCACGAAGAGCTTCATCCTTGGCCAAGACCCATGGAGCTGTCTCGTCAATGTATTTATTGGTACGAGAGATAAGAGTCCAGACTGCTTCAAGAGCACGTGGGTAGTCAACTGCATCCATGTGTGTATGGTAGTCAGCGATTGATTGTTTCGCAACGTCAGCAAGAGCATGGTCAAATTCTGTCACACCTTCTACATAGGCTGGAATTTGCCCATCGAAGTACTTGTTGATCATGGAAACCGTACGGTTGAGGAGGTTTCCTAGGTCATTTGCCAATTCATAGTTGATACGACCTACATAGTCTTCAGGAGTGAAGGTTCCGTCTGAACCAACTGGGAGGCTTCGCATGAGGTAGTAACGAAGTGGGTCCAGTCCATAACGCTCTACTAGCATTTCAGGGTAAACGACATTTCCCTTAGACTTAGACATCTTACCGTCTTTCATGACGAACCAACCGTGGGCAATCAGGCGGTCAGGCAATTTCATATCCAACATCATGAGAAGGATTGGCCAGTAGATTGAGTGGAAACGAAGAATGTCTTTTCCGACCATGTGGAAGACTGTTCCATTCCAGAACTTATCAAAGTTCCCATGTTCATCTTGACCATATCCAAGAGCTGTCGCATAGTTGAGAAGAGCATCAATCCAAACATAGACAACGTGTTTAGGATTTGATGGTACTGGCACGCCCCAAGTAAAGGTTGTCCGAGATACGGCCAAGTCTTCCAAACCTGGTTCGATGAAGTTACGTAGCATTTCATTAAGACGACCATCTGGAGTGATGAAGTCAGGGTGAGATTTGAAAAATTCAACCAAGCGTTCTTGGTATTTGCTGAGGCGAAGGAAATAAGATTCTTCAGAAACCCATTCGACCTCGTGGCCTGATGGAGCGATACCACCCGTCACATTTCCAGCTTCATCACGGAAAACTTCCGCAAGCTGACTTTCTGTAAAGAATTCCTCATCTGAGACTGAATACCAACCAGAGTATTCACCCAAATAGATGTCATCTTGAGCAAGCAAGCGCTCAAAGACCTGCGCTACTACTTTTTCATGGTAGTCATCAGTTGTACGGATGAATTTATCGTATGAGATATCTAGTAATTTCCAGAGTTCTTTGACTCCAACCGCCATCCCGTCAACATAAGCTTGTGGTGTAATACCAGCTTCTTCCGCTTTCTGTTGGATCTTTTGACCATGCTCGTCAAGACCTGTCAGATAAAAGACATCGTAGCCCATAAGGCGTTTGTAACGTGCTAGGACATCACAGGCGATGGTTGTGTAAGCAGAACCGATATGAAGTTTACCAGATGGATAGTAAATCGGTGTTGTAATATAAAAATTCTTTTCAGACATAATTTTTCCTTTCCAGGCAAATGAAACCTGTTTTTCTAACACTTCATTATATCATATTTTTAGTGATTTTCGATAGGAAAATCCATACAAAAAAACAAGATAGACAAGTGTCCATCTTGTTTATCTTATTCATAGCGAAGGGCTTCAATTGGATCAAGCTTAGACGCTTTATTGGCTGGTAAGACCCCAAAGATCATACCAACGCTGGCCGAAACAGCCAAGCTAAAGAGAGCAATCGGTAGCGAGACACCAATTTCTATTCCTTCCATCATATTTTTTAGCAAGGCTCCTGCTAGTGCGGTCAAGCCTGCTGCACTAACAAGTCCGATAAGACCACCTAATAAGGTCAAAATCATGGACTCAATCAAAAACTGTACCAAGATATTAGCCCGTGTAGCTCCCAATGCTTTACGAAGACCAATCTCACGAGTACGCTCCGTTACAGAAACCAGCATAATATTCATAACTCCAGTCCCTCCCACAAAGAGAGAGATTCCTGCGATAGCACTAATAATAGCGGTCATAAAACCAAAGATTTGCTGAACCTCTGCAAAAGCGGCGGTTTCGTCTACAACCTGATATTCTCCCTGCTGTACTCCTGCAATTTCTGTCATCTTGCGTGCGAGTTCTGGCCCCAAAGTCGGAGTTAGACTCGTATCATTCACACGAAAGACAATATTAGAAATTTCCTCTACATTAAAATTAGCTGCTACAGAAGCATTGGTTGTAATCGGTAAGCCACCTACACCAAACATCTTAGCACTTTTAACAGCAGGACTAGAGTAAACACCAATCACACGATAGCTATATCCATTGGCTGAAATGATTTGATTGAGTGCTGCCTGAGGCGAGTCAAAAAGACTTTTAGCGAGTTCTTCATCTAGCAAAATCACACTTGCAAAATCTCGGTAATCTTGTTCTCTAAGATCCCTACCTGCAATAATTTTATTTTCTACAGCAGACATATAAGTCATATTTCCACCTGTCAGACTTGCTCTCTCTACCTTTTTATCCTTATAGGTCAAAGTAACATTTGTACTATTAGTCACATAATAGCCATCTACGCCTTTTAGTTTGGCAGCTTCCTTAACCCACGATTCCTGTGTTTTAGGTGGTTCTACGTGAACATCTTCTTCTTTACCAGATAGTGTCAGTGCAGATTGCTTTTGTGTAAAGGAACCGTCCTTACTTTTAATTGGTGAGAAAAATACCTGAATATTTTTCTGAGATTTTGTCATATTTTTATTGACCTGACGAGACATAGAGTCCCCTAAAGCCATGATGACAACTACTGAAGAGACTCCGATGATAATGCCAATCATGGTCAAAAAGGAGCGCATCTTGTGTGCCATAATAGATGAAAAGGCAAATTTCAGATTTTGCATCTTAGTTCTCCTTTCCTTCCAAACGAGCGCTATCAGACGAAATAACTCCATCACGGATTACAATCTGGCGTTTTGCATAGGCTGCAATTTCAGGCTCGTGCGTTACCATAATGATAGTCTTGCCTTCTTCATTTAACTCAATCAAGAGTTCCATGATTTGACTTCCTGTTTTCGTATCCAAGGCACCTGTCGGTTCATCAGCTAAGATGATTGAGGGATCGTTAACAAGAGCACGCGCAATGGCAACCCGTTGTTTTTGACCGCCAGACAACTCCGAAGGAAGGTGATGAATACGATCAGTCAACTCTACTTTACTCAGATATTCCTCTGCCAACTTGCGACGTTGGGCAGCTGGAACTCCTGCATAAATCAAGGGCAACTCAACATTTTGAACAGCATCCATCTTTGACAAAAGAAAGAACTGTTGAAAGACAAAACCAATTTGTTGGTTACGTACCTGTGCCAACTGCTTTTCACCTAGACGAGCCACTTCTTGACCTTCTAGATAGTATTCGCCGCTAGTCGGGGTGTCCAGCATTCCGATGGTATTCATCAGAGTAGATTTACCCGAACCAGATGGTCCCATAATGGCAACAAATTCCCCTTCGCTAATCTCCAGATTAATATTTTTCAAGACCTGCAGTTCCTGTTCACCATTTCGATAGCTCCGGCAGATGTTTTTTAGACTAATTAGTTGTTTCATCAGCCTTCACCTCTTTTCCTTCTTCCAAGGAAGTCGTTGGATTACTGATGACTTTGGTTCCGTCTGTCAAACCAGATGTGATTTCTTGGTTTTCTGCGTCAGCATTTCCTAGCTAACTTCAACCTTCTTAGCCTTATTCTCTTCGTCAACCACCCAAACATAGTTTTTCCCGTCTTCAGTAATGACACTGGTTAAGGGTACGAGGATTGATTTCTTGTCACTTTTAACCTCAACACTAACGGTGAAACCTGGTCTTAAATCACCAATCTCACTCGTCACTTCAATCGTATAAGGATATTTAGAACCAGTATTCCCCCCAGTTATAGCATTCGTTCCTTCTCCACTATTTTTAGGGTAAGCTGAAATATAGCTGATCTTCCCTGTCCAAGTTTTATCTTGGTAAACTTTAGAAGAGAAGGTCACTTCTTGGTCAACAGAAAGATTGGCAAGATTGTACTCAGAAAGTTCTCCCTTGACTTGTAGATTGTCGTTACTTACTACATGAACCATCACTTGATTTGCAGCAGTTGTGGACTTCGATACATTGCGATTAACTTCTACAACTGTACCTTCTAGCGTACTCAGAACCTTTGTCGCGTCCAATTGAGCCTGCGCCTTTTTAAGTTGTGTCTCTGCATCAGCACGACTATCACGAGCATCACTAATCTGAGAATCTATGGAAGAGACTGAAGATCCCTGCGCTCCATCATCATATCCTTCCGAATCAGCTAGAGCGTTGTTTCGTGATTCCTTCAAGTCCTTGATACGACGATCAGCCTTGGCTATGGCACGGTTAGCTGCATCATAAGCAGACTGCGCTTCTGTACTGTTGTATTTTACGAGCGCTTGTCCTTTGTCAACCTTATCTCCAACAGAAACCAAGATTTCGTCTACCTCACCCTTACTTGCATCCAAATAAACATATTGTTCATTTTTTGCGGTGACAGTACCAGATAAAAGAACAGAGGAGGCAACTGTTCCTTCCTTTGCGACTACAAGATGCGATGTGTCATCCTTACCAGCAGCCTGCGAGGGCTGTCTAAATAGCAAAATACCCGCTGCACTGATTATAATAATACTTGCAGCACCAATAGCTGTGTATAGTTGCCATTTTTTAGTTTTCTTATTCCTCTTCATCACAAAAACTCCTATTTTATTTTCAATACAAAAGACCATTATAGCAAATTTATCTACTCTAAACAATGATTGTTCAGAGAAAAGAGAACAATTCAGGAAACATGCCTTGTTCCCATTTGATTTATACGAAATTGTACTAGTAACATCATACACTTTATTTCTATATTTAGCAAGTGATTTCTGCTATTTTTTTAGGGCGTAGCAGATTTTTGCATTCAAAAAGTAAAAACGATAGAATATGACTATCAATGCTATAAGGAGTTTTCTATGAGAGAATATGATATCATCGCCATCGGTGGAGGGAGCGGCGGCATCGCCACTATGAACCGAGCTGGTGAACATGGTGCCAAGGCAGCTGTTATTGAAGAGAAAAAATTAGGCGGAACTTGTGTCAATGTCGGCTGTGTTCCTAAAAAAATCATGTGGTATGGAGCCCAAATCGCTGAAAGCTTCCACCACTACGGTCCTGACTACGGGTTTATGAGTTCAGATGTTCAATTTGATTTCGCAAAACTTCGTCAAAACCGTGAAGCCTACATTGATCGCGCTCGCTCATCTTATGATGGAAGTTTCAAACGCAACGGGGTTGATTTGATTGAAGGTCGTGCTCATTTCGTTGATTCCCACACAGTCAGCGTCAATGGTGAATTGATTCGTGCCAAGCATATCGTGATTGCGACTGGCGCTCGTCCAAGCATTCCAACTATTCCTGGGGCTGAACTCGGTGGTAGCTCAGACGATGTCTTTGCTTGGAAGCAACTTCCTGAATCCGTTGCTATCCTAGGAGCTGGCTATATTGCAGTTGAGCTAGCTGGTGTTCTCCATGCACTCGGTGTAAAAACTGATTTGTTCGTCCGCCGCGATCGTCCTTTGCGTGGTTTTGACAGCTACATCGTGGAAGGTCTTGTCAATGAGATGAAAAAAACAGGCCTACCTTTGCACACCCATAAGGTACCGGTTAGGCTCGAAAAAACTGAGCAAGGCATTACGATTCATTTCGAAGATGGTTCTAGTCATACTGCAAGCCAAGTTATCTGGGCTACCGGCCGCCGTCCAAATGTAGACGGCTTGGAGTTAGAAAAGGCTGGAGTTACACTCAACGAACGTGGATTTATCCAAGTGGATGAGTATCAAAATACAGTTGTAGATGGTATCTATGCCCTTGGAGACGTTACTGGTGAGAAGGAACTAACTCCAGTAGCCATCAAGGCTGGACGTACCCTATCTGAACGTCTCTTTAATGGGAAAACAAGTGCTAAGATGGACTACACGACGATTCCTACTGTTGTCTTCTCCCACCCAGCAATTGGAACCGTGGGGTTGACTGAAGAAGAAGCTATCAAAGAATACGGCCAAGATCACATTAAAGTCTACAAGTCAAGCTTTCATCTATGTACTCTGCCGTTACAAACCATCGTCAGGAATCTCGCTTCAAACTCATCACCGCCGGTGCTGATGAAAAAGTTGTCGGACTTCACGGACTTGGTTACGGAGTGGATGAGATGATTCAAGGATTCGCTGTTGCTATCAAGATGGGAGCAACCAAGGCCGACTTTGATGCTACAGTAGCTATCCACCCAACCGCTTCTGAAGAATTTGTGACCATGCGCTAATTATCGCAAGAGACTGGGACAAAAAGATTTTTGATTTCAGGAATTCTTTATTATAAATTTTTTTAAAATCGATAGATTAGACAAAAAAAGCGAACAAAAACAGAATTCTAGGTGTCAGATAAATGATTTTGTTCGCTTTTTTTATATTTAAGTTAGACTTTTGTCCCAGACTCCTTTTTACATGCAAAATCGGCTGTTACAGGTTTGTTACCTCAGTATAAAAAAACAGGTTGACTTTTTCTTTTTCAGATCAGTATAATAGTTACTATATTTTTTTGAAAAAGAGGTTAACATTTTTGAAAAAAAGCTCATATCTACGTTATTCCCTGCTATCGGTGCTGCTCTCATCGCCGTTTTTGGCACAAATCAGTCTCCCTATCGGTCCTGTTCCCTTCACTCTGCAAAACTTTGCGATTGGTCTTATTGCTACTGTTTTTAGACCCAGAGAAGCGGTCCTATCTGTAGCTCTCTATCTCCTGCTAGGTGCCATTGGTCTTCCTGTCTTTGCGGGGGGAGGCGCTGGATTTCACGTTTTAGTCGGTCCAAGTGCAGGTTATCTTTGGTTCGACCTTGTCTATGCGGGACTTACATCTTATCTCATCCATCAAAATAGTGGCTATATTCGCATTTTCCTAGCCAACCTCTTGGGTGATTCCCTCGTCTTTGTCGGAGGTATTCTCAGCCTCCATTTCCTTGCTGGGATGCCATTTGATAAGGCACTTGCAGTTGGTGTCCTTCCCTTTATCCTCCCTGACCTTGGTAAAATCATTGCGATTAGTTTCATTGGTCGTCCCCTGCTAGAACGATTGAAAAGCATCGCTTATTTCTCAAGATAAAAAATGAGCCTGGGACAATAGTCCCGTGGCTCTTTTACTGATTGCCTTTAAAGGCATCCACCATTACCTGAAATTCTTCATTGGAAAGAGTAATTCCTTTGCCCATTTTGGTATGGTCGGGGCTCCAAGTCCGAATATCAAACTTTGCTGGCGCACCATTAAAGCTAACTCGGTTTAGTTCCTTTGTCCATCCTTTTTCATTTTCAGACAAGGTCAGTAAGTGTTCTTCGATTTCAAATGTAAATTCTGCCATTTTTAACTCCTTTATGTGATATGCTTTCTCTAGTCTATTCGTAAAATCTTGTGGATTTTACGAATTTTTTATATAATATGGATAGATAAGAAGGGAGAGGCCTATGAGGTATACATTCAAGCAAGTCTTAGATAAGATACAAGACTTTCTCAGTGGACATGATGAACAAGATTATTCTGAAAACGACTCCCTTATTAGCACAATTGAACAGGCCATCCAGAAAAAAACGGCTGTTCATGTCATACTCGCTGAGACAAGTTTTACAGGTGATATCGTCAAATATGATGTCAGTCGTCAACAGATTATTGTCAAAAATTTCACCAGAAATGTGACACGTATCATTCGGATTGGTGACATCAAGAGAATCCGTTTTGTCCCTTCTACGGTAGAAAAAGCACAGAAAAGCCTATTTAAGAAAGAGTGAGATGTTTTTCATCCCACTCTTTTTCTTAACGAATTTGTTCAAAATGCAGGTGAACTGCTATATGGTCACCATAACCACTTCTCTCCAAATCACGTTGCAAGCGATAAGAGATATAGTGCTCTGCGATGGTGATGTAACCCGCTCCTAACAAACGATTTTCAACCATTGATTGGATCATACTGATGGTTGCACGTTCTACTTTTGCTTCTTCCAAGTCCAAGACTACTTTTTTAGTGACTTGAGCTAGGTTTTGACGTAGATCATCTGTCAAAACATAAACTGTCTGAGCCGCTTTTAGGACAGCTTGGTAAATTTTATCTGGATCAAAGTCGGCAACTTCTCCGTTACGTTTGATTACTTGCATAAGGTTCTCCTTTATTCTTTGTTTTCTTTGATTTCTGCCAGCATTTTTTCTTCTTCTGCTGTTAGTTGATAGTTTTCTAGCAAATCAGGTCTGCGCTGGTAGGTTTTCTTTAGACTTTCGTAAAGCCGCCACTGGCGAATCTTTTCATGATGACCACTCATGAGCACATCTGGCACCACCATGCCACGATAGTCATAAGGCCGTGTATACTGAGGATATTCGAGTAGGCCTGATGAAAAACTATCATCTTGGTGACTAGACTCCTTGCCAATCACTTCTGGGATCAAGCGAACCGTAGCATCAATCATGGTCATAGCAGCCAATTCACCACCAGTCAGGACATAGTCTCCTAGGGAAATCTCATCCGTTACCAAGGTCTTGATGCGTTCGTCATACCCTTCGTAGTGACCGCAGATAAAGACCAGTTCCTCTTCTTGAGCCAAATCCTCAGCGTAGGCTTGATCGAACTGCTTCCCAGCAGGATCGAGAAGAATGACGCGGGGATTTTTCTTTTCAATGGCGTCAAAGGCATCGAAAATAGGTTGGGCGCGGAGCAACATACCCTGACCGCCTCCGTATGGCTCATCGTCAACATGACGGGCCTTTTCAGCATATTCTCTGAAATTATAGTACTGGATATCCAAGAGCCCTTTTTCTCGAGCCTTTCCAACAATCGAGTGCTCCAGCGGAGAAAACATCTCAGGAAAGAGGGTTAAAATATCAATCTTCATCGTCTAATCCTTCTAAGATGTCCACATCAACCCGTTTGTTTGGAATATCAACATTGAGAACTACTGGGGGTATGTAAGGTAGAAGCAGATCACGCTTACCTTTTCGCTTGACCACCCAGACATCGTTGGCACCTGGTTGCAGGATTTCCTTGATAGTTCCTATCAAGTTGTCTCCCTCGTAAACTTCCAAACCAATAATTTCATGATAGTAGAATTCACCATCATCTAAGTCATTTAGGTCTTCCTCAGCGACCTTGAGATTATACCCCTTGTACTTTTCAATCGCATTGATATGGTACATGTCTTTGAATTTGATAATGTCAAAATTCTTATGCTTACGGTGGCTAGCAATGGTCACTGTTTGGATAAACTGATCTTTTTCATCAAATAAAGCCAGCTCTGCTCCTTTTTTAAACCGTTCTTCAGCAAAATCCGTCACAGACAAGACTCGCATCTCCCCCTGTAGACCCTGCGTATTGACGATTTTCCCAACATTAAAGTAGTTCATCTTGTCTCCTGTATCTATTTCTACCCTTTATTTTATCACGTTCCAGGGATTTTCACAAGTTGGATAGGTCCTATCTTACAAGGCTACTACTTCTTCAAAAAATTCACCAACTAGCTGATTAAACTCTTCAGGATGGTCATTCATCGGTTGGTGTTTGCTGTCTGAAATCGTTACTTGACGCGCATTGGGATTTAGAGCAATGATACCATCATAGATTATTTTTAGGTGTTTGGGAAAATCATTTTCTCCTCTTACTAATAGCATGGGAGGATTTCCTTTATATCCTTCTATCTCATGGACTGCCAAGAAACCTGTGATTCCAAGGTTCAAGAAAACATCTCGCCCAGTTTCTATAATGGCCGTCTTGACTAATTCTCTTGTGATCGGGTTATCACTACACATTTTTGAGTTCTTATCAGCAATCACCTTCCAAGGAATCGTTTTGTACATAAGAGAACTATATTTGATTCGACCTCTTTCTTTCTCTGATAGGTAACGATGCTGTCCCCAACTATCTACCATGACCAAGGCTAGGATTCTTTCTGGATGGCGATAGGTGTACTCTTGAAGTGGATTTCCTCCCCAAGAATGACCAACCAATATCACCTTATCCAGCTGGAAATAGGACAAAATGGCATCTACATCTTGAACAGCGCCTTCCAAGTCGGGTAGCCCAACTTTCATAGGTGATTCACCCTGTCCTCTAACATTGACAAAGTAAAGGTCAAATCCATCAAAGGCATCATACTGGTGGGCCCACATCTGACTACGTCCACAAGCTCCATGATAAAAAATAATATGCCCTTTACTTGCGTTTCCAGGACGATGATAAACAACCAAATCACAATCTACGACTGCTATAAGGTGACGTTCCAACACCTCAGGTTCTCTGTTATAAAAAGCAATAGCTTCAGCTATATCATTTTGCTTCATTTTTACGCTCTCTCCTCTTTATCCTAGTATTATTCTTTTTTTATCTATTTTAACATGCTATATTAAAATCATCGTTTTTTAAACTTAATTTCATTAAAAATTTTGAATTTTTCTGCATTATTTAGATAAAGAAAAAAAGACTGCTAAGCAATCTTTACTTTTCTTCTCATCAGATTCATGCCTAAGATTCCAGCAATAATCAGAGCAGCTCCAATCACATGGTAACTATAAATTGGTTCGTGGAGGATAAGAGCTCCAGCTAGAATGGTCAAAACTGTTCCAAGATTGCCAAAGACACTGACGGTTGATGCACCGAGGCGAACGATAGCATAGATAGAAAGACTACCAGTCACGATAGAGGCTAGTATTCCCAAATAGAGGATGGAAAGCAGATAGGACACCTGTCCAAGTGGTGCAAAGTAAGCTAATATGTTCCCCTCTAGATAGTGCGTGGTCAGACTCAGCATATTAAAGGTGACGAAGCCAACAAATATCACAACAGCTGTCATATCCACGGCCCGATAGCGATCTCCTTTAGCCTTGCTGAGGATATTGTTTATCGCATTGGCGAGAACAGATCCCAACATCAAGAGAAAGCCCAAGCTAGCAGTTTCCGTGCTAAAGTTTGCTCCTTTGCTAAGGAAGATGAAAACTACTCCTGCTACAGATAAAATTAAAAAGAACTTTTGCAACAAACTTGTCTTTTCCTTGAGAAAGACCGATGCCAAAAGGAGAGTAAAAATCGGGACAAGTGCTTGTAAAATTCCCGCTTCAGAAGACGATATATACTGTAAAGCAAAGGATTGGAAAATAAAGAAGAGAAGTGGATAGAAAAGACTCATAGGCAGAATAGAAAGAATATCTTTTCTACTTAAACTCACATTGATAAGTTTTGTTTGATGAAGGATGACCAATACCAAAGCAGCGATTGTATAGCGATGTGCCAAGTTTGTGAGAGGACTGGCATAGCCCAAAGCAATCTTAGTAAATAAAAAAGAAAAACCAATGATGGCTGAAAAGGATAATGCTGCTAGGTATGCTTTTGTTTTCTCGTTCATAGATTGTTACTCCCTTTAAAAGTAGCTATTCTCAAGATTGATTGACTAGAATTCTTTGAGACTGTCTTTCCATTTTAGCATAGTAAAATCCTAGATGCTATTTCTAGGATTGGTATTTTATGTCTCCTATCACTCTTTCAAGGTGATAAATTCTTTTTCATTTCCTATAAAGGAAGTAGCTATTCTGACCTACTTTTCTCGTTCTTGTCTCACAAGTTCTAGCTTGTCTACCTCTTGGAGATTCCTTACTTTGATAGCATAATCTGCCAATTTCATTACTTTCTCTATACAAGCTAGCGTAAACTAGGAGAAACCTTTCATATCAGTGAAAAGAGATTACTTCTAGTTCTCTTGGAGACTTTCCAAAAATACTTCCAAATCACGTTCATGTTGATACTTAATGGCAGCCTTCTTATCTTTGTCAAAGATGGTTTTGGTTAGGTCAATATCGTTGATAGCCGCGATTGCAACCGTGTAGTGAATAATATCAGCCAATTCTTTGGCTAGTTCCTCGTTCGAGTCCTGAACGCCCTCTTTTCGACCAGAGCGCCCATTCAAGACCTCAGCTACTTCTCCGACTTCCTCCACTAGTTTGATAAAGAGGCCTTCCTCAGTTCGAGATTGCTGGTAATGATCTAGTAAGTAAGCTTGTAATTGTCTAAACGTTAAATCCATCATCTTCTCCTCCTCACAAAAAAGCGAGACATCTGTCCCGCTTTCTTTATTTTTCATCGATAACGATTCTTACTTTTTTGTCTTCAGTTGGGACAGAGTAGACAATCGTTCTTATCGCTGAGATAGTGCGACCCTTACGACCGATAACACGACCGACATCGCTTTGGTCAAGATCCAAAGTGATACTCCAAAAACTCTGGTGTGTCTTCAATCTTGATAGTTAAGGCATCAGGTTGTGAAATCAAAGGTTTCACAATCGCAATAATGAGATTTTCAATCGTATCCATCTGTCAACCTACTTTAAACTTATTTTTGAGAATTTAGAATCGTGGAATTTTTTTCAATACGCCTTCTTTTGAAAGGATGTTGCGAACTGTATCTGAAGGTTGAGCTCCATCAGCCAACCATGCAAGAACGCGGTCTTCTTTCAAAGTTACTTGGTTTTTCTTCAACAAGTGGGTTGTAAGTTCCAACTGTTTCGATGAAACGTCCATCACGTGGTGAACGTGAGTCTGCTACGTTGATACGGTAGAAAGGTTTTTTTCTTAGAACCCATACGAGTCAAACGGATTTTTAACTGCCATTTTTTTAATATCTCTTTTCTTATTTTTTTTATTTTTGGTGAAATAGCTGAGCTATTTAGCACATGTTCTATTATAGCAGATTTCTGGTATGTGTCAAGAAAAAAACTTGACAGAGTTTGAAATTTTTTTAAACATTTGAAATCAATCTCCTTTTTAAGGTACAATGATAGAAATGAATTTTTGAGAGGAAAACAATGAAAAAATTAGCAACCCTTCTTTTACTATCAACTGTAGCCCTTGCAGGATGTACTAGTATCCAACGTGGTCTCCGTGGTGATGACTATGTTGACTCTAGTCTTGCAGCAGAAGAAAGCTCCAAAGCAGCTGCTCAGGCTGCCAAAGATTTGAATGATGCTTTGACCAATGAAAATGCCAACTTCCCTCAACTTTCTATAGAAGTTGCTGAAGATGAAGCCGAAGCTGTTCTACACACAAATCAAGGCGATATCCGCATCAAACTCTTTCCAAAACTAGCACCTCTAGCAGTTGAAAACTTCCTTACTCACGCTAAAGAAGGCTACTATAACGGCATTACCTTCCACCGTGTCATCGATGGCTTTATGGTCCAAACTGGAGATCCTAAGGGAGATGGTACAGGTGGCCAATCTATCTGGCATGATAAGGATAAAACGAAGGACAAGGGAACTGGTTTCAAAAATGAAATTTCTCCTTACCTATACAATATCCGCGGAGCTCTTGCTATGGCTAACACTGGTCAACCAAATACCAACGGTAGCCAGTTTTTCATCAACCAAAACTCGACAGATATTTCAGCTAAACTCCCTACAAGCAAGTATCCAAAGAAAATCATCGAAGCCTATAAAGAGGGTGGAAATCCTAGTCTAGACGGCAAACACCCTGTCTTTGGTCAAGTCATCGATGGCATGGATGTTGTTGATAAGATTGCCAAGGCTGAAAAAGATGAGAAAGACAAACCAACTACTGCTATCACTATCGATAGTATCGAAGTGGTGAAAGACTATGACTTCAGCAAAAAATAAGCCATCAACAGATAAGGAGACGATGACATGATTTTATTTTGGGGTTCTAAAGGTTATCAGAAAGATTTGGGACATACGCAAACTGCGATTGAATGCGGTCACTGTAACAATGTCGACACTTGGGAGATCGTAGAAACTGGACGCAAGTTCACCCTCTACTGGATTCCACTTTTTCCTTATGGTAAAAGTTACTTCGTTTCTTGTCCGATTTGCCACTACGGTAAAGAAATTGAGAAATCTGAAGTTGAAAGCTATTTAAATTACTAGTCAAAAAAGCCAAGTCATTTCGACTTGGCTTTTTTTAGCGCTTTTAAGTTAGCTTGTTAAAGTCCCAGATTTGGTCCATCCAGCCTTCATAGAAGTCTGGTTCGTGGCAAACCATGAGGATGCTTCCTTTGTATTCTTTAAGCGCCCGTTTGAGTTCGTCCTTGGCATCTACATCCAAGTGGTTGGTCGGCTCGTCCAGCACTAAAACGTTGTTTTCACGGTTCATCAAGAGACAGAAACGCACCTTGGCTTGTTCCCCACCTGACAAGACCTGAATCTGACTTTCGATGTGTTTGGTTGTTAAACCACAACGGGCAAGGGCTGCACGGACTTCTGCTTGATTAAGGGCAGGAAAGGAATTCCAGACGGCCTCTAATGGTGTTTGACGATTGCCTCCTTCTACTTCCTGTTCAAAGTAACCAAGTTCTAGGTAATCACCGCGTTCAACTTCCCCAGCGATTGGCGGAATAATGCCCAAGAGAGACTTCAAGAGGGTTGTTTTCCCGATACCATTGGCACCGATAATGGCAACCTTTTGATTGCGTTCAAATGTGAGATTTAAAGGCTTAGTAAGAGGACGGTCATAACCAATCTGCAAGTCCTTAGCTTGGAAAATAAAGCGCCCTGGTGTACGAGCTGGTTTGAAATCAAAGGACGGCTTTGGCTTCTCACTTTGCAGTTCGATAATATCCATCTTGTCCAATTTCTTCTGGCGAGACATGGCCATATTACGTGTTGCGACACGGGCTTTGTTTCGAGCGACAAAGTCTTTGAGGTCAGCAATTTCTTTCTGTTGACGTTCGTATGCCGCCTCTAGCTGAGATTTCTTCATGGCATAGACTTCTTGGAACTGGTAGTAGTCACCAGAGTAACGCGTCAACTGTTGATTTTCCACATGGTAGACGATATTGATCACGTCGTTGAGGAAAGGAATATCATGCGAAATAAGGACAAAAGCATTCTCATAGTTTTGGAGATAACGCTTGAGCCAGTCAATGTGCTCAGCATCCAAGTAGTTGGTTGGCTCGTCCAGTAACAAGATATCTGGTTTCAAGGAGGAGTTTGGCCAAGAGGACCTTGGTTCTTTGACCGCCTGATAAGGCAGTTACATCCGTATCCATGCCAAAGTCCATAACACCGAGAGCACGCGCCACTTCATCAATCTTAGCATCCAAAGTATAGAAGTCACGACTCTCCAAACGATCTTGGAGTTCACCAACTTCTTCCATGAGCGCGTCGATATCTGCTCCCTCTTCTGCCATTTCCATATAGAGGTCATTGATACGAGCTTCTGCTTTAAATAGCTCATCAAAGGCCGTACGGAGAACATCACGCACAGTTTGACCTTCCTTTAGCACAGCATGCTGATCCAGATAGCCAGCAGTCACATACTTAGACCACTCCACTTTCCCTTCATCTGGTAACATCTTACCAGTCACAATGCTCATAAAGGTTGATTTCCCTTCACCGTTAGCACCGACTAAGCCGATATGCTCTCCCTTGAGGAGACGGAAGGACACATCTTCAAAAATTGCACGGTCACCAAAACCGTGACTTAAATTTTTAACTTCTAAAATACTCATTCTAATTCCTTATCTTGTTTTTATGCAGTCCTTTATAGAGGAGCCAAGCCAGATAGCCTCCCAAGGTATTGGTCCACAAATCATCAATCTCAAAGACGCGATTAAAATCAAAGAAAAAGTCTAAGACCAGCTGCGTACACTCAATTCCTAGACTCAGTAGAAAGCTGAGAAGGAGGATTTTTTTCGTTTGACGCAAGTTCGGACAGAGATAGATGAGTTGAAAAACCAGGGGGAAGAGCAAGAAGATATTTAAAATGTTCTGCAAAAAGATCCAAAGGACTTGTCCCAAACTAGTTACTTCACCCAGTTTCCAAAAGGAGTTTAAGGGAGTTAAAAGAAAAACCAGGCGTCCAAAAGTTTGAATACCTGGAGTTTCCACTCCTGTAGGAAGTTGAGGTTGGGGAGTGAAACAAAAACAGACAATGCAAAGGCTGTAAATAGCCACTCCCAATCTTAAGAATAATTCTCTTTTTCTAGTCATTTTATGGATTCACCGCTGCGACTGCCTTCTGGCGGTCACGTTTCATTGTATTGGAGCGCAATTGTCCACAAGCCGCATCAATATCTGTACCATGTTCCTGACGGACGACACAGTTGATTCCTTTTTTCTTGAGGGTATCGTAGAAGGCCATCACGCGCTCTTTAGGACTACGGCTATATTGGTCATGTTCACTAACTGGGTTATAGGGAATCAAGTTTACATAAGACAATTTCTTGATGTTCTTGAGCAATTCAGCCAATTCCAAGGCTTGTTCAACACCGTCGTTGACTTCATTGAGCATGATGTATTCAAAGGTCACACGGCGATTGGTTGTTTCGATATAGTACTCAATAGCAGCAAAGAGTTTCAATCGGAAAGGCACGGTTGATTTTCATGATGCTTGAACGCAATTCATTATTGGGTGCGTGAAGAGACACAGCCAGATTGACCTGAACTCCTTCATTAGCAAAGTCACGAATTTTGTGTGCCAAACCTGAGGTAGAAACAGTGATGTGACGGGCACCGATAGCCATTCCCTTGTCATCATTGATGGTACGAACGAAATTCAAGACATTGTTGTAATTATCAAATGGTTCACCAATTCCCATAACAACGATATGGCTGACACGTTCATCCTGACCACGTTCATCAAAGTATTTCTGAACTAGCATGATCTGCGCTACGATTTCCCCGTTATTGAGGTCGCGTTGCTTCTTGATCAAGCCTGATGCACAGAAGGTACAACCAATATTACAGCCAACCTGAGTGGTCACACAGACTGACAAACCATAGTGTTGACGCATGAGTACTGTCTCAATCAACATGCCATCTGGCAACTCAAAAAGATACTTAACGGTACCATCAGCAGACTCTTGCACGATCCGCTGTTTCAAAGGATTGACCACAAACTGGTCATTGAGTTTGGCAATCAAATCCTTGGAAAGGTTGGTCATTTCTTCAAAGGACTGCACACGTTTACGGTAAAGCCATTCCCAGATTTGATCTGCTCGGAATTTCTTTTCTCCCTGTTCTAATACCCATTCTTGCATGGTTTGACGTGTTAAACTATAAATAGACGGTTTCATCTCTTCTCCTTATTCTCTACTATTTTTGGCGAATGACAAAATGGCGCTGTCCCTTGTCCTCTTTCTGAGACTTTTGATCCTTATGACGACGTCTATTTCGCTTATCCGCATTTGGTTTTCTCTTGTTTTTGCGAAGGTTTCTTGCCTCTTCTAGGAAGGTTTTTCCTCATCCTTTTTACGCATTTTTCTTGTCAAATGAAGCCCGTTTCGGTGCTTGATTTTTCTAGGACAAAAATAGGCACAACCATAACTACAGTACTCCAAAAGATAGTCCTGTAACCGACTAATCTTTTCATTTTTTTCCTCTGTTCGGTCGTCTTTATAAAAGCCACGTAGACGGAGCTGTTCATTGCTCCAGTCCCCCACGACATAATCAAACTTGGTCAACACTTCTGAAAAGCGTTGATTAAAGACTGTCACATCGAAGGCATCCTTGATATTTTCAACCAAGGTAAAAGCAATCCCTTCAGTCTCAACCTTATCCCCATTTACATGAAATTCTGGGCCAGGAAACTTGTTATAGTTGTATAATTCAGGTGCAATTTCTTTACGCATAGTCTTCCTTTTCCACGATTACTCAACACTCTATTTTACCATAATTTCTAGCAGTTAGCACGTTTCTCATAAAAATGAAAAAAGTCTGACGATTTTGTCAGACTCCTGCCTTATAAAGCAAAAAGAGAAGAATGACTCTTCCCTTCCTTTTCATTATTTTCATTATTTTGCTGTTGCGTAAAGCTCATCTACTTTGTTCCAGTTGATGACTGAGAAGAAAGCTTTGATGTAATCAGGACGTACATTGCGGTATTTCACGTAGTAAGCATGTTCCCAAACGTCCAAGCCCAAGATTGGTTTTTTACCTTCTGAGATTGGTGTGTCTTGGTTTGCTGTTGAAGTTACTTCAAGTTTCCCTTCTTTGTTGACAACCAACCATGCCCATCCAGAACCGAAGCGAGTTGTAGCTGCTGCTGTAAAGGCTGCTTGGAACTCTTCAAATGAGCCAAATGTTGCGTCGATTGCTGCTGCAAGTTCTGCTGAAGGAGCTGTTTTTTCAGGAGTCATCAATTCCCAGAAAAGAGCGTGGTTCAAGTGTCCACCGCCATTGTTGATAAGTGCTTGACGGATATCAGCTGGGATAGAGTCTACATCAGCAAGCAAGCTTCAAGGTCTTCACCAATTTCAGGGTGTTTTTCAAGAGCAGCATTGGCATTGTTGACATAAGTTTGATGGTGTTTGTCATGGTGCAAGTGCATTGTTTCTGCATCGATGTATGGTTCCAAAGCGTCGTATGCGTATGGAAGGTCTGGTAAGATAATAGCCATCTGTAATACCTCTTTTTCTTTCTATATGAAAATGATAACGCAATCATCCTATTTTTTCAAGTTTTTTGCTCAATTTGCCTCTGTCGCAATCTGTAAGAGTGCCTTTTCAAACAAGTAACTTTTTTTCATAGACACCTGTCTTAATCTGGTAGTCTGTTTCAATCAAATAAGAAATCGCTCGCTTGAGAAAAGCCAAAGAAATCCCTCTCGAATCTCTTAATGCGAACTTGATTTGATAAGGATTAGGATTGCGTCCCAAATAAGTCCCCAGACTACTTACAATCTGTGATTCCGTCTGACCAGCCTCTGATAAAATCTTCACCTGGGTAAAGGTTCGGAATTGTCCTAGCATGACAGCTATGAGCTTGATTTCATCCTCCCCTTGTAAGGTCAAGTCTCTAACCAAGTCACGGGCCTGATCAATCTTCTTAGCCAAGATAAACTGAGTTAAGTCGAAAATATTGTCTTGTAAAGTCTTAGGAATCGCATCAACAATGTCCTTCTCCTCAATCACGCCGTCTGACTTATAAGACTGCAAAAAGAGGAGATTTTTCTGGATTTCGCTAAATTGAAAACCAGATTTGATGAGTAGATTTTCAAAAGATTTTTCTGCAAACTGCAGACCTTGTGTCTGACTCCATTTTTGGAAATACTGACGAAGTTCTTGTTCTTTAGCTTCTACTGCATCAAAGACCTTGGCATCACGCTTAAGTAATTTGACCAATCGTCTCTTGCTATCCAGCTTCCCTTCTGCAAATATCAAGATCTTAGTCGTCGGTGAAGGATTGTCAAGATATTCCTCAAATGACTTGAGCTCGTCATCTGTTAAAAAGCGTTTCTTGGCTGTTGTAATATCGACAAAATGGTCTAATATCACGATTTTCTCATCTGCAAAGAAAGGGAGACTGACTAGCTCCAGTTCCACATCCTTATAGGTTACTTCTTTCATGTCAAAGTAGGCAAAATTGAGGTCGGCTGGATCATAGCCGAGCTGTTTCAACACTTGACTCTTCATAACTTCAAACTGACCTTGGTCTGTCCCTGTAAATAGGTTCAAGCTAGATAAATTTGCTAGAGACAACTTTTGACTGTCTTCAATGGCAAGCATCTTCTCTCCTTTCTTCTGATTTTTTATTAAACTTAATCAATATAGCGCAATTTCCCACGGAAATCTTCTAGGTTTTCGTATCCTTTTTCTGCCATGATTGCTTTTAGTTCATTGGTAATGCGTTCAAAAGAACCCACGCCTTCTTTATGGAGCGTTGTTCCAACCTGCACCATACTAGCACCGCAGAGGATATGTTCAAAGGCATCACGCCCCGTTAAAACGCCACCCGTTCCGATGATTTGGATTTGCGGATTTAAACGTTGATAAAAGGCGTGCACATTAGCAAGAGCAGTTGGTTTGATATACTCTCCACCAATCCCACCAAAACCATTTTTAGGACGAATGACGACGGACTCGTCTTCTATGTAAAGGCCGTTTCCTATAGAGTTAACACAGTTAACAAACTTGAGCGGGTACTTGTTGAAAATAGCAGCTGCTTGATCAAAGTGAACAATATCAAAATATGGTGGCAATTTAATCCCAAGAGGTTTGGTAAAGTAGGCAAATACCTCTGACAAGATACGGTCTGTGGTCTCAAAATCATAGGCAATCTGTGGTTTACCTGGAACATTTGGACAAGAGAGATTAAGCTCGGTCAGTCCATTGAATTCACTCTCTTGGACTTTTTTCAAGATGGTATGCGTTTCCTCTGGAGACATGCCGACTAGGGAAAGGAAGAAAGTACGGTTTGGCTCTTTTTCCTGCAAGTCCAAAAGATAGTCCAAATAATAGTCTAAACCATTATTTGGTAAGCCCATGGAGTTGATAGAACCAAGTGGAACATCCTGATAACGTGGCTCAGGATTGCCCTGACGAAAGTCCAAGGTCGCAGTCTTCGTAACAAAAGTACCGGCCGCTGAGTTTTTGACTCCTTCAAGCTCTTCTATCGTCATACAAGCCACACCCGCTGCATTCATCAAGCAATTGTCAAACTCAAAGCCAGCAATTTGTGTTTTCGTTGATACCATGATTCTGATCCTCCAGATTCCTTTTATTTCTAATATTATACCATACTTTAAGATTTTCTCTTTGAGAAACTAATTTCTATATAAAATGTTCGGTTTTGTAAATTGAAAGAATTTTTTTAGAAAATTTCTGTTTTTTTCTTTACACTCAAAAAAATTCTGCTATAATGGCTCATGTAATAAAAATATAACAACAAAAAGGAGAACGATATGACATCTGCTAAAGACTATATCCAAAGCGTGTTTGCAACTGTGAAAGCTCGTAACGGGCATGAGGCTGAATTTCTCCAGGCGGTTGAAGAATTCTTCAGCACCCTAGAGCCTGTATTTGAAAAACACCCTGAGTATATTGAAGAAAATATCTTGGCACGCATCACTGAACCTGAGCGCGTGATTTCTTTCCGTGTTCCTTGGGTTGACCGTGATGGAAAAGTTCAAGTCAACCGTGGTTACCGTGTTCAGTTCAACTCAGCTGTCGGACCATATAAAGGCGGACTTCGTTTCCACCCAACTGTAAACCAAGGGATCTTGAAATTCCTCGGCTTCGAACAAATCTTTAAAAACGTTTTGACTGGACTTCCAATCGGTGGAGGTAAAGGTGGATCAGACTTCGATCCTAAAGGAAAGACTGATGCTGAAGTGATGCGCTTCTGCCAAAGCTTCATGACTGAATTGCAAAAATACATCGGACCATCACTCGACGTCCCAGCTGGCGATATCGGTGTTGGTGGACGTGAAATTGGTTACCTTTACGGTCAATACAAACGCCTTAACCAATTTGATGCTGGTGTCTTGACTGGTAAACCTCTTGGATTCGGTGGTAGCTTGATTCGTCCAGAAGCAACTGGTTACGGTTTGGTTTACTACACTGAAGAAATGCTCAAAGCTAATGGTAACAGTTTTGCTGGTAAGAAAGTGGTTATTTCAGGTTCTGGTAACGTAGCTCAATACGCTCTTCAAAAAGCAACTGAACTCGGCGCTACTGTTATCTCTGTATCTGACTCAAACGGTTATGTCATCGACGAAAATGGTATTGACTTCAATCTTTTGGTTGATGTTAAAGAAAAACGCCGTGCTCGCTTGACAGAATACGCAGCTGAGAAAGCAACCGCTACTTATCATGAAGGCTCTGTTTGGACTTACACTGGTAACTACGATATTGCTCTTCCATGTGCGACTCAAAACGAAATCAACGGCGAAGCAGCTAAGCGCTTGGTTGACCAAGGCGTTATCTGTGTATCTGAAGGTGCCAACATGCCAAGCGATCTTGATGCGATTAAAGTCTACAAAGAAAACGGAATCCTTTACGGACCTGCCAAAGCTGCCAACGCTGGTGGTGTAGCTGTATCAGCGCTTGAAATGAGCCAAAACAGCCTTCGCCTTTCATGGACACGTGAAGAAGTTGATGGACGTCTCAAAGACATCATGACAAACATCTTTAACACAGCTAAAACAACTGCTGAAACATACGGTCTTGGTACTGACTACCTTGCAGGAGCAAATATCGCTGCCTTTGAAAATGTAGCAAACGCTATGATTGCACAAGGTGTGGTATAAAAAAACAAATTACGGAAACTGACTACCCAAACGGGTAGCCAGTTTTTTCAATTCTTAAAATTTAAGATTCTAATAGCCTTTATGCAAAAAGATAGTATTCTAACTTCCTCTTCATATTGGCTAATGTTTTTTTAATATTATTTTTTTCTCATATTTATCATCAAACGCCTTTTTAAGGTCTAATTTAGTTTGAACACTCCCCCATCTTTGTGTTAGCTTTTCTTTTAATTTTTGATGTTCCGAAAAAAACCTAATTCTAAATAAATATAGTAATCTAAAATCATCAGTAAGCAATTATTATAAATGCTTAACTCCTCTTCGCTTAAAAATCCTTGTTTTCTCTTTAATAGATTCATTGTAGTGGATATAATAGTTTCTAGTATTAGCAACAACGGAGGGAAATTCAGTCCTTTTAAAGTCTCCTGTCCTAAAAAAAACTTGGTACTCAGCTATAATTAAATCGGCAAGTCTACTTTCGAGCGTAATAAAATTTTTAGATTTCCCTAAAAGAAAACTTTCCATCTTATCTGTACGACCGTCTGTTAGCCACTTTACTCTATCTTTAAATTCTTTCATTGATCCAGCTTTAAACCTTGAATGATACGTTTCTAGAGCTTGAATAACATTTAAAAACAGTCTAACTGGTGATATCCCTTTTGTATACAGCAGTTCCATATAGAGATCTATGATCGGTTTTAATTTATAATAGGACTCAAAGTAATATTTAAAACTATTATTTTCTAACAAATCATCTAAAAAAATGTTTTTAATATATACCTATCATAATAGTTCCCCATAAATCTATCTTTTCTTATAATAGGACTAATGATATCCAATGTTCTAGGGTTTTTATAATTACTATCATATACATCAAATACTAATTTAGATACCCTTGAATTTTTATGAACTTTAATTTCTTCAACGAGTGTCAACTCAATTAATCTCTTAATTTTTTTCAAATAAATCAAAAAAATCATCTAAAGAGGTTTCCTCTATAAATTCAATCTCAATTATAGTTCTTTGATTCAGTTCTATTTTATCTATAAATAATTGATCCTCATGAATAGGAAGCATAGACCCACTAACTAGATATTTAATTATCGTACTTTCATCTTTATAAATAATAGTACTGTTGTTAGAATTACCATATAAACCATAGTCATTACTAATCGAGTAGGCAGCTTTACCTCCCCATTTCATTACACCACTAATCTCGAAGAATACACTTTTTAAATTTGTTAGTAAATTTTTTTCTAATGAATTAAATCCACTTACAAAGTATTTAGCACTAAAGGGAAAAAAATAGAGGTACTCGATGAAATATTACTTGAAACTCCTTTTTGAACGGTATGCGTCAAATAATACAAATTTTGCTCCGTTAAATAATTCTACTTTTAATTCAGTTATGCGATTTGGAAGTTCCAATGTACTTGGTAAACCTTTGTTAACTACTATCTCAAGCAATATCCTCCTTCTTCTTCATTCAAATACAGGCGACACTCCCTTTTTTTTTCCATTTAATTCAACTGAACCACTTCCTTGGTAACCTAATTCCATATCAATACCTCCAAATGAATTTTTTTGTCTTAAACATAGATACAAAAAAATAAATAAATCCGTTTTCATATTATATTCTATCAATTATTATAGCACAAGAAAAAAATAAACACCCCACAAAAAAATTGTGGGGGTGTTTATCGGGGAAAGTTTCAAAAGAAACATCTCCTATTATTGCGCCTTTACAAATAACAAAGGGCTTTTTAAACTCGAGCTTCCGCCCTTAAATAATCATTAATTGATTATTTAAGAGTAACAATTTGCAAATCCTATTTTCCCTAGTATTAGTGGGTTAATTCCTCAATTTTTCAACCTTGGCAGGAATTTGGTAGGTAAATTGATAATCCAAGATTATCTAAACTGTTTGTAATCTCTTCTGAAATTGTTGAATCACCTGAATAATACCAGTGACTATATGTATTCAACGTGGTTGATTTATCAGCGTGTCCTAATCGATATGAAACATATAAAGTATCCTTATGTAACACATTTATAAGATAAGATGCATGACTATGTCTTAATCCTTTCCCCGTAATTTCTGGTACACCAGTAATCTTAGCATGCCTTTTTATTATCCTAGAAATTGTAGACTTACACAAGGGGGCACCAAAACGTGATACTACATAATCTTTATCATCATTCTTGATTTGAACTTCTCGCCATTTTTTAAGTATTGTAATCGTAAAATCATCTAAATCAATTTTACGATTCCCTGCTATTGTCTTTGTTTGTTGTTTAGCATACCATACACCGTTTTTATCTTTTTCAATTGTCGAATGAACATGAATCCATTTACGTTCAAAATCAATATCTTCCCATTTAAGAGCAATACCCTCACTAACTCTTAAACCAGTCATAAAATATAACCAGATCGTCATGTAGTTATGGAGTCCCTCATACTCACTAATATCAAAAGAGTTTATTACTTTCTTAAATTCATCAAAAGTCCAAAATTTTTGTATCAGGGTGTTTTCCTCTAGGATTATCTAATCCTTTAAAAGGAACTCTATCAATATAACCCAATCTTTCTGCATAACCCTAGACATGCTTTTAAATCTAGACCACATATTTTTTTAGCATAGTTACTAGAATACTTGTCTATAATAGCTAAGCGAAATCTTTCACAGTCAATAGTACTAATATCTGATATTTTTTTACTACCAAATTGCTTAATAAATAACTGATGATGTGGTAAAAGCGGTCTGATAAGTTACAAATTGAACTTTTTGTTGATAATATTTTAGATAAATCTCTTCCATAAACTCTCTAAAAAGTTAGAAAACTATTATTAATAGTAGAGTTCACAAATTCATGTTTTTAAACGAAGTATCTCTTCATATGCTTCCTTAAAAAGAATTGAACAGTAGTCCCTGTTGATTTTTCCTTCCTTTCTTTTGAATTCTTTTCCCAGTTATTGGATCAACTCCTAATTCAATTTGAAAAATAAATTTTTTTCCTTTTGAATCTTTGTATACACCTTTATATTTCTTTTGTCTTTTGATATAACCATTTTTTTCTCACCTTCTATATCTGAAAAAGAAATACCAATTAAATTTTTCTACAATATTTTTTTAGGAGCAATGCCTAACCTTTTTATTATCGAAAGGTGAACATCCTAATTGTACCGCATTCTTATCATTTTTTTCTAGCTTCTTCAAACTTTTTTTACAGCAATCTTTTTTTGCTTGTCTAATAATATTTCTAGATGTGTGCTCTGGAAAACCAATCGCAACTAAATCTTTATAGTTTACTGTTTCCATGATTTTACTACTTCCTTTCTTAGATTTTTTTCACCTCCATGGCATGACTGATGAAGTCATCATAAGAATTACACTTGCTGCTCTTTTTACGGTGGCAGCCTGAACGGTCAGAAAGTATCATTGTATATCATTTGTATCATGGCATATAAAGTATCGCTCTATTTTATTGATGGTTTTAATGTCGCTCTTATCATGGCGAGCCATTCAAAACTGCTCCACAAATGAGGAAAGTACCATTTTGGACTATTCAATTGTCAATGTTCTAATTAAATTCTTCTTAATTTCACGAGATATGAAATATGGACAATTTTATTTAATGTGAATTTTATTAGGATAATCTGTAATACCCAATAAATAATCTGTACTTACATTATAAAAAAATTTGAGAGATCGATTAAGACTTCTGCAGTGAGAGTTCGTTCTCCGCGCTCTATCTTTGAATATGCTGAAGTTGTAAATGAAAGTAATTTTTGCTAATTCTTTTTGGGTTAAATCACGATCTTCCCTCAAATCCCTTAATCGTCTGTACATACAGCTTTCTCCTGAGAAAAAGTATAATATAAAAACTAAGAAATCATTCAAAGTGTCCAAATTGGACATTTTGAACTAAAGTTAATTTATTAAACACTTCTCATAAGCTCATCTATTATAGGTAAGACAATATTAAGAAAGACGGTCAAAATCTATTAACCGTCTAAAAAAATGTTATAAGCTATTAAAAAAATCAGCAGTAATCCGGTAACAAAAAGTCACATAATTTTTGTTATGGAAGGAATTAATGATGTACAGATTTCTGTAAACCAGCAAATTGAAAAAAAGATCAACATGATATTTTGATTGTGAATCTCTTACTTTCAGAACATAAAAAAATTTTTATAATAGGCACGATTTAACAATAAAATTATCCGTTGCATTAACAGATGTAGATAAGCCACTCCATCGATTCAAAGCAATTAATAAGATTTTTATATTGTTTTATCTTCGAAGATTCACAAATCAATGTTTACTTACAATTATTCTGTGTATTTCAGAAAAAAACCAACAATATCAAGTGTTTTAGACATTTTTTTCTCCTAATAGTTCATCAATATCTACAGTTCTATCATCGTTTTTCTAAGGAGAAAATTCGAATAGAATTCCGTTTTTTTATTTCTATATGAATACCTCTATCCTTGAGAATATAAGAATATTTTGCTACTATCCATTCATGAAATATTCCGTATTCATCTTTTAGTTTTCTGAAATCAATAGAATTAACCTCTTGATTCCTAAGCATGTTTTCAACTTTATTCAATCTCTTAGCTATGTAAATAGAGAAATAATTTATTTTTTTCTATACTTTCCTCAAGCTGTCTCTTCTGCTGAACGTTCAAATCAGTATAATCTAAACTGTGAACAATATTAAAAGATAAATCAACTAATTTTTTTCTTTTGATAAATTGGAGATAGTTTTTGAGACTAATAAAAAAAGCTAATTCACGTATAATTTTTTTCAAAAAAATATCCCTGTTTTTTTTATTTGAAATTTCTCAATATTTTTTTCCAATCATATATATTTTAGACGGTATTCCTGTTTTTTTATGTACCAACTACGAAACTCTAGTTCTTTATCACATCATACATATATGTGTTGTCTATCCTCGAGAATTCAATTTTTTTATCCTCGTCACGGTTTTGAGGACACAATTTATCAGTTTCTAGTTTAGCATTTTTTTTATGTTTTTATCATATCTGGACAATCTGTTAACCCTAATAGGTAATCCGTACTAACGTTATAGAGTTTAGAAAGCTGCACAAGGACATCTGCCGTTAGGGCAACCTCTCTCTCTCAATTTTTTTGCATAATTTGTATGAGGGAAGGAAAGTAAATTTGCAACAAATTTTTGGGTGAAATCATGATCTTCTCTCAAATCTCTTATCCGTTAGTACATCTAGCTATCTCCTAAGAAAAGTATATGTCACTTTCAGAAAAAAAGCTGGGAAAATTGTCATAATATGACAGAAGTTTTTTTATCTGTCTATTTTTTTACAAAAATCAACACCGATTGAATAACTCATCATAGTAATTACTTCAATGCCATTTCGAATTCATTTTAAACTCTTCAATGCAAATTTTAAGAGTATACAAGTTAGTAAGTCACCTACTCCTACAACTCCAAAAAACAAGTAATGTTTTTAAAAGTTAAAATATGAAAAATACAACCGTTCCTAAAGGCATTAACATTAAAAGCAAAAAAATGCAATTATACTAAATACCCTTCCTAAATATTCCTTTTTCAATTGTAGACTGTAAATACGATAACATTTGAACATTAAAAATTGTCATAGCTAATGATGATAATGAAAACAAAAAGTAAAGTAATCGACCAGATCTTCACTAAAGGAATCATAATCAGTGGTAAAGATGATATCAAAAGGAATGTACTATATTGGTTTGACGAAAAAAACTTCTTTTTAAAAAAATTATTCGATACAGCCCCAATAATATTCCCAACTGCTTGACCAATTAAAATCATGCCATATAACTTATCCAAATCGTACATTTTTATTAATAAACGGTAAATAAAAGTTTATTCCTGATGAAAAGAAGTTAATCATCGAACTTGAAATCAGTAAAAGAAGTAACTCTTTATTGTTATAAATGTAACTAAATCCATACTTTATTGAAAAAGGCGTCAGATTTTTTTGGGGAGAGTTATCAAAAAAATTTAATTCAGTGAAAAAAACTGATAAACACCCAGATAATAAAAAAACTAAGAGAATTAACTAGCATTCCATATTTATATCCTACTAATGCTATCGTGAGCATCCCAATAACTGGAGATAGGATACTCAAAAAAATTCCGAAATTGATTTTGAATAAGAATTATATTTAATAATGTTATTTTTACTTAATAAATCTCCTACTATTGCTCTATAAGCAGGAGCATTAAATGCATATAGAATTGCTAAACAAATATTTGTAACTATCAACATATATACATTACTTTCACTATAAAAACATAAAAAAACTATAAAGGTAAGTAAACTAGCTATAAAATCAGTAACAATTAATATTTTTTTCTTATTCTTACTGTCCGCAAATACACCTCCAAAAAAAGGCTGAATAACAATTGTATAATGATCTCTGAAAATTGATAAATCCTCATGTAGTAATTTGATTTACTCTCCGAAGAAGCTATAACCAATTTATTGGCATAATCATAAATTGTAGTGCCAAATTCATTTAATTGACTACTGATAATTAATAGAAAAAAATATTCTTTTTTTCTAATTTGTTGTTTTTGATTCCATCTAAATATCCCTCCCATGGTATTCAAGATAAAAAAATTCTCAAATTCTTGTTTGACTAGTTTACAAAAACTCTTCCATGAATTCTAGTGAATAGTGTTGTGAGTCGCTAGTAATACTAATTTCAAATGCATTGTCTGTCTTTTCAAGAAGTACCATAAAAATTGATTTTTTTGATAATTATGGAAGTGAATATAAAGCTTTTTCTACATTTTTTTGGTATTATAGTCAATATTTTTTTAACTACACCTAAAAATAAATACACTAGCATCCAATGGTATCATAAACCTCATAATCTCCCTATCATCTAAATGTTGATTTTTTTATTTTCAAACATTTTACATCTTTTTTTCAATCTTTGCAAGTTTTTTTCTAGTATGAAGCACCCATGTTTCTCTGATTACCCCTATTTTTTAAAAAGATAAATTGCAAGAATAAGTGCAACATTTTTACCACTTATTTGAAAGTACCTCGAAGGGTGTTCTGTAACCTAAACATTTGCGTGGTAGATGGTTGATATGAAACAGTGCTGAGAACAAGTCTTCATCACTAAAGCTTGTTAAATCAGCCTTCTTAGGGGAATATTCTCTGAGTAAACCATTGGAGGTTTCGTTATTTCCCCTTTGCCAAGAAGCATAGGTATCCTCAAAGTAAAAATCAATACCAAGATCTTCTATCAAAGTGTAACAAGAGAATTCCTTTCCATTACAGAAATTTCATCACTACTATGGCTTCGGCTGAGAGCCTGCCCCAGCCATTGTTATTCAACGAAGAATAAGTTGATAACAACAATAGGCGAGAGTACTTCTTATGATTAGTTGTTACTACGTCTTATTTACTCCCATGAGACCTCACGGGATAAGTCGTACAAAGAAAAAAAGCAACGATTTTACGCTGCTTTTTTTACATCATGGATATTGATTAGCTATCAAAAATAAAAATGGTTCACCTATTTAGTTTACTAAATCAATCTTCAAAAGTAATCCTCTAGAAGCAAGTTATTATTTAGAATGCATAACTTTTTAAAAATGTAATCTTTCTTGAAAAATATGTGTCATGACAAACCAAAAGTATCGAACCTGGATAACTTAATAAGAATTTTTTTCTAGTGCATTAAGTGAGGTAATATCAAGAAAGTTTGTTGGTTCATCTAAAATAAGAAAAATTTGAATCGCTCAGAAGGACTGATGCAAGTTGGCCTTTAACTTGCTCACCCCCAGAGAGCTTGCCAAACGGAACAAATATTTTATCAAATTTTAAATCTAGCATTGCAAGAAAGTTTATAATTAATTGTTTATTATGACTACTTGTTTCATATATATTATCAAAGAGTGTTTTATCTTGGTCTAGTGTATTTAATTCTTGACTAAAATACCCAATTTTTAAACCTTTTGAAAAAAATATCCATCTATTTCTTGATTTACTATACTTTTTTTAATAATGTAGTCTTTCCAGATTTATTTCTTCCAGTTAACAACCATTTTTCTCCAAACCTCATTTTTTTATTTGAGGTATATAAAGATCTATAAAATTTGTACTTAGCTTGCTTTCTTTTAATTCGATCATTGTATTAGAAGAATACTCTAATGTGGAGCTTATTGTTTTAAACTTAATTTGTGTTTTTAGGTGAAGGTCGGGAAGGTGCAGTCAATCTACTTAATCTTTTTTTCAATAGCTTTGGCTGATTTGGCCATGGCTTTTTCTTGACTATCGTAGCTCCCCATTTTTGAACGCGCTTTCCAGTCTGAGTTGCTGATTCTATTAGAACTTTTCTTACTAATTTTTTTTGATCTTATCTTTTTTTATTTTCTAATTCTTTAGTTAACCTAGCCACCTCATTGTTATATTGAGCAATATTTTTTTCTAACATTGCTCTTCTATTTGATTTCTTTCATTTTCAAATTCCGTAAAATTTCCTTTGAAAAACTCCTATTTGACTCCTTTCAATGAAAAACAATTTTTTTTCTATAATATTATCTAGTAAAAAAACGATCGTGACTAACCAAAAATTATTGTACCATCAAATTTCGATATTCTATGAATTAACCATTGAACATTATGCTGATCCAAATGAGATGTCGGCTCATCTAAAATTAGTATAGAGGTTCTTGAAGAAAAGGCCTCCTTTAATAACTTTAAAGAAATCTCTCCTCCTGATCCATCTCTAATCTCCTTAACTTGAGGAACATAAGCAATATCTCCATTCACTGTTATCATACCTTTGTAATCATTATCTTCCTGGATAATCATTCTTAGCAAAGTTGTTTTTCCTACACCATTACTCCCCACAATGCCTATCCGTTCACCATGATGAAGAATTAACTCAGGTATTTGAAGGATATGTCGTGAATTAATTTGTTTTTCGATATTTTTCATGCGGAGAACTTCCATATCAGCTCCTATATTTCAAACTATTCTTCAGCGTACATTGACGATTGCATTTTATACAATTTTCTATAATACTCATCCTTATTCATTAACTCATTATGAGTTCCGAATGAATGAATTTCTCCGGATTTTAACACCAAAATTTTATCAGCAAATTTTTACACTCGCAAGTCTGTGAGTAATATAGAAAAACAGTTTTTTTCCTTGTGTCAATTGCAGAAAAATCTTGAAATAATTCATATTCTGCTTTTGGCATCAATTGATGCCGTCGGCTCATCTAATATTAAGATTGGTGCATTTGAAAAAAACGCTCTTGACAGTGCAACTTTCTGCCACTCCCCGCCAGATAATTCTTTCCCACCATCAAATTTTCTTCCCAAAAACTTGGTCTAATGACATATCTTTCATATTAAACCGACCTTTATCAAGCGCTTTTAGTTATATCTTCATTTTTAAATATCCTAGATAAATCGGACAGTGCAACATTCTCTCTTAATGAAATATCAAATTTAGAAAAAAATCTTGGAAAAATTGAAGTAATCTGCTTTTCTATAATCTGTCAATTCATATTCTCTAAGTGACTTATTGTTTACTATTATATCACCCGAATAGTTAGGATAGAAAGCACATAGCAATTTGACTAGAGTCGTTTTTCCAGCTCCATTTTCCCCAACTATTGCAATTTTCTCTCCCTCAGCTATTTTAAAGCTAACGTTACTTAATACCAAATCAGAATTGTTTGAATAAGAAAAGTTAACATTTCTAAATTCTATGATATCATCACCAAAATTATTTTCAGTTTTAGTAATTGGTACTTCTGTACTTAGCTCATCTTCAATTTCAATAAACTTAAAAAAGTTTTCCATGTAGAGGAGAGTGTCATAGAGGAGTGAACTATCTTCTACAAGTCTAGCCATACTATTTATTGAGTAGATAATACTAGTAGAAAACACAAAAATAACACCTAAATCTAAAACACCTTTTTTTGATTTGAATAATAACATATCCAAACATTAAAAATTATGACGATACTATTAAGAGTTATAAATAAAGCTGAAGTGGTAAATTTTTTTCTCCGATCAACTTGGAGCTTGTCAGTTATTGATGTAAATACATCTGTATATTTTTGTAATAAAAAAGATATATAAATTATAAAAGCCGAATATCTTTAATGTGATTGTTACTCAAAAGAACCTGACTATAATAATCTAACTTACGAGATTCTTCACTATTAGACACAAGTGTTTCAAATGCCTGTTGCTGAATTCTATAAGCTATGATACCTTGTGGAATCAATACAACAAACAGTAGTAAACTTACTAGTATATTCACAGAGCTAACCATTAACAGCATAGAAGCAAATACAATTGCATTGGAGATAAGGCTAGTTCCAAATACTAATAAATTTACTGGACGCCAACTTGCTTCTGAACTAAGCAACTGTATATCGTTATAGAATTCGCTATCTTCAAAATAACTAATATTCTGTAATCTCTCTGATTTACGCATCAACTCCGTATTTAATTGATACGTCAATAAATCAGTCATGCGACCTTGTATCATCACGAGCAGTGGGGATATTAGATTGTTAAGAAAGAAAGATACCCCCCAAACCGCAATAAGCATAGTAAGATTTATGGAATTCAAAGAGGATATTTTATTGACAACTATGTTAGTAATAAAAATACTGATAGAAGGAAGAATAGATTGTATAGGAACCATTAAAATCATCCACAACATTATAGACTTTGATGTTTTTCCACACAAAATTCAAACTTTTTAGATATAAATTTAAATAGTTAAATATTTTTTTCCATGTTCAATCTACCTTTTAATAAAATTTTTAGGCTAGAATAAACTCTAGCCTAAATTATATAAGTGCATACTTTAATTTCTAAGCGTTTAGCCAGAATACAACAACACAATACTAATTAGCCTGTGCACTTAGTTGCACCTCTTCAGCTTGTAATCTCCAATTAAATGGCATACAATAAGTTTCATACAATCTTATGACTTCACTATTTTCCAAGTTAGATTGTTCTAAAACATGGTATCTATCTCGCATACTACCACCTTGGTCTTGAAGAATACATTTCTGATACGGTGCCAACGTAAACAAAGTAAATTTATTTCCTAACTCATCAAACTCAAATACTTCAACGGGTTTATCATATGAATAATATACATCTATATTATTCGCAACCACTTCAATAGTAACTTGACTACGAGCTGTAAAACAACTTGTTCTATATTTAGCTCCTGCTTCAATTGTCTGATAAGAAGGAATAACATGAACATGTCCAAAATGAACTGGAATTACTCCCTTAACTGTCATTTCTAAACAGAATTGACTTTCAGGTGCAAGTCTATAAATATTTTCATATGAGTCAGCAATCTCAACAAATGAATTATTTGTATCAACTAGGGCATCCGCACCAAGAATCATCCCTGCTTCAAGCGAATAAACCTCATCTTGATATCTCACAGTTGCATCACTGCCTGAGACATACCTTACAATACAAGGATTGTTTCCTTTTTGGAAATCACCAAGTTTTGTGTAGTGACGCTCATGATTTCCGATATCATCAATAGTAGTATATAAACCAACAATATTATTTATTATAATCCCTCCTAATATATAAAAAATGTATGCACTCCTATCCCAAATAATTAATCTGCCTTACCGACATCAAGCCCTCCAGAATTACCTTGGGTTCTCACCTGTTTTTCATATTGGTAATCTAAGTATTTTGGGGTCAGTACAATCTGGTTGCTAGGGCTTTATTATGCTGTATCTTACTAGGGATGATGATCTTTTTCAGAATTGCTCATAATATGTGTAAATATTTCTTTATATTTATATTTCAGATATTTTTTTCGTGTAGAATGAATAAAGCTACGTAAACAATCATAAAAAAACAATAGATAAATACAGCGTATCAAATGTGCTATGTCCAAAATAAGTTGCGGACTCATAAGATCCAATAGCTCCTAAGATCAACCAAGGAATATACTTGTAATACTTAGTTACCATAACACAGTCCCTCCTTTAATTAAACTAATGAGAATATCTAAAACTAAAAAGTCATACCTGTACGTGTAGGGATTATAAGGATCTAAGGTCATCAAAGTGCTAAATTCTCAAACCAACTTCTACCGCCAATAAACGTGGAAGTTAATTTGTCAAAAACAATGCTATTAAAAAAATAAAAGGAAAAACTTTTTTTGTTAAATAAGGTTATCGTTACTATTAACCAAATATAGTTTTTAGCCAACCAACTATATGTGGTCTAAGTAATGGGATTAAGAATCGACCTACAAATAGACCTAAAAATAAATATTAGAAACATTTTTTTGAAGCTTCTTTTGTTCATCTATGGACAGATTCCCGAAAAAGTATATTTTTAATTTTTTTCTAAGTACGTCTAGACGTTTTAAAAACTCATGTTGTGATTGAATTACGTTCAATACTTCTTGCATACTTCAGCCTTCAATTTGCCTTAGCATTAAATAAAGGCAATGGGTAATCGTAATATCAATAGTATCAATACCAGCACTAGTTGATACCTGTATCCCTGAGTACAAATCTTCAATAGCAATTGTCATCCGAAACAATATAATCAAAATAATTCTTCAAATCCAGTTTTTCAAGACTTATTTCTATACTTTTTCTTCCTTTCTCTGTGAAAAATCGCAAATTTTTTTCCCACTTTTTCTCAATGATTTCAATACTGAAACAACATCTTTCCAGAACTTCAATCATTTCTTTTTTTATGTTAATTCATTATTAAACTAAATCTTTGGAGGTAATACGTTTTCAAAAGCTACTTTTTTTACCATAGATTTTTGAGCCTTCAACACATATTACTAAGCCAAAAAAATGCTCTAAATTTTTTTGAAATTCTAACAAATTACACCCTTGTACATTAGAATCACTTCTTTAAAAATAAACAAAGTATAAATTTCTAATTATCTTTTTTTATATTTTTCTTAAATGCTCGTAAAAGCCTTATTCTATGTGCTTTCGAGTATTTTTTTACTATAGGGAAGATACTTCACGTTTCTTTGCATATTTCCTCATGTCTTAGCTGTCAGAAGTGGTAAATAAGTAGTAAATTCATTTGTACTACTAAGCAACAAGACGCTCCTGTTGCTTCTCTTTATTCAAGCGTTTCATTTCTGCCATTGCAGAATCGAGATATTGCATGTGCGTAATAGTTCAGCGTCATGGCTATATTAGCATGTCCCATAATGTACTGTAATGCCTTTGGATTCATTCCTGCATTTGCATAGTTGGTACAGAATGTATGTCGCAAACTATGTGGAGTGATGTGTGCAATTTATCCTCGTTATACTTATTGTATTTCTTAACAAGACCTTTCATCATGCCGTTGTAATCACTTGCCACTTTTGGATAGTTCTTTCTATTAAGAAAGAAATCACTATATCCATCAATCTCAACACGCTTATCATTCTTTCGATTCGCTAACACTCGCTTAAATGCTTGATAGAGCTTCTTCAACCATAGGAACTTGACGTTCGCCACTTTTTGGTCTTTGGTGTTTCAATGTAGTACCCAATTTCAGTATCTCTCAATAGCTGATGGTCTATATTGACAAGACGATTCTCAAAAATCTAAATCTGGAAGTGTCAAACCACCAAACTCTGAAATACGAAGACCTGTTTTTAAGAGTATCAGAATTTCATCATAATTTTTTTGCTGTAGGTTTTATCAGCTTTTTGCAAAAGGCTAACAGTTTTTTTCTTCCTGTTCTTCTGTTAGTACGGTCTTAGGGACAGTATCATCATCAAGAACTGCTTTCAGTTGAAAGTCAAATGGATTCTTCGAACACAATCATCTTGTATAGCAATATAGAATGAAGCCTTTAAAGAACGTTTGTAGTTATTGATGGTTTGATAAAGCATAACCATTTTCACTCATTCTAATAGCCCATTCTTTAGCGTCTGATGGCTTAATACTGTCAATACTTCTTACACCTAACTTGTCTTTCTTCAAAAATATCCATAAGATATTTGCGTCCAGTTTCAGTGTTTTTTTCTAACCTTTGGTCTTTGAGCGTTCTGTTTTGCGTAAAAGCTGGCAGAGTGTCATTTTCTTTCCTACAACATCAATACCATCATGAATGTCTTTCTGTAACTCTGCGATTTTTCTCTCTAAGTGAGATACAATCACGCTTTCCTGCTGGTACTCGGTCTGTAGCCACAAGTTTCCACGAGTAAACAAATTGCAGTTCTCCAAAATGAATCTATATATTTGTATAAGTATCTTCCGTCTTTTCGTTGGCTCTCTCAGTCTTTAAGATTCGACCTTTATTGTCACGTCTTTTTTTCTGACATGGCATTTGCTCCTTTCCTTTATGGAAAGAGCCTTGATACGACTTAATACTATTTTATCATATACAAGACCCTTTGGCGACGCTAGATTGCGTCAATGTATCTATAATTTTTTTCAAATTGTTTTTCGTTTAATCTGAATACGATTGCCATTCATAATCAGCCAATTTGCATTTTTATTTTCCTCTGCCAAGCGTCGTAGCTTGTTTTTCGCTCAATACGAAAAATATTTTGACGCTTCTTCAATGGTTAGGGTATAACGTTCCCAAATAGGAATGTCAGTCTGCTTCATAAAATCCTCCTTTCCAAATCACTTATTTGGATTTCATAAAAGTTGTTTTACCAGCAATCGAACAGCTTTAGCAAAAGCTCACAGGGAGTTCCACCCCTGCATGGTTCTCATGTAGCCATACTCATTGCCTGCGACGGTTTTATCACGCTCGGACTATTGACTGTATGGGAGTATCATTATCACGATAAGAATGTCGTTGCAGGCAATCCTGCTAAAGATTGCTTCTCGGATCACTAACATGAATCGCTCGCTATCTTTATAAGATAGGTCATGGCGGTTAGTTCCGTTGGCTCTTTTCTTATCGAAACGTATTCGATTACTTTTATTCAGTTTTCAAAGAACAATGGCTCGTTAGCCTATCAAAACACATTGAAAGCTCAATATGCTTTGGTGGAATAACAAACCTCCCTGTTCGGGAAGCGTGGAATGGTTTAGCACGCTTCCACGAAAGGAGAGGATATTACTAATTTCAAATGACAAAAATCTTTGTAATCAGTCTGGTTTCCATTCTTCCACGTAAGACTTCATCAACGACCATACTTTGATTGCCATATTCATCTTTCATAAGTCGTAGGGAACGTTTCGTTATGTACCCTCTGTAATGATGTAGAATCTGGTTAATCGCTTCTGTATCGCCATCTGTTGCCTTTACAATGAGAGGAAAGGGAATCATAGGATATTGTGTTTTCATTCTTCAAATTCCTCCATAAACTTTTTTTAATTAAAGGCTAGTCCACTGGTTCTATGCCGATAGACAGTAGAACGGTTCAATTTCAACAGGTCTGCAATTTCTGAATCGCTCATGTCCATAAAGTAAAACAGCAGTAGAATTTCACGTTTCTTGTCTGGCAACTCACGTAATGCTTCACTCAACAAATCATTTTCAACGCCTACTGATAACCCATTGAGTGTAAAAAAATCTGAAAGTCAGTTGAATAGTTATCTGTTGTCGCAAACTGGCTAACAAGATAATCGCCAACATCCGAAAAGGACACCTCACGCTTTGCAATCCTTGAAAGATAAAGCATATAATTCTTTCGCTCGTCTTCCATAGCACGTTTACAGATATAGTCAAACTGATTTTCTATTGTGGTCTGAAAAGAAGATGGTTTCATGTTTCTCACCCCCTTTCTGTCTAGGAAAGAGTGAGCCTGCTCGTTTATCTCCTTTCACTCTTAGTCCCAATGTGAAAGGGGAGTTTGTTGCATTACTGATAAATAAACTTTGTAAAAAAAGTTCTGAATAGCCAAAAAAAGCATATAAACAGATTTATTTCTCTGTTTACATGCTTCTGTTATTCTATCTATATGATTTATAAAACCACATTGGTGGACGTACTTATCTATTGCAGATAGACGACTTTTTTTGACAAGAACCCAATGTAGGAAATTTATTGTATATGATGTACTTCATGGCGACGTTGACCTCCAACAAACCGCCATTTGGAAGTAATATACAATATTTTAACAGCGTAAATAGCACTACCATATAACGGTTTTTTTATTGGCGTTTAGTAGTGCTTTTTTTATTAAATATAAACCTATAAACCATATAACACGTTTTTTTCTATACCTGTTTTTTTAATTCAGTAGGAACAATAAAATGTATAGAGGTGGTCTACTATGCGTAAAAAAAGAAGATAAATATGATTTTAGAGCCTTTGGTTTTAGCCATTAAAAAAGCTCGATTGAAACGAGGTTTAACTCGTGAACAAGTGGGAGCATTGATTGAAATTGACCCACGGTACTTAACTAATATTGAAAATAAAGGGCAACACCCCAGCATACAAGTTCTTTATGACCTTGTATCGTTACTTCATGTTTCCGTTGATGAATTTTTTTCTTACCTGCTAATAACTTGGTAAAAAGCACCCGACGATTACAGATGAGAAATACATGGATAGCTTTACAGACAAAGAACTATCCTTAATGGAATCTTTAGCCAGCGGTATCAACGAAGCAAGAAACATCGAAGACTAATTAAAAGAATCCATACATAACGGAAAGAGCCGATAAAATGAGATTGTATTAATCTCATTTTATCGGCTCTCATCTTTGCGTCTGGCTCTGTAATCACAGTTACTTTGAACTGCTTTATTTCAATTAAATTTTTCTTGTCTGCATTTCGGACAATAGAGGGAAATTTTTTTAATTCAGTATCTTCCCTTATCTTTAATCGTGTTTTATTTCCACATACAGGACACAATATCCACTTGTAGTTTATAATAACTATCTCCTCCTTTACACTTTAATTCAAATCTTTATTAAAAAATATTTCATCTTATTTAACAAGAAACCATATTTATATAACAACATAAAATACACTAAGTTATTTTATTGAACATATATCGTACTTTATCTATCCGACTATTTGGACGACGGGGCTGGCAAACAGGTTCACCGGTAGTAACATGGTACCCTTTTAACTCTGTTAAACAAACACTACGTCCATTTGTAAAGAAAGTTAAATCACTACGATATTCTTGAATACACCGAGCAGGGATTTCTCCACTAAGAATGACCTCATTATTTTTCAATTGAGTGTCTACGATGTTCGCACAATATTTAGGAGCATCGTTGTATGCTCGTGAAAGATATTCCTGTGGCGCATAAATTTTAAAACTAAGATATGGCTCTAACAATTCTGTTCCAGCTTTTTTTAAGACTTGTTCCAATACAATAGGAGCAAGCATCCGAAAATCTGCTGGGGTACTAACAGGGCTATAGTATAAGCCATACTTAAAACAGATTTTACAGTCCGTCACATTCCAACCATACAATCCTTGTTCACAGCCATAGCGTATCCCCTCCATAACTGCATTTTGAAACGATTGATTTAAGTATCCAAGAGAAACCGAGCTCTCATACTGTACTCCGCTCCCTAATGGAAGCTGTGCTACAGATAGACCAATGGAAGCCCAGAAAGGATTCGGTGGAACTTCGATGTGAATGGTATACTCTGCTTTTTTTAACGGTCTTTCCATATAAATGACTGTAGGCTCTTTTATTTCTATCTCCACATGATACTTTTCTTGCAGCAGAGCACAAGTCACTTCCATTTGTACTTTCCCTAAGAAAGAAAGTATGATTTCATGTGTCGCAGAATCCACATAATATCGCAGAAGCGGGTCACTGTCGGAGATTTCTAAAAGTGCATCAAGTAACATTTCCCTTTGTTGAGGTTTGCTCGGTTCAACAGTCGTTTGCAGCAGAGGGAGGGGATTTTCAATTCTCTCTCTCTGTGGCAATAGCTTTGTATCTCCAAGAACACTATTTAACTTCAAAAACTCATTCTGCAAAATAACAATTTCCCCGGAATAAGCCTTATCGATTTTACATAATTCACCATTTATTGAAGTATACATTTCTGTAATTTTTATTTTTTCCTTTTCCGATATTCTAACCGAATCTCGCAAATGCAGTACGCCACTATAAAGACGTATATATGCAAGACGCTGTCTTTTTTCCGAATACTCAATTTTGAAAACTTTTCCGCAAAGTTCAGACTGACCTCGATGTGTTGATGAATAAAATTTATTCGTAATCACTTCTATAAGGTTATCAATCCCTATATTACTTTTTGCACTTCCATGATAAAGAGGGAACAGAGAACAATTCTGAAATCTTATGCTTTCCTCTTGTTCGAGTTCCAATGCTTCTAATGATTTACCGGACATATATTTCTCTAAAAGGTCATCGTTTCCCTCTATTACCGTATCCCATTGTTCAGATTCGGTAAAGTTCGTCACACACATATTAGGATACAGTTCTACCTTCTGTTTGATTACAATTTCGGCAGAAAGTTTCTCTTTAATATCCTGATAAACCGTTGATAAATCAATTCCATTTTGGTCAATCTTATTGATAAAAAAGATTGTGGGAATCCCCATTTTCCTAAGTGCATGAAATAATATACGAGTTTGTGCTTGTACGCCATCTTTTGCAGAAATCAGTAGAATTGCCCCATCTAAAACTGATAATGAACGATATACTTCTGCTAAGAAATCCATATGTCCTGGCGTGTCTATGATGTTCACCTTCGTATTTTCCCACTGAAAAGAGGTTATTCCTGTCTGAATTGTAATTCCTCTCTGACGTTCTAAAAGCGTATTATCCGTCCTCGTTGTACCTTTGTCCACGCTTCCTAATTCTGTAATCGCTCCACTGTTATATAATAAGCTTTCTGTTAAGGTAGTTTTTCCTGCATCAACATGAGCTAAAACTCCAATATTAATAATTTTCATGTGATTTTCCTCCATTCAAAAACCCAAAAGGGCATAAAAATCCCAGTGATAAATACTTTTATCACTGGGATTTTTATGCATAACCATAGGTATACAAAGCATACAGATATTCTCTGGATACTTTAGAATCACATGATAAAGGTATTCTTAAACTGGGTACAAAAAACTAAGCCCTCCTAAAAAAGGACATCTAATTATTTGTTCCCGCTATCAAATTGACAGTTTATTTAAGAATACCTTGCCGCATATTTATTAACTCCTTTTAAATAGTCACTTAAATAATAGCACGTAAGAGCATATTTGTAAAGGAATCTCAATTTTTTTATCAAAAAGTACATGATTACAAAGTATCTGTAATCATGTACCAATATTTGTTATTTTACAATCTTCCAATTATCTTGTTTTTCTAATATCAACTCAAATTGCGAGATTTGGGTTGCCTTTGTTTCTTGATCTAAATATTTCACAGCGACATTCACGATTACTTGGTTATCTTTTCTGGTAAAGATAGGATTCACCAATTCCTCGAAAACATATTCCTTGTTAATCATAGGTAACACATGATTACTTACATAGTAAGTCAATTCTTTTTCTGTGGCGGTAGGATAGAGCTGGAAGAACGTTTCTAAAAAGCTAATGATTTCGTCCATCGTTTCTGTATCTACTGTATGGTCACTTTCTAGCTGTTTGGGTTGGTAGTCCGATTTTTGAGGTTTCTTACTCATTGTCGGATTTTTGATAATAACCATATTATCTGATTCATCTATATGGACAACCACATGAAAGCTAGACGATATAGTTTCCTTGTCTTTGTCTTCGGTAATAACTTGTTCAACAGAAAACAGTACCTCAAAGGTGTTCTCATTCACTTGAGAAACCTGCCACACCTGTATATCGTTCACACTAGAACTAGTAGGAATATCCTTACGAATCATTTCTTCATTTAATACCTGCAATTCTTCCGTCAAATAATGGGTCAATTTCTCATTTCGTTTATCAATGGCTTCTTGGGATTGTTGCCACGAAAAGTAGTCTTTCGCAAAGGATTTCACAAAACTTTCTACTTGGTTGGTATCGACAATCTGCTGTTTAATGATTTCTGTTTCACGGACAGTATGAGTGTCAATGGCAGTAAAATTTTTATAGATTCCAAATCCGACACTACCAATCAATAAAACCCATAAAACAAAGGTTAATTTCTTATGCGTGCCAACTTTAATCATCGGAACTTTTCTTTGCTTGCTCGGTTTTTTAGATTTCTTTGGTTTCTCCTTCTTTTCTTTTCGCTCGATTTTTATAATCATTTGATTCATTCCTTTCTTAGTTATGAATAACACGTCTAGCCCCAATCAGATGGTCTTGCCAATAACGACTGCTTAAGTCGCCATAACCGATTGGGTCGCCTGCATGATAAAAGCGATTTCCCTCTAAATATATCGCCACATGAGTCACATATGTGCCTGCATTATAGGTTGAATGAAAGAAGATAAGGTCGCCTGCTTGGGCTTCTTCCATAGAGATTTCTTGCGTAGCGTCATACTGATCTTGGGCGACACGAGGGAGAGAAATGCCAGCTTTGTCATACACCCATTGTATTAAGCCACTACAATCAAAAGAGGTGGTAGGCGACGCCCCTCCAAAGACATAGGGAAACCCTTCGTATTTCAAGGCTTCGTCCATAATGACTTGCACGGTTTCATCATCAAATTCTGTTGGGGAAGTGTCGGTTAGGTATTGTGAAACCAACTGAACATAAAACTGATTTCCATAGTTATATCGCCAACCACCATTCACAGGTATGGCTATGGGATTGGGGTAAGACACTTTTTCGCCACCTGAATACTCTTTTGAGAAACTTTGAGCCAGTTCAAAGGTATATTTATTTCCCACGATTAGCCACATACCCTAAGAAACCACCACCATAATTGTAGGACTGGATAACCGATTCTAAATCTACACTGAGCCTTTCGCTACTGGCTAATAATTCACTGAAATACTTCACACCTTGCTTAATGGATTCTTCTGTACTCAATGAATTAGGTGGAAGACCGAGGGATTCCGAGGACTGCATAACATCTTCCGCAGTACCGCCCGATTCCACCTGTATAATCGCAAGAAGTATGTTGACATATTCTTCAACGCCATATTCTTTGGCATATTTTTCTACCATAGGCTTATGAGCCAGCACTTCTGCGGAAACATTCACACCTCCATAATGAATATTGGAAATTCCGCTGTCCTGTTCATCTGAAAATAAAATGGCAACAAACAGAAGCAGTGAGAAGACCATCAAGAATAATCCAGAACCACCAATCACTAAAGTTTTCAACTTCATGGTTTCTTACCGACTTTCTTAATGGTGGCGGTTTTGATTGGTGGTCTACTTCTTGTATTTTGTAGTGGTACTCTTTGAACAGTAGACGGACGTTCTTTTGTGATTGGACGTTGTGAAGTTCTATCTGCTGTAGTGGTTGAAGTTGCTGGCTTTTGAACGGTTTTTTCTTGAACGGTATTGCCTTGGCGTTCCACTTTTTGGACTTGAAAAAAATCGGACTTAACTGCTGGACGCTCTTGTTTGGCTTGTTGAGATTCCTTATATGAAGTCTGAATATTAGACTGTTTTGAGGTCTGTTCATCATGATATTGTTCTTGTCTTGTAGTCGGTCTTTCATGAACAGAAGAAGCAGGCTGTTTTTTCTGTTTGACCTGTTCCATTTCAGAGCGACGCTTCGCAATGGTTTTTCGCCTTTGTTCCTGCTGTTCCTTGCGTCCACTGGCTCTGTCCGCTTTGGTTTGAGAAATACTACTGGTTAAATCACGGACATTCTCTTTTACTTTGGATTTTCCTTGATATACTGCATATCTTGCATTGGTCGGCAAATCTTTAACCTGTTCTTTCAAACCACTAGCAGTGTCTACCATTCTGTCTTTGGTATCAGCTACTGTACCGATGGTTTGACCGATACGTTTTCCAAGTGTTGATTTTTCCTTTCCGTCTGGTCGGGAGTGATCTGCTTGTGTCCTTGCAGAACTCCCCGAACCCGACTGTCCTTTTTTACCTGTAACAATGGCAGACCCAGCCCCTAGAGTAGTCATGGAACGTCCAAGTTTCCGCTGTAGACGGTGCATGTGAGCGTGCATAAGCATACGAGGTTTTCTCATCACACGACTTCCCACACTTTGAGAATCGTTACTCTGTAGAGAAAACATACTCATTAAATCGCCCAGCTTGAAGTAGATTCCTGCAAAGGTCACAATCTGTAGAAAAGCAATCAAAAAGAACGGATAACCAGCCGATAAGGTATAGAGCATGGTTGAAATACTAAATGCTGTCGTAATAATCAATGTGATTCCAGCTCGTGTCAAAATGGTATTAAAGAGCTTTGTTATGGCTCGTTTTGACATACCATCAAATGATGGAATCATGCTTAAAATAAAGCTCACAGGCAGAAACATAGCATAGATGATAAAAAAAGTACCTGCGAGAAAAATCATGATTCCTGTTAATAGGAATACAAATATAAATCCCAATATTGAAGACAAATAGGAAGAAGACTGTACCTAAACGGTTAATGGTCTTTGTAATGGTTAGATTAGTATTGCTTCTGTCTTCAATTTCTTCCGCAACAATTTTTTCTCTGTCTTCGCCATTGTTGGAATCTGGGCTGGTGGAGAGCAGGCTTTCCACACGGTCAATACCGATACTTTCAATGTCTGAACTGTTGTATTGAAGCAGTAGCCACGGTTGCTGAACCTGTATGGAAAAACAGGCTATCTCTGATTAAGTCCACGCTGTCCTTGCCTTGACTATCGGAATGGGGCATGACAATCTTCGTGCCAAGTGATAAACTGGCATTACTGATGTCTGATGAAAAAGTCATTGATTTTTTTAATGTAGTCAGGGAGCGTAGGCAATAAAGGAAGCCGATAGGATAAACACCAGCACAAAAATTCATAATGGCATGAATTGCCTTTGTGGTTTCTCTCTTTATCAGTCCCGTATAGGCAACATAAACCCCAAGAACCAAAAATCAAGAGTAAGAGGAATCCAACATAGAAACCCTCTGTTGAAAAATCCGTTTGCACTCACACCAGCTAAGGTCTGCATATTCTTACCAATGGAATCTGCTGTAGCGGAAATGAAGTCTAAGGAATAGGCTTCCTGTACTAAGTAACCTGTCGCATTGAAACATACAAACTGATTGTCCAAATAAAATTGGTAATGGCATATAGTCCATACATGACCTGTTTTTCCAATCCCGTCCGACCAGTTCCACGGAAGCCAGCCCCAGCTATTATCCACATAAAAAAATCCAGTTGATAGTTTTCAAGTGGGTATCGGCTGTATTCATTTGCCACATTGACCGTATCATCTACCAAGCCCGCAGCTTGAACCACCGTTCCCAGCATGGCTAAAGAAAAATGGCAATCACAAGTGTGAAAGCCACTGTCATTGCCACTTTACCTGAACGTTTCAGCGTCCAGTTTGATTTTATTCTGTTTACTATTGATGGTTTCACATTTACACCTCTTTTCGCACAGGTGGTCTGGTATCAAAGGCATGGAGCAGTTCTTCAAATACAGGGTGGAACTGTATCACACCGACACGACCATATAAATCACTGATAAGGCATTGCCCGTTTTCCAAATCACGCAATCGCTTCTGATTGTTTTCGTCCTCTGGGTCTACACCAAAAAAGGCTAAGGTCTTTTTAATCTCGTTAAGGTCAGTGGAACGAAATGCAAATTTTAAGCCGAGGTTATTTTTCAGTTTTTCATCTAAGAGGTCGTCTGTATTTTGGGTCACGAAATATACCCCAGCGTTCATAGCACGACCAGCCCGAACCAGCTTCATAGATAGTGTTTTTCCTTGTGCTACCTGTAAAAAGCTCCATGCTTCGTCTAAATCTACAATCTTGAAAATGCTTCGGTCTGTATGGATAAAGTCTAAAGCAAAGGTACTAATGACAATCAGCATAGCAACGGATAAAAGCTCCATAGTGGTATATTCCTCAAAGGAAGTTTCCTTGTCGGGAAGTACCAAGTCCGCAACCTGTATAATGTTCAGTTGTTTTTCTAAGCTGATAGACTGCTCCACATAACCATTACTGAATAATAAATGTGCAAAGTCATAGTCTGTAAAACTTTCGATATGGTCGGCTATACTGGTACTTAGTGGCGTATTCTCAACCCGTAATTCCTCAATCACTTTCATCAACCCTCGTACTTCACTATTGGTTACTGCACGAATGGCTTTTCTAAGGATTGGGAAGCGTTCCCCATCACGAGAGGAAATCCCCGTAAGGAATGTCAGAATATCAATAGCCAGTGATTCAGAATCTTTGGGATTTTTCATAATCACATAAGGGTCAAGTAAGCCTTTGTTTTTCTCATCAGAAGTCAGAGTGACGATATTGATTTCATGGGAAATCTCTGGCAAGGTTTCTTTCCATCTGCCACGTTCTGCTTTTTGGGTCTACAATCACTGCTTGTGCCCCATAAAGCACCGCATAATAGACGATAAGGTTATTCGCAAAGTTTACCACCACCCAGCGAACCAACAAAAGCCGACGCTAACGCATTGGTTACTGAACCCTTAACCCCTTGACTGGCAAGAGCAGGTTTCAGATAGACATTGCGTCCAGTATCTAAGCTGTAGCCAACATAAATCCCCTCATTTTCCCCCAGCATTTGAGTAGCACCAAAACCCTAAACCAGCGAGAAATCAGAGGTCACGTATTGAATATAATCATTCATATAACGCTTGCTGGCAGGTAAAAAAATTCTTCATGTAAAGCCGAGCATATCCCCAAATGGTCGTACCAGTTTTACGCTTAAATCGTCATAAAAAAATCTTTCACTTCATTACAACGACGTTTGAGTTCGTCAAGATCATTTGCTGATACCCTTACCACATAAGACAGCTTGTACATAGATTCCTTGCTTTTGGTCTAAATTGGTTTCCAGCTCATTCACACTTTCCAGAGCTTCCGCCACATTGGAGCTGGTTTCATTATCACTTTTGCCAAGCGTGGTTATCCAAGTCTTTCAGTTCTTTCTTTTTATTGCGGACAGTAGATAGGGGCTTTACGATTCGCTACAATTTCCACATTCATTGACGTATCAATCAGGAATGTAAATTGCTGTTGCTGGTAGTAGAAGATTTCAGAGGACGGGAAGTCCAGTTCTCCGACAATGCTGTTAATGGTAAAGTAAGCTACATAGACGGTTTCATCTTCCTGCTGGATTTTCAAATATCGCTGTTTTTCTTCCACCAAACAGCGAGTAAAGCTAATCAAGTCATAGTATTTAATCAGCGTTTCATTATCCAGCTTTTTCTTTGATAGATGGTACTCATACTCTTCATAGGCAGTGCCTGTCTGTCCGTAAAGGTGTTCAATCAGATAGCCGAAGTCGTCCTTATCTAACCTGCGGATTTTGAAACGACGAGAGATTTTTATTTTTCTAAGAGCTTTTCCATCTTCTGAAAACGCAGGATTTCATCATTACTCATACTAACAAAATCGCCCATCAGCTTATGGTTCACATCATAGACAAAATCAGACAAAGCATTTTTTGCTTCAACGGTAAGACTTTTCATAGAAAACTCCTGATCGTTGAGAAGCAACTTAAAGCCGATAAAGAAACGGTAGTTCACTTGATTTTCGCCAATCATGGATATTAAAGCGTCTGTCTGTTGGTCGATTTTGTCATAGACAACCGCTTTGAGCTTGCCAGTGACTTCATTTTTGGAACGCTCTTGTGCAGAACGTATGCTGGATTCTGTACTGATTTGTAAAAGCATGAATTTTGCCATCACGATTTTTGTGCGATAAGCTGTCTGAAAAGAATCATGCACTTGTATTTTTCTGTTCTGGACTTAGAAATGAGTAATTGTGAGGAACAAGCTCATAGTAAGCATAACATTCCCCGTCTTTATTCAGACGAGATTGTTTTCAATGTATTTAATTGGATATGCCATAAAATTCACTCCTAACTGCTGTAATGGCTTCTTGTGGCTGGTTTCTGCCAAGCGTTACTTTTTTTCCTGCATAGGGTCAGCTTTGGTCGCAGTGCATAAGCAATGACAGACTTCAAAAAAATCCATAAGGCTTTTTACCATCAAAAGTTTTTGTAGACATAAACCATGTGAAAGCCACAGGAATCCCAAAGTATTTGAGAAATGCTCCCTCTATCATGGAAAGAGGGCAAGTTATAAATATCATCACTGCAAAGAGTGACACGACAAACCATGTCATTTGCGTAAAGGTTATGGGAAACGGAAGTCTAAAAATCATTGATAGAATACAGTACCTTTTTCCACAGACCAGATACTGGTATAGCTTCGTATTTTTCTTCATGTAATCAATCCTTTCATAAAAAAATAGGGGTAGCTGATTGAGCCACCCCGTAAAATAGAAAAATCTGCCAGTAGTAATGTACCGACAGATTTAATAGACGATTTCAAAAAAATCCCATGATTGGTTGAGATAAACGTTCCTGAAAGGTCTAAATCCCGACCATAGGCTTGATAATCAATATAGTTTTGAAGACTAGCTGGTACTTCGCCTAAAAGCACCCGTTTCTTCAATGTAGTAGCGTGCCACGTCATACATATCATCACAATCGGAATGAATGATAATATCCTCTTGATGTTCGCTTAGTTCTTCAATGCTTGAAAAAAATGAGTGAGCAGAGCAGATAGCTCCGATTGTAATTCTTCGGGTAATTCCGATACCATTTCCCATAGTCGATTGAGTTCGCCAATGGAAGTGTATTCGTCAACCGTAAAGGGTAACTCGTAGTCATGAATGGCGTATTCCTCATATTCATCATTCAAGCCGATTTTCTCTTTGACTTCCTCAAAGTCAATGGGAAAGGTAAACCACGCACCGACCAATTCGCCCTCATTGTATTTGCCTAAATTCGCAATATAGACTTGCATATCGTCCATATATTCACGTCCTTTCTTTGTAGAGATTCAAAAATCCCTACCGCACTTCGTTTGGTGTACCATTCCTTTGCGGAACATAAGAAAACCACTTATATTCCACAAAAGAACGGTTTTATTTAAGCACCAATAATGCGATTGAATAGCTCTAGTAAAATGTCTTTTACTCCAGCAGCGTTGAAGACTAAGCCAACCGCAATAATCGCAATAATTAAAAAGCCAATCAGTTTGCTAAACTCACGCTTGAAGCCAAGATACAAGCCAATCACAACGATTGCTAAAAGCACCAGTGATTGAGCGTTTGATAGAAACCAGTTATAAAGGTTTTGTCCAAAATTCATAAAAATGTTCTCCTCTCTATATTCAATGAATTTGTATTTGAGTTATTTTTTTGTTGTTATCACGTCCTGTTCTTTTACTGACTGTTGCTTCAAAATCTGCTTGTGTCGGTCTGTCAGTTTCGCATGGTCGAGAATGTCTTTTACAACCTGCGTCTGGTTGATTTCATCAAGTTTAATCGCAACCTTTAAGGTCGGGGCAACTTGATGAGATAGCCAGTTCAGCGTCCTTTGGAAGGAGTAAGGCTCTGGTTTTGTGGTTAGTTTTAATCGTTCACGATTGTTCCCAATAAACCAAGCCCATTCTTCATTCAGTTTCCAATCAGAACGAGGTTTGGAATCGTCTTTATCTACAAAACGGATATACCGATTGATAATTTTAAAGGCGGTATGCTCTGGATTGTCATAGACGAGTAAATCACGGACTGCATAATAGGCACGCTCATTTTTCAATCGAATCTCAAAACGGTTTTTTACTTCTGCGTCTTCAATGGGAATATCATTTTTCTTGTACTGCTCGTAGTCCTTTTCATAGATACAGAAATAAACTTCACTTTGTAATGAACCGATATAGAGGGTGTTTCCCATACATTCCTTTTCCTCTTTGCGTACCAGTTCGCCACTGCGATAGCTTTTAAAACTGCGGAAGACGGAGATACATTCTTCCTGTTGGCACTTTTCAGTGAGTACAGGGATATTCAAAATCCCTGTCTTATCGTTAATGGCAAGGTCAAGGCGTTTCATCACACCGCCAGCCACCAAAACGTCCATAAAGAACTCATACCAGCTTCTTTGTTGTGCCAGAAGATAGCTTTCAAATTGTCTGCACCCACGACCTTTCAATTCCACCAGAACTCCTTTGTCCAGTTCATGGGAGCAAAGGACGAATATGTCGCCTAAAGCATAATGCTCTGAATAAGAATAGAAACCATAGTCCTCATGAAGAAAATAGGACAGTTTCAGTTGTAAGATGTTTTCGACCACCTGCTGTACGTCTGTTGTCGGAAAGCGAATCCTTACATAATCAAACAGCATTTCAAGGGGAGCGTCAGGGATTGAAGCGTTCCAGAGCTTCCCAAAGGGACTGCTGTAAATCCTCTGATGGCTTGACTTTTCCTGTTTCAATATCGCTTAGATACTGCCTTGTAATACCAGTCGCAACAGCTAAACGGTTTTGAGATAGTCCATAAGCCAAGCGTTTTTCTTTTTAAATGCTGTAACCAAGTTTGTTCATTCAGTAAAAAATCCCTCCAATCAAAAAGGCGTATGTCAACTTTTTAAAAGCCCATTTGACATACGCTGAAATTTTTGTAAATCCCTTGTAACCAAAGGATTTTTCTAATGTTTTTTTGACTGTTTCCTGTCGATTTGTACCCCCTGTTAGATACGGGGGTTAAGTGCTAGCGTGGCTATTGCCACCAGCCAACAAGATCAGTCCACACCTGCGACTTCCGCTTCGCACGTCGCCTGCGTGGACTGTCTGCTGATGGATAACTTTTTAATTTCCTCCAGAAATCATATCCTTTTTGGTACAAGGGGAGTATAAAACTCTGATATGACACTTGTTCCTACATCAACATAGCCACGACCTTTGATTCGCTTTAGAAGAAATCCTTTTTGTACGTCACTGCCAAACATCATGCCATAGCCCATTTCAGACATACGACCTAAAGCCACTCTGAAATTAAACTGATCACGGATTCCGTCGCCTAAATATTTTGCGTCTGGACGTTGACAAGCCAGTATTAGAAAGAAGCCAGCTTGACGACCTAACATGACAATCTGTTTCAGCTTATTCATAACTGCGGTGTTTTCTTTTTGTTCCCAGCATTTCCATGAAAGCGACGTATTCATCAAAAGATTAAGAAGTGTGCCGGGAGACCTAAGTAAGCATAATTTTTTTGCCAGTCTTATAGTTCTTCATCTGCTTCATTTCCTCACTACGTTTCATCATTTCTTCATAGAATGTTTCAATGCAGAAAAGCAAGTCTTCTTTTCTATAGTAGACATTTGCCATCACAGAACCTAAGTCCGCAAGGTCAGCATTTTTCGGGTCAAGAATATACAGTTTTGAATCTGTATGAAGCAAGGCTTCAATCAGTGTCAGTATAAAGTAAGTTTTACCGCCACCTGTACCACCAGCAATCAACATATGAGGGAGCTTATCATATTCCCACCATACGTTTTTCATTAAGCGAAGTTTACCATCTTTAGCTTCTACTTCATCAATAGAAATACGACTGGCTATGGTGTCATAGAGCAAAGTATATTCCACATAGGAATCCTTTAACTCTTTATCCGTCAGCTCACAGTACAAGCCACTCTCTAATTTCTTTTCCAAGTGTAAGAGTTGGTCTTGATATTTTCCCAGCGTGATTTCCACCCGTATCTGTATCAAGCCATTTTTAAGTCGATAATACATTTTAGGGAAGTAGGTTATCTTTTTCCTTTGTACGACCAGCACTATCTTTAAAAGAAACCCTCTGTTTTGACCTGTTCAGATTCATACCACTTGTTTTCAAGTATCATCTTTTGCCAGTTTTTGACGGTGGTAAAGTTGTTTAACCGTATCATAGCGAACCCGTTTGAATACAAACGCTACCAGCAAGCAGATAAGATTGCGACACTGAAACTGATAATTAAATAGGGAATGTCAATCTTATCTGCTTGTGATAGAGTTAAAATCCTGCCAGTTGATCTGCTGGATTGTCTTCACATGAAACAGTCCGACAACCAGCAGGAAAAACAGGCAGGAGTGACACTATCGTAAAATGAAAGACTAAATCTTTACCAGATGGGCGAATCCTTTTACCACGCTGTTTCATGCGAAAAAAAGTCTCCTTTCTACCTAGCGACTATTTGTCTTGTGTCGGTTCTTTCTTTGCTTGTGGTTGAGCTTTGAATGAACTAGAATCCTTTGTCAGCACAATATCGTCTGCCTTGATATACCAGTCAACATCTGCTCCTTGATAGGTGGCAGTAGCAACGGTGTCCGCAATGGGATTGATAAGTTCCACCCGTGCGTTATAATCAAACTCTTTCAAAGGCACGCTGGCAGGAATACTTACTTGAATCATGCGTCCTTGTCCTTTGGATTTTTAAGTCATAGGTACGTTCCTTGATTTCATCTGAAACCGACCCGTCTTCATTTTTGGATTCTCACTTCACGACGTAGAGCAGAGAATTTCAATTCTCCAAAAGTCGTGTCTTTATCTAATACAATGCCATTTGCTAATCTCATCATTTTTCCTCTCTTTCTTTATTCTTTTATCATGTCGTCAGCATGTAAAAGGTAATTTGTAAAACCACGAGTGCCGATTTTGTAGCCCTCTGCGGTAATACGTGGATTGACTAACTTCACACGTTCCTCAAAGCCGAAATGTTTTTCGCCAGCTTCAGCAGGAAGCACCACCACAATATCATCTGCTCTTTGAACATCAGAATAGAGATTATAGCTTCTTGATAAGACAGTTAGCCGTCCGTTGATTCTTCGCTGAACGACTTTATCCTCGCCAGCAAATTCTAAATTGCCGAATGTTTTTTCCATGTTGGGAATCACAAATTTAAGTTCCATATTTTTACCTATCCTTTCTTTTTTATTGGCTGAATGAGATGTTTGATGGTCTTAAAGAGTGGGGAACGACCTTTTGATTCTTGATTTTTTGTTTTCATAAGTTCACTTCCTTTCAAAATCGGGTAAAAAAATAGACACCTCATTTTTTGAAGTGTCTACCTATTAAATATTCAAATTTTATTGGAAGTATCTTTATATCTTCACTTTTCAAGGATAAATCGTCGTATCAAAGCTCATTCATAAGTAGTAAATTAGTAGTAAATTGAGTGGTTTTGACCTTGATAAAGTGTGATAAGTCCAGTTTTTTTATGCGGATAACTAGATTTTTATGCTATTTTTCTAATTAAAAATTAGATAAAACAGAAATACCATATAGTTAATTAGTATTTTTCATCATTTAATCAACTAATCAGCCTTCCCAACATCAAGACCATTGGACTCCTTTTTGTGATTGCACTCGAATCTCCAATTGTTTATTCTTCTGAATAAACTGTTGGTAAGGAATGTATTACTAAACATAAAAAAACACCTAGTAATGCAAATGTAACTAATTTTTTTAATTCCACGTTTTTTTCTCATGCAATGAAACCCCTTTCTTTTTCCTTGTTTTTTTATTCTAACATATGTAGTTTATTCAGTCAATTATTTTTATTGCATTTTGAACTATTACTATAAAGAATTATTTATTCTTTTAACTTGCTATTTTGAACTAAAAAAATTTTTATAATGAAATTAAGCAAATAGGAAGGTTTATTATCTTTAATGAATACACTCGCAGAGAAATTCAGATTAAAAAAAGAAAAGAGCTAGGACTCTCCCAACAAACTCTTGCAGAAGGAATTTGTGAACAAAGCCAGATTAGTAAAAATTGAGAGAGGGCATTTCATTCCCTCCGCAGACCTTTTGTTCAAACTCTCACAACGACTTGAAGTACCATTAGATTATTTTTTTTAATGAACAAATTGAAATTAAATCTAACCTCTCTAATTTCAAGCAATTATCTGCTCGACTATTAGATGACAGAAATTATGAAGATTTGGAATATATTTATAGAATAGAGATTGAACGAAGTACTTTTCTAACACTAGAAGACCGAACTTACCTTGAATGGATTAAAGCTATTATTGACTTCTATCAATATGACAGTAAGTGTGAGGCTATTTCTTCATTGGAAAATATATTATTAAAAGTCTCCTCAAATACTCTGATTTATTTAAAGGCATTGAATACTCTATCTAATTTCTATTCCTTAGTGGGTCGTGAACAAGAATATGAGGCAAACTACTCTCATTTAATGGAGTTATATCAGACAAAAAAATTTTTGAGCATCAAGAGTTTTTTTATTTGGCTACATCAGAGTTCGTTACAACTACGCTCACTACCTAGTGTCAAAGGAAAAAAATATAACGAAGCTATCCAAGAAGCTCTTGAGACGATTGAACTCTGTAAACAAAGACAGACAAGCTACCAACTGGCTCCCCTACTTATTCTTGTAGGAAATGCTGGAGCCAAATTTCTGAGACAAAGAACAAGTCAAAAAAATTATTATATAGAAGCAAGAGAGTTATGTAAGATTTATAACAATCCTTTAATGTTGATGAAGATAGAAAATTATTTGAAGGAATTAGATACTGTATAGTTAATCTTGACATTATAGTTTTTTTCTGAAACGTTAAATAACCTGTAAGGCTGATAGTGATATTAATACTATCAGCCTTATAATTTTTCCATGGTATCTCCAATAACTATACTGATTTTTGTTTCCCGTTCTAATTTGGTAACATTTTGATTTCTTGTATTATCAAGTATATTGATAAAAATTCTCTAATCTCCTAACCTTATATTCGTAATCATCTATCCATTTAGTCATAAATCTTTGATTTTCTTCGATTTCTTTCTCCACCTGCTCCAGTTTGATAGTTGAAGTCAGGTTCATCTTGGCAAAGAGATTGAAAAAGAAAAAAATGATAAATAAGAGTAAACGATAAGATAAAAACCATTGAGCAGTTGAATTTATCCAACAAATCAATAAAAAAACTAGTAAGGAAATAAGTGAATAAATATAAGGAGATATTTGCTCAAAATGATGATTTTTTTGTATCGTATGTGATAACTAAATCTACGACTGATGCAATAAAAAAATATCATAATTCAAATATGTTTTATAAAAGATACACATTTTATATAATGGTTGTCTGGGTTCCTATTTTTTTGAAAAACATATCCCTTCTTCTTTTGAAATTTTCTTACTCAAACGATTGATAAACTTATTCACTTTAAATACGATATTCTCATATCTATTGCTCTCTAATTCTATCTGGATACCTAACTCATTCAATTCCTTCTCAACAACATCAATGCCAATTTTATCAGTTATATTCAATTTTGAAAGATTCAATTTCATTTTTTGCTTATTTTCAACTGAAGCCAGTAAATATTCTGCTACTTGATTTAAGGTTGTCACTCGTTCTTGCAAAGCATTGATTCTCAATTCTGAAGCTGCCAATTCATGAATTAAATCATCTTTAATTGTAATATAAGAGTGCTTATCCATATCCAGCTCAAGTAAAGTATACACTTCCTCAATCTTCTCTTTAATCATATCGACTGTCGTTTTTCTGCGGAATGGAATCGTTTGATTTTCAGAGCTGAACTGTCTAATCAAGGTTCGACCTTTCATGTAGCGATTCTTCTCAGGATCGTCTTTATGATAGACATAGTAGGAGCTAGTTTCTCTAATAAAAACTTTCACCTTCTCCTCTTCAATATCGAGCTGCATATTCGGCACAAAGATAAGCCCCTCCTGACGAATACCAAACTTGACCTTGATGTAAATACCATCATCTACTACTTTTTCAATTTGATTGAGTGACAACTCTACCTCAAACTCATGAACAGCATCTCTGTTGCTCTTGAACTCTTGATAGAATTCCCAGAACTTCTCATCTCTTGGGAGTTCTTTTTTTCTTTGGAAAAATTTTTTTCTTCTTGATAAAATTGAACCAAATCCTCAATTTCTGGATTTTGCCAATCTTTTCTACTCTCAAAATAATCTTGGAAAAATTCTACACCATAAAGATTTTTCTGGTCTAGTTCTGTCTCTTTCACCTCCACTCCTGCCAACTGGAAATACACATGCTTTTGTTTGGGAATGATAGTTAGATCAAAAAGTTTCGCAGTTTCAATCAAGTCATCTATATTCTCAGCCTTTGATAAGAGAAATTCCATGAGTTCTTCCATTTCCCTTTTTGGCAAAGTAATTCTTAAAAAAATTCTTCTGTATAAGGTTGCTTGCGATTGAGTTTATTGCCACGCACCACCTGTTTCATGGATGAGTCCGTCATAAAAAAGGTCGCATGCTTGTGGCTAAAATCCATTTCTACATGTAGTAGTGGAGCATTCTTTTTGAAATCCTCAAAGTCTCTAGAATGTTCCATCAAAAAATAGAGTCGCTGCTTGAGTTCATACTTGTGATTGGTCTTGCGATAAACTTCATACTGCTGGTGAGAATAGCGATTCTCTATAATTTTCGCCCCTGCAATTTTAGAAAATCTATCTGAAATCATTCGAAGATTTCGCTCCACTTTATAATCCCACTTAAGTTTTTTGTCAGAATTGCTGTCAACCGAGTTTATAATGATGTGATTATGCAGATGGTCTTTATCAACGTGGGTCGCAACGATAAAGCGAAACTTTCCACTAGTCAATTCTTTCATGGTCTCATAACCAATCTGATTGATTTGTTCAGGAGTGAGATTGTCCTCTAGCGAAAAGGACTGAATAATATGGTGAGCATGGATTTGTCGTTGTTTCTCCTCCAGCCTATCGTGTCGAAAATCGTAAAGCGTGTCATTGTTGATAAAATTTTCATGATACATCTGCACCATTTCCTCATAGCTAGGAAAGTCCAGAAAATTCCTCATATCATAATCCGACACTAAGGTAAGATTTTTTGTTTTATCAGGATTGAGAATATACTTGATGAGCTTTCTGCGATAACTCTTTCCATGAATGGCAAAATGCTTAGTGATGACCATGGAACTCCCTCAGCTTTTGAGCTTGTATTGTAAATTCTTTCTCAACTTCTTTTATCAATTCAGCGATTCCCCTTTTTCAACTCTTGCAATTCTTCGCTAGAAATCAACTGAGATTGGTTCACACTTCGAGCAATCTGATTGATGTTATTGCCAATCCTCTTCAACTCAAACACTAAGTCTTGGTAGCCATTTGTATCAATGGTGATGAAATTCATTCCAGGGTCAAGTAGGGTGCGTCTCGCATATTCAGAAAAAGATTGGCAGCTACTTTGGTCTATATTTCTATTTAGTTGGTTCAACTCAATATCAGATAAAAACACTTTCTTGAGATTGATTCGGTAACGATGTTCCATGTGTCTACCTCATATATTTGTCTTGGAAGTCTTGACTGAGAGGAATGGAGTTGCCAACTTCTTTAATCAATTCCTGTACGCAGGTTAAGAGAATAGATACATGTTCCTGGGTGACTTGACGTTCTGACTGGATCGAAATTAAAATCTCATGAACATCACGGCTGATTTGTTCTAGTTTTTGAGATTGCCAAAGGGTGAACCATATCTCTATCTGTTTTTGTAAATCAGAGGAGAGTAAACTTTTACGGAGAAAATCTGAAAAATTAGTATCTCCCTGCTCTCTCATCAAAGCTAAAATTTGCTTTTCCTCTTCATCTGTTAGGCGAAATTGTTTTCGAATATCACGCACGTCTCGTTTCATACTACTACTTCCTTTCCAAAATACCTGTACTGACAATGTCTGCTACCGTACAATGTCAGTACACTTTTTACCTCAACTGATTTTTCATTCTTGTAAGGCTTTTGCGAGCTCAGATATTGTGTCCAATATCCCAAAAATCATATCGCCAGCTGACTAAAAACCTTCCAGTTTTGACAGCTAACGATAAGATAACTTGGTGGCTCCGCCCCTCAAACCCCCATAGAAAAATCAAAAAAATTGATTTTCTATGAATGATATTAGGATAACAGGGAAGATTTGGAAAAGATATCACAGCTAATATAGTTATGATTGACTTTCTCTGATTCTATGATAAAAATTTCTGTAAACTAATATTTGGAGAAATAAAAAAATGCTGAGTCTAGATCAAATACATTTACTATTGAATACTCCTGAAGATGAGTTTCATGATTTTTAAACAAAAAAATGGCATCATTCTAAAACTGAATTGGTGCGTGATATCTTAAATTTTTGTCAATACATCACATCATGAAGATTGTTATATCATCTTTGGAATTGATAATATCACTTTAGATATAATCGGTGTAAACAATGATGATAATAGAAGAAATGAAGAAGATCTAACAGATTTACTACATAAACTCTTTATATCAACAAATAATCAAATTAGAATTAGCATACAAACTGAAACTATAGACAACAAAGAAATTGACATCTTAATTATTCATGATACAGATAAAGTTCCTGTATTTTTTTAACAAAAGATTATAAGCCTAAGAAAGATACTGCATTACAAAAAAGGATTAATATATGCTAGAAATGGCTCTATAAATACTCCTAAAGACTCCTCTGCTCCATTTGAGTTAATAAATAAGTTGTTTCAAAAGTTTAATCATACCGACTTAAATATCAAAAGAGCAGTATTTTTCATGTTTTAAAAAGACTATAAAAATTGGTTCTTCGTTGAAAATGAAGACGGAAGATTTTTTTATTTATAATCCTAATCCCGATTTTTTTATATTAAACTTACCGACGATGATGCAAATCGTTTCAAAACTATGCCTTATAGTTTAAATCAATACCAAACCAATGTTGATTGGCAATTAGTACAACTTCGTTATCGACACCTTACAATTATCGACTTTATGGCTTTTATATTTAGATCAGGGAAATTGTCTAGTGCCCTCCCTGATTTAGAAGATTTTTGAATGTGGTTATTCTGACACTATTTATTACCACTGTTTATACAAAAATACTTTAAAAATACCAATTGCTGAAAGTTTTTCTCTTCAATATCTGGTCTCGAAAAAAATATCCTTTAGATAGATTTAAAAAAATAATATAGTAATTTATGATGATAAAATAGAATTGGAAAAAGACTCACAACTTAATAAAAAGTAATTTTTTTCAACAGAAGAGATAATGAAGCAACTTGAAGTTACAGAAAAAAAGATTTCGATTTTTACTATAAAAAAAGCTAGACATAAAAAAATCCTGATTATAGTATCCAAGAAAAATCAAGTAAATCTAACTGAATTAAACTTAGTTAGGTTATTGAAAAGTTTTCAAAAAAACATATCTTGATAACCCACTATAATCAATCTTTTTAACTAGTAAAAAAAGATAAAACAAGGCATAGAAATTAGTTTATCTAAAAAAACTAATTTCTATGCCTTAATCATTATTAATTAATAACATCAACTAAATTGGATTGAGTCAGCAATGAATATATCTCATTAATATTTCTATTATTTTTGCGGACTATTATTTCTCAATTTACAATATGTGAATATTAAGTGACTTTTTGCTCTTGAAAGTGCGACAAAGAATGCACTTTTATCTTCTTCCGGCTGATTATTAAAAACTCCAGAATGCAGAATCCTCCAAGCCTAGAAAAATAGACTACCTCATATTCTAATCCTTTACTCTTATGGATAGTCATAATTGGAATTGAGTTTTCACCCTTGAAACTAGAGACTGTATCTAGCCATTCACCTTGTGTTTGAGAATATTCTATGTATAATAACTTTGAAAAGTTCTTGACAATGATATCTAGGTCACTTTTTCCATTGTATGTTGAAAAAAATTGGAAATAATTCTTTTTTTCATCTATTTTTTTCAATAATACAATCAATTAATTTTAGCATACTTTCTTCATTGGGAATAAAAATTTGAAATTAGGTAAGTAATATCACTAACTATATTGTCAATCTCCTTATAGGATTTTTGCTAAAATTAATTCATCAGTTAACTCATCTATTCCATTGATATTTCCATAAAAATTACTAATATTTTCCCAAATTAAAGGATCTCGTTTTTCCTTGACTGCATGATATTAAATCTAATAATAGGTTACACGTAGGATCTTTTAAAAATATCCTGATATTCATTTTCAATTCTTGCTTTAATCCCTTTGCTATTTAATATAGATATCAATTCGAAAACTATAAATACCAACCTTTTTGTTTTGCTAGGATACAAATTTCTGATGGTCGTATACCTCCTTGAATTTTTTTGATTCTATATCATTTTGCAATTAACTTAGCTTCTAAACTTTCATTTTCAAATTCAAATAATGTTATTTCACCCTCTTGAAATTCTGGATAATTATTTGTCTGAATAGAACTGTGATTACTATTTAATATCTGATGAACCTCTTTTTGAAATTCTACAAGCTTAGGTACAGAGCGGTGATTCATCAACAATTGATATTCATTTGGATTAAAGTCTCGAATATAGTCTGGAAAAATATCAGGCTTTGCACCTGCCCATCTCATAATGGCTTGCTTATCATCTCCAACTGCTGTTAATTTACAAGACGAACCTAAAAAACAAGTTTTTAATAAATCATACTGGGCATATGTAGTATCCTGAAATTCATCTAGAAATACAAAATCGTATGTCATTTGAAGTGCTTTACGGATGTATTCGTTAGTATCTATTATTTGAGTACTCAACTTTGTTATTTGCCTATACAAGAGGACCGGCTTATTATCTTGTGTTCCTTTTAGTAAGTCAGTTTTAAACTTGTGATTATCCCCATTGTTAAGTATGATGTTTTCGACATATCTTCTTATATCTGACATTCTCCATCCATTAACATTAATTCCATTCATAGAGAGTAGTTCTTTTATAGTATACCAATCTTCAATCAAATAATCTCTTGATGGTCGTATATCCTCAGGTAGAACATCTCTAAATTGGTCTAAAATTCTCTTTTCAAAAGCCGAATAGGTTAATGAGGTAAAACGAGAAGCATATTCATCACCATAACGTTTCTTAACTCTTTCTTTCAAATTTGATGCAGCATCCGTTTTGAAACTTAATGCTAGAATTTTTTTCGGAGAAACGCATTTATTTGTAGAGAATAGATAGTCTAACTTTTGAGCTAGTAATTCAGTTTTCCCAGCACCTGGTCCAGCAATGACTAAACAGTTAGTCACATCTTTGACGGCTCCTAATGCAGTCTCTTCTAAAATGATATCTCCTTTAGGAAACCACTCCTCACTCTTTACCATGTTGAATATCTCCAAGTAATTCTTCAGCACTGTTAACTATTTTTTCAAATACAGGGGGTAGATTTCTTGTTAATTCATCATCACTAATAGATGATAAAAAATTGCATATGAGTTGTTGGTTTTCCTCTACCTAAAAAAGAAATATTGATACCAAATCATTAATTCTTTTTCTTCTTCATTGAAACTATCGCCATGTCCACTCTTATCTTTTTAAAAGTAGCTCTTATTGCTTCCTCTTTACGTTTGTTGAAACCTTCTAACTGCAATCTATCAAGACAGTCTAAATCACTCAATTTCACTTTTTTTACTACTTCCATCCGAATCATTATATGAAACAACTGGTCCTTCTATTGGGGATAAAGTATTCAGATAATTGTCTTTATAATGTTGTAGCATCAAGAAATCAATATCTAAAAGGCGATGAAAAAGTAGACATTAAATTCTTCGAGTTTATTAAACCAATTAATCAGACGTTGAGCTCCTATCGATTCACAACCTCGTGACCCAATTTCATTAAAATCAAGTCTCTGAGTATGGAACCATTCTTGAAACTCTGTGTTCAGCTCATACAGATGTTGAGAAATGTATTTTATTCTTCCCAACCACCTCCGTATCTCTCATTATCAAAAATCCAACAAGGTAATATGAGGAATTCTGAGAGCATTCAATAATTTCCAAAAAAATAGTTGACATGTCTGCCCCCTAAAGGGACAATTGAAATCTGAGAGCTATCTACCTCTTTCCCAAGTAAATCAAAAAAACTTTGGTAATAGCAGTTCCTCACTGTCGCCTTCACCTAGAACTACTAACTTCGCAAAATATAGTTCAGGATAAGCTTGAATTGCTCCTTTAATATATTTATAAGATTCATCTATAGCTGGAGGTAGCTGTATATCAGAAACAATGGTTTGAAGAACTCTGTCATTATTTTCTATTCTTAAATACTTCAAATCTTCTGGGTCAATTCTTTTTTTACAATAGCTGGAGAATGTGACGTTAAAATTACTTGAGAGTTGTCATTATTGCCTAATTGCTTAAACCTTTTTTTATCAGTTTTCCAATGTGATGTGGAGCAATATGATTTTCTGGTTCTTCTATTGCTAGGATAGTTAGTACTGGTGGAATCAACTTAAATCTTGGATTATCAGGATTTTCTTCACGGTCTTTGGTAATTTCTAACTCAATATCAAGTATCGAATCAACAAGTGAAAAATAAAAAATAGATCTCAGTCCATCTCCTAGATCTGAAACTGTAAATGCTTCTTCAGTGGTTGTTGGTGAAAATTTTAAGGCAATCTGTCTAAGTGCTGCCGCCATCTCAGAAGAATTAATAATCAACTCTGCTTGAGAAAAAAACGGTTATCTTCATGATATAATTCCCATGACTTCTGAATCTCATTGTTGATCTGAGTCAATGCTCCATTTTCAGATAAAAAGGTGTTATTCAACTCATCAATTTTATCTGTAATTTCATTTATCTCATCTTCGGTCCAATTTATACTATTTACCAACCTACTTAACATACTACCTGAAGCATTACCCAACTCCTTCTCAGGCGTTCTTGAAGCAGGTACATAAAGTACCCTAATTTTATCCAAATCCTTTCTAGGAGCACGATGTTTGTCTTCATCTCTAATAGTATCTTCATCAGATGAAATATAATAGAATTGAGTATCAATACTTCCTTCAACTGTTCCATCATCTTCCCAAGAAGATTCTAACCTGATTCGTAGAAATGGTTTGGCACCATCTTTAGAAACTGTAAAGTGTTCGAAAAAAACGATGGAATTGCTTGACTATAGGGAGTTCCATCAAGTTCATCAAACTCAAAAATAGTTTCTATAAAGAGGTTTCTAGTATTTTCTCCGGGCCTTGAACCTTTTGGAAGGTGAAAATCACTTTTTTTTATTATTCTATCATTTTGTTTGTCCGAAAAACAGCTTACTCAATCCTTGTAATACAGTTGTTTTTTTCCCGAACTATTATTCCCAATCAGTACAGTTTGATTGTTTAATTCAATAATTTGACTTTCACCGAATGATCTAAAATTATTAATAATTACTTTTGTTAACTTCATTTCTTATCTCCATTACCTGAAACTAATTCACACAACCATTCCTGTCCCACCTTCTACATCTCTTCCTCAACCCTACTCTATTACCCAAAAAAAGGCATTATTGAAGAGTGACAGAAGCTTAACCTTGATCTATTTTTTTGAAACATAGACACATCTTCTATGAATTCCTAGCAAATAGTTGAAATAGTACTTGTTCCGTTTTTATAACAGCTAAGGGCTATTGCGTAAAATTTATACAATTCGAGCAAATCTGTTTTTGTCAGGCCATGTGTCTTTCGTAGAATTTTTATATTGTTACCAATTATAGCATGCTCTTTTTTTACTTGATAACACTATTATAACATTTAAAAAAATAAAAAAACAGATTCTGAACTAATAGAAAATATAATTCTAAAATTAGAATTTTTTTCTTGATAATCATATAAAATGCTACATTTCTAATAAACTTGTACTTATTTCCTTCAAACTACACAATTCTCGAGTTGTTGTAAGTTTGTAATTGACTCAAAAAGTATTAGATATAATTTCAAAAACAGTATTTTTACTTTATAGTTGACCAATAACATTTAATTCTAACTAAAAAAACCATTATACAAATCAAGCTACTAAAAAAATGACTTTATGGTATACTAGTGATAATAAATTGTTATCGGGAGGAAAGTTGAGAAATGACCAGTTGTTTTTGTAGTTATGGGGTTTAATACTAAAAAAATTCCTAATACAAATATAGAAGTGGACTTGAATCAAGTCTATAATAATCTAATTAAGCCAACAATTTTAGAAAAAAAGAATTAGTTTCTGTTCATGGTAAAAAAACCACTTTAGAGCTGATGAAGTTTTCAGTACACAGAGTATAACGAAAACATTTATCGAAGGTATATTAAAAGCAGATATTGTAATTGCAGATATTACTACTTTAAACCAAAATGCTATCTATGAGTTAGGTCTACGTCATGCTATGAAACCCAAATCAACCATTATACTGTGTGATCATCACACAGCTAAGATTAGCTTTTTTGATATTGCACACTTACCTCAAATCAGATATGATTCTGATAAGTTAAACGAAGTGGATGAAGTTAACAAGGTGAAAAAACTGCTTTCTGAATATATTGATTCCGCTATAAAGTCAGATGAGACATTTACTGATAGTCCAGCCTTTGAATCTGCTCTATACCGTGTAATAATTAACGATTTAATCGATAAAACTGAAATTCAAAGTGAAGAAGCATTAGACAAGTCAATAGCTGAACTTTATGATCAAGCCACGGAACTCAAGAATTCAGAAAAGTATCCTGAGGCAGAAGAAATATTTCAGCAAATTTTAGAAAGTGGATATATTGATGAAGAAATTTTGGCAGGCTATTTACTATCATCCTATAAGAAAAATGAATCTTCGCTAGCAAATTTAAAAAATGGCACAGCAAAATATTAGTAAATATATAGATATAAACACCACAACATATCATAAGTTATTAGGTATTTATGGAGCTATTTTCTTACGTATATTTTATATTACAAAAGAATAGGAGTGACTTAATGTCTGCAATTAATTACTATAGGTTAGGCATGAATTTTTGAAGATAGAAATATTTATTGTGCAAGGAATTACTGTGCTAACCTGTTAAAAATAGCCTTAGTTGAGAAAGATGTTGAAGTTTTAAAGGAGTTCTACTATACATCTGTTTATACAGCAAAAAAACTATTTTAGGATCTTTTAGAAAAAAATACATCGTAAATCTAGTGAATATGACGACATTTGGTTTCTTTCCAATCAAGAGGATCTAATGCTGATTTCAGGCCTTCTTTCAAAACCTATTAATGATATTGAGGGTTTAACTGAACGACAGAAAAAAACAATTAATGAAGGTAGTATTATGTTAAGTGAGGATCTCCAGAGGATTAAAACTGCAATTATAAATGGTAATTAATAGTTTATTTCCCTCCTTTGATAAAGTTATACTTATCATCAAGAAGGTTTTTCCATACATGAAAACTTTTTTGAAACCCTTCTGATTGCAAGTACATTAATATATTTTCTTTTGTTTCTAATGAGAATTCAGGTGATGTTATAGAATATTCTCCCTTCTTTAAAATCCCTTCTTCAGTTAAACTTTCTTGAGGAATAGATAGCATTGGAAGATTATAAGTTAACGCTAAAATCCCTTCAATATGACAATAAACACTTGTAACCCACTTATTCTTTAAGTGGGTCTCTTTGGATGCAAAGAAGTCTGGATTATCCTCAGCTCCCATTTTTCTGGTTCCACTAGAAATAAATGTCTGACCAAATGCAACAATTATAATTCCGTAACTCCTTTGTATCATCTCACACAACGAATTCATGACTTCGTAAGGAGTATACTCAGCAGCTTGTAATGTTACACATTCAATATTGTGTCGTCTTAAAAAAATTTAATCAATTCTTTAATAAATAAATTTTGATTCTCTGTAAATGGATTAGGTCTGCTTAAAAAAATACTCTTATTTTTTTATTTGTCATATTCGCTATCTCCTACCGATAACAATTTATTATCACTATACAAAGCACTCAAATAGGTTTATAATAGCATGATTATTGATAAAGGAGATTTTTATGGATTATAAAGCTTTATTTCTACTTACTTAGATTATTGCAAAAACTCATAAGCGTTTGAGTTCACACACGATTCGAGCTTATAAGAATGATCTTATGCAATTTTATAATTCAAACTATGATAATGTCGAATCCTATATCGAAGAGTTGACACAATCTAACATAAAAACGAATACATTAAGAAGAAAAAAATTGCTTGTATAAAGGTGTTTTTATAACTATCTAAAAATACCAGCACATAATTGAAGAGAATCCCTTCAATCAATTACGCTTTCAATTTAGAACTGAAAAAAATATTGCCTAAAAACGATTCCGTATGATATTCTGAAAAATATTTTTTTTCATATTTAGAGCAGAGAGTAGTTATATCTAAAACTGACTATCAAAAACAAAAAAAGCTGAAAGAAATCTACTAATTATTTCCTATTACTTTCAACAGGTATCAGAATTTCTGAACTTTGTCACATTCATCTCAAAGATATTAATCTTTCCAATAAGACACTCCATATTATAGGAAAAGGTAAGAAAGAGCGTATCCTATTTTTAGGAGATCAAACAACCTTCAATTTATTAGAAACATATATAAATAAAAACGGAAAGGAATCTAATGATTTCCTATTCCCAGGAAAACATTCGCCTAAACCATTGTCAGAGCAAAGTGTACGTTTAATTTTAAAGAGAATCGTTGAACAAAATGGCTTATCTAAAACTATTACACCACATATGTTTAGACATAGCTTTGCAACAATGCTTCTAGATAATGATGTAGATATTCGATATATTCAACAAATTCTTGGACACAGTTCTATATCAATCACACAAATCTATACTCACGTATCTCATTCAAAACAAAAAGAAATACTTAGTTCTTTCAATCCTATGTCAGTGATTCATTCTGAAATCGAGTAAGAGACATTTCCGAAGGTTACAGTTTACTTCATCTTAAATTAATGTTTGTAGTTGACTTTAGTTAATAGATTTTATACTCAACAAAAGCAAAAAGCATGCAAAACTCCACTTTGAATCAGCATTTATACTATATTCCGTATTAAGAACTCCATAATTGTTTTTTTCTAAAAATATAACTTTCAAGTATTCTTAAATATAATAAAAAGAGATGGGCAAAATCTCAATTCCTGAAGAAAAATGGAGTAAATCTTCCCATTATAGTTTGCAGCTTTTAATTTTGCTAAAGATTTTTTTCGAATTTCATCTGCCTGAGTTTTTCTCTCTTCAATACTCGAAATATTTTTTTCTTACTCGTCTTCTTATATATTTAGATGTTTCAAGAATAAAATCATTAGTTTCTAAAGACATCCTTTTACTCTGAATTTTAACTAAATTTTTAATAATACGTTTACCATACCAATAGTTTCTTTCTATTAACAGTCTAGAAATTTTATCAGGAAACATATAAGTAAATTTTTTTAACATAATCTTTGTTGGAAAAATTTTTGCTGGCATAGCTTCTATGGTCATATTATGAGCCAGTTTAAACTCTTTTTGCAATTTTATATAAAATTCATTATATTGTCTCATTACTTTTGCCCATATAATCTGCAACCTCATAATAAATATTTACTGTTTTATAACTCCTCTACGGAAATTATTACAAATTCCCTTTTTTTAATTTGGTACTCTTCTGCAACAAGAGAAGCTGTTTTTATCGTACCTTTCACTATCGTAATAGAAAAAAATAAGGAACCTGATAACCATACCACACGTTCAATCCTGTTTCCTTTTCCAATAATTTACAGAACTCCGTTGAATATTTCTTACAAAAACATTGAAGTCATTATTTTTAAATTGACCTTCAAATATTATTCCTCTATTTTGAAACTCTATAACAATTCCCTCAAATTCTTTTCCTAATATTGCTCTTAATTCCATAGTTTTTCACCTATTCTTTCTATTTGATATTAACATAAAAACATGACTGATTAAAATTTTCTCAATTTTTCTTCCCCCACCTTCAACATCTCTTTCTCCACTTGATTCCATTCTCCAAATAGTAAATCATGAAGAACGGTTGCTGCTGAAGTTGTATTTTCTTTTGAATCATATACACAACTTCTATCTCGTTGGTAAATTTGAATTCTTTCAAAGATAGCTAGTTCTTCCAATTGCCGTGTATTATCAACTAGATGATTTACAATGAAATCATGATGTTCTTTTGGAGTTGCACGTGCTTGATTTGGATTGATAGCGTATAGTTCTTCGTATCGGATAAGGGTGCTCAGATAGGACAGCTTAGGCTTTGTCGCAATCAAGGCTAATTGTACTTCATATCCCCTACTTTTCAAGAGTTGTGCTGTTTTCTTTGGAACATCAATCGTTCGTAAAGTTCCCTCTATCAAAAGATTGTATCCCAAATGACTCAATTCTGTTACTAAAGACTCTACCATTTGCCCTGCAAAATCTTTGGTGTATTCTACACTATCTTTGCCATATTCTTGCTGCAGTTCTAAATAGTGTGGATGCTGAGAACGAAAACTATCGCCATCTATGATAACAATATTTCCTTGAAATTCTTTCTGTTTAATACGATGAATTGTAGTCTTGCCAGCACCACTTTGCCCTCCAAGCAAAATCGCTATAGGTTGCTTACTGGACTTTCTTCCTCTTGTCAGAGAACGAAGATTCCGTGCTAGAGCATGTTTGAATTCACTATCAGTATAATCTTGGATTTCCATTAAGCTACCATCCGTTTTTCAGATATCTCTAACATGCGCTCAATTCCATCCAAATAGCCGCTATATCTCTCTATTTCATCAAAAGTTTCAACTAAATAGATATTCGTATGAATCAAGTCAGATAGATCATCACTCATTAAAATCCAAGGATTAGATTCATCATCAATGCTAATTCCCTGACTATCTTGATAACGATAAAGTCGAGATAATAGATTAGCACCTCTTTCTTTCACTATTTCAATTTTTAAAGTCAGTTCATAATCTTCAACAGGATTAAGCATTTTGTCTTCTCCTACAATATCGACATAAGATACATTAAACTTTTGACAAATGATGTCTATAAGCTCCGTAGAGACTGAACTAGTTCCATTTTCATAACGACTCAAGCTATTTCGAGAAATTCCTATAATTTGGGCAAATTCGGGTTGTGTTAAGTCGTGTGTTTTACGTAAGGATTTTATGTTCTTTCCAATCATGGCAAACTCCTTTATTTTTATAATTCAATTATAGCATAAAAAGTATAACGCACCAATTTTTGGTGCGTTATTGACTATTTTTCCTAAATCTCTAAATTCTTCTCCAATTGTTCCTTATGAAGTTGATTTTTAGCTTCCTTTAATGTGTCGTCCAAATGTTTCTTCCCTATAAATTGATTCTGTTTTTTTACTTGTTCTGATTCTTGATCTGGAGTGAAAATGATATCTAACAGTCTGTCTATTTTTTTCAAGATCTTTGGACAGACATATCAGATAGTCTATGAATCAGCTTTTTAAATACATCACTATTGTCGTGATTTTTCTTAAAAAATGTTTGTAAACATCTATAACCTCTCAAAAAAAGCAGCCTATCAGGACTGCTTAGTGTAATTCCGAAATCGCATCATAAATGGACTGCAATTTCTTATTGTCTTTATTCTTTGTGTCGATCAACGTATGTAGCTCTTCAATTTTCTTTTGGCTGCTTTGAATATCGCTATTGTTATCCGCAATAAGTCTTTTAAGATGTTGCTGATAACTTGTAGTGATATCTGTCTCTTTTCCTGTTCTAACCTCTGTAACTTTGGGTTTAGAACTAGAATTTGAATCCGTCACAGGTGCTTGTTTTCGCTTTTGAAAAGCTGCTTCATAATTTACATCATTACCTCCTTGATGATTTCTAAATAAGGCCGCAATTTTATCTGGATCTTCTTGATTTTCTGATTTACTTTCTAATGGTTGATTAAAATTCCAATCTTTTGTCATTCACTCATTTCATCCTTTCTAAATTCAGAATCATCGAATTGTCTTTCTTTACCAAAGGCATGGTCAAGAGCTTCTTCAAAACTCATGTGACTAATGCTTTGACGCCTTTTGAACGTCGCAAACATCGCTGTCTCCAGTTGTTCTTTGTAAGCAGCTAGTTTTTCTGTCTCTCTTGCTACCTTGCTTTCTTGCCTAGTGACCTTTTTCTTCTAAGCGCTCGATTATGGTCATATACGATCCTCCTTCATTCTAATATTAGCTAAAACATCTTGATTTTGTTATCACAATTCTAAACATTGAGAGGTTTTTCTTACTGGTTGATTCCTCAATGTCTCTTTTGCATTCTCGATCATCAATTGTAAATCTGATTTCTTTTCTCTAAGGACATCATTCCAGTCTACTTTTTCTTTCCCAGATTTATTATCAGGGAAATCCAGAAAAACAGGAAATCCTGATTGAGATAACTTATCAGAAAAATCTTTTCCTGCATCATCACAATCTACCGCAAGTGTCAATAAATCAGGATGATTATCAAAATAGCTGGTGGTATCACGAATTGTATTGATTAAAGGCAATAACTTTGAAGGTATTACTGTATCCAAAAATTCCAACCTCTGATTTTCTTCAGCTATCAGTCGTAAAGTTTGATAAGCAACAACAGACCTTTTTAATCCTTCCATAGATACCAAACGAACATCAGTTAGACTTTGTTGATGAAGTTCGTAATAGCTCATTAAGTCGATGAACGATTCACAAAAGACCAGTCTATTTGGTTTACCAATATCAAAGGATATTCCAACATGTCCATGGCTTCCTTTTAGAATCGTTTTTAACCTCTCTCTAGGAAGAGAGTGATTCTTATAAATCCCTTGGAGACTTGCTGCCTGCAGCTTGTGACGATGATTAAAGCTTTTAAAAACAATAACAGGTTCAACTGTTTCATTTGTTTTCCAACTAGCTTGTACTATCAAACCTTGTTGAATCATCTTTTGTACGATTTCTTCTGAAATTCCTCTACATTCTGTTAAGTAATATCTGGCCAGACTACAGTGAGAATCTTCTATTCTCTTTAAAGGATAATAAAATGGTCTCTCTCTTTTTTCTTGAACAGTTTCTTTTTGAAAAGGTTCTTCAGAAAGAAAGGCTAGAGCTTCTTTAAAGGAAATTCCCTTAACAAGTCGAACAAAATCAATGACATCACCTTGAATATCTCTTGAAAACCATTTAAAAGTATTGGTAGTTGAAAAAATCCGAAATGAATCGTGTTCAGGATGTTCATAGACACTGCTCGAAACTTGTTTAAAGGAGATACCTAAACGACTTGCTACATCAAGAATTGAAATTTTCTTACATTCTTCTATTTCCATGCAATATCATCATTTTGTCGTAGTATTTGGCAGTGATGGAACAGATGAGGATTCTTCTAAAGTTTTAGGAGTTGCCTTATCTAAATCATCTAACCCAGATTTCCAAACCTGTACTTGGTTGACCAATAACTTACCAGGTAGTTTAGAATAGGATAACTTAACTGTTCTTGTTTCTGTCTGATTCGTCTTTGATTGGTTGGCATTCTTTAAATCAGATACATAGGTTACATTATAAGAGACCATGGCAATAGCTTGATTCGTAGTCTGATTGACAAAGATATCAGCTTTTTCAAAATGATAATCTAAAATATAATCCTTATACACTTGGTTCATGGCATCATTTTGACTTGACAATTCTTGAGAATAAGCCGATTCAGTCATATAAGGTTGAATACGTGTATTATTTTCTCCGAGCTTTTCTTTCGTATAGTACTGCGTCAAAAATTCTTTTACAGTATCCGATGACAAAATGCTGGCTTTATCTTCTGCTTGTTTACTCTCTACAAGTTTAGCTGCAGCCAATTCAATCTCTTTACGACTTTGTTTAGCAGTCGAGTGTTGACCAGCAGTATATCCCATCATGAGAATAAAGCTAGTTGCAGCCACTGCTCCAACACTAATTAAGGCTTTAGTTTTGACTTTATTTAACATCTTAGACCTTCTTTCTATAAAAACTAGGTCAAGAATAACAAAAAGGACTTGTAAGTTTTATCACACCATAATAAAAGGTGATTCCTACATTTAAGAAGCAAAATCGTACAGTTCAGAGAAAAATATCAAAACTATCTGTCTTCAGCTTATAATGTAACTATGAAAAATTCAAAAGAAGAAAATTTGAGAAGAGCTCTTTCTCATATTGAACGACATAAACAAGCCATAAATACAAGTAATAACAGTGAGGATAATGATTTTCATAAATTACTGCTCCAATTTAGCTATGAAGTATATGAAAGAATCAAGGCTAATAAAAAACCTTATCCGAATTTAGATTCAGATAAAGTTTTTTAACCATCTAACAAGTTTACATACTTTTCTTAGTTTTGGAGTTTATGAAACGCCAACTGAATCCTAGAACCAACATCAGATTGATGAAAAGGTACACAGCCGTAAAACTAGTTAAACCATGTTGTCTGATATCATCAAAGTATAAAGTCGGTTCAGTAAAGAACAGATAAATTCCATAGACCTCCACGAAAATAAGAAAACTGATAAAACCAATAAGGAAAAGTCCACTGGCAATAAGAAAGAGTCTCCATAAAAGAATGAGAATTCCTCCTACTGCTAAAAAAATTACTGGGATAAGGAGTAAATCATTCATGACTTTCTCCTTTCTAGTCAATCAATTGACGATAATGGGTGGCAAGAGAGGAATCAAACTCTTCTAATTTTTGAACTAAGTCCAAATACTCCTCTTTCTCATGTTCTTCAAAGTCCACACCTCGATGATTCTGAAGAGCGATTTCCAATTGACTAGTAAGTTCTCGTATAGAAAAGCTGTAATCGCCTGTCACTTCCTCATAATGTTCCTTTAACTCCTTGTAGGATTGGTATTCTTCAGGTGTTTGAAATCCCTGTACCAAAGCCTCTTCTAATTGATAATAGGTATCTTCCATCATAATCGTTACCTCGTTTCTTTCTATCTTTATTCTACCGCGCTTTTCTTTTCTTGTCCGCTATTTATATCTATTTTTTAATCTAATTCAAAAGAAAGTTGTTCTTGCTTTTCTTTTCCTTTTTCGTGGAATTGTCGTAAGGCCTGATCAATAATATCTAAATCCGTTTCTGTTTCAATCAATGGCGCGAGTACATCGTATTCGGCCTTTTTAGTTTGATAATCCTCTTCCTTTGGAAAATTTTTCTCAATTTCTACCTTAGCAGTAGTCCATTTATCCTTTAATTCATCCAATAAGTTCTGAGTTTTCACTTGGTCATCTTTAATGTGGTCTATCGTATGTTGGAGTCTTTGAATTGTCCCCAAAGGAGAATACAAATCTAAACTGACAGAATACTGATTTTCTCCTACAATCTTAACAGAGAAAGTTTCAGGAAGAGGTTGATTTGTTGGAAGACTAAGCATTTTAATGTCAAATCCTCGATAACTAGCTAGGGTACGGAATTCTTTGCTGTCAGCTTGATTATGATGGATAAGACGGTGTAGGGATTCCCCTGCTTCAGCTCGTTGATCAAAAGCTTGCTTACCTACCGTCATAGAAAATACCTGGTCTTTCGACATTTCAGACTGTTGAATATCGCCTTCATACTTGCTTAATCGTTTCTCAAGAATGGGCATATTTTCTTCGCAGTAGGAGATTGTATGACGATAGTGATCCTTGCTGCGTTGAAAGGCGCGTCTTTGATTTTCTAATAGAGTTAGATCATTCTCTAGTTCCATCTTATATTTGAGATAAGGATTACCTGTTGCTAGTGCCTTAAAATCAGAAGCTGTCATGGTCTGCTCATCAATGTCTTCTGCAGCACGAATCGGCTCCTTAGAAGTCATAATCTGCTTAATATAACGGAGTTTGTTCTCCTGAGTTGCCCATAGATAATTATCAAACGAACCTTTGGTAATATAGTGGTAAATATCCACTTCCTTGTTTTCATTTCCCTGTCGGATAATACGTCCATTGCGTTGCTGAATGTCACTTGGTCTCCACGGTACATCCAGGTGATGAACTGCTTTCATCTTGCTCTGAACATTTAAACCTGTTCCTCCTTTTTCAGTTGAGGCAAGTAAGAATCCGCACCTCTCCTGCATTGACCTTTCGAGACAAACTATTCTTCTTTTCATCACTATTGGCATCATGTACAAAGGCAATTTCCTTACTAGGGACTCCTCTATCAACTAATAAAGCCTTAATCTCAGAATAAACATCAAAGCCATTGTCCTTTTTCTTAGGTGTTCCAATATCTGAAAAAATCATCTGAGTAGCCTTATTTTCCATTCCTTCACGATAAATTCTTTCAACATTATCCACTACCTGAAGCAGTTTATGATTGTCTGCTAGACTATAACTAGAGTCCAATAAACGCATATCAATTGCTAGTTTCCGTGCTTCACCTGTTATCTTTAACATGTTATCCTGACTCGGATCAACTGTTCCACATTTGACCGCATCTGACCTCATAACCAATTCTTCTAGATAGAGTTTCTGGTTTTCAGTTAACTCACTCTCAATAGGGATAATATGAGCTTCTGGAACAGGTAAATCCAACATATCTTGTGTTTGAATGTCGGCTGTTTCTTTGTAGATTTTCATCAACTCAGGTAGATTGACAAACTTTTTAAATCGTTTCTTAGGCTGGTACTTATCCCCTGTAGGAGCTAATTCCATAGAGTTTTGAATTTCTCCAAAAGCACCGACCCAAGAGTCAAAATAATCAACTTGATAGCGTTTTAAGATATCTGGTTGAATGTAGTTCATCATAGTATACAACTCACTAATAGAATTGGAAACAGGTGTTCCTGTCGCAAAAACAATATTTTTAAAATCATGTTCTTCCTGAATCTGTCGAACCTTCATTTCCATATCCACGTTCTTCTTAGACGTTGTATTGGTAATCCCTGCTACATTTCCAAGTCCAGTAATTGGACGAATATTTTTAAAGTGATGTGCTTCATCCACAAAGAGAAAATCAATTCCTAAGTTTTCAAAATCAATAAAACTATCACGATTAAAGCGTTGGAGTTCTTCCAATTGTTTCTCTAGACCACTTATTGATTGTTCTGCTTCTTTAACGGTATACTTATTTTCAGAATTTGTTTTAATTTCTCGTAGTTCATTGAGTTTATCCTCTATATAATTCATCTGTCTTTCCTTACTGACAGGGATTTTTTCAAATTGAGAATCCCCAATGACAATGGCATCGTAATCTCCTGTAATAATACGTGACACAAATTGTTTTCTTCTCGCCTTCACAAAATCTTTCTTAGTGGTCACAAAGACCTTTTTAGTAGGGAAAAATTTCATGATTTCTTGGCCAAACTGAGCAGACAAACTAGAGGGCACCACATACAAGGGCTTATGAACCATCCCCAACTCCTTTAATTTAAAACCAGCACCAAGCATGGTCAAGGTCTTTCCTGAACCTACCTCATGAGCTAATAAGGCTCTTTTTTCTTCTACAATTCTTTGAATGGCATTCTCTTGGTGAGGGCGAAGACTGATGTTTTGTGCCAAGCCATCAATGACTAGATGGCTACCGTCATACTCTCGACTAACCGTTCGATTATAAAGACGATTATAGCTTTCCTCAATGACCTGTTGGACTTCTGGATACCGTGAGACAAATTCTTGAAAGAGCTCTTGTAAATGCTGCTCTTTTGCTCTTAGAACAGAGGTTTTTTCCAAATCTGTGATGGTCTTTTTCTTTTCTCCTTCCGTAACAGTCATGGTAATCGTCGGTTGGTTCGAATTAAGTAAATTCTCAAAAATCTTTCTTCCTGTATCATAACGTGATCCCACTAACTCCAAGACTACTATCTTTGGCACTTGGATAGCGATAAGCAAATGATGTCCTTAAATGAACCTGGCCATCGACAGGATTCACTTCAATGACTTGTTCAACATCTGGCGAAGACAATTCAAATTCACGATTGGTAAAACATTCAAAGGCAAATTTACCATAAACGGATTGAGGAATCCAACGTGACCCTATTTTAAACTCAATATCTGCCAGATGAATCCTTGGAGGGCGAACAGATTCTAACAAATCTAAAGCATGGTTCCAATCATATTCTTGGTTGTTTTCCTCCACTAATAGTTGAACTACTTCTATCTTGTTTAGAATATCTCCTGATAAAAACTGGTTCTTAGAAAGGTATTTTCTTTCCCCTCTTAAATAGCTTTCTGGATCCATTAAAATCTGGTCACCTAACTCATCTAAAATAGCAGCTTGGCTATGTTCAGGATAAATTGATACCATATAGTCTAAATCAACCCCTCTACCATCCGATAAACTAGAGTTTAAGGCATCTAAAGCCGTTGATACTCTTGTAATCACTCTCTCCGGCCTAACCAATGCTTTCTCAAAGGCTAAAGATTTTTTATATTTTACTTTCTGATCTTTAGAATCAATGTATTCATCTTCTAAACTTGCAAGCAAAGAATACTTATCGTCACTATCAAATAAGTTCCGATTGACTGAGGCATTCAAGTATCCAAATTGACTTACAAAGCGATCATAGTCACGGTTCAATTTACTAAGTAACGCCTGAAAATCAGCCCGACTATAATCTGGATGGCGTTGAATTTCAATTAAGGATTGATAGGTCTCTCTCAAATCAACCATTCCCTTAATGCGACCAATGTCCTTATCTGATAAGGGGCTTTCATAAAATACAGTTTTTTTGAACAGTCCCTTATATTTCCCTCTTTTACTCGCTTCTTCTGACTTGTAAACATCTAGTGCTTCCTCATCTGTCAAATGAAGTTGAACGAATCGGTCTATTTTATGTTCAGACAAAGAACTGTCCCAAGCTTTAAAATCTCCCTTCTCATCTACATAATAACTAATTTCGTCTACTTTGAACTTTTCCGAATGCCATGCGTATCTCGGTAATAAATTTGATTTCCCTCATATCCAAAAGAATAGAGCGCTAAGTCCTCACGTATACGACTTGGGATAGAATTATCCACTTCTTCTTGGATAAAAACAGGTGCTTTCAAAGAATTGTCAATTTGTTTAGGTGCTTCCCACATTCTCTAATGCTTTCATTATGTCAGTAGCTAATGTTTCTGATACCCCCTTAACATTGAGGGTTCCTCCATTAAAATTACGTACCTCATATTCACCCAAAACTTGTGTATTGTATTTCCCATCAAAATAAGGATTGATCCAGACACGCTTATCCTCCTCAAAGGGAATAGAGCCACTAAAAAAACAAGCTCATCTTCATTAAGTTTCTTTGCTTGATCCTTTTGAAAGAAGAGGAGATCTGTGCTCACTCGAGTACCTGCAATCTTTTTAAAAGCCGTATCCGGCAACCGAACTCCCCCTAAAAAATGAGTGCTGGATTTAATCTCTTGTAAGACATTATCTGTCCGCTTTATCCATTGTGCCAATAGAAGAGATAATCGAAACTTGTCCTCCATCTCTTACTAAATCAAGTGAGTGTTTGACAAAGTAGTCATGAATCATATAAGGTTTATCATAGTTTTTTTATCTGCAATGCGAAAAATTTCCAAATGGGAACATTCGTTAAGACTAAATCAAAACTATTATTTTGATAGGAAACTTCTTCAAATCCTCGAACTTCAATATAGGCATTAGGGATGGAGTTGTTTTGTGATTGCGCCTGTCACGCTGTCTAATTCAACCCCATAGAGTTCTGATCTCTCTCGTATACTTCTAGGCATAGCCGCAAAGAAGTTCCCAGTCCCCATAGAAGGATCTAATATCCTTCCACCCTCAAAACCATCATCCAGTAATTTTTGCCAAATCTGGCGAATAATCATTGGGTCTGTATAATAGGCTGTGAGAGAACTTTGTTTCATGGTGGAGTATTCTGATTTACTTACTAAGCTCTTAAGAGTTAAACGTTCTGCTTCATACTTTGGATTGAGTTCATCAAAAAATTCATTGGCAAGACCACCCCAGCCGACATACTTGGCTAGTAGTTCTTGTTCTTCTGGATTCGCTTGTCGTCCCTCTTTTTCTAATCTTTTAACAAGTTCAATTGCGGCGATATTCGTTTCAATCTTTTCTCGATTTGTCTTAGGATAAAAGTCCTCTAAATCATCTGGAAAAACAAAATCTAGAACAGGGACATCCGTCTCTTCTATACCTGAAATTAAAGATTTTGTTTCCTTATCCTTTTCATTTACATTTTCTTCTTCCAGGTAGGAAAACAAATCTATTTCCTGACTTTCACTTGATGAATCAATCTCAATCTCTGAATCTTCTTTTTCAAGTTCTACATGAGACAATACTTGTTCAATCTCTTCCAAACTGTTCAAGTATAAGATAGGATTCTCTTCAAATAACTGGTTGGAATCATTGAATAGCTCTAGGCGAACTAAGTCATTTAACTGCGCATTTTCAATCGAAACCAACTGAAATACTTGTCCTTTATAACTTACTTGTGAACCGATTGGATATTCCCTCAAAGCTTCTTCTACAATTTTATCGACATTAGAAAAGGAGTTAGTTTCTTCCGTTTCCTGTTCAATATCACTTGAAGGAGATAAAATTTTCTCTACTTGATTAGACTTTTCGCTTTTAGCTTTTACTTCATCAAAATGAGTAATAATCTTCAGCTTTTGTGTCAGTGGGAGTTGTATGTAGTTTTCTTCATGATGGACAAGATCCGTAACGATATCTAAAGTAGCCATCAATTCTGAACCCAAATAGGCTAGAACATCTCCCTCTTTTTCTTCAAAATGAATCTCAAGAACTTCTTTTTTAAGCTCTTTTGAGTCAACCATTAGAAGAAATTCCTCTATATCTCTACTAATACGGTCAGATAGATTATTCGCAACCCGATAGACATTGACTAAATTGACATCCTGATTCTGATGAAATACAAGCTCACTTAATGGTGTTAGCTTCTCTTTTTCAGATTGGATATAAAATCGAGTGGAAAGGTTATAGGTTGCGACTTCTAGCACCAAGTTTTTCTCAAAATTACTTAATTGAGATAATTTACTTAGACCTGCTTGTCCAAATTTTCTTGTGTAACTTTCTAAATCTTGGTCATTATTTTCAGAACTGGCCTCTAGGAAAGAAACAATATCTTGATGAAACGAATAGACATGAGGTATCTCTTCTATTTTGCCCTCTTTAGTCAAAAAACTCTCTACCAAATCCTGCCATTTCTCATCAAAATGTTGCGCTTGATAACGAAGAAATAAGTCCATTTTCTCTCTATCTTTTGGAATTGTTCCACGAAACATAGCCAATAATTGTATTACTTCCATACTCGCTCCTTTCATCTATACGAAAATAGGAGAATCACATGATTCCCCTACAACTCTATCTCCATTTCAACCTCTTGAGGACTGATTTCTAAATCACTAGATAAAAGAGAAACGGCATCCGTTCTCATGTAGTAAGTATATAAGTCTTCTAGGTCTTGTTGGTTTTCAATCCCTGTTTCAATACTAATCAGAGCCTGTATAAATTCCTTGTAGTGACTCTCCATCATATCTGAAATCTTTTGTTTCATTTCCATAAATACTGATGACGATTCAGTGATACTTGTTTGGTCTATGTCTTGTAAATCCTTTTCTAGGGATTGGTTCCTTCTTCTATTTCCACTAAATCTGAACGTCCATCACCATCAGAATCTGCGCTAAGAGGATTGGTTCCTAGCGCCAATTCTTGAGCATCAGTTAATCCATCTTGATCCGAATCACGTTGATAAATGGCTTCCATATACTTCCTTCTTTCCTAGTTAATCTTTTTTCACTCCAATCCTACCAAATATTCCTTGAAAGAAGTATCACAACAAAAAAGAGAACGAGCCAAAACTGCGTTCTCCTTAAAATGATAAAACATTATTATCAAAGTAAAAAGATGACTTACAGAATCTGTAAGCCACCTAGTCAGTCGGTTTATTCTGGTGTCTGCCACCGCTTGGCCATTACGTCCAAGATTGCTATCGGATTTTGTTCTGGTGTCCGCCACCGCTTGGCCCTTATGTCCAAGATTACTATCAGATTGACCATGAGCCGACCACTCATCTACACCATTATTCTAACGAATATGAGCTACAAACGCAAGAGAAAAACTTATTTTGGATTTATACACTATAGAAAACATACACTATCTTTAGATTGAACTTTTGTTCAAAAATAAGCTATAATGAATTTAAGTAGAAACAGGAGGTAGAACAAATGGCTACAATCAGTTTAACACGTGATATAAAACTAACAAACGAAGATGCTCTAAAAAATTCTTAATCATGAAACCATCTAAAAAGCTACAAGCAGTCTTGAAATCTATTGAAATCACAGACGCTACCGCTCCAACGAAAAAAATAAACTCATTTTAAAAGTATCTGTAAGATGACAATTCAAGTAACACCACTTAAGCAATATCTTGAAAATATTCAAGTGCTGGCTCCTGATAAAACTGAGAAACAAGTTCAGGAGCTATTTAAAACTATCATTTTAGAAAAATGTTAATTTCAAAGATAATGAAGAGATGTTGACTTATCTATCTGATAAAAGCTCCCAATTTTGAAAAAAACAACATCGTTCTCGTAATTTTTATCGTTGAAGAAACTGAAACAAATAACATCATAGGATTCTTTAGTTTATCTCTCAAAAGTTGTTGATATTTCTGATTTAAAGGAATCCTTAAAAAAAGAAACTCGTCCTAAAAAGGAAAAAAAGTCCCAAAAAAATATTGATTATCTCCTGTGTTACTTATCGGTCAATTCGGCAAAAACACAAAGCTAAATAAACTATCAGGACAAGAGTTATTTGAAATTGTAATTCAAAAAATTGAAGAATTTCGAGCAATTGTAGGAACTCAGATGGTATTTTTAGATAGTATCAATCATCCTAAAGTCATTCAATTTTATGAACAGTTCGGATTTGTTGCTTACAGTCAATTGATTAAAGACGATCATCAAGTAAGTTATCAACCTATGGCATTAAATATGTCACTCTATAAAAAATAAGAATCATGTCACCTAAACTGATGACATGATTCTTTTATTTCACCGTATAAGCAAAACTGATGGCACTATCTGCTTGAGAGATTTTTCTAAAGGTATAGTTAGGGTTGCCACCATAGTTGGTTTCAGACACAAGGAAAGAACCGTCATCATATACTTTCTCGACAAAAGCCACATGACCGTAGATGGCTGGTGTGCCATGTGTACCTCCCACAAAAGAAACAATGGCACCTGCTCTTGGTGTAGAGCCAGTTTCCCCACCAAGACTTGAAGCTGTCGCAACCCAGTCCTGACCATTTCCCATGGTATTAATGATTGAAATCTTCTCTCCGTTTCTACCTTTTAGCTTTAATCCTAACTGGTTCATACGAGCCGCAACACCCCATGTACATTGTCCATAGGCATAGGCCATACCATCTCCACCACCAGGAACAGAATGTTCATACAAGTCTCCACGAACACCTTCAAGGGATTGCGGGTCACTTTTGGCCTGTCCTCCATTTGTTTGGCTGAAGCCTTTTTCAATTTGGTAATACCATTCCGTTGCTCTGGTTTGTCTTTCCAGTAGTTTGTCACCAGAATTTCCCTCCCAATAGGTGAGGAAGAGTTGGGCGAGATTGGCTGCACTGCCCGTATTTTTAAAGAAATCCTTTAACCAACTTTGATAGTAAGGACTATCCCCATGAAGCATAAAATCAAGTTGGAGGTCTAAATCATACCACTTCTTATTTTGGGTGCGTGCATAATTTAACAAAGCTGTATGACGTGTTGAACCATCTGCGGTATCCGTCCATTGACCTAACCCCAAACCTCTATGAAGGATATTAGGATAAGCACCACTATAAATGGCTGGCCCTCCTATCGCTAACCAGCTTTCATCATCCCATGAGGAATCGGTAGCGCCAACTGGAGGAGATAAATAATCCCCTTCAGCTCGTTTTAGGATTGATAGAAGACTCTACCGACCAATTTCCTAAAAATAGCCGCAATGGCTTGGGGACTTGCCCCTTGAGATTTCAAAAAACTCATAAATATGTTTTTGCTCGTTCAAACTCATCCCCACCAAACTGACCAATGGCAGGTAAGATAGTTGTCTGAAGTTGAATGACTTTTGGGAAAAATAAAATTGCGGATTGACATACACCAATTTTTTTCTTTCTTGTTCTTATACTTTTGATAGGAAACTTTCAAACCTGTATCGTCTGGTGTTTCACCAATAATATCACCCGTTAGGACTCTTGTCCCTCAATCGCACGGCCATTATGAATAGAATACAAGGTCAATCGACTCTCATTCTCTCCTTTTCCGTTAGTGAGAATAACATTGTCGCCATCTAGAGATACAACTCCATCCATTGGTGCGACAATCGTTTGGTGAGCCTTTCGCTTCTAGTAGAATGTACTCCTGAAGAGTAGGGTTTTCCGTCTAAATCATAGTATCCATAACGATAAGTCATGGTTAGACTATCTTCGTTGCTTTTCCCCTCAAATGGATTGTCCAATTCCTGCATGGAAGCATAGACACCTTCTTCTTTTTAGTTCCTTCATTTCCTCTTGATCGTCTTTCGATAGTTTATACTTAGGAGTTTCATAGAGGTCTTGCATGGATTTCAAATCATCCCCATCGTTTAAATCATGCCACAAAGTAGACAGATAATCCTTGTAAGTTTCTGAACTAAATAAGTGAACTGGTTTGTGTAACTCATAGTCATGGAATTTAAAGTTCATATAGCCCCATCACATCATCAACTTTTTGTGTAATAGGTAATTCCTTTGTCATTTGTGCGAGTATGTTCTGCATCTTCCCAAGTTAGATGGGTATAAGCTTTTTGTTAATTCAAATTCATCTTGTTGAATCAAACTAGCAGATGAAAAATCCTAAAAAGAAGCTCATCATAAGTAAGAGAAGAAAGACTAATCCTCCAACTATCCAGGTTGCAGGATTTCCCAGCCGCAAATGTAAAGAAGGAAAAAGGCTGCTTTTAGTTTTTGATAGATATTTCGGACACTTGTAAAGACCTTGTTTCTTTAATTTTTCGAAACCGATTTTTAAAGGAACTTGGATTATCTTTCGCTAGTTTCCATCCTTTTTCCATCCTTAAAAATGATGGTATCGCTCTTTTTGTGTTGGTCAGTCTTTTCTTGGTAAAACGACCTGTTGCTTGTCCTGTTTTGACACTAGCTTTTCCAAGATTATAAGAAAGTCGACTGTAGCGTTTCCCTTTTCTAATGGTCTCTTGAAGTGTGCGATAGCCTTCTAAATCTTCATTTTCTGAAGCTAACTCTCCACCTTCACGTCCAAGGACATAAAGAAAAGTTTTGGCTTTCCTACTGACTTTTTTTGGACTTATAGGCTTGTTTAGTAGATTTTAGATTCTCTTTTGCGGCCTTGACTTCTTTCTTAGCTTTTAATTCTTCTAAACTCTTCCCTTGAAAGAAAAAATTAGATTTTGCTTTCGATTCCTGACCATAGAGAAATTTTTGATTGGTTTTTCTTTCTTTACGACTCTCTTTTCTTTCTTCTTTTGCTTCTACCTTGGCTTCCTTAAATTGCTTCTTGGCTATTTTCAATCGTTTCCTAGCATGAGGGCAACCGTCTGTCTCTTAATTCTTTCCGATTTCAAAAGAGATGGAGGACTATTTTTGAAGAATATGATTGTAGTCTTCATTTGCTTGTTTTACTCTAGCCTTTGAAGCTTCTCTCATCTCCTCTAGCTTTTCCTTTTATCTCTTTTTCCATGCTTTTTTTCATCCAGTACAGCGGAATCTTTTTTTCTGTTTTCTTTCACCTCCTTCTTTCCTTTTTTTCAAGAATTTCTTCTCATCTTTTTAGACTTCTTCTAAATGCCTTTCAGGGCACGTATGATTTCTCTTTTATCCTTCATTTACCTTCCCCTTAATTAGAAGCCATTTTATCAGGATCCGTACTCATGATATCAAACAATTGAGTACCTTGAGGAATCTTATTTTTAAAGGGAACGACAACTGAACCAGCTTTTATCAGTCCTGCCCCTTTTTCTGGATTGACAAGGTATTTTTCGAGTTCTTTTGACAAGCCTAAGAGTTGAACCAATTCTTCTCGGTCATTTTTTGCTTGCTTGAGGAGAATCATAAATTCACTATTTGCAATAATCCGTCTACCATTTGGATCTAACAATAAGGTTTCGACGTTTTGGGTTATCCCAGTCGGACTGGCTCCATATTTTCTGACACGACTCCACAATTTAAAGAAGAAATCACTGGCATATTTATCTAATAAGAGAAGTTGCATTTCATCAAAATAAATCCAGGTCTTCTTCCCTAATTTTTGGTTCCGAACAACACGATTCCATATCTGATCAAACACTACCATAAGAGCGATTTGTTTCAGCTCATCTCCTAACTTTTTAACGTTATAGATTAAGAAGTTAGATCCTGTCTGAATATTGGTCTTATGAGAAAAAATATCAAGAGAACCTTCGACATATAGTTCCATATCAAGTGCCAAATTCTGCGCTTCTTCTTCTGGTTGTTGGCTCAAGACAAAGACCCATTCTTCCAAAGAAGGCTCTTTAAATGACTGATAAGTGAGTCTCGTAACTCGGTCGATAATCGATTTTTCTCTCCCATCCATTTTTCTATCCAATAACTTACCGATAAAGGATAAAAGAAATTCTGATTTTACCTTTACAGGATCCTCATCCATATTTTCCTCAGACAAGTCAAGGACATTGAGATAGGTTTGGGAATCGGGCGCAATATCAATCATTTCTCCACCAAAAGCTCGTCCAATGACACTGTATTCTGCTTCTGGATCCACGATGATAATTTCTGTATTTTCACCAGATTCCTTGATTTTGGTCGTGATAATTTCATGCTTGGTTGCCATCCCTTTCCCAGCTCCAGATGTTCCTAAAATCAGACCAGACGGTGTATTTAATAGGCTGCGATCAATGGTAATAATATTGCTTGAGATTTGATTGATACCGTAATATTTCCCACTACGGTCTTGCAAATCTACTGAAGTCCATGGAGAGTTCACTGCTATATTGGACGTTAATAAACTCCGTGATACGCCCTCTAGAAAATCACAACCAAATGGCAGCAAACTATTAAAGGCTGCTTCTTGCATATATGGTAGTTTATCAATCATTAGGTCATTTGAGCCAGCCACTTGTTGAATAGTGTCTAGTGCTTGTTTGAGTTCTTCTTCATCCTGACCAAAAACACCAATCAAGAAGACTGTTTGAAATAGTTTATCTCCTGTCTCGGTCATGGTTTTTAAGAGTTCCTCAGCTTCATCGATATTGCTTTCTAATACATGACCTACTTTTTCCAAATAGATACCTGTACGAGCTAGTTTTTGTTGTTCCCCAATCTTTTGGGATTCCATTAAGGTTTTCTTTGTTCGTAGTTTCTTCATGGCATCTGCCTTGGTCGAACTTTGAGCATGGAGGCTTACAATCAATTCCAAATCTCCTTGCATGAGGTCTCTGATAAACTGATCTCCTAATTCCATACCGTAGTCTCTCACATAGACAATCTGTAATAAACGGTCATTGATTTGTAGGTAATTCTTGTTTTTAAAATCCAAGAGATTAGGTGCTATGAAGTGACGAGTTGTCTGACCCGATCTCGTTAAATCACGGTAAGAAAAAGGAAGATGGTGTTCTCCTCTAAGCATATCGGCCAACAAGTTCACCCGTTCTTCTCCAGCCAAGGATTCAAATCGTGCATCAATTTCTGAGAAACCACTCTTGAAATATTCGCCTATTTGAGACAAGGAACGATAGGCTTGTTTGGGATTAGAATCCTTTCTACCAAAACTAATCAGTTTCACAGCTGAAAAATTATTTTCACCACTGTCTAAATCTGATTCATCATCCGATTCAATTCTTTACGATAGCTATCATACCCATCTTCTTTTTCCTCATACAGAACACTCTGTCTAAACTTTTCTAAATTCAATCTTTTATTAAAGATGGTCAATTGGAAGTTGGTTTGATCGTCTAAAGAGTTAATCAAATCAGAATACTTCTCAATGATTGCGCCCTTGTCTTCTAAACCAACGGTCTGATAATTGACATCACCAAGTAAAGTAGCTTTGTGAGAAAATAATCTTCTTTTTACCTGCATCAGACCATTTTGATACAGGGCTTGATAGGAAAGAGTATTAGCCGTTGATGGTAACACTTCCTCTTTTTTTCCTTTAACTTCTTCCTTTTTATTAGTCATTGAAGTTTTTTTGTTTCTTTAATGTATTTGATTTTCTTTTTCATGTTCAGAGTCCTTTCTTTCCTGTAATTGTGCGTAGGGGAACCGTTAATTCAAAAATGAAGACGGTATTTCAAATAATGTTCAAAAATATAAATCATTGGGTTTATAGACTCCAAAAAGCATGAGGGGGATGGTAAAAGCAAACACAAAACCGTAAACAAACCAATCTCCAAATTGCCAGAAAAAGAGATTCAAGCCCAAAACAATAATTGTGACAATAAAGGCTGGTAAAACAAAGATGATTTGTCTTGTGGTGAAACCTAACCAAGCCCTGTGTTGGTATTTTGAGATGTCTTTAAAGACACGTGTATTCATGACTTTCCTTTCTAAAAAGGCTAAGAAGCAATCACTTCCTAGCCTTTATCTAATTACATACCTAAGATTGAGCGAGCCGTACGTTGAGAACCAACGAGGGCAATAATCAGTAAGATAGCTTGTATCAAACTACCAAACATAATCGCAAGTGATTGCAGGACTCCTGCACCATTTGAAACAGCTATTTTCCCAGCAGATTCAAACAAAGGAACAAGAGAAACAATCAGAAAAATAAGAACCCCTTGTACCGCATAGACCATAATATTTTTTAAATAGCCAATACCAATAGACTTCCATTCATCACTTAAAAATGTTGGAATCGTAAGAGGGGCAAATGGGATCATAAGGTAGAGTTGAATAAATCGAATAGATACCAAAAGATTAACCATGGCTGCACTTACTATCCGAACAAGCCAAATGAGGAGGGCGAAAAAAAGCCCACAATCATCCGGCCAATAAATCCTGAACCCCTTTTAATCCAGAGATGGTATCATACTTTGCCCCACCGTGAGCCACAATCGAGGCCACTTGTTCAATGGCATGACTCGCAATCCCGATGATGGCTTCTACAATCACGGTAGTGTTGGTAATTACAACTGCGACCATAATATAACTAATCAACATCGGCGCTAATGCTTCAAAGGTCATCGCTCCACCAGAGTTAGCAATTTTCTTTGCCATCTTCGAAAATTCTAAGATGAGAACAACTGATAAAATCGCAACTCCAAGAGGGCTGCATGACACTTTTAGTAATACTAGACATATAAGTCCAAACTGTTGGATTGTAGCTAGATAGGGATTTAATCAGATCTACTGTAGATTGTAAATCTACATTAAATCCTTCAAATAAATTTTCAGCTGATATTTTTTCAGATGCAAGGTAAACAAAGGGTGAGACTAAACTAAGATTCATGTCATTGTTTATCCTCCTAAATTGAAATCTGGGTTACAAAGGCTCCAGCAGCCCCGACCATAACTCCACCGACAATTTCAAGAATGGCATTCCGAACACCTGGTCCTCCATCTTTAATGTTGGTTGCAAGATTGACAATCCCCACAACAACGAGAAAGGCACCAACGGCAATCAATCCCTTCTGTAACAAAGACATAGCTTGTGCAAACATAGCACTTGCGTCTACTCCATAAACAAAACCTTTAAAATGCGTAATCATCTATTTCCTCTTTTCTATTTTTATTTTAAACTAGATTCAAAAGTTAAATCACGAATTCTAAGGCCTTCAAGATGATTTTCTTGTCTTTGATTCAAAGGATTGATTTGATAGTTCCACCACCGTTCATCGGTTTCTTGATTGGCTAGGTACTTCCAGTTTGGATGCTTGGTTGAATTGTATTTTTTGCTTTTAAAGACAGGCATATTGGCAATTCGAACCAAGCATTCATGCCGTTTCATATTTCCGACCTCATCGGGTGTCATTAGATCACGAGCAATCTTTTGATGAGAAAGGGATCCTGAACCTGTCTGGCCAAAGGAACGACTAGTATTTCGAACATCAATGGTTTGTTTACCGAGTAAACCACTCATAAATTTAAAGGTATCTTCATCATTACCACCTAAGTATACTAAGCTATCACAGTTCCCAAGAATGGTTTTCCAAGCTTCTTTTTCTTTATAGAGCCCTTGAAGTTGGGCAATATTTGTAGAATAGGAACGAGACTCATATTTCGAGAACGGACTGTTGAGGTTTGTTCAGCAAAATCTGGAATTTCTCCGATATTTGCGAACTCATCTAAATAGACTCTCACATGAAGAGGCAATTGACCCTTAAAATCAATATCTGCTTGTCTTGTTAGGGTTTGAAATACGGTTGAAAAAAAGAGGGCTGAAAGAAAGCGAAAGGTACTATCGTTATCTGGGATAACTAAGTAAACCATTGATTTTTCCTTGCCCCATGTCTTCATATCAAGGGTATCTCTTTTGGTCAAATCCATGACACTTTGAATATTGAAGAGGGCAAATTTAGCAGTGGTTACAGCTATGACAGAATCCAGAGTCTTATCCTTATAATTTTGAAAATCTGCCCAATTTCGCATGGTAAAATTTTCAGTTCCCATACTTTTTAGCATAATTTTCAAATAGAATTTCTAAGACACTTTTTTCTTGGTTTTCACCCTTGGATAAGTGTTTAATGAGTTTTTGAGATTTCAGCAAAACTTGGATAACGTCCCTCGTTTTTTTCGCTCTTCCACTTCTTTTTTTTGACCTTTCAACAAGTTTTGGTATTCCTTTTGACTTAAACGACTTTCTTCTATGAGCTGTTCTCTTGTTTTTGGGTGGATTATAGAAATCGACCAAGTAGGAGGCTAAAGCTCGTACCAAAAGTCATAGAAGCTTCATCCCAAAAATGGATCACTACGGGAGCCAGAGCCTTTGGTGTTATTGAAAATAAACCGTCAGCATGCGATTCAAATCGTTTTCTGTCTCTATATAGCGAAAAAGGATTGAAAGCCATCTGAGTTCTTCATATTGACTAAATCTAGCACCTTTACTTGGTAGCCATGTTCTAAAAAAAGAGTTTGCCTGTTTTTCTCGGCCAAGTGATCTTTAGGATCCACTACAATATTAGAACTATTCATCTGAATCAGATTGGGTTTCACAAAGCGAAAATGTCTTCCCACTTCCTGAACCTCCGATCACCGCAATATTCTTATTTCTATCATATTGGGGTGGTTTTTTTATCTAATAATGTCAAACGAACATCTTGTGCTAAGATCGTATCATGAGAAAAATTCCTTTACCGTAAAAGAGCTTCTTTTTCTTTTAGAGTTCCAAAACAGGGCGCTCCCGTATTCTACCCCTTCTCGGTATTGTTTTTTTACCAGTCTCTAGATAGAGATAAACCAGCAACATCATCACAAAAGCCTAGTAGAAAAAAAGCACTTGATTTTTCCAGTAAAAGGAAACATTCCATGGCGACTGAAGAACTTCATCTTGACCTTCCATCAGAAGATGAGTCCATTTATCTAAGGTATTTCCAGTATAGGAATCATACAAAAAGCGTCAAACGATGAAAAAAAGATAGCCTAGTAAGATACCTAACAGTGAGAATAGTAGGAATTTCTTTCCACTGTACATCATCTCACCATCTCTTTCTGTTTGACGGCTCCTTCTTGTCTAAAGGTAATTTGGGATTTAGCTTCATCAATAGCATCGTCTAAATGACTTATCCATGGTAAAATCAGCTAATTTCTCTGGATCATTAACCATTTTTTCTAACAGATGGTCTAAATGATTGTCTAGAATCGAACGGTCTTTCGTGTAGAAATGAAGAGAATCCCCTTGCCAAGCGATGGCTAAAGGAATCTCTTCTTTTTCTAAAAAAGCTTTAAATTTCTCTATATCAATTGGTTTGTCTAAAAAATCTTTTTTCAGATTAATCGTATCAATCGAATAAGGAGATTGTAGCAATTCTTCTAATTTCTGCACCCCTATCTTATAGGCGGAATCCTGTGCTAAAGCCTGACGTCTAGACCATTCTAGAATCTTTAAGAGACTTTTTACAGTAAATAAAAGACTACGCTCAGCATATTGAACTGCCATTCGTTCCTGTTGTTCAGAGGACATCTGATGCCTCCTTCTTCACAAATAGCAGCTTTTCCTTCTTTATAGCGATAAGCTATCAATTTCTGACGTTGCTTAATCGACTTGATAACCTGCAGTAGATCTCTCGAATAAGGTTCTCGAAGAGTAACTTCTACTGCTTTCCCATCAAAGATACCAACACGTTTAAATTCAATGTAGTCTTTTTTGAGATGTCCTAAGCCCATACCAAAGGGAAAGTGATGAATCAATTGGATGGTACAACCACCTTTATTTCCCATTTGTTTCAAATCATACAAGTTTACTACCTTCATGATTAACTCCTTTATCTAGTTTGTCGCATCGTTTAAGTCTGGTAACGATAAACTCCGTGTCTGTTAGAAAATTCTCACACACGTCTTGTGCCAGTTGCCCTTCACAGGGAAATACTCTCAGTCCCTACTTACACAGGCACGCTAATCAAGACGGAGTGGATTCAATTTTCAAAGAACAGGTAGCTTTATTATAGATAAGAGTAGTTGAAATTTTTATCACATTTTTGGAGTTATTGGAATAAAAAAAGCAACTCACTGCTTTACGAATGAGTTACTTTTGTACTAAAATATTTGTTGCATAATTTCCCTAATAACCTGAACAGAGTTATCAAATGAGATATCTTTAGCATACTTAAATTGGCGTTGATAACGAATCCATAGCTCTTTCTGATAATCAGAAATTTCAATTCCTCTCACTTGTTCTTCCCAATTATCAATAGTATCTTTACTTTTACGTTTTTCTGCCGTATTCTCAAGTGCATTTTTTAATACTTCAAGATTAATCTCTTCTTTTCTAAGTTTATACAAGGTGAAAAGATCATATCGATCACGTGGACGCGTCGAAGCTAATCCCCTACTGATGATCGTTTCTAACTTTTCAGCAAGTACAGTCTCTAGATTATATGTCCATATCTTGATGCTTTCATTAGTAAAGATAGAAGTCATTGAATAAGTAATTTCTCTTGGTGTGATCTTATCACCAGTAGTAATATCAATAAAAACAACCTCCTTTAATGTATCGAAAAGTTGCATTTAATTTTAATGAAAATCCTCCATATTCATCATCTTGGCGAATAGGTTCTAGCTTATCTACTGAAAATGAAAATCCATCAGTTTTAGAACAAAGAATCTCTTCAAAGATATGAATCAAATTTTCTCTGCTCATTTCGGTTCCCTTCAGAGTGACATCTAAATCCATTGTGGTTCGCTTATCTAGTCCAATCATTTGACCTATTAGATACCCTCCTTTTACAATGAAGGAATCTCTATAAGAACTAGTAGAAATCAGCTTTTAACACTTGCTCAATTAAATAATGTTGTTGTACTTGTTGAGCTGGAATTCCTTTATCTTTTGAAATGTTTTTGATTTTTGCTTTAAAGCTATTCGCATTTGAAAACATTAAGATAGTACCTCCGTATAAGATTGTAACTTATCAGTTACTTTAAATAGCTGGGCATAATAAAAATAATTTGTGTAAATGAAATTTTGATTTCTGTTGAAAAATATTTTCTTAAACGCTGGTGCAATAATTTGAAGATCCACCTGATGAACTGGTCTTAGACACTCAACCAAAAACTCGTTCAACTTCATAAACTTTAATAAATTGGCCAGGAAGACGCTCTATTTCAATAATTCCTTCACTATAGTGAGAGCGTAAAAATAATAGGACATATATCTGCTTCCTTAATGTTTTTTTGGTATTCGTACCATAAGGAAAAACTCATCGTCATGTTAAAAGGGATAGTCAAAGATAAACCATGTAACCAAAGTGCTGTCTCCAAAGAAAAGATTCCCTTTGGAAATCGATACTGAAGAACAAACCACTCATCTAAATAAATATCAGGTAAGCGATATAAGCCTTTTTCTGCAGCATCGATTTTTCCTTCTGTAACCATTTTTAATAAGGTTTTGTAGTGTAAATTTTCATCTATCACTTGTTTAAAAGTTAAAAAAACCATACTGATTGAAAGAGTTCATCAGTTTCTCTTTTTATCAACCATACTCATTCTCCTTTCTTTAGAAATAAAAATGCTAACATCTTCTATATATGTTAGCATTTTTGTTTCTTTAAAATCAATTCATTTAGTTTTTATTTCAAAATTAATCCATACGTAAAGACAGACCAGCTATTATTAAAGAAAAAATAAGACATAGACTGATAGGTTCCACACTAAATGTAGACCCATACTGCCCCATAAATCAGATTTATAGCGCACCATCCCTAAAAACATCCCAAGTGAAACATACAAACACCAAGCTAGAATGGTTCCTGGATGATGAGCTAAGGCAAATAAAACACTTGTCAAAGCAACTCGAATATCTAATTTTCTAACCAAGTTCCATAAAATTTCTCGATACAAAAATTCTTCAACCATACTCGCATTGATTAAGAACAATAAAAATGAAAACCAAGGAACTTGATGTTGAAGGCCAATTAAGTTTGCTTGATTCGTGCTTTCTTGAGCATGAATCAGACTAAAACATAGACTTATAATCAGTAGACTAACGAATCCAATACCAATCCACTTTATCCTAATTTTCATATTGACCTTGGCCACTTGTTTACGTTGATCATACATCCATAAAAAAGAAATGAGTGACGCTCCATAGAGAATCTGTAGTATAGTTAACTCACTACTACAAAGCAAATTTCAGTAAGTATAGAGATACCAATAAAGACATTTACTTGTTGGAATATATAAACTGGAATTATTCTTTTCATAGTTACCTCCGAAATAAATCTTCATAATCTAAATCTAATACCTGCACAATCCTTTCTACCCATGGACTTTGAGGCATTCGTTGTTCCATCTTGTAGTGACGAATCTTTTGATACAAACGATTCAATTCACTTGGATAGTGAAACTCTCCCGCAAACATTTTTCTGGTTAACTCAATCCAGCTAATATTTCTTTCAGCCAAAAATAATGGACAAGTTCTCCCAAAAATCGTTCAGCCATATTTCTTCTCCTTTAGTTAGATAAATAATGTGTTTGTGCCATGTAAATCAATTGTTTCGTATCTCTTGGCAATAAAGCTCTAGCTTCCTCCAAATTTAGATTTGGATAAACTCTTTTATTCGAAACCGCAAGAGGAAGTCTGATGGTTAGTTCAGGATTTTTTAATATCATCTCGATGAAATCTGTTAATTTTAGGTTATCTCGATTCTTAAAACGTAATAAATTTGGAGATAAAAACTCGAAACAATCTGAAGAATAGCTCATCATCTCAATTAATTTGTCCTTTGTCATTTCAGAAATAGAATGACGAGATGACCTCAATGCCATACTTTTGAAAGAAAGTCTAAAAGAAGTTGATTTCTTTGGCTATTTTTACTTAGATAGAGATCAATCATGGGAGACCTCCCAAAGATTCGGTTCCATTTGATATTCTGAGACGATTAAGGAATCTAATAAATTTGCGAAGTTAATCGGTTTCTTGTCTTCATCATAAGCTTTTACAGTTACTTGGGTTGTAAGTATTCCCTCTTTTCCCTCGGCTCGATAGCCTTGTCCATATAAAACAAAAACAAGATTTTGATGATCATCTACAAAGGCATCAGCTCCCATTCTTTATGTCTTGACTTTCAAGGAATTCCATAACGTTTTGAAGATAGGACTCGTAAAATAGTGGGTAGTTGTGTTTTTTTATGGTAATCATCTAAAAAAATGTTACTTCAAACTCACATGGATAATTGGGTATCAAAAAAATAATTTGTTCATCCAGCTGTTTGATTTCTGCATCATGTAATTCTGTTTCTAATTCATCACAATCTAGTATTGATTCTTTATTTAATGCTTTCATCTTTTTCCTCTATTTCTTTTTAATTTCTTTTGCGATTGCGGCAATCACAGGAACGGTTACACTATTACCAGCTTGTTTATAGAGCTGACTATTACTAGAGACTTTTCTAGCAGCTTCAAAAGCCCAATCAGGAAAGCCCTGCAAGCGAAAACACTCTTTGGGAGTGATTCGTCGTATTCTCAAACGGTAGAAATTGTCCATCTATTAAATACACCAGCTACATGATAAACTTGTTTATCTTCTCCTTCATAGCTAGCCACTACTACTCCCATTTGTCCACTAGTTGTTAACGTATTAGCTATACCTTTTCCAACTCTACCACGACGATACTGAGAACTTGGTCTTTCCAAATTGATTGAATCTCCAATCTCTGCTTGAGCATATCCTTTTTTACGTTGCCTCCCGGACTTTTAGAAATTGGATTGGTTCTGGAATCAGTATTTTGGGGATTTTATCTCCACCTTGCATTGTAGTCAGTGTTGGAGATAAGCCCCTCACTTCCATAGACGCGACCAGTTTCCTTAAAGCTAGTCGGTAAATCTCCAACAACGACAATACCATGACGATCCTGAGTATTTAAAGTAAACATCGGCTCTTGGTTTTCCTTAAAGCGTCTCCCATTTTGTCTCTTTGTCTAATCTATCTGGTGTAATGCAAGGAATCGCAATCTTAAATCCTTCTCCTTTTCCACGAACTAAGGTTGGCGCAAGACCTTCTGAATAATAGACTTTACCGCTCATTCCACTTTTTGATGGATTCAAATTCCCTAATGTTTTCAAAGTCTCAGAGTTAGTTGCTTGACCTTCTCGTCTGAAAGGAAATAAGAGTCTGGTACCTTTTCTTTCTAGAATGTCCGATAATAAACACCCTCTCTCTGTTTTGGGGAACGCCAAAATCCTTACTGTTAAGCACCTGCCACTCAACATCAAACCCCAACTCATCAAGTGTGGTAAGGATTGTGGTGAACGTCCGTCCCTTATCGTGATTGAGTAGGCCTTTAACATTTTCAAGAAAAAAAGAAAACGTGGTTGGATTTGTTTTGGCCGCCCGAGCAATTTCAAAGAACAAAGTTCCTCTAGTATCTTCAAATCCCAATCGTCTTCCTGCGATTGAAAATGCTTGACAAGGGAATCCCCCACAGATGATATCGACTTTCCCTCTAAGTTTTTTAAATTCGTCATCTGAAACATCTCGTATGTCATGAAATTCTATTTCTCCTTTCCGTTTGAAAAAAATGGACTTATAAGATTCTCTAGCAAATTTATCAATCTCACAAAAATCCAATACACTCGTGTCCGACACTTTCCATTCCAAGTCGAAAGCCACCGATACCTGAAAATAAATCAATAAATCTCATTTCTTTATCACCCCTTTCTGATCGACTATCAATGTCCGAAAGAGTCATACCACTTGAAATGACAAATGAGCATAACTAATATCCACTCGATTGGCGACATTTAACCACCTCCTTTTCTAACACGGTTATTCCAAACAGAATACAAGCCGTTAAACACAAATTCAGCAAGTACTTCCGCTCGTCTAACAAAGCGAACATTGTCAAGAGCATACTGATAGATTCTCTCAAAATCAGTCATAGCAATTTCACTGGCTGTTTCAGAAAAACCTTCTCGTCTAAATTGATCTTGTACCAATCCCCAAATATAATCTCGATCATATTTTGTGACCTTTTCTACTTTTCTTTTCAAGATAGGTTGAGTATTCCTATCCTCCTCATCCTCAATAAATAAAGAATCAGTCTCACTATATTTAGTCTCACTAACTTCAGTCTCACTAGGGGCTGAATATGAGACGGGGGCCGTTTCATTTTCAACCTGCCCTAGTCTTTTTTTAACACTAGGCCTGTTTGAATTATCTACTGGGGTAGAAGATAATTCCCCTAAATAAATCTTATTAGCTAGTCTTCCTTTCTCACTTGAAGACTGTTGAACTTCATCAATTAAGTCATATTCTTTAAGAGTTTTTTTGATGGACAGTAATTTTGACTTCGAACAACCTAACAGCCTCATCAGTTTAGAATTAGAAAATACTAAATAGACCGCGCCTTCTTCATCTATCCAACCACGACTGAGAGATAATTCTAAACGATCTTTTAAAATAGAATAAGCCACCTTTACTTCTAGTTTCATATCCATATATTTCTCATCCTCAAAAAAAGAATTTTTAGGTAATTTATAATACCGTTCTGAAGTTTGGTATTGATTTGCGGTAATTCGTTTCATAGCGCTCCTCCAAGTTCTTTGAGTATTAAATCTCCACTTGATTCCAATCGAACCAAGCCACTTTTTTCTAATTCAGCCATAAGAGATATGGCTTCAACAATATCAATTCCCATTTCACGTACTAAAAATGAAATGACAATATAGCGTGATGATTGTAATTCTTTTGTCATTTTCCCTCCAGAAAATAAAAAAAGGAGAACAATATTCAACTGTTCTCCAAAATAATTTTATTTTAAAAAAACCCTGCCAAATTAATTTTTGGTAGGGTTTTTGGTAGGAAACTAAATTAATTTATCAGTTTCTAAAATGTGTTCACGATTCTAAAAGGCTGATACTATAGTATTCCGAATTCTAATTGGTATATGCCTCTTATTTAAGAGTAACTGAAGCTCCAGCTTCTTCCAATTTAGCTTTGATTTCTTCAGCTTCTGCTGCTGCAACGCCTTCTTTGATGACACCTGGTGCACCATCAACAAGTTCTTTAGCTTCTTTAAGACCAAGACCTGTGATTTCACGTACAACTTTGATAACGCCGACTTTCTTGTCGCCTGCAGCTGTCAATTCAACGTCAAATGAATCTTTAGCAGCATCTTCAGCGCCACCAGCAGCAGCTACAGCTACAGGAGCAGCTGCAGTTACACCAAATTCTTCTTCGATAGCTTTTACAAGGTCGTTCAATTCAAGGATTGAAGCTTCTTTAATTTCAGCAATAATGTTTTCAATGTTCAATGCCATTGTTATTTCCTCCAAATAAGTTTTTAAATTTTTATAATAGTTTTTTTCGTAGCTAGGCTACGCTGCGTAGCTTAAGATTAAGCTGCGTCTTCTTTTGTTGTCTGCAACCGCTTTGACTGCAAAGAGCAACGTTGCGCACTGGCGCTTGAAGTACAGAAAGGAGCATAGAAAGAAGTCCTTCGCGGTTTGGAAGAGTTGCAAGAGCAACGATCTCTTCTTTAGATGCGACAGCGCCTTCGATTGCACCACCTTTGATTTCAAGTGCTTCAGCGTTTTTTTAGCAAAAAGTCGTTCAAGATTTTTCGCTGGTGCGATAACATCTTCGTTAGAAAAATGCTACTGCAGATGGTCCAACAAATACTGATGCAAGATCTTCAAGACCAGCTTTTTCAGCTGCACGACGCAAGATTGAGTTTTTTTAATGACTTTATACTCAACTTCGCTTCCACGAAGCTCACGACGAAGAACTGTATCTTGCTCAACTGTCAAACCACGAGCGTCAACAACGACGATAGATGCAGCAGCTTTCATTTTTTTCAGCTACTACGTCAACTAGTTCCGCTTTTTTTTAGCAATAATTGCTTCACTCATTAGTGTGTTCACCTCCGTAATTATTTTGCTTGGGGAATTTTTCCAAAAGAAAAACGCGCCCAAACCTAGACACGAAAGTACAATACGCTTCTTTTTACATGATACGTTTTGTCCTCGGTAGGATCTTTATGAGTCGAGCTCCCCTACTGTCTTAGGCAGTTTTTTTCAAACCGTATATAAGTATAGCATAGAAAAAAAGAATGCAAGATTTTTGCAAACTTTTTTTAAATTTTTTTAAATCTCTACTGTCAAAACTTTGCCTTGCTTGACCACCTGTTCTCCAGCGATATAAACATCATCAACATCACTGGACTTGACTGCATAAACGAGATGAGAGAGCATATTTTCCTGAGGTTGGAGATGAATTTTCCCTTGTGGTTGAATAACGAGAAAATCTGCTTGCTTACCGACTTCTAGGCTTCCTATCTGCTTTTCCATTCCTAGAACCTTAGCTCCTTCGATTGTCAGTGCCTTGAGGGCTGTTTCGATAGGAAATTGGCTGGCATCTCCACTCTTCATCTTCTGAAGGAGGGCTGCAGTCCGTCCTTCCTCAAACATGTCTAGATTGTTATTGGAAGCAACGGAGTCTGTCGCAATCCCCACTGCTACTCCTGCTTTTTGGAGTTGGATGATTGGAGCGATCCCTGAGGCCAGTTTGAGGTTACTGATAGGATTATGGGCGATAGCCACTTGAGAAGTTGCCAAGCGTTCAATTTCTCTCTCGTTTAACTCGACCCCATGAGCAAAGACAGACGGATGATCTAATAACCCAGTTCTTCTAGAAAGGCGAGGGGACGTTTGCCATAGCGTTTGAGGATAATTCCTGATTCCTCCTCGGTCTCCGCCACATGGATATGGATGGGAATATTCAGCTCTTTTGCCATATCTAAGCTTACTTCCAGTAAATCTTTACTACAGCTGTAGGGAGAATGAGGGGCTACCATAATCTTGAAATTTGGGTTTTCATATCCTAAGATTTCTTCTATAATGGATCGTGTTCTGCTTATAGTCTCAGCAGTTGTTTCTGCCTCTGAAGAAAAGAGGGTCGGTGAGAAATAACAACGCATCTTGGAAGCCTTGACTGCCTGATAAATTTGCTCAATATCCACACCATTGGGATTATACATATCGTTGAAGGTTGTTGTCCCTGACTGGAGCATCTCCGTCAAAGCCTCTTTGACCGCCTTGGTAGTCATGTCGGGAGTAAATCCTGCTTCTGCTGGCCAAATATAGTCATTGAGCCATTCATGGAGATTACTATCATCCCGGATCCCTCGCAAACCTGTCATAGCAGAATGGGTGTGACAATTGACCAAACCAGGCATGATCCAGGCTCCCTGATAGTCTATAATCTGCTCAGCTTGCTCTAAAATCTCTGGCTCCTCTTGGCCGACATAGACGATTTGAGAGTCCTTAACGGCTAAGATGCCATCCAAATAAACATGGAAATCTTGGTCACAAGTCACGATATTTACATGCTGATAGACTTTCATTGTTTTCTCCTTCTAAGACCTTGATTTTTTCTAGCTATTGTAACAAAAAAGTCACCCGAAGGCAACTTTTTTTCGTTCATAAGATTTTAAAATAGAAAGGATTATTCAGAGCTAAAAGCTGCAGCTTTCTGCATTTGGTAATACTTGCCCTTTCTAGCCATGAGCTCTTGATGATTGCCATGCTCCACAATGTCACCATCTACCAAGACAAGAATCAAATTCGCATCCTGAATGGTTGACAAACGGTGGGCAATGATAAAGCTTGTACGTCCCTTCATGAGCTTGGCAAAGGCATCCTGTACTAGCACTTCTGTCCGTGTATCAATGGATGATGTCGCCTCGTCTAAGATAAGAATCTTTGGAATAGCTAGAAAGACTCGGGCGATGGTCAAGAGCTGAGCCTGACCAACAGAGAGAGATTCTCCTGCATTTTCCAACTTAGTATCATATCCCTGTGGCAACTGTTGGATGAAAAAGTCTGCATTGGCTGCCTTTGCAGCAGCAATCACCTGCTCCCGACTGGCATCAGGATTTCCAAAGGCAATATTATCATGAATGGTTCCTTGCTTGAGCCAGGTTTCTTGGAGCACCATGCCAAACTGCTGTCTCAATGATGCTCGGGTATAGTCGTAAATGGAACGACCATCTAACAAGATATCTCCCGAGTTAATGGGATAAAAACGCATGAGGAGATTGATAAGAGTTGACTTACCAGCACCTGTCGGACCAACGATGGCTACCTTGCTACCAGCTGGGATTTCAATAGACAAGTCCTTAATCAAGATCTTCTCAGGATGGTAGCCAAAAGAAACATGTTTAAAGGAAATAGCTCCCTTCACTTGGTCGCTGGTCAAGACTTCCTTACCTGTTTCAGCCACCTCTGGACTTTCTAAGACAGCATAGACACGCTCTGCGCAAGCGAGAGCACTTTGCAACTCGGCTAGTACTGAAGAAATATCGTTAAAGGGCTTGGTGTACTGTTGGACGTAATTCAAAAAAGTCACTAAACGTCCGATGGTCAAGGTGGATCCCATCATAATACGATAAGCTCCTACTCCAGCTAGAAAGCGCATAAATGAGCGCATTGACAAAGCGAGTCGAAGGATTGACCGTTGAAGAATAAAAGATGGCTGATTGAGAATATCCTGAGTAGTTGGCATTCGCCTCGTGCAGTCTTTGGATAAACTCTGTTTGAGCATTGAAGGACTGGATAATAGTCTGCTGGCTAAGCGATTCTTCAATCAACTGAGTCTGAATTCCCCTGGTCTCTGTTTGCTTCTGGAAGAGATGATAGGATCGTCTTGGCAATAAAGCGTGAAATCACCATAGACAGTGGCGTCAACAGCAAGACCAAGAGGGTCATGAGAAGATGAATTTGGAGCATGGCTAGAATACTAACAAAAATCATCAAGACGCCAATGAAAAATTGGTTAAAAATCATGGTCAAGCCAGCTGCCAGCTGTTCTATGTCTGTGGTCACACGACTAACCATCTCTCCACTGCCCTGCCGATCCACAAAAGCAATCGGTAAACGATGAAGCTTATGAATGATTCGCTCTCGTAAATCTCTGGTATAAGAGAAGATTAGGCGATTATAGAGGAGAGGATTGGTCCATTGTACCAGAGTATTTCCTATGACTACCAAGATCATCTGAATAAAGATCTGCCAAAAAACTGGTGAAGAGCCAGCCACTAGGACCTGGTCAATGACCTGCCCAATCAAAATAGGTAGGTAGATTGATAAGCCAACTTGGGCAATAGTTCCTAGAAAGGCTAGGAAAAGGAGGAAAGGATGACTTGCAAGGTCTTTAGCCAAACGTGTGAGCGTCTGGTTAGCAGTTTGTCGTCTCATGCTAGTCCTCCTTTCCATGTTGGGATGCATTGATTTCACGATAGACTTGACTAGTCTTCATCAGGTCCTCATGCTTGCCAACAGCTAGAAGATCTCCTTTTTCCAAAAGGAGAATCTGGTCAGCCATCTGTAAAGTCGAGGTTCGTTGAGAAATCAAGATCAAGCTCGTGTTTGGTAAGTTTTCTCGGATAGCTTTCAAGAGCTTGGACTCGGTAATGGTGTCGAGGGCCGAGGTCGCATCATCTAGGATAAGAAATGGAGCTTGGCGCAAGACTGCTCGAGCGATAGACAGCCTTTGTTTTTGCCCACCTGAGAAATTTCGCCCTCCTGCCTCAACTAGGGCATCCAAGAGTCCTTCCTTTTCACTGACAAAATCCTTTGCTTGCGCAATTTCCAAGGCCTGCCAGAGTTCTTGATCAGTTACTTCTTGATCTAAACCTAGAGTCAAGTTGGAACGAACGTTTCCCTTAAAGAGTTCGACTTTTTGGGGCACATAAGCAATCCAAGATCTCCACTCCTCTAAACTAAGAGGACTACGTCCATCTCGATAAAGGTCAATGCTTCCCTTATCTAGTTGATAAAGACCAAGTAAGACTTGCACTAAGCTTGATTTACCAGAACCTGTTCCCCCAATGATACCAAGGATTTGCCCTTGCTTCATATCAAAGGAAATGTCTCTCAGAGAAGGCTGGGCCGCATCAGGATAGGTAAAGGTCAATTCTTGGACTTGTAAAACCTGATTACTGGCAACTTGCTTTTGTTCCAACTCTGAATGGATGTCTTCTGGATCTTGAGCAAAGACTTCCTCAATTCGTTTGGCTGAGATATAGGACTGGTTGAGAGAATTAATCAGCATGGCGAGCTTGACCAATTCCACCAAGATCTGCAAGAGGTAGTTGATAAGAGCAATAAGAGCACCTTGACTAAGCAAGCCTCCTTGAATTGAGATATAGCCCTTCCAGATAACGATAAGGAGGGTCCCATTGACAATCAGATAGGTCAGAGGGGTTAATAAACTAGACCAGAAACCTGTCTTTTCTTGCAATCTGGCATAAACTTGGTTAAGGGTTTGAAAAAACTGTAACTCTCGTTTTTCTTGCCCAAAAGCACGAATCACCCGCATCCCTTGTAATTGCTGGCGCGTTTTCTGAACCAGTTGGTCCGTTTTCTTTCTGAGACTGCTGTAGAGAGGATTGACCAGTCGAGAGAGCCCTACAATGACAATGGTCAAAATGACAACCATGACCAAAAACCAGAAAGTCAGCTCAGCTGAGATTCGATAGGCCATAAAGATGGCCCCAAAAACGATAATAGGCGCTCGCAAAAAGAGACGCAGGAATTGATTGATACCAGTCTGAATCTGGTAGATATCCGAGGTCAAGCGGGTCACCAAGCTAGAAGTTGTCAAACGATCTCTGCTGTCCTTGGGCAAGGAAAGAATATGACGATAGAGGTCGTCTGTCAGTTCTTTGGCAAATCCTACCGCAGCCTTAGCTGAGTAGAACTGAGCCATCAAGGCCACTACAACGCCAATCACTGCAAAGATAAGGAGCAGGCCAATCTGCATCCAGAGGTGTCCTTGATCTCTCTGAGGCAAAGATTGGTCAACAATCCCAGCAATAACCATGGGAACCAAAAGCTCAAACACAGCTTCGAGTAACTTGAATAAGGGGGCTAAAATGGATTCTTTGATATAGGGTCTGAAGTAAGATAATAAGTGTTTCATAAATCCCTTCTATTCTTATTCTGGAAATGAAGAAAGTGGAAATGCCCACCCTCTCTGTTTTATTTGTTTAAAGTAAGGCAATAAATAGCCGTATCCCTGCTTCTTCCATCTCATCCTTGGCTACAAAATCGCAAGGAGGCCGAATTGATACAGTAACGGAGACCACCTAACTCCTGCGGTCCATCTGTGAAAACATGGCCCAAGTGAGCATTGCCTGAACGAGAACGAACTTCGATTCGCTCCATACCATGGCTCATGTCCTTGTAATAATGAATCAATTCCTTAGAAATCGGATGACTAAAAACTTGGCCAACCACATCCTGAAGCGAAACTTATCCTTAGCGAAAAAAGAGGCTCACCCGTCGTAATGTCTACATAAATTCCTTCTTCAAAGGTTTGGTCATAGGCATTGGTAAATGGAGCCTCTGTAGCAGATTCTTGGGTAACACGATAGGATTCTTCTGATAAACTTTCCTTTAACACCTCTTGACTAGGCTTTTCATAGTTAGAGGCATCAATCAATGGCTTATCAGCATCGGTCACATCGATATGACAGTAACCTGAAGGATTCTTCTTAAGATAGTCTTGGTGGTAGTCTTCTGCTAGAATGTAGTGGCGAAGTTTCTCCACTTCCACTGCAATCTTTCGACCAAGCATACGCTCCTGCTCCTGCACCACTGTGTAAATAGCTGGCAAGTCTGTTTCATCTTGGTAATAGATCCCAGTTCGATATTGGCGACCACGGTCATTCCCTTGCTGGTTGATAGACAAAGGATCGATGACTCGGAAATAATAGAGTAAAATCTCACGTAAGCTTACGATGTCCTCATCGTAAATCACTTGAACCGTTTCTGCATGATCGGTTTCCTTGAGCAGCTGATAATTGGTTGTTTCAACTTGCCCATTAGCGTAGCCAACACTGGTTGCCAGCACTCCAGAAATTCGGGAAAAATACTCCTCTAAACCCCAAAAACAACCACCTGCTAGATAAATTTCTGCCATCTTCGTTTCTCCTTTATCAAGTTCTTTGACTAGACTTCTTTTCAAAAAAAGGATAGGAAGCCTTCTGGTCAAGTGGTTTCCCCATCCTATCATCTATTCTTTTATTTTGCTTCGACACGGACACCTTGGGTATCAACTTTCAAGTCATGAAGTTTTCCTTTGAAGGGTTGCTTTTCCAATTCAGCTTTAATCGTGGGCATCTTGTCATGAGAAGCCAAGACCATAACTGTCGGTCCAGCTCCAGAGAGATAAGTTGCATAGGCACCATTTTCTTTGGCTACTTGCTTAATCGTCGCAAATTCTCTCACCAAATCCTGACGATAGCGTTCGTGGAAGAGGTCTCCCTCAATCGCTTGGCCAGCAGTCACCATGTCTCCTGCCAACAAGGCTGCAACAGCAACATTGGCAATCGAACTAGCTGCAACAGCTTCCTTGTAGGACAACTTTTTAGGCAAGACACCGCGGCTATCTCGGGTACGCAGTTCATAGTTTGGAATGTAGGCTAGGAAATCACACTCTGGAAAGTCTGCCACAATCGCTGAAACTTGCCCTTCAACAGAACTCGCAACAACGAGATTTCCATAGATAGCTGGTGCCACATTGTCAGGATGCCCTTCAATCTTGGTGGCCAGCTGCAATTTGTCATGGTCAGATAAGTTGAGCTTGCCCAGTTGATTAGCTAGTTCAATCCCAGCAACAATAACCGAGCTGGAAGAACCCAAGCCACGCGCCAAGGGAACATCACTGATCATTTTCAAACGTCTTGGTTGTAGGTCTGGCGCAATTTGTAAAGCAATCTTGAGCAAGAGATTGCGCTCATCATGGGGAATCCATTTGCCAATCTGGTGTTCAATCAACCACTCATCTCGTTCTTCACAGACCTCAATTTGAAGATACTTGGTAACAGCTACACCAACCGAGTCAAAACCTGGCCCGATATTGGCGCTGGTTGCAGGTACAATAATCTTCATCTTATTCTCCTAGCACCTTGAAGCTATTCAAGAGGTCAAATTCTGATACCTTGGTCAACTCAGCTGAAACCTTCTCAAGTTGCGCTTTATTGATCTTATGTGTAATGATGACCACACGCGCCTTGTCCCCCTCTTTTCCGTCTTGAAGGATTTGCTTGAAGGAAATATCTTGAGCATTGAAGATTTCAGCAAGTTTCAAGACCTGACCTTTTGAGTCAGGAGCCAAGATTGAGAAGTAGTAATTTGCTTTGACATCCTCAGGCTTGGCCAAGACCAAGTCACGGCTATATTCGTTGAAGTCTTTACCGATGGTACCATCATTCAAGCGACGAACGATACGGACAATATCCGCTACAACACTTGTTGCAGTTGGTTTTTGACCAGCACCTGGTCCGTAGTACATAGACTCGCCAATACCGATAGATTCTACAAAGACGGCGTTCATCACGCCATTCACGCTGGCAAGTGGGTGTGCTTTAGGCAGGAAGGTTGGAGTCACTTCTGCGGCAATACCTGAAGGAGTTTCTTCAATAGAACCAACCAATTTCACAACATAACCAAGGTCTTGGGCTACAGCCACATCTTCTGGTGTGATATTGCGGATCCCCTTGTGGGCTACATCGTCAAAAGCAACCTTCATCCCAAAGGCAAATTGGCTCAAAATGACCATCTTGTAGGCTGCATCAATCCCATCTACGTCATTTGTAGGGTCGCTTTCTGCAAATCCCAGTCTTTGAGCTTCAGCCAAAGCGTCATCATAAGACCAGCCTTCTTCGACCATCTTGGTCATCATAAAGTTAGAAGTTCCGTTAACCACGCCAAGGACACGAGTGATTTTGTCAGAAGCCAGCGAATTTGCCAACGTACGAAGAATTGGAATCCCACCAGCCACTGCTGCTTCGTAGTAGAGTGCTACATTGTGCTCTTTAGCGATTTCTAGCAATTCTGCGCCATGGACAGCCAAAAGGTCCTTGTTAGCAGTAACAACGTGTTTCCCAGCTTCTAAGGCACGAGTGATAAAGGTTTTAGCTGGTTCGATACGCCCCATCAATTCCACTACGATAGTAACATCTTTGTCTGATAAAATATCATCTACATTGGTTACAAAGTTAAAGTCATTCCCTGCAGCAAGCAAGCGGTTCTTTTCGTCTTCATCCTTGACCAATACCTTGGCTACTTCAATCTCTGAATGAGCTGATTGGATGATTTTTTCTCCATTTTCCTTTAGGAGGAATGGCACGCCACTTGCAACGGTACCAAATCCAAGTAAAGCAATTTTAACTGTCATGTTTGTCTCCTAGAAATTTTCTGATATAGCCATTATAACAGAATTTTGTGAAAATTCCTAATATAGTAAATCACTATTTCAGTCTAGTAAAAGAAAAAAACGAATCCCATGATTCGTCTTTCCTGATAAATGAAAATTGATTTCTAAAAACTATGAATGAATTTTTTGCAGACCGATAACTGCATCGTGGTTGATCAAGATTTGCCCATACTCTTGCAAGACTGAGCGACTGATGTCACTATCATCTGCAAATTCACGCATACGAGCCAAGAGCCAGGCTGGGTATGGACTAGGATGATTTTCAATATCGACTAAAATTGTCAAATAATAGTGTCCGTTCATCTTGTAGAGTTCAGATGTTTCCATCTGGTAGTTAACCGTCTTTGCAAAAGCAACTAGGTCAGAAAGGCTTGCAAAACGCAAGATATAGTAGATATAAGGTTCCTTCTTGCTCTCAGTCTCCTTGTTCGCTTGCTCCAGTTCCTCTTCCTTAGCCTCGACTTGCTCTAGGGATTGAATAGCCTCAATATCATCCTTGGTCTTTTCTGCGATACTCTTTTCCAAGGTTTTGAGAAATTCATCTGGTGACATTTGGGCTAATTCTTCCATGTCAGGTAGATCCGCCAAATCTTCAAAATCTAGGTTTTGGTCAATCTTGGACTTGGTTACAAAGACGTCCACCTTATCTGGTTTTGGCGTCACACGGAAACTCAGCATGCCACTATCCAAGAAATTGTCTGGCATCTCTAATTCATCTAAAAATAGCATAGAAAAAAATTCTTCGGTTTTTTTCCTGAGGAACGAGAAAATCTGCAATCTCCATTCCCTCGATCCATCAAATCATCTAAAAGTCATCGTGATTTTTCAGTGTCGTATCACTAATTTGTTTCATCTTCATATCTAGTAACCTCATACTTTCAGTCTATCTATTATACTAGATTTTTACGATTTTATCAAAAGAATAAAGCTGGAATGTGATATAATACTAGAGATGATTTTAGATTTAAGAAAGAAAGTTCAATGAAAAATATAAAAGTTAATGCATTGGCCAGCTTGCTGGTCAATATTCTCAATATCGTTTTTCCCCTGATAACCAACCCTTATCTGACTCGGATTCTCAGCAAATCCAACTACGGTTATTTCAATACCGCCAATACCTGGGCTAGCTTTGTCGTTCCACTAGCAGCCTTTGGAATATACAACTACGGGATTCGTGCTATCAGTAAGGTTAAGGACGACAAGAATAAAATCAACTACGTCTTTTCTAAGTTGTTTTATATCTCGGTTTTCACCTCTCTCCTGACGACTGGTATCTACTTCCTCTTTATCTTCTTTGACACCAGCATTGAGAACCTGAAAGTCCTTTACTACATCCTGGGAGCTCAGGCACTCTTCCAATTCCTCAATATCGAATGGATGAATGAGGCTTATGAAAACTATGCCTTCATCCTTTACAAGACATTGATTATTCGGATTACCATGCTGGTCGCCATCTTTGCCTTTGTCAAAACTGCAGATGATATCGTTCCTTATGCCATCGTCATGAGTGCAACCACTATCCTCAACTATCTCCTTAGTTTTCTTTGGATCAAGAGAGAAGTTTCCTTTGTCAAAATTGGTTTCATCGAGTTAGCTAAGGCTTCTAAACCACTCTTTACTATGCTTCTCTTGGCAAATGCCAATATGCTCTATACCTTGCTTGATAGAATGTTTATCACCAAGGGACCTGATGAAAACTATATTTCTTATTATACAATTGCCTATAGCATCGTCATGCTAATTGCTGGTGTCTTAAGTGGAGCTATCAGTGTCAGCATTCCACGTCTCGGCTACTACCTCGGGAAAAAAGATTACAATTCTTATAATCATCTTGTAAATCAAGCGGCATCATTATTCTATTTTCTCATGATTCCAACTAGTTTTGGGATTATGATTTTGGGAAAGTACGCAACGGTTATCTACTCTTCTGAAAAGTATCTTGAGGCAGGTATCGTGACCAGTGTCTTCGCCTTTCGAACCATTATCTGGGCTATTGAATTGATTCTTGGTAAGCAAATTATCTTTATCAATGACCACGAGAACCGCTTGACCGCTTTCTACTTTGCTGGTGGTGGAGCAAATCTCCTATTAAATAGCATCTTGTATTTCAATAATATTTTTGCCCCTGAGTATTATATTGCTACTACCATTATTGCAGAAGCCATCGTTGTTCTCTTAGAAATTCATTTTATTAGGAAACACCAACTGATTAGTTTAAAAGAAATTTTTGTGACCTTAATACGTTATGGTCTCATATCCCTTGGATTTATCCCAATCTTCTATATTTTCAAGATGATTTTCCAAATCAGTTCCTATACAGTGAACCTCAGTATGATTTTCATGGTTCTCTCTACCATAGCTACTTGTGGAATCTACTATCTCTTGACGCTTTTTATCGCCAAAGACAAAACATTACACTATGCACTGAACCTAGTACTAGCTAAGATCAAAAGAAACTAAAAGAACACCCTACTGATAAACGAGCGTTTATCAGTAGGGTGTTTCTTATTTATTCTTTTTCTTTCTTGTCAGAAGTATTGGCTTCTAGATTTGAATCTTGTTTTGGCTGTTCAGCAATAGAGGAACTAGCTTCTTGCTTCTTCTCTGACTGATCTGCTTCACCATTGACAGCAGCAACAGCCTGTCTCCAAATGCCTTCCTCGTTTACCTTATAACCATCCGGTGTGGTGGCATTTTTCAACAAAGAGCCATCTGTTTGGAAATAGTACCAATTACCGTCAATTCGTTTCCAACCGGTCTGCATAGCTCCTGAGTCATCAAAGTAATAATGATCACCATTTACTTTATGAAGGCCAACCAACATGATGCCATCTTCAGGATTGAGATAATACCAGATTTCTTTATCCTTTATCCAACCTGTCTTCATAGCTCCACTTCCTTCAAAGTAACGATAATGATTATCAAACCATTTCCAGCCTGTTTGCATAGCTCCTGATGCACTAAAGTAATACTGCTTACCATCTACTTGTTGGAAACCGACCAGCATGATACCTTCCTGATCTTCAAGATAATACCATGTTCCTTGCTCTTTCAACCAACCAGTCTTCATAGCTCCTGAGTCAGCGTAGTAATGCCAGTGTTTATCAAGCCACTGCCAGCCTGTTTGCATGGCACCGCTAGTATTCAAATAGTAACGCGTACCGTTGATTTCTTGTTTCCCAGTCTGCATAATACCATCTTGATTTAGATAATACCATTTCTCATTATCCTTAATCCAGCCTGTTTTCATAGCTCCTGAGTTCGCATAGTAATACCAATGGTTCTCTAGCCATTTCCAGCCCGTTTGCATGGCACCACTAGCGTTCAAATAGTAACGAACACCATTTATATCTTGTTTTCCAGTGAGCATGATACCATCTTTGTCCAGATAATACCAAGTATCTTGATCCTTAACCCAGCCTGTTTTCATAGCTCCAGAACTTGCAAAATAGTTCCAGTGACCATCAACAAAGGCCCAGCCAGTTTGCATGACACCTTCTTGATTAAAGTAATATGTGCTTCCATTGATATTCTTTTTACCGACAGTTCGTAACCCATCCTCATCATAGAAATACCAATCTGAATCAATCTTTTGCCAAGTTGAAGACTTACCTGCTGTTTGGAGTGCACCACTGTCTGTAAAGAACATCTTCTTGCCATTAAAGACTTGATTTCCTGTTAGCATCTTTCCATCTGCTGCAAAGAGATATTTCTTCCCTCCAATTTCAGAAAGTTCACTAAATCGTCTAGCGCCATTTGATTGGATATAATACCAAGAGCCATCCAGCTTGAACCAACCGCCTGTTTGCATTTTGCCATTTGAGTTGAGATAGTAATCATTCCCCTTAGCATTTTCTCCCCAGTCGTCGTTAAGGTGAAGCCAGCGTCCTGCTTGCATTTGCCCTTTTCCATTAAAGAAGTAAGTGGCTCCGCCAATCTCTTTCCAACCGATAGCCATTTCTCCATCTGCTAAACGATATTTCCAGTAGCCACCTTCTTGATACCATTTTTCGTCAACTACAGGGATGTCAGGGAAGAGATTAGAAACATTAGCAAATCCGCTATCACTAATATCAAAAACAGTAGCGTCTTGAGTTTGACTAGAAGCTCTGAGAACCTGAATATTTTTCTTTTGGAGATATTCTCTGGTTGAAGCAACATTAATATCACCACCAGTTGTTTGAATAATCATCTTTGGTGATAGGTTTTCAAGAAAATTAATCGTATTTGAAATTGTCGCATCATAATGATGATTCCATTTCATCATATCAACCTTGCCGATAACTGGACCTAACTTATCTTCCGCTCCTTCGGCATTATCCAAATCTCCACCAAGGTAGATTCTCTTTCCTGCCACAGTCACCACTGAAACGATTGAGTTTGAGTTATCATCTCGAACTTTTTTCAGGTTACCATCAGCATCATATTCATTTTTATAATTATAGAGTTGGATATCCATATCACCTAATTTAAAGTGACTATCCTCATCTGTAATATTCTGAATAAGAGTAACCCCTCGTTTTTGTGCGGCTCTCAAAGCATTATCGTAATTAAAAAGATTATCCCAGAGTCCCCAGTTTGCTGTGATCCGATCATCTGAATATTTTTTCAAATAAAACTTACCGACTTGATATCGATTGAGTATTTCGTCCGCTCCACCAATATGGTCACTATGGACATGAGTTCCTATAATAAAATCTAATTTTTTAACACCAATCTGATCAAGATGGCGAATCAAACGGTCTTCCAAGACTTGATAATTTCTCATGGAAATCCCCCAGCGGCTTGGATAGCGTGGATCACTCCCATCAGGAAAATCATAGTCTTCTCCCATATCAATCAAAGCATAGTGACCATTACTTTCAAGAAGGATGGCATCACTCCCAGATTTTGCTTTAGTATTTATGAAATGGATACGATTGCCTGAACCAGCAGTAATAGTGTCTGCATTAACTTGTTGTGATAAACCAATCAACACAAAAAGGAAAGCAAATAAACTATAACTGACTGATTTAACTAATTTTTTATTCTTCATCTTGAATACTCCTTTCTCGATGAAAACAATCTCTTACTAATCAATCCAATAATTCTTATCAGTTCCTGGAATCTGTTGTTCAACAGGCGGTGGAGTCATATAATCTGCTCCAAATTCGTAGACAAGAATTTCATGGTATTTTCTCGGAGCTTTCACTACGATGTTTTCGTATGGCATATCAATCAGATCATAGAGCCATTCTTTTTTGATTCCCTCTGGAAAACTTGGATCAAATATCGTACAGGTAAGATCTGTAGCTTGATTTACACTATATTTCAAAGCAAGATTCTCTAATTTTTGATTCCAAGTTTGTGGAGAACTTAGGCGAAAAATAGCCGATCCAATATAGCGAGGCAGATTTTTTATCCCCCCATTTTCTGATTTAATTCCTTTGAAATTCAGAGAAGAAAGGCGGACAAAATGTTTATAGAGCTTCATTTTCTTACAATCACTTTCCTCCGTCACGACACCATCGTATGGAAAAATGTCAACACAAGTTCCCAATACGACTGTCGGGTCCAGAAGATTGGCATCTCTACGTGTTCTAATGTCATGAATACGCATATAACTGTAAGGATAGCCTTTTGTCTCCCTAAATGAAATCAATTTGTAGTAGGGATGATTCTCATTTTTTAAAACCTGATAAAGTTTTTCAAATTCATCTCGCGCTAAGGAAATATCTGTATCATCATCCCAAGGGATAAATCCTTTATGGCGTACAGCTCCTAGTAAGGTTCCAAAATCAATAAAGTATTTGATTTGATGTTGTTCACAAAGATCATGTAGATACTTTAAAAATATCCAATTCTACTTGCTTTTATTTCTTCAAGAGTTAAAAGTTCTTTCAGACATAGGTTTCTATTCTCCTAAATTTTGACTATATTTTTTTAAACGATTTTTAACTGCGATTTGCTTACTTAGAACTTTTTAGTGATTTTCCACAGTTTAAAATCATGGTGAGATACTCTTTGTTCAAGAGGGGGCAATTGCATGTAATCTCCGTAGTCAGAGGTCAAAAATTTCATGGTAGTGTTTTTGGAATCATAAATTCCTTATCTTCAAATGTTCCCACAATCACTTGTTCTAACCACTCACGTTTCCAAACTGGCTTATTCATATCCTTGTAAATCAAATAATCAACTTGCTCGTAGTCAGCAACTGCTCTAGATTTAGCAAGCTCATCAATTTGCTCAACATACTTATTCGTATTTGTAAAATAGAAAACGACAACAGAAATATAACGAATTAAAGAATTTAGTAGACTTTTCGTGTTGGTAATTCCTTTAAAAGTGTAACAACTCAATTGACGTTTCTTTATGAGCTTCGTCATCTTGTTTTTAAAATCCGCGTCATCTTCGTAACCATCCACAGGGAAAATGTCTACATAGATTCCCATATTGGAATCAATTCGTACATCTTCTTCGAGCAAGTAGGTATGGTTATCCTGCACTTTCATAAAAGGATAGACATAGTTGAGATTATTTTTATAAGACATAACCTCATAACGTTCATCAGGGTTAGCGATAAGGTAATCTTGTAGTTTCTCATAATCTTCTCTTAGCATGCAGATATCCATATCATCGTCCCAAGGGATAAAACCTTTATGGCGAACCGCACCAATTAGACTTCCATATGCTAGGAAATACTTGACACCAATTTTCTGACAAACCTCATGAATATATTCCATGATTCCAAGTTCCATCTGTTGAATTTCACTGACATCTGTTACTTCTTGATACCGAACTCCTTCATCCCGTTTGCAGATTACTAGTCCATAACCTATTGCCAACCAAAAGATGATATTGATAAAGTTGGTTGAATACATAATCTGACTTTCAAACAACTGACCAAATAAGATACCGAAGAAAAGAATCATAATCAATTTGTCAGTATTTTTCTTGGAAACAATCAAATACGTTAAAAAGCGCTTGATGACATAAGCCAGTATAAGAAGGAAGGATACCAAGCCTAGAACTCCTGAACTGACAAATATGGTCACAAAAATGTTATGGAAGTTCCCTCCGATAAGGGAATTTTGAATTTCAAATTTACTGAAATATTCTGTGTAATAATCTGGAACATTCCGTACACCATAACCAAAAATTGGTTTGGCACTGCCCATCTTGATGGCGTTTTTCCAAATATAGGTTCTACCACTTGGTGTTGTTTCAATTAGATGGAGTTCACCATTCTTCTTGGTAACAGACGAATCTGTCTCGGCGTAGGATTGTCCTTTGTTTAAGTCAAACAGTCGCAGTTTCAGATGAGATATAAATTGAAGTTGCATAGCTTAATCCAATGTTGGTAGCAGTAATCAGCAAACCAGCAACAATAAAAGTAAGAAATCGTTTAACGATACTTCCTCTAGTGGCAAAGAAACTATAGAGTCCAATCATGAGGAGTAAAGAAAGTAAGGCTCCTCTACTTTGCATAGTAGCAAAGTATACTAATTGAATCAGATTGTTCAGTTTAAGATAAACAGAATATTTACTTCCTTTATGGATCAAATACATGGCCAAAATAATGCTAATGTATGAAAATATCGCACTAGCATTAGGATTGACAATTCCCCACAGACGTCCATTCATGACACCATAATAATAAGATTGTTCGCCAATTTTAAATAGGATAAGGACTCTACTTATCAATAAACCAAACGCAAAAATTGCTGAAGAAAAAGATACAATTTGAACCGTATAGGCAATCCAGTCAAATAATTTTTTAAGTTGCCCTGATTGTAACATGGTAAATAATAAAACATAGGTTACCATGAAGAGGATTTCAATCACATTCCCAATCAAATGTCCGGAGCGATTGAATACTGCCGATAGTAGGTGGCTCCCAGATAACAAGCCAAATAAGGCCAAAAATTTTCGATCTACTGTAATCTGTTTCCACTTAAACAACAATGTGTAGCAAATATAAAGTACAACAATCGCTGACAATCCCTTATAGATTGGATTTGCTACCTTATAAACCAGTGAACTCATACTTAAAATCGAAATAAAAACAAATAGATATGAAATCCATAATTTTTGATTTTTTTCAAAGTATTCATCCATTTTTGAAAAAAATTCATTTTTCAACTCCTTCTCATGATATTAGTTTTTTTAATCCAACAATTTTCTTATATAGCCATGGAGAAAATGACAAGTGAAAGGATCGCTACCTTGCGAAAAAGTAGTGAAATAAGCATCCTTCCATATTTCGCGTCGATGCCGAACAATCCAAGTCCTCAACCCAGCTTTCTCCTTTTGGTACTCTTCAGATGAAGTAAAGATAATTTTATCGTAAACTGTGATGTACGACCAACATTCTCTATTTATTAATTCGTATTTTAAATTAGGAAAGACTTGTGAAACTTGAGCAATTATTTGCTTATAAACTTCTATCGTGTCAAATACATGCTGGTTAACAGATGTTGTTGCACTTCCCTCACGATGATCATAATAATAAACAGGTTTGTCAATAAATACGCTACTGCATCTTGTCTTTAGTAGCAATTCAGTTAGAAATAAGGCATCTTCAGCTAGGTGATAATTTGTATTAAACTTTTCATCCACAAGCAGGTCTCTCTTAAACAGTTTTGCGACTGGAAAAAATGACGTTCTGGTAGTCATCAGTAGTTCCTTCATGGTTTCTTCTGTTGACCAGAGTTCTGTTTTTCCAGAATGTGGAGGTAAGTCTGTCACAATGCCGTTTTTAATATGGTGTAGAGGAGCAATTACAAAGCCTATATTTTCCCCCTCAACTGCACTAGCTAAAGTAGCTAGATAATCTTTAGTAACGAAATCATCGCTATCAATAAAGGTGATCCAAGCACCCGTCGCTAGCTGAATTCCCATATTTCTCGCATTTGAGACTCCAGCATTTTCGATATGATAAACCTTGATATTCTCATACTGAGATGCTAAGTGATCACAGATCTGTCCACTGGAATCAGTAGAACCATCATTGATTAGGATTAACTCAAAATGGGCATAAGTCTGTTGAAGAATTGACTCCACACATCGTTCCAGATAGGTTTCTACATTGTAGACCGGAACGATAACGCTTATTTTTTCTCCCATCATGCTCCATATTCTCCCTTGTACTCTGTGTAGCTCTTGTCCATGTCTGCTATAATGGCATCGTGATGCGGTACTTGCTTGTCCGCTGGTGGCGGTGTCATATAATCCCCAAAAGCAGTGCTGAGATAGGCATCATAACCGACTGGAATGGGCATCTCTGTTCCTTCAAATGGCAAGAAAAGATTGTCTTCAAAAGATGCGATTGGGTATTTGTTTCGCATGTAGCCAGGACCTGAGCATAATTCCGTGATTCCATCGCTCTCAGCGAGACCATACTTGGTCATTTCTTTCTCAGCTTTCTTCCAAATACGATAGCGTAGAGATTTAGGAGTTAAACCCAGTAAAATGCGACTGCCCCATTTCATGACTGCACCATGCTTTTCTGGGATAGTTTGGGCGCAAAAGAGTGAATAAATCAAGGCCCAACGAACCTGTTTCTTACGCTCAGCTGGATTTTTAGGATAATAATCTAAAGGCAAAACGTCCAAAGCCAAACCATGTGGCAAATCCAAATCCTTCTGATAAGGCTTGATACAAGTTGTTTCTTTATCACGTATAGTAATAAAAAGGTTACGGTCTACAAAGTCCTTGTGACTCTTTGACAAGAAATAACGCTCATCTGCATAACGAGGCCATAGTTCGGCTAACTTTTCATAGTCCTTGCGAGGCATGAAAAAATCTAGGTCATCATCCCAAGGAATGAAGCCCTTGTTGCGAAGGGCACCAATAGCCCCTCCACCACAGAGATAGCACAACAAATTATGTTCTTTACAAAATGCGACGAAATATTCAGCCATTTCCAGACTACGAGCCTGAATCGCTTTCAAATCACTCATGTCTCTCCTCTTCTGTCCAATAACGAGTTATATCGTTTTATTATACCATAAAAAAGCCTTAAAAATCCATCAGATACCGTAAAAAATCAAAGCCCAATCCACTCTTTTCACCAGTGAATGAAGCTTTGATTTTCATTTATTTACATCTTATCTCATTCCCATTTGGGCGAGTTTAGTCCGGTATTTGTTCTGGTCGACAAGTAGACCTTGTCCTCCGTAGACATCATAAGCATCCACCCAATCGCCCAGTTCTGGCACTGTGAGTCTTTCGATACCATTCTGTGCACCTTCGATAACTGATAAGCCATTGGTCAGTAGGAAGGTATATGGTAGGTTGGTAGAAGTCATTCCAAAGACTTTTCCAAGTGCCTCTGATCCTGTAAAGAGTTTGGTTGGATCTTTGATTTGCTCAAGAACTGCTGACATGACCTGCTGCTGACGTTTGGTACGACCATAGTCTCCTTCATCATCATCACGGAAGCGAGCGTAATTGAGCAAGGTTGAGCCATTCATCTGCTGTTTCCCAATTTTAATAGTTTGAGTTGGTGATTCGGTTTCTGTTGCATGAAGGTCATCTCCAACTGTAGCTTCTGTCAGAGGCTGACCATTTAACGTTGAAAACTTAGCGTCTATAGTCACCCCATCAGGAAATAGCGTATCAATAGCAGTTGCAAAGGCTTGGAAATCCACTAGGGCATAGTACTTAATGTCCAAATCAAAATTATCTTTTAGAACCTTGCGGACCATTTCTGCTCCTTTTTGCCCCTCCTGCTCCCCAAGTTCATAGGCTACGTTGAGTTTATTATCCGTTTGTTTCTTGCCATTCACAATCTGGCTGTAGCCATCAATATAGACTAGGTTGTCACGCATGAAGCTGACTAGCTTGATTTTCTTATCCGAACCACTAACATTCAACACCATAATCGTGTCTGTGCGAGTTTCTGCACTATTTTGACCAATACGGCCATCTGTCCCCATGATTAGGATATTCACCCCGTCTTTAGTATCTTGACCATTAAACACCTGTACTTGTGCCGCTTTTGCATCAGCTGGCTTATTGCTAGTAGTTGCCGACTGGAAACCTCGAAGGAACATAATAATCATGCCCGCAGCCACACAGGTTATCAACAGTAAAAGCCAAATTAGAACTCGTTTGAAAAATTTTCTTGGTTTCTTCTTTTTCACTTTTGGAAGAGAGGGAAATTTCTGATGTCTATTCGAGCGACTTTGATTGGAATACTGTGGAATCCCAATGTCCTTCCCTAGATTTTTTTCCCTTTCACCTTCATTAGAGGGAAATCCACCGTCCATTTTTCTTTTCAGATAGTCAAATTCTCTCTTTTCTCTGTCATTTAGGTAATGAATATTCTTAAAAAGGTAATCATAGCGTAACTGCTCATGATGACTTAAAGGGCTTTCTTTGCTCATAGGCTCTCCTTTCCTAGGTCCCTTATGGTAAAAATAGGGTAGGTTCCCAGTATCTTGTACTGGATTCCAATTGCTTCTAGTTCTTGTCTGGCAAAATGAACCAGCTCTTTGTCACTATAGTCTACATCGATAATGAAAAAATATTCTCCCAAGGCTGTTTTAAGGGGGCGACTCTCAATCTTTGTTAAGTCAATCCCTCTCCAAGCAAAGGTCGAAAGTGCCTTGTAAAGAGCACCAGGTAGGTTGTCTGGTAAGGTCAAGGCCAAACTCATTTTTTCAGTTTGCGATTGCAAAGGGATAGTGGGAATCTCGGATCCTAAAACCCAAAAACGAGTGAAATTGGCTTCCATTTCTTGGATATCTTCTGCTATCAATTCCAAACCATACTCTGCAGCGGAGTTTCTAGGGGCAATAGCCGCAAAAGGTTGGTCTGGATGTTCAGCAATAAATCGGGCTGCATAGGCTGTGCTTGCCGTCACTTCAAGCTGGGCTTCTGGATAATGCTCCTCTATGAACTTCTTTCCCTGAGCCAGAGCCTGAGGATGAGAAAAGATTTTCTCAATTTTTGACTGACCTGGAACTGCCATCAGCTGCTGATGAATGGGTTGTACGATTTCTGCAACAGCCTGAATATCCGCCTGATGAAAAAGGTAATCCAAGCTTTCATGCACACTCCCCTCAATGGAGTTTTCAACTGGTACCACAGAATAGTCCACCAAGCCCTGTTCATAGGCCTTAATAACATCTGTGATATTGGCAAAAGCCTGCAATTCCTCTTTGAGAAATGCTGTCTGCACAACATGATGCGAAAAAGATCCCTTGGGACCTAGATAGGCAATTTTCATCTCAGTTCCTCTATAATTTCCTCTGGACTTAGCTTGGTCACATCTAGAATCCGACTGGCTACTTCCTCATACCAAGCTTGTCTTTCTTGAAAAATTCTGGCTAGCTCTTCCTTACTTTTGTTGAGAAAAAGCGGGCGCTGATTGTCCTTGTCAGCTGCGATACGTTGGTAGAGGGTTTCAAAATCTGCTTTTAGGTAGATGTTATCAGGATTGGTCTTGAGCAAGTCACGATTTCTCTGAGAAATGACAACTCCTCCGCCAGTTGACACAACTCGGTCCGTTTTTAGTAAGTCAGCTAGGACTTCTGACTCTACTTGACGAAAGGCCACTTCTCCTTTTTCAGCGAAGAAATTCGCAATGGACATTCCCAAACGTTCCTCGATTAAGGCATCCATATCGATGTAGTCCGGGTCCAATCCTCTAGCGATTGTCGATTTGCCTGCCCCCATAAATCCGAGTAATACCTTAGCCATGACTCAAAGTCTCCAAATCATCAAAGAAGCTAGGATAGCTGGTATTGATGGCTTCAGCACGATCAAGTTCCACTTCTCCATCCGCAACCAAGAGGGCTGCAATAGCTGTCATCATTCCAATTCGATGATCACCAAACGTATTGACTCTAGCGCCATGAAGTCTTGATTTCCCTTTGATAATCATCCCATCTGCTGTAGGAGTGATATCCGCCCCCATGCTATTTAAGGCGTCAGCCACCACCTGAATGCGGTCAGTTTCCTTGACCTTGAGTTCCTCAGCATCCTTAATAACTGTTACACCTTGGGCTTGCGTCGCTAGAAGGGCAATAATAGGCAATTCATCAATCAAACGGGGAATCAAGGATCCACCAATCTCTGTTCCTTTTAAGTCAGAAGACTCGACAGTTAGGGTTGCAGATTTAGCAACTGGGTCAATTTCAGTTATTTCTAGTTTTCCTCCCATGGCGCGAATGACATCAATAATACCTGTACGCGTTTCATTGATGCCCACATTCTGAAGCACTACACGAGAGTTTGGAACAATCAAACCTGCAACCAACCAAAAGGCTGCACTGGAAATATCTCCTGGTACGACCACCTCTTGTCCTGTCAGTTTTTGAGGTCCTGAGACAGTGATCGTTTTATCATCCACACTTAAATGGCCACCAAATTGTTGCAACATATCTTCGGTGTGGTTACGAGTACATTCTTTCTCGATAATAACGGACTCCCCCTGAGCCTGCAAGGCTGCAAAAATCAATGCGGACTTGACTTGGGCAGAGGCAATTGGCAACTCATAGTGAATCGGTCTTAAATTTTTCGTCCCTTTGAGGCGAAGAGGAGGCAGGTCTCGCTCAGTTTGCCCCGAAATGCTAACGCCCATTTTTTTCAGAGGAATCGTCACGCGATCCATAGGACGTTTAGAAAGACTATCATCTCCAAACATCTCTACTTCGAAGTCTGCACCAGCCAGGACACCTGAAATCAGGCGAATCGAGGTTCCAGAATTTCCCATATCGAGGGCATTTTGCGGCGCTTTTAAGCCATCCATTCCAACACCTTGAATGGTAATAACCCCATCTCTGTCCTCAATTTCAACACCAAGGTCACGAAAAACCTGCATGGTTGAAAGTACATCCTCTCCACGCAGAATATCATAAACCTTGGTCTCTCCCTCAGCCAAACTACCAAAAATAATCGAACGATGGCTAATAGACTTGTCACCTGGAACCCGGATACTGCCATGTAAGTGGCGAATGTTTGTTTTTAGTTTCATAGTTGACCCTCATACTTGCGATACTTTTTTTCTTATTTTATCATAAAAAAGCCAGAAATTCCTGAAATTTCTGGCTTTTATACAGATAAAATACTATTTCAATAATTCTGAAACAGGTTCAAAGACAATTTTTTCAATGTCTGAAAGGTAAATAGACAATTGTTGCTGTTTGGCAAAGAAATCTGACAAAAGAGCGTTCTCTTGGATTTGCTTGCTGAAAGACTGCATCTTTTCTTGGAAAGAGGCGTCTGGCATCTGTCCCTGTTTGCGCCATGACTTGGATTTCTTGCTGGAAGGCGAGGTAGTCTGCAAAAATCTTGCTAGCTTGTTCATCAGCTTGGATGGCATCTTTTGCTGCCTTAACCGCCTTGTATTCTGGTAATTCGCGTAACCCGCGACTGAGTTCATTTGCACTATCGTAAATATTTGACATGATTTTCTCCTTATTTGATGACGACTGTATAGTCTGTGTTTTCTGTAATTAAGCGCTCAGCTCGTTCCAGATCCTGAGCATTTTTAAATGAAATTTGTAGAATCCCGTGAACATCCTCACGGTTTTCTTCGTTGATGTGGATATTAACCAAAGAAGTCCCACGTAGCAATTCCAAAATTCGCAAGATGACATCTTCTTCATCGGGAACGTCGACATAGAGGTCGTAAGAGCTATCCACACCACCACGCTTATGGATTTCCATGGCCTGACGTTGCGCACGCGCTTGGTTGAAAAAGTTCCAGATTTGCTCTTCATCTCCCTTGCTGATGGCTTGTCCAACCTCATCTAGGCGCTCCTTGAAATCCGCAATTCGATCTAGAATAGTCTCACGATTGGACAAGAGAATAGAAGTCCACATACCTGGCTCGCTTTCCGCAATGCGAGTCATATCTCGAAAACCACCCGCCGCAAAGCACCTTGCCATCTCATGTTCTTTAGCATAAACTGCCGTCTGCTCCATAAGGCTGGAAGCCAGAATATGAGGAAAATGGCTAATCTGAGAAGTCACCCGATCATGCTCCTTGGCATCAATCTCGATAAAGCGAGCATGAAGACCTGAAAGCAGATCTTTCATCTCCTCAAGTGTGTCAGGACTTGTCAGGCTCGAAGGTGTGAAGATATAATAGGCATTCTCAAAGAGATTGACATCTGCAGAAGCAGCCCCTGTCTTGTGGCTACCAGCCATGGGATGGGCCCCGACAAAGCGAACAAGCTTGCCAGCCAAATACTGCTCCGCCGCATCTACAATGGCTGATTTGGTTGAGCCCGCATCCGAGATAATGACACCTTCCTTCAAGTCTAAGTTTGCCAGCTCCTTAATAAAAGCAATGGTCTGTTTGATTGGCAAGGTCAAGATGATAACATCTGCTAAGGGAGCGAAACTGGCAAAATCATCCGTCGCACAGTCAATCATGCCTTTTTTCAAAGCAATATCTCTCGAAGCCTGACTGCGATTATAACCTAGAATTTCATAATCAGGATGATCGCGCTTGATACCGAGCGCCATCGAAGCACCAATCAAACCGAGACCTGCGATATAGATGGTTTTTCCCATAAGGACTCCTTAATAGTTCTTTGTATAGTCTCGGTGTTTGGCAACTGCCTCTTTTAATTCTTCTAGATTATCTGATGAGAATTTTTCAAGGATTTCTTGCGCCAGAACCGTTGCTACAACGGCTTCCATGACCACCCCAGCTGCTGGAAGGGCTGTCGGATCACTTCTCTCCACGGTTGCCTTGTAAGGTTCGTGGGTTTCGATATCCACACTCATAAGTGGTTTATAGAGAGTGGGAATGGGTTTCATGACTCCACGAACAACGATGGGTTGCCCATTGGTCATACCACCTTCAAAACCACCCAGATTGTTGGTACGGCGAGTATAACCATCTTCTTTAGACCAGAGAATTTCATCCATAACTTGGCTGCCTTTGCGGTAACCAGCTTCAAAGCCAAGACCAAATTCCACCCCTTTAAAGGCATTGATAGAGACAACTGCTTGGGCCAATCGCGCATCCAATTTTCTGTCCCATTGAACATAGGAACCGAGGCCAACTGGAACGCCTCCGACGACTGTCTCCACAACCCCACCGATGGTATCACCGTCACGTTTGATTTGGTCAATGTAGTCCTTGATTTCCTGTTCCCGTTCTTGGTTGACAATAGAAACTTCAGACTGGGCAGCTCGTTGCTTGATTTCAGCGACGGTTAGATTTTCAGGCACATCGATTTCCTTGCCACCAAAGACCACAACGTGGTTAGCAATCTCCATATCAAGTTCAGCCAGGAGGTGTTTAGCTACTGCTCCTACTGCCACCCGCATGGTGGTTTCACGAGCTGATGAACGTTCCAAAGAATTTCGCAAATCATCAAAACGGTACTTGATGCCCCCAACCAAGTCGGCGTGACCTGGACGTGGATGCGTGATTTTTCGCTTGCTTTTAAGGCGGTCTTCAATGTCCTTAGCAGACATGATGTCCAGCCATTTTTGGTGGTCTTTGTTAATGACATCCATGGTAATGGGAGCTCCTGTCGTCTTCCCGTGGCGAACGCCCGATGTAAAGACAACCTGGTCACTCTCAATCTTCATACGACCACCACGACCGTAGCCACCCTGACGGCGTTTCAGATCCTCATTGATGTCCTCTACTGTTAAAGGAAGGCCCGCTGGAATTCCTTCAATAATAGCCGTCAGACGGGGGCCGTGTGATTCTCCTGCAGTTAAATATCTCATACGTTCTCCTTATTTTACCAAGTAGTCTTTCATCTCTTCCAGAGAAACTGGGTGAATGGTCGCTGAACCAAGCTCTGGTACCAAGACCAATTTCAAGGTATTCCCACGCGCCTTCTTGTCATGAGTAAGAGCTTGATAAAGCTTGTCTACATCCCAGTTTTCATAGTCAACAGGTAAGCCAAATTTCTGACACATCTCTGTAATGGACTGAGTTATGCCAGCTGGCATAAGGCCTTTTTCCTCAGCAACCTTGGCAATCTGTACCATTCCCATAGCCACAGCCTCACCATGCATGACCTTGCCGTAACCGGCCGTTGCTTCGATAGCATGACCAATAGTGTGCCCAAAATTGAGGTAGAGGCGAACACCATTGTCCAACTCATCCTCAACCACCATCTTGCGCTTCACCTGACAAGAATGTTCAATCAAGGTCTCTGCATGTTCCAGAACGCTCTCAACAGAGCCATCCAGTTCTGTTAAGAGAGCCCAAAGTTCTGGGTCCTCAATCAAGCCGTACTTGATAACCTCACCCATCCCTTCAATCAACTCTCTTTTTCCGAGTGTTTCAAGGACAAGCGGGTCAATCAGAACCCCATCTGGTTGGGCAAAGGTCCCCACCATATTTTTAGCAAATGGAGTGTTGACGCCTGTCTTACCACCGATAGAAGAATCCACCTGGGCTGTCAAACTCGTCGGAATCTGAACAAAGTGAATCCCACGCATATAGGTTGAGGCCACAAAGCCAGCCAAGTCCCCAACGACACCACCACCAAGAGCCACAATCCCATCACTACGTGTCAAACCCTGCTTAACTAGAAATTCATAAACTTTCTGAACAGTGGTTAAATTTTTTCGTTCTTCGCCTTCTAAGAAATCAAAAACAGCTACCTGAAAACCAGCATCTTCTAGGCTGAGTTTGACTTTCTCTGCATAGAGAGAAGCTACATGGTTGTCAGTTACGATAACCACTTTTTGAGGTTGCCAGAGTTCTAGCAACCATTGACCTGCTTGCGATAGACAACCTTTTTCAATCTGAATATCATAAGGATGATGCGGAATATCGATTCTGATTTTCATAGTAGGGTCTCCTTTTCATTATTGGTATTTTTCTGTTAAGGACTGCCAAATCTCTTCAGTCGGCATCTCTTTACCTGTCCACAGTTGAAAAGCTTCAGCAGCTTGATAGAGCAACATCCCCAGACCATTGACGGCTGGATTACCCTGACTTCTAGCCCATTTCAAAAATGGCGTTTCAAAGGGTTGGTAAATGACATCGGCCACCAAAAGATTTTCTGATAAATTGATTCTTTCTGGAACTGGTGACGACTGACCGTCCATTCCCACACTAGTCGCATTGACGAGCAGGTCCGACTTGGCAATCTTTTCTTGCAGTTCAGAAACATCTTCTAAAGCACACAAGTGCACTTTAAAACCTGTTTGCTCCTGCAACTTGTCTAGGTAAGGTCTTGTTTTTTTCATGGAAACTGACCGAACAAAGACTGAAATCTGACTGACGCCATCCAAAATAGCCTGTGCCAAAATGGATTTGGCCGCGCCCCCTGCTCCCAGAATAGTCATTTTCTTATCCGAGATTGTAAAAGAAGGCAAGCTCTTAAAGAATCCCTTGCCATCTGTATTATATCCAATTAACGTTCTGTCTTGATTAACAACTGTGTTGACCGCCCCAATCAAACGAGCCTCATCACTCAACTCATCCAGATAAGGAATCACTTGCTCCTTATAAGGCATGGAGAGATTGATTCCAAACATCTGGTAACGGCGAATATTGGCGACTGTTTCTGCCAAGTCACCCGCTTCAATCTCCCAAGCCACATAGACACCATTGGTAGCTGTCGCCTCAAAGGCCCTATTGTGGATAAAAGGTGAGATGGAGTGTTTAATGGGATTTGCAACGACAGCCGCCATACGTGTGTAGCCATCAAGCTTCATCCAAAATCTCCCTGATTTTTTTCATGTTTGATAGAGAAATCTGACCGGGGGCACTCGCTTCATCTAGACTAGCAAATGACCAACTCGAACCCGTCACATCTGAAGTAATGCGTGATACCTTGCCCATTTTCCCCATGGAAATGGTCACGTACTCTTGTTCAGGATTGAGTGTTTTAAATCCTCGTGTGTAGTTCATCAGGTCTAAAACATCCTGCTCCGTATGGGCCATAACTGATACCTTGACCACTTTCGGAGAGAGACTGGTCAACTCAGACAAAATCTCCATCATGTTTTCAGGTGTCTCTTGGAAATTATGGTAACTCAAAACGAGATTTGGAAAATCCAACATCTCCTCAAAAACGTCCTTGTAGCTGAAGTACTCAAAATCTACATAATCCGGTTGATAGAGCTGGGTAACTTCCTTGATGATTTGAACATACTCTTCTGAGGAAAGTTCGATTTCTCCTCCCTCAGCGCGAGTCCGAAGGGTAAAGATAAGTTCGCGTCCTGCGAATTTCTCAAAGATAGCGGGTGCTACCTGTAAAATAGCGTCCTTTGTAAGAAAGTCCGCACGCCACTCAATGATATCGGCATCTTCATACCTAGTGGCATCCAGTTCTTGCGCTTCTTCTAAACTTCTTGGCATTACTGAGACTACTAATTTCATTTACTAACCTTCATACTAATCACCTTGAGGTAATTACTGCTTTCATCTTTTTTATTATAGGCAAAGTCTGCTGGAAGACCATATTGGGTCAAGATCTGATACCTTCTTCCAGCAAAACCTTTATCAATTTGTTCTGTAAATTTCTGGCGGGGAACATTGGCAGCATTAGTACTGGCAATGATAATGCCTCCCGGATTTAAAATCTCTAGACTCTGGGAAATCAACTTGTGATAGTCCTTAGCTACAGAGAATGTTTGTTTTTTATTGCGGGCAAAGCTTGGCGGATCAAGAACAATCACATCATAGGTCAAGCCTTTTCTCTTGGCATACTTGAAGTACTCAAAGACATCCATGACGATAAAACGATGATTGTCCGTGCTGAGTCCATTTGCCTGAAAATGAGCTTCTGACAGCTCTCTAGACCGTTTGGCCAAGTCAACTGAAGTCGTCTCACTGGCACCTCCCATAGCTGCAGCAACTGAAAAGGCCGCCGTATAGGAAAACATATTGAGCAAGGATTTGCCCATGGCTAGACCGTCAACCAGACTCCCACGAACCTCATGCTGGTCTAGGAAAATCCCGGTCATCAAGCCATCATTCATAAAGACTTGATAGAGCACGCCATTCTCAAGAACAGTAAAGTAATCTGGCGCTTCCTCACCATAAACATAGGCAGACTCGTAGTTTTGACCTTTAAAACGAATCTTTTCATAAGCCCCCAAGACCTCAGGAAAAACTTCCTTAAAAGCCTTTACGATCAGCTTACGAATCTGGTAAACAAAGGAGTTGTACCAAGAAAAGACAGCATAATCTCCATAGAGATCAACAGTCAGACCACCAAAACCATCCCCCTCTTGGTTAAAAAGGCGAAAGGCAGTAGTCAAGTCATCTTGATAATAAGGCTTTCTAGCTTCCTTAGCCTTACGAAACAGGATTTCAAAGAAGGATTGGTTGAAACCAACCTTTTCCTTGCTGACCAACCAGCCAATGCCCTTGTTCTGCTGAGAAAGATAGGCACTCCCTAAAAACTTCCCGTCTTGACTAAGAACTTCTACTGACTGATCCGTCAGATCAATATCTGTTAAATCACTTGCTTCCAAAAAGAACTAGACCCTTAGCTAGCTTTTTTTCAACACGTCTGCTGACCCTAATTCTATTCATAGCTACTATTATAGCAAATTTTGTGACAATTCTCAAAAATAGAAAGCGTTTCTCCATTTTGTACTTTTAGTTTACTAAGTGTTATTTTTTTGTTAAAAAAAGTTTAGTCAATTCATTTTTTCTAATCCTTCTTTCCTAACCAATGAAAAGATAATGGTCATTCTCTAAAAATAGACATTTCTAGAAATGAGTAGAGAAAATTTGCGCAAACGTTTGCGTAGTTTTGGACTTTATGGTAGAATATAACACATCATTGATAAGTAAGAGGAAAAACAATGCAAAATCAGACACTTATGCAATACTTTGAGTGGTATCTGCCCCACGACGGACAACACTGGACACGATTGGCAGATGACGCAGAACACCTAGCAAATCTCGGTATCAGTCATGTCTGGATGCCACCTGCCTTCAAGGCAACCAATGAAAAAGATGTTGGCTATGGCGTTTATGATCTTTTTGATCTGGGTGAATTTAACCAAAAAGGGACTGTTCGTACTAAGTATGGTTTTAAGGAAGATTATCTCCAAACGATTCAGACTCTCAAGGATCACGGAATCCAACCAATGGCTGACATCGTTCTTAATCACAAGGCTGCAGCAGATAACTTAGAAGCCTTTCAAGTTATCGAAGTCGATCCCGAGGACCGTACAGTTCAATTAAGTGAGCCCTTTACTATCAACGGATGGACCCACTTCACTTTTGATGGACGTCAGAAAACCTATAATGACTTTGAATGGCACTGGTACCACTTTACAGGTACAGACTACGATGCCAAACGCCGTAAGTCTGGCATTTACCTAATCCAAGGAGACAATAAAGGTTGGGCAAATGAGGAATTGGTGGATAACGAAAACGGCAACTACGACTACCTCATGTACGCTGACCTGGACTTTAAACACCCTGAAGTCATCCAAAATATCTATGACTGGGCTGACTGGTTCATGGAAACAACTGGTGTGGCAGGATTCCGCTTGGATGCCGTTAAACACATTGACTCCTTCTTTATGGGCAATTTTATCCGAGATATGAAGGAAAAATACGGTGAAGATTTCTATGTTTTTGGTGAGTTTTGGAATCCAGACAAGGAAGCTAACCTAGACTATCTCGAGAAAATAGAAGAACGTTTTGACCTTGTCGATGTTCGTCTCCACCAAAACCTCTTTGAAGCCAGTCAAGCTGGATCAAGCTACGACCTTCGTAGTATTTTTAACGATAGTTTAGTGGAAATCAAACCTGATAAGGCTGTCACTTTCGTGGACAATCATGATACTCAAAGAGGACAGGCACTTGAATCAACCGTCGAAGAATGGTTTAAACCTGCAGCCTACGCCCTCATCCTTCTTCGTGAGCAAGGCCTTCCATGTGTCTTTTATGGAGACTATTACGGCATTTCAGGGCAATATGCCCAAGAAGATTTCAAAGAAGTTCTTGACCATCTCCTAGTCATCCGAAAAGACTTGGCTTATGGAGAGCAAACAGACTACTTTGATGATGCCAACTGTATCGGATGGGTTCGTTCAGGTGCTGAAAAACAATCACCAATCGCTGTCCTTATCTCAAACGACCAAGAAAACAGCAAGTCCATGTTTGTCGGTCAAGAATGGGCTGGCCAAACCTTTGTTGATCTCCTTGAAAGTCATTCAGCACAAGTCACTATCAATGCTGACGGTTATGGAGAATTTCCAGTAGCAGCAGGTTCAGTCAGTGTCTGGGCAGTTAAATAAATCTATCAGTTACAAGCCAAATCCAACCAGATTTGGCTTTTTTGTGTATGCAAAAAGATCTACCCAAGTGGATAGATCCTAAATGTTTTCTTACAATTTACCTGCTACGGCATCCAATAATTCTTGGATCTTCGCTTGGTTGCTTCCTCCTGCCATGGCCATGTCTGCTTTACCACCACCACGTCCATCGACGATTGGAGCCAATTCTTTAACCAAGTTACCTGCGTGGATGTCTTTTGTCTTGCTGGCTACAAGAAGGTTGACCTTGTCACCGATTGTTGCGACAAGAACAAGCACATCAGAGTAGTCTTTTTGCTTCCAGTTATCCGCAAAGGTACGAAGGGCACCTGCATCTGATACAGAAACTTGACTAGCAATGTAACGGTGTCCGTTTGCTTCTTGAACATTCTTGAAGACATCACCTGCTGCTGCGGCTGCCGCTTTTTCCTTCAATTCAGCATTTTCTTTTTGCAATTGACGGAGTTGCTCTTGAAGTCCTTCGACTTTGTGAGGTACTTCTTTGAGTTGAGGGGCTTTCAAGGTTGCTGCGACTGCTTTCAGTGCATCTTCTTGTTCACGATAAGCTCCAAAGGCTTCCTTACCAGTCACTGCCAAGATACGACGAGTTCCTGATCCGATCCCTTCTTCCTTGACAATCTTGAAGAGGCCAATTTCAGAAGTGTTGCCAACGTGGGTACCACCACAGAGTTCCACAGAGTAGTCACCGATAGTCACAACACGGACTTCCTTGCCATACTTCTCACCAAAGAGGGCCATAGCTCCCATTTCCTTAGCTGTGTCAATATCTGTCTCAACTGTCTTAACTGCAATTGCTTCCCAAATTTTTCTCATTGACTTGTTGTTCAATGGCGCGCAACTCTTCAGGAGTTACGGCTTGGAAATGCGTGAAGTCAAAGCGGAGGAATTCTACTTCATTAAGAGATCCTGCTTGAGTCGCATGGTGACCAAGGATATTGTGAAGAGCCGCATGGAGCAAGTGAGTCGCTGTGTGGTTCTTCATGACACGATGACGACGATTGGTATCAATTGCCAAAGTGTATTCTTGGTTCAAAGCAAGAGGAGCAAGAACTTCAACGGTATGGAGTGGTTGTCCATTTGGTGCTTTTTGAACATCTGTCACAGTAGCCACAAGGTTTCCTGCAGCATCCAAGATTTGACCATGGTCAGCTACTTGTCCACCCATTTCAGCGTAGAATGGAGTCTCTGCAAAGATCAGAGAGGCAGTTCCTTCAGAAACAGCTTCTACTTCAGCGTTTTCAGCTACGATAGCCACCAACTTAGAAGGCAATTGACTAGCATTGTAGTTGAAGACACTTTCCACTGTAATGTTTTGGAGGGTTTCATTTTGCATTCCCATTGAGCCACCCTTAACAGCAGACGCACGCGCACGTTCTTGCTGCTCTTTCATGGCTGCTTCAAAATTTTCACGGTCTACAGTCATCCCAGCTTCTTCAGCAATTTCTTCTGTCAATTCAACTGGGAATCCATATGTGTCGTAGAGTTTGAAGACATCTTGCCCCGCGATAACGTTTTGACCTTTCGCTTTCAAATCAGCTACAATGGTTTCTGCAAAGTGTTGACCTGAATGAAGGGTACGGGCAAATGACTCTTCCTCGTTCTTCACAATTTTTTCAATAAAGTCCCGTTTTTCAAGCACTTCTGGGTAGTAGCTTTCCATGATTTTTCCAACAGTTGGAACGAGTTTGTAAAGGAAAGGCTCATTGATACCCAATTTTTGGCCGTGCATAGAAGCACGACGGAGAAGACGACGAAGGACATAACCACGACCTTCATTTCCTGGAAGGGCACCATCACCGATGGCAAATGACAAAGAACGAATATGGTCCGCAATGACCTTAAAGCTCATGTTGTCGCCATCTTGGTCGTAGACCTTACCTGACAATTTCTCAACTTCACGAATGATCGGCATGAAGAGGTCAGTTTCAAAGTTTGTCTTAGCCCCTTGGATAACAGCCACCAAACGCTCCAAACCAGCGCCCGTATCAATGTTCTTGTGTGGCAATTCCTTGTACTCGCTACGAGGAACAGCAGGGTCAGCGTTAAATTGTGACAAAACGATGTTCCAGATTTCGATATAACGGTCGTTTTCGATATCTTCTGCAAGCAGGCGAATACCGATATTTTCTGGATCAAATGCTTCTCCACGGTCAAAGAAAATCTCTGTATCAGGTCCAGAAGGCCCCGCACCGATTTCCCAGAAGTTATCCTCAATTGGAATCAAGTGGCTTGGATCCACTCCTACTTCAATCCAGCGGTTGTAAGAATCCTTATCTTCAGGATAGTAGGTCATATAAAGTTTTTCAGCTGGGAAATCGAACCATTCTGGACTTGTCAAAAGCTCGTAAGCCCAAGTGATGGCTTCGTCACGGAAGTAATCACCGATAGAGAAGTTCCCCAACATTTCAAACATGGTATGGTGACGCGCAGTCTTCCCTACGTTTTCGATGTCGTTAGTACGGATGGCTTTTTGCGCATTGGTAATACGTGGATTTTCAGGAATGATGGTTCCGTCAAAGTATTTCTTAAGAGTTGCTACCCCAGAGTTGATCCACAAAAGAGTTGGGTCGTTTACTGGAACCAAGCTCACTGATGGTTCTACAGAGTGGCCTTTACTTGCCCAGAAATCTAGCCACATTTGGCGAACTTGAGCACTAGATAGTTGTTTCATAATATCTCCTTATTTACTTGTTTAATTTGATTGGCTTTCCAGCATCTCCACATAGTCAATCGCGACACAGAGGGAAATGACCAAATCTGCATACGAGTCTTCATAGACGGTTACGTTGTAAGTTGAGGTCAAATGGAAAATCTCTTTCCGAATCTCGGCAATCACTTGGTCGCGGTCATCCAGCAATTTGAAATTCAAATCCCAGATATTGCCCTCGATACGAAGCCCTAGATCATCAAACTCATACTTATCTCGAAAGAAAGTCAACTTCTTACGAATGACGAAACTGGAACCGTTTCGTAACTGGATAGTAAAGCGAGGAAGCAAAGTGAAAAATTCTTTACTAATCTCACTGACTTGCTCACCATAGGCATCATAGATGGTAAAGGTCTTAGGAATTTGGAAAAAAGAGCCCTCCACCTGATAGTTCACTACTCCTCTGTCATCCTTGATATCAAAACGTTCGCCTCCAAGACGAAATTTTTGTTTCACGAGAAATGTCTTCATAAACACCTCCAAAAATCAAAAGACAAGTTCACATCACGAAGGGCGAAAAACCGCGGTACCACCTTCATTCAATGAACTTGTCATTCTCTTGTTCTTATGCAATTGTGTGATTGAGTAGCATGACTTCCTACCTTAGATGGCTCGCAGCACCGCCATTTCTCTGGACTAAGATGACTGAAAATCAATTCTCAACTTTATTATTATATCGTTTTTTTGGGTTCTGCGTCAACTGGAAATCATCTCCATTGAATCAGACCAATTCCCTACATCTCCAATTACTTTTTCAGGATATTTTTTTCTTACTACCATTTTTTTCTTTTTTTATCCCAACTTTTTATCCCAAGTTTTTCGAATTGCTATACATAAATACGAAAAATATTTTGCAAATATAAAGTAACCTATCACCAAATGTATGGAATCAGTTGTTAGGTATTATCGATCCAAGCCGTCCTTTAAATGGAATAGTATAATTGTTTCGTTAACAATCAAAAAGGTTGGCTATAACTTTTTTTGAAAAAAAGTAGACAGTTTCATTATTTGTTTCCGCTTTCTGTAAGGTTAAAGCTTAGTATACTACTAGACAAGCAAATAAGCAACTAGAATAGAAAAAAAGATAAGGCTGTAAAAGTTAACTTATATTAAGAAAAACGAACCAGCTTGACTGATTCGTTTCATAACTGCTAACTCCTACTTCCGATACATTTTAAACTGTAGGAAGAGGTCGCTATATTTGCCTGTCCATTTATGGTCAAACTTCTCATAAACTTCTAGGTTTTTCATGGTATCAGCGTCTGGATAGAAGGATTTGTCTTCCTTGGTTTCCTCTGGGAGCAGTTCCTTGGCTGTGTTATTTGGTGTTGCATAGCCGACATACTCGGCATTTTTCAGAGCATTGTCGGGTTTCAACATAAAGTTGATAAAGGCGTAGGCTGCATCTTGATTTTTCACGGTTTTTGGAATGACCATATTATCAAACCAGAGATTGCTGGCCTCAGTCGGAACGACATACTTGAGGTTAGGATTTTTCTCCAACATCTGGCTGGCTTCCCCAGAGAAGGTCACGCCGATGGCCGCATTGTTCTGAATCATGTAACCCTTCATCTCGTCGGCAACGATGGCCTTGATATTTGGAGTCAGTTTGTAGAGCTTATCCACTGTCTCTTCCAACTGCTGAGGATCCTTAGAGTTGAGACTGTAACCAAGTGAGTTAAGCCCGAGTCCCAGCACCTCACGCGCCCCATCAAAGAGCATGATGGAATCCTTGTATTCTGGTTTCCAGAGGTCATCCCAATGCTCAGGCGCCTCATCTACCATGGTTTCATTGTAGACAATTCCCAAGGTCCCCCAGAAGTAAGGGATGGAGAATTTATTGCCTGGATCAAAGGACTGGTTGAGAAACTCTGGTCCGATATTTTCGATTCCTTCAATTTTTGAATAATCAAGTGGAATCAAGAGATCTTCGTCCTTCATCTTGTTGATCATGTACTCACTAGGAATGGCTATATCATAGGTCGTTCCACCCTGCTTGATCTTGGTATACATGGCTTCGTTAGAGTCAAAGGTCTCATACTGAACTTGAATCCCTGTTTCTTCGGTAAATTGCTCCAAGAGTTCTGGATCGATATAGTCTCCCCAGTTGTAGATAACCAATTTCTGACTGTCTCGGCTATTGATTTTACTATCTAGATGCGTCGCAATTCCCCACAAGACGAGGATAATTGCTACAATTCCTGCTAAAAATGAATAGAGTTTTTTCATGCTTGCTCCTCCTTCTCACGTGAGATAAAGTAATATCCTACAACTAGGATAATACTAAAGAGAAAAACAAGGGCAGACAGAGCATTGATCTCTAGCGAAATCCCCTTACGAGCACGAGAGTAGATCTCAACTGATAGGGTTGAAAAGCCATTCCCTGTTACAAAGAAGGTCACGGCAAAGTCATCCAGCGAATAGGTAAAGGCCATGAAATAACCTGCAATGATAGACGGCGTTAGATATGGCAACATAATTTCCTTGAACATCTGAAATTGACTAGCTCCAAGGTCATAAGCCGCATGAATCATGTCATCATTCATCTCCTTGAGACGAGGCAAGACCATCAAGACCACGATAGGGATGGAAAAGGCCACGTGACTAGATAGAACCGTCAAAAATCCAAGTGAAAATTTAAGCTGGGTAAAGAGAATCAAGAAGCTGGCACCAATCATAACGTCAGGTGCAACCATGAGGATATTATTGAGTGATAAAAAGGCTTCTTGGTACTTTTTACGAGACTGGTAGATGTAGATGGCACCGAAAGTTCCGATAATGGTCGCTATCAAGGCTGATAAAAAGGCCAAGAAAAAGGTTTGGGTGAGGATCAACATGAGACGGCCATCACCAAACATAGTTTTAAAATGACTCAAGCTAAAGCCTGTAAAACTGTTCATATCATCGCCAGCATTAAAGGCATAGCCAATCAAGTAAAAAATTGGCAAATAAAGGATGATAAAGACAAAGGCTAGGTAGAGATTTGCAAATTTTTTCATCGTTCTCTCCTTTCCTTGGTCACCCACATGGTGATGAACATGGTCAGGATGAGGATTACACCAATGGTAGAACCCATACCGTAGTTGTCATTGGTCAGGAAGTTTTGCTCAATGGCCGTTCCCAGTGTGATAACGCGGTTTCCACCAATCAAACGTGTCAGCATAAAGAGGCTCAAGCTAGGGATAAAGACCGACTGAACCCCACTTCTCACTCCATTCATTGATAGAGGGAAGATGACATGGCGGAAGGTCTCCCACTTGGTCGCACCGAGATCATAACTGGCATTGATAAGATTGTTATCCATATCATCCAAAGCATTGAAAATCGGCAAAATCATAAAGGGAAGCTCAATGTAGCTTGCGACAAAGATAAAGGAGAAATCCGTAAAGAGCAACTGCTGTGAACCGATTCCGATGAATTCCAAGAATTGGTTAATAGAGCCATTCTGACCAAAAATCCCGATAAAGGCATAGGCCTTGAGGAGCAAATTAATCCATGTCGGCAGGATAATCAACATGAGCCAGAGTTGACGGTGCTTAAGACGGGTCAAAAAGAGGGCTGTTGGATAGCTGATGAGCAGTGTTACCAAGGTCACAATCCCCGCATAGAGCACAGAGTTGAAACTCATTTTGAGATAGGTCAGATTTTGTGACGCAAAGTAGGATTTATAGTTTTCTAAACTAAACTGCCCTTCAATGTTGAAAAAGGATTGTCCAAAAATCAAGACCAAGGGTGCAAGGACAAAGAGGGCGATCCAAAGCATATAGGGCACTACAAAGAGTTTAGAGGTTGTTTTCTTCATCTCTTTCCTCCTCGATCGCGTTAATCAGACCTGCTTCTTGCTCTTCGATTTCTACGTACTCCTCGATACGAGCATCGAATTCTTCTTCGGTTTCGTTGAGACGCATGATGTGGATATCTTCTGGTTCAAAGTCCAGACCGATTTCCTCGCCCACAATGGCCTTACGAGTCGAGTGGATCATCCATTCATTTCCGAGTTCGTCATAGGCGATAATCTCGTAGTGAACCCCACGGAAAGCTGGGTATCAACTTTAACTTGGAGCTTACCTTCTTCAGGAAGGGTAATGCGCAAATCCTCTGGACGAATCACGACTTCGACAGGCTCATTTGGCTTCATCCCTCCATCGACCGCTTCAAAGCGTTTGCCGTTAAACTCGACCAAGTAGTCCTCAATCATGTTTCCTGGCAAGATGTTGGACTCACCGATAAAGGTGGCAACAAAGTGGTTGATCGGCTCATCGTAGATGTCCACAGGCGTTCCAGACTGAACAATCTCGCCATCGTTCATAACGAAAATCCAGTCACTCATAGCAAGGGCTTCTTCCTGATCATGAGTGACAAAGACAAAGGTAATCCCCAATCGTTGTTGCAATTCACGCAGTTCGTACTGCATGTCTGTTCGCAATTTCAAGTCCAGCGCTGACAAGGGCTCATCCAGCAAGACCACACGGGGTTGGTTGATGATAGCACGGGCAATGGCTACACGCTGGCGTTGCCCTCCAGAGAGTTTACGGATGGAACGTTTTTCATAACCTTCCAACTGAACCATCTTGAGAACTTCCGCTACGCGTTGTTCGATTTCTTTCTTGTCGATTTTACGCAAGCGGAGTGGAAGGCAACATTTTCAAACACATTCATATGTGGAAACAAGGCATAGGATTGAAAGACCGTATGGACGTCTCGCTTGTTGGTTGGAATGTCGTTGATCCGTACCCCATCCAGCAAAATATCTCCTGTCGTCGCATCCAGTAAACCTGCAATGATGTTCAGAATAGTTGATTTTCCTGAACCAGATGCGCCTAAAAGGGTGTAAAATTTCCCTTCTTCCAACTCAAAGTTGATGTCTTTGAGAACCCTGGTGTTGCTGTCTTCAAAAACTTTAGAGACGTTTTTGAATTCGATAATTGGTTTTTTCAATTGGCATAAATTCCTTCTTTTTCATAAATTAACAGATCAGGGCTCTGTCAAGCCGCTACTACCTCTTGCAGGGAGTAAAACCACCTGCATACATCTTCGCTACCGATAGGCTTTCACCCCCTTTCCATTGACATAGCAGCAGCTATTCTGGCGAAACCTTACTCCTTCTCACCCAAGATTCGAACTTCTCTCTCAAGGGTGACACCTGAATGTTCCTTGACCTTTTCAATAACAGATTGGATCAAGTCCTCGTAGTCTTTGGCCGTACCGTCAGCAACATTGATCATGAAACCAGCATGCTTTTCAGACACTTCAACACCACCGATACGATAGCCTTTCAAGCCAGCCTCTGAAATCAACTGACCTGCAAAATGACCAACTGGACGCTTAAAGACTGAACCACAAGATGGGTATTCTAGAGGTTGTTTGAGTTCACGTAGGTGCGTCAAGCGATCCATTTCCTGCTTGATGACCTGATGATTACCTGGAGCAAGCGCAAATTTAGCCGACAAGACAATCGCCCCAGAATCCTGAATAGCTGAATGGCGGTAACCAAAAGCCAATTCCTTGGCAGATAAGGTCTCGATTTCCCCTTCCTTGGTCAAAATTTGACAAGACTGCAAGATATGAGCAATCTCACCTCCATAGGCACCTGCATTCATAAAGACTGCTCCACCGATGCTTCCAGGAATCCCACAAGCAAACTCAAAACCAGTCAAACTATGACGAAGGGCAATGCGAGTTGTTTCAATCAAGTTCGCTCCAGCTTCTGCCTCAATGGTATAGCCATCAACTGAAACGTTATTAAGCTTATCACACAAGATGACAAAACCACGAACTCCACCTTCACGAACGATGATATTGCTGGCATTTCCTAGCACCATCCAAGGAATATTCTCCTGATTGGCAAATTGGACGACACGCGCCATCTCATAGCGATTGCGTGGCAAAACTAGGTAATCCGCTCGACCTCCTACCTTGGTATAGGTATAGGTCTTCAAGGGTTCCTTGAAACGAATATCAATTCCTTCTAGGATTTCAAGTATTTTTTCTTTTGCTGACATGTCACTCATCCTTTTTCAAAATTCATTCCATTATACCATTTTTAGAGACATTTGACGACCTCAAAATTACTATTGATAATTCAACTCATTTTTTTCAAATTATGGATACGGTTGTCAATGTGAATGGGAGACTATAGAAAAACACCCCAAGAGTTAGATGAATGATATCTAACTTTCAGGATGCTGTTTTAAAAAAATTTTTTTATATTGAATCTATCTACACTTGAAGCAATCAATAAGCCCCTTCTAAAAGCGAATGCCGAAATGGATACTAATCGAGTGGGGACTTTTTCCAGCTTTGGCGGTAAAATTTAGGACTCACAGAGAAAAAATGTTTAAAGGCTTTTGAAAAGACTAGTTGGTCCTGATAGCCGACTTCCAAGGTAATTTCTTTTATAGATAGATTGGTGTCAGTTAAGAGTGTTCTTGCCTTTAGCAGGCGTGTTTCAAGGAGAAATTGCTGAGGAGATTTATGGTAAAGTTTCTTAAACTGACGAAACAAGGTGCTACGACTGAGTCCGACCTGGGATGCCAAGTCTTGAATGGAGATGTCTTGTTGGTACTGATGTAGCAAAATTTGCGCAGCTTTTTTTCAACAGGGAGTTGAGCGACATTCAGCGGTATTTCTGCTGGAAATTCTTCCTGCAAGTAGTAAAGGAAGGTATAAATTTGCATCTGGTACCAGCTTTCTTTTTGCCTATTTTCTGCAGTTTTGTGACAGATATCTTGAATGATTTCTCTGCTTTGAAAATGACTATCAAAATGGCAAACAGACTCATAAAAAACTTGTGTGTTTTGGAGATAGTCGCTTAATTTGTCTCCAGAAAATCCCAGCCAATAGGTGGTCCAAGGATCTTCTGGATTTGCCCAATAGCGTACTTTTTGGCCTTTCCTTAGGATAAAACCATCATTTTTCTCCAAAGAATAGGTTTTCCCATCAACTTGCAGATACCCTTTCCCCTCACAAATCCAGTGGATGATAAAATCCTGAAAAACAGTATAGTCATAAAAAGGAAAGCTAGAATAATCATCAATCCCACATTCTTCAAGGTAAAATTCCTTAGATGTTTCTTTAAAATAGTGCCATAGTTTCATAAATGCTTTCTCCTTGCAACATAAGTGCATATTTCTTCATCATGAACTCCTAGAAAAGGGACAAACTCTGCTTTATAATGGGGCAAGAAAGGAGAACAAATGAAAAAATCGTATCAATCTAGTATGGTAGGGCTCAACCTCAGTAATCAAATTGTTTCCATCACCATAACAGGTGACTTCATGATTCTTTTTATGAGTCAGATTTTAAGTTTTAGTGATTTGCAAAATAGCTGGCTTATCACAATGCTACCGATTATAGCCCTTGTCCGCATTCCCTTGTCTTATCTGATGCGGAGGAAAAATCTCCTTGACCTGATGCGGTGGAGTATACTGTCTAAGCTGTGTTTGCTAGGGATATTAGTTGTGATTCCCTACGAAAGTGTGACTTTTTCTATCTATGCTCTTTTTCTAGTTCTATATCAGATAGCCGTGGAGCTGGGCTTTGGTCTGGCTTGGAATCCCTTAATATTATTATTAACAGAAGAGAAAGTCCGCGCAAAATTTCTCAGTTACTTAGGTTTGTTTCAGCTGGTCACGAGCTTTTATACCCTTCTTATTTCCTTTTTCATCGGAAAAGAGCTGACTGCACTTCATTATCGTTGGTTACTGGTGATTGCTCTTGCTAGTCTGTTCATGCAGTTTATCCTTTTGAAACAGTTACAAACAGACTATAGATTGTTTCAAAATCATCAAGTAACAAGGCGGATGGATTGGCAGGTTTTGAAAAAACAGCTCTGGCACCATGTCCGTGTCCTACTTTTGGATAGTTTGATTTTATATGTAACCTTAACGATGAATGTCCTCTATATGGTACAGGTATTGCACCTCTCCGCCAACCTCGTGTCTCTATACTCGAGTATGAGTTTGCTGGGAAATGTACTAGCCTTTGCTCTTGCAGGTCCTTGTTTTGAAAAAAGACGTTCTCTGTTTTTCACAATCTTACTGGTAGTGACGGGATGTGAGATTCTTTTGCTCTTCTTTCTTCCCCATGATGCTGTAACCTATACAATCTTTTGGAGCATAGGTTGGGGGTTATTAAATGGGGCTGTGGGAGCTCTATGGGGACTCTACATTTCTCTAGTCAAACACCAGGCAGCAAGTCCTAGCCCCTTTACAATTTGGAATATTTATCAGGGGATTACCTATCTTGTTAGCGTACTTGTCTTTTATTTATCTGGCAACCTGGTGCACCTAGCTAGTTCTAGCTCAGGGCTGGATCCGTATCGTCTGGTCTTGATTGCCTGCCTATGCATCTGCATCCTGGTTTGTTTACGGATGCTGTATAGAAGAAAAATAGGTCTCAAGTGACGATTGTCGCTTGAGCCTATTTTATCATCGTATGATAAACTCCGATTGTAGGATAATGGTCCGTTTTTCGTCTGAGAGAGCTTGCTTGAAGCTTTCCTGACCGAGTTGGTAGGATTTGTTATCAATGGTAGGAATCCCCAGTACCTCTCCTGTCAGTTGCCTTTCTTGGCCAATCAGCAAAGGTAATTCAATATTTTTCTCCTGATAGTAGCGAACTACACCAGTTGCCACATCATCTCCGTTGCTGAAAATACAGTCTAAATCTTGCTCTAGTAGGCTATCCCCTTGCTCATAAGCATCCTCTCCCGTGGAAATGCCATCCAAAATCAGAGGTTCCTTTTTTTCACCAAAAACTTCCTTGTAGGCTTCCATAGTGAGACGGTAGGTGGAACTTTTTAGGTCTTTTCGGGTAAATAGCAGAGCAATTCTACTTTTTCCCTGGTCTTTAATCCAATTAAAGGCTGTCTTGCAAGCATGGGTGCGACTCACATAAACGCTGCTCAGATTGGGGTCCTGCACTTCCTCACAGCAGACAATATTACCATACTTAGTGTAGGAAGCAATGGTTTCTAAATCCACACTGCGAGAGGTGAAAATAAGACTGTCAAAGGCCCTTCCTCGAAGCTGCTCCAGATAATATTTTTCCAAGTCTATATCATAACGAGAAGGTAGGATGAGCAAGGTATAGTTATGATCCATAGCCGCATCCAAGAGTCCGTTAAGTAACTGACTAAAATAAGGGTGCAGGGTCGTGTTGGGAATAACTACACCGACCCGACGAGTCGAACCTGAACTTAACTCCTGAGCTAGAATGTTGGGGCGGTAGTCCAGTTCCTCCATGACTTGCAGGATTTTCTGACGAGCCTCCTCGGATACATGAGGACGGTTGTTGATGACGCGTGATACGCTAGAAACCGAGTAGCCACTCAGTTTGGCAATTTTTCGAATATTTGTCATTGTTTGCTTTCTATAGGAGGATTGACATCCTCCAAACACGTGATTAATGGATTTTTTTTGAGATATTTACGAATGCCGTAGCCGACACCATGTTCATCATTGCTGCGTGTTACCTTATAAGCCAGCTCTTTGATGTCAGGAAAGGCATTGCCCATTACGATTGGATAGCCCACCATCTCAAACATTGGGATATCGTTGTGCCCATCACCAAAGGCAGCGGTCTGGCTCTTATCTAAACCTTCTTTTTTGAGAATATAAGCAATACCTTTTGATTTTTTAGCAGTTTTGCTGGTAATTTCTAGATGATATTGACCAGATCGGAGAATACTGACCTCGCCCAAGTCTAGGGCTTGCAAGTATTTCTCCAGTGCCAATAAATCGTCATTTTCTAGGGCAATCATCATTATCTTGAAGGTATTGTCCTGGCTGCTAGAAAAATCAGCCTCGTTCGTAAGTGTTGGTGCCTGGCGCGTGATGTTGAACTCTAGACGAATCCCTTCATCTATTCTATCACAATACCAGTTCGTCATATCATAATAGCTGACGCTAATTTGTGGAAAATGCTGGCGCACTGCCTGTAAGATAGTTTGTGCTGTCTTTCTAGGGAGAATATCCATATGAAGGGGCTTGACCTTTCCATCCAAAATCTGATAAATCAATCCACCGTTAAAACCTACTTGAGGGCCAGTCAGCTGAAGTGCTTCGATAGCCTCTCTCATTTCCATTGGAGCTCGAGCAGAAACCAAAGTCAGCGGAATCTGAGCATCGCGGATAGCCTTGCTATTCTCGCTAGAAACGCGGCCCTCAGAATTGAGAAGGGTGCCGTCCATATCCGAAAAAATACGTTTGATGGTCATAATGTTGTCCTCTTTTCTTCTTTGTCCGCTAGCGTGTGATAGGTCGGTTTAAATGCGCATTCCCAACCTTTGATACCATTGTACATTCTGGAACGCGTTCCATGTCAAGAGGAAAAATGAAAAAAATTTTTTTAAATTTTTTTCGAGTACAGAGTTAAGAGAGAACAATAAAAGAGGTCACCCTCTTTTTATGATTTTTCAAAATGTTGATTTTGTTAGCCAGACAAAGGCCAGTACTTCTACAAGAAGAATGCCCTCCACTACAAGTGGATTTGCAATCCATCCCACTTGAGATAAAGCTGGAGCCAAGTCAAACAAGGCATGTAAACCATAG